>WLWD01001857.1_pt1 | contig 135981 bp, 71 predicted proteins | sample 6712731 | NCBI WGS metagenome assembly WLWD01 (sample SAMN12718690, study PRJNA576275) | sponge metagenome | isolation source: marine sponge | host: Mycale hentscheli | place: New Zealand: South Island, Marlborough, Capsize Point | collected 2014-11-01
CCTACTTGCCATGCCTATAGCAGTTGGTACATATAGGGTGATACTTTGAAGACTGATACTTTGAAGACTTCTCCTCAGCTCAGGAGTGGATTGTCAGACAAGAGAGGTGATAGATCAACATACACTGCCAACAAGATGCTACCAGACAAGAGAGGTGATGGATCATTGTACACTGCCAGCAAGATACTGTCAGACAAGAGAAGTGACGGATGCACTGCCAGCAAGATACTGTCAGACAAGAGAAGTGATGGATCATTGTGTACTGTCAACAAGATACTGTCAGACAATGTATAAGCAATCCCAAATATACAATTGTGATGAATCAGCAATGCCCCTTGAGCATTAACTTCGTCATGTTATTGCAACCAGGGGTGCCAATAAGATACGACAGGTAACATTAGTCTGGCATAGCCAGACCCACTTAGCGCGCAAAGCACGCGGAGGGTCTGGGGACATGGCCGTACCAAATTTGTTCTGGAGGAATGTGGAAGTGGTGAGTGCCCCACCTCCTTTATATACCACAAATTAGCCATGATTGCTAAACCTAGAGTTGGAAAGGGTGGCTGACACACACAAGAATTTCTATTTGTGGTTGAGGAGGGCTATTCCCGGTAATTTGCTAACAGTAATTGACTGCTGCAAAATAATGTGCGGCAGAACAAATTTAGTATGGCCATGTCCCCAGACCCATTCCCAGCGTAGTGGTTCGGTATTTATTATTTATTATATCATTTATTTCAATTTTTCATTATTTAATAATTATATTATTTATTTTATCATTTATTTAAATTTTCATTATTTAATAATTGTATTATTTATTATTCAATTAATTTTATTATGTATTTTTTTTTATTTATTATTTAGTTATTATTTATTTATATTTTACATTTTTTTTTATAAATTTTATATTTGTATACTATTTTTTCTATATTTTTTTGTTGTTCTTATAATTTATTGGCGAGCGAGTGAGACACTATCAGGGGTAACACAATTGCAAATTAGGGATATTTGTTTGTGTGGACGTACGTATGTCATTTTGTACTTTAACCCTCTCTATTTTTGTGTTAGCATGTTGTTCGACCCCGTTCCAAACTTCTCTAAATGGAGTCTTCTGGTTTATCGATCATTACCTGCATCACCCTGGCAATTGAATTGTATACGTTAATGGCATTGTGTGTGTGTGTGTGTGTGTGTGTGTGTGTGTACACCTATATCATTTTGTTACTTTGACCCCTGCATGTTTGTGTTAGCTCATGGGTCGACCCTGTCCCGAACCTTACTGAATAGAATCCTCTGGTTTATCGATCTTTACCCGTATCATCCAATGAAGTTGAATTGTGTACCACTTTCAATTCTTTTTTGCAGCTGCAGTTACAAACTTACAAACTTACCAGAGTTCATTTTCTATTGGAATCATAGATGGCAGTAAGTACATATGTTATTTGTCATAGTTAACGCCCAGTGCAGCAGTGTTGTTCTTGAAAATCAATTACTCAATAGTCTAACCACAAAGGTAAATCTTGTGTTGGTATGCCCAGTGGACAAGTGTGTGTGTGTGAAAGTGTCATGCGTTACAGCTACTACTTAAAGAATAACACAATGTATATTGTTTAACTAACAAAATTAATTTAATATTAGCTGCCTTTAAGTCAAACAGTTGTGGTGAGTGGTTGCTATGACATTGAAACCCTTTATCGTATATATATACATACTTAAAAACTCAACTATTTTTAGTAGCTTGTAAAATTAATCACAATACTGTAGTTTTATGTAACCTAACTAGGGAGGCTTGCTAGCCATTTGTGCTCAAGCACACCACCAAGCCTGGAGGCAAGTGAAAGTAAAGCCTAAGAGTGAAATATCTAGCCATATCACTCTGACTAGTGTAATAAGTGGTTTATTTCTACACTTGATAGCTTCACTGCTGCTATAACTACAAGGGGTAATGAGCTTGCACAGTACAGCATGAAATAACAAGCTGTGAGTTACTTCAGGGTCATGTACCTAAAGATATCATTGTGAAGATATCTAGGGTGGAATAAATATATATAATAATATAATACACAACATATATAAATAATAGCGAAATTTTCTCGTTATAACAGCCAATATTGTTAATTAAAACTTAACCTGATGTTTCGACTTCTTGCTGAAGTCCTCTTCAGGAGTCAACTTATTTGTGTAGGATTCGCTCATATTCTATCACCATTTTTTTTTGTCCGAATACCGTAAGTTCTCTTAATGTATTCTTTCAATGATTCAGCCATTCTCGGCGGAAATATTCATTCTAACATCCAATATTAAAACTTAACCCAATGTTTTGACTTCTAGCCAAAGTCCTTAATTCATACAGGATTAATTAAAGAAGCTTAATTGACTCTTCGGCAATAGAAAAATTACGCCAAACGTGTGTTTGCAATTGTTCATTATAACATCATCATGTAGACTTTGATGAAGAAGAAATTCTAAGCTTGAATTAGCACTTGGTATAGAATAAGTGACATGTTGTCTGAAGTGACAAAATGAGCTTTCCAATGGAGTGGGTTCACAAGTCTTGACTATCATGAACTAGCTGGAGCTAGAACTGCTGTGATGAAAATTTAAGGGTTCCAAAATTGAAGTACAGATTTTACATCGGTGCTTATCTATAAATTGTGCAACATAGTCTATAATGAGTTACACAATCCATTGTATTGTGTGCCAATCTACAGATTGTCGTCCAATCTATACAGTTTATTGATTGTGCAAATTCATTAAAAGAGCAGAACATAGCCTGGTTTGCTTAGACAAAGTTATGGTACAGCCCATTTCATAGTTATCAATATTCTAGTCTAAGAAGTTATTATTCGTCACACTGCTTGTCTATCATGTTCATCACTCTACTGCATGTGTGCTGTAATTATAGCCATTAACTCGAGCTTCAAATAGTTTTTAAGATTTTTGTGCTTTATAGAATTTTTAAAAAAGATTGAAGACAGCAACAAATATAATATATCTACTAAGCATAAATGATTTTTAATAAGCAGCTGCAGATATAGTACTACTTTAAACACTAAGCTGTATTTGTATTACTGCATCCAAATAAATAGAGTGTTGTGGGAATTTCCACTATTGAAGCAGGAAGGACTGAAGACTTAACACTTAGTACTTGTGTGTGTGTGTGTGTGTGTGTGTGTGTGTGTGCATGTAGCAAAATTGTTTAATTTCTGTATTCAGTCATGTCATAACGTTCAGCCCATCACTTTTGAGAGTTGGAGTGAGGTATGGTTTGATATACTGTGTGTCTGACCACACTTAAGTTCAGAGCTGTGCAAAGTCAGAGTTTGTAAAGGGTGATGCCTCTGTGTCTCCAATAAGCTAAGCAACCTAAGGGCAGACTTTGGATCCCCTTAACCTGGGCGCTAGATAAGGAATACCGATATCTTCTACTAACATTCTCTGTCTGACTCTCTGGTGGCAGCAGGGACACTACCTTTAGGGCCTGCCAGGTAATGCTTGAAAACTATAGAATTATTTATTCTAAAAATTAATTGTGTTATTATTCCAATAGAACAGAATAATTATTTTCTTATACTTCTTTTATTATTCCAATTAGAAATAAGTGAAATAGTGATGATCGCAGTAGCTGTATCAGGTTGGAACGTTTTGAAATGAATGAGTAGCTAATAGTACTAGTCTCTCTTACTGCTATACTGAATTACTAAACATAGAGGATTCAAGAAAAAGTTTGCAATGGTAAAAATTATGCTAAATGGTTTCTATACACAGATGGGAAACTACAGCTTCTGGCCCTGTGTCTTCTTGAGCAACTCATCAATCATATACTGCATCGGAATTGATGAAAATGTATATCATTACCAGCCGACCTATGAATTTGAAGGGAACAGAAGGTGCATTTACCACTGAGCATTAATCAAGTAATGAAGATCTACATTATAACCACATTTCTAATGTTTATGTCCTTTAGTTGTAGAAGAAAAAAAAAGCACTATTGATTTTATTTTTAATTAATAATTATATAGCTATTCGCCTTTATTATTCTTTTAAATGCTTACATTATTCTAGAATTATTCCTATTTATTCATTCATGTATATTTTCCAGAACAGATGGCAGCATAATTTGGCAGGTCTATAAGCTATCCTCACCCTAATCTCACAAGATATACAAAATACAAAATTTTTAATGCTGAAAAAATTAGCCAAAAAGGCTAGCTACAGACATTGTTAGCAAAATTCATTACTGCAGTAGGTAGCTATAAAGTAAGTGTAAAATTAATGGAATAGTTACTTAGAAAATCATTTTTAATATACAATGGTTTTGCCATAAGAACCATGTCACATATAATATACAAAATGAACATTAAAAATTAATGCTAAAGATAAAATTATACATAATAAAACATGAAACATCTGGTGGAATATTTTGAATCATTTTACACTAATATAACATTTTAGCCAAATCTTAATTAACAGTTACACACATATATGCAGAAAATATTGATGAAGGTGGTAATACGCAATAACATAACAAATTGAAGAGGGTTTGTTGCACGAAATTCAGTTGCCGTGAGTAAAAAAAAAGAAAAAAAAAGAAAAGAAAAAGAAAGAAAGAAAGACACAATAGTTTGGTATTTTAAGTTTGAATCTGGTCGAGAAGAGCTATTACTGCATTGATCTTCTCCTCTATATTGGCCAACTTCAAGTAAGAATGAGAGAGAATCTTCACATAACTACCTTCAGAGTTCTCTTGGATCCTTAGTGTGAAATCTTGGAGTCTAAATATTGATAGGGAAAAAAAAAAAGAAGAAAGAAAGATAAAAAACAGCAACATGAAGCATCATGACTGATCATAATAGAAAAACAAAATCAAGTTTCTGCTACTGTGGAATAAAACCATAACCCTTTACCGAATGGTATGCTGGTGCAGTAAAACTTCCTAACTGGGGTTTCATTTCACAAATAAGAGATTGTATTCTTTAAGAAGGTGATAAATTCACTAAATGAAGGTAAATCGCAAATCGCTCGTTAGATAGTTCACTACAGGAGGTTCCACTGCAAACGGCCAGTGAATCCGTGAGCAATACATCATCTGAGCTCTCACAGAATATGGAGGAGTATAAACTTGTGTGCCAACTTTATGTCCATTTTAGTAAAATTATTTGCTTGCTAGCAAGATGAACAGCTACTTCAATGAATTCCATAAACACAAAAATGCTAGATGCAAGACCCTTTAGCTTAGCAATTAGGGAAGAGGGAATTTAGTTATACACATAACAAATATTGATATCCATGAAGGAATGAAGAAAAAAAATTAGATGGATGACAATAAAACACTTACTTGAAGTCAATTGCCTGAAGCTTGCTTGAAGGCTGCGAAGTATCAATTTCAGATGGCACAATGGGGCACCCCAAGTCAAGGACACTGCTGCTGGTTCCATCTTTTCTGTTGTATACTATAGACAGCACAGAGGTCGTGGTGGCTGGGTTAGTGTCGCAATTACTGTTTAATGGAGCAATCTTCTCCAACCAGTCGCCGGTCATGTTGTAATGATTAGAAGCACGTACCTATGGAACAATTACGCTTATTCGTACTTGTCAACGACTTGTTTTTACATGCTTACCAAGAAATACAAGCAGTTGCTGTTGTTGTTTACATCAATCGAAGTAGTGATATTAAAAGTTGGAGTTTTGCTCTGAGGAAACAAAGAAGTCATTTAAATTAACTGAATACTCATATCATTAATACTATTTGAGAATAATGAAACTAATTGCAATTTTAGCCCACAAGCGGTAATATTGTATTGGATAATAGCATTAAGAGATTTTGGTTAAGTAAACATAATAATAAAAACCTACCCAAAAATGAAGACCATTGCTGATGGCACAACTCCTACAAGTTTCCTTCGAGTTGCTGACAACCAGTTCGTACTCTTCCAAGATGCCATGCAAGTTGGCTGGAGGAGAGAATTGGACAATGGCGTGCAGTTTCTTGGTGGTCCTGTTGTAACTGAGCTGGGAGATGGTGATGTCCACTACTTGAGAAGGAGGCAGAGGTGAAGCTGGCACTGAGCATGATTCAGCACGAGGTATAGTCCGCCAGTAGTACATGTGGTTCTTTTCAACATTCACCTAGGAAAGAAATATGTATATATTTAATTATTTAGCTAATTGAACTAGTTAAGAAAACTTCATGCCTGAATTTGAAATACCAATTTGTAATTGGCGAGCGAGCGTAGCGAGCGAGACACTTACAGGGGTAACACAATCGAAAATCGGGGATGTTTGTTTATTTATTTAGATATATGTTTGGACGTATGTATGTCATTTTGTACTTTGACCCTCCATATTTTTGTGTTCGCTCGGCGTTCGACCCCGTCCCAAACTTCACTAAACAGAATCCTCCGGTTTAGCGACCATTACCCGTATCACCTTAGAAATTGAATTGTTTACGGCTTTGAATTGTTTTGCGGGTGCAGTTAAAACTCAAAATCTTATGGGAGCTCCATTTCTATTCGAGTTAGTGGCGGTGGTAAGTTAATGCGCTCACAGCTATAAGCCCTACTCAACAGTATTTACTTAAAAATGCATTGTCCACTAGACGAACCACGAAGGTAAGTCTTGCGTAGGTATGTTCAGTTGTGTGAAAGTATTGTGCGTTACAACTACTATTAAGAATGTCACAAAGAAAATTTTAAATAACGTGATTTGATTTTGTTGCTTCTTTTTCAATTCAAACTGTTGCGGGAGCGGTTACTATGACATTGAAACCCCTTTACCTCATACGTAATTTAAAGACTTTATTTTAATAGCTTGAGTGTTAGTTGTTAAAATCAAATTTAACAATAGTGTAGTTTAAGGCTCGCTCGCCATTTGTGCTCAAGCACACCACTAGTGATATTAAGTATGCTATTGTGTTTATTGGTAGTTATTTTCTCAAAATGCAATTCAAAGATGGGTTCAATGATACTATAATAATTATGCACCCAATGTTTTGATTGCTGTGAAAGCCAAATCAAAGTGTATAGAGGACTTACGTTAATCACAAAGGTAAGGTTAGGAGAATTCGTCTGTGGCACAAACATCTGAGTTAGGACATAGTAGTCGTTTCTCTGGGGAAAAAATGATATAACAATTATTAAGCAATAATATGAATAATATGTAGTTATATTTTTATTTATGTATTGTATTTTTATTGTTAAAAAAATCAACATTCCTTAATGAATTAACATTTTGTTTTTACCATTCTCAAACACTTGACTTTTTTTTCTTGTAAAATTCAACTAAAGTTTAAATAAAATACTTATTTATCAAAAGGCAATCAATGCTAGATACTGTAGATCAAACAGAGCGATAATTTAGTATTCTTACAGCAGAATTGGCAACAGTATAGTTGTAGAATTGGAGAATGCCATTAATATCGCTCTGTAGGGTAGGAGTGAGAATGTATCGAGTTATGTGTGAAACAGAAAGAGACTCTGGAAACTTCCATTCCACTGATATGTTGAAATTTCCATCCTCATTCCAAACCCGCCCACACTTCAAAATCAATGGTGGGAATAGCGTGGTCACTGGAAATAATTATATAGCAAATTGAATTATGGATTAATGAATAAAATGAATAAATTGACTTACATTCTGTTGCAGTTTTGATGTATGACCCAATAGTTCGTCCGATGGGAGTTCTTGAAGGTAGACTTACAACCTAAACAATAGCATTGTAAAAACCTCCAAAATACTTCACCCTTTACCAGCTTACTTCAATAATATATGAGCATCCAAACTTCCAGAGTCCATTATTGGTATCGGCTTGAAGTGTAAAACTTGTTAGTTCCTACAAAATATTCAAATTTTCTCACTGGAAAACTAGCCCACACAATAACTAACAAATTACTACTTAATTAAATTAATCCATCAATCCATTTGTGTAGCAGATGTCATTTTGCTGCATTTCTGACCTTGTCTATGTTAATGTAGTGGTAGACAACTTCATTTGTTCCTCCACAACGAAGCTGGTATGGGTAGACTCGAATAGTGTAAGAAGTCAAATATCTAGAATCTGAGACGAAGCACCAAAATATAGAATATAATTATATACAAGATGGAAAATTAAAACACCACTGATTGAAATTATTAAAAAAAAAAGCTAATAATTAATAGAGAGGCTTCAAACTCGAGGAGCAACTATTACAGTAAGGAGTAGGTTTTGTGTGTGTTCAACTCTCAATATACAGAAGCAATGGCTTCATTTCATAAAAGATTCCATAACACAATTTTTGTCGTCTCCAAAGGAAATGTAACGTTTTTGGCCATAATATTAATTTTTAGTAAGAGATTTTGGGGAATATTTTTGAATATTGCCCTATACTCTGCAGGAATAACATAAAATGGAAGGCCTTTCCAACTATAAAATATAGGGAGAAAAGAATGCAACAAACACATTAAGATTATAGACTAGCTATTAAATACACACAATCACATGCTCTGATATGTGCGCATGTGCACCATGATGCCCACATATATACTCTTAATTTTGGTTGTCATACTGCAAATGTACTCATGTATTCTCTCCCATGTATCTTGAGCCATAGCTCTGAATTTCATTGGCCATACAAAGCCTCCGCAGACAGTTAACAAATAGCCTTTAGGTCAACAACACCACACACATGACAGCGACAGAAGACTTCCTCTCTGAATTAACAGAAAGTATCACACAAGGAATTAGTCGCCATGGCAATTCTTGTCCTACAGAAATATTTAAGATATTTCAATTCTTTTGGTTGCCTCAAGTTCAACCTTAAGAAGTAGGAGGCAGTCATTAACCGTTGATTGCTCTACAGAATGCTTTATCAGAGATTTTTGTAAATAAAAACTAACGAAATTGTTGTTGTCGTCCAGAGCACTCAAGCTATTTTAATTGCTCTTTGTCAGGATACAAATGAGTAGTGTTTTAAGAAGAATGTAGTCTGAAATGGATGTTATATTACCCACATACAGTCAACGGAATTTGCTGGCTACAGAAGTATTTCGCATGAAACACAATGTAATGCTAACTTTGTCAACCAAGTGGTTTCAAGTACTTTAATAGACCACAACATAAGATATTGTATTTAGAAATACCTAGTTAGGCAAGTTGACTTACCATTAGGAGCTTTCCATGTCACTCTAGCTACAGAGTAGCCTAAGAAACTCTCTCTCGTATCTTCGTTATAAGTAGCGTGAATGTTGGTGACGTTGCTAGGATAACCTCCAACTAGAAAAAACAACAACAAAAAATAAATCAATTGAAGATAAAAAAATGTAACTTCAAAAATAGCAACAATAACTCATTCTATAAAGAAATGAAACAATAACAATACAAAGTTACAAAGTTACATGCACAGTTTGAAATCTAATAATGCATAACCACATAGCCAGAAGAAAGCTAAATGATTTAAAACATTCTAAACTTACAGAGTTGTAACATGTTTCAAAAGTATATTAACTGCTGGTAGGTGTTCAGTGAAAAGAAAGTGTGTGACTCGCACATACGTAGATACCAACTAAATGAAATAATGCAGTTGGACAGATTGACCTTGCCTTTGAACGGTCGCCATGAAGTCGCAGCACCAATCACCCGTTTGAAAGGTTTGCGTGAGAGGTCAAAGTTCGCGACAGTCTGTGAATGTGGGTGTGTGTGCCTTGAGGTACCCAACATTGTGTACATTTACATCAAATTATTAATTGGTGCTAATTGCTATACCAACCCCAGAGAAAGGAATGAGAGATATGCTTGGAGATTCAAAAGCAGTGGCATGGGACTTCTAAAGGATGGATACTACTGTCCTACTTAGGGTCACAGTATAGTAGCAGTATGATTAAATTTAAAAATAATATCTTTAAGAATCTTTCACTTTTGGATTTAAAAAAAATGCAAAAGTATTCAACAACTTCATAATTAGAGTTTTAAACAAACACACGATGTAGTTATGGACAAGGTATAAGCAAAGAGATGATGAATTAAGCATAATATTTCTGCCTTCTGGCAAAATATGCTTTAAATTCACATCAGCAAGTGTAATTTTCATTTTGGGATTCACCAAAGCAGCTCATTTAAAGGTTTCAAGTTTATCTTTGGTGCAAAGGGGATAAATTATAATTTTAAAGATAGAGGAAAAGTGGTGTCTTCCTTCTTATCAACTGGATGCAATATAACTTAGACATCAGAACATTAGCTACAGAGACTTTCACATAATCGTACTTGGCAATAATCAGAAAAGCAAGAATGTCTTGGTTATGCGAGACTTGAGTGCAGACAGGAATACATAGTTCGCAGGTTCAAAGGAAGAGATGACATGTAACAGTAGTCAGTGGAGATGTCACTAAAATTTATCCAAGGCCACTGCAACACAATCTCCAAGCCACAAAGCCACTAGAAACATGATTGCTTAGGAGGCTTGGGAAGTTTTGAGGTTTGCAAGTCTGCTGGAAAGTGGGGAAAAAAGCAGCGTGTTGAAATAAACTTGATTAACCAGATAGCTTCAATAAAATGAGTCAGGGGGTGGGTGCCGTGACAACAGAGAGGAATTTCAATACTAATTAATGAGTAAGGGGGTGGGTGTCGTGACAACAGAAAGGTATTTCAATACTAATTAATGAGTAAGGGGGTGGGTGTCGTGACAACAGAAAGGTATTTCAGTACTAATAAATGAGTCAGGGGGTGGGTGCCTTGACAACAGAGAGGTATTTCAATACTAATTAATAAGTCAGGGGGTGGGTGCAGTGACAACAGAAGGTATTTCAATACTAATTAATGAGTCAGGGGTGGGTGTCGTGACAACAGAAGGTATTTCAATACTAATTAAAGAGTCAGAGGGGTTGCTGTGACAACAGAAGGTATTTCAATACTAATTAATGAGTCAGGGGGGTTGCTGTGACAACAGAGAGGTATTTCAATACTAATTAATAAGTCAGGGGGGTTGCTGTGACAACAGAAGGTATTTCAATACTAATTAATGAGTCAGGGGGGTTGCTGTGACAACAGAAGGTATTTCAATACTGATTAATGAGTGAGGGGGTGGGTGCAGCGACAACAGAAGGTATTTCAATACTAATTAAAGAGTCAGAGGGGTTGCTGTGACAACAGAAGGTATTTCAATACTAATTAATGAGTCAGGGGTGAGTGTCGTGACAACAGAAGGTATTTCAATACTAATTAATGAGTCAGGAGGTGTGCAGTGACAACAGAAGGTATTTCAATACTAATTAATGAGTCAGGGGGTGGGTGCCGTGACAACAGAGAGGTATTTCATTACTAATTAATGAGTCAGGGGGTGGGTGCCTTGACAACAGAAGGTATTTCAATACTAATTAATGAGTCAGGGGGTTGCTGTGACAACAGAAGGTATTTCAATACTAATTAATGAGTGAGGGGGTGTGCAGTGACAACAGAAGGTATTTCAATACTAATTAATGAGTCAGGGGGTGTGCAATGACAACAGAGAGGTATTTCAATATTAATTAATGAGTCAGGGGGGTTGCTGTGACAACAGAGAGGTATTTCAATACTAATTAATGAGTGAGGGGGTGGGTGCCATGACAACAGAAGGTATTTCAATACTAATTAATGAGTGAGGGGGTGTGCAGTGACAACAGAGAGGTATTTCAATACTAATTAATGAGTGAGGGGGTGTACAGTGACAACAGAAGGTATTTCAATACTAATTAATGAGTCAGGGAGGTTGCTGTGACAACAGAAGGTATTTCAATACTAATTAATGAGTGAGGGGGTGTGCAGTGACAACAGAAGGTATTTCAATACTAATTAATGAGTCAGGGGGTGTGCAGTGACAACAGAAGGTATTTCAATACTAATTAATGAGTCAGGGAGGTTGCTGTGACAACAGAAGGTATTTCAATACTAATTAATGAGTGAGGGGTGTGCAGTGACAACAGAAGGTATTTCAATACTAATTAATGAGTCAGGGAGGTTGCTGTGACAACAGAAGGTATTTCAATACTAATTAATGAGTCAGGGGGTGGGTGTCGTGACAACAGAAGGTATTTTAATGAGTCAGGGGGGTTGCTGTGACACAGAAGGTATTCAAACGAATTAATGCTCAGTGGGGTTTTTTTTTGCGGTGACACAGAAGGTATTTCGCCTACTAATTAAGGATGAGGTGGTTGCAAGTGACAACAGAAGGTATTTCATACTAATTAAAATGAGTCAGGGGTTGGTGTGTGACACAGAGAGGTATTTCAATACTAATTTAATGAGTCAGGGGGTGGGTGCCATGACAACAGAGAGGTATTTCAATACTAATTAATGAGTCAGGGGGTGGGTGTTGTGACAACAGAAGGTATTTCAATACTAATTAATGAGTTAGGGGTGGGTGTCATGACAACAGAAGGTATTTCAATACTAATTAATGAGTCAGGGGGTGGGTGTTATGACAACAGAGAGGTATTTCAATACTAATTAATGAGTCAGGGGTGGGTGCCATGACAACAGAGAGGTATTTCAATACTAATTAACAAGTAGGGGGGTGGGTGTGGTGACAACAGAAGGTTGAGTCAGGGGGTGGGTGCTGTGACAACAGAGAGGTATTTCAATACTAATCAATGAGTCAGGGGGTGGGTGCCGTTATAGCAGAAAGCATTTCAATACTAATTACTGAGTCAGGTGGAGGGTACCTTGAAAACATAAGGTATTTTACTTTCCATAATTAACTTTTAATATTTTAACAATTTTTTTATATATTTAATTATTTCAAGACAACAGCAAATATGTAGTAGTAATAAATGAATTTTTTTTTAATGTTAAAAGTATCTAAGTGATAACACTCTAATCAACTGATGATAATAATATGTAAAATGTTAGAATTGTATACATTGTTATTTTTGAATGGAATTCATCTTTGCCTGCTCTAGTCATAGTATGAAGTTCTTTTCATACGTCATGATAACCGCAAGCAACCAATTTCAACTGCTGGAAGCTGTGTGATTCAATTCTAGAAAGAAAATTTACAATATAAAAATTATACCTTTCCTGTAGTATGAATCTTATACTTTTTACAATTTATACTTAATTAGAGTATACCAGACATACTCTTGGAGTATGTATATCATACTTGCAGGTAACTATACCTACGGTATAAAATAGAAAAGTATGACAATTATACCTAAAAAGTATGATATACATACTTCTATTTTTGCTGTGAACTTTTGCATGTAGGTGTAGAAGAATGGATTCAAATGCTTGTTAATATGAGCTTGAAGTCAAAAATTTGGCACTGAATGTGATATTTAATGTAAATGTATTGAGGCATGTACAAAAATCAAATAACTATCATACAAATAGTTGTTGTTGTTGTTGTTGTTGTAGTTTGTGGCATAAAACTGCAGTGAAGCAATTACAACTGAATTTTTTTTTTTTCTTTTTTTAGAAATCCCAGATGGGTGTAAATATATTTGTTACAAGTACTCAACTTTAGCTTTCTATAATTATGTTTTGTGGTAGATTTTCACATCGACTGTCGCTTTTGACTGATCAAGATCTCAGTGCTCTAGGAGTGACTAAAGTTGGTGATAGAGCTATCTTAGGAAAGCAATGTCGAGATTCCATCCACTAACTGTCACTTGCAGACAAAACTGTGCAAGAGACAAAACTGTGAAACAGTCATCCCTAATATATATGCTCAAAAGTTTTGGTTTCATTCTCCAACAAGAGTGATTTCTGCACTGCACACAACAGTCTCAGCTATTACATGTGAAAACAATAACATTTTCCCATTACTGTGGATGGAATCTCGACATTGCAAGACCCCTGTAAGTGTCTCGCTCGCCAATTAATCAATCACAGCAGCTACAAAAAATTCTTAATACTATGGATTCTTACTGTGAACTGACCTGACTTCCAACTTATCTGCAACTACTATACAGTTAGCATTGAGGCACATAGGGCAGTTGATGAGAGTTAGCATGTCAATTGTTTGAGTCTTCTGGTGTCTGATGACAGATCTTGGATCATTCCTTATTGTGGGTAGGTGGACCTTATAAACCTTCTGAAGGATGAGTGCTGAGAGTTGTAGATTGATAGTCTAAGGTTGGCCACCAGTGGCTTATAGGTGGTGCCAGAAACTAACCCAGATAGCCATGATCTACCACTGTGGGAAACCTGGTCCCAGGCTGAATGGCTAAGGGTCACAAGTTGCCTGGGAGAGCACAGAGCAGCCTTCTGGTGTTATGTACAGTATAAATATTTAATCAGGTAAATTCACCTTGTAGCCTCTGCTTTATTTGGTGTAGTTCAAATCTGTTTGACACACAAAATCTAAATTGGATTCAGATTGATTAATGTCTGGTTTAAGTACTGAAATGTTAAAAAATAATATGTCTAAATTATTACATTTGAGTATTTTCTGAAACTTTGGCAGGATAGCTATAAAGCCTTACACAAGTGAACCAGCATCCTGCACTCCCATATTTTATGCACATGGACACAAAGTCTTGGACAACTTTAACATGTGACAGTACCTGGGAAAAGGGACCAATATGTAAAATCAAAAATGTATAGTAGGTCCTGGCTGAACAGACAAAAAAAATTTTGGTGGATTTTATTAGCCCACTGGTATCTCCTATCCTTTAGCTACACTGACACCAAATTAGAGTAGCTGAAAGGTTTATTTTTATTTTTATTTTCCTCAGCAATGGAATCTATCCTGCTATTAATTGAAACCCTGGGAGTTCAATTTGTTGCCTAGCAACAAATTACCTGGTTTGTAAGGGGGGTCAATTTGTTGCCTAGCAACAAATTACCTGGACACTGGAAAATCTTGGTCAAGTTCTTATAAATTGTGTTATAGCATTGTAGCTGGTAGAATCAGAAATAATAAAAGTAACCAATCAAGCTATATAAGTTGGTGTGGTCATGCTCTCCTAGTCTCCCAGGCCAGACCCTTACCTATAATCACTCTGCTAGGAAGGGTCTGGTTACTCCACCACAACCCCAAATAAGAAGTTTTTCAAATTTCAGCTTTCTCAAATTAACTGTGCTCAAGTTGGTTAGATTGCCAGCTGGTATATCAAGTACTGTCACATATTCTATGATTTATAATGATGAAAAAATATCTATTGTACTGAAAATGTAGCTAGCAGGGAGTTAAAATATAGGAAAAGCTTTAAATTTAAGTCTTTATAAGATACTGAGCCAAATAGTATGGCATGGTGTAATTGTTTATCACTGGCAGAAAATACAGGCTCTATCAGCCATGCATATCAGTAATGAAATAGTTTAGCGGAATGTGTGGTTTAGTCAACAACTGAACTTCTAAAATAATAATCCCTAAGCAGAAACCACCTCAACTAAAGTGGATGTGATGATTCCTGCAAGCAGCAATGAAACTGAAAAACGTGTGCGGAAACTCATCCCATGAAAGGGTTGCTGCTACACAAAGAAATATTCCGGTGTTTTCGTTTTTGTTTTTTTGTTGTCGTTTCTTTCTCCCAACAAGCTTGCTGCTTTATTTCTGAAATAAATAACTGTTTCGAGTTAAATTCACTTGTGCAATACCTTATGTATTTGCGCCAATAATAATATTTATTTGGGCTTACTTAATAGGAAGAACTTAGTTTTTTAAGTGTATAATTAAATTAAAAGTTGTCTAGTCCATCTACCAGACATAAGATTTATTTGATATGTTTAAATCATATCCATTGGATAACATAACACACTGATTATTACTGAGACGGGTAAATATAACAATTTGTTAATATGGACAAAACTGTCACTAGAACTATAGCCACTCGTACAGTAACTCCTCAATTATCAGAATAACTTTATGCCTCAAAACACACCTTACTAGTGAAACTTCTTAAAGTTACAGTGTGGACCAACAATTAGCAAATGTTATACTCTGACAGCCTTGCCTACCTCTTCTCCCCCCCTGTAGAAAACACCAATGTCCATAGTAGGCTTGTTACCGGTTTAATAAAATCTACAATACTTACACTGGAAAGATTGTAAGTACAAACGATATGACATATGTGTCACTTTTAATATTTTAGGTAAGAACAGTGTACAGAGTAACTGACATTAATATTAAAATATTGGTAACTAACAAAAATGATGCTTTGTTTACTGTTATAAACAAAAGAGGAATGACATCGACCATCGATGACTAACGCCGAGGACATCGACGAGGTTAAAACTGAGTATGCGCATATGAGTGAGTATGTGCTTATGAGTGAGTATGTAACAGAGTGAAGCTAGCTAATAAGTTATGAAGATATGTCTTGTGGAGGGCTAGAACCCGAACATCTGTTGTCATCTGTTATGTTGAAAAATGTTGGTACGATGGTAGCTCATAGTATCTTAATGGATGGGCAAGGCTTTCCATTTTTGGCTGATTATTGTTACTACTATATTGCTGGATGCTATGATCTCTCAGTAACTTGCATTACAGAGGAAGACATTGGAGTTAGAGTTAAAACTGTTATCAATGAGGTAAGATGTACAACCTTAGCAACGAAAAAGTACGATGTGTGTGATATACATGTTTGTAGCTAGCAGACAGAATTTTTTAAAAGTATGAGTGAGCAGCTGCTTGTTTATTAAGGAGCAAACTCATTCAAATACACTTATTAATTATTGCTAGATAGGGTTACGTAAGCAATATTACCCAAATAACATAGTTTAGCAAAAATAAGTGACATAGGTATTAGTTAAGACCACTATCAGCTGGAGATATACAATTTTGTATTTTAGGCTTTGGGAGTGATTGGGTTATACTATTGTTTACAGTTTAAATCAGTCATGGATTTTTCTTCATATGAGTGTCCCGATGAGTTGATGGAACTAATTCAAGAGAGTGGCTGTGACTTACTTTTCAATGTAAATTAAAAATTATACTGTTCATTTGTGTAGTAGTACTTTCAATTCATGCTATTGAGAGAATATAATTTTATAACATTATGCAACAAAGCATTCCATTTATGAATTAAATGACAAACAAGGCAGCCATCATCCAGTGTATTGTGCTATACACAATGCATTAAACAAGCTGAGAGTACATTTAGATGCATTTTCTGCGGCACTGGAAGTGATGGGTGTGAAGGAGTTGATCACGCTTTTTCCCAACGTGATGAAGCCGTTGTTTGTTTATGGAGTGACTAGAGCACATGATGTGGTTCGTATGTTGCGACCTCATCACTTCAAAAATCTGAAAGTTATCAACTTTGAGATCAGTATTAACCTTAACATTAACCACTATCACTAAATACCTTCTTCATTGGCTCCATTAATGAATTCCAAAAGAAACTGCCATACTCTGGCCTCATCCTGCCAAGATGAATAAAGAAGAACTCAGAATATGGCAGTTTCTTTTGGAATTCATGGAGCCAATGAAGAAGGTATTTAGTGATATACTGGTCTCAAAATTGATAACTTTCAGATTTTTGAAGTGATTGATACGTAATGCCCTTGATACAACACACCATGAATCCCAGGAATTTCAAAGATTGCTTCTGAAAGCTCGATTACATGCATATATGGCCTTGCATGCATTTCTAATGTTCAGTTATCTCTTTGTAAGAACAGCTACATTTCTATTGGGATTATGAAACACCATTTACTTTATATTAACTTGTTTTTGTCTGTCTGTCTAGATTTGAATGCAGTTGTTCACTTCATTACTGGATCTCAAAGTACAGCTGGTTCTATCATGGTGTCATTTTCTAGGGATGTCGATGCTATTTCAGCAAATACTTGTGGTCGACAACTAACACTGTCAACTGACATTCCAGATCAAACTCTTTTCAATACTGCTCTAAAAATGGTTATCGTTTACAATGGTGTAGTAATTATTATACATGAATTTTTTCATTTGCTCAAAATAACATAAGATATATTGAGAAGTATCAGTCTAAACTATTGAACATGGCATGTTGAAATTGCAGGCAATTTTCTAATGTAGGATGATTTTAAGTGGGGGAAGGAGGTAAATTCCGAGTGATCTATTATGAAGCATGGGGACTCAGAATTATTGCCTAATGTGTACTTCCTAAATGCATTTTACAAGTTCTTTCAGAGCTCTGATGTTGAGAGAGAAGGTATCTATGAAGGCACAGAGCTCCTTGTGAGTGTCATGCTTCACAGATTGGTGATCAGTGCCATGACGTGATGTTGATAGAATATTTCTTAGTTTTACGACGCTGTTGGAGTAAATTGCTGTAATGTGTAAAACAAACAAACTGCGGGACTCTATTTTCCACTTGTCGCTAAAAGTGCTACCGCTATACCATTCATTTATACGCGACCTCGTTATAAACAAACAAACAAACAAACGTTTGTGGTTATTGGACTGTTCCAGCAGTAACCTCAACATATAACATTTTTGTGGCAATTGTGGGAATTTATGACATGAAAATGGCTCATTCAGTGGAGCGCAAAGCACATATGAAATTATGACTGCATAGAAACCATGCCTTGAAGCACTTCCCTGCAATCTACATAGTGTTGATAGCCAAAGTCCTCAAATAGTATCTCTGTGTCCACGAACTGATAAATATGATCTTGACTTATAGATGGTGGGCATAGAGTGACTGGAACATTCACTGTGCCCAATTCTTCTTCTGCAACTGGCCCATCCTAATCAATTCCATACTCAGAAACTGGCATCTCTCAGTCTTCTCCAAACAGTTGTTCGACTTGTTTCCAATGCATTTGCTACCATCTGTCCAAGTATATCCCGATGTTCTCATTAATTCGATCATTTCAAAATTTAGAATGATGGTTGGTCGGCCTACGCTCCCAGAATGGTGTAAAGAATAAGGAAGTACATTAACTGGTGGAATTGTTGTGTCATTAAAGCCATAGATCATAAGACGCAAGTAATGAACAAGGTTTTTCCACATTTCTTCAAGAATAGAAAATTCAGTTCCATAAGTAGATGAAGATAATAGTTGAATGCCTTCCTCTAAAATAACCAGCATAGCTTCTAATTGGTTTATTAGATTCTGAGACAATTGTTCTAGCCCAGCTTGGCAGCTCACAATCACCAATTAATGCCTGGTACTCCACTACAAAACTCTGTGGTATTATCTAGACCCAAACAATATACGTGAACAAACCGGTCTTCTTAACTGTCCATGATACTACACATAGGCAGGGCATAAACAAGGCAGGTTCAGGAGTTAGATTATCACAATCTAGCTATATATTTCTAAAATAGAGCAAACTGACTTAAAAATCTATGGACTAGGGCCAATTAAATTAATTTAACAAAAAATTAAGCAGCTCAATAACACAATGCTGCAATGCCTGAGAAGATAACTTACACTAGATTCTCCTAGAGACATGTCTTACTCATGGACTAGAAAGGCAACGCAGCAAGCTTTATCAATCCTTTCAGAAATGCGCGCGTAAGGAGGCAGTCTCTACTTATCGTGCTTTTACGTGACGGCTCTGCTTTGCAATTGTTTGTCATGCGCACATCGTTGTGGGGAGGTGCCACACAACATCAAAAGAAAATGTGAACTAGTGGTGTGCTCGAATAGCGCAAACGCATGGCGAGCAAGCAGACTCTTTTTACAGAAAATAGGACAGAAATTACATCTAACTGATTAGGCATGAAGCGTTAACAATAACAGAATTACCTGAATAAACTTAGAAAGCAGTGGCAAAGAAGCGCAGCTTGACAAAGACTTCACAATTGTTTCAAGAAGAGAGTAGCTATAAACGTTTTGGTTGAAACAGAGTTGCGTAAGGCAGTGCAGCAGGATTCTCCGCGCTCGTTAATTGAAAAATACTGGAACTGTGAACACTTTACCAAACTTACGTAATTAGAAGCGCGGGCGAAATATTTCGACGTACGTATACATACATACATATATATATATATCTGACATCTCAATTGAACACGACTGATAGTCAGCTTCGCTCGCTCGCTGAATAAATTATTAGCTGCATTTCTTATGTTTATTTACAGCTATTCGTTAATTTTATTTTTATTAATTTTGACTAAATGTTATGCATAATTGAGCTATGTGATATATGTAAAATAAACCTGGTTGAGCTTTTGCTAACAGTAGCTACTCATTGTAATCTATCTCACAGGAGAGAAAAGTGCTCTCATTATCTCATAAGAAGAAGATGCATCTACTTTGTTCTCAAGAGTAGCTATAGGGCACAGCCACCAGGTTCAGAAGAGTGTATAGGAGAGGACATGGCTTCCTTGTTCTTCAGAGGAGGGAGTAGCTAGTTCTCTGGCTCTCCTAAGAATTCATACCTCTGCAGAAGGGAAGGAAACCACATCCTGGTTTGTTTGTTTTAATTTTGTATTCAAATGAGAGTTTGAAGAAAAGGCACAACTCCTTGGGGAGAGATGCTGCATCCTTAGCTTATTATGATAATATCAACCAATTCAGAACCTTTGATTTAGTTCATTCCATATTGTTATGGCCCTGCTATGGAACTATAATTTAGCTAAGTGTATAACTCTTCTACAGGAATGTTTTAGAATAAGTGTACAACAATTATCAGCCCTGGTGCTGCTACCCTACAGAATAGCTCTCTTGGTACAACACTTAAAATGTGAATACTGCAATTATACTTGCCAGATTTGCACAGGTACATATGTTGTTTATGTAATAACCTGGGATCAATTAGCTATATATAGCCAATAGTTAATTATAGCTATAATAGCAAACTTTTATTCAAAATTATTGAAATAACAAAAACTGACACCAGTATTTATACAAGTAATTAATTAGTTTATATATAAACTAGGTGACATCGCTACAGTAGTTGAAATGATGCAAGGCCCTTTTGAAAAATGCTTTGGACAAACTGTACGGTTGCAGTTAGTAAACAATCTACATGTCTGTACAATTGTGCAAACAGGTAAAGGGTATCCAGGGTTTCAAGTCTATCAGTTAGCTAGAGAGCTAGAAGTGACTGTTGTTTGCTATTGGAATCTGGCAAGATAGAGTCAAGCACAGATCCGGCTCGAAGGACCAATTATGTAGTAGCACACGACAATTGGGTAAAGCTATAAAACCTCAGCCAAACTATCACGCAAAGACTACTAACTAAAACTAAGGGAAAAAGACAAAATATCTCCAGACTTAAACACACTGACTAAGGCCTATCCACTATTCCCAGTATGCTCAAGATCCCTATCAGTACTCAGTCTCAAATTCAAACAAAATGATACAGAACTAGAGAACAAAGTACAATTACAGAACATATAACAAAACAAAATGAGTGATACACAAAAGCAAGCAAGAACTATAAAAAGTATGGACAAGCTTAAGTATAACAGATAAGAAAAGGAAAACACAAAATAGTAAAGGAAAAAATGAGGGAGTTAAAGAACTGAATAGAATGAGAGTGTTACAAGTATATACGTGAGTGGAATGGAATGGGGATTGCATAAGATAAGGGCAGGCATGAGAAAGGTAATGTTAGAATAGAATAATTGTTTGTATGAATGCAGTGAAGGTACACTAATTAGTGAATAGGTGGTCCATTAGCACCTACAGCTAAATCAGTCCACAGAGCTAGCCTGTAGTTGAGGGGTGGGGCTGCTCCACTATATAATGGCTTGTTATGTTATATATTATATTATCCTAGTATATTATGGCTCCCACAAAAAAAAATAAACAGCCATAATCAATAGTTTCTGAATATTTCAAAGCAAGCGGCTAGTGAACATTTAAAACAACAATATATAGCTATGAAACATGAGGTCTTAGCCTAAACTTTTACAATACTGATGCTAACAATGGTATACTTACCTTGAAGCTTGTAGTTTCCAATGAGTGTGCACTTCATACGCTTCAAACGCCTAGAAACTAAACAAAACTTAGCCCGCGGGTAAAGGAGGGCTTTAGCTTCAATCTGTTAATACATTGCCGTAGGTTACTTGAAAGCGTATTGCCTATAGACAAGAAGAAGCTCAGGTGTTCAAGTCTCGAGGTGACGGTCACGATTTCTTGTAAACAATTTCAGAGTACGCGCATGTAATCGCGAATTTAATTTTAGGCGATAATCGGTTAATGTGGAAGGCAGCAAAGGATAATCAAAACCTTTCTGAACTAGCTCGGTCTTAATCCCTGTCAAGTTGACCTGCTGTAATAAATACAACACATACACACATGGTGTGTATATATCCTAAGTTTAGGAATTTATCATGACTTCTTGACGTAAACAAGTAGTAGTCTAAACAAAATGGTAAACAAGACAAAATGAAATGCAGTCTACCTTGCTGAAATTTCACAACTACAACAAACTATATACGAGAACAATAGTAAACTTTATCAATCCGTTTGTCAATCTATCTGCCATTACGAAGTAAAAAGGCTAGTAATAATTGTCATGAGGTGGCAGGTAGCCATTATAAGTATGTAGGACACATAATTTGGACCACATTTTTTAGCACTGTACCATACAATTCTTATATTACACGATTCAAGTTTTAGAGCTCGATGGTGGCTAAGAATAAAAAGGAAGACAAGTTAAGGGTGAATTCAAGTATTTGTACAATAAAACAAGCATGGAATTTGTGATTTCAAAAGAGAGAAAGTTGTACTATTGATGCCTCTATACTAAGGTAGGAGGTATATAAATAATTAGGTAGTATTCTGAATAGTCAACGTTATAAAATAATTGTATTACAACTGTCTAAGAGAAGTTTTTGTAAATAATTGTTCAACAAAATTAGATTATATGTGACAGGCTCTGGGAAAACTGGACATTTCGGGCAAAAATTGAAATTGAGATATAGGCTCCAAAAGTAAGTCATCGGAAAAATTATTTCTTTCTCCTATTTTTTGTTTTTTGCTGAATTAGTCTTAGTGACCCTGACTCTAAGTCTATGCCAAATTTCAAATGTCAAAACAACTTAAAAGACCCTAAGCGTGCTGTGGAAAGACAAGCTACTTTTTATTCTCTCTCGTTCTCGAAGTACAATAAACAGGTACAAGGCGGAGTTTCAAACAAGCAGCCAAAAAAAACGGCATAGCAATGAGACTATTGCATGCAATCTCTCTAGCTGAAAGTTTACCACTACATGAAATGTCCGGTTTTCCCAGAGCCTGTCACATAATAGTTATATAGTCAAGTTTATATAATTTGGACTTCCACTGAAATAATCAGTGGCTATGTGTGTGCATGTGTATACTATGTAGTGTAAGTATTTCCTCATTAAATCGTTATTGCCATTAGTACTGCAACTTAAACACATGATGTCAAGTTGGTGAGCAACCTAAATAATAATGCTGAGACTGCAGGCCAGTTACTACGAAGATCCTTATAATTCACTCTTAAATAAACTTTGATGGTTACCGCATGTTAAATCTCGTAAACAGGCCATATTTAAGGGGTGGGGGTGAGGGAAGTTTGTTTAAGTGTTTAATACAGTGTACTAATCAAAAATAACTTAATGCAACAGTAGTACAGTGTAAAAATAAAATTTCCCAAATATAATTTTTCTCATGCTATAAAAATGGCTTAACAAATGGCCTAACAAGTTGTGCAATCCTCCATTAAAGAATGGGTCCCTCAAAACTTATTGCACTCCTTGTGTTCAGCTTTCTGGTCTACATTCAAGGTAAGTGCTATCACTGCTTTAGCTTGAAGACTAGATCTATGTTCTATATCTAGATGTGAATGGACAGAACCTAAAGATCAGTGAAAAAAATACATCTAAAGTATTTGTACAACTTTTGAGAGGAAGAGACGGAAGAGACGGACTACCTGGACCTGCTGGACCTGTTGGACCTCCTGGACCTGCAGGGCCTTCTGGTCCAGCAGGACCTCCTGGACCTCCTGGACAACTGGGATCCCGAGGGAGAGAGTGACCTAAAGGTAAAGAAGGTCCTCCAGGTCCACAGGGTGGAGGACTGACCTACATCAGGTGGGGCAACAGTTCTTGTCCTAGTAATGTCTCAGGAACAGAAATGGTCTATTCTGGCATTGCTGGTGGATCCCACTATACACATGCTGGAGGGGGATCCAATTATCTCTGTATGCCCAAAGACCCTGAATACAAATCAAGTCTTTCATACCGATCACAAGTAGAAGATAATAGTGAAATACATGGAGTGGAGTATGAAGGTCCACTTCAGGGAAATCACAATCACAATGCTCCTTGTGCTGTGTGCCATGTCTCTACCAGATCTTCATTGCTCCTCATACCAGCTAAATACAGCTGTCTAGATTATTGGACGATGGAATACTATGGATATTTCATGTCTGAGCGTCAAAATCATGCACGTACACATTTTGTGTGCGTGGATCACGGCATAGAGGGATTAGCTGGTAGCCATGCCGACACTAGTGGTGCACTCTTCTATAATGTAGAAGCCACCTGCAATGGTCTTCCATGTCCTCCTTACAACACTAACAAAGAACTCAATTGTGTTGTCTGTACAAAATAACCTATTATAGGGACATACTCGTGTGAAACTGATAATCACCTTCATTATATTGTGTTTTGGTTTGTATGCACAAGACCTTATAGTGTGAAAATGACCTTCAGTTTGTACTGATTAAGACTTTATCAATGCTGCTCCTACTTAACTTGATACTGACAGTAGCATTGCTCAGGTCTATAAAAGAGTAGGTTACACCAAGAGTGTATTAAATTAAATTAAGAAACATACTATTTATGTTACACAGCCACTTGCTAAACAGTTTACTACAAACACGATTTATTACTAGTATGAAAAAACTAGCTTGTAGTATCATCGGTATACATAAAGCTACATGCCTTGCAAAACAATTTTATTACATAAAAAACTAATGAACTAAACTATGTAACAAAAGCTCCAGTCGTGCCATTGACTTTACATTATTAAGTTTCTTAAATTTAGTGAACTTGTCAAAATATGTTAACATTGTGAGCACAAATCAGTTTGAGAGGAAAAAAGGCACATTGAAAAAATCAAATTATTGACAACTATGTACATTCTGATGTTGCAATTGAGGCCTCAAATTGCAGCCTATCTTTGTTGAGATCAGCAGTAGACAGAGTGAAAGAATGAATGACATATAGGATAAGTACTGTAACCATAATGTGCATGCATGTTTAATGTTATAAATCTACCATTTTTCAAATTCACTTCGGCATTCGTTAACTTCCACTAGATTACTATAAACAATCAAGTAATAGACTCCAAGTTTTTTATAAGTACACCAGCCAAGGTGACCCTTATTAAGTCTGAGTGGTGGTGGATGGAGTTGACTGTTAGAAATTCCAGTAATGATTGTGTAAAAAGCTCTTGGCAGACATATGAATTTGTTTTCAGATCTAATGGCTTCGTATGCATTAGCTTAAATAACCATTCAAAATAAAAATTTGACATATAGCTTTTAAAAACACTAAATTACAATGCTAGGGCAACCGGTATTATAGATTAGATTTGCTACATACAGGCCTTAATATTATATCACAAGAGAAAGTGCCTACTTTTCTCAACATCACACAGATGGTTCTCTTAAATGTTTTCATTTCTCATGATTCTGTTGGTTCTTGCTACTGAAGGTAATTTCTGTCAATATGTTTCAGCATAACTTCAGAGGCCAATTTCCAAATAACTATGTCAAAACAACATCAGATGTTTGGTCAATTTGAAATGCCAGAAAGGCATCCTAATGATTCCCGATTGTTTTTTTCTTACTATTGACGTTGTTACCTATTATAGCAATAGGATATCATTTAGCCATCTTATACAGCAAAGAACAGGCTTACTTCAATAGTTTTAGTGGAATAGAACAGTATAGTAAGATTATTACATGCATCTATAATCAATGCAGATGGGTGTGGCCAGAATCTCCAGGTTAGTGAGAACAACTCTTCTAAAATATTTGTACAGCTACTGAGAGAAAGAGATGGAAGAGATGGATCAACTGGACCTGTTGGACCAAAAAGAACAGCTGGCCCGATTGGCCCAGTAGGACTTACTGGACTACCTGGACCTGTTGGATCAATAGGAAATACTGGACCTCCAGGAAAACGGGGTAAAGAAGGTCCTCCAGGTCTACGGGGTGGCAGACTAGTTTATGTTCACTGGGGTAAGAGTTCTTGTCTGACCAATGTTTCAGGAACAGAGACGGTCTACTCTGGTATAGCCGCCGGTTCCTTCTACACACATAATGGAGGAGTGTCAAACTACCTGTGCATGCCCAAGGATCCTGAATACAAGCCTGGCTCATTGTCAAGTACCAGTTACAGCACACTATACAGAACAGAGTACCAATATTCAATACAGAAAAATGACCATCACAATGTCCCTTGTGCTATGTGCCACGTCTCTACCAGACCTGCATTGCTCCTCATACCGGCTAAATACAGCTGTCCTGCCAATTGGACGATGGAATACTATGGATACCTCATGTCTAATCGGGTAAATTATACATGAACTAAGTTTGAGTGTGTAGATCACAACATGGAGTCCATGTGATATACTCATGCTGACACCAACGGTGCCCTCTTTTATCATGTAATGTAAAAAGTCACCTGCAATGGTCTTCCTTGTGGGCCTTACAACACCAATAAAAAACTCAACTGTGTTGTCTGCACTAAATGAATACTCACTGAGTGCACAAGGAATTCAAATGAACAGCAATGAACTACTTTGTATTCTTGTCATGTTGTATTCTTGTCATGTATTTCTTAGTTTAAGCTCTTTGTAAATGACCAATGAGCTAATCAGATTCACTAAAAAACAAGCAGATATATTTCAAACAAGTTATTGTAGCAGTCAATGAGTCCCCTGCCACAAGGCCCCTCAAAAAACTTTATAAAAAGTTTTCTTATTTTTTATTTTTGTTTTATTTTTGTTGACAACAACAAAATAAACAAGTATAATTTAGTCATTCTTCTCCAACAAAGAATAATTAAAGTGGTATATCTTTATGCAAACAGCATTAATACTTTACCTGATCAAGCCTCCAAATTTAATGCAGGCTACCGTTATTGTGCTGATATTAATTCTGAGCAATGTTGTCATGACTACACTTTAGATGAAGCTTATACAGTGCAAGAATCTAATGCAGCATTATCATCACCGTCTCATCTACTCCGTAACACAATACGAACAACAGAAAAGTCACTACACTGTGTTTAGCCATGGTACAGTTTTATTTAGTAGATGATATGAGAAGTATTACAGATCTGGTAAGGTGTGACACAATCATAGGAATAGTTAGTAGTTTTATTTCCCCAAGCATTACTATGAGTATAGCCACACATTGCACATGTTCATCTACCTGGTCATTTAAGTCCATATTAATTGATTTTTATCTATAAATCTTTTTTTTTTTTTTTTTTTTTTTTTTTTTGCTGTTGTTTTGGTTGCTAATGTTGTTTTACTAAATTAAACCAAATTTTTAGTCTCACATGCTTAAAAAATATTATCACTTGGAGTCTACCTTTGGACTCCTTGCTTTAGCTGCTCAAGTACTCAAGAACTCAAGTTTGACAATCTTTAGATTATCGGAATACAATGGCTACTTGGTGTCAGAGGCTAAATAGTATCATCCACAAGATACGAGTGCTGGATAAAGACACAATACACACAGTGAAAGATTCTATCATGAACTCATGAACAATAGAAGTCAACAACAAATGCCTGCCTGTGGACCTTAAAAAACTAAACAGAAACATTGCCAATAAATTCTAAAACTGAACTGAGCGGTCATGAACAGCATATAAAATGAGTAAGTACACAGACAAAAAAAGACAGTCAAACTTATGGTATAATTTAAAGTAGAGATTATAATTAGTCCCAAGCTTGAGAGATATAAGATTTATGAATCTCTGAACTTAAACCAAATGCTCAATTCAGTCAATGTTTAAAGCTGCAAAGGCTTAATTGAAACTAGCCATGTTGGTCTTGTTCATTGTCTAGTTAACTTGCTATAAACACACACACACATACACGTGTGTAAATATAATATTGAAGTTTCATCACGACCTCTATAACACAAGCAAGTATCAGTCCAAATAAAATCAGAAGCAATGTAAGAAAAAAACATAGAAGCTGAAACTAGCTCACCAGTTGGTGAAAATTCAAAACAACAACAACATAGACTAGTGCATGTAAGAGAGAATCGTAGCAATTTTTTTTGTCCCTGCCTGTCAATGTGGGACTTCATGGCTAGCTGTTCACTCTATGACAATTATTTAAGCCCATTTTAATTAGGACACACAATGAAGACCTGAGTAATGCACAATGCAAATCTTACATCACAAACTTGAATCTTCAATATTGACATATCTTAACGCACTTCAGAGCTCTATGGTTAATTAAGAATATACACGAAAAGGCTGAATTTAAGTATCTAAAGAATGAGAAATGATTAGAATTTGCGATTTCAACAAAAATAGCTACACTATCAATGAATTTATACTTAGTAATAGGAAAATAAAAGGGTAGCATGCTAAATAATAAAACTACTCTTACGCCTGACTATGTAAGAGTTTGTGCAAGTTAATGTGTACAATAAGCAATAAAGATTTAAATACAATGTGGAACCAAGTACCTCTAACTTCCATTCTCCTTCAAAGAATCCATCAGTGAATTTGTGTGTGCATATTATTTTAATCGCAAATATGTAGTGCTTTTTAATTCGAATATATAATGTTGAGTCGGCTGGTATCCTGCTCATTGTAATTCTCGGATTTCTACTACTAGTCACTACGAAGATCCTTAAAGTTCGCTCTTACAAACTTTGATTGTTAGCGCACGCATCAATCTCGTAAACAGGCCATATTTGAGGAAGAGAAAAAAAGGAAAAAAAAGAGCCCAAATAAGAGTTTAATAGTAATTAATAAGATAAAAATAGCTTAAATTTACAGCATTCCAGTGTAAAAATAAATTTTTCCAAAAAAATTGTTTTCTCTTGCTATAAAATTGATTGAACAGTAGCCACACTATCACTAATCTAAGAATGGGTCCCTTAAAACGTATTGCACTCCTTGTGTTGAGCTTTCTGGTCTACATTCAAGGTAAGTTCTATCACTGCTGTAGCCTGATGACTAGATCTATGTTCTATATCTAGATGTGAATGGACAGAACCTAAAGATCGGTGAAAAAAATACATCTAAAGTATTTGTACAACTTTTGAGAGGGAGAGACGGAAGAGATGTGTGGCGAGATGCGCTCCCAGGGTGGGTTGTCACAACTGCCAACTAACTGGGGACAACAAAGTAGTTGCTGCCACCAGACTCTATAGCAAGTGATGTGCAATTCTCCGATCCAGCTACCCACACTTATAGCTCTTAGACTTGACAGTGGAGTAGGTTAAGAAACTTATAGATGAAGTACTGCATACACAAGGTGGAGTTCACATATATAGAATGACCAGACTGGCATGAGCAAGCGACTTTTATATGAAAAGGTCTTGCTCATGCTAAAAATAACTAACACAGCATGAACCAAAAATAGAGACAACTGGGATACAGAGGAAGAGAGGGACCAAAAGGTAAAGAAGGTCCTCCAGGTCCACAGGGTGGAGGACTGACCTACATCAGGTGGGGCAACAGTTCTTGTCCTAGTAATCTCTCAGGAACAGAAATGGTCTATTCTAGCATTGCTGGTGGATCCCACTACAGACATGCTGGACGGGGATCCAATTATCTCTATATGCCCAAAGACCCTCAATACAAATCAAGTCTTTCATACCGATCACAAGTAGATCGTCATAGTGAAATACATGGAGTGGAGTACGAAGTTCCACTTCAGGGAAATCACAATCACAATGCTCCTTGTGCTGTGTGCCACGTCTCTACCAGGTCTGCATTACTCCTCATACCGGCTAATTACAGCTGTCCAGATTATTGGACGATGGAATACTATGGATATCTCATGTCTGATCATCAAACTCATAAACGTACACAATTTATGTGCGTGGATCACGGCATAGCGGGATTAGATTGTAGCCATGCTGACACTAGTGGTGCACTCATCTATCATGTAGAAGCAACCTGCAATGGTCTTCCATGTCCTCCTTACAACACTAGGAAAGAACTCAATTGTGTTGTCTTTACAAAATAACCTATTATAGGGACATACTCGTGTGATACTGATAATCACCGTCATTATTATTGTGTTTTTGTTTATATGCATAAAAACTTATAGTATGAAAATGAAAATGACCTTCAGTATGCACTGGTTGAGACTTCAGCTATGCTGCTCCTACTAACTTGATACTGACAGTAGCATTGCTCAGGTCTATGCAAGAGTAGGTTACACAGAGAATATATTAAATTAAAATTAAGAAACATAATAATAAAGTTACACAGCCAATTGATAGACATATGATGTATCACTGGTAGGAAATAATAAGCTTGGAGTACAATGTGTATACACAAAGCTACCTTGCAAGAGTTGCATCACATAAAACAATCAACTGTATCTGATAAAACATACAGGATCAAGTCATATAGATTCCTAGTCTGTCATAAATATACTAGCCAAGGTGGCCATAATGAAGTCTGAGTTGATGATGGGTGAAGTTCACCATTAGAAATGTCCAGGAACTAGTTATAATGTGCAAAAAAGCATTTGGTAGACATACTGGATCCCTGACCTAATGGCTTTTCTAATTATACGTCATCTAAATAAAAAAGCAAGCGAGCGGAGCGAGTGAGACACTCTCAGGGGTAACATAATTGAAAATAGGGTAGATTTGTTTGTTCATATATGTGTGGACGTACATATGTCATTTTGTACTTTGACTTTCACGTATTTTTGTGTTAGCTCTATGTTCGACCCCATCCCAAACTGTACTAAACAGAATCCTCTGGTTAATCGATAATTACCTGTATCATCCTAGAAATTGAATTGTGTACCGCTTTGAATTCTTTTGCAGGTGAAGTTAGAACTCAAAAACTTACCAGAGTTCCATTTCTATCCGAGTTAGTAGTTAATACGCTATTTGTCATAGTTATAAGCCCTACGCAACACTATTTATTTGAAAATGTATTGTCCACTAGACTAACTATGAAGGTAAGTCTTGTGTAGTAGGTATGTTCAGTTGAGTGAAAGTATTGTGTGTTACAACTACTGCTAAGAACATCACAAAGAAAACATTTAAATAATGTGATTTGTTTTTTTGTTGTTGTTGTTTTTATTCAAACAGTTGCGGGGAGTGGTTACTATGGCATTGAATCCCTTTACCATACATATGTAATTAAACAAAGCCGACTTTTTTTTAATAGCTTGAGTGCTAGAAGTTAAAATCAAACGATTAACAATAGTGTTGTTTTAGGCTCGCTCACCATTATGTGCTCAAGCACATCGCTAGTAATGTCGATTGCCTTCAATATTTTTTTATTTTATTTCTTAGAGACAGGCATGCAGTAAACGAAAAAGATTAAAATGATAACGTGATCAAAAGGAATGGCCATTTTTATTAAGCAGTGTATCGTTTTCCCCCCCATTTTTTATAGTGCGACGGCCATTCTATGGAATGAAATTTGTTTGGTGCCTACTGTCATTGTTGTCTGTGTAGTAGTTGTGCCTCCTCTAACATAGGACCACCACAACGAGAATGACCAAGTCAATTTCAATAATTGTAAAGATGTGAAACTGGAATCTTTAACTGCCCAGAATTTCTCAGACTGCAGTGAAAGAGAGCAGATACAAGATGATCTCATCGGAGACATGGTGGAACTACTGAGCAAAGTACAGATTTAATTGGAGTTCTCTGCCACTTCCTGAAGAAACAAGTTGCTCCTTAAAAGCATTCCCTTATAAGTACTAAACAAACTGTTTGCCTAACTACAGTCTGAACTATAGTAAACAACCCTGAGATAGCCATTCTAGTGTGTATAACTTTGACAAAACTTGAATGGATACAATCTACACTAAAGAAGTTGGACAAAACACTCAGTATTTGCTAGTCAGTATAACTCACCTAAACAATAACCAAGAAATACAGTTATGAAATTTGTAAAAGGAAGTCTTATTCTGATGCTACTTACACTTCTTTCAATGGCCATTAAAATAGGTGAGTCAATGTTGTATTTTCTATACTACATCAGTGGTCCAGGCTAGAACACCAAAAACCTTGTTTTGGGATATAGAGTAAGTTTGATTACCTTTTCTATACCCACTTTTTGTACTGAATTCAGATCTGGTGAGTGCCAGCAGTGAGAAATTGAGCGTTTTGCTTTAAACTGAAAAAAAACTAATTTCATCTCAATTAATACTACTTGAATTGCTTTGAATTCTTTTGCGGGTGCAGTTAAAAGTTACAAATGCACCAGAGTTCATTTTTTATTCAAATTAGTGGCAGTGGTAAGTTTATGTGCTATTTGTTATAGTAATACGCCCTACGCAACAGTGTTGTTCCTTACCTGAATATCCATTGTCCATAGTCTATAAGCACGAAGGTACATAAGCCTTGTGTTGGTATATTCAGTAAACATGTATGTGTGAAAGTGGTGTGTGTTACAGCTACTGCTTAACTAAAGAATCAGGCACTTAGCTAGCACATTAGTGTTCAATGTCATTAAGGTATATAAATGAAGGATGATCTGAATTTCATTGGGAAGCTACTACAACCCAGTACTAGAGTGAATAGTAGATGAGATGATTTATTTGATTCTTTAAATGCATAAAATTAGATGAGTTAATGCTTTCATTTAATAAATTTAATATTAAAAAGAATTTAATATTAGAAATGTGACAGAACAGTACATCCATCTTTCAATTGGTACTACTACAGAAACTAAGTATTTCCTATATTTTATCTTTGTACATCTAGCACAAATAGAACCCCAAAGCACATTTCTAATATTAAATTCTTTTTAATATTAAATTTATTAAATGAAAGCATTAACTCATCTTCATGTCTCCAAATTGCTTCTGTATATCTATTTATTGGCCACAGGATCACTCATACTGCCTTTTGGAAGTGCCTATGGAGATACTTTCCTACCTCCAGTGCTAGACACCAGCTCATCTGCAATAAACTTCTCAAATCCATTCCCTTTTCTGGGAACTAATGAAACTTCTATATATGTAAGTTCTAATAATTCTTATAATAGTTGGATATTAATTTACTCTTATAGGTAAACACCCACGGGATTCTTTCATTTGGTTCTTCTTATGTGGATTATACTCCAGAGCCATTCACCAGTTTGCAGAGAGCAGTCATTGCTGTGTATTGGGCTGATGGCGATATCAGACTTTCAGGAAATATATATTTCAGGATAACTCAACGTGTTGATGATATTTCTCAAGTACAAAGTCTGCTGTCAACTTCATTCCAGCTGGCAAGCTTTGACCCTATTCTAATATTTGTAGTAACGTATTCAAATATTCCACAGACTTCCTCTGGAAGCCACTTAATAAATGTACATACATAATAGTACAGCTCAGTAAGAATGACTAATTACTTCAATCAATTTAGTCCTGTGCTTCAGTACTAATCAATAAAAATGTTTAATCAGCTACAATTTCAGCATATTTATAGCTTCATTCATATTCTCCAAATTAAGGTTCTCAATTTTGATCCTTAGATAGCAGTAAATAAATAAGGAAAATAAAACTCACTTTGACCTTTCACCACCTCTAGTATTTTTGACAAGCGTTCCCCTTTCAACTCCATGCTCAATATCTAAACATATTTAACCACACTGAAGAGGAGTCAGTTTTTTTTTCTGGTGGTTCTCTAAAATACTGTTTTCTTTGTGTTGTTAGGGATTTTACAAAGTAAACAGAAGTACATGTAATTTGCCCAAATCTAGCTTGCATGTAGTTATAATATATATTATATATATATAATATATATAAAATATTAACTCTAATTATTCAACCATTAGTGTCTCATTAACATGCATGCTTGCCAATCAATCAATCATGCACATTCTAACTCAATAGAACTGCCTATAAATGAAGTTAACAGTCATCAAAATTATGAAGTTTAGACTCACCATAAAAACTAGAATAACACTTTTTCAATCAAAGAGATCAGAAGAAAATCAAGGTAAAATGTGAAAAAAGCTCAGTTGATACCGGGGAATCAAACTCAGTGCTCTAGTCACTTAGCTACGACAACCCACGACTTCCAAGACCTTCACATTTTATCTTTGTACTGTTGAGTAGTATTGCTTGCTGCAGTCTCGCTGTCATATCTCAGTGGCAAGAGCACTGGTAGCTAAAACCAGGGGTCCTGGGTTCGATTCCCAAGCGACAAATACGATTTTTTCACATTTTACCTTTGCTATTATTTAGACCCCTTTGAGCAAGAAAGTGTCATTCAAAGTAAAAGTCATCAATAATTTTTTTTTAATTTCATTTAGAACACTTTTCAAGCAGTGTTAGCTACAGATGGATTATTATCATTTGTCCTAATGTCTTATGAAGACATCCAATGGTATGGTAATGCTAACATTGGCTTAAATTCTGGAAAAACATCCTTCTCTCTGCCTGGAGCATTCACACCCAATGCTACTCATATAGATGACTACAGTAATGTGGGAATACAAGGATTGTATGTTTATAGAGTGGACCAAAACACTGTTGTGGAACCTAACCAGACTAACAGAATGCAAGGCTCAAAAATGGGAAATGAAACACAAGGCTCTGGAATGGGAAATGAAGTACATGGTTCTGGAATGGAACATATATTTGAGAATAAATCAGATTGTTCAGAAATTGAGAATGAAAGTATTAACTCAGAAGCCAGTGGAGTAACAAGAGAAAATGTCACTGGTATTACGATTGCTTTATCCAAACCTCTTCCTGTACGTTTAGGAGACTACGTCACACTGACATGCTCACTAGTGTCTGACAATTCCTCCGACATAACATACATCTGGTCATTAAATGGCAGTCTTTTCTCAGACACCTCATCAGTAATTGTAATAGTAGGAGTACAAAAACATAATCTGGGCCAATACGAATGCACCATCACACGTGGGTGCTATAAATATTCAACCAATATAAATTTATACACATCCGGTAAGAATACAAATTCGCTATGGACATAGTAGTAGTAAGAAATATACTGACTGTTTTTAATTAACAGGGATAAACACTTGACTAATTCACCATTTAATTTCACTTTTTGACTATTAAAGTAGCACAATTTTAACATATAGTCTTCATACATACTTCAGTGAAATATCAATTTAATTTAAGGCTAGTAGTAAAGAATGGAACTATTTGATATTGTAAGTAATGGTCTTTTATACTTGTCACATAGCATTGATTGAGAGAGGTCAGTACTCCATCAAGCTATTCCCAGGATGTCCTTCTCACAGTCAGACACACACTGACATCACTAGAGATGTGGTACAGTTGCTGAACTCTGAGTTTGGATTCCAGCCTCTTGGGAGACTCAAAAGTTTCCCAGCTACTACTTGTGCGGAAATACGTCAAACCCACAATACACAAGGACAAGGATTATTTTGGGTAGGACTAGATGGAATGGAACCAACACTACAGCATTGTGACATATAAAACATACTTAATAATCAATACCCCATTGCTAAATATAACTTTTGCTTTTTTGAGTGCATTAGACAATTACCTTGAACTACATCAAATTAAAAAGAAATGCAATTGTTTTTTGTTTTTTTCATATATAATTGTGTACTCTTGTCTTGTCTTTACGCACACAGTCAGTAAATTACCATACAACACTTCATATGTGGTTAGTAAATACAGTTCTATTATAAAGATAGCAAAATATTGAGCGTTAGAATGGAGATATGGTCAATCTAGCTCAGTAGAATTGCTGACATAGTGATGAAAAATGGTATAAGAAAAATTAGTGACCAAGTAGACTCTAGAACATTTTATTTCATTAAAAAAAACTTACAAACGAGTTGATATCCTAATTAAAGTTAACATATAAGGAAAAAATTAATTAATTAAAAGCAAGGCTGCATATAGTTATTACCTGATTGAATTTTGTATGTTGGGTTAGCTTACCCTATATACCAATGCCATTAAACCTTGTACAGTACCTCAGTAAAGACACCATTCTCATAATACAGTCCATCAAATAGAGAGCATGAAAAGATGTGAGGGTAATGGCAGTCATTTGTCTGGGAACAGCATATCGAAAACATGGCAATAAACTCTATCACTTGCCAAATAAGTGCTTTTAAGTGCCAAAAGTTTGATTCAACTGTTGTTTTCAAGAAAAAGAAAAATAATAGCAAGTTAGACTGTGCAAGTGTTGCTCTACACTTAATGAGACAATCCTTAACTTCAAATGATGGCCAAGCAATGACAGTACTCTCACACCAAGTAACGAGTTAATTTCTTGTTCATGCTACTTGGTTTATGCCAAAAAATTATTTTCAATTTTATTATCACTACATAAGAATTATACTTTCAAATTTACATAGCATAATTTGGTGAAATTCATGGGCAACACTATTGAGCAACAGAAAGGAAATTCAGAATCAGAGTGAGATGATTTTTTGGATGAAAATACAACATAAGATATGATTTTCCTCCAGAAATAAAATGTCTTTACCACAATTTATGTATGTCATTTTTATGTAGCTTTTAACAAAAGGATTTTGATAGGATAAATGAAAACACCTTATGCACACGCTCATTGCTTACATCGGTTCTAATAGCACAGTTTTCTATCATTATGCTTGAATTATAGAATGAACATAATTAATTTCAATTATTGAAAAGATGTGAAACCAAAATCTCTCACTGCCAAAACTTTTCAAACTGTTCAAAGGAAGTAGATATACGATGACATCATCACGGACAAGGTGGAGCCGCTGAGCAAAGTACAGATTAGATTAGAGTTCCCTGCCACTTCCTGAAAAACAGGTTGCTCTTTATAAGGTGTCCCTAATTAAGTACTAAGCAAACTGTTTACCTAACTACTGTAGTAAAAAAATGCTGAGTTAGCTATCATAATGGGCATAACTATGACAAAATTAAGTAAATACAACTTACACAACACAGGAGTTGGACAAAACACTTAGTTGTGCTAGTCAGTATAACTTACAGCTATATCTAAACAACTACCAAGAAGAGGCTATGAAATTTATTAAAGGAAGCCTTACTCTGATGCTACTTTTACTTCTCTTAATGGCCAATAAAATAGGTGAGTCAATCTTCTTTCTACACTATAATAGGTACAGTTTGTGTATTAAAACTTACAATCACAGAGCTGCAGATAACTTAGGAGTCACAGACATTGCATTAAAATATATAGCAACAATCACTAACATGGAATTTACAAATAATGATAACTGATTCGTAGAATATAATATTTCTAATGTTAAAACGAGGTTCAGTTCTGTGGAGCCTTCTTCAGTTGATAAACACTCAAAATTGTAAGACTATGTAAACAATATTATATGGTTTGATCTTAACATCTATGGGATAAAGTCAGAGTGTGATATGGTAAAATATTTCACGAGCAGGCTAATTTATTTTCATGAGCCAGAGGCAAGTGAAAATAATGCCTGAGAGTGAAATATCCAGCAATAACACTCTGATGAGTGTAATAAGTGGTTTATTCTACCTAATTCACACCATATAAAATTGGCTGTAGGAGTTCCCCAAACTCCCTGCTGTTATCTTAACAGTTGCTCTAACCAGACTAGGTAGGCTACACCAGAGGAAGGTAGCTGTAAAACTGGAAAAGTGTTAAACTTGACAAGTTGCTATAACTACAAAGGTAAATGAGCTTGCGCAATACAGCGTGAAATAACAAGCGTGAAATATCGTGAGTTATTTCATGGGTCACGCACCTAAAAATATCATTGTGAAGATATCTAGAGTGGAATAAATATATTTATACTTATGAGCTAAATACAGAATTATTAAAAAAGGCAATAAAATTTGAAGGGAAAAAGAGAAGGAAGCTTGATGGAGCAGAAACACCTTGATTAAATTTTAACATCAGAAATTTAAAAAACTATGAAAATTTTCATTATACGAGTTTAACATTATTAACCATCAGCACGCATGCACGAGGGGGCTATAGCAGTGCATTTGTCTGTCTGTCTGTCGGCATTCTACTCCATGAATGGCTGAGAACTAACCTTTAAAACAAGTATGAGCTGACGCAGTAGGAGAATTTAGTTCCTAAAATTGACCACTTTTTCAAATTTTGAGCTAGTTTCTGAGTAAATGCGGAGAAACTTCAACTCCAAACTAGCGCAAGCAAGATACAATGACCCTTACCTTTTGTGTACATTGGTTTATGTCATACGGCAGTCACATGATCACTTATAGTTTACAAATTTTCTCTTAACTGCGTGTGTCCTCGGTAGTTTGAAGTTGAAGTAGTCCGAAAAAGTCTTAGTTGTGTAACAATGTGCTGAGAGTTCTCACCTTGTGTGCTCTAGTTCATGTAAGCAGTAAACTATCTCTACAATCAATAACACACTCATATAAAAAAATTCCGCTAAACTTACTTAGGGGCTTTAATTCATGCTATATGTAGAGGGATATACATAGGAAATACTTCCTGTAGTAGTACCAATTGAAAGATGTACATACTGTTCTGTCACCTTTCCGGTATTTTTTTTTTTTTACTATTAAATTTTTATAATGTTGGGACTAACTCATCCTCCTGTTTCAGTATATCTACTTATTAGCCACAGGATCACTCATACTGCCTTTTGGAAGTGCTAATGGAGATACTTTCCTACCTCCAGTGCTAGACACCAGCTCATCTCCAATCCACTTCTCAAATCCATTCCCTTTTCTGGGAACTAATGAAACTTCTATATATGTAAGTTCTAATAAATCTTATAATAGTTGGATATGAATTTACCCTTATAGGTGAACACCCACGGGATTCTTTCATTTGGTTCATCATTTGTGGATTATACTCCAGAGCCATTCACCAGTTTGCAGAGAGCAGTCATTGCTGTGTATTGGGCTGATGGCGATATCAGACTTTCAGGAAATATATATTTCAGGATAACACAACATGTTGATGATATTTCTCAAGTACAAAGTCTGCTGTCAACTTCTTTCCAGCTGGCCAGCTTCGACCCTATTCTAATATTTGTAGCAACGTATTCAAATATTCCACAGACTTCCTCTGGAAACCACTTAATAAATGTACCTATATTATTATAGTACTGCTCAGTAAGAATGACTAACAACTTTTATCAATTAATACTGTGCTTCAGTACTAATCAATGATAAAGATTTAAATCAGCTACTAATTGAGCACATTTATATAGCTACATTCATATTATCCATAGTAAGATTCCAAATTTTTATCCATATACGGAGGTAAATATGTAAGGAAAATAGAACTCACTATGAACTACAGACACTTCTTTTGTATAACATCTATAGTTCACCCCCTCTAGTATTCTTAAAGTGTGTTTCCATTTCAACCCAATGATCAAAATCTAAACATACTAGCCATTTAACCACACTGAAGAGGAGTCAGTTTTTTTTTCTGGTGGTTCTCTAAAATACTCACAGTTTTATTAGTGTTGTTAGGAATTTTACAGAGTAAACAGAAGTACATGTAATTTGCCAAAAGCTAGCCAGCCTGCTTTGCAAGGCTTATTTCATTATTGAACTATCATTCATTCCTCCATCAAATGAGCTAAAAAAATCCATAAGCATGTAATTATAGTATACATACACATATATCAGTATATATATATATATATATACTGTTGGCTTCAATTCTTCAACTATAGCAGTACAACACTTACATGCATCCTTGCTAATTAATTTTGCACATCATACTTCAATACATCTGCCTACACTAAATTAAGTTGATGTATTTATCCAGTCAAGATAAAAGTGATCAATAAATAATTATTTTATTTCACCTAGAACACCTTTCAAGCAGTGTTGGCTACAGATGGACTATTATCATTTGTCCTAATGTTTTATGAAGACATTCAATGGTATGGAAATGCCAACATCGGCTTCAATTCTGGAAGCACATCCTTCTCTCTGCCTGGAGCATTCACACCTAATGCTACTTACATAGATGACTACAGTAATGTGGGAACACAAGGATTGTATGTTTATAGAGTGGACCGAGACACAGTTATGGAACCTAACCAGACTGATAGAATGCAAGGCTCTGGACTGGGAAATGAAACACAAGGATCTGGAATTGGACAAAGCTCTGAAATTGCAAATGAAACACAAAGCTCAGGAATTGGACAAGGGTCTGGAATAGGACAAGGCTCGGGAATTGCAACTGAAATGCAAGGCTCTGGAATAGAACAAGGCTCTGGAATTGCAAATGAAACACAAGGTTCTGGAATAGAAAAAGGCTCTGGAATTGCAAATGAAACGCAAGGCTCCGGAATTCGAATGAAACTCAAGGCTCTCAAGTTGCAAATGAAACACTAGGTTCTGGAATAGAACAAGGCTCTGAAATCGCAAATGAAACACAAGGTTCTGGAATGGAAAATGAAGTACATGGTTCTGGAATGGAACTTACATTTAAGAATAAATCAGATTGTTCTGAAATTGAGAATGAAAGTATTAACTCAGAAGCCAGTGGAGTAACAAGAGAAAATGTCACTGGTATTACGATTGCTTTATCCAAACCTCTTCCTATACTTTTAGGAGACTACGTCACACTGACATGCTCACTAGTGTCTGACAATTCCTCTGACATAACATACATCTGGTCATTAAATGGCAGTCTTCTCTCAGACACCTCCTCAGTAATTGTAATAGCAGGAGTACAAAAACATAATCTGGGCCAATACGAATGCACCATCACACGTGGGTGCTATAAATATTCAACCAATATAAATTTATACACATCCGGTAAGAATACAAATTCACTATGGACATAGTAGTAGTAAGAAATATACTGCCTGTTTTTAATTAACACAGGGATAAATACTTGACCAATTCACCATTTAATTTCACGTTTTGACTACTAAAGCAGCACAATTTTAACATATAGTCTTCATACATACTTCAGTGAAATATCAATTTAATATAAGGCTAGTAGTAAAGAATGGAACTATTTGATATTGCAATTAAGGGTCTTTTATAATTGTCACATAGCATTGATTGAGAGAGGTCAGTATTCCATCAAGCTATTCCCAGGATGTCCTTCTCACAGTCAGACACACACTGACATCACTAGAGATGTGGTACAGTTGCTGAACTCTGAGTTTGGATTCCAGCCTCTTGGGAGACTCAAATCTTTCCCAGCTACTTCTTGTGAGGAAATACGTCAAACCCACAATACACAAGGACAAGGATTATTTTGGATAGGACTAGATGGAATGGAACCAACACTACAGTACTGTGACATATAAAATGTATTGAATAATCAATAACTGAATGCCAAACGTAACTTTAGCTTTTGAGTGCCTTTGACAATAACTTTGAACAATATCAAAATAAATAATAGAATTGTTTTAAGCATATATATATATATATATATTTATAGCCCGTTACCTGAGCGACCGCGCTTGTCGTTAAGAACTATAAATCTGATACAGTCTGGTATGCTCGTAAGAAAATGTATTAGCGGGGAAAAGTCTGATATAGTTCTTAGCAACCATAATTATGGTAGAAGGCAGAATCAAAGCAAAATGGAATAATGAAGAGTTTGGGTACTTTAATACAATTACTAAGATAGCTAAAGCTATACTTTGCTCGTTGTTTATGTTCTGGCTATAAAATAGTTATAAACCAAAATCATTAGTTTTGTATTTCGATTTATAAATCGCATACAAACCTCAATTTTGGTTTATAACTATAACATATATATATATATATATATATATATATATGCATGTATGTAGTACCCTTGTCTTGTTTATGAACACCCAGGTCAGTACATTATAATACAACACCTCATATGTGGTATTAAAAAGTTCTATGGTAAAGAGAGCAAGAAAAGCAGGTGTTAAAATAGAAAGATGAAAATAGTGAGAACATGGTAAGGGGTAGCAATTGGTCTTTTCTAAATTTACTGTTTAGAATCAGTTTAGTTCTCAGTAGCTGATACGCCTTTCTGGTACCATATCCTCTGAACACCCTTCAGTGCTCTAGTAATAGCTAGAGTGAAGAAACATGACTTAGACTTTACTCTTTTCAAATGAAAGTACACATTCTGTTACCACAGTTAATTGAACATTAGGTAAATTTAAAAAAAAAACAATATTAAGTCCTAATTGTTAGGCATGAAACTCGATTGCCTTTTCCTCTTCTTTTTAACCTTTTCGAAAAGACATGTATTACACATTAAAATTCTAAATAAACGGTGAAAAAGTATGCCTTCATGTATAGTCAGACGCATAACGTATATTATTCACTATATTTGCTAAAACTGCCTTGTTGCTATTTATCATTGAAAGTCTTAGAGATTCAAATTGGTTTGGTTTTTCTTGTAATTGTACAAAGTAAATTTATTTGCTACTTTCCTATTGTGTGTACAGCTTTGATTAAAAAAGGTCAGGTCTCCACCTAACTATTCCTTTTGTACTTTACTTGCATAAAAAATGCAATTAATTAATTAATTAGTCAAAAAGTAGAAAATACAATCGTAATTTTTTAGGTATAAATTGTCAATAATGAGTTACAAATGAACACATATATATATTTATTTATATACATACCCTTGTGTGTCAGTAATGACAACGATGACGATGTATGCATTTATGAACAATTTATTAGCTGGGCTGAGTTGGTAAAGCATCATCATTATCTGAATGTTAAAGCGTCATCATATTCTGAATGGTAAAGCATCAAGCTTTCCCCACTCTATGGGGAAAAATGCATCATTTCAAATGGGGTTTGGACCAAAGACCCTCAACTTTACTTAAGTAATACTTCCTTGAACAAGCAGCATAGTGATTCTTAGAGTGCTTTATTAACAATTGTAGAGATAGACAAAAGATAAGGGAATCCATGAGTTGAAGAAGAAAGCCTGAGATGGCTCAGGAAGGGACGAAAGCGGTATAGGGAAACCTTGGCTAAAAGTAACTTATTCCCAATTTGCAGAAGTTAGTATATCAAGTGCCACAGTGTGGTAGGGTATTTGCTAGTATATATAAAATTGGTGTGTTGCTTTTATTAAGTTACTCAACTGTCTACTTCCTGGGTGGATTTTTTAAATTGAATAATTGTTTTCTATAAACCATCCTAGCAGTCTTTGACTAGAACCTCATTAGTATGAAAAGAATAAGCATTAGCTGTAATCATGTCTTTGTAGCTGGAGAGGAGGTATTGTATAAGTTATATTGATTCAGAGGTTGCCAAACCTTAAAACCATAGAGGATCCGACTATCAATTCTTGCATTGTGTTCTTGAATGAGGCTAAATGCCACTCCCTCATTATACTTTATATAAAAACCAGCCCTTGCCCTATCTTGGTTATAAGCACTTTTATAATTTAGGCATCTCTTCATTAAATTCTAGCAATTATCTTCCACACAGATTGAACAAATGTTCTTTCCTATTAATTTTGCTGGTTGTTGCTGCTCAAGGTATTTCTAATCTAATATTTTCATCTAACATTACAAACGGTATATTAATCAGATGGAATCAGCCTTCCTGGTGGCACTTACATCAGGTGGGGAAAAAAGGCATGTCCTACTGAAGTTGGAACTGAAATTATATGTAAAGGATTTACAGGAACTAGCAGGTGGAATGAGAGTGGGGGAGGGGCCTAACTACTTGTGCATGCCCGAGAGTCCAGAGTACAACTCTGACTTAAAGTACAGGGAAGGCATTGAAGGTTCCTCTAACATTTATGGCGTGGAATACGAATTCCCGGTTCAAGGCACACACGACGACAATGCCCCGTGTACGAGAACAATAGTAAACTTTATCCATCCATTTGTCAATCTATCTGCCATTATGAAATACTATTAATAATTGTCATGAGGTGGCAGGTAGCCATTATAAGTAGGACACATAATTTGGACCACATTTTAAGCACTGTACCATACAATTCTTATATTACACGATTCAAGTTTTAGAGCTCGATGGTGGCTAAGAATAAAAAGGAAGACAAGTTAAGGGTGAATTCAAGTATTTGTAGAAGAAACAAGCATGGAATTTGTGATTTCAAGAGAGAGAAAGTTTTACTATTGATGCCTCTATACTAAGGTAGGAGGTATATAAATAATTAGGTAGTATTCTGAATAGTCAACGTTACAAAATTATTGTCTTACAACTATCTAAGAGAAGTTCTTGTAAACAATTGTTCAAGTGATAGTGAACCAAAATTAGATTATATAGTTATTGAGTCAAGTTTATATAATTTGGATTTCCACTGAAATAATCAGTGCCTATGTGTGTGCATGTGTATACTATGTAGTGTAAGTATTTACTCATTAAGTTGTTATTGCCATTAGCACTGCGCAACTTAAATACACGATGTCAAGTTGGTGAGCTACCTGCAACTCAGCATTATTATTTAGTTTGTACTATAATTCACTCTTAAATAAACTTTGATTGTTACCGCATGTTAAATCTCGTAAACAGGCCATATTTGAGGGATGGGGGTGAGGGAAGTTTGTTCAAGTGTTTAATAAAGGGTACTAATCAAAAATAGCTTAATGCAGCAGTACTACAGTATAAAAATAAAATTTCCCAAATATAATTGTTCTCATGCTATAAAAATTTGTGCATTCCTCCATTAAAGAAAGGGTCCCTCAAAACTTATTGCAGTCCTTGTGTTGAGCTTTGTGGTCTACATTCAAGGTAAGTGCTATCACTGCTTTAGCCTGATGACTAGATCTATGTTCTATATCTAGATGTGAATAGAGAGAACCTAAAGATTAGTGAAAAAAATACATCTAAAGTATTTGTACAACTATTGAGAGGACGAGATGGAAGAGATGGACTACCTGGACCTGCTGGACCTGTTGGACCTCCTGGACCTGCTGGTACTCCAGGACCAGCTGATGGACCACCTGGATCTCAAGGGGCTTCCGGTCCAGCAGGGCCTTCTGGTCCATCAGGACCTCCTGGACCTCCTGAACCACTGGGATCCCGAGGAAGAGATGGACCTAAAGATAAAGAAGGTCCTCTAGGTCCACAGGGTGGAGGACTGACCTACATCAGGTGGGGCAACAGTTCTTGTCCTAGTAATGTCTCGGAAACAGAAATGGTCTATTCTGGCATTGCTGGTGGATCCCACCACAGACATGCTGGAGGGGGATCCAATTATCTCTGTATGCCCAAAGACCCTCAATACAAATCAAGTCTTTCATACCGATAACAAGTAGATCATCATAGTGAAATACATGGAGTGGAGTACGAAGTTCCACTTCAGGGGACTCACAATCACAATGCTCCTTGTGCTGTGTGCCACGTCTCTACCAGATCTGCATTACTCCTCATACCGGATAATTATAGCTGTCCAAATTATTGGACAATGGAATACTATAGATATCTCATGTCTGAGCATCAAACTCATAAACGTACACATTTTGTGTGCGTGGATCACGGCATGGAGGGAGACTAGCTGGTAGCCATGCTGACACTCACGGTGCACTCTTCTATCATGTACAAGCTACCTGCAATGGTCTTCCATGTCCTCCTTACAACACTAACAAAGAACTCAATTGTGTTGTCTGTACAAAATAACCTTATTATAGGGACATGCTCATGTGAAACTGATAATCACCTTCATTATATTGTGTTTTTGTTTGTATGCATAAGAACTTATAGTGTGAAAATGACCTTCAGTTTGTACTGATTGAGACTTCATCTATGCTGCTCCTACTAACCTGATACTGACAGTAGCATTGCTCAGGTCTATAAAAGAGTAGGTTACACCAACAGTGTATTAAATTAAATTAAGTAACATACTATTTGTATTACACAGCCACTTGCTAAACAGTTTACTACAAACACGAATTATTACTAGTATGAAAAAACCAATTGCAGTATTATCTGTATACATAAAGCTACATGCCTTGCAAAACAATTTATTACATAAAGAAACGATTAATAATTTATTACATAAAGAAACTATTAAACTAAACTATGTAACAAAAACTCCAGTCGTGCCATTGACTATACATAATTAAGTATCTTATATTTAGTGACTAGTCAAAATAAGTTAACTTTGTGACCACAAATCAGTTAGAGGGGAAAAAAAGGCATGTACATTCTGACGTTGCAATTGAGGCCTTGCATCGCAGCCCATCTTTGCTGAGATCAGCAGTAGACAGAGTGAATGAATGAATGACAAAAAATAGGATAAGTACTGTAACCCTAATGTGCATGCATGTTGAGTGTTATAAATCTACCATTTCTCAAATTCACTCCGGCAATCTTCTTTAGCTTCCACTAGATTACTATAAATGATCAAGTAATGGACTCCTAGTCTTTGATAAGTATACCTGCCAAGGTGACCATAATTAAGTCTGGGTGGTGGTGGATGGAGCTAATTGTTAGAATTTTCCAGTAATAATTGTGTAAAAAAGCTCTTGGCAGACATATGTACTGGCTTTCAGACATAATGGCTTTGTATGCATTAGCTTAACTAGCCATTCAAAGTAAAAAATTTCTTTGATATTTAGCTTACAAAAAGAACCCAAATTACAGTCTTGGCAACTGGTATTATAGTACAATATAAATTCGCAATATGAAGGCCTTAATCTTTTATCACAACAAGAGAAAGTGCCTATCTTTCTCAACATCACACAGATGGTTCTCTTATTTATTAAATAGTAGCTAGGCTACTGGAGCACGCCAAGTGTGTAAACTTTTAAGACAGAAGATTAGTATAATTTAATAACCATAAAATCTCGGTCTGGTGGACCTTCTAGTGGCTATACCTAATGAGATGAATGACCTAAAACACAAACATATATATGCTAGAAGTGAAGGTGACAATTGCTGATTCTCAAGCCTGCTCGAGCAAGCAAAAGCAAGCTCAAGCTGGAATGAGTAAACAACTACATGATCACACACAAACAGACTATAGACAAGATGTAACAAAAAATAAAAAAGATACACACTGAGAGCACATGAACAGGTCCTTCTGGCGCCTGACGAAGCTGAGGAAGGCGCCAGAAGGAACCTGGGTTAAGGACCCAGGTACCTGCCGTGCTTTACAAAACAGAAAAGAGACACACACATTGTTCAATGTTACTTTGGTGGACGTTCCCTCAGCGAGTATCCATGCGCAGCTTCCACAGATGGAGTCTTTGCACGAACCAGTAGATCAGCAGACGATGGAGGACGTCTCCTTGAAACGAGTGGTACGAAGGGGAGTTCTTCATCCCTCATAGCATCATATAGCGCGCCGTTAGTGATGGACGGATGATGGCGCACAGAGAGCACAGTCGTTCCAGGGGGGAGGGGCTGAGGTGCTGAAGGTCTAAGTCTTTGCTCACGGTCCTCGAACTTAACTTCAGATAGTACTTCCTTGAGCATCTTTGTTGGATAATTTCTGTTCCCAAACCAGGCTAGGAGCTGGCTGATTGCTTGTGCATAGATTTCCGGGGAAGACGATCTCCTTAGTGTCCTGATGACTTCAGCTTTTACCACACCACGCATGTTGTTTCTTGGGTGGGCAGAAGAAAAATGCAGATAAGTGTGAGGGTCTATGGCTTTCGCGTAGGGCCTGATGTCGAGCACACCTTCACTATGAAAACGTTCGCCCTTGAAGGCAGTGATATCCAGAAAATTGATTTTGTGTTTTGAACACTCCATCGTAAACTCTATAGTTGTCATCTGAGAGTTCATGTGGATCAGTAGTGCATCGAGTTCATCTTGTGGGCCAGGGAAGAGGGTGAACACATCATCAATGTAGCGGAGCCAGAGAAGGGGTAGGGTGCCTTGCCATCTAGAGAGCGCATCAGTTTCCAATTTGCCCATGAAGAGGTTGGCCCAGGTCGGTGCTACAGGTGTTCCCATCGCAATTCCCTTGATCTGCTTGAAGGTACGTCCTGCGAACTGGAATGTGTTGCCAGACAGTATTATTCTCAGCATCTCTTTGAGCATGGATTTCTTGGGGTAGTCGTTGGACACAGGAGGATCTGTTGGGATGGCCTGTTGTAAGGCCATGGCAATTCCTGCTTCGTGTGGGATGGACGGGTACAACGCTTTCACATCCAGAGTAGCCAAGATCAACTGTTTCCTGGAGTCTGGGGGGACCTTTAGATGTTCGATGGTCCTGATTACCTCGCCCGACGAAGTGACTAACGATTGGACGGAACTTAGATACTCCTTCAGTATGTTGTTGCAGAGCTGGGAGATCTTCTGTGTTGGCCCAGAGCAGCAGGAGACGATAGGTCTCAGTTTGTGCGGGTTTTTATGCACTTTTCTGAGCCAATAGAGTCGTTGAGCACGGACGTCCTTGAGATCTGTGGTGTATCGGTTCCTTTGGAACACGGTTAGGAGTCGTTTGTTCATCTGGCAATCAATGATGAGTTCGTTCGCTGCCTTTGCTGTCTCCAGAGAGGTGTCTTCCTTCAATTCCACGTATGTCGACTTGTCCTCGAGCTCCTTGAGGCCTTCCAGGAGGTAGGTCTTAGTGTCCTGGATGACGATACAAGTTCCTTTGTCAGCCGGTTTAATAGTGATACTTCTGTCCTTTCTGAGAGTGGACAGGGCTTTCTGATGTTCGGCCGAGAGGTTTTGATAGTAGGTCCTCTGGCTGGCTGGATCTCCGAGTTCTTGTAATTCTTCTAGTCTCGATCGAATGAGTCCTAGGCGTTCCTCTATGATGGATGGAAGAGGTTGTAATGCAGGGTTGGCTATAAGCTTGTTATAATACCTCTGACACTGGTCATGATATTTCTCGAAGAACTCTAATGGATCAGGAACTTTCCGTGGAGTAGGGGCGAATTTTAATCCCAGTGTGAGCACTTCACGTTCCGCGATGGAGAGCGGTCTAGACGAAAGGTTGAGGATGGGTTCTTTAGGTTCCGTCGTTTCAGATAGTGGCAGTTGAACAGCTGATTCCCAGTTCTCAAGACACTCCGGATTATTAGGAGTGTCAGGGTTGGGATTGGCGTTCGAGTCTCTGTAGATGTAGCGTCTTGATTGCTGAACCTTCTCACGGCCAGCTTGAAGATTGGCTTGAAGATTGGCTTGCCTGGACGAGCATGGCAGCAAAGACGGCAGAGTGAACTTGACGGCTTGATCAGAGATAGTAGAAGTGCTGGGTAGTCCCTGGGAAGCTGGAATCGGACGAGATGGTTTGGCAGCTGCTGGCAGTGGAACGGCTGCAGCCACAGGTGGTGGACGAGGAGGAGCAGACTGAGCAGGTGGCGGAGGTGAGGCAGATGGAGGAGCCGGTGGCGGGGAAAACGACGGTGGAGGAGGAGGATTTGGTGTTGGACGAGGTGGAGGAGCAACTGAGGCCGGAGGTGGAGGCTCTGGCCTGGGCGCAGGAGGAGGCGGTGGTGGACGAAAGGCAGTGATGGTTCTCTGCGATTCGTCAGTGTTATTTCTCCTGACATCCCTGCAGGGTCTGTTGTCAGTGTCCCTGATGGTTGCTTTCTTAGGAGTCCTATGTCTGTTGTAGATGTCGAAGTCCGGAGCTTGTATTCTTGGGGTTGGCCTGCCTGCCAGTTCGTTTAGTTTTCTCTCGGTGTCTTGCTTTTTGTGAATCCTGTGGCGGGTGATATTCTTTTCCGTAGCAGACAAGAACCTCTCATGGGAGATTAACTCTCCAGTTGTACAGCGGTGGGTCAGTTGGGCCATTTCTTGTTTGGCCTCTAGGGCGGTCGATTGAGTGACTTCTGCGACTATGGTGAGGTGATCTGCTAGCTGCTCGGTGAGGCACTCGGTGGTGCCTTTGAGCGTCTCTCTGAACGTGTCTCTTATGTCTGAAAGGTTAGGCTTCAAGGTCATGAGTGGTTTGGTGACCCGTAGCCCTCACGGGCTCCAGCCTTTCTCAAGACAGGTGGTTAGTAGATGGCACTGATATTTTGCAGAGTAGTAAGCCAGGGCTTCTCTCTTATAGGTTTTCCGGGCCTCTAGGAGTTGTTGATCCTTTTCAGAGAGCGCCGGTCTGGTTGGTCTAAGTCTGCTACGGTTGTAGTAGTAAGGTCTATCGGTTCTCCTGGGCTGTTGTTGGCCTCTGTTGTTTCTGTCCCTCTCGCAGGGAGGACGGCGGCGATGGAATGGCATCTCGTATCTCCTAGGCATCCCGAGCTGAAGATGAAAAATAGGATTTCAAGAGGTAGTAACACTGGCTTGGCTGCTGGCAACGAAAGCTCTTATTTATTTAATAGTAGCTAGGCTACTGGAGCACGCCAAGTGTGTAAACTTTTAAGACAGAAGATTAGTATAATTTAATAACCATAAAATCTCGGTCTGGTGGACCTTCTAGTGGCTATACCTAATGAGATGAATGACCTAAAACACAAACATATATATGCTAGAAGTGAAGGTGACAATTGCTGATTCTCAAGCCTGCTCGAGCAAGCAAAAGCAAGCTCAAGCTGGAATGAGTAAACAACTACATGATCACACACAAACAGACTATAGACAAGATGTAACAAAAATAAAAAAGATTTACTGATACACACTGAGAGCACATGAACAGGTCCTTCTGGCGCCTTCCTCAGCTTCGTCAGGCGCCAGAAGGACCTGTTCATGTGCTCTCAGTGTGTATCAATAAATCTTTTTTATTTTTTGTTACATCTTGTCTATAGTCTGTTTGTGTGTGATCATGTAGTTGTTTACTCATTCCAGCTTGAGCTTGCTTTTGCTTGCTCGAGCAGGCTTGAGAATCAGCAATTGTCACCTTCACTTCTAGCATATATATGTTTGTGTTTTAGGTCATTCATCTCATTAGGTATAGCCACTAGAAGGTCCACCAGACCGAGATTTTATGGTTATTAAATTATACTAATCTTCTGTCTTAAAAGTTTACACACTTGGCGTGCTCCAGTAGCCTAGCTACTATTAAATAAATAAGAGCTTACTTCAAAAGCTTTAGTGAATAGAACAGTATTGTAAGATTATTACATGCATCTATAATCAATGCAGATGGGTGTGGCCAGAACCTCAAGGTCAGTGAGAACAACTCTTCTAAAATATTTGTATAGCTACTGAGAGGAAGAGATGGAAGAGATGGATCAACTGGACTCGTTGGACCAAAAGGATCAGCTGGTTCAATTGGCCCAGTAGGGCCTACTGGACCACCTGGACCTGTTGGATCAATAGGAAATACTGGACCTCCAGGAAAAAGGGGTAAAGAATGTTCTCCAAGTCTACGGGGTGGTGGACTAATTTACGTTTGGTGGAGTAAGAGTTCTTGCCCAAGCAATGTCTCAGGAACAGAAATGGCTTACTCTGGTATAGCCTCCGATTCCTACTGTACACATAATGGAGGAGGATCAAACTACCTGTGCATGCCCAAGGATCCTGAATACAAGCCTGGTGTTCGATACTCAATGTCAAGTACCAGTTACAGCACACTATATGAAACAGAGTACCAATATTCAATACAGAAAAATGACCATCACAATGTCCCTTGTGCTGTATGCCACGTCTCTACCAGATCTGTATTGCTCCTTATACCAGCTAAATACAGTTGTCCTGCCAAGTGGACGATGGAATACTATGGATACCTCATGTCTAATCGGGTAAATTACAGACGAACAAAGTTTGAGTGTGTAGATCACAACATGGAGTCCTTGCCAGATACTCAAATTGATACCAATGGTGCTCTCTTTTATCATGTAAAAGCCACCTGCAATGGTCTTCCTTGTGGGCCTTACAACACCAATAAAGAACTTAACTGTGTTGTCTGCACTAAATGAATACTCACCAAGTGCACAAGGAATTCAAATGAACTGCAATGAACTACTTTGTATTCTTGTCATGTATTTCTTAGTTTAGGTGTTTGTAAATGACCAATGAGCAAATCAGATTCACTAAATAAACAAGCAGATGTAATATTTCAAACAAGTTATTGCAGCAGTCAATGAGTCCTGTGCCACAAGGCCCATCAAAAACTTTGACATTTTTTCATTCTTTTTTATTTTTGTTGACAACAACAAACTAAACAAGTACAATTCAGTTTTCTCCTCCAAAAAAATAATAATTAGCTAAAGTGTAATATCTTTATGCAAACAGCATTAATACTTTACCTGATCAGCCTCCAAATTTAATGGAGGCCACCATTATTGTACTGATGTTAATTCTGAGCAATGTTGTCATGACCACACTTTAGATGTAACTTAAACACTGCACGAATCTAATGCAGCATTATCATCACCGTAGTCATTTATCTACTCCTTAACACAATACGAACAACAGAAAAGTCACTACACTGTGTTTAGCCATAGTACAGCTGTAATTTAGTTGATTGTATGACAAGTATTACAGTTCTGGTAAGGTGTGCCACAATGATAGGAACGTTTAGTAGGTTTTTTCTCCAAGCATTAATTTGAGTATAGCCACACATTGAACTTGTTCACCTTGTGCCTGGTCATTTAATTCATGATTATTAATTTTTACCAATAAATCATTTTTTGTTATTGTTTTGGTTGTTAATGTTGTTTTACTAAACTTATATCAAATTTTCAGTCTTGCATGCTTAAAAAAATATCATCACTTGGAGTCTACCTGTGGACTCATTGCTTTTCAAGTTCTCACGAACTCAACTTTTGCTATGTTTATGGCACCACACACTACATACTGTAGTCACTTAAGCAGATGACCAACCAGTATAATGTAGCATTGTCTAAATTTAGTTATTCGCTTCCTTTAAGTCTATCATAATGGTTGTACGGCTGTAAGAAATAATAAAATAAACTAAATAAAAACAGCAGCATTACAAATAAATTCAAGTGTATATCTAGAAAAATGTAATAATGTATTATGTATACTAAACATAGAGTATTGCTATACACACACAGTGTGCGTGTAAATATCATAATATTGAAGTTTCATCATGACCTCTATAACAAAAGCAAGTATCAATCAAAACAAAATCATAAGCAAGGCAAGACAAAAACATAAAATCCGAAACTAGCCCACCAGTTGCTGAAAATTCAAAACAACAACAACATAGGCTAGTGCATGTAAGAGAAAATCATACCAATCCTATTGTCCATTTTTCTGCCTGTCAATAATGAGAATTGATTAGAATTTGCAATTTCAATGAAAACTGCTGCACTATCAAAGGCTTGATACTTAGTATTAGGAATATAATGGGTAGCATGCTAAATAATAAACTACTCTTACGCCTGACTATGTAAGAGTTTGTGCAAGTTAATGTGTACAATAAGCAATAAAGATTTAAATACAATGTGGAACCAAGTACCTCTAACTTCCATTCTCCTTCAAATAATCCACCAGTGAATTTGTGTGTGCATATTATTTTATCGCTAATATGTAGTGCCCTTAATCGGAACATATCATGTTGAGCCGGCTGGTATCCTGTTCATTGTAATTCTCAGCATTGTAATTACTACTAGTCACTACGAAGATCCTTATAGTTTGCTCATACAAACTTTGATTGTTACCGCACGTATCATCTCGTAATGCTCCTTGTGCTGTGTGCCACGTCTCTACCATATCTGCATTACTCCTTATACCGGCTAAATACAGCTGTCCTGCCAATTGGACGCTGAAATACTATGGATATCTCATGTCTGAGCAACAAAATCATAGACGTACACAATTTGTGTGCGTGGATCACAGCATGGAGGGATTAGCTGGTAGTCAAGTTGACACCAATGGCGCACTCTTCTATCATGCAGAAGCAACCTGCAATGGTCTTCCATGTCCTCCTTACAACAATACCAAAGAACTTAATTGTGTTGTCTGTACAAATAACCTATTATAAGGGACATACTCGTGTGAAACTGATAATCACCTTCATTATATTGTATATTTGTTTGTATGTATAAGATCTTATAGTGTGAAAATGACCTTCATTATGTACTGACTGAGACTCGAGCTATGCTACTCCTACTAACTTGATACTGACAGTAGCATTGCTCAGATCTATAAAAGAGTAGGATACACAGACAATGCATTAAGTTTAAATAAGAAACATAATAATAAAGTTTCACAGCCACTTGATAAACAATGATGTATCACTGGTAGGAAATGATAAGCTTGGAGTACAATGTGTATACACAAATCTACCTTGCAAGAGTTGCATTACATAAAATGATCAACTGTATCTGCTAAAACATACAATATCAATTAATATAGATTCTTAGTCTGTCATAATTATACCAGCCAAGGTGACCATAATGAAGTCTGAGTTGATATGAAGTTGACCATTAGAAATTTACAGGAACTAGTTGTAATGTGCAAAAAAAAAGTATTTGGCCGACATACTGGCTCCCTGACCTAATGGTATGCATCAAACTTAACCGAATGTCGAAGGGACATTGCAATGGATACAGGGTTGTCAACACGATTTTTTTTTTTTGTGGAATTGCAGCAAAATGGCAAAAGGGAAGAATAATATACCAAGGAATATCTATAGCTGGAGTTTCCCAGGAGTTTGGCTTAGGAAAGTCCACAATATTTCAGACTTTAAGAGACACAGAGAGGCAGGAAGAATATAGAAAAGTTTTCAGCAGAATCAGCTGACCCTAGTGGCCTGAAGAAGAGGTGCATTGCCAGGAGTGATAATGATAACGCTTTTATAGTGCCGTGTATCCTGGTTTACTCAGAAAAAACTCAAGGTACACCATTAAATGGTCCTTTAGTCATGGATAAAGTTGAAATACTGTATACAGTATTATAGTCACTTAAACATTTTAGTACAAAGTTAAATTAGGTTATATTCAGAGTTACATACATTTCAGAGTTACGTACACCTTATTTCCCAAGAAGCATGTAACTCTGAGGTTCTATTGTATATTATAATCATTATGCTTTAGCAAATTTATGACAAAGTTCAACATTTCTATATTTTGCTTTTAACTCGAACAATAAATCCTGTAACGTATTTGTAACACACAAAGAATTTATACTACCTCTACCAGCATATGTACATATACACCACAAAAACTTGGCCTAAATGGAAACTACTATGTGGAAAAAACAAGACAAAAAGAATGAATTGAAAGAGCCACCTATGTATAACTTGTAACCACACTAACATACAATTTAAAAAAAATACAATTCATGGTAATGTGTTTAATTATTCATTAGCCCAATACTGTAAACTAATCATAACGGTAAACGATGCGCTAATCATTGCCGCTTGCGCTGATAGAAAGTTGTAATTCCTTCCCCAAATACACCACACCCACTTACCTTACTGACTTTCTGGGAATGACCATTGCGAATATTTCTCACCTCTGACCTCTTCTCTTCCAACAGGCGTTCATGGCTTCTAGCCTTCTCCTCCAGAAGATCTCTCTCCAGCTTGACTTTGCGCAGCTCGCCCGATAAATGGTCGGCATCAATCTTCCTTTTGCTGCTCTCAGAGTTTGCCCCCTTACATTCTTCCCTCAGTTTCTTCACTTCGGAGCTCAAGTGCTCCGTTTCTTTCTCCAATGTTGACTTGCTCATGGATGTCTGTTCCCATTCTAGTTTGGTCTTACTGCATTCTTCCTTAAGAGTTTGGCACTTCTCCTTTAATTCTCATAACCCAACCCCCAAATGTTCACACTCTTTCTTTGATTTTTTAGCTTCAGAATTTGCAAGTTCGTACTCAGACTTAATGTTACGGATCTCGACCGACACACGCTCAAACTTTGCCTTCCACTTGCTGGCTTCAGAACTTGATCGCTCGAGCTTACTTTTTATAGAGTTTCGTTCTTCTTCTGCATCTTGCCTTTGTCTCTGGCAAGTGAGAAGCTGGTCCTCCAGAGAAGACGATTTGAGCTTTAAAGAGTTCAACTGGTCCAAAGTGGATTGGTACTGTGACTGGGATGTGGCCAGTTGCTGCTTGATGATCCTTACATCTTGCTGGAGAGATTCATATTGATGAAGCTTGACCAGCTGAAGTTTGGCTTCATGAAGCTCATCCTTGGACGTCTTCAGCTGCTCCAAGAGACGTGCATTTTCATTTGATTTAAACGAAAGTTCTTCTTTGTGCTCACCAAATCCAGCCTATGGAGGAAGGAAAAAATGGGTAAAGATAGAAATTGTAACATGTTTACTATTACATACTAATAGCCACTGGTACTAATGTTTAATTAAAACTTGAGAAAGTGTTCTATCCATAAACATGAAAGTACAGCATTTGTCAGTACTTGATACTACATGAATGAATATTATAAACACAGTATGTATGTACATATGAATGTATGAATACATGCAAGTAATGACTGTATTACTTGAGCATGATATATTAAAAAGCTTGCAATCCAAAAGAATACATTTGATTTCCTTTGTGAAACAATGAAATAAATATTTATGTATATAATCACATATCATTACTACTAGTGATGTGCTTGAGCACAAATGGCGGGCAAACTTAAAACTACACTACTGTTAAACGATTAATTTTAACTTCTATCACTCAAGTTACTAAAATAAAGTCGAGTTTTTAAATTACGTATAATTCGATAAACACATTCAACACCATAGTAACCACTCCCCGCAACAGTTTGAATTGAAAAAATAAAGCATCAAAATGGAATCACGTTATTTACACATTTTCTTTGTGATATTCTTAGTAATAGTTGTAACACACAATACTTTCACACAACTGGACATAGCTACGCAAGACTTACCTTAGTGATTGCTCTAGTAGACAATGAATTTTCACTGTTGCGTAGGGCTTATAACTATGACAAACAGCATTATTAACTTACCACCGCCACTAACTCGAATAGAAATGGAACTCCGATTAGTTTTTAAGTTTTAACTGCACCCGCAATAGAATTCAAAGCGGTAAACAATTCAATTTCTAGGGTGATATCAGAAATGATCGATAACCAGAGGATTCTGTTTAGTGAAGTTTGGGACGGGGTTGAACATCGAGCTAATGCAAAAGTACGAGAGGGTCAAAGTACAAATTGACATACGTATGTCCAAGCATATATATAAACTAGTGATGTGCTTGAGCACAAATGGCGAGCGAGCCTGATAGTTAGGTAACATAAAACTAAGCATTGTTACTATGTTTTAGCTTAGTTCATGCAAACAATATAATAGCAGTTATGACCTTTTATTTCAGCTAACAAATACAAAATCATTCTCTTACCTGATTTGTTAACTGTTGTAGTATTAAACATCTGGCATTCTGATGATCTCAATTACCAGTAACTCTTGAACAAACTCTCAGCTACAATAAACAAAAAATCAGTGTTATTATTTTGTAATTTAAGGCAACAAAATATGGAATTACTACTTACCTCAATTTCCTGAGTATTCATAACTTCTGTAGTATCAAATTGAAGTTACTTTGACTATCTAAATTACCGTGAATTCTTGGCAACAAGCTCTCAGCTACAAAAACAAAAGACCATCAATTTTAGCACACAAATACAAAATTACTTTCTTACCTCATTTTCTTGAGCAGTGGTAACTTTTGTAGTACCAAATTTGAGCCATTCTGACTACTTGAATTTACCAGTCACTGTTGACAACAAGCTCTTAGCTACATAAAAGAAAGGCCAGAGTTATTTTTGTATATTTAGCTAAAAAATATGGAATTACGTACTTACCTCAGCTTCCCTAGAGTAATAGTAGCCTCATTTTACGGCATTCTGACTACCAATGGCTCTAGACAACCAACAATCGGAACTTCGTATTCCCCCTAAAATGGCGAAGTTTTGAAATTAAGTTTGGAAAAGGGTCTTTAATGCCATAGTAACCGGTCGAATCAACTTCTTGTGTCTTGAAAAACAAGCGTTTTCGCCGGAATTTTCTCACACTTTGGGGCTTAAGTTTAAAGTAAGGCTTGCTTAATGCTGTTGTATCAGAATAAACTGGGGTTAAGCCTAAAAAGCCTTGTTTTTTGGAGAAAAAAGTTCCCCCCGTGCGCGTTTAAAGGGCATACGTACCATCCATACACTATATACATACGATTGATGTGCTTGAGCACAAATGGCGAGCGAGCCTAAAACTACACTATTGTTAAACGATTAATTTTAACTTCAACAATCAAGCTACTAAGAAAAAGTCAAGTTTAAATTACGTGTATATGGTAAAAGGGATTCAATGCCATAGTAACCACTCCCTGCAACAGTTAGAATTGAAAAAAAAAAAAAAGCTAAAAAACAAGTAGCATTATTTACATTTGGCACAATACTTTCACACAACTGAACATACCTACACCAATGTGCCTGGTTTTCCTATAGACGGTCACCTTTAGCTTCGTAGTTACTCTAGCGGACAAAGAATTTTCAAGCAAATACAGTTTAGTAGGGCTTATAACTGTGACAAATTACGGGTAATGATCGCTAAACCTGAGGATTCCGTTTAGAGAAGTTTGGGACAGGGTCGAACAACAACGAGCCAACACAACAATATGAGAAGGTCAAAGTACAAAATGACATACGTACGTCCAAACAATAACATAATACCCAATTTTGCATTATCCACCCCTAATACTGTCTCACTCGCTTTGCTTGCTCGCCAATTATAGTAAGATTTAGCAATGTGTATATTAAAAGTTCGTTTTTATCGATATTCCTAATTGTCCTAATCATTACTCACTCTACAGCTTGCTTTTCTTGCTCTCGCATTTTCAAAGCTCCATCAAACTCCTGTCGCTTCTCCATCAATATTATTTCTGAGCATGCTCAGAAGCCAGACGATCAACTTCTTTGCTAAGATCCTCAGCCTCATTCTTGGCAGCATCCCACTCAATCCGAATTACTAGAAGAATCGATGACTTCTTCTAGTTTATGTCTCAACCTCTCAACTTCATCGCATGCTCCAGTGTAATCAGATTCTAATTTGCCCAATTTCCTCAGGGCACCCTCCAGCTCCTGCTGGTGCTTCATTTCCTCTGAGTGAGCATGCTCATAGCTCGTCGCTGCTTCCGCCAGCTCCTCGCAAGAAGAGTCTCTCTCGCTGCGAAGTTGACTGGCCTCTGTGGCCTTCAAGTCTAGCTGGAACGCCAGTTCCTCCAATTTGGAAAGCAAAGCAGAATTATCCACACGCAAGGAGTTGACCTCTTCTAAACGATCGTGAAGCTATGAGGAAGAAAGTTTGTAAATTATAAGAAACCACCAATATTTACAGCAGTACAATTAGTCCTTGAACAAATGCAAAATTGATTCACTATATATATAATTTACATTTAACATTTAAAGTCTATATTGGCTGTCAATACTGAGAAATGCAGTAAATATTGCATATAACTGAGAATTTTGTGACCTACAGTAGTTCATTGTTGTAGCCTTTACTTCCTTATGAAATAAGATCTTGTCATAACATGATAAATGTTAAATGTTTGGGCTCCTGCCAGAAGTCCTCCTCAACAGGTAACTATAAAGAGAAGGACTTCAGCAATTGTCAAAATATTCAAAATGAGACTCCATAAAGATAGTAGTTCATGTTAACTTTTCTGAAAGGACTTATAAATATAAATAGCATATTTCTGTGAAATCTTAGGCTGGCTTATAGCTAAATAAAGTATTATCTTAAAAGTTTAGAGAATGACTATTTGATGGCAATGTATATTATTTTCATTTAATTTAATGATTCAAGGTGAATCGGTTACAATCCAAAATTGCTTAGCCAGTTTTGGTCATTCGTTCTGCTAGTCTTAGTTTAAAGCTAAATAAAGTATTATCTTAAAAGTTTAGAGAATGACTATTATTGATGGCAATGTATATTATTTTCATTTAATTTAATGATTCAAGGTGAATCGGTTACAATCCAAAATTGCTTAGCCAGTTTTGGTCATTCGTTCTGCTAGTCTTAGTTTTATCTGTCTTTTATAATAGCTATTATGTCTAGTTTTTTTCAAGTTCTCTACAGCTTAGTTTTTCTTACCAAAAGTAAATAGCTACCCCAAAACTATAAAGAGTTAGCTATAGCTGTTTTAGTTAAATAAAACAGCACTACAAATAGGTACAGGTTCAAAGATGTATGCCATCACAAGAGCATATGGAAATGCAAGTGCCAACTCTGGCAACAAACTATATACAATTAATTACCAACAAAAAAATTAACATGTTTGTCTCATTCTTAATCATGTTAAAATGCATATGCCATAATGATTCATCATGGAGTAAATTGAACTAGTTCTATGTATTGATTATTAACTCAAATTTGGGTGATTATTATAATGGTCATGCCACCAGAGGCAGCTGTTGCAGAAGACAGGAACTTGGGGGAAATATTTGCATTTTTAAAGGGTGGGCAGTTTGAGTCTACGAGAGCTATAGGCTTAGCTAGCTAGCTACTACTAGCTACTTACACTAAGCGATCCTCGACTATGCATCAACCAGTGTTGTTTTGGTTTAGCGATTCCAGGACTTTCTTAGTTTTAGTTATTCATACTAAAAAAATATCTTGAATGCTTAGCTTTAGTTTTTTTCCCAAATTCTCCCTGAAGATTTAGTTATTTTTTAGTTTTTCTTCAATACCATGTAGAAGATTTAGTTAGTTATACTATCAATTGTCTTAGTTTTAGTTAATTTATGTTGCCTCTCAAATTCTGCAATAATGAGACTCCTTCAAGAAAGTTGTTCATGTAGTTTTCCCAAAGAACTTCAAAAATGGCATATTTCTGTGAAAACTTGGGTATTATTAATAAAGTATGGTATTTGTTATGTAGTTTAGAGAATAATTACTTGATGGGAATTTATATTTCCATTTAATAATGACATAATTCAAGGTGAATTGTTTACAATAAAATTGCTTAGTTTTAGTTTTTGTCCTCCACTCTACTGGTAGTTTTAGTTATTATTGAATTTACTGTCTTCTAAAATAATTAGTTTTAGTTTTTTCATATTCTCTACAGCTTAGTTTTAGTTATTCTTAACAAAAGTAAAATACCCCAAAACTAAGGGGTTTTGGTTTTAGTTTTAGTTAACTAAAACAACACTAGCATCAACCTTTACTGGAAAGGTATGTAAATAAATAACTCAATAAAAATATCCCTGTTGTGCAAAACTATAGTTAGCTATGTGAACCTATCAAGCAGAAAGTAACAATTTCAACTCAGTCTTTCAGAACCTCCATATCTTCAACAGAACATGCAATTAACTGATGAATAAGAAAATTTGAAGAAAATTCACTCTTTCATCTTTCCTAGAGGGAATAAAAAAACAACCAATAAACAAAAAACAACAAAAAAAAAAACAACACCGCATCATAGCTACACAAGAAAGCTAGCCTGCACATTAACCTTGCAAAAAACTTTTTAAAAATTTTCTCTATCATTTATAATCCTTGTGAAAATAAAAAAAATTAATTGATCAGTCAGTGAGTGACTAAAAGAGTGACAACATTCTGTGTTACTTGCTGCTAGCTATGTAGTTCGAAGAGCTACACAAGATGAATGAATATCTTTTAGCAGCCATTATTGCCTGTCTTTCATCCCATATCTTGAACCGCCCTTATGGGATAGTCCAAAAGTTGAGGATTTAGGGTGCTTCATTTGGGAATAAGAATGATGTCCTTTTCCAGTTGAGGAGACGGGCTTTGATGATGATGACGACTTGGTAGAAGGTTTAGCATGAGTATAAGATAATGCTTCTGAAAGGACCGGTTTGGTATAAGATGAAGTTGTTGAGGTAACATTTAAACCATGTCCAGATCTAAATCCAGAATGAGACGTGAGGGGCTTCCGTGATCCAATTCCACTAGTACCCGTTTGGGTTTCAAATGATAATCCCTTGCTGGTTGCGATGTGAGATCCAGAAAGCCCCAAATATGAAGTTGGAGCTGGAACCGTAGAACGAGGAGTGTCCTCTACAACTAAATCAATTCTTGGCCTTTTCCACACGTTAACCAGAGTCTCCACATTCTTGCTTCCTAGTGAATTAATCTTAACCATCTTGGATTGCAAATACTCAGACTTTCTCCGACAGATGTACCGGAACCTGATAGTGGCACGCACAGCAGCTGCAATGGCACGGAAGCGAGCGTAAGGTCGGGGATATTTAGAAGGTGGAGGAAAAGATGGACCTGCAGATATCGGAGCTCCCATATCTGACATCATCTTGAGTGCTACTTGCTGTGTCTGGTAGAAGGCATCCAAATGACATTGGAGGTAGAGCTTCTGGAATGCCAAGGACTTGCGATGGAGCTCTGCTTGGCGGTATTTCTCATACAGTTCAAGAGCCTGCAAACATAACATAAATAGTAGAGGTAGATTTACTGGACTAGTTACTACGGTTACATAAGAACTCTACAAAACAGATCATAGGTAATCCACCAACAGTGAAGACTACTGGTGCTAAATATCAAAAGAACTGCAAGTTTAATAAACTTAAATTTAAGTACAAAGGTTGACAATGCAATCGTCAAGCGTTGTGATTCTGTCTAGTCTTCTTCAGTGACTTAAACTTTCCAAACTTCATGTGAAATGTTTTATACGATACATCTAAGTTATTTAGACATACCTTAGAGGCATTCAGGCCAGACTGAGCGTCTAGTTCTTCCAACAGAGGTTGCTGAGATTGCAAAAGTGCCTCTTGCTATAGAACAAACAACAAATAGCTGCATGAGCTACACTTGAGATAAATGAGGTAAAAATTTCTAGTTAAGTCATACGAGATAAAACAAATTTTAAGGCAACATCTGCGAATTTGAAACAGCTAAATATTATTACAAGTCTTAATTGGAATCCTCAAGATGTACTATCAATTATGTTAAGTAATACTACACACACAAACACAAACACACTACCTCAAAATTTTTATTTGTGGCACGATCCAATTCCAATTTCAACTCGTTACTTTCTTCAGTGGCACGGTCTAACCTCAGCCTTAACTTGGCAGTGAGTTCACGCTCATTAGCAAGAAGCTCTTCAAACGACTTGGACACAAGTAGATCATTCTATAGATAATAATAAAAATATGTTGAACCAACCAGGAAATTATTTATTGCATTTAAAAAACCAAGGAGTGAGCGTAAGAAATAATTGGAGTTGAACTAGTCGTGATCACTTGTGATCACTTTCGTAGTAGGAATATTGAATTTTCCTAACTTTACTTACTGTAAGTTGCAATTAACATCACATAAAGTTGCAGAGAAAGGAACTTTTTTTATATACTTTCGCATGTTTAAAAATAGTTCAAACTATGTGTAAATATATTTCTGACCTTTAGCTGAGTGCACTCGGTTTGAAGTGCTTCGTTGTCTCTCTTTGCCTTTGCCAGTTCATCTTGAGAGGAGATTAGAGCAGTCTTTATGTGATGCAAGTTCATGGAGTGAGACTCAGCTCCACGACGCTGCTCTGTTAGCTGTGTCCTCATATCTAACACACTTGCCTGACTCTGGGTCAGATGGCGACGAAGCTCCGCCTCTTCCGAGCGGCCAGATGATAATTCCTGTGCGAAAAATGCGGCATAAGCCCATTCAACCAGCAATTATGAGATACAAACACTAACTAGAGCTTGGGTGACTTGCTACAACTTTATTTTCCCAAGTAGTACCATTTAGTAAAACAGTGATATGGTAGGAATCGGCATGAACATTGCAATTTATAGGCGTGACAGTAGGTGTGACTCTAGCATTTATGCATCCACATATTTTTACCTCTTCCAAAGCTTGCACTGCCTTAGTGGCTTTACTTTTAGCATCTTTCAGCGACTTCTTCTCATCTTCAAGGATCTTCAGCTGAGCCTTCAGAGATTTGATTTGAGAAGTCATATCGTCGTGACCGTGAGCTGCCTCCATAAGCTTCTTATTCTGGGCCTCCATCTTGAGAAGGTTAGAGTCTTTGCCGGCTAGTTCACCGTACAAAGTAGCCGTTCGTGTGACTAGTTCTTTCGTTTGAGACTTTTCCAGTTCTAGTTGGAACTGAAGTTCATGAACAACAGCACTCGAGGACTGTCGCAGATCTTCCAAAGACTGACTTATGCGTCCTTTTTCTTGTTTCTGAAGATTGTGAAAAAATTGTATACAGTATGCAATAAACAAATGGTAGATTACTGCCCAGGGCACAAAATCATAAGTTGGTTACTAATGTTTTTATTTCTTTATTTCATACCAAAAGTGCTTCTCGCACCAGAAGAACAGTATATAAAAAAGCTGCTAAGAAGTAGTCAAATTTCAATATCTACATTAGCTACCAATCACAACAATAAAATTAGGCAATTAGTGATCATCATGCAAGCTGATTACTTGCTTAGAATGTCTTATAGGCCAAAATGCTTTTATAGAACTATCATGTGTACTTTTTCAGAAAAGAAATCAATTGCAAAGATCCTTTTTACGGCAAATTAAACAAATACAATAGTCTCTTAATGAGATAGTGGACTATTATAATGTATGTATGTGTGTAATACCTCGTGCTCCAATGCTGACTCAGCAGCAGACAAAGCTTCCTTCAACTTCTGGAGCTCAGTCATAAATGAATCATGATCTGACCTCAACTGTAACCTTAACTCTTGACCAGCACGTTTCTATGACAACAGCAGCGACAATATCAGCAAATTATAAAAATATCATATTATTAAAGTATCATATTATTACGACAAATTACATGCTACATAATTATGAGCACTGATTATTCTGGTAGTTTCTTGGGATTTTTTGTGCATGATTGTTCATAATTTCTTCTCTCTTGAAGTATCTCCATAACGTACCTCACGCTCCTGAGAAGACTTAGCAGTTGCCAGTAATTCTTGCAAGTGTTTAATTTCACCTTCTAGAGAGGCACGATTGTCATTCTGACGAGAGTTCAACTTATCTTTTTCCAGTTTCTGAAAGAGAAAGGGAAAAATGCAAAGACACTGTAATTCGCTTATTTTAATCATAACCAAGTGCGAGAGGGGAAGGGCCGAATACATGTTAAGAAGAACAATTAATTTCAGTGGTATTGATTAGAGATTGCTTAGGTTTGATACATACCTCTTGCTGATAAGCCATTCTTGTGTCCTCCAAAGCCGCCTGCAGCTGACGAGCTTGATCGACTAACTCATCACGATCTTGCAAACGAGAAACCAAATCTTGAACCTGTAAATAAAAATAAATAAATAAAAAAAAACTGAAATTTATACCACAGGTGTTTAAATTTCCATAAAATTAGTATATATATCTTCCATTCTAGACTGACCTCTCTCTCATGTGCAGACTTCACCGTGCCCAGCTCAGACTGAAGCTGTCTTATTTCAGAGACAAAAGAGTCGTTACTCGAGTCACGCAATGACTCCAGTAGAGAACCCTGGTGGTCCAGCTAATAAAAGAAAAAAGGGTATTGTCTTTAAAGTCTTTTTACCAATTCCCCGTAGTTGACCCTTTACCAACCTGCTGAATGAGTTGCCGGCAACAGTCCATGAGAGAATGAGTGCCAACGGCCTTGTCTGTTCCGCTGACTGAAACAGAAGATGGCTCAGCAGTGGGAGCACCACGGCGCTGCAATGCAGTCATGGCCGACTTAAGAATGTCTCTTTCTTGCTCCAGAATCTTCTCGACGGCATCCAGCAGCTGTATCTTCCAGTCATTTGCCGAAAGACCATCCTAATCGATGTATGTAAAGTGATTATATGTATTATTAGAAATACAATGTAGAAAATAATTACATGACACTACTACTACTACTACTACTACTACTACTACTACTACTACCAACAACAATAAAAACAAACAAAAAACAGCAAAAACAATAATAACAAAATACTGCCATTACAACTCAACACTTCATATTAGCTATACCACAATAGGTAGTCCTCATCATTGATATGGAAAATCCACTGCTGAACAAACTGCAGCCAGTCACTTAAATGCTGCTGTTTTCAAAACAAACAGATCCATTGTCAGACACAATCAGAACAACAAATTACACTTTCAACACTTGAATATGTGCTTGCAAGTGCTTGAAAGCATGAATAGGAGAATTTTCACTGCATCTGTTTAATTGCTATACCTTGGCAGTTTTGACGTCTTGCAGTAGTTGTGTGAACTGGTCGATGAGACCTGGGCCAATGGTGGGAGTGGCTGACTCCACCCCTTCATATTGATGAGCACTAAAAATTCAACAAAAAACCGCAATGATTGCCACTAAACAATTCATAATACTAAACGTTTTTCTTTCTTTTTTTAATACACAAAAAATTTAGTAATTTGTGAAATGATATGAATGAAAGAGAAATCTGCCATTTAAGTTATTTATCAAATATTTTTTCCTACTGTATGTAACATGAAATAGTCATAATTGCAGCCACTGATGAAGTATGGAACTATTTGCTATGTCTATTCAGTATATTAATCAAGGGACCCAATAGTCTGAGCAATAGAGTATATTTTTCTCAAAAATAAGTACTTGGTAAGAGTTGGCAAAGTTTGGACAAATTGCAAATACATGTGCATATACATACGTACGTATGTGTGCAAATATAGCTTTGGTTCTTATAGAGAATTGTCTTCATAAGTCAATTTATGTGTTTAAAATGTCTCGCTCAACTTGTTGGTGAATAAATGCAACTTCATATCAAAATTCATGTCCACTATCCATAAATTATTTAATTTTGTATCTCATAAAACAAATAATATGTGTGAATGCGTGCTTGTGCCATGGCAACCCCCACCTACTCTCCTCGAAATGTCTCACCTGAGTCCATTAGCCAAGTCCTTCACATGTCCTGACTCTTTTAACAAAGATGGGCCGAGTTGCTACAAAAGTTAATAGCAGGTGCAAATAAAAACACAATTTCAACCAGACTAAATGATTGATTGACATACCATGATCTTGAGAAGAAGGGCGTGGTTAGATTCATCCAAATCATATTGAGGCCATGCCTCTACTGCAGGCTCAAGCAAGGGGGAGTGTTCATCTTCGGAATGCTATGATAAAATATGCAAACATAATACACACAATAATGTAAAATTGAATTAAATTAAAACAACAACAACAACAAAAACATATGAGTCCTAATTACTGTTCTAGCAAAATGTATACTTTCACTTTTCAATTTTTTTCTGTGTTGGTTAATGCTGTTATTATTGATCTTTTGTACTTGTTGTTTTTAATTTCTCATCACTGTAATTAAGTATAGGAAACATGAAGTTAAAAAAAAAAAGCAATCACATTTCTAATTACTATCACTATATTATTTTCAGCATTGCGACCATGCATAAAGCTAGGAATATATTGAATCACATACCAAACATAAATGACCATTTTCCTAATGAAATATGTTTACTTGCTTATTTCCATGTATAAAAATCTCTCACCTCAGTGTCGAGATCACCATCCTGACTCACACCTTCCTCGTCTTCACGTTGCTGCTGCTGCTTTCTCAGCCACTCGGCCTGTAGCTGCTGTTGTTCTAGCAACTCGGCCTGGACCAGTTCCTGTTGCTGCTTCAGGAACTCTGCCTGGTGTTGTTGTTGCTGCTGTTGCTTCAACAAGTTCGCCTGTCGCTGCTGCTGCACTCTCAACAGGTTGTCCTGATGATGATGCTGCTCTTGCAGCAAGTCTTCTTGGTGCTTCTTCCTGAGCTGCTGAATCTCTTGCTGGTGTTGAGCTTCAAGGGCGGCCATTTCTTCTAGTAGTTTGGCCTCTATTCCAATTGAGTCTCCCACTCTTTCTGATTCTGGTTCTTCAGTCTCTCTTATCTAGTAATGCAAACCATCCAGCAAAATCAATACAACAGTAAAGTGTGCTACTAAAGTGGGTAAAGATGGACAAGGATAAACAACACACCCCCTAGCAACCAGTAAACAGTGTTGAAGTGGGTGTGTTGGTAACCACATATGAATAATGATGCAATGAATACGAGATAAAGTTTGAAATGTTTTGACTTCATTTCCAAAAACTACCTGTGCGCGATAGTTACACGATAAGCTAATGCGATGCCTACTAGTAATTAAATAATCAATAATAATAACAGAAACAATAAAAAAAAAAGAAGCTAAATTAGAAAGTAATTTTCAAATCATAATCATACAGAGCTAGTATTCTCCCTCCGTAATCTAAGAATAAAACACTATGCGAAAAGAGGAGGCGTAGGCAATGAATATCATTATGTAGTATACGGAGATGCTTTTAATGAATTTTGGCATTAATTAGTCGTAATAAATGCACTATGGAATAAAACTGAGTTCTAATTATATAGTGGTAGAAAAAGCAATAAAAACAGTAAAAAGCCTGTTCTATTCTTGGATATTTGAAATTAGTAACACAAAATTTGTTTATTAGTCACGATAAGCGTGATACAGAGCATGTTCATTCAACTCTAGTGAAAAACAACAACAACAACAACAAAACAAGCTCTAGATAGCACGCGCCATCATTCCCTGACTGCCTCCCAGTAACTTCTTCAACCTGTCCTGATAGTTGCGGCGTACCTCTGCCTCTTTTCGAGCATGTTCAGCTCTGACTTTCTGCAACTCCTGTCTGATAGCCATGGCTTTCTCTGCCTCTAGCTTCTGGGCGTACTCAGATCGCACTCGCTGAAGTTCCCTCTGGTGCTTAATTTCCAAGTTCCTCTTCTCCTCTGCACTTCTTGTCTTTTCCAACTCCAACTTATGGCCGAGATCACCGGAGAGTTTGGCGATTTCTCTTTGGTAGAAGGCTTCGAGTTCTCTTTTCAGTAGACTTCTTTCTTCTTCCACTTTGTGAGCGTGCTCAAGAGTGATGGATTTCATTTCTTTCTGATAAGTTTCCTCTAATTCCTTGGACTTGCCCGCTAAGTTTGTCCTCTCGGCATTAAGCTTATCGAAATGCTCAGTGTCCATCTTCCGCAGCTGTTGCTGATGCAAGTCATGCAATTCTATCTTCAGACGGCTCTTTTCCATCTCAAGGTTGTGAGCATGCTCATTGGTGAGGACCTTGAGGGCGTGCTGGTGCTCGTCCCTAAGCCTGGATGCCTCCTGCTGTGCCCTCTGGGTCAGCTCCGCCTCCAACTGCTGCAGTTGATGCTGGCAATTGCTCTCGAGTTGCTCAAGATCTTCAGCTAGCTGGCGGTTGACTGTCTCCACCTCATTCTGCAGAGACTGACAACGATCTTGTGCCACTGAGCGTGACTTCTCGGCCGCCTGAAGAGAAGTTTCACATTCCTACAAAAGTTAGAGGGATTTATCAAAGTGCGTAAGTGTCAAATGAAGAATTATAAAAATAAAAAAATTAAAAAAATAAAATAAAAAAAATAAATTTAAAAAAAAACCCCCCAAAAATACAAAAAACAACAACAACTATATTTAGAACATATTCAACACATTCTAAATTGGGAATAAGAGCACAATAATCTAACGTCTAGAGTACCCATTATTCATTTCAAGAATGTTATGAGGAAAAGGAATTTGACAAGACAATGTGCCAGTAACACTCGTACATTACAATTATACGTGAATCATCAACACTAGAACTCAACACAACTTGAACTAATATCTACTAACTGCCACACCCACTGGGCATCCTCACCTTGAGTCTGGTTTTCAGAGCTGCGCACTCTCCATCTCTCTGCTGCAGGTCTAGCTTCAGACTCTGCACTCTCTGCTCCAGCACCACCACTTCTTGCTTCTGACACACCTCCTGCTCCCTGGCCTCTTCTGCTCTTTCTCTTAGCACTCGCACTTCCTTTTGACCTTGTTCAAGTGACCTAACTTTACCGGTCCAGTTAGCCACCACACTGGCGTGCTCGCGCTCCTGGCTGTCTATGCGAGACTCCGCCTCTGATAGCGATGCCCGCAGGGTGCTGCACTCTTGCATGACTTTCTTGACCTCTGCAGTGAGACTGGTGATTCTGCATTATAGGACAATCGAATGAAATATTGACTTCACAAAAATATCTGATGATTCAGTATAGCATTAAGGCAAGTAATGAGAAATGGTTAAGTTAATAGTCAGCAAAGCATGAGGGAGAGAATTGTTCTAATACATGGCTGCTAATTTTATGAAGTGATAACCTCAGCAGGCAATTGAAACAGATCACTATTTTGTCAGTACAGACATACGTACACCAAAACTATGTGCATTTTGTATTGGAAAATATCAACATAAAAGATAACGAGCATTTGATAAGGTGGAGATATTTCTCAGCATTTCTGTGAGATATTATAGCATCCTCAAAAAAGCAGGAAATACTGGAAAAACACGCATGCACTATCTCATATCCATACCTACAGATAGCCTCAGGGAAACTTCCATTATATACAATACTAAATTTTACTTTTATAACGTCTGCCGTCCACAAGTTTGATAGGATTGGATATAAAATTTGCTCAACACCATGCTTACTGAGTTTTGAGTTGCTCCACTTCCCTAGCTGCTGCATCTCTCTGGTCCAAGGCTTCGTCCCTCTGTCTGATTAGTCCTGTCTTCTCCGCCTTGAGCTGCTCCACCTCCTGGTTCTTGTGTGTCTTGAACTGACTCATGGTCTGAACGAACGTCTGGTGTTTCTCCTTCAGGGCACGGTGAAGATCCTGTTCCGACTGGAGCTTCTGCTCCATATCAGACTGGTACTGATGTCGCTGACACTCAATCTGACAACAAATATAACAAACAATCAATAACAACAACAACCAGATACACAACACATAAAGACATATACATACATACATACACATACATACATACATATATACACACATACATACATACACACATACATATACACATACACACATACATACATAGAAATACATGCATACATACATATACACACATACATACACACATACATACACATACATACATACACACATACATATACACATACATACACACATACATAGAAATACATGCATTCATACATACATACATACATACATGCATACATACATACATAAATACATGTCCTGCACACATAATCTCTGTTCACACTCTCTTACCTCTTCCCTGGCCTCCCTTTCTATCTGTAGTTTCTTCCATCCTTCTTCCACTTCCTCATCTTTTATCTCACAATGAGACTGCAACTCTTTCACCTTTTGAATCACACACACACACACATGCACACAATAAATAAATAAATACATAAATAATAAATAAAAAAATAACAATAATAATTTTTTAACAGAACTGCTATGCATATGTATATCTGGACTTATAAGGCTTGCGCCAAAGCAGGAAAAGAACTTTCCCATTTTGAATCCCAGTAAGGTACATAAATTAATCATTTTCATTTCCTCAGTCACACACACACACACACACACACACACACACACACACACAAACCTGTCCCTCCAGAGTGAATTTCTCATCCTCTAGTGTCTTGAACTTCTTAACGAGAGAATCCGTCTCATTTGCCAACTCCTTCGTCACTTCTGCAGCTTTCTCCAAACTCTGCAAATAAAACGGATTATAAAAATAAGGGTTGTTTTTTTTTGGGGTGATAGCTTAGCTGTTGTAAGAAAACCCAATGTTGTATCAGCATTACTCTAACTCTGAATAACAATTACCTCTGAATAACAATTACCTCTGAATAACAATTACCTTGTTTCTCTCCATTGCTACAACGATATCTCTCTTCGTCTGATCACATAGCGACTGCAGTCTGGCACACTCTTCCTCTTTGACCTTCAGCTTCTCACCTTGAGACTGTAACCTCAAGAGCTGCAGAGAAATAGATTAGATGCCATCACTAACTGTACATACTCTCTTCACACACCCACACGACTTCTTTTCTAAACCACGCCCCCTTCCCTCCCTCATCCATTGTAACTTTACTATCTGTTAGAAATTGACTATTTATGGTTCCTTTTACTGTTCATTTGAACACTATTTCCAAGGGGTGTGTCCATCTGTGGCTTAGACCACTTTGACCACATTTCTTTATCTGTCCCCTCCTGCCTCAAATCTCTCTATAGTGCCCCTTTTCAGAGCCTTATAGACAGTGAAGTATCCCTTTAGTCAATTAGCTTGACTATAAAAGTGACATTTAGTGCATTCATCGCATGATCACCATCTTGTTCAGATAGAAATGAACTATTGAAGTACAGTATTTGATAGATTGCTATATTAACCCATTTAGAGTAGAATATAATAGAACTACATGTATAATTCATTATAATGAACATCAGCTTATTCTCAAACAGCTGCTTCCTTCAGTATTAACATCGTCCAATCACACATGTACAGAAACAACACATCTCTCTCCATTTGTATTTTCTCCTCCTACTTTAGTTATCCACGACTGTACATACCTCAGCCTGTAGTGATTGATATTTGCTGGCCATCAGACGCACTCCATCGTGGAATCGAGACAAATTGGCCCTCACAATACCGGCATCCATACCAGGTGACGTCCGCACTCCTTGCGATCGCTTGCTAGTGGGCGGGGCCGAGTCCTGGCTGACCCGGGTGTGATCTTGGCTTGTGTGGGAGTGGTTTATACTCTGCATCAGACTCGCCTCCAGTGGGTAAAGGGTTGAATTATGGCCGCGGGCTGCAGTCAAGTCCAACGGGTACATGCTGAGATTAGGAAGTGGCGATCCAACCTGGAAAGGATCAACATGTGCACATACTATAAGCATCCCGGCAACCCGACATGTGCCGGCTACTTGAGATCACATCCGCACAAACACATACACGTACCAATCTGAGACTAGCAGAAGAAGGTTGGGGGGTCATTGATAGGTGTGTCCCAGTGGAGTTAAGGGTGTGGTCTGGAGGAAGAGATTGAAATGTAAGAGATGCCTCGCCAATGGACACCATCGGCCTGAATGAGGGCGTGGCCATTAGAGTTGTCCCTAATAAAATTGACATGACAATTAAAATAACAACAAAAAACAACAACAAACAAACAAACAAACAAAACTGCCTGGCTTATGCACATTGACTGACTTATGTACATTGACTGACTTATGTACATTGACTGACTTATGTACATTGACTGACTTATGTACATTGACTGACTTATGTACATTGACTGACTTATGTACATTGACTGACTTATGTGCATTGACTGACTTATGTACATTGACTGACTTATGTACATTGACTGACTTATGCACATTGACTGACTTATGCACATTGACTGACTTATGTACATTGACTGACTTATGTACATTGACTGACTTATGTACATTGACTGACTTATGTACATTGACTGACTTATGTACATTGACTGACTTATGTACATTGACTGACTTATGTGCATTGACTGACTTATGTGCATTGACTGACTTATGTACATTGACTGACTTATGTACATTGACTGACTTATGCACATTGACTGACTTATGCACATTGACTGACTTATGTACATTGACTGACTTATGTACATTGACTGACTTATGTACATTGACTGACTTATGCACATTGACTGACTTATGCACATTGACTGACTTATGTACATTGACTGACTTATGTACATTGACTGACTTATGCACATTGACTGACTTATGCACATTGACTGACTTATGTACATTGACTGACTTATGTACTGTACATTGACTGACTTATGCACATTGACTGACTTATGTACATTGACTGACTTATGTACATTGACTGACTTATGTACATTGACTGACTTATGCACATTGACTATGTAAAATAACAAATACTAAGGTTCCATGAACTAATATAAAATCAAATACACAGTCCTCACCAGCACTAGGGAGGAGCTCTGTGAAGTTACTGGCCAACCCACTGTCCATACTGGGTGTCTACAATACGTACAAATCAAGAAACCTTAAACTAAAGACAAATAAAGTTCACTACCACTATTTAATGCTGCAGGTAAAACACCATTACAGCATAAATGAATTGGGTAAATAGAGAAAAATATGAAGTGGCCAAGAATTATTTTGAAGAATTATCCACTACCACCTTGACCACAAAAACCTGCAGTATTGTAGATACATGTATGTGGATTGAACATGAAGGACATGACGAAAATAAATAAATACACATGCAAGTATAGGTTTATCTATTTTGAGTAGGTGTGGCCTGGATGACAACCTACCATTTTAGGTCTTTTCGTCAGCTTATCCTCCCCCTCAGTGTCAGGCTCTGTAGACTCCTCCCCCACCGTGTCTGTGCCATCACCTGCAGATTCAGCACTGCTATCTGAATGGGCGTGGTCACTTGCATCGTGGTCGTGGTGATCGCCATGATCTACTTCCTCCTCTGCTTCAATTATGACGGGGTTCGTACCACCACCGGTACGAGGACTTCTGAATGATACTGCACCTTGTACTATTACACACACACACACACACACACACATATAAAAAGCACACATATTGTACAAATCTTCATAAGATACACAACTCAATTACATACATAAATCTTGCATGTAAACTCATGCACATTCACACACAAGATAGAACCAGCACAGCAGAATCCTCATAATTTAGGCATCTTAATAATTTAGGCATTTAATGTTTCATTTTAGTCTTTTCACTAACATTTGGGACTTCCATCTGATTCTTTGTACTCGGGGGCAAGCTGTAGAGGAGCCAGGTAGGTGGGTCTGTCTCCCTGAGCAAGCGCACTCTGCACCAGAGAGAAGAGTTCCATGGATGAAAAGTAGAGCCTTTGGAGATCTTGCCTGTGACATAAGAATTATGATGATGATGACAATGACGGTGTGAGGGAGTCACTCTCCAGTCCAATGTATAAATATATACACACGATCATATACTTGTACGTATTACATAAGGGTATGTATAGGTTACACTATGATGTGGAGGTTGGTATGGGATTCACACAACCTACATAGGGCTGAAGCCACAAGGATATCATAGTATAAATCCTATACTGACCAAAATAGAGTGGTGCAACTGACTTGTACCATGGCTCTAGGCTATAGGAAACACACAAAAATTAATTTTGATAGGACGGTTTATTTATTCACTTCTTAGCAGGTGGGTATAAAATATGAATTAATACAATAACTACATCAAAGATGGATTCTAGCAGCCAGCTTAATTGAATGTATAGATTTTAATACAGGACATGCAACAATCCTAGCTCATTCAGATGTACAAATTGTCCTAAACTTTCGAATAAGCTTGTAATTTAATTAAGCTTTGTTAGAATATCGTATATTAACAACAGAATAGCATATTTTGCAGTAATGGCCACACAATGATAGGGTGAATACATACAGTATAACCCTATACTCTGACAGCTTTGATTTACATGTATATAAGATATACCAACAGATTATCTTATCTTATTGACTCACATTTCTCCTGTCAGTTTCCTAGCTTGTTCTTGGTGGGTGTGCTCTGATTGGGACAGTTGAGATTCCAGCTGTCCAATTTCCCTTCTAAGGCTGGTAGTTTTCTCATGCAGCTGTATTAAGACAAGGAAGCATTAATTAGAATATTAAATTTGTAAATTATTACCACAGAGAGCACTAGAATTACAACTTTCTATCATTCTTTTTTTTTTGTGTTGTCTAAATCCTAAAGGCTCTTTCAAGATCGCCGTGTCATAAACTATCCAATTTACCTTTTTTCTTAAAAAATGCATTTCACCTAGAATACCTAAAATTACTAAATTAGCTTCATTTAAAATTTACTGGCAAAATTTTTGCTCATTGCATAAGGGCATGAAATATCCGTGCCTTTATTAAACAACTCTTTGCCCTTTCTTTTTCTATAGATTACATCATAGATTTCGTTTGAACTTAAACTGACCTTGGTGTGTACATAGTTATAATAGACTCAAAACACTTCATGTTTAGCTTATTTAGTTCTTTAAAATCACAAAAATACCACTGAAAACAATCTTTTCACTAACAGTCTAGACTTCACTATATTCCTTCAAAGAAGCCAGCAACTCTATAAAGAAATATGAAAAGTAAAGATATTGTTGTCCTCTGCCTATTAGCATGTGGAAGTATTGCAGGTAAGCCTACCAAAATACATATACACATGTACATGTATATACCATATAGAAAAACAAGCATTGGTTCAGAATTCTCAAACAATAAACGACATTTTGACGGTCTTCATTAAGGAAATTGTAAAAACAACAACAACAACAACAACTAAGCTGAATTATTAACATCTACTTGAACATACTTCAAGAAACTCACAATATTAAATTTGTATAAGTATGTATGTATGCATGTACAGTAGGAGTCAAAAAAAAGTTTCGAATTCCGTTCCGTAGAACGGCCGTCGCAAAATTAAAAAACGGGGGAAAAACGGTACGCCGTATGTTGAAAAACGGCCGTTCCGTTCGACCGCGTTACCGTTTTAATCTTTCTCGTTCACCGTATGTCTCGCTCAAAGAAATATAAAAAATCGTTTATCCAATAAAACGTTCCGATTTTTTGTTTACAGGCTCCAGAGGCGGAGCTTTTCGGGTTAAAAAAAATTGAAGCCGTCTTATTCGAAGTTGTCTCGCGGAGAATTGTTAGTTCGACCACCGCACAGTATCGACGTTTTCTCGCTGTTAGGGCCTTCTCCGGCTTAGATTTTTTACTACTGGAGGTCCGTGAGTAGCTAACAGAAGATCTACGAAGTGCGGACCTCGTTATAGCTCTGTGCCCGTCGGAACTTCAGTCTGCAGCTTTATTGAAGCAAGTTAAAATTTTATACGAGCTTTTTTGCACTATCCCCATAGCGTTTAATGGTCGATACAAGGCCTTAGCTTGCTGATATGGCTATAGAAGAGTTTCTAGCTAGAAAATATCTGTGAATCGACGGAAATGCTTCACCGTTTTTTACCGTTTTAGTAAACGGTGTCGGCCGTTTAGTCAAAACGGTACGGAACGCAACGATAAAAACTACGGTTAAAAAACTACCGTTTTAGGTCCGTACTACGGAACGGAATTCGAAACTTTTTTTTGACTCCTACTGTATGTATGTGTGTATGTATGTATGTATGTATGTATGTATGCATGCATGTATGTGTGTATGCATGTGTGTCTGTATTTATGTCTGTCTGTCTGTCTGTCTGTCTGTCTGTCTGTCTGTATGTATTTATGTATGTATATAAGTATGTATGTATGTGGGTAGTGGGATGAAGGGGTCTTATCTCTTTGTTCATAGGTTAAAATGCAGTAGATAGGACTCATTGGATTGTTTGATTTTGTGGCTGGATTTTTGGAGGATTGCTGCATGTGTATACATCTCAAGGTATATTGTACCCTTCTCTATTGATTATAGCCCTCCTGAGCGTAATATCAGTATATGATCCTGAGGAAACCTAATTATTACTGCCTCACACACACACTCATATTCTCTCCACTCACAAAGACTCTTTGTCATTTTAGGGCCCCTGCCCTGGCCTCTATAAAAGAGTCAGGGTAGAGCCTCCAGTTGCCTGCTGTTTGTCTGGGATTCAAGGGAGGTTACAGTGTGATTTTCCTGGCCTTCCTACCTACTTAACTGTCATTCCGAGCACGCTCCATCAGTGTTAGCCATTATATTTGCATGTCATGACAGCCAAAATTTTAGAGGTAATTGGTAGGGATTAAAGTTACAGGGCCACAGTATAGTATTCGTAAATGTGGTGGGGTTTTTGTATGCGGGATGAGATATTTCTAGTCATCATGACACCAGAGTGTGCTTGTGCCATGACCTGTAGTAACAAGTTTACTTAGCGTGACATCAGTGGTTACCAAGGCCCTAGACAATCATCAGTTTCATCATTGCCAGGTAGTACTAGTTTACTATCGGAATCAGAGCCTGTCTATCTTCAAGTTCAGTGCCTTTTTCTGGCTGAACAGTGTCAAATGGAGCCTGTATGTGGGTTGGTGTAATACGTTGCACAACTAATGGTGTGGGGAAACAATTAGTGGTCTACACCACCTCAAAGCCAGCCACACCCACATTCACAGTTGCTGAAGAACATCAGTGGTAAATACAATCTAATGACTATCATTCAGTAGATTAATTTATAGCAGATATATGGAGAAGTACCCAGGGTGTGGTTTTCAGTATTGTACACAGTCTGACGGAGGGGGGGGGGGAATCCATTGGCGGCCATTGAGGCCTTGAACTTTCGGCTGTAAACTTTGATGAAGTTCTAGAGATTTTCAACCAAAAAAGTAGAATTGTGCTTTGGTTTACATTTTTTAATAATAAAAAAGAATTTTTAAGGGAGTTAAAATTTATATATAATGTAAAAAGTGAAGAGTGATTGTGGGTGGTGGAAACCTTTCTCTGGGGGGGGGGGGGTGGGGGGGGGGAGGGGGAGGGAGGTGGGAGTGGGGGGGGGGGGGGGGGGGGGGGGGCGGGGGGAGAGGGAGGGGGGGGGGAGGGAGGGAAATTCAGGCAACCACCCCCCCCCCCCTCCGTATGAAGCCCTGCCAAATTGGGGTTAATATTGGAAGCTATAATGGTCACAGCTTTGGCATTGGAATCACAACAGATGAGGTACAATGGGAATTAGGGTGTATTGAGAGATATTGGTAATCTTTGGTGCTATTTATACTGTTCAAAAAACAAATGCTACTACTCCGGTACACACTGCTCCCAAATTGTCAAGGTGTAAATGTTGTTGAGATTTTGATCTTCATGTATGGGTGGAATAGTCATTGATATAATGATAAAGGAACGGTAAGGACTATGAAGGGGGCGGGGCATACTGTATTTTTTATGTAGAAGTGTGATGTACTAATAACTTATTCCGCAACTATGGAGTGATAGATAGAGGTTGTAGATTATTGTTACATTGTCAATGTTATCAGGTAATCATAGTATATGGGTTTGGGGAGTGTGGCTTTTAGCCACTGGAGGATGTTGCAAACATACACTCCCCAAACAAATAAGGAATCAGAAAGATAATGATCTAAGGGGCAATCTGCAGGTCACGTGAAGGATCAAGTAGGGAGGAAAGCAGTAGCTACGAGCAGGGACTAGCGAGGATATGCTAGCAGGGATCAGTAGGGTGTGTGCTGCCAAAGACTAGCGAGGATGTGTTAGCAGGGATCAGTAGGGTGTGTGCTGGCAGGGGCTAAGGTAGGGTGCAGGACCTGGTACCCAGTATTGGCTGGAAGGGAGGCTCCTGCGCATCACCAATCCCCCTCCTTCCAGTAATGGTTACGGAGGGTAGAAGGTGGGTAGGTGGGCATGAGCAATCATGAATGACTAGGTTAACCAGCCAGTAACATCTTATAAGGGGAAAAATTTTTAAATCTTGTGTACTGTTTGCCATTCCAAAAAAATTTAGTGTCGACTCAAAACACTTCCTGTTTAGTTATTTAGTTCTTTACAATCACAAAAATTACTGAAACAATCTTTTCATTAACAGTCTTGACTTCACTATATTTCCTTCGAAGAAGCCAGCAACTCTAAAGAAATATGAAAAGTAAAGATATTGTTGTCCTCTGTCTACTAGCATGCAGAAGTATTGCAGGTAGGCCACTGTGTACTATGACAGTATAGCCATGGTAACACCAACTACAAGAACCTTCACTCAGTGTAAAATGGCTTGTAGTTGGCTAACTGGGAGGAAATGAGAACAAATAGAGTGAATTTTTCGAGTGTCACATAGTTTGTTTGTGTTAAATGTTAGTTAATGCTTCATGCCCTGGACAGTACCCACTAGTTCCTCATGGAATAGCCCATGGAGACACCTCGCTTGGTCGTGTTGACGATGGAGCCTCTCTACCTATATTTTTATCACCTCCAATTCCCCTTTTCGGAAGAAGTGAAGCAGTTGTTTATGTAAGTCAACCAATCTCTGACAATTACCATTACTGAGAGAGTACTACTTCTATACTATAGGTAGGTTCCAATGGCTACTTCTCATTTGGTTTACCTTCGTCTCTGTACTATTATAACATTAACACTTATAAAATAGTTGCTCCATTCTGGGCAGACATTGATATCCGAGTGCACGGCAACATCTCTTACAGGGATAGCTTGGATGAAAGCCATTGCATGCAACAGATAATACAAGACAAGTTCCTAGAACCAAATTTTCAAGTGAGGTCCTCCCTTGTGGCTACTTATGAGGAAGTACGTCGGTATATAGGGACAGAAAACAAAAAGGTAAAAAAAAAAAAAAGAACTAAATGGATTTTCTGGCACAAATTTAGAAGAATTTAAATTTTTTTAAAATACAGACTAACTCTTTTCAAGTAGTCCTAGTGAGCGATGGTCAGCTTTCCTTTGTGTTCTTCTCCTATGGAGACATACAGTGGGGCGGGAATGCGTTCATTGGGTTCAACCTGGGTGAGAGGAGGAATTTCTCAGTGCCAGGATCACAGACTGCTTCAATAGTTGACGTAGAGACGAGGAGTAATGTGGGAGTTCCTGGACTGTTTGTGTACAGAGTAGACCAAGTGAATGTGATAGAACCAGGTGGAAGTTTCAACCAAGGTAAAACACAGCACATACGCAGAAAAAAAAGCTATAAAAATAACTTGATTGGCCACTAGTGTATACACTGTGCATATATAACAATAGAATACAAGCCAAAAAAATACTACACTTAAGGCAACATTTTTTTGTGGAAAATTAAAAAAAACTTATTTTAAAGCAGAACTACATGTATCTGATTGATATACCAATTGATCAACTTGTTCCGCTAGCTGTAGAGTAGAGCCAACATAATCAAAGAATCACAAGATGCTCAAACCTGACTTGACAGGTTGCATCACTTGGCAGCAGCAAAGCTCAGACAAGAACTGATAAGTACAATAACTATACCAGTTTAGTAAAGTAATATGTTGAAATAACTAAGAGAAATTGAGTCTAATTTGAAGCAATAGTATAAGTTGGCACACTTTATCAAGCAAATAGGAATATGTGCAGCAAAGATTAGTGATGTGTAGGCTTAAAGGCAATTTTTTTTACATCACTGGTACATACATTATGGCTCTTGTTGCAACTGCTGGGTCAACTTGTCATATTAAAATGCTTTTTCTAAAGAAAAGTTGAAGTAAAATAAAAATCTAAAGTCTCAGTTACTATTACAATCCATTAACTAATCAATGAATGTCTATAGATGTGAACTCTTTCACTGTCAAGAAGTTCTCAGACTGCAGCCAAAGAGAACAGATACAAGATGATGTCATTAGAGACATGGTAGAGCTACTGAGTACGGAGTATGGATTTGAGCCTCTTGGAAGACTAAAGGAGTTTCCCGCCACTTCCTGTGAGGAAATAAGTCAAACCTACTTCCGACCTGGATTATATTGGATAACTCATGCGGGAATGGAACCAGGACTTCAATACTGTGATAATGATTGAATAAATATATTGTATTTTTGTGTTCCATGTTATAACAGCTAACCCTTCAGAATTGGTTTCTATTGTGTTACTTAATGTTGATATATACTTTAAAAAATTATAAGTACTTGCCTAATCATTTCAATAAATCATAAATAGCTCATTAATTTTAAAATACTTTGCAGCACAAAAAAGAAGCACATGTAATTGATGAAACCATATCAGTCCCCACTTATCAGATTCCACTTACACTAAATAAAAAGAAATGTTGTACCTAATTGTGCCCAGCAAATTCCAAACTATATATAGCAAGAGGTAATAACTTTGTAAAATAATGTAGCGCTGACTAGTCCTGAATACTGTATGCATAGCTCCACATAAATACACAAATACTGTGCACAATTGGACATGTGCAATAACTGTATAAATAAGAAAGCTGTCAAATAGTAATCAAACTAAATTGTTCACCATTTTATCTCTCTGAATAGCTAAAAAAAATTCCAGTGTATATTCTATTCATAGTTCATCAGTACTTCCACATTACAATGCCATATATATTCACACATTATATTTCCTCTTATACAATAATAGCAGCAGCAACAACAATAACTGTAAAGGGTAAGCGGGAGCTATTCAGCGCTAATGAGTAGTTCTACTGGCTACACTCAAAACTGCAGTAAACAACCATGAGTCAAAAACGCTGTCCTACTGTATTTGGCTAATGAATCTAAAAGTAGACAACACAAACGCTAATAGTAACATTCCAGGATAAAAATAAACATACAAAGAACTTGGGCAACAATAAACAGTATTTGAGATCTCATATAATGTAAGTCAATTGTCTATCTAGGCTAGCCAAGCACCAATGAAAGGAAGAGATGAATTTTAATGATGGAAATTTTGTTGTAGTGCTAATTATCGTCATTTTCACAGCCAATACAACAATAGGTTAGTCAAGTCATGTTTCATATATATTTATATCACGTACAGTTTGTGAACCAGAGCTTGTGTTCATTATGTAGTTACTATTTAGACACTAATAGTACAGCGCGTAACTTGCCCATTAAAAAATGTATGGGAAAAATCGCTGTTCAATTGAAATCACACGGGGAAAGTGGAATAGCGTGTAACTAATTGAAATACCTCGGTAACTAAGTGGAAACTAAGTGAAATATCTCGGTAGCTAAGTGAAATAGCACGGGTAAGTGTGCACACATGTAGAGTTAACCTTGGAAATGTACAGTTCCAGTAGTTTCTATAGTTGGAGACAATATTATTCTTTACTGCAGAAGCTCTACAGGTATTAGACGGAATGTTTTTCAACAGATTAGGAGGAGCAGCAGGTTGAAAACGAAGTTCCAGCGGAAGCTATCCTGAAGTAAGGAGATAGTGATGACTTTTTTGAAAGCTCGCCTACTATTAGAGAGTGATAGCAAGGGTAACCTGTGCTATTAGGGGTCAATAGCACGGTTACCCGTGCTATTTCTCATACAAATATTAAAATTAAAATTAAATGACACTTGTTAATGTTCAAATAATCTTATTTTCACTAGAAATTACACTTAATCCCCTATTGGATGAGTAAAAACAGTAGGACTTCAATTATTCGAATATGTTGAGACTGAGAGGTGTTCACATAACTGAAAAATTCAGGTAACTGAACACCATAGGAAAAGTACTATAAAAAAACACTAATGAAGGGGCGAGGTCAAGCAATTTTTTGTGTCTGCACAAGCTACTATCAGATTTTGGGTGTTGGTTTCCGGATAATTGAAGTTCGTATACAGAATTTTGTTAAGAAATATTCAATGTTGACAGTAATAAATAAATAATGTATGTGCTAGTTCTTTCTTGCTCTTCTACTTGCTAAGTTCATCACATCGTAAATCATACTTATATACCCTTTCTCTTTTTGTCTTGAAAACAACAACTTATTAGCCACGGGATCACTCATACTGCCATTTGGAAGTGCCTATGGAGATACTTTCCTACCTCCAGTGCTAGACACCAGCTCATCTCCAATAAACTTCTCCAATCCATTTCCTTTTTTGGGGACTGACGAAACTATTGTTATTGTAAGTTTATGTAATTAAAAAACAAAAAACAACAAAAAAAAAAACCACCAACCAATTGTATGCATATCTGCCCTTGTAGGTAAACAGCAATGGGATTCTTTCATTTGGTTCTTCATTTGTGGATAATACTCCAGAGCCATTCACCAGTTTGCAGAGAGCAGTCATTGCTGTGTATTGGGCTGATGGTAACATCACACATTCAGGAAGTATATCTTTCAGAATATCTCAACGTGTTGATGATATTTCTCAAGTACAAAGTCTGCTGTCAACTTCATTCCAGCTGGCCAGCTTTGACCCTATTCTAATATTTGTAGCAACGTATTCAAATATTCCACAAACTTTCTCTAGAAATAACTTAAAAGTATGTATAATAGTACTGCTCAGTGAGAATGACTAACAACTTCTATCAATTAGCACTGTGTTTCAACACAAATCAATGAAAAATGTTAATATCAGCCACTATTTAAGCATATCTATAACTTCATTCACATTCTCCAAATTAAGATTCCAAATTGTTATACTTGTATAGCAGTAATAGTTAAGGAAAACAGAACTCACTATGAGCTGCAGCCATTCATTGGCATAAATTCTATAGTTTATCCCCTCTAGTTTTCTTGAAGAGTGTGCACAATTCATTACTGAACAGTCATTCATTCTTCTATCACATGTACTAAAATGAATCCCACAAGCATGTACTTATTATATATATAATATAAAACTATTGACTCCAATTATTCAACTATAGAAGTGTCTCACTTACATGCATGCTTGCCAATTAATTTAGAACATTCTAATTCAATAAATCTGCCTACTGTAAATTAAGTTGATGTTATTATATAATCAAGTCAAGATAAAAGTGATCAATAAAATGATTATTTTACTTCACCTAGAACACCTTTCAAGCTGTGTTGGTTACAGATGGATTATTATCATTTGTCCTAATGTTTTATGAAGACATTCAATGGTATGATAATGCCAACATCGGCTTCAATTCTGGAAACACATCCTTCTCTCTGCCTGGAGCATTCACACCTAATGCTACTTACATAGATGACTACAGTAATATGGGAATACAAGGATTGTATGTTTATAGAGTGGACAAAGACACAGTTGTGGAACCTAACCAGACTGATAGAAAGCAAGGCTCTGGAATGGGAAATGAAACACAAGGTTCTGGTATGGGAAATGAAACCCAAAGCACTGGAATGGGAAATGAAACACAAAGCTCTGGAATAGAACAAGGCTCAGGAATCGCAAACGAAACACCAGGTTCTGGAATAGAACAAGGCTCTGGAATTGCAAATGAAACACAAGGTTCTGGAATAGAACAAGGCTCTGGAATTGCAAATGAAACACAAGATTCTAGAATAGAACAAGGCTCTGGAATTGCAAATGAAACACAAGATTCTGGAATAGAACAAGGCTCTGGAATTGCAAATGAAACACAAGGTTCAGGAATAGAACAAGGCTCTGGAATTGCTAATGAAACACAAGATTCAGGAATAGAACAAGGCTTTGGAATTGTGAATGAAACACAAGGTTCTGGAATGGGACAAAGCTCTGGAATTGCAAATGAAACACAAGGTTCTGGAGTAGAACAAGGCTCTGGAATTGCAAATGAAACGCAAGGCTCTGGAATAGGAAATGAAACACAAGGTTCTGGAATAGAACAAGGCTCTGGAATTGCAAATGAAACACAAGGTTCAGAAATAGAACAAGGCTTTGGAATTGTGAATGAAACACAAGGTTCTGGAATGGGACAAGGCTCTAGAATTGCAAATGAAACACAAGGTTCTGGAATGGGACAAGGCTCTGGAATTGCAAATGAAATGCAAGGCTCTGGAATAGGAAATGAAACACAAGGTTCTGGAAATGCAAATGAAACACAAGATTCTGGAATAGAACAGGGCTCTGGAATTGTGAATGAAACACAAGGCTCTGGAATAGAACAAGGTTCTGGAAATGCAAATGAAACACAAGATTCTGGAATAGAACAAGGCTCTGGAATTGCAAATGAAACACAAGGTTCTGGAATAGAACAAGGCTCTGGACTTGCAAATGAAACACAAGATTCTGGAATAGAACAAGGCTCTGGAATTGTGAATGAAACACAAGGTTCTGGAATGGGACAAAGCTCTGGAATTGCAAATGAAACACAAGGTTCGGGAGTAGAACAAGGCTCCGGAATTGCAAATGAAACACAAGGTTCTGGAATAGAACAAGGCTCTGGAATTGCAAATGAAACACAAGATTCAGGAATAGAACAAGGCTTTGGAATTGTGAATGAAACACAAGGTTCTGGAATGGGACAAAGCTCTGGAATTGCAAATGAAACACAAGGTTCAGGAATAGAACAAGGCTCTGGAATTGCTAATGAAACACAAGATTCAGGAATAGAACAAGGCTTTGGAATTGTGAATGAAACACAAGGTTCTGGAATGGGACAAAGCTCTGGAATTGCAAATGAAACACAAGGTTCTGGAGTAGAACAAGGCTCCGGAATTGCAAATGAAACGCAAGGCTCTGGAATAGGAAATGAAACACAAGGTTCTGGAAATGCAAATGAAACACAAGATTCTGGAATAGAACAAGGCTCTGGAATTGCAAATGAAACACAAGATTCTGGAATAGAACAAGGCTCTGGAATTGCAAATGAAAAACCCCCCCCCCAAAACACTACAAAACACCCAACATTACCCAAACAACAACCCCCACCCTAAACTAAACCCCCTAAAAACCCCCAAAAAACACAACCACCACCACACCACAAAAACCAACCCTAAAAAAACAACAAACAACCGCCCATCCCCAAAACACAACAAGTCTATCTCCCACCCCCTCCTCCAACACCAGCACACCCCCCCCCCAAAACACACAACAAACACCACACCCCCCCCCCCACCACACCACCAACCAAACCAATATCCACCACCACCAAACCCACCCAAAAAACAAAACCCCTCAAAATCTCTTAACCAACCCCCCCCCCCCCCCCCCCCACCCCCCCCCACCCCCTTTTTTTTTTCCCCCCCCAACACCCCCCCAAACACAACACCCCCCCCCCACCCCCCCCCCCCACCACACCCCCCCAAAAAAACCCCCACTCTCTTGGAAACAAAAGATTCTGGAATAGAACAAGGCTCTGGAATTGCTAATGAAAGCACGGCTCTGGATAGACAAGGCTCTGCGAATGCAAATGAATGCAAGGCTCGGAATAGGGAAATGAAACAACAAGGTTCTGGCAAGGCAAATCGAAAAAAGATCTGGAATCGAACAAGGCTCTGGAATGCAATGAACACAAGATCCTGGATAGAACAAGCTCGGAATTGTGAATGAAACACAAGATTCTGGAATAGAACAAGGCTCTGGAATTGCAAATGAAACACAAGATTCTGGAATAGAACAAGGCTCTGGAATTGTGAATGAAACACAAGATTCTGGAATAGAACAAGGCTCTGGAATTGCAAATGAAACACAAGATTCTGGAATAGAACAAGGCTCTGGAATTGCAAATGAAACACAAGATTCTGGAATAGAACAAGGCTCTGGAATTGCTAATGAAATGCAAGGCTCTGGAATAGAACAAGGCTCTGGAATTGCAAATGAAATGCAAGGCTCTGGAATAGGAAATGAAACACAAGGTTCTGGAAATGCAAATGAAACACAAGATTCTGGAATAGAACAAGGCTCTGGAATTGCAAATGAAACACAAGATTCTGGAATAGAACAAGGCTCTGGAATTGTGAATGAAACACAAGATTCTGGAATAGAACAAGGCTCTGGAATTGCAAATGAAACACAAGATTCTGGAATAGAACAAGGCTCTGGAATTGCAAATGAAACACAAGGTTCTGGAATAGAACAAGGCTCTGGAATTGTGAATGAAACACAAGATTCTGGAATAGAACAAGGCTCTGGAATTGCAAATGAAACACAAGATTCTGGAATAGAACAAGGCTCTAAAATTGCAAATGAAACACAAGATTCTGGAATAGAACAAGGCTCTGGAATTGCTAATGAAACACAAGGTTCTGGAATAGAACAAGGCTCTGGAATTGTGAATGAAACACAAGATTCTGGAATAGAACAAGGCTCTAAAATTGCAAATGAAACACAAGATTCTGGAATAGAACAAGGCTCTGGAATTGCAAATGAAACACAAGGTTCTGGAATAGAACAAGGCTCTGGAATTGTGAATGAAACACAAGATTCTGGAATAGAACAAGGCTCTGGAATTGCAAATGAAACACAAGATTCTGAAATAGAACAAGGCTCTGGAATTGCAAATGAAACACAAGATTCAGGAATAGAACAAGGCTTTGGAATTGCAAATGAAACACAAGGCTCTGGTATAGAACAAGACTCTGGAATTGCAAATGAAACGCAAGGCTCTGGAATAGAACAAGGTTCTAGAATTGCAAATGAAACACTAGGTTCTGGAATAGAAAAAGGCTCTGGAATTGCAAATGATACGCAAGGCTCCGGAATTGCAAATGAAAGGCAAGGCTATGGAGTTGCAAATGAAACACTAGGTTCTGGAATAGAACAAGGCTCTGAAATCGCAAATGAAACACAAGGTTCTGGAATGGAAAATGAAGTACATGGTTCTGGAATGGAACTTACATTTAAGAATAAATCAGATTGTTCTGAAATTGAGAATGAAACTATTGACCCAGAAGCCAGTGGAGTAACAAGAGAAAATATCACTGGTATTACGATTGCTTTATCCAAACAGCTTCCTATACTTTTAGGGGACTATGTCACACTGACATGCTCACTAGTGTCTGACAATTCCTCTAACATAACATACATCTGGTCATTAAATGGTAGTCTTCTCTCAGACTCCTCACCAGTAATTGTAATAGCAGGAGTACAAAAACATAATCTGGGCCAATACGAATGCACCATCACACGTGGGTGCTATAAATATTCAACCAATATAAATTTATACACATCCGGTAAGAATACAAATCCTCTATAGACATAGTAGTAGTAAGAAATATACTGACTGTTTTTAATTAACAGGGATAAATACTTGACAAATTTACCATTTAATTTCACTATTTGACTATTAAAGTAGCACAATTTTAACATATAGTCTTCATACATACTTCAGTGAAATATCAATTTAATTTAAGGCTAGTAGTAAAGAATGGAACTATTTGATATTGTAATTAATGGTCTTTTATAATTGTCCTATAGCATTGATTGAGAGAGGTCAGTACTCCATCAAGCTATTCCCAGGATGTCCTCACAGCCAGACACACACTGACATCACTAGAGATGTAGTACAGTTGCTGAACTCTGAGTTTGGATTCCAACCTCTCGGGAGACTCAAATCTTTCCCAGCTACTTCTTGTGAGGAAATACGTCAAACCCACAATACACAAGGAAAAGGATTACTTTGGGTAGAACTAGATGGAATGGAACCAACACTACAGCATTGTGACATATAAAACATACTCAATAATCAATACCTGATTGCTAAATATAACTTTTGATTTTTTGAGTGTATTAGACAATTACCTTGAACTACATCAAATTAATGTTTTCATATGTATATAATTGGGTACTCTTGTCTTATCTATAAGCACACAGTCAGTACATTACCTTACAACACTTCATACGTGGTTAGTAAATACAGTTCTATTATAAAGATAGCAAAATATTGAGCGTTAGAATGGAGATATGGTCAATCTAGCTCAGTAGAATTACTGACATAGTGATGAAAAATGGTATAAGAAAAATTAGTGACCATGTAGACTCTAGAACATTTTATTTCATTAAAAAAAACTTACAAACAACGAGTTGATATCCTAATTAAAGTTAATATAGAGTGAAAATTTTAATTAATTAAAAAGCAAGGCTGCATATGGTTATTACCTGATTGAATTTTGTATGTTGGGCTAGCTTACCCTATATACCATCTCCATTCAACCTTGTACAGTACCTCAGTAAAGACACTATTCTCATAATACAGACCATCTCACTAATGCTTAAAAACATATAGAGTGCATGAAAAAATGTGAGAGTAATAGCACTCATTTGTCTGGGAACAGCAGATTGAAAACATGGCAGGCTCTTAAGCTGACATCAAACTCTATCACTAGCCAACTAAGTGCTTTTAAGTGCCAAAAGTTTGATTCAACTGTTGTTGTTTTTAAGAAAAATTAAAATAATAGCAAGTTAGACTGTGCAAGTGTTGCTCTACACTCAATGAGACAATCCTTAACTTCAAATGATGGCCAAGCAATGACAGTACTCTCACACCAAGTAACGAGTTTCTTGCTCGTGCTACTTGGTTTAAGCCAAAAACTTATTTTCAATTTTATTATCACTACATAAGAATTATACTTTTAAATTTACTTAGATCACGTTGCTATATTGTTGCTATGTGCATTAAATCAGTAAGTGTGCATTAATTTTTCGCCTAAAGGCAAGAGTGCATTAGTTAATGGTTACGGTAGCAGCAACGGAATAGAGCATGTGCAACGTGATCTAAATTAGTTAAAGCACGGGCGTCTCGTGCCATTCATTAAATCAACCAGTGATGTAAGCAATGAGCATGTGCATTAGATGTTTTCATTTATCCTATCAAAATCCTTTAGTTAAAAGCTATATAAAATGAATATACATAAATTGTGGTAAAGATATTTTATTTCTGGAGGTATTTTTATCCAAAAAATCATCTCACTCTGATTCTGAATTTCCTTTCTGTTGCTCAATAGTGTTGCCCATGAATTTCGCCAAATTATGCTATGTAATAGTTAAAGCACGGGTTCGCGTGCAGTTCTAATAGCACAGTTTTCTATCATATGATAATTATAGCTATGCCGCTTGAATTATAGAATGAATATAATTGACTTCAATTATTGAAAAGATGTGAAACCAAAATCTTTCACTGCCAAAACTTTTCAAACTGTTCAAAGGAAGTAGATATACGATGACTGAGCAAAGTACAGATTAGATTAGAGTTCCCTGCCACTTCCTGAAAAACAGGTTGCTCTTTATAAGGTGTCCCTAATTAAGTACTAAACAAACTGTTTACCTAACTACATTCTAAACTGTAGTAAAAAAATGCTGAGATAGCTATCATAATGGGCATAACTATGACAAAAATTAAGTAAATGCAATTTACACACAGAAGTTGGACAAAAGACTTAGTTGTGCTAGTCAGTATAACTTACAGCTATATCTAAACAACTACCAAGAAGAGGCTATGAAATTTATTAAAGGAAGCCTTACTCTGATGCTACTTTTACTTCTCTTAATGGCCAATAAAATAGGTGAGTCAATCTTCTTTCTACACTATAATAGGTACAGTTTGTGTATTAAAACTTACAATCACAGAGCTGCAGATAACTTAGGAGTCACAGGCATTGCAACAAAATAAATAGCAACAATCACTAACATGGAATTTACAAATAATGATAACTGATTAGTAGAATATAATATTTCTAATGTTAAAACGAAGTTCAGTTCTGTGGAGCCTTCTTCAGTTGATAAACACTCAAAATTGTAAAACTATGTAAACAATATTATATGGTTTGATCTTAACATCTATGGGATAAGTGTTGAAGATGCTAAATATATACATAGGAGTGTGATATGGTAAAATATTTCACGAGCAGGTTAATTTATTTTCATGAGCCAGAGGCAAGTGAAAATAATGCCTGAGAGTGAAATATCCAGCAATAACACTTTGATGAGTGTAATAAGTGGTTTATTCTACCCTAGATATCTTCACTACTGTAGTTTGTACTAGGACCTTAATTCACACCATATAAAGTTGGCTGTAGGAGTTCCCCAAACTCCCTGCTGTTATTTTAGCAGTTGCTCTAACCAGGTTAGGTAGGCTACACCAGAGGAAGGTAGCTGTATAAAACGGAAAATGTTAAACTTGACAGGTTGCTTTAACTACAAGGGTAATGAGCTTGCGCAATACAGCAATACAGGGTGAAAGATATCTAGCGTGGAATAAATATAATTTATTCCACGCTAGATATCTTCACAATGATATTTTTAGGTACGTGACCCGTGACCCGTATCTCAATCTCATGATATCACAAAGTGTTATCTCATGGCTGTATTGCGCAAGCTCATTACCAGAGTAGTTATAGCAACCCGCCTGGTGTACAAGTTTTCTGGGTTTTTACACCTTTACTCTAGTGGAGCCTACCCAGCCAGGTTAGAGCAGCTGCTATAATATCAGCACGGCTGTTTCACGTAAATGACACCGCGGAAACTTAATCACACCCCCAGAAATATTTTCCTGGATCAAATTTCCCTGGCAACCACAGTAGCCACCAATGAACCAGGAAATGCTATCCCATTTTTAACAGGTTACGTAAGGCAGGAAGCGTTGGGAAATAGGCTAGTCATTCTCAGCCCCAACTTTTCTGTGCCTTTCCAATTAAAGAGCAAAAAAATCTGACAAGCGGTGGTGCCAATACTTAGTTCTCTTCCAGATAGGTTATTTGCTTTAGCACTAGAACTTTGGAAGCGCTTCAGGAAAGATGATTTGGATGAGTGAAAAAGGTAAGTATTTCCAATATTTGTGACTAAATCCCTAGGTGCAACTTTTTTTTTTAACAGAACTACAAGCGATGAAAAAGAGTATGGTTAATCTGGTTCCCCCTTAAAAAAAGGAAAAAAAGAAATCAACTCAAGCATTAAGCATCACTGTCACTATCACTATCACTGCTACTGCTGGTGTTCTCTCCAGATTTAGACTTTTTCTTCCTTTTCTGTGGAGGTGGTCTGAGGCAGGTGAGTGACAGAGAAGAGAGGGGAGAGGGTATCAATAATAATAATCAGTAGATAGTCTGTGCAAGAGAAGGGAAAGGCCAGTGTTTGTTTTTTTAATCTATTGTGATTGGGTAGAAAGTCAGTCAGTTAGAGTGGCAATATATGTCAGGTCAGAGATGGGATGGCAATATATCCCTATCACTCATTTTCTTCCATCCCATTCCCAAGGGAGAAAGAAAGATTGAGGAGGAATTTTTTTTTAATAATTTAAAAGTATTTTTTAATGTATATATATATATATTTTTTTTTTGTGCCTTTTTTATTATTTTGTTATGATTAACAAATAAACTGTGCCAGAGAGGGAATTTTTTTTTTATAATTCATTGTGAATGGATAGATAGTCAGAGAAAGATGGATTGGCAATATATTCCAGTCACTCATTTAATTCCATCCCATTTTATTCCTCTTTCAAGGGAGAAAGAAAATGATTGAAAATGAAGGGAAAGAGTGTCACATATAATTTAATGTTTTACGTTTAATTTAAATACAATCGTTGGAATGAATTTTTTTATTTAACCTACTTTGCAGCCTTCCGGATGTGGTGACCATTCCTGTGCATGATGGAATGGAAGGGTAGTCCCTCCTTCTTAGCTCGATGGAACAGGGAGTGGGCACAGGTTGCAGTACCACTGGGGAAACACGGCACAGTCTTGAGTAGAGACAATCGTGACTCCAGCACAAGCTGCAATGTCATCAGCATGCAGAATAGACCGGTTGCTGTCTCCCCTTAGCCTTGTTAAGTCTGCTTCCACAGATCCTGCAATGCTTTTGCTGTTGTTGATGGAATTCCATGGAACTTGCCAATTTTTTATTTTCATTTTTGTGAACACAAAAATAAGTTGCATTTCCTAATGTTATTGATGGTTTATTTTGATGCATACACTACTATCTTAACTTAGTCTCAATGTCTGAAGCGCTTCCTGACAGTGAGTAAACAACCCACAAACAAGGCCTATTTAACCAGCTGAACTTCACGTGGTTGACCTATCTGAAAAAGGCGAAGCGCACTAGCTTGTGGTACAAATCCCAGTTGCGTGGTAGAATTGGAATGAACCTTTAAGGTCATTACTAATGGTATCTCTTGGCAGGAAATATCTAAGTTGGTTCCAGTATGAAATATGAAGCAGGGGAAACCAAGAATTTGTGCAACCAAATCCCCAGAGATCATGAATATATTTATGAGCATACCGGAAGTTTCCTACGTGGTAACAATTAACCGTTAAGTTTCTATTAGTGAAACAGCCACCGGGAGCCACTAGTGTGTTTTCACTAACTTTACACCTGAGTTACCAACAAAACTACTTCAGTGAAGATATCTAGTGTGGAATAAACCACTTATTACACTCGGTCAGAGTGATATGGCTAGATATTTCACTAGATATTTCACTCTCAGGCTTTATTTTCACTCGCCTTTGGCTCCTAAAAATAAATTAGCCTGCTCTTGAAATATTTCACCATATCACACTCTGACTCATGTAATAAATACTATATATACTTATGAGCTAAATACAGAATTATTCAAAAAGGCAATACAATTTGAAGGGAAAAAGAGAAGGAAGCTTGATGGAGCACAAACACCTTGATTAAAAAATTTTAACATCAGAAATTTTTAAAACTATGAAAATTTTCATTATTCGAGTTTTACTTTATTAATCTGTCTGTAGGCATTCTACTTCATGAATGGCTGAGAACTAACCTTTAAAACAAGTATGAGCTGACGCAGTAGGAGAATTTAGTCCCTAAAATTGACCACTTTTTTCAAATTTTGAGCTAGTTTCTGAGTAAATGCGGAGAAATTTCAGCTCCAAACAAGTGCAAGCTAGATACAATGACCCTTACCTTTTGCGTAAATTGGTTTGTCATTCAGCAGTCACATGATCACTTATAGCTTACGAATTTTCTCTACACTGCGTGTGTCCTCAGTAGGTAGAAGTTGAAGTAATCCGAAGAAATCTTAGTTGTGTAACAATGTGCTGAGAGTTCACACCCTGGGTGCTCTAGTTCAATATAAAAACATTTCCGCTAAACCTACTTTGGGGCTTTAATTCATGCTATATGTAGAGGAATATACATACATAGGAAATACTTTCTGTAGTAGTACCAATTGAAAGATGTACATACTGTTCTGTCACCTTACCAGTATTTTTTTTTACCATTAAAATTTTTATAATGTGAGGACTAACTCATCCTCCTGTTTCAGTATATCTACTTATGTATTAGCCACAGGATCACTCATACTGCCTTTTGGAAGTGCTAATGGAGATACTTTCCTACCTCCAGTGCTAGACACCAGCTCATCTCCAATCCACTTCTCAAATCCATTCCCTTTTCTGGGAACTAATGAAACTTCTATATATGTAAGTTCTAATAATTCTTATAATAGTTGGATATGAATTTACTCTTATAGGTAAACACCCACGGCATTCTTTCATTTGGTTCTTCTTATGTGGATTATACTCCAGATCCATTCACCAGTTTACAGAGAGCAGTCATTGCTGTGTATTGGGCTGATGGCGATATCAGAATTTCAGGAAATATATATTTCAGGATAACACAACATGTTGATGATATTTCTCATATACAAAGTCTGCTGTCAACTTCTTTCCAGCTGACCAGCTTTGACCCTATTCTAATATTTGTAGCAACGTATTCAAATATTCCACAAACTTTCTCTAGAAATAACTTAAAAGTATGTATATAATAGTATTGCTCAGTGAGAATGACTAACAACTTATATCAATTAGAACTGTGCTTCAGCACTAATCAATAAAAAAAATGTTAATATCAGCCACTATTTGAGCATATCTATAACTTCATTCACATTCTCCAAATTAAGATTCCAAATTGTTATACTTGTATAGCAGTAATAGTTAAGGAAAACAGAACTCACTATGAGTTGCAGCCCTTAGTTTACCCCCTCTAGTTTTCTTGAAGAGTGTGCATAATTCCTTACTGAACAGTCATTCATTCTTCCATCACATGTACTAAAATGAATCCCACAAGCATGTACTTATTATATATATAATATATATAAACTACTGACTCCAATTATTCAACTATAGAAGTGTCTCACTTACATGCATGCTTGCCAATTAATTTAGAACATTCTAATTCAATAAATCTGCCTACTGTAAATTAAGTTGATGTTATTATTTAATCAAGTCACAACAAAAGTGATCAATAAAATGATTTTTTGTTTCATTTAGAACACTTTTCAAGCTGTGCTGGCTACAGATGGATTAATATCATTTGTCCTAATGTTTTATGAAGACATCCAATGGTATGATAATGCCAACATCGGCTTCAATTCTGGAAACACATCCTTCTCTCTGCCTGGAGCATTCACACCTAATGCTACTTACATAGATGACTACAGTAATGTGGGAATACAAGGATTGTATGTTTATAGAGTGGACCAAGACACAGTTGTTGAACCTAACCAGACTGATAGAATGCAAGGCTCTGGACTGGGAAATGAAACCCAAGGCTCTGGAATGGGAAATAAAACCGAAAGCACTGGAATGGGAAATGAAACACAAGGCTCTGGAATAGAACAAGGCTCTGGAATTGCAAATGAAACACAAGATTCTGGAATAGAACAAGGCTCTGGAATTGCAAATGAAACACAAGGTTCAGGAATAGAACAAGGCTCTGGAATTGCTAATGAAACGCAAGGCTCTGGAATTGCAAATGAAACACAAGATTCTGGAATAGAACAAGGCTCTGGAATAGCAAATGAAACACAAGGTTCAGGAATAGAACAAGGCTCTGGAATTGCAAATGAAACACAAGGTTCTGGAATTGCAAATGAAACACAAGGTTCTGGAATGGGACAAGGCTCTGGAATTGCAAATGAAATACAAGGTTCTGAAATGGGACAAGGCTCTGGAATTGCAAATGAAACACAAGGTTCAGGAATAGAACAAGGCTCTGAAATTGCTAATGAAACGCAAAATTCTGGAATAGAACAAGGCTCTGGAATTGCAAATGAAACACAAGGCTCTGGAATAGCAAATGAAACACAAGGTTCTGGAATGGGACAAGGCTCAGGAATTGCAAATGAAACACAAGATTCTGGAATAGAACAAGGCTCTGGAATTGCAAATGAAACACAAGATTCTGGAATAGAACAAGGCTCTGGAATAGCAAATGAAACACAAGGTTCAGGAATAGAACAAGGCTCTGGAATTGCAAATGAAACACAAGGTTCTGGAATTGCAAATGAAACACAAGGTTCTGGAATGGGACAAGGCTCTGGAATTGCAAATGAAATACAAGGTTCTGAAATGGGACAAGGCTCTGGAATTGCAAATGAAACACAAGGTTCAGGAATAGAACAAGGCTCTGAAATTGCTAATGAAACGCAAAATTCTGGAATAGAACAAGGCTCTGGAATTGCAAATGAAACACAAGGCTCTGGAATAGCAAATGAAACACAAGGTTCTGGAATGGGACAAGGCTCAGGAATTGCAAATGAAACACAAGATTCTGGAATAGAACAAGGCTCTGGAATTGCAAATGAAACACAAGATTCTGGAATAGAACAAGGCTCTGGAATTGCAAATGAAACACAAGGTTCAGGAATAGAACAAGGCTCTGGAATTGCTAATGAAACGCAAGGCTCTGGAATTGCAAATGAAACACAAGGTTCTGGAATGGGACAAGGCTCAGGAATTGCAAATGAAACACAAGGTTCTGGAATGGGACAAGGCTCAGGAATTGCAAATGAAACACAAGGTTCTGGAATGGGACAAGGCTCTGGAATTGCAAATGAAACACAAGATTCTGGAATAGAACAAGGCTCTGGAATTGCAAATGAAACACAAGATTCTGGAATAGAACAAGGCTCTGGAATTGCTAATGAAACGCAAGGCTCTGGAATAGAACAAGGCTCTGGAATTGCAAATGAAATGCAAGGCTCTGGAATTGCAAATGAAACACAAGATTCTGGAATAGAACAAGGCTCTGGAATGGAAAATGAAGTACATGGTTCTGGAATGGAACATATATTTGAGAATAAATCAGATTGTTCTGAAATTGAGAATGAAAGTATTAACTCAGAAGCCAGTGGAGTAACAAGAGAAAATGTCACTGGTATTACGATTGCTTTATCCAAACTTCTTCCTATACTTTTAGGAGACTACGTCACACTGACATGCTCACTAGTGTCTGACAATTCCTCTGACATAACATACATCTGGTCATTAAATGGCAGTCTTCTCTCAGACACCTCCTCAGTAATTGTAATAGCAGGAGTACAAAAAAATAATCTGGGCCAATACGAATGCACCATCACAAGTGGGTGCTATAAATATTCAACCAATATAAATTTATACACATCCGGTAAGAATACAAATCCGCTATAGACATAGTAGTAGTAAGAAATCTACTGACTGTTTTTAATTAACAGGGATAAATACTTGACCAATTCACCATTTAATTTCACTTTTTGACTATTAAAGCAGCACAATTTTAACATATAGTCTTCATACATACTTCAGTGAAATATCAATTTAATATAAGGCTAGTAGTAAAGAATGGAACTATTTGATATTGCAATTAATGGTCTTTTATAATTGTCACATAGCATTGATTGAGAGAGGGCAGTACTCCATCAAGCTATTCCCAGGATGCCCTTCTCACAGTCAGACACACACTGACATCACTAGAGATGTGGTACAGTTGCTGAACTCTGAGTTTGGATTCCAGCCTCTTGGGAGACTCAAATCTTTCCCAGCTACTTCTTGTGAGGAAATACGTCAAACCCACAATACACAAGGACAAGGATTATTTTGGATAGGACTAGATGGAATGGAACCAACACTACAGTACTGTGACATATAAAATGTATTGAATAATCAATAACTGAATGCCAATCGTAACTTTAGCTTTTGAGTGCCTTTGAAAAATACTTTGAACAATATCAAAATAAATAATAGAAAGCAAGAAAACAGGTGTTAGAATAGAAAGATGAAAATAGTGAGAACATGGTAAGGGGTAGCAATTGGTCTTTTCTAAGTTTACTGTTTAGAATCAGTTTAGTTCTCAGTAGCTGATACGCCTTTCTGGTACCATATCCTCTCACAACCCTTCAGTGCTCTAGTAATAGCTAGAGTGAAGGAACATGACTTAGACTACTCTTTTCAAATGAAAGTACACATTCTGTTATCACATGAACATTAGGTAAATTTTAAAAAAAATACAATATTAAGTCCTAATTGTTAGGCATGAAACTCAATTGCCTTTTCCTCTTCTTTTTAACCTTTTCGAAAAGACATGTATTACACATTAAAATTCTAAATAAACAGTGAAAAAGTATGCCTTCATGTATAGTCAGACGCATAACGTATATATATTCACTATTTGCTAAAACTGCCTTGTTACTATTTATCATTAAAAGTCTTAGACATTCAAATTTGTTTGTTGGCTTTTTTTAATTGTACAAAGTAAATTTATTTGCTACTTTCCTATTGTGTGTACAGGTTTGATTCAAAATGGTCAGGTCTCCACCTAACTATTCCTTATGTACTTTACTTGCATAAAAAATGCAATTAATTAATTAATTAGTCAAAAAGTAGAAAATGCAATCATAATTTTTCCGGTATGAATTGTCAATAATGAGTTACAAATGAACATATATATAACACACATATATATATATATATATATATACATACCCTTGTGTGTCAGTAATGACAACGATGATGATGTATGCATTTATGAACAATTCATTAGCTGGGCTGAGTTGGTAAAGCATCATCATTATCTGAATGGTAAAGCGTCGTCATTATCTGAATGGTAAAGCATCAAGCTTTCCCCACTCTATGGGGAAAAATGCATCATTTCAAATGGGGTTTGGACCAAAGACCCTTAACTTTACTTATAGTAAAACTGCCTGGAACAAGCAGCATAGTGATTCTTAGAGTGCCTTATTAACAATTGTAGGGATAGACAAAAGATAAGGGAATCATGAGTTGAAGAAGAAAGCCTGAGATGGCTCAGGAAGAGACAAAAGCGGGATAGGGAAACCATGGATAAAAGTACCTCATTCCCAATTTGCAGAAGTTAGTACATCAAGTGCCACAGTGTGGTATAGTATTTGCTAGTATATATAAAATTGGTGTGTTGCTCAACTGTCTACTTCCTGGGTGGATTTTTTAAATGGAATAATTGTGTTCCATAAACCATCCTGGCAGTCTTTGACTAGAACCTCATTAGTATGAAAACAATAAGCATTAGCTGTAATTGTGTCTTCGTAGCTGGAGTGGAGGAGGTATTGTATAAGTTATATTGATTCAGAGGTTGCCAAACCTTAACACCATAGAGGATCTGACTATCAATTCTTGCATTGTGTCCTTGAATGAGGCTAAATGCCACTCCCTCATTATACTTTAAATAAAAGCCAGCCCTTGCCCTTTCTTGGTTATAAGCACTTTTATAATTTAGGCATCTCTTCATCAAAGTCTAGCAAGTATCTTCCACACAGATGAGTTCATTGAACAAATGTTCTTTCCTATTAATTCTGCTAGCTGTTGCTGCTCAAGGTATTTCTAATCTAATATTCTCATCTAACATTACAGATGGTATATTATTTAGATGGAATCAGCCTTCCTGGTGGCACTTACATCAGGTGGGGAAAAAAGACATGTCCCACTGAAGTTGGAACTGAAATTATATACAAAGGATTTACAGGAGCTAGCAGGTGGAATGAGAGTGGGGGAGGGGCTAACTACTTATGCATGCCCGAGAGTCCAGAGTACAACTCTGACTTAAAGTACAGGGAAGGCATTGAAGGTTCCTCTACCATATATGGCGTGGAATATGAATTCCCGGTTCAAGGCACACATGACGACAACGCCCCGTGTGCCCTGTGCTTGACACCGAACCGGCCCACTGTGATCATGATACCAGCAAGGTTCACTTGCCCTCAGGGGTGGACCGTCGAGTACTATGGCTACCTCATGTCCCAATCAAAGGCATACTCTCGTACCATGTTCGTGTGTGTGGATCACAACATAGACTATTTTGCAGAATATAGGGGAGAGATGGTTTTGGCTAACTTTTACAATGTTGAAGCAAGCTGCCACGGTCTTCCATGCGGCCCTTACAACTACAATGACAACAAAGAACTCAACTGTGTCGTCTGCACCAAGTAATAGCTCAGAACTTTAATATGTATACATGCAATGTACATATCTAGCTAGACATCTAGATCTACACTCGAATATACATATATGTAATGTTGTAGTTATTTTATTATTTCACCTACAACAAGTATGATAGACTTAAATTAAGACAACGAAATCTCAACAATGATCCATATCTGCAGAATAAGTGACTTTATGTTGTGTGTATGTGGCATAAAGATAGCACTCACAATCGAAATTTATGTAGTGCCATCTACAAGATTAGAATGCTTGGATAAGACATGAAACACACAAAGTGGAGGATTCCTTCATGAACAATTAAAGTCAACTGCAAAAGCCTGCCTGTGAACCTAAATCATATCTAAAACTGAACTGAGTGGTCTGCTGAACAGTACATAAAATAAATCAGTACATAGTAAAAAAAACAAAAAACACAGTACAGCGTGATTTAGTATAGAGACTACAATTAGTCCCTAATTAAACTAGCTTAATTGATGGGAAGTAAACATATCTGTTCTCACACTAAATCCTCAATTATATTAACCGATTATCGCCGAATTACGCGTTTCCGCGTAAAGCACGAGGGTGCTTCACAGCGTGGGTTAACCGCCATTGTACCCACTTCAATTAGCTACCAGCAGCAATCGCAAGTGTTTCAAGAGCTCCCACAATGCCGTAGCGATTCTCCTGTGAGGTAGTGTAAGGGAGGCAAGGTCTGACCTTTACCATAGAATTTTTTTTATTATTTGTAGATTGAAATTGTAGCACTGTTTGTGTATAAAGAAAATCAAAGTTACAAAAAAAAATAATATGCATATAACTAATAGACAAAAATATATATCAATTAATATGATATAAAGTTGTCAATAAAATTTAAAGACTGCCATACAGTCTTCATAGAGGGCAGTGATGAAGAATTTGATGATCTCGAAGAAATAGAGATAGAATAAGGCAGAAGACTTCTCAGGTGTAGAGGTCCGTGGCCAAGAAGTCTTCATGGAGGGCAGCAATGAAGAATTTGATGACCTGGAAGAAATAAAGGTTGAAAAAGGATAGCTTCGTTTGTTCATACACAGAGGGTTATATAGATTTTGAACAACACCAACCACAAAAAGGTCAAGTTATCAGGATACAGACTTCCTTCCTCCCAGTTCCCCCTACTTGAAGGTGCCCATAAAATGGATTTCTTAGGAGAAAGTTTCTCAGATATGAAGAGAAGGATGTGCAATCTATGTCAAGAACAGTAACTACAGACACATCATGGTACGGTACAGTGGTGATTCTGGGGTGTGGCTTTGTCACCATGGAGTTCAATCAAACTGCTTCATAGTATTATCAGAAAAAAATCCTAGAATTGCGAACACAGTAGTCTATACAATTGCTTGTTATGTTATATATTATATTATCCTAGTATATTATGGCTCCCACAAAAAAAAAAAACAGCCAAAATCAATAGTTGCTGAATTACTTCAAAGCAAGCAGCTAGTGAACATTTAAAACAACAATATATAGCTATGAAACATGAGGTCTTAGCCTAAACTTTTACAATACTGATGCTAACAATGGTATACTTACCTTGAAGCTTGTAGTTTCCAATGAGTGCGCACTTCATACACTTCAAACGCCTAGAAACTAAACAAAACTTAGCCCGCGGGTAGAGGAGGTCTTTAGCTTCAATCTGTTACTACATCGCCGTCGGTTACTTTGAAGCGTATTGCCTCTAGACAAGAAAAAGCTCAGGCGGTTCAAGCCTCGAGGTGATGGTCACGATTTCTTGTAAACAATTTCGGAGTACGCGCACGTAATCGCGAATTTAATTTTAGGCGATAATCGGTTAATGTGGAAGGCAGCAAAGGATAATCAAAACCTTTCTGAACTAGCTCGGTCTTAATCCTTGTCAAGTTGACCTGCTGTAATAAATACAACACATACACACATGGTGTGTATATATCCTAAGTTTAGGAATTTATCATGACTTCTTGACGTAAACAAGTAGTAGCCTAAACAAAATGGTAAACAAGACAAAATGAAATGCAGTCTACCAATTGCTGAAATTTCACAACTACAACAAACTATATACGAGAACAATAGTAAACTTTATCAATCCATTTGTCAATCTATCTGCCATTATGAAATAAAAAGGCTATTAACCCTTTGCGGACGAACGCGGGCGAGCAATTATGTAATTAAATACGCGCACGCCGTAAAACCAATTAGTTGCCCGAGACGACGACGTTTTACCAGTGGAGTTCGACACGTGGAAAAAGAAAACGGGCGAGTGTTTCTTTTGTGTTAGGCCTCAAATAATCTGCCTCTAGCGTTGTAGCTATGGTAATTCATTAGTTTATAGTTTATAGAGTTGTTTTGAATACAAACTTAGTTGGAATTATCGAGTAGGCCATAGTTTGTTAGCTATTTTTTTTAGCTTATATTTATGAAAGGAGAAATCACACCCAAGTGTAAGTTCTAGTTTTAGTTTGCTTATTTCTAGCTACTTTAGGCCTTTACTTCTTAGTAGATGTTCTATTTGAAAATAGCTAGACACAAAGTGTAGGAAAAAATTTTTTTTTATTTAGTTGGTGCACTTGATATAAGTTATACTTATTTTATAAGACTTATTTAGTAGAATAGAGATTGCAAAATGTATACTATGTAAGCTACTGAAAGTTTTAGCGCGCTACGCGCTCTGTAACTGTAATAACAGAGCAAAAAAGAGCTTGTCACGAATTTGTGACAGCCGTATTCTCTTGACGCACCCGGTGTGTCACAGATTCGTGACCATCGTACGCGCGCGTTAAGTTACGGCGGTCACGAATGCGTGACGATCGTACGCAAAGGGTTAATAATTGTCATGAGGTGGCAGGTTGCCATTATAAGTATGTAGGACACATAATTTGGACCACATTTTTTAGCACTGTACCATACAATTCTTATATTACACGATTCAAGTTTTAGAGCTCGATGGTGGCCAAGAAAAAAAAGGAAGACAAGTTAAGGGTGAATTCAAGTATTTGTAGAATGAAACAAGCATGGAATTTGTGATTTCAAAAGAGAGAAAGTTGTACTATTGATGCTCTATACTAAGGTAGGAGGTATATAAATAATTAGGTAGTATTCTGAATAGTCAACGTTACAAAATTATTGTATTACAACTATCTAAAACAAGTTCTTGTAAATAATTGTTCAAGTGATAGTGAACCAAAATTAGATTATATAGTTATTGAGTCAAGTTTATATAATTTGAACTTCCATTAAAATAATCAGTGGATATGTGTGTGCATGTGCATACTATGTAGTGTAAGTATTTCCTCATTAAATCGTTATTGCCATAAGTATTGCGCAACTTAAATACACGATGTCAAGTTGGTGAGCTACCTGCAGTCTCAGCATTATAATTTAGTTTGTACTACCAGTTACTACGAAGATCCTTATAATTCACTCTTAAATAAACTTTAATTGTTACCACACATTAAATCTCGTAAACAGGTCATATTTGAGGGAGTGAGGGAAGTTTGCTCAAGTGTTTAATAAGGTGTAGTAATAAAAATAAAAAGCTTAATGCAATAGTACTATGGTGTAAAAATAAAATTTCCCAAATATAATTTTTCTCATGCTATAAAAATTGCTCAACAAATGGCCAAACAAGTTGTGTATTCCTTCATTTAAGAATGGGTCCCTTAAAACTTATTGCACTCCTTGTGTTGAGCTTTCTGGTCTACATTCAAGGTAAGTGCTATCACTGCTGTAGCCTGAAGACTATATCTATGTTCTATATCTAGATGTGAATGGACAGAACCTGCAGATCAGTGAAAAAAATACATCTAAAGTATTTGTACAACTTTTGAGAGGGAGAGACGGAAGAGATGGACTACCTGGACCTGCTGGACCTGTTGGATTTCCGGGACCTGCTGGTCCTCCAGGACCAGCTGATGGACCACCTGGACCCCAAGGGTCTTCCGGGCCAGCAGGGCCTTCTGGTCCAGCAGGACCTCCTGGACCTCCTGGACAACAGGGATCTCGAGGGAGAGAGGGACCTAAAGGTAAAGAAGGTCCTCCAGGTCCACAGGGTGGAGGACTGACCTACATCAGGTGGGGCAACAGTTCTTGTCCTAGTAATGTCTCGGGAACAGAAATGGTCTATTCTGGCATTGCTGGTGGATCCCACAACACACATGCTGGAGGAGGATCCAATTATCTCTGTATGCCCAAAGACCCAAAATACAAATCAAGTCTTTCCTACCGATCATCAGTAGATCATCATAGTGAAATACATGGAGGGGAGTATGAATATCCACTTCAGGGAACTCATGAACACAATGTCCCTTGTGCTGTGTGCCACGTCTCTACCAGATCTGCACTGCTCCTCATACCGGCCAAATGCAGCTGTCCTGTCAAGTGGACAATGGAATACTATGGATACCTCATGTCTGAGCATCAAAGTCATAAACGTACACATTTTGTGTGCGTGGATCACAGCATGGAGGGATTAGCTGGTAGCCATGCCAACACTAATGGTGCACTCTTCTATCACGCAGAAGCCACCTGCAATGGTCTTCCATGTCCTCCTTACAACACTAACAAAGAACTTAATTGTGTTGTCTGTACAAAATAACCTACTATAGGGAAATACTCGTGTGAAACTGATAATCACCTTCATTATATTGTGTATTTGTTTGTATGTATAAGAACTTATAGTATGACAATGTCTTTTAGTATGTACTGATTGAAACTTGAGCTATGCTGCTTCTACTAACTTGATACTGACAGTAGCATTGCTCAGGTCTATAAAAGAGTATATTACACCAAGAGTGTATAAAATTAATTAAGAAACATACTAATTAAGTTTCACAGCCACTTGCTAGACAGTTTACTAACAAAGACAATTTATCACTATAGTATGTCCAAGTTGAGTTGGCACGACCAAAAGCGTGGTAATTGAGGAATGCATTTAGTACTTTACCGGAAGCAATTTAGTCATGTGAATCCAAAGTCAATTAAGCGCGCAAATGTCAACGTTGCACGTGAAAAAGGGGCGGTAGCACAGGTGCGCATTAATACTGTAACTATTGTAAGAAAGAAATTTAGTGAAGTTTTTATGGAGTTTTTCGGGCACTGTACTGTACAGCTCATCTCGTCTGTTTTCAATTATATTTGTTTCTTATGCGCAGATAATGTACAGCAGATGGAAAAAGCAAACTGGTGGGGCGTTCTTCTAAAGAGGCAGGATTAAAATCAGTCGATTCTAACTACTGTGTCCCAAGAAATATTCTGATATTCACAGGATTCAGCAGTACAGCACTGTTAACTTGTAGCTAAAGTTACTAGACTTTCTTGTTAAATAAAATTATCAATTGTTCCTTTTATTTAAATGTATATGAAAATTGTTGAAATGATAGAATTTAAGTAGTACACATACACAAAATATAGTTGTGATACGAGTTGAAGGTGGAGTGCTGCCTGAGTTGGTCCTAATCCTTACAATAAACTGCATCTATAGTAGTGATGAAAAGGAATTGGCATAAACACGGCTTTGACAAGAACACAATTTAAAGGCAAACAGCTTAAACAAGTGGCTAGCTAAATGATAACTATATCAACTGAAATATATTGGCTATACGGCATTTGTTATTGAACAGGTAGACAAAATAATCTTACCAACATTCTATCAGGTGGTCCTGTACTCTCTGCGACAACAGAACACTCCGCCTATCCTGTTTCCACACTGGCAACCTAAGCTAATCGCGATAAAAGCTAGAAACGCAGCAATCTGAGGAGAAGCCGCTCTTGTTTACAAAATTCTTAATGAAGACAGTCCGCGTGATCAATTGAGCCGTACCGCGTAACTAAAAGCGGGCGCGTTTTGAGCGGGAAACCTGTGGTTTTTTCTATTCCCATAGACTTTTGTATTGAGTTTTGGAATAGCACTTTCTCTCCGGTTTTGGAGTATACTGAGGGAATATTTTTAACCGCTTCGGTGCGAGCTTTCCAATGGTGCAAACCCCGGATGCGTAGCTGCTTCCGTTCTAAAGTTATTCAAGTTTTTCTTACGGCCAACTCAATTTGGACATACTATAGTATGAAATAACCAGCTTACAGTATTATCTGTATACATAAAGCTACATGCCTTGCAAAACTATTTTATTACATAAAAAAAACTAATAAACTAAGCTATGTAACAAAAGCCCCAGTAGTGCCATTGACTTTACATTATTAAGTATCTTAAATTTAGTGAACTTGTCAAAATATGTTAACATTGTGAGCACAAATCAGTTTGAGGGGAAAAAAGGCACATTGAAAGGATCTAAATTATTGACAACTATGTACATTCTGATGTTGCAATTGAGGCCTCAAATTGCAGCCTATCTTTGCTGAGATCAGCAGTAGACAGAGTGAAAGAATGAATGACGTATAGGATAAGTACTGTAACCATAATGTGCATGCATGTTTAATGTACCATTTTTCAAAATCACTTCAGCATTCGTTAACTTCCACTAGATTACTATAAACAATCAAGTAATAGACTCCAAGTTTTTTATAAGTACACCAGCCGAGGTGACCCTTATTAAGTCTGAGTGGTGGTGGATGGAGTTGACTGTTAGAAATTTCCAGTAATGATTGTGTAAAAAGCTCTTGGCAGACATATGAATGGGTTTTCAGATATAATGGCTTCGTATGAATTAGCTTAACTAACCATTCAAAATAAAAATTTCTTTGACTATAGCTTTTAAAAACACTAAATTACAATGCTAGGGCAACCGGTATTATAGATTAGCAACATACAGGCCTTAATTGGCGAGCGAGCGTAGCGAGCGAGACACTTACAGGGGTAAAAAAAATCGGGGATGTTCGTTTATTTATTGGCGAGCGAGCGTAGCGAGCGAGACAGTATTAGGGGTGGATAATGCAAAATCGGGTATATGTTATATATATATATATGTATGTATGTATGGATGGATGGTACGTATGCTCTTTAAACGCGCGCGGGGGGAACTTTTTTCTCCTAAAAACATGGCTATTTAGGCTTGACTCCAGTTTATTCTGAAACTACAGCATTAAGCAAACCTTACTTTATACTTAAGCTCCAAAGTATGAGAAAATTCCTGCTAAAACGCTTGTTTTCAAGACACAAAAAGTTGATTCGACAGGTTACTATGGCATTGAAGACCCTTTTCCAGACTATTAAATTTCAAAACTTCGCCGTTTTATGGGGGGATACGGAGTGCCGGTTGTTGGTTGTCAAGAGCCGTTGGTAGTCAGAATGCCGTAGTATTAATGCTATGGAAGCTACTACTTCTCGAGGGAAGCTGAGATAAGTACGCAATTCCATATTTGTTAGCTAAATATGCAAAAATAACTCTGGCCTTTCTTTTTTATAGCTAAGAGCTTGTTGTCAACAGTGACTGGTAAATTCAAATAGTCAGAATGACTCAAGGTACTACAAAAGTTACCACTGCTCAAAAAATGAGGTAAGAAAGTAATTTTGTATTTGTGTGCTAAAATTGATTGTCTTTTGTTTTTGTAGGTGAGAGCTTGTTGTCAAGAATTCAAGGTAATTCAGATGGTCAAAGTAACTTCAATTTGATACTACAGAAGTTATCAATACTCAAGAATGATGTAAGTAGTAATTCCATATTTGTTGGCTAAAATTACAAATAATAACACTGGTTTATTTTTTATCGTAGCTGAGAGCGTGTTCAAGAGTTACTGGTGATTGAGATTATCAGAATGGTTGATGTTTGATACTACAAAAGTTACCATTAATAAGGTAAGAGAGTGATTTTGTATTTGTTTGCTGAAATCAAATGTCATAACTGCTATTATAGTGTTTGCATGAAGTAAGCTAAAACATAGTAACATTTTATGTTACCTAACTATCAGGCTCGCTCGCCATTTGTGCTCAAGCACACCACTAGTTCATTTGTATATATGTATGGACGTACGTAAGGCATTTTTGTACTTTGACCTTCGCGTTTTTGTGTTAGTTCGGTTGTCGACCCCGTCCCAAATTGCACTAAACAGAATCCTCTGGTTTACCGATCAGTACCCGTATCACCCTAGAAATTGAATTGTTTACCGTTTTGAATTCTTTTGCGGGTGCAGTTAAAACTTGACAACTTAAGGGACTTCCATTTCTATTCGAGTTAGTGGCGGTGGTAAGTCAATGCGCTCTTTGTCATGGTTATAAGCCGTGCGCACAGTATTTACCTGAAAATATATTGTCCACTAGACTACTGCGAAGGTAAGTCTGTGTAGGTGCATGTCCAGCTGTGTCAAAGCATTGTGTGTTACAACCACTACTTAGCTAAAGAATATCACAAAGAAAACTTTTAAATAACGTGTATTGTTTTGTTGTTGTTGTTTTTTCCTTCAATTCAAGCAGTTGCAGAGAGTTGTTACTATGGCACTGAAATCCCTTTACCCTGTATGCTAAATTAAAAAACTGGACCCTATTTTTTCAGTAGCTTCGGTTTTAGAAGTCAATAAAAATAGTATAGTCTTTAGGCTCGCTCGCCATTTGTGCTCAAGCACACCACTAGTTTATATATATGGACGTACGTATGTCATTTTGTACTTTGACCCTCCGTATTTTTTTTGTTCACTCCGCGTTCGACCCCGTCCCAAACTTCACTAAACAGAATCCTCCGGTTTAGTGACCATTACCCGTATCACCTTAGAAATTGAATTGTTTACGGCTTTGAATTGTTTTGCGGGTGCAGTTAAAACTCAAAATCTTATGGGAGCTCCATTTCTATTCGAGTTAGTGGCGGTGGTAAGTTAATGCGCTATTTGTTACAGTTATAAGCCCTACTCAACAGTATTTACTTAAAAATGCATTGTCCACTAGACGAACCACGAAGGTAAGTCTTGCGTAGGTATGTTCAGTTGTGTGAAAGTATTGTGCGTTACAATTACTATTAAGAATATCAAAAAGAAAATTTTAAATAACGTGATTTGATTTTGTTGCTTCTTTTTCAATTCAAACTGTTGCGGGAGCGGTTACTATGACATTGAAACCCCTTTACCTCATACGTAATTTAAAAACTCGACTTTATTTTAATAGCTTGAGTGTTAGTTGTTAAAATCAAATAACAATAGTGTAGTTTAAGGCTCGCTCGCCATTTGTGCTCAAGCACACCACTAGTATTTTATCACAAGAGAAAGTGCCTGCTTTTCTCAACATCACACAGATGGTTCTCTTAAATGTTTTCATTTCTCATGATTCTGCTGGTTCTTGCTACTGAAGGTAATTTCAACATATCTTCAGAGGCCAATTTTCAAATAACTATGTCAAAACAACATCAGATGTTTGGTCAGTTTGAAATGCCAGAAAGGCATCCTAATGATTCCCGATTGTTTTTTTCTTACTATTGACTTTGTTACCTATTATAGCAATAGGATATCATTTAGCCATCTTATACAGCAAAGAACATGCTTACTTCAATAGTTTTAGTGGAATAGAACAGTATAGTAAGATTATTACATGCATCTATAATCAATGCAGATGGGTGTGGCCAGAATCTCCAGGTTAGTGAGAACAACTCTTCTAAAATATTTGTACAGCTACTGAGAGAAAGAGATGGAAGAGATGGATCAATTGGACCCTCTGGACCAAAAGGAACAGCTGGCCCGATTGGCCCAGTAGGACTTACTGGACTACCTGGACCTGTTGGATCAATAGGAAAAACTGGACCTCCAGGAAAACGGGGTAAAGAAGGTCCTATAGGTCTACGGGGTGGCATACTAGTTTATGTTCAGTGGAGTAAGAATTCTTGTCTGAGCTATGTTTCAGGAACAGAGACGGTCTACTCTGGTATAGCCGCTGCTTCCTTCTACACACATAAGGGAGGAGGGTCAAACTACCTGTGCATGCCCAAGGATCCTGAATACAAGCCTGGTTTTTGATACTCATTGTCAAGTACCAGTTACAGCACACTATACAGAACAGAGTACCAATATTCAATACAGAAAAATGACTATCACAATGTCCCTTGTGCTGTGTGCCACGTCTCTACCAGACCTGCATTGCTCCTCATACCGGCTAAATACAGCTGTCCTGCCAATTGGATGATGGAATACTATAGATATCTCATGTCTAATCGGGTAAATTATACATGAACTAAGTTTGAGTGTGTAGATCACAACATGGAGTCCTTGTGATATACTCATGCTGACACCAACGGTGCCCTCTTTTATCATGTAATGTAAAAAGTCACCTGCAATGGTCTTCCTTGTGGGCCTTACAACACCAATAAAAAACTCAACTGTGTTGTCTGCACTAAATGAATACTCACTGAGTGCACAAGGAATTCAAATGAACAGCAATGAACTACTTTGTATTCATGTCATGTATTTCTTAGTTTAGGTGTTTGTAAATGACCAATGAGCAAATCAGATTCACTAAAAAACAAGCAGATGTAATATTTCAAACAAGTTATTGCAGCAGTCAATGAGTCCTGTGCCACAAGGCCCATCAAAAACTTTGACATTTTTTCATTCTTTTTTTATTTTTGTTGACAACAACAAACTAAACAAGTATAATTCAGTTTTCTCCTCCAAAAAAATAATAATTAAGGTGGAATATCTTTACGCAAACAGCATTAATACTTTACCTGATCAGCCTCCAAATACAATGGAGGCCACCATTATTGTACTGATGTTAATTCTGAGCAATGTTGTCATGACCACACTTTAGATGAAGCTTATACAGTGCAAAAATCTAATGCAGCATTATCATCACCGTAGTCATTTATCTACTCCTTAACACAATACGAATAACAGAAAAGTCACTACACTGTGTTTAGCCATGGTACAGCTGTATTTAGTAGATTGTATGAGAAGTATTACAGATCTGGTAAGGTGTGCCACAATGATAGGAACATTTAGTAGGTTTTTTCTCCAAGCATTAATTTGAGTATAGCCACACATTGCACTTGTTCACCTATGTACCTGGTCATTTAAGCTCGTGATAATTAATTTTTACCAATAAATCATTTTTTTTGTTATTGTCTTGGTTGTTAATGTTGTTTTACTAAACTTATATCAAATTTTCAGTCTCGCATGCTTAAAAAAAATATCATCACTTGGAGTCTACCTTTGGACTCCTTGCTTTAGCTGCTCAAGTTCTCACGAACTCAACTTTTGCTATCTTTATGGCACCACACACTGCATATTGTAGTCACTTAATCAGCAGATGACCAACCAGCTATATATGTAGCATTTTCTAAATTTAGTAATTCGCTTCCTTTAAGTCTATCATAATGGTTGTACAGCTGTAGGTGAAAAAAAAAAAAACAGCAGCATTACAAATAATAGAAGAAAAATTAGTAAGGAGAGAGATAAAAAGACAGGGCAAGGAGGATGAGAGCTAAAACGAAACGGGTAGCAAAGTAAAGAATCTATCTTTTTGAAAAGCCATTAAATGTTCCTAATTTATTTATTAGACTATTCCTGAGGATTACGGTACCAATTAACTTGATACCGCTGTACACTCAACTACTCTTGAAGACACTGAAAATGCAGCCACACCATGTGAACAAGAAGCTAATATCCCCACTACATTTTGTACTGCAAGAGGAAGGAAAAGGCATCTATCAGAGGACATCCATTCTCTTCCAAGCATGCATGGAATAGCTGCAATTACAGGGAACATGCTTCGCTATTTTGTGCTATTAGAGCGCATCACTAGTAATGTATATGTATACTATACATAGAGTATTGCTATACACACACACAGTGTGTGTGTAAATATCATAATATTGAAGTTTCATCACGACCTCTATAACACAAGCAAGTATCAGTCCAAATAAAATCATAAGCAAGGTAAGACAAAAACATAGAAACTGAAACTAGCTCAATGTGTACAATAAGCAATAAAGATTTAAATACAATGTGGAACCAAGTACCTCTAACTTCCATTCTCCTTATAATCCATCAGTGAATTTGTGTGTGCATATTATTTTATCGCTAATATGTAGTGCCCTTAATTGGAACATATAATTTGAGTCGGCTGGTATCCTGTTCATTGTAATTCTCAGCATTGTAATTACTACTAGTCACTACGAAGATCCTTATAGTTTGCTCTTACAAACTTTGATTATTACCGCACGTATCATTTCGTAAACACGCCATATTTGAGGAAAGAAAAGAAGGGGAAAAAGCCCAATTGAGAGTTTAATAGTAACTAATAAGATAAAAATAGCTCAAATTTACAGCATTCCAGTGTAAAAATAAATTGTTTCAAAAAATTTTTTTCACTTGTAATATAATTGATTTAACAGCTGTCACATAATCATTCATCTAAGAATGGGTCTCTCAAAATGTATTGCACTCCTTGTGATGAGCTTTCTGGTCTACATTCAAGGTAAGAGCTATCACTGCTGTAGTCTGAAGACTAGATCTATGTTCTATATCTAGATGTGAATGGACAGAACCTAAAGATCAGTGAAAGAAATACATCTAAAGTATTTGTACAACTCTTGAGAGGAAGAGACGGAAGAGATGGACTACCTGGACCTGCCGGTCCTCCAGGACCAGCTGATGGACCACCTGGATCACCTGGACCACAAGGGCCTTCTGGTCCAGCAGGGCATTCAGGTCCAGCAGGACATTTAGGTCCAGTAGGGCCTCCTGGTCCAGCAGGACATTCAGGACCAGTAGGGCCTCCTGGTCCAGCAGGGCACTCAGGTCCAGCAGGGCATTCAGGTCCAGCAGGGCCTTCTGGTCCAGCAGGGCGTTCTGGTCCAACAGGAACTCCTGGACAACTGGGATCCCGAGGGAGAGAGGGACCTAAAGGTAAAGAAGGTCCTCCAGGTCCACAGGGTGGAGGACTGACCTACATCAGGTGGGGCAACAGTTCTTGTCCTAGTAATGTCTCGGGAACAGAAATGGTCTATTCTGGCATTGCCGGTGGATCCCACTACAATCATAGTGGAGGAGGATCCAATTATCTCTGTATGCCCAAAGACCCTCAATACAATTCAAATCTTCCCTACCGATCATCAGTAGATCATCTTAGCGATATACATGGAGTGGAGTACCAATTCCCACTTCAGGGAACTCACAACAATAATGCTCCTTGTGCTGTGTGCCACGTCTCTACCAGATCTGCATTACTCCTCATACCGGCTAAATGCAGCTGTCCAGATTATTGGACAATGGAATACTATGGTTACCTTATGTCTGAGCAACAAACTCATAAACGTACACAATTTGTGTGCGTGGATCACGGCATAGAGGGATTAGCTGGTAGCCATGCCAACACTGACGGTGCACTCCTCTATCATGCAGAAGCCACCTGCAATGGTCTTCCATGTCCTCCTTACAACACTAGGAAAGAACTCAATTGTGTTGTCTGTACAAAATAACCTATTATAGGGACATACTCGTGTGAAACTGATAATCACGTTCATTATATTGTGTATTTGTTTGTATGTATAAGAACTCATAGTATGAAAATGACCTTCATTATGTACTGATTGAAACTTGAGCTATGCTGCTCCTACTAACTTGATACTAACAGTAGCATTGCTCAGGTCTATAAAAGAGTATATTACACCAAGAGTGTATAAAATTAAATTAAGAAACATAATAATAAAGTTTCACAGCGACTTGATAGACATATGATGTATCACTGGTAGGAAATGATAAGCTTGGAGTGCAATGTGTATACACAAAGCTACCTTGCAAGAGTTGCATCACATAAAACAATCAACTGTATCTGATAAAACATACAGGATCAAGTAATATAGATTCCTAGTCTGTCATAAATATACCAGCCAAGGTGACCATAATGAAGTCTGAGTTGATGATGGATGAAGTTGACCATTAGAAGTTTACAGGAACTAGTTGTAATGTGCAAAAAAGCATTTGGCAGACATACTGGCTCCCTGACCTAATGGCTTCCTTCATTATGCATCAACTAAATAAAAAAAATTCTTTGACAGCTTATCTCAAAGAGTGACATTCCAAATTATAGGACAGTAGAACCTCAGAGATCTGAACATCAGACAACCGAATTAACCGAACGTCGAAGGGACATTGTGATGGTACAGGGTTGTCAACACGATTTTTTTTCTTTTCTTTTTTGTTTGGTGGAATTGCAGCAAAATGGCAAAAGGGAAGAATAATAAACCAAGGAATATCTATAGATGGAGTTCCCAGGAGTTTGGCTTTGGAAAGTCCACAATTTCAGACTTTAAGAGACACAGAGAGGCAGGAAGAATATAGAAAAGTTTTCAGCAGAATCAGCTGACCCTAGTGGCCTGAAGAAGAGGTGCATTGCCAGGAGAGATAATGATAGCGATTTTATAGTGCCGTGTATTCTGGTTTACTCAGAAAAAAACTCAAGGGTACACCATTAAATGGTCCTTTAGTCATGGATAAAGTTGAAATACTGTATACAGTATTATAGTCATTTAAACATTTTAGTACAAAGTTAAATTATGTTATATTCAGAGTTACGTACATTTCAGAGTTACGTACACCTCATTTCCCAAGAAGCATGTAACTCTGAGGTTCTACTGTATATTATAATCATTATGCTTTAGCAAATTTATGACAAAGTTCAACATTTCTATATTGTACTTTTAACTCGAACAATAAATCCTGTAATGTATTTGTAACACACAAAGAATTTGTACTATCTCTACCAGCATATGTACATACTGTATACACCACAAGAACTTAACCTAAATGGAAGCTATGTGGAAAAAACAAGACAAAAAGAATGAATTGAAAGAGCCACCTATGTATAACTTGTAACCACACTAACATAAAATTAAAAAAAAAATACAATTCATGGTAATGTGTTTAATTATTCATTTGCCCAATACTGTAAAATAATCATAGCGGTAAACGATGCGTAAATTAATGCAGCCTGCGCTGATAGAAAGTTGTAATTCCTTCCCTAAATACACCACACCCACTTACCTTACTGACTTCCTGGGAATGACCATCGCGAATATTTCTCACCTCTGACCTCTTCTCTTCCAACAGGCGTTCATGGCTTCTAGCCTTCTCCTCAAAAAGATCTCTCTCCAGCTTGACTTTGCGCAGCTCACCCGATAAATGGTCGGCATCAATCTTCCTTTTGCTGCTCTCAGAGTTTGCTCCCTTACATTCTTCCCTCAGTTTCTTCACTTCGGAGCTCAAGTGCTCCATTTCTTTCTCCAATGTTGACTTGCTCATAGATGTCTGCTCCCATTCTAGTTTGGTCTTACTGCATTCTTCCCTAAGAGCTTGGCACTTCTCCTTAAATTCTCGTAATTCAACCCCCAAATGTTCACACTCTTTCTTTGATTTTTTAGCTTCAGAATTTGCAAGTTCGTACTCAGACTTAATGTTACGGATCTCGACCGACACACGCTCAAACTCTGCCTTCCACTTGCTGGCTTCAGAACTTGATCGCTCAAGCTTGCCCTTTATAGAGTCTCGTTCTTCTTCCGCATCTTGCTTTTGTCTCTGGCAAGTGAGAAGCTGGTCCTCCAGAGAAGACGATTTGAGCTTTAAGGAGTTCAACTGGTCCAAAGTGGATTGGTACTGTGACTGGGATGTGGCCAGTTGCTGCTTGATGATCCTTACCTCTTGCTGGAGAGATTCATATTGATGAAGCTTGACCAGCTGAAGTTTGGCTTCATGAAGGTCATCCTTGGACGTCTTCAGCTGCTCCAAGAGTCGTGAATTTTCATTTGATTTAAACAAAAGTTCTTCCTTTGTGCTCACCAAATCCAGCCTATGTAGGAAGGAAGAAATGGGTAAAGATGGAAACTGTAACATGTTTACTATTACACACTAATAGCCACTGGTACTAATGCTTAATTAAAACTTGAGAAAGTATTCTATCCATAAACATGAAAGTACAGCATTTGTCAGTGCTCGATACAACATGAATGAATACTATAAACACAGTCTGTATGTACATAAGAATGTATGAATACATGCAAGTAATGACTGTATTACTTGAGCATGATATATTAAAAAGCTTGCAATCAAAAGAATACATTTGATTTCCTTGTTTGTGAAACTATGAAATAAATATTTATGTATATAATCACATATCATTACTACTAGTGATGTGCTTGAGCACTAATGGCGAGCAAACTTAAAACTACACTATTGTTAAACGATTAATTTTAACTTCTATCACTCAAGCTACTAAAATAAAGTCGAGTTTTTAAATTACGGATAATTTGGTAAACGCATTCAATACCAAAGTAACCACTCCCCGTAACGGTTTGAATTGAAAAAAAAAAAGCATCAAAATCAAATCACGTTATTTACACTCTTTCTTTGTGATATTCTTAGTAGTAGTTGTAAGCACAATACTTTCACACAACTGAACATACCTACGCAAGACTTACCTTAGTGATTACTAAACTAGTAGATAATGAATTTTCAATTAAATGCTGTTGCGTAGGGCTTATAACTATGACAAACAGGAATGGAACTCCGGTAAGTTTTTAAGTTTTAACTGCACCCGCAATAGAATTCAAAGTGGTAAACAATTCAATTTCTAGGGTAATACCGGTAATGATCGATAACCAGAGGATTCTGTTTAGTGAAGTTCGGGACGGGGTCGAACATTGAGCTAACGCAAAAGTACGAGGGTCAAAGTACAAAATGACATACGTATGTCCAAGCATATATATATAAACAAACAAACAAACATCCCCGATTTTCAATTGTGCTACCCCTGTAAGTGTCTCGCTCGCTTGCTCGCTCGCCAATTATAGTAAAATTTAGCAATGTGTATATTAAAAGTTCGTTTTTATCAATATTCCTAATTGTCCTAATCATTACTCACTCTACAGCTTGCTTTTCTTGCTCTCGCATTTTCAAAGCTCCATCAAACTCCTGTCGCTTCTCCATCAATTTCTGAGCATGCTCAGAAGCCAGACGATCAACTTCTTTGCGAAGATCCTCAGCCTCATTCTTGGCAGCATCCCACTCAATCCGAAGCTTACTAGAAGAATCGATGGCTTCTTTTAGTTTATGTCTCAACCTCTCAACTTCATCGCATGCTCCAGAGTAATCAGATTCTAATTTTCCCAATTTCCGCAGGGTACCCTCCAGCTCCTGCTGGTACTTGATTTCCTCTGAGTGAGCATGCTCATAGCTCATCGTTGCTTCCGCCAGCTCCTCGCGAGAAGAGTCTCTCTCGCTGCGAAGTTGGCTGGCCTCCGTGGCCTTCAAGTCTAGCTGGAACGCCAGTTCCTCCAATTTGGAAAGCAAAGTAGAATTATCCACACGCAGGGAGTTGACTTCTTCTAAACGATCGTGAAGCTGTGGGGAAGAAAGTTTGTGCAAACACATGGCATTCACAAATATAAGAAACCACCAATATTTACAGCAGTACAATTAGTCCTTGAACAAATGCAAAAGTCATTCACTATATATATAAAATACATTTAGTCTATAGTTTGGCTGTCAATATTGAGAAATGCAGAAATATTGAATTTTGCTGAGAATTTTGTGACCTACAGTAGTTCATTGTAGCCTTTACTTCATTATGAAATAAGATCTTGTCATAACATGATAAATTTTAAATGTTTGGGCTCCTGCCAGAAGTCCTCCTCAACAGGTAATTAAAGAAAAGGACTTCAGCAAGAAGTGTAAATTTGTCAGGATGAATTTTATTGGCTTTAAAAACAGAGAATACTTTGGTAAACAAAATAAACATATGTAATAATAATATTAATAATACCAGTAACAGTAATAAAAATAATAATAATAACAACAGTAATAATAATAATAATAATAATAATAATACATAATAACAACAGTAATTATAATAATAATAATAATAATAATAACAATAATAATAATCTATATAATAATACGCTTGTATGTCAGTAACGACGACGACGACGATGTGTGTATTCATGAATAATTCATGAGCTTTGTATGGTTCGGTAAAGCATCGTTCATTTGTGTTAGGTAAAGTATCGCCACTATCAGTAGAACGTGCTGGTTACTTCTAAAAAGCGGATGCAATTGGCGATGGAAGGCGGCGTAGGTTTCAAAAAGGAAGGCGAAAGTACGGAAGAGAAGGTAAAAGGCGATTAATCGTAACTGAAAAGCGGATGGAATCGGCGAGGTAAGGGGTGTAGGTTTTAAATGGAAGGGAAGAGAAGGCAAAAAGGCGAGCGATTAATTATAACTAAAAAGCGGGTGGAATCGACGAGTAAAGGCGGGGGTTAGTTTTCAAAAGAAAGGCTAAAGTACGAAATAAAAGACAAAATTTCTCAGGACAGAAATTCAGAAGGAGGAGAGATAGACAAAGTAAAAGGGGGCTCCATGACTCAAGAAAAAGAGCTGAAGTTAAGAGAGAGAGGTGGGTAGAAGAATAGCTCAGATAGTTCAGAAAAAAGAGAGTAGAGAGGGAAACTTATGTAACCTTAACCAATGGTAGAGAATGATAACTGAGTAAGATAACTTGTGCTACTGTGCTACTTTGCAATACGTCAAGTACCACTATGTGGTGGGGTACTTGCTAGTTAATAATAATAATAGAGAAACAATGACTTTGTACATATGTACTGTAACGGAATACTAAATTGTATAACTCACCTGATCTTCATATCTAGCCTTCAACTCTGCCAGGTCTTTCTTGAGCCCAATAACTTGCTGCTCCAGCAAATCCTTCTCCCTCTCCACAACCTCCAATTCAGCTGCCATTTTCTTGCACTTGTGCTGTGAATCAGGCAACTCGCCCTCCACAGCTAGCACCTTCAGCTCCGACGCCTTCAAGTCACGGCTCAGAGACTCAGATCGCCTGAGGGCCTCCTCGAGCTGCTCCTTGAGGTGTACGACTTCCTGCTGGAGCGATTCCAGGAGGTGGAGCTTGGCCAGCTGCAGCTTGGACTCGTGCAGTTCGTCCCTGAGAGTCTTCACTTGAGCCACGAGTCTGTCGTACTCACTGGCCCTTATGGACAGGTCCTCTTTCAAGTTGGACAACTCAGCACTGTGTGTGTGTGTGTGTGTGTGTGTGTGTGTGTGTACATTTGTGTGAATGCATCGTATGTAAATGTGTGCATGGCGGGAAGTGAGGATTATCGTCACCAATCGCCAGTAATGCATGTATAATTGCTGTATGGACTGAATGACTCATTTGGAATGTAACTCCTTACTTTATATTCTCATTATATATATATATATATATATATATGCACACTTGTAACTTACTATTGTATCACTGGTAACTTTCTATCCAAATATACCACATAATGTACCACATGTATTATATAATGTAAATTCGTGTCATGAATTTGTTAGCATAAGAATACAATTATACGATATTTTAACATGCATTCCACTTTAGGAAGTACACTATATTTTTATTGGGTGCTGCATTGTATATTAAATAGGAAACTTTTATGCTGTCTACATGCTACATGTATGTGTATGTGTAGTTAGAACTACAGAACCTCAATCTTAGAGTAGGAATCCCCAAGTATTTAAATAATCCTTGCCAAATCAACCAATTTACCTGGCTACACTTTCAACTTGCTTCTTCTCCTTTTGCACATGCTCCAAATCCAGCTCAGTATCTATTAACTTCTGGGCACGCTCAGTGAGCTCTAATTCCAGCTTGGCACGTTCTTCCGCTGCCTCGTCCTGCTGAGCATGCAACTTTGCGGTGTCGGCTAGAGCAAGGTCGAGCTGCAGCTTTAACCTTTGAACTTCAGAGCTGGCACGCTCAAACTCCATTCTCAGCTTGGACACGTCATCCATGATCTGGTCCCGTTCCAGTTTCAATTCCTGAGAACTGGAATTTGCTCGGTCCAGTTCCAAAGTCGCCCTGTGGAGTTCTGCTTTAGTGGTTCCAAGCTGCTTCTGAAGGAGGTCCCTGGAAGCTAGTTCAGTCTCCAGTTGAGACTTAAGGTCCAGAATCTTGAGTTTACCTGACCGGCAATCTTCCTGAAGACTGTTTATCTGTTTAGTCATGGCCTCCTTCAATTCCTGAAGCTAGATATGATGTTAAAGAGATGAAGTGTTACAATAAATAAAAATGTAATACTTAACAAAAATGTACAGTAGTGGTATCCCTTGCCGTTTCATTATCACTTCCACCCTTTACCATTCTGCTAGAAAATAGCTGTGAATTGACGGAAAAGTTAACCGTTCTTTTTAATCATTTTAGTAAATGGTGTTGGCCGTTTAGTCAAAATGATACAGAAAGCAATGGATAACTACGGTTTTAAAAAACCACCATTTTACGGGCGTACTACGGGACGGAATCCGGAAGTTTTCTTTTGGTACCTACTGTATGTCCATACAACGCAACTACCCATAAAGCAAATATAGAAAATCCAGCTAGTATGTTACAAAATTGAGTGTCCCAACGTTCTCAGGAAATTATTATGAATAATAGACCCCAAAGACTCCAATTTAAACGAGGCAATCTTTAAAATAAATAAAAACGGTCCCTCTATGTAGTTAGTTGTACATGCTTATGTGTTTTTTTAACAATTCATGTGATATTTTTATCTAGTCACTTACAGCATGTATATGGATCAATAAAGCAAACTATGCAGCAAGGCATTGTAAATGGAAAACCACATAATTGGAAGAGGAAAGGTGTATTCAGGGAAGGAGGAGAAGGAGATGAAGAGAGTGGACGACATTATGCATAAGATATGTGAATAAACTTACTTTATGGTCATATTCAACTTTGCACTTATCCATCCGTGCCGTTACTGACAGTAGCTCCGCCTTAAATTCCTCCTTTTCCTTCTCCACTCGACACATCTCATTGGCTGCCTCGTCCATCTTTCTCTTGTACTCCACAGTTTGTTGCTCCAGTAGCGACGCTCCATGCTTGGCAGACCTCAGCTCAGCCAGCAGCGAATCTCTCTCCTGCCCAGACTCCTGGAGCTGCTGCTTGAGCCTCTGCAGGTCCTCCAGGGCAGAGTCAAGCTGGTGAAGCTTGGTGAGTTGCAGACGAGCCTCATGGAGCTCTGCTCTAAGGGACTTTGTCTGGTCGTGGAGCTTGTGGTTCTCTTCTTGCTTGAACTGAGCATTATCCTCTGCTCTCTTCAACTCCATTCTTTATTAAAATATCAATTAGTATCATTAATATTAGTGTTTAATATATGTAGCAACATGATAGACAAGTGTTAATTGATTTGAAAACAACAACAACAAAAACTTAAATTTGACAGCCACAGTGGTGTAATTTTGTGCAGATGGGTCCACTATATGCCAGTAATGTTGGATGCTTGAAGGTATACGTACTAACAAAAAGTCAATCATCCATAATGGTAACGTTTAACCAATAATTGAGGTAAAGTAATTGTTTTGTGGTAAATCTTCATCATCCCTTTACCCAACATCATTCAACTGCATTTTATATCATGTCATACTTTACCAAATGTAGATCATGGGCTATACTGGGTGTATTTTATTTAGTTTGGCTTTGAACCTTCAGTGGGTGTGACCGATAGCACATCACCATCTAAGATAGTGAATTAGCATTCCCAGACAATGTATAATGACCAAATGCACTATATGAAGTAAAGAACATTAACCTTAAATTAAACTCTAGAATAAGGGGAGGATTAACAAGTATTATAGTGCTATGGAAAGGGTCATTAAATCATGCTGCTTGATGATTGAAAAAAAAAATTTTTAAGTAGAAATATACATTCATCATAAGCAATTTTAAATATACATACTTAACTAGTGATGTGCTTGAGCACAAATGGCGAGCGAGCCTAAAGACTATACTATTTTTATATGAATGATTTTGACTTCTAACACTGAAGCTACTGATAAGGTCCAGTTTTTAAATTTCGCATACACGGTAAAGAGATTTCAGTGCCATAGTAACAACTGCAACTACTTGAATTGAAGGAAAAAAACAACAACAAAACAATACACGTTATTTAAAAGTTTTCTTTGTGATATTCTTTAGCTAAGTAGTGGTTGTAACACACAATGCTTTGACACAACTGGAAGTGCACCTCAGACTTACCTTCGCAGTAGTCTAGTGGACAATGTGTTTTCAAGTAAATACTGTTGCGCACAGCTTATAACCATGACAAAAAGCGCATTGACTTACCACCGCCACTAACTCGAATAGAAATGGAAGTCCCTTAAGTTTTCAAGTTTTAACTGCACCCGCAAAATAATTCAAAACGGTAAACAATTCAATTTCTAGGGTGATACGGGTACTGATCGATAAACCAGAGGATTCTGTTTAGTGCAATTTGGGACGGGGTCGACCACATAACTAACACAAAAACGCGAGGGTCAAAGTACAAAATGACATACGTACGTCCAAACATATATACAAATAAACAAACATCCCCGATTTTCAATTGTGTTAACCCTGTAAGTGTCTCGCTCGCTACGCTCGCTCGCCAATTAAAAGCTAAACTGCTGCTAAGGTAAAGGATTTCAATTTAATAAACTCACTTCAGTTCTCCTTCTTTCCTTTCACGCTCCTTCCGAGCATGTTCCATGCTCGCCTCCATTAACTCAATGCGCTTACAGTATTCTGCCGTAGCATTATCACATCTGTCCTGCAGCTGTGCCATCTGCCTCCCAAGCTCCTCCCACTTTCTGTGATAGTCCTCCGCCTCTTCCGCCAACTGGTCTTCCCTCATTTTCAGACCGTCCGTCTCCTCCGACACTTGCTCAATAGCAAGACGCGCCTCGTTAAGTTCGGCCAGGGCTTTCTCTCGCTGGTATTTACACTCGCCAAGTTCCCTGCTGGCGTGCTCGTGATCCATCCGGAGTTTGTGCACCGATCGCTCGCGCTCAGTCTTGAGAGCGTCGTAGTCGGCTTTTAGTCGCTCTTTCTCGACAGTGCTGTGTTCCAATTGGTCCTCGAGTTTCCTCACTTGCCCAGTGAGGTCATCTCTCAGTGATGTCATCTGAAGAAATAAAGTACGTGCGATGCATCACATGACTATCACATGATCTGGCTAAATAGAGTCTTTCCATAAACTGGAATTTGCTCATTCAAGAGTTTTGAAGGCGCAAAGTGAAATTCTGAATGTTTCCACAAATTACTATCTAGCGTTGGACCAATAAAATCTTATTGTACATACATTAATTAAATCAATAAACTACATATACCAATTAATTAATTTACCGTAGCTAACTAACTATGAATGTACTAGAGGATTTCATTGGTTTAAATCACGAGCAAAAGTTAAACCTCATTTAAATAAATAAATTTTTTAAAAAGCCAACAAATTTTGGACTCACCTTTTGTCCATGCTCCGCCTTCCTCCTAGCTGACTCCGCCTCCATGTCGGCCATTTGTTGCTCCAATCCTGTCTTGTCAGCTGCCAGTCTGTCAACTTCCACCCGAAGCTGCCCCACCTCCTTCTGACACACCCCCAACTTGTCTCCAAGGGCAACCACCTCCAGTTGAGACTCGTTGAGCTTCTTCACGGTGGAGTCATACGCGGCACGAGACTTTGCCAGCTGCTCTTTCAGCCGTTGCACCTCCTCCTGGGCGGAGTCAAGCAGCCGAAGGTCAGCCAGCTTCAAACGTGCCTTTTGTAGTTCTTCTTTTAGTGAGCTAACCTCAACGGAAAGTGTGGAACACTCCGCATCTTTAGCAGAAGCTTCCTCTTCAGATCTCTTTAAATCCAACCTGCAAAAAATAATCCACCATACAGTATTTTGTAACATCACTACATACTCAATTGGAATGTGGAAAACAACAACAATAACAACAACAAATGTACAGTGGAAATCTAGAAGCAAGAGCTCTAGCAATAATAATAATAAAGGCCAATCAATAATATACATATGTATGAAAGCATGTATGTATGTATGATGTACATAACCAGATACTCTATGAATTCATCAAAAAATTTAAATTAGCTGCATTGTATGTGTTCTACATATATAACTAAAACTTGTGTCTTGAAAGAAAAATCATTATTGAGAAGAAGAACACACTTGCAATATACGTACATACTTACTTTAATAAATCAACTTCTTGTTCCTGAGCTCTCCTCAATTGCACCATTTCATCTTCCAAGTCTCTTTGCTTCCTGTCTCCCTCCTTGGTCATCTCGGCATACTTCCTCTCCAGTTCCTCCATTTCCTCCACCGCTTGCTCTCGATCCCCTCTCAGCCTCTCCTTCTCCTCTTCAGTGACTTCCAGAGCGCGCCCGACCTCCTCTAGCTGTCCCGTGGCGTGATCGCGCTCCAGCTTGCACTCTGATAGCTCGGCTGTCACCTGATCCAAGTCCCGCCTGAGGGCGTTCAGGGAGGCATCGTATCCTTCCTGTAGTTGCGCGTAGTTGGCCTTGAGCTGCTGGGATCTCTTGGCTTCATGCTGGAGTTCTTCCTTCAGACGATCCACTTCAGATTCTGCCGTCTTGCATCTCCTGGTGAGAGATTCCTCCATTCGTTGTAGCTATAGAAACAATAAATAAAGTAAAAACAACAACAAAAACTCAAAATTTTAACCAAAAGAAAAAAAGAACAAAATAAGCAAATAACAACTACATACATGTAATTAAAGCAAAACTCAAATGAATACTTAAAATTTTTTTTGGAATTTTTACTACATATGTATACTGCATATTATGCATCAAATTTAAAAAAAAATCTTTACTTGGATTTAACTTATCCATCTCGAAAGTTACCTCTATCTTGTGTTCCACCATCTTGTTACCCAGAGTGAGGTTCAACTCGGCCACCTGCTTATCGATGTCCTCCCTCTCTCCCTCCAGAGCCTCCAGCTCCAACTGGGCATCTCGATATTGTCTCTCCGACGAAGACAGTCGATCCTCCAAAGCCGACACGTTCTGCTGCGACAAGACGAGCTCATGATGGGTGGAGTTGTACTGATGCTCCGCCTTCTCCCTGTTCTTCTTTACCGACTTCATCTCTTCCATAATGGCCTCCAGCTTAAGCAACTTCTGCAGCTCCTTCTTGGCCTCGCCCAGCTCATCCTTCGTAGCTTCCAGGCTACGGTTGAGGTGAGTCATCTCCGCTGATTTGGAGCTTAAAAGGTCTCTCAAAATCGCCAACTCTGACCTGCAGAGGAAATTTGATATTGTTACATATCATAATCAACTATAACTAATTCGCTATCACTCTGGTATATCAATATTCAATTGAAAAATTCCCTCATTTTCAGAAGAAATGCCTGTACAATAGAATTATTTTCTAAAACCCACCAAATATAACAAAAATATATCAGACACTTCATTTCCAGCGACTCACCTGGCTGCCCTCTCCATCGTCAAGTGCCGCCTCTGCTTGTGAGCATGCTCACTGGACACTCCGTCCACCTCCGACTCACCGAGATCGCTACCGGAGAGCACAGACCCCTCCGCCCAACTGCCGGCATCCGAGGATACTGGTCCGTATTCGCGCTTCAACGACGCTACTTCTTCACAAATCTCTTTATACGACCGTCTCACTCCATCGAGTTCCATCTTAACGAGGTCTCGGTCAGTCCTACTCTCTCTCGCAGCGTCTCGAGCGTGCTCCAAATCGCCACGGACCTGGTCCACTTCATTCTTCAGGTCAACGCTCCTGGTCTTCATTCTTTCGCTGTCAGTCTTGAAGTTGTCTCTTTCGATGGCCAAAATTCCATTCTTCGTCCGCAAGCTGTTGATCTCGTCCAGTTTCTTCTGGACCTCTTGCTTGAGCTGGTCAGCCATGGCCTCGCTAGAGGCACGCTCTGCTTGGAGAGACTTGACCTGCCTAGACAGAGTGTCCTTCAGAGCCTGAAGCTGCACATGTGTAATAAATTATGATTTCTGGTAACTACATACAATACGCATGTACAGCATATCTATTACTGGCAGTATTCCTGATTGCATATATGCAAACCCAATACAAAACTTCAATACTTCCATACATGTTATATTGAAGATTAATAAATGATTGTATATATTATAATATGTAACTGTGCAATTAAAAAAAAAGTGGGAAAAAATTAGGATGCATAAAATGAATAAATTGCTTGACCTTTACTAAAAGAAAAATAAACTTTCAAGTGAACTACTGTATGTATGTAACTTATGAAAATGTCCTGACAATATAACTTAAAACGTGAGAAGTTTGGATTAGCTACAGTACATACGTACGTATGTACGCACATAGTACTGTATCTATAATCCTTACGTATCGCACCTAATACACTCACACATGATGGCAATGGTAAGTGAAACTGATATTGACCACACCCATGACCACGCCTCCTTGTTTGTTAATAATTACACATTTCTGATCTAAACACGCACGTACCTGTTGCTCGTGAGTCAACTTCATAGTCTTCAAGTTCTGCTCCTGGCTGACCGTGCTGGTCTGAAGGTCACAGCACTTCTCTTCTGAAGCTTGCAGTTGTTTCTTCAGCCTTTTCACCGTCTCCTGTAGAGAATTCATCTCAATAAGCTTCATCTTGGACTCGTGGATCTCCTCCTTCAGCTGCTTTACTTCCTCTGAAAGTTTCAAGCTGCCTTCTTCACTCACAGCTAAGTCCTCCTTCACTTCATCCAATTCCTCCCTGAAAATGGGTGGGAGGGGGGGGGGGGAGGGGGGGATGAAAACCTTAATTAATGAATGCACGAAAGAATCTATTTTTGCATGAATGAAGAATAAAGCAACCAACCAACCTATGTACCAGAGTGTTTGGGTGCGTAGGAATAGGTAAGGTATCCCTGTAGTCCACCTCAACAATTATAACCCCTCTTATCCGTCACTCCCCTTTTTATAACAATGTTTCAACTACTCACCGTAGCCTCTCTTGCAGCTTCTCGTGATCTTTCTGCATGTTCTCAACGTACAGGGCATGCTCAGTATCTGCCTCATCCATCTGCTCCCTGAGCTTCTTGATCTCGGCGTGGGCCTGTTTTGTCTCTATCCTGAGTCCGCTAGCCTCCAGCACGGACTGATCGCACGATGCCTTCAATTGCTCCAATTCCGCCGTCACATTCCCAAGCTCTGCCTTCAGTCTGGCCACTTCATCTTCTGCGCAGCCGCACTCGTGCTTGTATTCCTCCATTTTATCGTAGATCTTGTCGTAGTCTCCTCGCAAGTGGTCAATCTCGTCTCGAAGGTGCTTCACATCTTCCTCGAGCCTCTCGTTGTCGGAACACGTGAGCTCCAGCTGAGCTCTGGAGTGCTGCAGCTCTTCCGAGCACTTGGCGTGGGCCGTTTGCATCGTCTGTAGCTCGTTAGTGAGGTTCTGTTTCAATGTGTGAAGCTAAAAGATACAAAAAGTGTGATAAAATATATAAATTCAATATTACATACGGACATCAGAGCAATAGACGCAATTAAGGAAATTTTCAAAACTCTAAAAAAAAATTTGTAATTCTTTAGCCAAAGATTAAATTCCCATTCTGTAGGCTTAAGTTCCATTCCATTTTATCTGGAGACACGACACTAAAAATATTCGCAAGGTTACCTGAAAGACCTGGGCATTCAAGAGATTTGTAAAAATAAAATAATAGCCATTATCAATACACTCTCTCTAACTTCACACCGCACTTTCCTATAATCGTGACCACCCCTTACCTCATCCTTGTGCCTGGCCTTCATGGCGTCCCCGTCTTTCAAAGCCCGGCTATTAGCATCGTCCAACTGAGCCGCGTGATCACGTTGCCTCTGTCTCAGCTCAGTGACCCCGCCCTCCACTTCCTCCTTCAATTGCTTGACCTCATCTCCTTGAAGGGAAAGCTTCTCTTTTAGCTGAGATATTTCAGATCTGCAAGTCATATCAAAGTACGTATATCAGACCACACCTCCATCCTCTACTCTTAAGCCAGGGCTGTTGTTTTTTTGTTTTTTTGTTTGTTTGCTTTTTGTTCGCTCATTTTTAACTCAATTTATACATGGCTTCATCAAACACTCCCAGTAATGAAGACTTTGCTAGAGAAAAATGATAATAACCAACGATTACAAATGAATAATGGGTAAGGAAAAACTATTTGCACTAGGGTGAGATAATGGAATCACTATAATACTTCACCTACTTTACATTGGGTGAGATAATGGAATCACTATAATACTTCACCTACTTTACATGATACATACATGCAAGTTTCAAAATTGCATTTTATAAATATACATGCATTTCATGCTCAATGACCTCCAAAGTTTTGCTTCTATTACACTGTTTATATCAATCTTCCCAGCAACTATGTATGTACATGTACTAACACCTGCTATTTCTTGTTCATCTAGATATCTAACATCATACCATATACCGTGTTTTCTCTTTTTTTCCCTTAAGACTCACTTTAGCTGTCTCTCAGTCTCTTCCCTCTCCATCCTAACTTGCTCCAGTTTCTGTCTGGCCTCTTCTTTCTTCTGCATCAACTCCGTAGCATGCTTCCTCTCTGCCCGCTCTCGATCACCTGACGTCTGCACCTCCACTAGCTCCGCCTCCCTCTTGTGCTGGTCCTTGAGAGCTTCCAGCTTCTTCTCGAGAACTGTGCGCGAGTGTCTCTCGTTGTCAATCTCTCTCTCCAACTCTCTACGAAGCCTGCCCAGTTCGTGCTCCTTTTGAGATTCAGCGAGAGACTTAGAATTCTGCTCTCGGCGGTCGAACACGCTTTCAAGGTCTTCTCGGAGCCTCTTCTTGGCCTCGGCTACCCGTTCGTCTGCCTTGGCTTTCTCCTCTCTACGAGCAGCCTCTAACGCTAGAGCATGACTGTCTTCTTTACCCTTATCCTGCCGCTCTAGTTCCTGCATCTTCTTCTCCCCTTCTGCCACAGAGTCCTTCAAAGCCTTCAGCTCCTGAAGCAGCCGAGCTTCCTGCTGCTTGAACTCGCTCTCCACCATCTTCCTGGCCTCCTGGGCTTGCTTCTTCTCTGACTGTATTTGCCTGGCGGAGTCTTCCATGCTTGAAGTGCGATCAATCTGCAGCCTCGCCACGTCAGCCTGTAGGCGAGAGATCTCATTCTGCAGTCGAGCATTGTCTGTTTGAAATCCTCTCATTTTGGCTAGATACTCAGGCTTCTCTTGCTTCCACTGAGCTTCTTTCCTTTGCAATTCTTCAAGAGCCGCCAAGTCCGTTTGGTGAGTCTTCTGAAGGTCCTTGATGGACTCGTCTCGATCAGCGACCACGCCTTTCAGCTGGACCACCTGATCGCTGAGCGGCTTCTTGGCAGCCTCAAGCACTTCCAAATGCTGTTGGCTCTCTCTGCCCAACTTGCCCAAGGCCTTTCCTCTCTCTCCTAGCTCAGATTCTTTGGCTCTCAGTGCCACAGTGAGCGTGTTGACGGCTACATCCATGCGGATCTTCCAACTCGCATCTTTGTCAGCCAGTTCCTTCTCGTACTTGGCAGTGAGGTCGATGATCTCAGAGTTCATCTTGGACACCTTCTTGGCATATTCCGCATCCTTCAACAGCAACTTCTCCTAATCAACAGACAAATATGTACACAGTCAAACTATAGACTGAAACAATGCTAGAAATATTACATATTGTAGCACTATATATATATATATATATATATATATCTTTCATCACTATTTCACAGCTAATTCATTGCATGTACATAAACATGGGCATGTAAATGTGCAGTAGATGTAGTGCAACTTGTGATTATATAACAATATTGCATCAACCAGCAAAAAAAATTAATAATATATGATTCAGTCATTGTCTGCTGAAATAATTATAATAATAGCAGTTTTTCCCCAGTTTTAACTGTCAGTTTATGTTTAATTGAAACTTCAACTCAAGGTTAAGTTTAATTAAATGTATATTGGCGGTGAAAAGTGAGATACACTGCCATTAACATAAAAATAGTTCCTGACCACTAGTGTCCTTGCACGCACATACATGATTGCAGTATGTTGTAAACCAAATACTTCAATCATCTTATTGAGAAATCAATGCCTTTCCACTGTGGGTAACTCAATGCAGCTGTTCTAACTTCGGACATCTTTTTTATAACCCACACGCACACACACTATGTACATATAACGTATAATGTATTTATTCAGGCTGACCGCACTAGCTAAAATACTGGAATTACTTACAGTGCTGTCTGTTTGTGAGGATGGGATTGGCATCAAGTTTAGTATATACATGTATTAGTGGCCAAACAGAGGTGTGGAGAGAACCTGATGTTTTTGCATCAACAATATTTACTATTGCATATTAAATTCATTGAAATTGGAGAGTGAATTCAAAATAAACCGCAAGAGCAAATCAACGCCCAAATGTGGTGCCTGTGCCTTCACCAAGCGTATTCACAGAAGTCTTCAACTACAAACATTGCCAAGTCCTGCCCCGCCCCCCTCCCTCCTCCTCCAACATCATGGACCAATTCTAGCTTGGCATCAGTTGTCCTCAGGCAAACACTACAGTATTTTTTTTTTTAGTTGTTGTTTGCGTTTTCGCAAGTTTACTACTGCCCGTTTCAGTTCGACTAGGAACAGTCTTGCCAGAAAGATCCTTTACCTAATGACTCCGTGCGGAAGAATCTGGTTACTCTATTGCACCCGTTTGGTATCTTTCCCCAGGTTTACTGGGTAACTATAAAAAAATGTACTTCTTATGTAACGGTTAACTGTGCGTGGGCGTCTGTAGAATATGCATACAAATATATTTAGCCAGTCCCACCTGCAATTCGGAGCTGAAAAGTGTCTGGGAGGGAAATGGAGAGTTCCAGCCCATTTTTAAGCAGTTGATGTGATTAATTCACTCAATTTGGCTTTTTGAGCTGAATTCTCAGCAAATGGAAAGCATTCTCAACTTTGTGAAATGAATGTCAATATGGGACGAGCAGTTCTGCGCCTGTTGCTAAGCTAGTCATAACAATCAAAAGTCTTAGTAGTCACCTCCCCTCATTCTTCTCACCGCTAGTACATATGACTATCTCAGGGAGGTCGCCACATTTATATTTAGTACCACGTCATTATTGCAACACACTACTGGCATTGCCTCAGCTACAACCTCCATGGTACATGCCAGCTCGCAGAGATTTATGACAGGACAATAAGAAAGCCTGCAAGGTTTAATTGCATTCCACTATTACCAAACGGGTGCACTGGAGTCCACACACACCTGTTTATTTCACTGAGGGGCTGTGCATGCCAGACTAGGACTAGACACACTATGCATGTTTCACAGCATACCCTTAATAGCTATTCTTCTACCATAAATTGCCATTTCTGACAGTAACCAGGTAGAAAATTTCTTGTGCAGAATGTAGCTTATCTAACCATAAATTTAAACCCCAAGTTATTCTATTCAAATACAGGATTAATTCGGCTTTGTAACACAACAAATCATGCATGACTCCAGTAGGACAAAGAAATATCAGCCAGACACTATTTTTAAAAGCTTGTCGTCCGTTACCTGGATTTCTAGAAGACTGTCTCCCTCTACAGCTTTCACAACCCCGCGTTCAGCCATCCCGGAGTTACCAGGTTAATACCTGGTGTACAGACTGGAGTACGACTACGTGTCACACAAACACCCTGGGGATCAAAAACAGAATAGTTGACAAGACCCGCCAAAAAAGATACTTCAGCCGGGTAAGTTTTTTCACTCTATAAAATGCGCAGCACTTTTGAGATACGCCCCTTCTGCGACATTATTCGACGCTTTACCTTATTAAGTGCGTATTTAGCCATTTTTTTGGTGAGCCATAAAATAATTATTGCTTAGAAAGGTACTTTAGTTTTGGTGGAGTTAGACATCATTCTAGAGTACTCTCCAGAGGTCACTACGCTAACTGTCTAAGCAGAAGAATCGCTTCAGAACCTCCTGTGGGTGTGGCCAAGCTGGAATTGTGGACTATATAGCAAGTCAATAGCTGCTCCATTCAAATACCAGCTAGTCAATCACTCAAGGAGATAAGAGAAGGGGGTGCAAGGGGTGAACTCTTCTATTGATTGAAGAAATTCATCTTAAAATAAATTATCTCCACAAGGGTAGGAGAAAGGGAGGCTAACTTTGAAATTGTGGTGGCCTCAGCCCCTCCACTTTTCACCTCTTTACCAAAGTTACATGCTCCAAAAGAGAACTAAATATTTTGTAAATATTACTTGCGAGTGTAAGCTTTTACATTTAATAAATTGCATGCTATAACAGTTGCTGTATGCTGAAACCTCACTGTCAGTTTCTGCATGCTATAGTCTTTATAATCAGTAAGTAAATTGATTAAATTATGTATTCATCAACAGTTAGCTACATCTACATAATATCCATTGTAGGTTCAAGGGTGACTAACTAGATTTAGTTCACCAGACAAAAATAACTAAAATGTGTAATTGTACACACATGCACACACACACATACACACACACACACACACATTAATCTTACAGTTGAATCTAGCTACAGTAGTACAGCTCAAGCTATATTGCAGTAGTTCTTATTTTGTATCTCATTCATTTCTAATTTTATTGTGTCTTGGTTTTTTTCTCCTCCATATTTTCACTTGTGGTCAGCTTGCTGCCTTCAGAAAGTAGTCCCTGATGTTCACACGAAGAAACTGATCCCTCGTGAAATTTTCTCATGATTTGTTTCTTCTTCAAAGCTACAAAAACCAGAGACAGCAAAGCCAGGACACATAGAGACAGTGTGGGGCCGTCCTAAGGAATGCATTAGAACTTTAATTGACTGTTCATCGTCATTTATCTGTTTATTGTTTTTCATCTGTTTTGTGTTCTTACAGTATTCCGTCTGTATTGTGTGGAATGTGCGTGTGATCATGTTAGAGTGCCATGTGCTCACCCAATGGGCATGCTCACACTGTTTTTCTATTTGTTTCCCACCGGGCTTGCCTGGGTTGTATATATTCTGGCCTTGAGCAAACCCATTTTTAGTCACTGCTCAGTTTGTGCTCCACTGCACTATTCTGTCACCTTTATTACTTCGAATATAATTAGTTATTCCTCAAGCAACCTTCTACCCTAACTCGGGGATTAGGTAGAGGGGCTAGATAGAGTATTAGGAACAGATCAGGTGGCCACTCAGGAGTAGTAACTCTGGTGGCAGCGTAACAAACCCTTCCAAGTCCAGGAGCTTCTGCGATAGAGGGAAGTTTCCTGGGCAACATTGTGTGCTTCTGAGGCCGGGCATTGAAAGGGACCGACTTGCAGACCCACAGACAGTATGTACATGTGCCAGGCAAAGCAGGCCGTAGCCATCATCACATGCTCGTTTGTCACTTCCTCGTCCTTCTTAAGATAGTTGCCAAAGAGAAAGTGACCTGTCTGCATAAGCCATGTCCCTTGTAGCAAGAGGCTACTGCCCAGTTCTAATTTGATTATAATATTAACTGGAGAATAAAGCCTCATGAGTGTGAAAATGAAGCACGAAATGATGCAAAAGATCAGCAAACGGTGGACCATAGCGTTATATAAAGTACGACCAATTGTGTGGTAGTAGAACAGAAGACCTTCTACAAAGAAAGAGAGGCTGAGGAAGATAGTGCTTGTAGGTGAAGGAATCCTAAAGCACAGAGAGTACAAGTCAACTATGCCTGAGAGAGCAAACCCAAAATATATTATGATGTGATTAAACTTGCTGAGATCATTCAACTTCCCTTCAGCATTGCGGAGGCGATACACATAGCCATGCACACTTTGTTCTTTGCTATAATTGAAGAATCCTTCCACTATCAGGCCAACGATGGAGAATAAAGTTTTAAGGGTAGGCTCCAACGGGATGTGTGGCATGAATGGAGCGGGAATCCACGACATCCTGCTTAACTTGGAAATTTGTACATCTCTGTAAGAGTTGGCAGCACCTGGCATTCCTTCTTCTAGAGCCACTCGAAGCTTTGTGTTCACTTCTTGGGTTCTTCTTGACAATTAAGTGAACTCATAAGGAGCTGGAGCACCACCAAACTCCATATATAATGAAGAATACTCCTGGAACAGCATGTCCTACAAACTTCCCATCTACATAAAAAAAACAATAATAACATAACTACAATTATAACTTGATCAAGGCCCATAGAAATAGCATTTTTAATTGTATTAATGAAGGGTTTTTTTGTTTAAAATTGATTCAGTCATTCTCGACTGAAAAAATTATAATAGCAAATTTTCTCGTTCTAGCAGGCAATGTTGTTAATTAAAACTGCCAATGTCATAAATTAAAACTTAAGTTTTAATTAACAATATTGGCTGTTAAACAAGAAAATTTGCTATTGTTTAAAATTACATTCATAAACACGTAATATAAATATTCAAGAATAAGAACATTATGATACTGAACTAAATTTCAATATTGGTATGTTACTATAACACTTTTAATATAGTAACTCAAATACTTCAACTGGTAGCTATATCAGCTATATCATAATATTTCACCTCAAAAAATCATTTGTGACAATCAATTGACAATGAAGTCCACAGTCCATAAAAATTATGTTTATGTTATTGTTTTGGCTGTTTCGTTGTGTGCTTTCTTTGTTGTCTAATTAATAGATGGCAGTATTGGTTGCTCAAGTTAGAAATTGGTAATTTGAGAGGTACAATAAAACCCTGGACAAGTAAAGTGATGACTTCAGTGTTTACATTATTATGTTGCCTTTTAGCTTTCAAAGATTCTGGACAATAGGCACTGTAAACTTCTTCAGTGTGAGTCTATTGTTGAAGGAAAGCTACGAGTATAATGAAGGGGAGTAAATGAGAGCCTCTAGAAAGCTACTACAAGTGGCTTGTTACCACACTTATGCTAGAGGATGTAACAGTGTTTAACAGGCTAATTATATATCTATATAATAGATAGGCACTGTCAGAGGGAACTACCATTTTTATAATACCTGAAGGCCTTAGGTTGTAGTGTCCTGAGCACAGTGAGGGCACTACACTTACGGCCTGAGGGAACCTAAATACAGTAGTTCCCAACTGCTGGCAGCGCCTAACTAATTAAGAACATAGCAACAGTTCCGAGTGACACAATTATAGGAACCCTACATATTATAGGGAGCAATCTGATTGGTCTGTTAAAGTAGATCTAAGCTCTATGGCATTTAGAAATAGAGTAAATTGGATGCTTGTTGCTACACTCCTTAGGTTTTAGCCCTTGCTGTGTTCTTAATCAGCATACATGGCACAAAAGGATTATTCTTGATAATTGCTTCGATCCCGAGGGCGAAGCCCGAGGGTGAGGTGCAGTTATTGGACAATAATCCCGACGTTGCCATGGGTTAATTATTTTATACCAGAGTTTCAACTACTATTTTCACTAACTTAATGATAAGCGAGTTTTTTGCAAGGAAATAATGGATTTTATTAATGGAGATACCTATATCCACCCGCATCGCATACAAAGGCAAATTTAGTTCCTACTGCTTCTCATATATATATACAGTAAAACGTCTCTTATCCGGATGTCTAAGATATGGGCAACTCTATTATTCGGGCAGGTAAATCATAGAAAATTGAAATTAAAACAGTGGGCGAATGCAAATATTTTGTAGTTTTCAAGTTACTCCAATTAAAAATGTATTGCTTCTGAGATATGGGCAATTCCTACTTACGGGCACCCCTCTGTCCCAAGCCGCCCAGATAAGGGACGTTTTACTGTATATACATATGCTGTGCTGCTTTAGTTTACATGAACAAGATGCAGTAGAACTCATGGTTTTATAGTTCATTATAGAAACCATATTCCCTTGAAATTTCCACCATGACAGGAGAAAATAATATTGGGGTAAATTTTAAAATTTCTTTATCATTTTGATCAGAATCAGTTAGCTGAAGAAAGCAGTGAGCAGTGAGATCTTATAAGGGGTGGATATAGATAAAAAGAATATTATTTCCATGAGCTGCTTTTATGACAGCCTATCATTCCAATGCCAGTCCAAATACCCATTTCTTTTTAGCCATTTCGTAGTAAACATTCTTTAGACTAGGCTGCTGTGGCTTTGTTAAATTGTTGTATCCAAGCAATACAATTGCTATCTCTGTTCTTTGTGCCAATTTGTCCTTAGCTCTGCCTCTCTCTCTTTCTCTCCTCCCCCCCCCCCCCCCCCCCCCCCCCCCCC
>WLWD01000444.1_pt1 | contig 135888 bp, 116 predicted proteins | sample 6712731 | NCBI WGS metagenome assembly WLWD01 (sample SAMN12718690, study PRJNA576275) | sponge metagenome | isolation source: marine sponge | host: Mycale hentscheli | place: New Zealand: South Island, Marlborough, Capsize Point | collected 2014-11-01
TGTAATACTCAGAGTTATTTGTTAATAGTACGAACTCCATACACACTAGACTGTGTCATGTGAAATGATTCTTCTTTTATATTATCTGGAGACTCATATATTACTTTGTTAGAGACAGACACAGATAACTTCCTCTTATATATCACGATTACTATTGCCATAGTGATTACTGTCATGATGAGTATGATAGTCATAATTGATAACACTATAACAGCTGCAGACAGAGATGCATTATTAGATTTCACCAGGAGGCATGATTGCACATCACATTTTGATGAAGTATTTAAAGTTGATATAGATGTTGTTGAAGGCAAAAAGTTCAAAGTCTTTGAAGTTTGGTAGTTTGTTGTATCTGTTACACAAGTAAGTCAATCATTGTAAAAAATACAGAATAGAATACAAAAATAATTCATTACATCAATAGCAGTGGATGTAGGTATACTAGTGATTAATACAATGGTATAGTAGTAGCTGTAGTAATAGAACATGACACTTGGTGAACAACACATCTTTATAAGATGATCACATGACATTAGACTAATATGAATAGTAGGAATTCTACTGATTGTATACTGAGGACTTTTGAACATAATAATTGTTTAGATAGAAATAGCTAATATTTATGAGACAGACCATTTAAATCGCTAGCACCAAAATTTAATACATGATTCCTATGCTAAAACAAACAGTTAGCTACATATTTATGACTAAATTATTATATATGAATACCATCCTTATATAAAATACCTGTTGTAAAATCCTTGCTAACACTTGTCATCGTAGTAGGACTACATGTTGGAGTAGTCGATAATGAAGATGTGTTAACAATATTAGATGATGGACAGTCTGATCTCCTGGTACTATAAAATGACACCTCAGCAAAATAGTATCCTGTTGGAAGATTTACAGTCGGCGGGGCTAAATGTGATAAAGTAATTGTATTAGCAGTAATGGGACTGAATGAGTCACATACTCTTATTAGGTGGTCACATGACGTTTGATCAATTCTTACATTACGTACACTTGATCCAAACTCAAGTTTTACTCTTACTAGTGCTCCCATTAGCTCTTGAGGACAATTTAACATTATTATTTCAAATGCTTCAATGTTGTTAAGTGCTCCACTTCCAGGAGAAAAAAATCAAATGTAATTGTACCACCAAGAGGAAGTACTAGTAGTTGACTTGCCCAACACGTGTTGTTATTTCTTCCAGTGAGTGAGGGAATAACTTTATCAAATAAAACACTGCTTTGTGGAGTAGTACATACTTGACCACCATTCATAGTAACTGAAGTATTAGAACAATGGCCACTCTCTGATGATCCATGTATGGATAATAAACTTATACTGATTGTATATTTGATAGGAGTTACTACAGTATAAATACAATAATTATTATATAAATTATTTCATTGAAATTATTATCATGAGCTAGAGACTGCAGCTTTTATAAATGAAAGCATTTTCTTTAATTCAAATGCATGCACACTTTTGTGCTTCTGGCTACTAACATAAACTCGAATGGTAGTAGCCATACTATGGTGTAGGCTCAGTGCTCACAAGTGCACTCATTCTTTCACGAGGATGTTTGTATAACCAATAGTGGTAAACGTAATTGTAGCTAACTCAGTGACTGCAAATGATGCTGAAAAACTTCTAGTTATTAAAATACATGTTTACTGTTAATAATCACATTCCTTGTTGCATTCACCTAAAAGAGGAAAGATTATATTTTTTGTGTAATTTTTTTTTTCGTCTACAGGTACACTTGTGTGAATGCTAAAAATTTGAAATTTTGTTCACCTTTTTATAAAAATATATAAAACAAAGTCAGTTGAAAAAAAATTAAATAGTTTTATTGGCATTAAAGCTGTGGCTGTGTGAACTACTGCCGTCACTAAAAGAGAAAAAATATGTTTCAGCCAGAAAAATATCAATTCTAAACCAGTGTTTTAAAAGTTTTGTATAGAGGTTTCAATGAGTTAACAAATTATAGAAATGCATAAGCTGAAAATTTGCAATTTTAAATTGAGGTCGTAGAAATTGATATAGCAAAGCTACAAAGTTAAATTATAACATATATGAATACGACAGAACATCAATTTAAAATTTAAGTGCTACAATGTATCTATTATATTGACGATGCTCAATAGAATTTGATCACTGTCAAGTTAATATATCTAACATTCACTAGAAAACACTATGCCACTCACTTCTACGTGTGTTCGAGATAGTGAATAGATAGCATGTCCATAAAACAATTTTTACCATAGAACTTGAAATCATCATTGTTTTTACTGTACATTAAAAAATTATCATAGTTTAATGCTAAGTCAAATTGATGCTCAAAAATGATTCATCTGACACACAAAGTTTGGCACAATACATATTTGTGACTGAAATATATAAACTAAATAATTATACTGAAGGAAATGCTTAAATTTTTTATAATTACAATAATGAGACTTTATTGTCAAACATAGCTATATAAACAATGCAAATTATTAGGTAAAATAATTGAGGTCAACTTGATTAAATTGAAAAAAATATTGAATTAAATACTCATTACATCAGTCAGAGTGTGATAATGGCAGAATATTTCTTGAGCAGGCAAATTTATTATCACGTGCCAGAGGTGAGTGAAAATAAAGCCTGAGAGTGAAATTTCTACCATAACACTTTGACAAGTGTAATAAGTAGTTTATTCAACACGAGATATCTTCACTGCCATTGTTAGTACTAGAACTGGTAACTCACAGCTTAAAGTTCATTGTATAGGGGCTACCCACACCCCTTAGTTTCACAACTTATTTAAAATTTGAAAAAAACTTGAGCAAGTAGCTATTATATTAGCTAGAAACCTATCATTGCTATGTTGATCCATAAATTCCTTATTAACAAAAGAAAAAATCATCATGTTTGTAAAGTCCTAAAGTACACTGTGCCAAACAGGTTTTCAGAACAAGAATAAATAATGGACTAATTACTCTCTAGTTAATTAGTTATGGTTCTTTTTGTTTTTGTTTCCTTTGTTTTGATAGCTTGTCTATATGGCTTACAGTTTGAGTCATGTGTGCCTCTGCAAGTGTAAAATTGTTACAAATATCAAGTTCTGACCCTTCATAAAAACTAGATTGAAACTTTCTCACTTAAAGGTGTCTGAGGAAAAGCGAAGTAAAAATGTGAAAAAAATCTTAATTGTCACTGGGAAATCAAACCCAGGATCACACTGGCTTTAGCCACCAGTGCTCTAACCACTGAGTTACGACAACCCACGACTTCCAAGACCTTTTCACATTTTACTTTTATTTGGCTCAAATCACAAATTATGGCTCCTCTCCGGAGGGGGAGGTGTTTCCGGTCGACACCGAAAAGGTGTTCTGACGGCACATAATTGGTGGTCTGTTCAGTATGAGACTGCAGCAAGTGGTACTACTCAACAGTGAAAATGTGAAGGTCTTGGAAGTCGAGGGTTGTCGTAGCAGCTCAGTGGTTAGAGCACTGGTGGCTGAAGCCAGTGGCCCTGGGTTCGATACCCAGCGACTACCAAGATTTTTCATTTTTTTTCCAGACCCATTTAGGTGAGAAAGTTTCTATCTTGATCAGTACCTTTTCACCAAAAAAGGACAACACACTAGCAGCAGAAACTAGAAAAATTAGGCGGATAATCGCTACCTACGCAATTATTACTGGTTGAAACTTCAGCTCAGCCCGCCAACACTCGTGATCTAAAGTACCGTTTATCTACAGCCACACCCACTCTCTATTCCAAGGAGGGGGTCACATGGGACCCCGCCGTTTTAGTCCCGCAGGGCCAGACCCTTTACCAAACGGAAAGCGAAGAAAGAATCTGGTCAAGTGATAGTCTGGCGTAGCCGACCCTTTACCTTCCCGTTATATGTGGGCGTGGGGGGAAGGAAAGGGTCTGGTGAGAGCTCCACATCGGATTGGTACTGGAGTTACTATAGTGGCGCCCAATCAGATTGCAGTATCGGTAATTAGTGGCATTCCTTTGAGACTGTAATAATGCGCGTAAGTTTAAAGGGAACGTGCGTCAGCACGCAACGCAAGCAACCTATTCCGGCGAATTGTAAGGCAACGATCAAGACTAAAATCACTGAAGTGTTTCAGGAGATGGGATGGCTTTCAGCTAAGCCTGAGCAACATCAAATTGTAGAAGCTATTTTGAATGTGATTCTTCCTACTGGATACGGAAAGAGTGCCTGCTATCAGTGTTGCCACTTCTTCACAAAAAGATGCACCCAAGTAAAGCTCCAATCATAGTATTAGAGTTTCTCCACTCAGAGCACTAATAAAAGATCAGGTAAAATTATACTTCTCTTTCTATATAGGTGAACTACTTTTGTCTCTGAAACAGGTATCGGCACTAACAAAAAAAAGGTTTTGAAGCATGCTGTGTTCTTGAAAATGATGAAATTGTGAGTGAAGGAATATCCAATGGAGACTATCAATTTGTTTATTTCACTCCAGAAACTCTTCTGTTAAGTAAAAGATGGAGAGCTGTGTTGGCTGGTGGTGCATTTTCTAGCAGGCTACAATATGTTATAGTTGATGAAGCTCACAGTTGAGCAATGGCAAGTGCATGGCATGATGTATACTGTTGTTGTGTTGGTTTCACAAATATTCTTTTTATGTAGGGGAGAAACATTTCGAAGCATTTTGTTGCGAATAGAAGAAATTTGTGGCTGAACATGCACACATCATGGCACTTACAGCTACAGCTACAGAGAGACTAAGATAAGGTGCCTCAAGATTAATGGGATTAAGCAATGAAATTGTAGTGGCCATATCTCCTTGCAAAGATAATATCATCATGTATGTTGTTGTCGAATCTGATGGAATTGAAAAGATATTTGAACCATTAGCGACAAAATTACTTAAAAAACAAGCATCATATCCTCACACATTAATTTACTGCAGTTCTTTTGCAGACTGTTCAAATGTTTATTCCTTTTTTAAGACATATCTACAAAAGAATACAGCAGGAACCACATTGCCTGATATTCCAGGATTTAGGCTTGTGGACATGTATATGAGCTGTACAGATCCTGAAGTAAAAGAGAAGATTGGGCAACTTTTTGTAATAGATTCTCCTCTACGAGTTGTGATAGCCATGACAGCTTTTGGATTGGGTATAGACTGTGCTGATGTACGTTATTAGCTTTAGTTTTCCCAGTGACATCGAATCCGATGACCAGGAGACAGGGCGAGCTGGTCGAGATAGCTTTCCTGCACTTGCTACCTTGATAACCAAAAAAAATTAGGAGTCGATTTTTATAATAAACAGTAAAAGATTATGCAATCAACCAAACAGTGTGCAGGAGAGATTTATTACTTTCACATTATGACAACTATAGTCAAACATACCAGAGACCTCTATGTTTATGTTGTGATCTGTGTCAGCAAATTTGCAAATGCACCCAATGTCATACTCAACAGTTTGTACTCCATAATACAATAAAGTAATGATCAAAGTATATATGTTTGACTGGATATATTAAACATAATATATTATATTATGTTTAATATATCCAGTCAATAACTGCATTTTTATCACATGAATGGAGAGTGTCACGTGGATTGGGAAAAGTTTGATGTGATAATGTACTTTTTCAAATTTTTCTTCAGGTCTTCTGAAAAGCCTGGTGCATTGTGTAGACCAGATGGTTTCTTGACATTATTGCATTCATCAAAATTGTCAAGCAGGGGTGAAATCATTCTGATTTTTTTTCCAAGTTTGAGAATCATGTTGTCCGTTTTATTCATGTTCAATCTTCTAAATAAAATCATCCTTCACAATTCTGTTCAGATGTTCTTGGTGCAGGTCACATGGAATGTTTCTTCCAGGGGCATTGTGTGTATTAACACATCTGTTCCAGATGAACTCTTGAGCTTGTCTAGGTGGTAGTTCAAATTCGAACTGGCACAGCATGCACAAGACTTCAATGCTATAGTTCTTTCTTCCTGAACTTTTAAAAATAGGAAGCAAATATCGCCAGCATCTAAGAATTCTTTCTCCATCACCCTCCTTTATAGCATCAGAAAATTCCAGGTAAAAGCAGACCAGACCAAGAAACTTTTTGCCATATTATTCTAGCACCTACATTACATATATTATTTAATGCAGGAGAATATCATGAGTCTTACATCACAGCTACAAATATCAATATTCTTCGACTTATACACGTTTATACTGTGTATATGCTACACTTACCTCTTTTTTCTTTGCAAAAGTTGTATAGGCATAAAAACACTTCTTGCAAACACATGCTTCTTTCCTGCTGTCAATGGTGACCAGATTCATCCCTTTTCCTTCTTTTTGGGATGCATTTAAAACCATTTATTTCCATATTAGTGACTAATTCGATTCCTGTGCTCCTAGAAGACGTCTGTTTTTAACATTAGTCGAATTAGCACAAGCTAAACAAAGAGCTGCACTTGATGAAGCTGCCATAACGCAAGTGCGCGCGTACGTTATGGCGTAAAAAACGCTAACTAAAACGCAAACTTTACTCGGCCCTCAATGCTGACGTCACGTACGTGGGCGAGTACCAATCCGATGTGGAGCTCTCACCAGACCCTTTCCTTCCCCCCACGCCCACATATAACGGGAAGGTAAAGGGTCGGCTACGCCAGACTAGTCAAGTGGGAGGTGTGGGTGCGCTGTACAGGACCCACGAATTCCTGGGGGAAATGCGGTGTTAATCATGACGCAATCGCCAGAAGATAGAAGAATTGGAATATTCTTCTCTTCTTCGCCTGACCAAAAGATAAGTAACTTCTGCATAAGCAACAACTCACCATAGTTAAACGGAGCCAGTTAAACAGCGAACTGTGAGAGCAGAGCAATAAGCGAAACGGTTTTAATTCGCGTTTTGTGGTAATTTGGTGTCCAGGTTAAACACCGCATTTCCCCCAGGAATTCGTGGGTCCTGTACAGCGCAACCCTCACTTGACCAGACCTTTTCCTCGCTTTGCGTTTGGTAAAGGGTCTAGCCCAGCGTGACTACCGCCGTTTAGGGTGTTGTGGGGACTGCCGTACAGCATAACTTGTGAATTTTTATTATCAGAGTCTAGTGAACCTAGAAAGCTGCCTTAAGCACATCATTTATTATTGTTGTTAAGTTTAAGTTTACCTTATTTAGCTTTCACTTTACTTGCTTTTGTATACGGAAAATAAGTTTAGTTAAGACTACTTAACTACCAGAGTTTGGTTAAGACTACTTAACTACCAGAGTTTGGTTAAGACTACTTAACTACCAGAGTTTGGTTAAGACTACTTAACTACCAGAGTTTGGTTAAGACTACTTAACTACCAGAGTTTGGTTAAGACTACTTAACTACCAGAGTTTGGTTAAGACTACTTAACTACCAGAGTTTGGTTAAGATTACTTAGCTACCACTTGCACAGTTATACTAACTTTGGGTATATGCATAATGTTTCAAGTGGAAGAGTGTTGTTCTTTCTATATCACAATACTGACACTACTATGATGTTCAAAATGAAACCATTTGGCTTCATAATTTCACTTTCCTTATACCTTAATAATAATATTGTCCAATAAACTGTAAGGGCAACACTTAGGAATAATTTATGTGTACAGATGAACCTATGATTGCCTCTACAATTATTCCCCACAATTGTTTCTCCTCTTAAAGCAAACAATCTCTGATTTGTGGGCACAGAGATAAGCAGGAATTTTAATGGAGATCAAAGTGAGAAGTTTGAATAAGAGCTAGATAGAGAGACACACATTAACTTGTATATTCTTAAAGTTCACTTTATGTTGTACATTTACTCTCTTTTTAAGATATAAGCAGCTAAATGGCTACAATATTGAAGTTTTTAGTTGTTGTAATGATTCTATTCACATTAAATTAGCCATAAAGTGTAATAATTCTTTCTTTGACTTCATCTTGTGACTCGTCACTATAAACAGCAAATGTTAGTTTTTCCCCTACATAGATAAATGATATAATCACTGGCAATATGACTGTTGCTATTATAAGCATTGTAGCAATAGTTAGTGAAAAAATCCGCTGCATTACAAAAACCATATCCCCTCATTTAATTCGGTCATTAATACTACTATTCAAATTGGTAAATATTGTATAAATAGTTAAACCATGGTAACTCTCAGAAATATAGCTAGAACTATCCTCAGGATAGTTAGCTATCAGCAATTATTCTTTGTAGCCTTGGTGGAGTAGTGTTGTTTTAGTTAACTAAAACTAAAACCAATTTTGGCCTATCTTAAGAAAAACTAAACCATAGAGAACATGAAAAAAAACTAAAACTAAATACTTTAGAAGGCAGCAAATTTGTAGCTAGAATGAATGACAAAAACTCTGAGCACTTTTTATTAAGTAACTAGCCATTTATATGAAGTAGTTAGCAAAATATTTCCTGCCATTCTCTAATGATCCATGAATGGATAATGGACTCATATTGATAATATACCTGATTGAAATCACTATTCAGCACTTCATGTATGTTAATAAGTGGATGCATATTAAAATGGCATAGCTGAACTTGTCTAGCTATATAATAACCACAATTTAAACTTAGAATTAAGAAATACTAACGTATAATGAGAATGAATTATGTTCACACAAAAATCACTTAGCTAGCTATCCTAAGCAATCTGCCTTTTATTTCTTCACCAAATATTTTCATCTACAAAAACTTATACGATTAGTTCATAATAGTCTACAAAATTAATATATAAATCAACTATAATAAGAAGTAAAAACTACAAAAAAAAATACATCTATTGCTCATGCTTTAAATAAATCAAAAGTATTGTTAAAAAATAATCACAGTCAATAGTAAGATTATGTTTTCTTCTTGGGTTTATTTACAGCTGCATATAATTGAGACACATTTCTGTCTTCTTCACTCCTTGTTTTGTCTATGGCAGAATACATTTGTGTGGCATCTACATCAATCATATTCAATGCTTTCTTTTTCTTACTTTTATCCACTACGGAATATAATTCTGAACTATCCTGATTACCATTTACTTCAATTTTCTTTCGATTTTTCTTAGCTTTCTTATCTACAATAGCATACATGTCAGATATATCAGTACTTGATGCATCAACGACTTTGGATTTCTTCTTTTTAGTTTTATCAACTTCAGCATATAGCTCAGTTTTATCAGGACCACAATCAACAGGAGTTTCCCCCTCCTTTCCATTTTCATTTACTTTCTTGTCAAACACTTGAGTATAAGTATCATAACTATCTTCATATTTCTTGTCATTTCCCATTTCATATCCTGAAGAACCATCAGGTAATTTCTCAATTGCTTGACAGTTCTCAATAGTTGTTGAACTGTCTTTTGCTGACTGAGAACAATGCAGCATCGACCAATTACTACCACAAATTTTCTTACGAAATATGATCAGTAAAATAAGTGGCACAGTTACTGATATGAAGACAACAATAGCCACAATCACGATTATGATTGGGACAATACTGATGGATGCACTACTAGTTGATGATGCAGTAGTGCTAATATCTCTTTTCCTCTGCGTAATTGTTGTATCAGTACTAATTGGATTCTCTAGAGTACAACATAAAGTGCAATTATAAGTGCATTATTTTATTGCTCTCTTTATAGCTGCTTTAGAAATTTCTCAAATATTATTATTGTTATTTTTATAGCTATATCTTTTAAGATGTGAATTTTTTGAAAAAAAAACAGTGTATTTTCATAATTGACAAAGATCTTAACTGTTTGTCTATTTGTCTAACAGTTTGCCTGCCTGCCTGCCTGTCTGTCAGAAGTTCTATATTATGTACATAAATGAACAATAACTAAAACAAACATTAGCTACTTATTTATGACTAAATTATTATATATGAATACCAACCTGTTGTACAATCCTTGCTAACACTTGTCATCATAGTAGGACTACATGTTGGAGTAGCTGATGATGGAGATGTGTTAACAATATTAGATGAAGGACAATCTGATCTCGTGGAATTGTAAAATGACACCTCAGCAAGATAGTATCTTGCTGGAAGATTTAAAGTCACCGGGACTAAATATGATAAAGTAATTGTATTAGCAGTAATGGGACTGAATGAGTCACATACTCTTATTAGGTGGTCACATGATGTTTGTTCAAATTTTACATTATGTACACTTGATCCAAACTCAAGTCTTACACTTTCTACTCCCATTAGCTCTTGAGGACAATTTAACATTATTATTTCAAATGCTGTAATGTTGTTAAGTGCTCCACTTCCAGGAGGAGAAAATTCAAATTTAATTGTACCAACAAGATCAAGTACTAGTAGTTGACTTGCCCAATGTGTGTTGCTATTTCTTCCAGTGAGTGAGGGATTAACTCCATCAAATAAAACACTGCTTTGTGGAGTACTACATACTTGACTACCATCCATAGTAACTGACATATTAGAACAATGACCACTCTCTGATGATCCATGTATGGATAATGGACTCATATTGATTGTATATTTGATAGGAGTTACTAGAGTATAAATACAATAATTATTATATAAATTCTTTCATTGAAATTATTATCATGAGCTACAGACTCCAGTTTTTATAAAATGAAAGCATTTTTTTTAATTCAAATGCATGCACAAACTCGAATGGTAGTAGCCATACTATGGTGCTAGGCTCAGTGCTCACAAGTGCTCTCATTCTTTCATGAGGATGTTTGTATAACCAATAGTGGTACTGTAGTAGCACACGACAATTGGGTAAAGCTATAGAAACTCAGCCAAACTATCACGCAAAGACTACTAACTAAAACAAAGGGAAAAGACAAAAATATCTCCAGACTTAAACACACTGACTAAGGCCTATCCACTATTCCCAGTATGCTCAAGATCCCTATCAGTACTCAGTCTCAAGTTCAAACTAAATGATACAGAACTAAAGAACAAAGTACAATTACAGAACATAAAACAAAACAAAGTAAATGATACACAAAAGCAAGCAAGAACTATAAAAAGTATGGACAAGCTTAAGTATAACAGATAAGAAAAAGAAAGCACAAAATAGCAAAGGAAAAAATGAGGGAGTTAAAGAACTGAATAGAATAATGAGAGTGTTACAAGTATATAAGTGAGTGGAATGGAATGGGGATTGTTTAAGATCAGGCAGGCATGAGAAAGGTAATGTTAGAATAGAATAATTGTTTGTATGAATGCAGTTGAGGTACGCTAATTAGTGAATAGGTTGTCCATTAGCACCTACAGCTAAATCAGTCCACAGAGCTAGCCTGTAGTTGAGGGGTGGGGCTGCTCCAGGTATGTTTACTGTTCACATTCCTTGTTGCATTCACATAAAAGAGGAAAGATTATACTTTTTGTGTAATTTCTTTTTTCGTGTACAGGTACACTTGTGTGAAAGCTAGAAATCTGAAATTTTGTTCACCTTTTTATAAAAAATATATAAAACAAAGTCAATTGAATATAGTTTGTATAAAGTTTTCAATTTTATTAAGTTAGCAAATTATAAAATGCTTAAGCTGATAATATGCAATTCTAAATCTGAGGTCATAGGAATAGATACAGCCTAGCTAATTAGTTAAATTACAGTATATATGAATATGACAGGGCATTCATTGAATTTTAAGTACTGCAATCTATCTATTGCATTGTCAATGCTCAATAGAATTTCATCACTGTCAAGTTAATATATCTAACATTTACTAGAGAACACTATGCCACTCACTTCTACGTGTGTCCGAGATAGCGAATAGATAGCATGTCCATACAACAATTTTTACCATAGAACTTGAAATCATCATTGTTTTCACTATAAATTAAAAAAATTACCATAGTTTAATGCTAAGTCAAACTCATGCTTAAAGATGATTCATATGACACACAAAGTTTGGTACATAACACATTTGCGACTGCTTTATACATAATTATTTGAGACATTATTGTCAAACATGTCTCTATTATAAACAATACAAATTATAATGTGAAATAATCTAACTACCTGCTATAAGTCACCTATACTTACATGTGGGTAGCTAATGATGTTCAAATAAAACATACACTGTAAACCAATAGGTATATAGTTCACACCAAATTAGGCGTGAATCACTTATAACAATAGTCACACCAAAATATGGTGTGATGTGCATACCTCATTGTTTTCGTGTGAAGTACACGCCAAATTCAGTACGAGTTTATACTAAATTCAGTGTGAATTGTGGAAGCAGTTCCTCCCACATGAACTCAGGAACCTTTTAGAACAGTGTGTGTGCGTGTGCGAGTCAATTACGTGTGTTATTTGTAAGGCACGCCCAGGAACACAGTTTGATATATTAGGGCTGGATCCCGGTCGTGCCAATCAGTCAGTCAATTCATTATCTTGTGCTTGTGCGTTTCTGTGTTGCGTAAACTATTATTTAATCTACTCTACTCCTAGTCTTGTGAGATTCGGGTACGGGTAGCTACTCAACCAGACTGCATCACTTGAGACTGATTCTGGTGACAGCTTTACCATAAGCCCCAGAAGGTCAGAGCCTCCAGTGTCGACGCGTTACTTACGCTAACCTGCCGAGCCTGTGACATGAATTCACACCATAAACAGTAATGTTTAATTATTGTTAGTTGGGTTGTTCTAATATGTGACAGGCTCTGGGAAAACCAGGCATTTCAGGCAAACCAAAAAAAAAGAGTTTTTTATGTTAATAAAAAGCTACAATTTATCTCAACTTAGTGCTAAAATACTGGAGGGTAAAACCTTCGACGTGCAGAGAAACTGGCAGTTGAACTGGGCTGTATTCAGCAAAGCAATTGAACTAGAAATCGTGAAAACATAAATTGAATATCCACTTCCGGTATAATTAACGTTTCCGTATACTTAACGGCGTACTCCGCATACGCAATTAAATTGTGCAGCCGCTTTTTAACGGCAACTAACGAAGTTTTGCGTAGAGTTCTTTTTAGCTTTCAGAGCGTCTGGAGCCTGTCTTGTCGGAATCCTTGGCTACTCTACTCGATGTTGTAGTAAACTTTCTGCCAGAGGTAAGCTGTAGAGTGCATGCAATAGTCTCAAAGCTATGCCGTTTTTTTTTAGCTGCTTGTTTGAAACTCCACCCATTCCCCGTTTATTGTACCTCGAGAACGAGAGAGAATAAAAAGTAGCTTGTCTTTCCACAGCACGCTTGAGGTCTTTTAAGTTGTTTTGACATTTGAAATTTGGCATAGACTTAGAGTAAGGGTCACTAATATAAGACTAATTCTGCAAAAAACAAAAATAGGTGAAAGAAAGAATTTTTCCAGATGACTTAGTTCTGGAGCCTATATCTCAATTTCAATTTTTGCCGGAAATTCCTGGTTTTCCCAGAGCCTGTCACATATTATTGTATCTAAATATCAACATTATTACACTGTTAAAATGGGGTGCTTAAATAACACCTCGCGAGGTGTTTGCCAGGAGGCGTTGCCTGGACACCCCACTTTGAGCCCTTATAACTTCTACAACACATACATACTTTACCAAATGAGAATATATAATAATAGCTTATATCCTTTTGTTTCCCCAATTCAAATATCTTTTAGTTGTGACTAACTATGGGAGCAATATCCTACTTAACACCAAAACGGAGTTATCCAAACACCCCATTTTTAACAGTGTGTTCAAACAGAGATTGGTGAATGTTCAGTGACAATTGACAGTAACCAAATAAATTATTTCTTTTGGTTTTTGTAATAGCAGCCTGGTGTCAAAACAATCATTATTCACTCATTTAATTGTGCTCTCAAACATTTTAATCATTTTGTCTTTGCTTTTGTAATAGCCATTCGTAAAAATTTAAATTGGGGAGCATGTGTAAATTCTGACAAGGGTTTGTAGCTAACTAGCATGGTGGTGAATCTGTTCTAAACCTGAACTGGGCTCAACAATAATAGCGCTGAGGGTTCACATGTTTGGTGCTTAACTTAACGAACACTATTCTCACTGCAAGTTAAATTTTCATTATGGTTTTAAACACACAAATTTATAATTGTATAGCCTGATGGTTTCTATGGAAGTGGTTTAGCTGAATCCCCGGAGTTGTTTTTTTAAACTGACTTTGCACTTCTGCTTTCATGAACCAAAGTAATTTCATTGATTGACATTAACTACCTTGGTCAAATATATATATATATATATATATATATTATATGTACATATGTATACATAGGTCAGAGTGTGATAAGGTGAGAAATTTCATGAGCACATTAATTTATTATTAGTGAAATGAAAGCCTGAAAGTGAAATATCTTGTTACATTAACTGTGACCGAGTTTAATAAGTCGTTTATTCCATACTAAATCTTCACTGCAGGTAACTTGTACTAGGCATGGCAACTCCTTGGTGGGAGTTAGTAAAAAGGATTAGCGCCAAATAAAACTTACCACCGTTATGTCACAAGTAAACTCTTTCTCACTTCTTACGAACATACGATATAAAATCCTGATTATCTTACAGGGAATGTCAACTTCCACCTCATCTTCGACATGGTTGCTGGTATCGTCGCTACTTGCATTTCTCTAGTAGCTAACTCTCAAGTTGAAAACTCATATAGCAACTAAGTGACAGATTTAGTCAGCAAGTCCAAATCTCTAGCCTCATCAGTAGTACCTCCACAGTATCTATATCCACTCTACACCTTCCCTCTCGCTTTCACTGGCAGAAAAATCATCGCAGACAAGATCCGCCACCTCTGTTGCAGAAACATTTATTGCCATTTTTCAAACCAATGAAAAGTTTTTCTAACCCAATTACCTTAGTCATGTAGCTAATAGCCATTTCTATTCTAAAAAAGAACCCGGGTATCAAGTCATCAGTTGTTTGATGAACAGACAATGGTCCTTGACAAGTCATTGCATTTTGTATATAGTCAGAGCAGAAAATCTATGTTCACCAAATGGCCCAAGGCGCTCCAATAATCAAAGAAGCACTGCAGCTATTCTAGTGGAATAACATATCAGAATTTTGGGGGTAGGGCAGGCCCTCTTAAAAAATGAGGGGATGTGCCACCCTGGCGTCCTTAAACGAAAGAAAAAAAATGCTAAAGCTTAGCTCTGTCATCCAAAACACGGCTGTAACTGAAACTTTAAAGTGTCATGTAATTCAAACCTAAGAGCTACAAACTGTATCATGTAAATTAAAAAGTAAAAGTCGTCCCCCTTCCCCCAAACATTTTCAACATACCTACTCCCCCATTAATTGTAGCTATGTAATGTTCCTACCACCCAAATAAACCCAATATTAATTTTAATACATTATTCATATTAATTAGACATTAACCTTAAAATAAGAATGTATACAAATTGTAATAATTGTATTAAGTAGCTAACACAGAATATAGGCTTAGCACAAGTAAATAAAATCCAAATAAGGTCCTTTATTATTATACAAACCAAACAACTTATTGTACCAATAGCTACTGTGATCATAAGAGACGCAACAAATGTTGAATAGCTAGATGAAGATGTTCTAGCAAGGTTTGTCATTTAGTTTTGATTCGATTGAGAATGCTCCCATTGCTCTCACTGTCCATAGCTATATAGCTACCATATCCCACTCATTACTGTTAACATCCTTTGAAGTAAATAAGAAATGAAAAAAGATGGTAAATGCAGGAAAGTTTTTAGTGAGAAGCGATAACTAATGCAGGGAATTTAGCATCACAATTAAGTCAAATTGGAAGAATTTAACAAATATAATTGGAAATTCAAGTCATTAAACCTCGATTATGACTCTAGCTTGCTATTGTTTTTTTCTTGTTTTGTTACCTTATTGCTATTATAGCTATTTATACTATAGGGTACCTTTACGCTGAAAACGGACAACTCTAGCAGCGCAAGAAAGACAGGAGGATATAGCTACTACTGTAACTTTACTAATCTCAACGACCAAACATTCTTTTTTTATATACAGAAACAGCAGTACATGGCATTTTCATTTGAAATATTATGCACATATCCAAAGTTCAATAACAACTGTACAAGTGTAGCTAACTAAACAATCTCTTTCCACACTAATTCTGTGGATATACAGGAACTGAAAGCTAAATAAGGCAAACTTATTAAACTTACCAGTAATAACAAACGTTACCCACAGTAAAACAACTTTCTTATCTCTATTAACATTCACAAGCTAGGTTGGCCTTTTACTGTGGGTAACGTTTGTTATTACTGGTAAGTTTAATAAGTTAGCTTTCAGTTCCTGTATATCCACAGAATGAGTGTGGGTAGAGATTGTTTAGTTAGCTACACTTGTACAGTTGTTATTGAATTTTGGGTATGTGCATAATATTTCAAATGCGGGAGAGGGTTATAGTCGTCCTGTCTGTTTGTCTGTTTGTCTGTCTGTCTGTCTGTCTGTCACGCTCTGATTTTGGAGATTACTGACAATTAACAGTTGATTTAGGTATTAACTTACTCAGGACGAAAATTTAAGACCTTTTATTGTGCTACTTTTTTTTAATTTCGGGCTATTCGTTGAGAAAAAGCGAAGCTTTCTCCGCGTACAGTGCTTCCAACTAAAGAGTGGATTTTTTTTAAACTACTGTATAGACCCTCACTACAGTCATTTAACATACACATACCTTTTCTTCCAATAATGTTTGCAATAGTAAAACTGCCTGTTTAGAGAATGGAAAATGGAGAACAGCACTTTTCTCATTCACTCTAATATATTTTACGCCATTTTTGTTGACGTCAAGATTTTGCGGTAGTTCGTCATTAAACGTAGCTAGTTAACGAGCTAGGTCGAACGGTTATTTCCCTGAGCGGTAAGACGGGACTTTCCCTAACTGCAAACGACTGTATGGATTCTCATCGTTCTACTAGCAGCAGTAAGCGAAGTCGAAATCAGTCAGAATTGTTGGCTGGTATTACTAACTTGGAGCAAAGCCTATCCAAGAGGTCCTCTTTTTTAAGAGCTGGATTGGATAGGGCCACGGTCCACCTGCCCACAAGCCACCCATGCTAGATTAATAAAGACCACTACAACTAGTGGTGTGCTTGAGCACAAATGGCGAGCGAGCCTGATAGTTAGGTAACATAAAATGTTACTATTTTTAGCTTTCTTCATGCAAACACTATAATAGCAGTTGACATTTGATTTCAGCAAACAAATACAAAATCACTCTCTTACCTGATTAATAGTAACTTTTGTAGTATCAAACATCAACCATTCTGATAATCTCAATCACCAGTAACTCTTGAACAAGCTCTCAGCTAAGATAAAAATAAACCAGTGTTATTATTTGTAATTTTAGCCAACAAATATGGAATTACTACTTACCTCATTCTTGAGTATTGATAACTTCTGTAGTATCAAATTGAAGTTACTTTGACCATCTGAATTACCTTGAATTCTTGACAACAAGCTCTCACCTACAAAAACCAATTTTAGCACACAAATACAAAATTACTTTCTTACCTCATTTTCTTGAGCAGTGGTAACTTTTGTAGTACCAAATTTGAGCCAATCTGACTATTTGAATTTACCAGTCACTGTTGACAAGCTCTTAGCTACAAAAAAGAAAGGCCCGAGTTAATTTTGCATATTTAGCTTACAAATATGGAATTACGTACTTACCTCAGCTTCCTTCGAGAAGTAGTATCTTCCTTAGCATTAATACTACGGCATTCTGACTACCAACGGCTCTTGACAACCAACAACCGGCACTCCGTATCCCCCCATAAAACGGCGAAGTTTTGAAATTAAGTCTGGAAAAGGGTCTTCAATGCCATAGTAACCGGTCGAATCAACTTTTTGTTTCTTGAAAAGCAAGCATTTTCGCAGGAATTTTCTCACACATTGGAGCTTAAGTATAAAGTAAGGCTTGCTTAATGCTGTAGTTTCAGAATAAACTGGGGTCAAGCCTAAAAAGCCGTGTTTTTTGGAGAAAAAAGCTTTCCGCGCGCGCGTTTAAAGGGCATACGTACCATCCCACATACATACTAGTGGTGTGCTTGAGCACAAATGGCGAGCGAGCCTGATAGTTAGGTAACATAAAACTAAGTATTGTTACTATGTTTCAGCTTAGTTCATGCCAAAACTATAATAGCCGTTATGACTTTATTTCAGCAAACAAATACAAAATCACTCTCTTACCTGATTAATGGTAACTTTTGTAGTATCAAACATCTGCCATTCTGATAATCTCAATTACCAGTAACTCTTGAACAAGCTCTCAGCTACGATAAAAAAATAAACCAGTGTTATTATTTGTAATTTTAGCTCCGTATCCCCCCTAAAACGGTGAAGTTTTGAACTTAAGTCTGGAAAAGGGTCTTCAATGCCATAGTAACCGGTGAATCAACTTTTTGTTTCTTGAAAAGCAAGCGTTTTCGCAGAAATTTTCTCACACTTTGGAGCTTTAAGTATAAAGTAAGGCTTGCTTAATGCTGTATTTTCAGAATAAACTGGGGTCAAGCCTAAAAAGCCGTGTTTTTTGGAGAAAAAAAGTTACCCGCGCGCGCGTTTAATTACATACGTACGTCCAAACATATATACAAATAAATAAATAAACAAACATCCCCGATTTTCAATTGTGTTACCCCTGTAAGTGTCTCGCTCGCTACGCTCGCTCGCCAATTAAATGCATACTTACCAGTTTTCTCTTGTCAAAAAAAACTGCAGTGGAAACTAAGATGGGGGTTAAAGCTAACTACAACTTCTTGCCCCAATCTGGTCCCAACTAATCCTCGTGGCTTACTCAAGCTTGAGTAACCACACCCTCCCGTCTGAGAAAACTGTGTGGACGAGCAGGTGAGGTGAGTGTGGCACCTCATTATTTTGAAACTGTAAGCTGAAACAGAGAATAATAATGTGTTCAAAAGAACAATGTTCATATATCTACTGTAGCATAAATTTCATTTTATTTAACAAAGGGAATCTTATGACACATGCAGAGAAAACTTCAGTGAGAAATGAAGATGGGACTTGATTGTATCCAGAGCTTTAATTATGAAGTAGAACCGCGCGCGTATGCGCAGTCCTCTAAATCTCGAGATTTAATTTCCTAGCCAGCTAAGCAAACAACAAAACCACAGTTTTCGTATTATTTTTATAACTCTGGTATGAAGCAATGCCCATTGATAAAAATAGCACATAACAATGTTTATATATAGGTTTAGCACTCCACTCCGCCATGTGGTCTTACCACTTCAAGAAGTCAAGTTATAGAGGATATTGTCTCCCTAACCACCACTTTTGAAGCTTCTGACAAATTTGTTTTGTAGGTATGGAGTTGATATTAATAGCTTAAAGTTACTCTATAATGTTACGTCTCTCAAATAAAGACACTAAAGTTTGTGTCCTTTACACTGATTTTTTTTTTTTATTGACTTTTTGTATGTACCTTTTTTTCCCCCAAGGCAATAATACAATGCAATACTAATACAATGCAATAAAAATATTAGGTGTATATTCATCTTCACTGTGCCTCTACTTCTTGCTGCCTTCACTTCTTGCTGTCTCCACTGCTTGCTGCCTCTACTTCTTGCTGCCTCCACTGCTTGCTGCCTCTACTTCTTGTTGCCTCTACTTCTTGCTGCCTCTACTTCTTGCTGCCTCTACTTCTTGCTGCCTCTACTTCTTGCTGGGCCTACAGCACGAGTGGTAACAGACACACTCCCTACCGATTGGAAGGCTGATAGTCATACTAGATGCCATGTTTTTTCTTAACTGCAAGCCTCTAAGAAATACTCATACTATATGTGATTTCTAATAGGAACTTTGTATTTCAAAAAACACTACTCTGCAATTGTGTCTCTAAAAGGCTCTAAAACCCCACACCAATTGTTTTAATGCCTGCAATGGAGCAAACCAACACATAGAGTGGTACAATACAATTCGTGCTATAGTTTCAGACAGAATATTATGTGAAGAAGATCGTATGCCCTCACATACATCTATGTGGCGCCACTGGAGATCTTGCTGGATTGCTCAGATGTGGTTCAACTCTTTCAAGGAAGACATACACGACTCTCTTCCCCAGCCTGATCTTTATGGTTGGACAAAGAACAATGACGGCAATTATGTATTAGATTGGGAATGCCCTAGTGTCCAGAAATTAGTTTTAGAAACAATTACCTTCCTAACTAAGGGGTGGAGCTGTAAGAAGGGGTGTACTTCCCAGCGTTGTGGATGCAGGAAAGGCGGGCATTCATGTGGACCCGGTTGTAGTTGTCAAAACTGCACCAACGTCCAGCAAGTCCACAGAGGCTATGACATTACTGATTCTTCTATGTCATCATCTCTAGAATCAGACTCAAGCAGTGATGACTCAGAAGAAGAAATTGAAGAAGAAATAGTATTTCCTGAATTTCAAGAACAAAACAAACATTTAGTTTCAAATTCCAGTTCATTACGTGTTTTTTTTTCACTTTATATGTCTGACATTTTTGTTTCAATGCTCTTGAAGTCTCAATAAATTGACAAAGTAAGACTAGTTAACTGTAAAAAAAACTAACCTTAACTAAAACTGTGTCCCTCACCTAATTCCTCCCCAAAAGAGATTTTAGATCTCTCAAATATGGCTGCCATTTTTACCTGACTAGAAACAGAGAACCACAAAAGACAATGACTTACCTCTAAGGCCTCAATGAAGTCTCAGTTTACTTCAGGTGAGATATTTCTACTCCAATAACTCCTTAGTGTGTCTATAGAGACACAGAGAAGAGCAAACTAGACAGCCAAAGTTGCCCGCTTCTTTCCCTGAAAATCGTTGTAGTCTTAGCCACGCCTACGTGCGCAGGAAAACAAAATTGATCGCGAAATTACGCGTGCTATTCGACTGTAGAAAAAATTAATATTCAACAATGTGTAAAAATAGCTACTGTAATTAAAAGCTTTTAATTACCCATTTGTTCCATTTATTGTAAATCTCTATAGTTAATACAGGTAAAACTGGAAATAAAGTCTAAACTTGCATTCGTGTTTACGAAGGTAGCTATTATGCTTAACTATATCTTGATATGGTAACTTTATTGTCTTTTTTTCGTCTAAACTATAAACATTATTGTGTCAAATGAATTCATCTGTGTTTCCGGCCCAAAATTAAAATTCAATTATAATTCAATTGAAGCACACAGCAAGTTTACTTTAGCATTGTAGCTGTCAGCTGTTATCTCCAGATCTAACTCTACCTTGGGCTGCTCTGAGTAAGCAGTTAAGCAGCTAGCTATGGTAAATTCCTGTGGTATGAGCGGCTGCAGGAGAGTTATCCCGAACTAGAGCTGGTCCCATATAGGTCCGGTATGAGAGGGTAGTAGACCCTCCAGCTTTATCCAGCCTATATATTCTATTAAACTAAAACTCAAAAATAGCAATACCCCAAGGGTGGTTAGTATGCACAGTTCATATACCTAAAGGCAAAAAAATAGTGCACACTTACCAAGTTAGTACACCTAGTAACAATATAGCAACTGGATCTAATAACAAATAAAGCTGTAATCTATGCAGTAAACTTAAACATACCAAACAGTTTCCTCTTTAAAACTAGCCATTTAGCTTTGTTACAATAATTAGAAGAAAAATTAAATTTACCTTAAAAGTGTTAATACACAATTACAACTTGCTGAGTCATACCTACATTAGTTTTAAATCCAAAATTTGACTTCATCATGAAGTTAAAATTTAATGTTATTATACATTGTTATATATAATAATATATAATAATATAATATATATATATTTAGTGAAGAGGACTGTTTAACACTTGTAGCTACTTAATTGTAGTAAACTTTGAATATATGGTTACTATACTTTATATTTAAATACAGAAGTAATGGGAATCCTTATGTTTCTTTCCTACGTAAATAGTGCTAATTAAAAGTCCAATAAGTTGTAACAGAGCGAAGTCCTAGATGTGTTAGAATGTTCACAGTAAGCAGTAATGTTAATGGAGAAGATGTGATCGAAAAATTAAAGTAAAGGCTTAGACACGTTGATGTCCTTTGTCAGATATTTGTATATCATTTCCATTCTAATAGTATTAAAAATAATTTAGTTGATTGAAAATTCTGAAACATAACATTTTGTAAACAACACACTGCTTCACCTTTGCCTATTTCTTGTGGCCACAAAGAGGAAAACACTGGAGTAAAAAGTGAGGACAGATAAGATATAGCTATTCAACTGTTTATTGAACCTCAGTCATCAACTCAAAATAACCCTCAAAAGTATTATATACCTATTCTGAGTGAACTCCCCTCCCCCCACTCGATGATATTTTATTAAAATGAAAAGATTCCTTTTGTTATTTATTCATTTAATTTTTTTGGCATGAAGCATCTGAACCATAAGTAGCTATTCTTATTAATCTGTTAGATAAACTTCTTCACTCAAAAGTAAGACTAGGCACCCACTTCCAGCAATGTTTCCAAAATGAGTCTTGACTTTGAGATTGTTTGGAAAAATTATATTTTGAAATACATTACTGGTGAAAAATCAGTTGACTCTGTATAATGAGCCAGTTTATTTTGAATCAATATTATATGCCCTGTGCAAGTAAGTTCCACGCCCACGAATGGCCTATCAGTGATGAAGGACCAGGTGCTTACTTGAGCTGGCACTTGGTTAGAACTATGTGCAACCGCTGGCGCGAGCTTGCAGTCTTACACAGCAACCGAAAAGTGCGCACTCCTTAACTTGTCTAGAGCCAAAGTTTTCAGAGGTATGCAACAACCTTGTCATAACAAATTACAGCATTAAATACGCAACAAGAGGATGCGGTTACCATTGAGTGACCATAAGTATGAATATCATTATAGGACAGCAGGATTTGGTAAGGGATGACATGGTAAGGAATGGAATAATAATAATAAAGTTCAATGTTCGTAGTCTTTCGCGGGAGGGCGTAGGCCGGCTACTCTGACTGGGCTGAGTCTTGAGATGGAGACGAAGTCCCAGACATGCCCATATGTTTTAATAATAGAGTTTGTAAATTTGTTATGGGCAAGTAGCACATAGCATTTTTAGGAAAAAAAAAGTAAGGATGAGGCTGGTGATCTTTCTGACCAATCCACTTCTTTCATTTAGCTTGTTCGCAATGGCGAAACTTATGAGAGCTGGAATACACGAAGGACCAGAAGATTCACGATGCGCGCAGGAGGCGTAGTGGTCAAATATACTTTAATGAATCTCGACTTTACATTGAAATACATTACACTTATAAGGAATGAGCTTGAGCAAAGTACCAGTGGTTTTAATGTTACAGGAAATGGGTAAGGAATGGTCATAGGGAAACGATAATGATAAATGGATGATAATAATAAATTCTTCTCTTTTGTCTTCTCCTGTTCAAGATGAACGGGGCGTGGCCATAGGTGTGGTCGGAGGTGTGGTCCTGAACATACTGGGGGGAACAGGCTGGTCCTCATCGAAGAGGAGGATCAGTTTGTTGGTAGGCCTCCTGTAGACATTGCCTCGACATTTGACATCAACGGCGCGAACTCTTCCATCATCTCCAGGAAATGTCTTGATTATGCGGGCAAGTGGCCAATCTCTGTGCTTCAGAACTTCATCCTTCACATAGACGATGTCATCTTCTTGGAAATCTCGAGTCCTTTTTGTCCACTTTGGTCTAGCTTGCAGTGATTGAAGGTATCGTCCTTGCCAAGCAGTCCATAAGTCTTGCGTCAATCTGTGGACTAGAGCCCATCTTCGGAGATTAGAGATCTTTGACTTGTCGGTTGTAGCTGCAGGTGGTGCCTTCAGAGGTCTTCAAATGAGGAAGTGTCCTGGAGTCAAAACTAAGTCATCATCGACCTCCATCGAATGTAAAGGAGTCATTGGCCTAGAGTTCATGATTGCTTCTGCTTCTGCTAATATAGTGCTCAGTTCATGGAATCGAAGCTGATGAGGAGCGACTTGCTTACGTAGTAGTGTCTTCATACTCCTTACACCTGCCTCCCACAGTCCACCAAAGTGAGGAGCACGAGGAGGAATGAAGTGCCATTGAATAGAAGTTTTAGAGCTGAAGTGAGAAATTGCTTGTTGAGTGTCAGTGGAGAGATGTAGTCTTTGCAGTTCCTTGATCTCGTTTCTTGCCCCCTGAAAATTAGTTCCATTATCTGTGTAGATATGTGAGGGTGTGCCACGTCGAGCGCAGAAACGTTTCAGTGATGCGAGGAACTCTTCTGTCGATAAGTCTGCACATAATTCTAGATGAACCGCACGAGTGGTGAGACATACGAACAGACAGGCCTAAGTCTTGATAAGAACTGGCTTCCGTGTGTGCCCTTGTCGTACATAGAAAGGTCCGGCAAAGTCATCCCTGTTCTATCAAAGGGCGGAGCTGGTGTCGTCCTTGCTTCTGGAAGAAGACCCATCTGTTGGTTTAGCGGCTTGGCATATGCACGCTGACAAGTGGCACATTGGCGACTGACTCTTTTCAAGAAGTTGCGCAGTCCTGGAATATAGTATGCATTTCCTATAATGGAAAGTAGCGCTGAAATGCCAGCATGTGAATATGTCTTGTGTAGAGTTGTCACAAAAAGCCGAGTTATGGTTGATTGTAAGGAGAGTGGAATAAGTGATCTTGGTTGTCTTGGAGACTGGATATCTCGAACTCGTCCACTGACAAGTAGAAGCTTGTTCGTGTCCATGGAGATATTGAGACGTGCCAGTGCATGTCCTTTTGGCAGATTCTTTCCTCGATGAAGTGCTTCAAAGACATCATCATAGCTTTGTCTCTGGGAAACTCGGAGTAAATGTAGTTTAGCAGCTGCTATCTCTTCGGATGTGAGAACTTAATTTTTGATGTGATCCATCTTGTTGGGCAATTTGGAATTGTGAAAGAAACGTCGAATCCATGCAACAATGCGATTCAGGTGATCGAAGGAAGAGTAGAGTCCCCATATCTCATTCACCACCGAGTTAGATGTGCTGATAGTTGCTATAGTGACCTTGACTTCAGGAATAGACCTTGGTATCGCAGCTTGTGGCACTGGCCAATGTGTTGGTGATTGCAACAGCCACTTTGGTCCTTGCCACCAGAGTGAAGTCTTGATGAGTTGATTGGCATCCATTCCACGACTTAGTAAGTCTGCTGGATTGTCCCGTGAGGGTACATGTCTCCAACTCTGTGTCGAAACCATGTCTTGGATTGCTGCTACTCGATGCGCCACAAAAGTTTTTAGGGTGGATGGCAACTTGTTCAGCCAGCACAAAACAATTGCTGAATCTGTCCATGCGAAAATCTGTTTTGCTTCAATCTTGAAAAGTTGTGACACATGAAGTAGGAGTTTTGCTAGAAGGTATGCTGCTACAAGCTCAGCTCTGGGAATGGTGATTGTTTTCAATGGTGATACTCTTGTTTTAGCCGTTACCAGTGACACTGATACTGTCATGTCTTCATGTACACTGCGAAGATAAACTGATGCACCATAAGCAACAGAAGAAGCGTCAGCAAATCCATGTAGAGATTGAAAGACAACTGGGCTGTCATTAATGGTTTGTCTTCGTGGGATAGGATGCTTGGTTATTGATGGTAAACTATTTATCCAGGTGTTCCACTTCTGTTGTACTTCATTAGGAACTTCATCATCCCACTTGAGTGGAAGTTTCCACAGAGATTGTAGAAGTACTTTTGATGGAATGATGGCTGGGGCAAATAGACCGAGTATATCGTATACTTTGGAAGAGATGGAGGCAATGATTCGCTTGGTGAGAATATGTTCCTGGTCTTCTTGCTTGCTTGGAGGAATGGCTATGTGAAGATTGTCCTTAGTGACATTCCAGTGCATGCCTAATGCTTTTGGAGCTGTGTGTGGTACTGGTAATGTCAAATCTTCAGATTCAATTAGATTCTCTGGTATGGTTTTCCGGAATTCCTCAGAACTTGTCCTCCACTTTCTCAATGTCATTCCTGCTTTCTGTAATAGTTCACATATTTGCTTTCGTAGAGTTTCGGCTTCTTCTACTGTGCTTGAGCCTGATAAGAGATCATCAACACAAAAATTTTTTAGGATAGCCTGGCTTGCTTCGGGATGAGTTGATGAGTGTGCTTCCGCAAGATGTTGTATCACTTTTGTGGCCAAAAACGGAGACGACTTGACTCCAAAAGTTAATCTTTTCATCCGATGGTCTTTGATGATTCCATTCTGGTCACGCAGCAAAAATCGATAAAGATCTTGATCATTCTTGTGAAGTAAGACTTCTCTAAACATTTTTGAAATGTCTGCACTAAATCCAATACGATGCAATCGAAACTGCATTAGCACATCTGAGAGCAGTGGATACATATTTGGACCAGACATGAGGATATCATTGAGTGACACTCCTGTCGAACTTTTAGCAGATGCGTCGAATACAGCTCGCACCTTAGTTGTTGTTGAAGCTTCTTTAAACACGCCATGGGTAGGCAAGTAATAGACGTTAGGGGCTTTCTTTGACAGGTCATGCTCTGCTATCGGTTCGGCATGGTCTAACTCAACATATTCTTGTAAGACTTTGTTGAAGGCATCGAGCTTCCCTTTTCTTTCAAGTGATTTTTCATTTTGTTGGAAACGTCGAAGAGCGATGTGTCTTGATTCACCAATGGCAGGAGCATTTGGTATTTTTGGCAATTGAACAATGTACCGACCCTCTGGGCTAACTTGATGCGTATCATTGAAATGAAATATAGCTGCTTCATCATTATCTGATAGCTTTGGTGATTCAGGTGTCTTGTCTAACTCCCAAATTAGTTCGAGTGCTTGATGCAGAGGATCTTCTTTAACTTGAATTTTGAGTATGGGTGTGGGAGGTTGATAATCTAATGGACCAGTGACTGTCCAACCAAAGATGGTTGGAGAAACGGCAATATCTTGCGCTGGATGATATTTGAAGGATCCGAGTATGCATCGGCAACAGTCTAGACTGCCAATTAGCACATCAAGAGGGCCTCCAAAGTCAGGATCAGCTAATGTTAGATCCTTGATATACTGTTCATTCAGAATGTCTTCTTGTCTTTTCGGAGGGTGTGCTGCTGGTAGCTTTGGTACGACAGAGAGCCGCAATGTTAATGTTTGATTGGCATCAGAGCTGGACTGAAGTGTTGCCTGTACGTAGTGTCTGCTTGTTCCTCCACCATATGCTCCCTCAATTATTGAGCGTTGTGGGTAGCGTTTCAATTTCAGGTGGGAGGTCAATCCTTCAGTAATAAGTGAGGAAGCAGCACCGGTGTCAAGTGCAGCTCGAGCTGGTCGATGTCAGGAACCATTCACTGCTTTCACAACAGCAGTATTAAGGAAAGCGATTGTCGGAGGAGCTACTGAGGTTGCAACCTTTTCCGTCGCATCCACAACACTAGCAGATGTTCCCAGTAGATTTATTGTTTTTGTTGTCTCAGATTCTGTGTTGGCATTAGCGTCTCTATGAAGCAAGGAATGATGTCTTCCATGGCAGTGACGACAGCTGAAGGTAGACGTACATTGACGGTGAGTATGAGAATGATGTAGGCAATTTGTGCAACGACGATTTTCCTTAACATACTTCTGTCTATGTGGGACGTCATATGAAAGGAAGACTGAGCACTTGGCAAGAGAATGTTGCTGGTCATTGCAGAGCAGGCATTTGGAAGGAGTAGTTTTACTAAAAGTTGTAGTAGCTTTGGATGATGGATTCATCTTCTTTCCTGATGTGGTTGAAGTTTTCTGTGACAGGTGAGTGGTAAGTGTTGTTTCAACTTTAGCCATGTTGTACTCAAGTGGCTTGAAAAATTCGAACATTTGCTCCAGAGTCGGGAGATCTTTAATACTGGCAGTGTGCTTTGTCCATTCATCCTTGAGGCGTGTATCGAAATCTTCAAATGCGAGTGCTGCGAGAAACTGCGATAAGGTGGCTGCTTTCATGGTTTTCATGGCTTCATAGTTCAGAAGAAACCGTTGACGCATTCTCCTCAAGCTTTCTCTGTCGTATGTGTATTTTTCTCTTGCTATGAGACTTCGAATATGATGAGGATATATAATCTTTGGGCTTCCATAATTGTTTACTAGGGCCTTGATAGCATTATCATAGCCATCTTCTCCTTGCGAATGGACAAGAACGATGTCTTTGGCTTCGTCAGACTTCATCGCTTTGATGAGCAGACATCTCTTCTCTTTATCATTGAGATGTTTTCCTCTTGTATTTATTGTAGATGAGAACAGATCATAGAAAGCACGCCAATCTATCGGTCTCCCAGAAAAGGATGGCAATTCAATATCGAATTTTGTGTGTTCCCGTACTGGCACAGTAACAGGAATTGGAGTTGTTGAGGACTCCCCATCAACTTTCTTCTTTTCACTTGCTTGTGCTTCGCTGAGAACCTTGATGTATTTTGTGATGTCATTTTTGAAGTGTTGTCGGAGAGGTGAGATTTGGTCATCATCTTTGTATTCTTGTGTATCATGTTGGAAAGTGGAAACACGTGTTGACAGCTTAGCATAGGCTTCTTCAAATGCCTTTGTTGTGATATCTGTGATGTTTGATAGAAGTTCAAATTCAGCTTCGATTGTGAGGGCTTCCTGATAATGTTGATGTTGCTCAATGAACTCTTGCATTTGCTGTTGAAGATGGCGATGCTGATCTTTTACCTTTCACCCTGACATGCTTCATCATACAACTCTTCTTCTGTGGCCTCTTTTAGCTCAAGTAGGGAGTAGCTGGTGATCTTTCAGATCAATCCACCTCTTTCACTTAGCTAATAAATAAATTAACAAAATTGAATTATGACCAAGTGTTTAATATTATTTTGAATATCACACATTTCAGAAGAAAGCAAATACGAATGTCAATTCTTAATTGCATAACAGTACAAATAAAAATCCATATACATTGTATACATAAAAAAAATGCAACCAAAACTATAAGTATTATACAATTTAAGATGTACGACAAAAATTCTATTTTTGATAAATTATACAATGTTTATTCTGAAAAAAGTAACATGGCACTTGAAAATTTTAATAGTTGAATACAGAAACGTTTATTGCACACAAAAACTGTATAATACATAATGAACAAATTTATTATGTAATACTCAGAGTTATTTGTTAATAGTACGAACTCCATACACACTTGACTGTGTCATGTGAAATGATTCTTCTTTTATATTATCTGGAGACTCATATATTACTTTGTTAGAGACAGACACAGATAACTTCCTCTTATATATCACGATTACTATTGCCATAGTGATTACTGCCATGATGAGTATGATAGTCATAATTGATAACACTATAACAGCTGCAGACAGAGATGCATTATTAGATTTCACCAGGAGGCATGATTGCACATCACATATTGATGAAGTATTTAAAGTTGATATAGATGTTGTTGAAGGCAACAAGTTCAAAGTCTTTGAAGTTTGGTTGTTTGTTGTATCTGTTACACAAGTAAGTCAATCATTGTAAAAATACAAAATAGAATACAAAAGTAATTCATTACATCAATAGCATTAGATGTAGGTGTACTAATGATTAATACAATGAATATTGTAGTAATAGAAGTACATGACACTTGGTGAACAACACATCTTTATCAGCATGACATTAGACTAATATGAATATAAGGAATTCTACTGATTGTATACTGAGACTTTTGAACATAATATTGTTTAGATAGTAATAGCTAATATTTATGAGACAGACAATTTAAATCGCTAGCACCAAAATTTAATACATGATTTCAATGCTAAAACAAACAGTTAGCTACTTATTAATGACTAAATTATTATTATGAATACCATCCTTATGTAAAATACCTGTTGTAAAATCCGTGCTAACACTTGTCATCGCAGTAGGACTACATGTTGGAATAGTCGATAATGAAGATGTGTTAACAATATTAGATGATGGACAGTCTGATCTCTTGGTACTATAAAATGACATTTCAGCAAAATAATATCCTATTGGAAGATTTCCAGTTTGCGGGGCTAAATGTGATAAAGTAATTGTATTAGCAGTAATGGGACTGAATGAGTCACATACTCTTATTAGGTGGTCACATGATGTTTGATCAAATCTTACATCACGTACACTTGGTCCAAACTCAAGTTTTACTCTTTCTGGTGCTCCCATTAGCTCTTGAGGACAATTTAACATTATTATTTCAAATGCTTCAATGTTGTTAAGTGCTCCACTTCCAGGAGGAGAAAATTCAAATGTAATTGTACCACCAAGAGTAAGTACTAATAGTTGACTTGCCCAACACATGCTGTTATTTCTTCCAGTGAGTGAGGGAATAACTTCATCAAATAAAACACTGCTTTGTGGAAAATTACATACTTGACCACCATCCATAGTAACTGAAGTATTAGAGCAATGGCCACTCTCTGATGATCCATGTATGGATAATGGACTTATACTGATTGTATATTTGATAGGAGTTACTACAGTATAAATACAATAATTATTATATCAATTCTTTCATTGAAATTGTTATCATGAGTTACAGACTGCAGCTCTTAATAAATAAAAGCATTTTCTTTAATTCAAATGCATGCACACTTTTGTGCTTCTGGCTACCATCATAAACTCGAATGGTAGTAGCCATACTATGGTGGGCTCAGTGCAAGTAGCTATTATATTAGCTAGCTACCTATCATTGCTATGTTGATCCATAAATTCCTTATTAACAAAAGAAAAAATCATCTTGTTTGTAAAGTCCTAAAGTACACTGTGCCAAACAGGTTTTCATGAACCAAAATAAATAATGGACTAATTACTCTCTAGTTAATTAGTTATGGTTTGTTTTGTTTTTGCTTCCTTTGTTTTGATAGCTTGTCTATATGGTTTACAGTTTGAGTCACGTGTACCTCTGCAAGTTTAAAATTGTTACAAATATCAAGTTCTGACCCTTCATAAAAACTAGATTGAAACTTTCTCACTTAAAGGTGTCTGGGGAAAAGCAAAGTAAAAATGTGAAAAAAATCTTAGTTGTCACTGGGGAATCGAACCCAGGATCACTGACTTTAGCCACCAGTGCTCTAACCACTGAGTTACGACAATCCACGACTTTCAAGACCTTCACATTTTACTTTTAAGATCGTTTAACATTTTTCCTTTGCTGACTCCTTTTAGTGAGAAAGTTTCAATCTAGTTTTATACAGGGTCAGAACTTGATATTTGTGATGATAAAGCCTTTTCAATCTACTAATTATGGCTCCTCTCTGGAGGGGGGGGGGGGTGTATAAGGAGAAAATAATTGAGCTCACATTTAGTTTGTTAAATATTCTATTAATTCAAATCTCAGATTTCAAATTAAATCATGTAAATTGAAGTGAAAAGTCATGCTCCCCCCCCAACATTTTCTACACTCCTGCTCCTCAGCTAATTGCATTCACACTTATAGGCCTGGGAAATGGTATTGCTATGGTGAGAGTTATTAGAGCATTCTCAATTTCTTTTTTTTTTTAACCAAGTGACGCCCCTTGCAATAAAACATCTTCACACTTAGCTATTCTACATTTTGTTGGGTCTCTTATTAAGTGTTGTTGCAGCTACAAATAGTTGTTTCATAGTATTATCATAAAGTAGCATATTCGAATTTCACTCTATGCTGTGCTTATTTTCTGTGTGAGTCAGCACAATTACCTATGACAATAGAAATATACAATTCAAGACTAACATCTAAGTTGCTTAACATATTAAATATAATATTGGGCTATTAATAGTACTGTGCAGGGTGTCTCATAATGATTATCCCCTTTATAACCAAATTATTTGTATAAACAGCTACATTGATCAATACTATTATCAAGTTGACCCTTCATACAAACTAGATAGAAACTTTCTCACCTAAAGGGGTCTGGAAAAAAGAAAAGGAAATAAATATAATTGGTTGTCGCCGGAATCGAACCCAGGGTTACTGGCTTCAGCCACCAGTGCTCTAACCACTACAACCCTCGACTTCCAAGAGCTTCACATTTTTCCTTTATACTGTTGAGTAGTACCGCATGCTGCAGTCTCATACTCGACAGACCAATTATGTGCCGTCAGAACACCTTTTCGTTGTCTACCGGAAACACCTCCCCCTCCGGAGAGGAGCCATAATTTGTGGATTAAAAAGGACCCTTTAGGTGAGAAAGTTTCCTGTATGAAGGTTCAGAACTTGATAATTGTGATGAAAAAGCCGGAGGGGGGAGGTGCTTCCGTTCGATACCCGCGACAACCAAGAATTTTCATTTTTTTCCTTTGCTTTTTTCCAGACCCCTTTAGGTTAGAAAGTTTCTATCTTGATCACTACCTTTTCGGAAAAAGGACAACACTAGAAGCAGAAACTAGAAAAATTAGGAGGATAATAGCTACCTCCCAAGTATTACTGGTTGAAACATCAGCTCAACAGTCAGCCCGCCAACTCGCGATCTACAGTACCTATTATCTAAGGCCACACCCCCTTTCTAACAAGGGGGCCGGGACGCATGGGACCCCGCCGTTTTAGTCTCGCAGGGCCAGACCCTTTACCAAACGGAAAGCGAAGAAAGTCTGGGGGAAATGCGGTGTCAATCATGACACCAAATTACCACAAAATGTGAAGTAGAACCATTCCGCTTATTGCTCTGCTCTCACAGTTCGCTTCTATCTTGGAGAATGAAGCAGAAAAGAAGTTGGGAGTGACCTTGGATGATCTATTGGAGATCCATAGAGGCAGTTACTTTTGTAGGCTTTGTGATATGACATTTTTGAAGATGTCAGAACTTCGCCAGAAGATAGAAGAATTGGAATATATTCTTCTCTTCTTCGCCTGACCAGAAGATATGTAACTTCTGCATAAGCAACAGCTCACCATAGTTAAACGGAGCCAGTTAAACAGCGAACTGTGAGAGCAGAGCAATAAGCGAAACGGTTTTAATTCGCCTTTTGTGGTAATTTGGTGTCCAGATTAACACCGTATTTTCCCCAGGAATTCGTGGTTACCTGCTGAGGGGATGGTGCTTATTTCCTACACCATAATATACTTGTATTTTTACCTTTGGCTCACAATACCATTCGTAGAGTGTGCCGGAGGTTCGCAGTCGCACATGCGTGGCAGCCACCTTCATCGGCAGCCACGCCTCCAAGGAGTCAGTGTTGGGAACCCGGCGAGCCCTCGGCGCATGCGCCTGAGGCTCGCCCTTGGGCAGCTGCGCTTTACCTTTACATTCGTTGCAGCAGCTGCTCCTCCCCACAAACCGCCCCAACAACAGCCCCTCGGAGAGCCCCGACTGCTCCGACGCACACACTACACTCATACCCATGGCTAGGTAACCTTATTCCCTTAGCCTAAGCACATCGCCCTCCCACTGCAGTCCCCGAGCCACTACCCATACAACATGATATCCAAACAATTCATACAATCATGATACATCAAGGCTCACACAGTGAGATATGCATACAATGTGACTATTATGAGGAGACCCTGCGATCAGGAACATTCCTCCTTGAGCTTCTTGGCCCATTTCTTGGCTGCACAGGCCTGATCGCCTTCCATTCTCCTCACGTAGCCTTTATACTCTCTGCTTTTCCAGCGACCGAGGGCCTTCACCTCCTCCTCGGACGCCCCACTCTCTGCTGCAGCCGTGGCAGCTCCAATACGGAAACTGTGACCCGAAATCCCAGCATCTGGCATGCCACTCTGTGCCAGGGCTCTCCTGACTTCGTTCACGAAGTCCCGTCTCGTCAGACCCTTGCCACCCCGTTCGCTGAAGAACGGACCTGGGCTTTCACCTCTGTCTGCCATGAACTTTAGCACGGCCAACACTGGACATAACTCTGCGTCCGTTCTCGGTAGCGTTACAAACGCCCCCTTTCTTAACCGGTCCGTCTTGGACTCTTTAATTTTCAGTCTTATCCACTTGGGACTGGCCGCCTCGTCCAGCTGCACGTCTTCCCAACCCAAGTGAGCTTCGGGATCGAACTCGCCCCTCTCAGGAGCCAATGCCTCTCCTGCTCTTAGACAACCAAACAAGCAGGTGCAAGCCACAGCCCATAACATGGTGCCCCTCTTACCACGGGAGGCCCAGGCTGCTTTCATAGCCAACATGTGCTTCCACTGCACAGGCTCTCTCACTAGCTTGTCTTTATCGCCCACGGCTTCCACCCTGGCCAGTCCTTTGCGGAGCTGAGCCAGCCTAGACATGCTGCTCCACTCCGGGGCAGACATGCCAGCCTTTATGTGGGCCATTCTAATGCCTGCCAGATGGTGTTTCACCGTCTTGACTTGCCGGCCTTCTCTGACCAGGGAGATCACATAGGCCATCGCCACATCTTCCACTATCGGCAAGGGTGACGCTCCCAGACTGTCACACCATGCCTTGTACTTCGTCCACGCAGAGGAGTATCTCCTCCGCGTGGACTCGGCTACAGACTCGTCGAGCAAAGCCCCGACAGTCTCCGCCACTCCAGCTCTGGCCAAGATGGACTTTCCGACGTTAGCATCTCCAGCAGTCCCTCCGGGAGCACATCTGCTTCTTCCCTCATCACCCCCTGCATGGAGGAACGGGCAACGTCAATACGGTCTCTGGATAAGGCATCAGCCACTATGTTTTCCGTCCCTTTAATGTGCTTGGCTACCACTCTCACAGGCACCTTGGCCTCCACAAATGCCAAGCACCTCAACAGGTGCATTGCCTTCTTTTCCTTGCAAGCACCTGATGCAATGGACGCCACTACGGCCATGTTGTCACACATGGCCAATACAGACCCGTTCCACAGCTTGCCCCATATCACGGCTGCCACTACAATCGGCAGCAACTCCTTGGGCATTATGCTCCACTTACTGGCTTGCGTGGCGTCACTCCATTTTATCTGGAACCACCGCCCCTGCCAGGTTGCTCCGCATCCCCAACTTCCAGATGCGTCTGAAAACATGATCTCACTGGGCACCTCGTCCGGCACGACCGCTCTCATAAGAGCAGTACCATTCCAGTCCAGACCCACCTGGTGCCACCACTCTATGTCGGCTCTCGCTTCGACATTCAATCTTACTCTCCGACCATCTCTCTTCACTGTGGTCATTAAATCTTGCAGCCTTCTCTTGAAGGCTCTTCCCGGCCGTATGGCCCTGCAGGCATGGTTGAGGGACCCCACCAACGACTCTAGGTCCCTCCGCCTGCAACTTTTCATGCCTCTCCACTTTCTGAGGAGCCCTCTCAGCTCACTCAGCTTCTCCTGAGGCAATCTCACTTCCATTTTGACTGTGTCAATTACTAGCCCCAGGAAGGTCAGCACTTCGCTGGGGCCCTCTTCTTTCGACTCGTCCAGAGGCATACCCAGCCACTGGCACGTCTCTTTGAACGCTGTCATGGCCTCCGCACACTCATTGGTGCCTTTACTGCCCACAGCAACAAAATCATCAATGTAGTGCCTCAACCAGCTGGCACCCTTCCGGGTGGCAATCCACTCAATTGCATCCCCCACTGCCGTGAACAGCAGTGGGGCCGATCTCAAACCAAATGGTAGAGTGCCGTCAACGTACGTCACTCCCTCCCACTTCATTCCCAGGAGCCATCTGTCCCTGGGATGTACTGGTACATTCCTGTAGGCAGCCTTAACATCTGCCTTGGCAATCAAGGCCCCGCTGCCTACCTCAAGTACCCTTCTAATCACGTCATCAACCGACGTATATGCCACGCTGGACAGCTCACTGTCTATGCCGTCATTTGTGCTGTGGCCCTCCGGAGCAGATAAGTTGACTATCAGTCTCCATCTGCCCGGCTTCCCCCTCTTGGGGATCACACCGAAGGGGGAACACTGGATGCACTCAGGCTCCTCTTCCACCCTCCAAACTCTCTCATTCTGTACCTCCTCGTCCAGGTACTTACATATCACCTCCCTGTGTTGGGAGGCCTCATACATGGTACCGCCCTTTTCCAGCAAAGTCACGCTGCTTTGATCACAACCCAGGCGGAAACCATCTCTAATTCCTCTGACCATGTAATTCACCCAATCTCTATCCGGGTGCTCTCTCAGGTCATACTCCCATCGTTGCCATATCAACGGGGTCACAACTTTCGCTGCACCCAGCAGCACTTTGCTCCTGGAGCCCTCAGACACCCTGTCCAGCTCCAGCAACTGTTGCGTGAAACGGTACCCTACAGAGCACAACAATTTTGTCCATGAGCTCTTGCCTTCCCAGGTCCGAACCACCACCTACTACGTGTGTGCAGCCCAGCTACCCCCCCCCTCGCAGACCCCCCTACCCCAGCTAGCTACTCCGCCCGTTCTACCCACGACTACTACCAAAGAACCCTAGCTACGCATCCCTCCCTTACATGCAACCACGCCCAGCACGCAGACTCACTTCTAACTGCCTGACCTACCACACTCCACCCTGCTACCCTCCCTCCCCGCCCATGACAAATAACTTTGTTGGAAATAATACTATGGAGAAATAATGACTGACAGCAGCACTCGTGAAGACAATGACTCAAGATTTGTCCGAGTGTTTGGTACATTGGGCGAGTGCATGCTCCCCTCCACAAGCTGAGCAGACATGGGCATACCTGCAGTGCGTACCGAATACGCACTTGCCTTCACCCTTGTTGAACTTGAAGCAGGCATTCTTTTTCCTCTGCTCCGCCCTTCTCGCGGGTGTCACACTTGACCCCGCCCCCTGCTTTCCATCCATCGGAGGGGTAGCATGCACAATATCCAGGAGGAGAGACAAGTTCTCTTCATCCCACTTGACATCTTCCTTCCCCGCTGCCTCCCGGCGGAACCGCCTGTCGTAGCGGGCCACCTGGCCCCATTGGTGTCTCTTGGCCAGTTTGAAAATCACTTCCCGGTATGCCGTTAACGGCACCCACATCTCGGGCTTCTCTTTGGCCCAGGCAACTTGAAACAGGGAGAAACAGGTACTCCACCCGGACAAGTCTGGCACTTCCTTTACATGTCTTTTTCTGCCAGACTGTCCTCCCCCTGGGCCTTCGCCACTCTCACCCAGAGAGCAGCGCCAATCAGTGCCATCGCCTGGCCCGTCCATGAAGACGGGAAACCAGGCAAAGTCGACGAAGGCACCAGCCTGAATCGACTCTACCACCTTGCTCGCCAACGGCGGCTGATTCTTTAGAAGATGCACTACCTTTGGTGCCTTCTTCTCCTCTTTACTATCCACATCAGAGTCTCCAAACACTCTTTGCAGCCCTGTAAACCCGTCACACTTAATCACATAGAGACCTCACCACACTGCCACCCCAGAGTGTACGACGTACAGCTCCCTGCAGTCGGATTATTTGTCTCTGCTCCCCTTTTACACCGTGACCTCACCGCACTGCCACCCCAGAGCGTACAACGTACAACTCCCTGCAGTCGGATTATTTGTCTCTGCTCACTTTATCCACAGTGACCTCACCGCACTGCCAACCCCGAGCGTACAATGTACAGCTCCCTGCAGTCGGATTATTTGTCTCTGCACACTTTATACACAGTGACCTCACCGCACTGTCCTCCCGGAGCGTACAATGTACAGCACCCTGCAGTCGGATTATTTGTCTCTGTACAACTCTTAACTCAGGGTACCCCACAGGACTGCCACTCCAGAGCATACTACAATCTGCACAACCACAGCCTGCCCCCTTGATCTATAACTCAGTATGAGACCCCACGGAACTGTGACACCAGAGCCTACTACGTTCGGCTCCTAGCAGCCTGCCCACGTCTCTCACTGAACCCTAACCAATAGGACCCCACAGAACTGCCACACTTGAGCGTACTACGTTCCGCTCTTCGCAGTCTGTCCATGTCCCTTGATACTTATCTTCGAGAACCCACAGAACTGTTATCCCGGTGCATACTACTTTGCGCTCCCAACAGTCTGCTCACGTCTCAGCACTCATACTTGGGAACCCTACAGAACTGCCATCTCTGAGTGTACTACTTTCCACTCCACACAGTCTGCCCTCAAGTTACTGACTAACACTCTTATTGGTGACCACACGACAATCTCTATCTCCCAGGTACCTTGCGGGCTCAGAGCAAAACTCAGCTCCTATCCACCCGTCACTTCGGTACCCACCCCCCTATGGCCGTCGTGAACCCACCACCATTTTTTCGGACACAAGCTCTCTGGCATGGCCTGTCCACGCTCACTCCCGAGCCACCAGCTGTCCCTCACGTCCTAACTGCGGCACGTTACCTATCCAGTAGCTACCCCCTGCTGTGTTCCCCCCTCCCCTTTACACTAGCTTAATTACCCGAGCTATCTGACCTACCCCTTCTACTTTACCTGACTACCCCCCCTTAACCTGGCCTCCTATTTCTGGTGGGATAACATCTCCACCTCACTCGAGGCCTCACTTTCCTATGCCCCCAGAGCCTTTTTCCCAACCAGACCACCCAGGTCCGGTCCCAGGCTCTCTTGTGCATGCTACACCTAACTTCACTCGCCCACTGGACGCAATTACAACAGTCCATTGAGCTCGGGATGTCACGCACTATTACTAGCACGGAGGTGAGCGTCAGGAACGTTTGTTGCTGCAAACCAGTCCTCCATACCCCTACGTCCCTGACTGAGTCCATAGCGCTCACACTACACCACTCTATACTCTCACCCCATTATTCTCATGTCTTAAACACATACCCTGCTCTGCTCCACCACTCTCGGTAGTCATTTTCTCGGCCTTCTCCAGGCGCTCTACTTTCTTACTCAGAGCAACTAGGGTATCATTCATGGTCGACAACTTCGTATAGAGACTTGGCGTGCGTTCGTCCTCACTATCTCCATCGGACCGCTCCGCCACCTTCCCTACCCTCTCTTTCCTCCTCTTAGGCCCCGGAGGTTCGGATTCAGTGTCACCGCGCCCAGCGGCACTCTTACCCAGAGTTCTGGGTGCTTTCTCATTTCCGCCTTTCTCCATTTTTATTATTTTCTAACTGTAGCTCACTACACGAGCCTTGTCACCTTATACGCATTCCTCTTGCTTGCGCAGTTCGGTCTGCGCCCATTTTGCCGCCCACCCCTTTAACCGCCGGTAACCTCGGCTCGCTGTGCTGGACCTGCCGGTCCTGTACAGCGCAACCCCCTCACTTGACCAGACCCTTTCCTCGCTTTGCGTTTGGTAAAGGGTCTGGTCCAGCAGGACTACCGCCGTTTAGGTTGTAGACTGCCGTACAGCATAACTTGTGAATTTTTATTATCAGAGTCTAGTGTACCAAGAAAGCTGCCTAAAGCACATCGTTTATTATTGTTGTTAAGTTTAGTAAGTTTACCTTATTTAGCTTTCACTTTATTTGCTTTTGTATACAGAAATCTACCTACAATATTGAAGTTTTTAGTTGTTGTAATGATTCTATTCACATTAAATTAGCCATAAAGTGTAATAATTCTTTCTTTGACTTCATCTTGTGACTCGTCACTATAAACAGCAAATGTTAGTTTTTCCCCTACATAGATAAATTATATAATCACTGGTAATATGACTGTTGCTATTATAAGCATTGTAGCAATAGTTAGTGAAGAAATCTGCTGCATTACAACACCATATCCCCTCATTTAATTCCGTCATTTACACTATTCAAATTGGTAAATATTGTATAAATAGTTAAACCAATGCATGTAACTCTCAGAAATATAGCTTGAACTATCCTCAGGATAGTTAGCTATCAACAATTATTCTTTGCAACCTTGGTGGATTAAAGTTGTTTTAGTTAACTAAAACTAAAACCAATTTTGGCCTATCTTAAGAAAAACTAAACCATAGAGAACATGAAAAAATAACTAAAACTAAATACTATAGAAGGCAGCAAATTTGTAGCTAGAAGAATGACAAAACTCTGAGCACTTTTTATTGTAACTAGCCATTTATATGAAGTAGTTAGCGAAATATTTCCTGCCATTCTCTGATGATCCATGAATGGATAATGGACTCATATTGATGATATACCTGATTGAAATCACTATTCAGCACTTCATGTATGTTAATAAGTGGATGCATATTAAAATGGCATAGCTGAACTTGTCTAGCTATATAACCACAATTTAAACTTAGAATTAAGAAATAGCTACTAATAAGAATGAATTGTGTTCACATAAAAATCACTTAGTTATCCTAAGCAATCTGCCTTTTATTTCTTCACCAAATATTTTCATCTACAAAAACTTATACGATTAGTTCATATAGTCTACAAAATTAATATATAAATCAACTATAATAAGAAGTAAAAACTACAAAAAAAAATACATCTATTGCTCATGCTTTAAATAAATCAAAAGTATTGTTAAGAAATATTCACAGGCAATAGTTAGATTAAGTTTTCTTCTTGGGTTTATTTACAGCTGCATATAATTGAGACACATTTTTGTCTTCTTCACTCCTTGTTTTGTCTATGGCAGAATACATTTGTGCGGTATCTACATCAATCTTATTCAATGTTTTCTTTTTCTTACTTTTATCCACTACGGAATATAATTCTGAACAATCCTGATTACCATTGACTTCAATTTTCTTTCGATTTTTCTTAGCTTTCTTATCTACAATAGCATACGTGTCAGATATATCAGTACTTGATGCATCAACGTCTTTGGATTTCTTCTTTTTAGTTTTATCAACTTCAGCATATAGCTCAGTTTTATCAGGACCACAATCAAAAGGAGTTTCCCCCTCCTTTCCATTTTCATTTACTTTCTTGTCAAACACTTGAGTATAAGTATCAAAACTATCCTCATATTTCTTGTCATTTCCCATTTCATATCCTGAAGAACCATCAGGTAATTTCTCAATTGCTTGACAGTTCTCAATAGTTGTTGAACTGTCTTTTGCTGACTGAAAACAATGCAGCATCGACCAATTACTACCACAAATTTTCTTACGAAATACGATCAGTAAAATAAGTGGCACAGTTACTGATATGAGGACAACAATAGCCACAATCACGATTATGATTGGGACAATACTGATGGATGCGCTAGTAGTTGATGATGCAGTAGTGCTAATATCTCCTATCCTCTGCGTAATTGTTGTATCAGTACTAATTGGTTTATCTGTACTTCTGGATGATGACTTAGTGTCAGCTAGTACAACATAAAGTGCAATTATAAGTGCATTATTTATTGCTCTCTTTATAGCTGCTTTAGAAATTTATCAAACATTATTATTGTTAATTTTTGAAAAGTAATTAGCTATATCTTGAAAGATGGGAATTTTTTGAGAAACCAGTATATTTTCATAATTGACAGAGATCTTAACTGTTTGTCTATTTGTCTGACAGTTTGCCTGCCTACCTGTCCGTCAGTAGCTCCCTATTATGTACTGTACATAAATGTAACAATAGTTAACTAAAATAAGCAGTTAGCTACTTATTTATGACAAAATTATTATATATGAATACTATCCTTATATAAATACCTGTCGTAAAATACTTGCTAACACTTGTCATTGTAGTAGGACTATATGTTGGAGTAGCTGATGATGGAGATGTGCTAACAATATTAGATGAAGGACAGTCTGATCTCTTGGAATTATAAAATGACACCTCAGCAAGATAGTATCCTGCTGGAACATTTCCAGTCACCGGGACTAAAGTTGATAAAGTAATTGTATTAGCAGTAATGGGACTGAATGAGTCACATACTCTTATTAGGTGGTCACATGATGTTTGATCAAATCTTACATTATGTACACTTAATCCAAACTCAAGTCTTACAATTCCTGGTGCTCCCATTAGCTCTTGAGGACAATTTAACATTATTATTTCAAATGCTTCAATGTTGTTTAGTGCTCCACTTCCAGGAGGAGAAAATTCAAATTTAATTGTACCAACAAGATCAAGTACTAGTAGTTGACTTGCCCAACGCGTGTTGTTATTTCTTCCAGTGAGTGAGGGAATAACTCCATCAAATAAAACACTGCTTTGTGGAGTAGTACATACTTGACTACCATCCATAGTAACTGAAGTATTAGAACAATGGCCACTCTTTGATGATCCATGTATGGATAATGGACTTATACTGATTGTATATTTGATAGGAGTTACTACAGTATAAATGCAATAATTAATATATAAATTATTTCATTGAAATATTATCATGAGCTACAGGCTGCAGCTTTTAATAAATGAAAGCATTTTTTTTTAAATTCAAATGCATGCACACTTTTGTGCTTCTGGCTACTAACATAAGCTCGGATAGTAGTAGCCATACTATGGTGTAGGCTCAGTGCTCACAAGTGCACTCATTCTTTCACGAGGATGTTTGTCAATAGTGGTAAACGTAATTGTAGCTAACTCAGAGACTGCAAATGATGCTGAATAACTTCTAGCTATTAAAATGCACATGTTAACTGTTAATAATCACATTCCTTGTTGCATTCACACCTAAAAGAGCAAAGATTATATTTATTGTGTAATTTCTTTTTTCGTCTACAGGTACACTTGTGTGAAAGCTAGAAATCTGAAATTTTGTTCACCTTTTTATAAAAATAATTATATAAAACAAAGTCAGTTGAATATAAAAATTATGTAGTTTTGGCATTAAAGCTGTGGCTGTGCGAACTCCTGCAGTCACAAAAAATGATAAAAAAATATCTGTTTAAGCCAGAAAAAGATCAATTCTAATGCTTAAGCTGATAATATGCAATTCTAAATCTGAGGTCATAGGAATAGATACAGCCTAGCTAATTAGTTAAATTACAGTATATATGAATATGACAGGGCATTCATTGAATTTTAAGTACTGCAATCTATCTATTGCATTGTCAATGCTCAATAGAATTTGATCACTGTCAATTTAATATATCTAACATTCACTAGAAAACACTATGCCACTCACTTCTACGTGTGTCTGAGATAGCGAATAGATAGCATGTCCATACAAAAAAATTTACCATAGAACTTGAAATCATCATTGTTTTTACTATACATTTAAAAAAAATATCATAGTTTAATGCTAAGTCAAACTCATGCTTAAAGATGATTCATCTGACACACAAAGTTTGGTACATAACACATTTGTGACTGCTTTATAGCTACATAATTATTTGAGACATTATTGTCAAACATATCTATATAAACAATGCAAATTATAATGTAAAATAATCTAACTACCTGCTATAAGTCACCTATACTTACATGTGGGTCATGCATGATGTTCAAATAAAACATACACTGTAAACCAATAAGTTCACACCAAATTAAGCGTGAATCACTTATAACAATAGTCATACCAAAATATGGTGTGATGTGCATACCTCATTGTTTTCGTGTGAAGTACACGCCAAATTCAGTACGAGTTCATACCAAATTCAGTGTGAATTCACACCATAAACAGTGTGAACGCACACTTACATTAATGTTTAATTATTTTTAGTTGGGTTGTTCTAATATTGTATTTATATATCAACATTATTACACTGTTAAAATGGGGTGCTTTAATAACATCTCGCGAGGTGTTTGCCAGGAGGCTCTGCCTGGACACCCCACTTTGAGCCCTTATAACTTCCACAACACATACATACTTTTACCAAATGAGAATATATAATAATAGCTTATATCCTTTAGTTTCTCCATTTCAAATATCTTTTAGTTTTGACTAACTATGGAAGCAATATCCTACTTAACACCAAAACTGAGTTATCCAAACACCCCATTTTTAACAGTGTATTCAAACAGAGATTGGTGAATGTTCAGTGCCTGAATCCCAGATCTCATTAATCAGAGGACTAAAATCTTTGTCAACGCTCTTACATAAGCACACAAGTGTAAAACACATTCATGAGGTAGATTACAATGATAATAGCATAGGTTTTTGCCTGCACATGAATAAAATTAATGTTCGGTAAAGGGTCCATGTTTTTCCCTTGAGGGTGAATTTCAAGCTAAGTGTGCATCCACACTAGGCAGAAAGTGTGAAGGACACACTATGCAGAGATGGTGGGCATTCACACCCACCAGTTTGGTGTGAATTCGGTGGGTTTTCATGCTATAATTTTACAGCGTAGATAGCTAGTATTATTGTATTATTTTCTAGCAAATATATTTTGTGTGACCTAAAATCACTATAACTTACTTCTTGTGTCTGATAGAGCAAATAGATACCATATCAATACAAAAGTTTTTGTCATAAATCTTGAAATCAACATCTTGATTCTGAAATAAAATTCAGCTTTTACTAAATTACTCATGCTACAATGTTTATGCTAAAAACTTTTCATGTGATTACCTCAAGGGTGGTTTGTAAAATATGACTAAAAACAAAAAAAAATTATACATAGCTAATTTGAAACATTTTTATGTTTTAAAAGTAGCTCGTTAACCATAGATAATACATTAATTAAACAAAAAAAATTATATTGATAAACAACACACTTGGGCTTAAATTGATAACCTTTTTTTTTCTTCCTATATTACATTAATCCTCAGTGTGTATGCATGAGAGCGTTGTAAGGCTACTCTTATATCTATCTGTCAGTCAGTCAATTGCATTCAGTCATATTACAGCAGATCTTGAAAAAGCCATAAAATGTTGTAATGGACATTTTAATTTTTGTTTTGATTCACTTTTTTGGAAAAGGCTTGTGGTTAACGTCCCTATTGTCAAGTCGTAATCTCGCAAACAAAGATTATCTTACTACCCACATAGTTTTGTTTTATGGTCTTAGTGGTTTACCAAGTGCTGAAATTGGAGTTCACCATTGAAACTACGGGTGATGTGACTGTCCCTTGCATGTCTAGCATTCCTTATGGAGACAAATTCAAATGCAATGACTATACATCAACAAATGGCACTAACCAAATAAATTATTGTGTTTGGTCTTTGTAATAGCAGCCTGGTGTATACTATAGTGGTTGGAATGTCAAAACAATTGCTATCCACTCATTTAATTGTGTTCTCAAACATTTAATCATTGTCTTTGTTTGGTAATAGTCATTCGTAAAAATTTGAATTGGGGAGCATGTGCAAATTCTGACAAGGGTTTGTAGCTAACTAGCATGGTGGTGAATCTGTTCCAATCCTGAACTGGGCTAAACAATAGATTGCTGAGGGTTCACATGTTTGGTGCTTAACTTAACGAACACTATTCTCACTGCAAGTTAAAGTTTCATATGGTTTTAAACACACAAATTTATAATTGTAGCCTGACAGTTTCTATGGAAGTGGTTTAGCTGAATCCCCAAAGTTTATTTTAAACTGACTTTGCACTGCTGCTTTCCTATGAACCAAAGTAATTTCATTGATTGACATTAACTACCTTGGTCAAATATATATACATGTATATATATTATATGTACATATGTATACATTCAGAGTGTGATAAGGTGAGATATTTCATGAGCACATTAATTTATTATTAGTGAAATTAAAGCTAAAAGTGAAATCTCTTGTTACATTAACTGTGACCGAGTTTAATAAGTCGTTTATTCCATACTAAATCTTCACTGCAGGTAACTTGTACTAGGCATGGCAACTCCTTGGTGGGAGTTAGTAAAAAGGATTAGCGCCAAATAAAACTTACCACCGTTATGTCACAAGTAAACTCTTTCTCACATTTTATGAACATACGATATAAAATCCTGATTATCTTACAGGGAATGTCAACTTCCACCTCATCTTCGACATGGTTGCTGGTATCGTCGCTACTTGCATTTCTCTAGTAGCTAACTCTCAAGTTGAAAACTCGTAGTTTTTCTCAACTAGCAACTAAGTGACAGATTTAGTCAGCAAGTCCAAATCTTTAGCCTCATCAGTAGTACCTCCACAGTATCTATATATTCACTCCACACCTTCCCTCTCGCTTTCACTGGCAGAAAAATCATCGCAGACAAGATCCACCACCTCTGTTGCAGAAACATTTATTGCCATTTTTCAAACCAATGCAAAGTTTTTCTAACCCAATTACCTTAGTCATGTAGCTAATAGCCATTTCTATTCTAAAAAAGAACAATACAGCCGTGTTTTAGATGACAGAGCTAAGCTTTAGCATTTTTTTTTTTCTTCGTTTAAGGACGTCAGGGTGGCACATCCCCTCATTTTTTTAAGAAGCCTGCCCCACCCCCAAATTTCTGATAGGTTATTCCACTAGAATAGCTGCAGTGCTTCTTTGATTATTGGAGCGCCTTGGGCCTTTTGGTGAACATAGATTTCTGCTCTGACTATATACAAAATGCAATGACTTGTCAAGGACCATTGTCTGTTCATCAAACAACTGATGACTTGATACCCACTGAAACTATAATGTATAGGAAGGAGAGAAAATTGAATTGTTGCTTTATGAAAGTAGCTATTAATTCCCATAGAGTGACATGCTCATTTAGTTTCTTAAAGTGTCATGTAATTCAAACCTAAGAGCTTCAACTGTATCATGTAAATTAAAAAGTAAAAGTCGTCCCCCTTCCCCCAAACATTTTCAACATACCTACTCCTCCATTAATTATAGCTATGTAATGTTCCTACCACCCAAATAAACCCAATATTAATTTTAATACATTATTCATATTAATTAGACATTAACCTTAAAATAAGAATGTATACAAATTGTAATAATTGTATTAAGTAGCTAACACAGAATATAGGCTTAGCACAAGTAAATAAAATCCAAATAAGGTCCTTTATTATTATACAAACCAAACAACTTATTGTACCAATAGCTACTGTGATCATAAGAGACGCAACAAATGTTGAATAGCTAGATGAAGATGTTCTAGCAAGGTTTGTCATTTAGTTTTGATTCGATTGAGAATGCTCCCATTGCTCTCACTGTCCATAGCTATATAGCTACCATATCCCACTCATTACTGTTAACATCCTTTGAAGTAAATAAGAAATGAAAAAAGATGGTAAATGCAGGAAAGTTTTTAGTGAGAAGCGATAACTAATGCAGGGAATTTAGCATCACAATTAAGTCAAATTGGAAGAATTTAACAAATATAATTGGAAATTCAAGTCATTAAACCTCGATTATGACTCTAGCTTGCTATTGTTTTTTTCTTGTTTTGTTACCTTATTGCTATTATAGCTATTTATACTATAGGGTACCTTTACGCTGAAAACGGACAACTCTAGCAGCGCAAGAAAGACAGGAGGATATAGCTACTACTGTAACTTTACTAATCTCAACGACCAAACATTCTTTTTTTATATACAGAAACAGCAGTACATGGCATTTTCATTTGAAATATTATGCACATATCCAAAGTTCAATAACAACTGTACAAGTGTAGCTAACTAAACAATCTCTTTCCACACTAATTCTGTGGATATACAGGAACTGAAAGCTAAATAAGGCAAACTTATTAAACTTACCAGTAATAACAAACGTTACCCACAGTAAAACAACTTTCTTATCTCTATTAACATTCACAAGCTAGGTTGGCCTTTTACTGTGGGTAACGTTTGTTATTACTGGTAAGTTTAATAAGTTAGCTTTCAGTTCCTGTATATCCACAGAATGAGTGTGGGTAGAGATTGTTTAGTTAGCTACACTTGTACAGTTGTTATTGAATTTTGGGTATGTGCATAATATTTCAAATGCGGGAGAGGGTTATAGTCGTCCTGTCTGTTTGTCTGTTTGTCTGTCTGTCTGTCTGTCTGTCACGCTCTGATTTTGGAGATTACTGACAATTAACAGTTGATTTAGGTATTAACTTACTCAGGACGAAAATTTAAGACCTTTTATTGTGCTACTTTTTTTTAATTTCGGGCTATTCGTTGAGAAAAAGCGAAGCTTTCTCCGCGTACAGTGCTTCCAACTAAAGAGTGGATTTTTTTTAAACTACTGTATAGACCCTCACTACAGTCATTTAACATACACATACCTTTTCTTCCAATAATGTTTGCAATAGTAAAACTGCCTGTTTAGAGAATGGAAAATGGAGAACAGCACTTTTCTTACTAATACTGTATATTTTACGCCATTTTTGTTGACGTCAAGATTTTGCGGTAGTTCGTCAGTAGTCAACGAGCTAAGGTCGAACGGTTATTTCCCTGAGCGGTAAGACGGGACATTCCCTAACTGCAAGCGGCTGTATGGATTCTCATCGTTCTACTAGCAGCAGCAGTAAGCGAAGTCGAAATCATCATTGGCTGGTATTACTAACTTGGAGCCAAGCCTATCCCAGAGGTCCTCTTTTTCAAGAGCTGAAGAAAAACTGCTCCCAAGGCTCCCAGTGACAACATCAGGGCTATGCAGTTGGATGATGGGCATTTAGCTTTTTAACAAATTATATTATATAGCTAAAGGGTAGAAAAATAACTAAATTAAAATAGCTAAAGGGTAGAAAAATAACTAAATTAAAATAGCTAGCTACTGTAGCCCAACTGAAAATCAATCTATTGTTCCATCCCAATTGAGGGAAGATAATAATGATATTTGATGAAGCTATAGCCAGTTAATGCATTGTATGACATTAAAAATGAGCAGTAAGAGACAGTTAAATCCAGCATGCTAGTCCATAGCTAACTATGTAAATGCCCATTTGAAGAAGTGGTTGAGTGTAGTTTATCTTAGTATAATAAACACATCATTGCAGTAAGACTAGCTGTTGGATTAGCTAGTTGATGAGGAAGAACAAGCTGATCTAATAATTGTAAACAAAACACCAAAAGTTGTGCATTGGAATAGATAGCTAAATAAGGAAAAGTAATAATAATAGTATTAGGCTTGAATCAACTAACTTATATCCTTATCACATCGTGATAAATGCTTAACTATTCTATGACTAGCTACTTTGATTCCCAAACTGTTTAGTTAGTACAAGTATGCCATGGAGGACAAAATAATAGCTATGCTACAACAAATGTCCTTAATCAAGAATTAGAAAATTGAACATTAATAGTAGCTACACTATCAAGGCTAAATGCAGCAGTTATGGACTTGACTATAGATAGTACAACTTTTGTCATCACTTCCTATTATTTTGAATCGATGATTTTCATCATAATATTATATTTTATACACTAGTGTATATCACACTTTGTGCATGGTGTTAAATAAAATACCTTGTAAAGTATTATTGTGTAGTCATCATTTGCATTCATCATTGTAGTAGGACTACATTTGGGAGTAGCTGATGAAGAAGTCTCTTCTAGTAGTGTAAAATGAAACTTCAGCAAAATAGAATGTTGTTGAAAGTTGTAGTAATGGCATTGAATATAGCACATGCCCTTATCAGATAATCACTTGACATGTGATTGATAATATGCCACTTAGCATGAAATTCACACTCAAGTGAATAGCATGGACCCTTTACCGAGCATTAATTATATTCATGTTCAGGCACAAACCAATGCTATTATCATTTTATCTGCCTTATAATGAGATCTGGTATTCAGGCATAGAACAAATTATAATGTTGATATAACTATAATAATATTAGAATCAACCCAACTTAAAATAGCTAATTAAGCAATAATGAAAATATATGAGTTCACACTGTTTAGAGTGTGAACTCACACTGAATTTGGTGTGTAGTTCACACCAAAATGATGAGGTGTGCACATCACACCTTATTTTCTATTGTTGCAAGTGATTCCCACTTAATTTGGTGTGAACTACACACCTCTTGGTTTATAGTGTATGCCAAAAATGGGATGTGTAGGGCATGTCAACTACTAATACTTGGTGTTGGTAGTAGCTACTATTACATTTGAATTTTCAAATAAAGTGACTGATTTAATTAAGCACTTCTTTTATGTTACAAGAAAATGAGGCATCACATTTTTGTACCGAATCCATCCTTTAACTACTAACTCACATGACTTCATCTATATTGTGTGGCATACCTTAGCTATGTAGCCAAGAAACTGCTCATTAACTCTTCAACTTTAAAAAAATTACTTAGCTAGTGCATTTAGCTAGCTGGCATTCATCACTATATTGATCTAACAAAAGAAAATGCCAACATGTTTGGAAAGTCCTTAAAGTAGCTACACTGTACCTAACAGGTGTTCGTTAACCAAAATAACAGACTAATTACACTCTAATTATTAGTTATGGTTCGTTTTGTTTTTGTTCTTTGTGTTTTGTTTTGATAACTTGTCTTATGGCTTATAGTTTGAGTCACATATAATATTGTTGCACAAACAATGGCTAATCCACTTGATAAAGGATTTCTCAACTCTTTGTCAGTTGACACTGTTTTAAAGTAAATAACTGACTCCTACTGGTCTTCAGTAAATATAAAAGATAAACAAGATAAATCTTTTGTTACCAGTGTATTGACCTCTAAGCTCTGACATTTACAACCAGGGAACATTGAGCAGGGTCTGCTTCTGCAAGAATATGTTTAGTCCTTTTCTGGCAAGTCTGCCAATGGAAAAGATTTATTAGGGTAAAGCCATAAATTTGGTAAGTCTTTTCACAATGAAGCCACATGGTCTTATTTCCTCTGCTAGACACAGGACAGGATTCAATCTACTGACACGAGTTCAGAATAGTAGAACTTTTCTTTAAACTATTCTAAAGTAAAATTTAAACCCAGACTAAACTAAACATTACTCTTTTGCAGATCCGTTCCAACAGATAAAGACTTTTGTTGACAGAGGTCAATGTGGTTGTGAGTGGGGGTCGTCAATGGAGTAGCGGTCGAGCTTATCCTTTCCGATCCCTTCTCGCGATAGCGCTGCCACCAAGATTCTCACTGCAAGCTTAGCAGCACACTCGTCAGCACACGGGGACCTTGTAGTAGGTGGGCCTGGCCTATAATGATAATGTAGCCGCGACGCGGAGCTATACGTCTTCAACAGATTTTATGGAATCCGGTCACACCCGGGAGCACTAATTTATATACACTTAACAATAAATGTGTGACGACCTTTACCTACGCCAATCTAAATGACACAAAAATCATACTCTAAAAATATACATAATACTAATGAGTTCATAAGTCTCTGTCCGTCTTCTCTTTACCTTCTCTCCTTCTTCTCTCCTTCTTCTCTCTCTCACTGGAGGCCAGACCCACAGTCAAAATGTTGTCATGATCGGAATACAAAGCTTGAGTCCAAAATAAAGGAGAAAGATGCTCAAACAGATTTATTGAGAAATCCATAATGCCACCAGCTGAATGTACAGAGACACACCTCTATCCAGAACTCCCTTCCAGTTAGTAGGATCATACCAGTAAATTTCTCTTAAAAATCAGAAAAAGGAGAAGAACCAGGGGAAGTAACTTTGGAATTACGGCGAAATTTGCAGAGAATTCCTCAAATTGCTTTTCTCTAGTCAATTTTGACCCTATGGTGCTAGCTATTACTTAAGTAATCATTGATCATCTCAACATTGAATGACATTGTCATCACTCCTGGATCTGAATAATTTAACATGTGAGTTTTACCTATAACAAATCTAAAGAAATCACCTGGCTGTCATCCCCTACCTGCCATCTGTCACCTTCCTTAGAGAAAAAATAAGACGCAATGATTCTCTAGACTAGTCCCTAATTCAGACAATCTGTTTTGGCCATCTTGTGAGACCTAGTCCACATCCTGGAAGTGTTGGACATCTTTTTCATTGTTTGAAGTGAATTGTGTGAGTCTTGTCAAATTAGCAGTCTCAAGGGCAGTCTGGAGTGTTACTTCTTTGACTGAGTATCATTTGTGAGTCTTCACCATTCTTTGCCACTGATAAATACAACACCTGGTAAAAGCATGCTCATCCTCACACTCCAAAGTAAGTTATTTCATGCTGTTTAGCTCATGTGCTATGAGTCTTCCTGGTGCTTTGTAGTTCAGGAAACTTAAGAGAATCACTGCTTGCTTTTCCAATTAGTAGCTAAGCAAGATCTTGAAGGAAGTGGAGAACGGGCTCTGATTTCAAGAGATTATTCATTTCCTTGGGATGACTGTAATCTCTAACACACTTTTCATGTAGTCCGCTAGCTATCAGCTAAGAAAACAATCCAGTGACCATGATATTCATCACCTTTTAATAAATACAACTCATCACTCGTCCTTGCGCTATTGTCCTCCTTCATAAACCTTTTGGGAATGGCAGCTTCTTCATGATGACTTACTTCTAAGGACAGTCCAACAGCTTGTACGTCATTTCATGGATTGTTTTTGCACATCTAACTACTGTGAAAAGTGTTACAGTAACTATATATGTATCATCCATGTGTATGCATCATACTTAGTCTTGCTCCTCCCTTATGAAGCCAAATCATCCCTACAAGTGGCTGCCTATTTGTATGTAAAACTCCTCTACATGTATCCATTGTCTCCAGACTCCAATCAAGTAAGTGTTGGCCCAAGTCATTGTATGAATATAAGACCTGTGTCAACCAAGAAGTTTCTTCTATATAATATACACCTTGCTCAACATTCCAAGATTGCGGTTGAAGATACATCAATATCAGTTAAACCTTCCCAAGGGTCATTCTCTGTCCAAGCTCAACTTCACCATGAAATCATCTACTCTACATTGGAGTCAAATGTGGTAAACTTATGACTATTCATGCTTATCCTGTTCAGTTTTTGTGGTCATCATACTACTATAAATGTATCCACTCTTGTGCATTTTGATGGTTGATCTTTTAAATCTTATATAGACTTTGTTGCGTTACACAGTGACTGTGTGGTGGTAATAAGAATACTACACCAATTCAGATATTCCAGTTCTACTTGCAGCCCCAAGACCTGAATCCCTCTATGGTTGAAATCTATTACCATGAAAATTTTATCCATACACAATATTGACCTGGCCATTTGCTCCTAGGTAGATTACTTATATGAGCCTTACCTTGCCTTTGACTGATTAACTTTTAGTCAATAATTTTATGTGCAATTAATTCTATACAGTGAATTCTCTCAACAACGGGCTCCCGAAGAACGGTCAGCCTCTCCACAGCGGTAGTTTTTAGTGGAACGAAACGTTTACAGTACAGTTCCAATAGTTTTATAGCCTCCGATGAACGGCCACCCCCGAATTCTTAACAACGGCCAGGGATAAATATCCTAGAGCGGTCAAAATAGTAAAATTATAGCTACATAATATATATATATATAATAACTGCTCTTAATAGCTAGTTACAAATGTCCAGCAGCGATCAGTGGTTCAAGAGTATCTTTCAATCTTTGTATATACCGTGGTGGACCGTATAAATCATAGGACTTTAGCCAGCATGTTTAATTGTGGAAGGACCCAGATTGCGCAGATTTTGAAGAATAAGATTCTGTGATGTCTCATCAATCTAATCAATAAAAAAAAATTGTCTAGAGTTCAGTGTTTAAAGATGTTAATGAAGCTTTATATAAATGGTATATGGCAGCTTGTTCTAAGAATATCTATCTTGCTGGACCTCAACTTATTGAAAGCGGAGCATATAGCCGATGTTCTTGGAAAACCAGAGTTTAAAGGCTCAAATGGATGGCTCACAAAGTGGAAGAACATGTATAACATCAAGAAAGTCAGAATTTGTGGTGAGTCTGGAGATGTGCATGGGGAAACTGTTCAATCGTGGAAGGAGAGGTTACCTGAAATACTTCGTGGCTATAGTAAGGAGGATATCTGGAATATTGATGATTTTGGAGAGCATTACCAGAAACTGGATTTGGGCAGAAAGGAAGGCATGCAGAGGTGGGAAGAAGAGTAAACAAAGGATAACAGTGGCATTTTTTGTTACAGCTAATGGAGAAAAAGAAAAGCCAGTTGTTATCTGGCACAGTGAAAATCCAAGATGTTTAAAACGATTTGACAAGACTGTCCTACCCGTGGCTTATTATAGCCAAAAAAACTCTTGGATGACAGGGGAATTGATGGAGGCAATTCTTACAAAATTGAACAGTCGCTTAGCCCATACTAATTGATGCATATTACTTTTAATGGATAACGCTGGTTGTCATCCTCCTCACCTAGAGACCATATTTAAGAACATAACCATTTGTTTTTTGCCTGCAAACACTACTTCGAAGTTGCAACCATTAGATTTTATCATAAAGAATTTCAAAGTTCACTATCGCACATTGCTATTGAAATATATAGTAGCCAAGATTGGTGAGTGAGTGGCCAAATCTGTCAACATTTTGGTGGCCATCAGATGGGTAGCACAGGCATGGGAGAAAGTGAAAGCAAGCACAATACTAAAAGAGGTGATTCAACAAGTCATTTGCATTGAAATGGATGACAACTCATGGGATGAATCACAATTCACAACAAGATGACGAAGAAAATGATGAAGAAGATGATGAAGCAGGTGGTAAAGATTCCGATCAACCAGAACCAGCAATTATAACATTCAAAGAAGCCATTGCTTCACTGGAAGAGGTGCAGCATTTTCTGGAAAGAAAAGGTCAATTGGCGGTGTCTTTTAAAGTTGGGTCAATATTTGACTCCATAGCAGCTATGCAAAGTAAATCACTAACACAGAGATCATTATTTTGACTATTTTTCACCTCAATAAACCATTCATTGGTCTATTTCTATTATATTAAGGATTATCATTGTTGCTTGGCATAATACTCTAAGAACCCCCGAAGAGAGGCAATTCTCTCAACAAAGGTCATACGATCTGTCCCCAAGACCGGTTGTTGTTCGGAGGTTTTACTGTAGTTCCCCTGGGCGGGATTTGCAATCCAGTAGGCTCAAAATTGTGGTCCTAGAGGTAGCTAGCTAGTCATACAAAGTTAATCTAAATAGATAGGATTGTTTGTGGACAGTGTGGGAGATGCAATACATTGCAAGAGTGACAAGGCAAATCAAAGTGGCATACATTGAAGAGGGTGGACTTGTCATGAGTGTGCCTCTGTCTGACCTGGAGGAATGAATATGTGTGATTGATTGTAGAATTTGGTAGGGATGACCTACATAGGCAATTTTAACTATTAGCTAGCACACTGCCAGGTCACATTCTTGAGGAAGTTTTGAAGACTGGGTATAAATATCCTTAGAAGGATATAGAAGAAATATAATTATCTCGGCATAAAATGTTTTTTTTTGTGTGATGAAAAACCAGTAAATTTAATACCTAAATAAGCAAATCTTCAGTAAAATGCGATGGTGTATACAGGGATATAAAAACTGGTGGTCCAGATTAGATACGAAGAAACTTCGACTTATGATAGGAAATTTTAAACAAATTTGATATTAAGCACAGGAGAGGCAAATTTTTTATCCTTGTGTTAATGAAACGTTATAACATTTAAAATTTTGCCACCTTAACCAGAACAAATTTTTTTTCTCCTGAAACTCTTCATGTGTTGTTCAATACATAAACTTATGTCATAGTCAGATATTATGTCCATCTTCAAGGTGTGGCCTGTGGATTAGTTCCATATTCATAAAAATACAATTTAAATCAATTGGTTACCAATACTGCAATAATTAGCAATACAATGCACAACAAAGTCACATTGATCAATGACTGTCAAGATGAAGAATTATGACCACCAGAAGCTAACAGAAAAGCTAGTGTCTAGAGATCGAAGATAGTGCCAGCATCTCGGAGGAATGTACAGCATTTGTCCAGCATGAAGGATGAATTCTGAATACTGAGCGTTGTGAAACAGAGGGAACAGGGACACATCTGGACACTCTACATCTACCTGCAAGACACCAAATACCAAACATACAATATAATATTTAGCTAATATTTAAGGCTTAAAAGATAATTGCATACTCTTGGTAATAGTATGTAAGCATGTTCTTGCTTTATCCTATTAAGGGAAAATTGTGAAAAAACAACAAAAAACAACAAAAACAAAACAAAAAACTTTTAAAAATGTCAAGCCGATAGCTGTTGTAAATTTCTAGTTGTTGTTTTTTTTAATTAAAAAAAAAAAGACTCAATTAAATAGTTTGATACAGAGATAATAATAATAATAATAATAATAATAACAATAATAGAAACAACAACAATAATAACAATACTAATACTAACTACTACTACTACTACTATTACTTGTAATAATGAAGCACCAAAGGTGCGAACAGCGCTACTATACACTAGCTAGCTATAAAAAAAAAGGAAACTAAGTAGAAACTAAGTGAAATACCACGGTAGCTAAGTGAAATAGTACGGGTATGTGCGCATGTGTGCCGCATTAACCTTGGAAACGTACAGTTCAAGTAGTTTCTAGTTGGAGACAATGTCATTCTGAAACAGAAACTCTGCCCGTATTAAACGGAATGTTTTTCAACAGATTAGGAGGAGCCGTATGTTGAAAATGAAGTTCCAGCAGAAGATAGTCCTCAAATATGAAGATATTGAGTGAATGATACAGTGTATCTGCAAATAATAAAAAAAAAAAAAAGAGAAAAAAAAAGCTGGCCTACTATTAGCGAGTGATAGCACGGGTAACCTGTGCTAGGGATCAATAGCACTTGTAAAGCAATTGAAATAGCACTCGGCTTCTCCTCGTGCTATTAATCCTGAATAGCACAGTAACCCGTGCTATTACTTATACAAATCAGCAGTTAATTGTCAATAATCTCCAAAATCAGAGCGTGACAGACAAACAGACAGACAGGATGACTACTGTAACCCTATCACACATGTGCGCAGAGGATTAATAATCGTCACCTAAGCTCTAAGGAAATGGCCAGCTCCTATGCATGAACAGGAACGGGTGGGGAAGGGGGGAAGGGCACAAGGAATAATAATAATGATAATGATCATAATAATAATAATGATAATAATAATAATAATAATAATAATAAAAGGGAATGCCATGAGTTTGCTGGCTAGTATTTACACCAGTGCCACAAACACGTGCGTCAATACAGCCTATTACTGTAGGTGAGTGAATCTCTGGTACAATATGTGTAGAAACATAATGATATACCCGACAAGATGAATAGCCAATGTTATTGTTAAATAGCACTAGCTGAATAAATCCTATTGTTACACAGCTGCCAGCTCTTAAGCTTATTGGGAAAATAAACAAATATTCTCCATGTTTGTATTAGATTGGTGGCATAAATTACTCACAAGACTGAAGAGAGTGGAAAATACTAACCGAGAGATTCAGCTAGTGTATATTTTAGTCACTTGATGTGCTATTATTGGAAAAGTTTTATTACTAGACAAATATCGATCACTAAATATGCTGACAAAATAACATCCCATCAACGTCACCGGCTTTAAGAGAAGGACTTGAGAGAAAAGTGCTAGTGATGGCAAGAAGAGCTAGCTATACCTCTATAGAAGAGAACTTTAGTTAGACTTTGAATGACAAAAGTTGGAACTGTTAAAGAGGGTCAGCCACTATGATGTGAGAATGAAACGTGTATGTGTGTATAACTATGGTCTAGAACTTCACTCGTTTCCTTCTGGTTCACCTCCTTATTCAGTGTCGAAGGCCTTAATGGACCATAATGGACACTAAAAATTTAATAATAATACCATTAATGATCCTAATAATAATTTATAATAATAATCTATATCATAATACCTGTGACCGATAACGAAGTACGCATTCATGAATAATTCATGAGCTAATGAGCAAGACTGTACAGATGTACAATATTCATAAACTCGCGCTGAATTACCGGGTAAATCTAGAGCACAAGGCGAACTGGTTAGCAACCAAACCCAGCACAAAACAATGGATAGTAGGCGGGAGTGGCACAGAAACAGGAGAGCAGCTTTCGTGAACTAGCGCTGAATTACAGAGTAAACCCAGAACGCAGTTGTAAAGAAGTGAAGGGTTTGGCTACACTAGACTACTGGTAGACGAATTCATTTGCAACCTAACCAGGTACAACAATAAATGGAAAGAAGACGAGAGTGGCCGAGAAACAGGAGAATGGGTAAAGTGTCATCACATTCAGTAGAAAGTGATTACCATAATTGTAACTACAAGCGGGTGGAATAGACGAGAATAGGTGGCATAGGCTTCAAAAAAGAAGGGAAACAGAAGGCAAAAAGCGGTTAATTAGCTGGTGGAATTGACGAGCAAAGGTGGTGGAGGAGAAAGTACTAAAGAGAAGGCAAAAAGGAACGATTAATATTGTACTAAAAAGCGGGTGGCATTGAATTGTCGAGTAAAGGCTGTGTAAGTTTCAAAAGAAAGGTGAAAGTATAAGAAGAAGGCAAAAATTTCACAAAGCCTAAATTCATGATTGAAGGACAGAAAGATTCAGAAGCAGGAGAGGTAGACTAAGGAGAAGAAGGACTCAATGACTCAAGAAGAAAGAGCTGAAAAAAAAAAAGGTGGGGATACAGGAGATAGTTCAGGAAAAAATAGAGCAGGAGAGGGAAACTGCTGTAACCTTAACCAACTGTAGAGAATGATAACAATGAATAAAAATATTTATGCCTACTGCATTATAACTTCGCAATACGTCAAGTTCTAGTAATAATAATAATAAATAAATTAATAATATTGATAAATAATAATAATAATAATAATAATTATTATTATTATTATTGTTATTATTATTATTGTTATTATTATTATTATTCACAATTACTGTTTTGGACTTCCTATTTGTAAAATCAACGTATGACAACCAACAGGCAATCAACTATTCTATGCAACATCTATTAAACTAAAGAGTACTGCTACAGTATGTGTAGTTGACAAAGATTCTCTGTATCCACGGAATGATAGGTTAGTAGTTACCTGACTTGTGTTAGAGAGGAGTCCAGAGTGAGGGTACAGATGAGGAGTTTGATCCTCCGCGTACAGTCTCACGTACTTGCGACCTACAACCTGACCACAACCAACAACAAGTACACTAATTAAATATAAATAGTAGCACAGGTAATGTTAATGTGGTCAGAGCGGGGCTGATCCAGCATTAATGACAGGGAGGGGCCAAAATATATCGAGTCCAGCCCCCCCCCCCCCCCCCCCCCCACTTCTCGATCCTTTTGGATCCTCCTGTAGCTCTATATAGTAATGCAAAGATTGCTAAATTGTTAATAAATACTCATTTACTAAAAATGGGCTTCAATTGGAATTCGATTAAAAGTACTTAATAAGCGACATACAAAAGAATTTCTTGTTACTCTTAAAATTATATAGTTGTATAAACTTTGCTACTCATAACTTATCACACCACACCCCTTTGCTCATAATTCTGACTACTGGAAATAACTTTTTTTAATAAATTATAATGTAAACATTAAAAGGATGTCAAAATGAGCATTTTCGCATGTACATATGATGCTATATTTTATCTGAAAGTTACGCACATAAAATCCACAAATTCTCATAACTGTGTCTTCATGCTAACATGTGCAAGTGCACATACCCATTACCTGTGATAACAAGTTGTGCTCAGGGTCAAAGTGCAGAGGAGAGATGGTGCCCTGAGGGCCAAACCAGCAGTTGATTCGGACATCGGAATCTTCAGCCTCAGTTTCCCTTGTCTCCTGCTGGCTGTCCTCACCAGCCACTGCTTCATCTGCAATCTTCAAGCAGCAGTACTCAGGAATACAAATATCCTCACGGAGCTCCGGTACCTAAACAACCATAATATTTACTAATCATCAATCTATCATCATATCGGACCAAACATCATCAAATGCTTGACTTTACTCACATATTCAGCAGCACTGGAGCCAGCAGAATACAGTAATAAAGTAGGGTCACTCTCATATTACACAACAGATTTGTGCGAATTGAATCCTCAATTCCATTTTTGGTGCTAAAATGCCCACAAAAATAAAAAACTTATATTCTCTGCTCCTCAGACAAGCAAACCATGTGTAATTTAAGAAGCTATGTATAACAGTAAGGAATAACTGCCTTCAGTGAAACTCTCCCATAATTTTTCTCTCATTCATTGACAGATCTATACAAAGAGTCTATGCAGATATTCATCATGCCGTGTTTTTGTTTGTTGTTTGTTTTGAGGAATGGATTGGTGGATGGGAGTCGTGGTCTGTATTTCTTTTAGGTGTGTGTGCTCTTCAATTCAAATCTACCATCACATTAAGTACTGACTAATGACTAATAAGCTAACATTGGCATCACAAAAAACAACAAACTATGGAGACACTGCTGTAAGGAAGGCTGGTACATTATACCGATATACTGTCTTATTGGGTCGGATATCTTAACACTAGGTTTCACAATGGCTAATCAAGGACCAGCTCTGTGATAATTCACTGAGCAATAGAAATAATGTTTAGAATTGATTAAATCACGATATTAAATATAAGTACAACATGTCACAACAACAAATACTAATAACAAAACAAAAAAAACAAAAAAACAAAATAGAATGAGTAAAGTAACATAACTAAAGTGAATGAAAAATTAGTGGTTCACTATGACAACTCAAGACCTCTACAAAGACGGCATCAACCACACCCGTTTATGCGATGGTCTGACCTGACAAATACTCATGAAATATCTAGTGCAAGTCTACTTTATTTTCACTGAGATAACGGTATTTTTACCAACCAGTGACTGCTAATTAATTTAGCTCCACGACCACCAGTTGTTTCCTGGATGGCATAATTTTTTTTTTACCCTTGGGAGTCAACCAATTAATTAAATAAGTAATCAACTTATTACTACAACTTGGCCAAACCAAATACATGTTACATAATCATTAGAAACCTTACCTATGACTCCTACTCTACATCGGCCAGCTAGATGCAGTCCTTACTAGTTAATTAGAACAATGTGTTTATGACATCATTGTGAATGCATGCCACTTGTACTTTGACCTCAGAATGACCCTAAAGCACTCTGAATTATTACCAAATAACGGGTTGGCGAGCGAGCGAGACACTAACAGGGGCTACATAATTGAGATTCCATGGTTATTTTTTTGCTTTATTTATATGGTATGTGTGACCCTGTTTTTTGCTGGCAGCACTAACTAGTGATGTGCTCTAATAGCACAAAATAGCGAAGCGAGCGATGCATGTTCCCTGTAATTGCAGCTATTCCATGCATGCTTGGTGTGGCTACAAAATACTGTCAGATTCTTTACTTTGCTACCTGTTTCTGTTTCGTTTTAGCTCTCCTCCTCCTTTCCCTGTCTTTTTCATTATCGCTCTCCTTACTAATTTTTCTTCAGGAGTTTCTAACGCCCTCAAAGCTCTTGACCGAGCGTTTCTAACGTTTTGTCTACTGGGCATCGCTACTTCGTACGGCGGGTAAACAAAACAAAACGTTGCTAAGAAGGTTACCCGGCCCGCGCAAGCGCGTAGGAGAAAGAATACACACGTACGCCCACGCAAGAACAAAAACAATTTCTAGACCTAAATATATCGCGAACTCATTAGAGAGTCAGCTCCGCTCGCTTCGCTGAATTACATAATTTGGTAAAGTGCCTTGATAAAATACAGAATTGGATCTGCCTAACAGTGAGTTGCGGGTCCAAGCTATTATTGGGCAGACCTAAACGCCTGAACCTTTTGTTTTTTTATAGTAACTGTAGACCCAACATCTAGAGGTCATTGAATGTGTAAGTGAAGTTAGCACATTTCAATTTCAACAGTTATTGAAATTCTGGTAAGGGAAGTAGCTCATAGTTATCTCTCCCCTTAAAGTTAGGCTAGCTCGCTCGCCATTTGTGCTGAAGCACACCACTAGTGTATGAAATACAAGTTGATTACCTGGTCAAATAGTCGATGCTGTGCCAGGTAGGCTTTCGAACGATCACATGACTCTTTTGCAGCCACGCCCACTATGTGCTCATCAATAAACTCGGACACGGTCATCAGCTTTTGAGACCACTCGTGGTCCGTGTATTTAGACCCCAATTCAACCGGGACAGTCCTGGGACCAGCCACGCCCTTCAGGTAAGACAAGCTACAACAAGACCACACCCAACATGGTAATGGAAAGGTGATATGTACATGCAATGTAATTGACCAAACTCAACGATAAATTTTGAGCAATTGCCCCTCCCCCTCTAAAGTTATATCAAGCTGACCAAAAATGTTGACTAGCTTAGGTGGAATACTGACAGAACTGGCATCAACTTGTTTGAAGGATATGTACATGCACTAAGATAGAGGACTTGTTAAATACTTGACAATAATACAAGTATGCATGAGTATTCTGTTCAGCCATTCTCAGCTGTTAAAAAAATGAATAAATTAAAAACAACAACAACAAAAAACAAAAGAAAAATTAAAGGCAATATGTGTAGTGATATCCAAGCTCCAAAGAACAGCAACATTATCACAATCCGAAGTATTATGTAAACTGAGGTTAATGTGAACTGTGTTTGTGTTAGAAGGCAACCTCCTACTCACACCTGTGGCAAACCAAATGGAGTGACTATTAGTCATGTTTCATCATCGCTTGACCACAAAATGGTTGGTACCAAAGAAAAATTGACACGAACAATTAGAACTCTGCAATCCCAACAGCCCACGACCACTCAAAATTTGAAGCGAGTTCAATCTCACTCTCCACTCATCCTCTCCTCCAGATATTCACCAATCTCAACATATACTGTTTAGCATCTAAAAAATTAGAGTTGCAAAAATGATCACATGCTTCAAACAAGTAGTAAATATGTGGTAAGAAACCTTATTCCCCAAATGATAGTCAATATAATACATATTTATATCATTTTATAAAAGTCACATCTCCCACAAAAATCGCCCCTGGACAAAACATTACTTGTAACTGAGAGTTCTAAATTAGAATATTTCATCATAATTGAGTGAGATCCATAAATAACTAGTGTATGAAGTGATTATGTCAAGGTCCTTTCAGTTATGAATAAAATCTTTTTCTTGTAAAAAAAGCTTTTGTAAGTGGTCACTCCGTCCCAGCCTAAATTCCATGAAACAAATGAATTATTCATTGGACTATACTATCTTGTCTTGCATTGCAAAGTAGACCACAACTCCTTTTGACTCCATTGTCAGTTTAAGCTAGATTTCCGCTAGCTTTTAGGGAAGACTTAGAGCTACTCATTGGTAAGATGTTACACAATCAGTTGTGTAATAACGCACACCTGTCCAGCAGGACTGACGAGTTTGCATTTACTTTTCTATCTCAAAATGTTTTGCTGAGCATTAAGCACCTGTGGACTGGAGTACTGTATTCCTCAAATTGTAAGGTATTTTTTAAAACAAGATGTCATCAGTCTCTCTATCAAGTATCACACCTATATTCATGCTGTGTGTGTGTATCAATCACTATAGTAACAATATACACAAAATATGTCATTTTAGCTATCGACATAAGAAGTTAAACATATTCTCCCTTACTTGCTGGCCTGCATAAATAAATAACTCGGGGGAGGGGGGGGGAAGCAGAAATAAGTTTAACATGCTCTAGCAACCATGGCCTATTCGGCGTGTTTTTCGCGCTCAAAGAGTGCGCCAGCACCCTTAACGCACAGCGTTTATGTGTTAAGCAAGTGGTCCTGGGTTCAATTCCCCGTGGCAACCAAATATTTTAATTCTGTTATGTTCTTAAAAAGCCTGTGAAGAGAGAGAATACATCTAATGAGTAAAAGAAGGCTGAGAAAGAAATTGTGAAGTAACATAAGTTCTAGTAATGTCCATCTGCTAATTAAGCAGCACATACAAATAATATAAATGATGCGAATGACTGGACAAGCTACGAAAACTTTCAATTAAACGGCAAACACTTCCTGCAAATTTACACTCTCTAACAAAGAGGAAACGATAGTTTGCTTAAAAAAATTGTATAAATAGCCAAATTGACTCTATAGGTTGTTATGTATCTCCAAAAAATATCTCATTAATATCGTAATAGCAAATTTTCTTGTTCTAACAGCCAATATTGTTTATTAAAACACGTTTTAATTAACAATATTGGCTGTTAGAACGAGAAAAAATTGCTATTACTATAACTATTTCAGCCGAGAATGAATGAATTCATTAATATCGTTATATTTATGTAGCTACATAATCTACTGACTAATTCTGCAGTACTCCTGGGTTGGTTATTGCACAGATTCTGTTATGAATTATGAAAGCTTAAATTTCCCTCCAAAACTAAACTGTGCTTCTTCAGATGAAAAGGAAGCCTCAATGGTTTCAAAAACACCCACATTAAAAGGTTTGATGGGGAAACTAAATTTAAAAGTTTCTATTTTGTTTCATCATTTCTTGCACTGAAATAAACTCCCATTTCATAATTGAAAAATATATAAATTATCATTTCACCAGCTAATCCAAATGGGAAAAACTTTTTAATCACCTAGTTTCTAAATGAAAGCCACATAATATTGCCCAAAATAATGACTAAGTATGGCCGAGGATTTTAGAAACTCAGAGGGGAAAAGGGGAAAAAATGCAGTCTCTAGAAAGACAATATTATATAGAGAATAGAAAGAGCAGTCAAAGTTCTGAATATACACTCACTAGAGCTGCTTTAACACAAAAATAAAGCAAGTACCAACAAGATAATTTAATAGCTTTATTATATTAAAAAAACAACTTAGTTTGGTTAAATATGATCTGGTAGTGGCATTAGAGACTTCGAATAAAGCCAACATTTAGGATCCAGCATATTACTTACTATACAGCTAATTGACATTTTAGACAAAAAAGTACTTAGTAAGAGGCAAATATTTTAATACGTCACATCCACATGAATTTTTTTTAATTAAAACAAAGCTATATATAGGTATGTGTGTAGTAGATAGTGTTTAACCAAATTATGTGTGTGTGTGTGTGTGTATGTAGCAATCTTGGTCGCTTGGAAACTAGCCCATGTGAGTCATCTATCACGAGGGTTATATATCATTGTCTCGCAATATAAATAAATTATCACCCACACTCCTGCTCACAATAAACACAATTCATCTCCATACCCATTGAGCCTGGCTATTTACTCCATGCACTCCTAATACCTCCACCCAGGGACCAACCTCCATTTTTGTTCTGCATAAGATGGCCAGTGGTCCATGGCACCTGTCAGCACCACCGGACGGGACTGGTGCATAAACTGGTCGTAGAACTCTTCCAGTGTGGGACATTGAACTGTAGCTATCCTTCTAGCCATATCTACTAACGGAACATTCTTTTTCTTACTATCATCTTCTAATGAAGGAGCATATTTGATCTTTTTGCCACTGGGCACATCTTCTGGAGAATAATTTCTAAATTTTACCTTGCCTATTCTTTTGGTGTCACATCGGCCTGCATCCTCCGGGCCCACGCTCAGCTTCAGTAATGTGTGCAACTGATTGGCAAGTTTGTGTAACAAGTTATTCACAATAGGAGCACCCATCAGAATGCCTTTGTCTATAGATATGAGGGCTTCCTGGTGTTCATTCTTTAAGGCTAAGTTGCAGGCATACAGTACTGCTGCTAGGGAGTAAGTCTGTCTCCAAAACAAAGAAACGTCGTGCCAAGGCCCAATATGGAGCTGCTCCCAGCTGTAGTCTAGAGCTATCTGCGCCCAAAATTTTGAAGAGTCACTGTATTCGATTGTGGGCAAAAGCGTATTTCTTTCACTCGCTAAGCACGAGCTAGTGTACAACTGTTCGCTTTCCCTGCGTACTGGAGGTTCAGACTGTATTGTGCATATTGAGGTCCACGAATTCCTTAGAGCCTCAATGAGTGATTCCGAGCAAGGCTGGTTACATGGCCTAGATAACTCGAGGGCCTGAAAAAAATCTTCTATTCCTGACGAAGCTTCCCGCAGGCATTTATCTAAGCCTTGGTCAGCCATAATACGGAAGTTCTAACCGACGCGCACCAGAATATTCCAATAATAAAAATAAATAAGTCTAAATGTGATTACAACGACAATCAAGTAAGTCAAGAAAGAATTGGGCAGTTCATTTCAAATAACATTCAAATATAATAAAGTAAATAGGAAATATGAAAATATATTAAGGTTCAATGTTTATTTTTTTGAATACAAAATTATAAACGAAAATAAAGGTGGTGGGGATACTTAAAAAAATTAGTTCATGAAATTGTTGACCAGCGATGCTGACATAGCTCCATGTTCAGCTCCCTAGCATTGACACAATTCTTACTCAGACCTTCTCCATCCAAACTGGTGAGTGCTTGATGTGTGAGAAGTATTCCGGCTGTTTGCACCTCGCTGTAGCTTTCCTGGCTGTACCATGACGTGTGTGGGGTGCATACCAAGTTGGGAACATCTTTGAGGGGCCTGTCTCCAGTGCCGTTCTGAAGGAAGCATTCTTGCCGCGTATCGAGAGCAGCACCAGCCAGCTTTCCTCCTCGAAGAGCCTTGGCCAAAGCCACTTCATCGATAAGCTCGCTGTCGGCAACGTTTACTAAAAAAGCTCCTCTTTTCATCAGCCGGAGAGTGCTCTCATCCACAATGTGTCTGCTCTCCTCAGTCAGAGAGCAATGGAGGGAAATGCAGTCGCTCATTTTCAGTACGTCCGTGATGGCCCCTACCCTTTGAATACCTCCCACGGCTACTTCCAATCCTTCAGACGTGCTAGGGTCGTAGAATATCACGTTGAACCCAAACACCTTGGCTCTCTGGGCCACTGCAATGCCTATCTTCCCCAGGCCGATCAGGCCTAGAGTCTTTCCACGAATGCGACGTGCATTTCTTACCCCGGGGTGGACTCCATCCAGCTGTGGCTTCCAAGAAGGGGTTACCGGATTATGGAGGAATGGGGTTTGCCGGTAAAGTGACAATATATGCGAAAAAGTCGAGTCGGCTATCTCTTCGATGCCCACATCCGGCACGTTGCAGACGATGACTCCGATGGAGCTGGCATGCTCCAGGTCTATGCAACGGTACGAGGCTCCCAGTACAACAATGAGCTTCAGAATAGGGCACTTGGAGAGGAAGTTCCGGTCCACGCAGCACTGGGCACCTGCGATGAGGGTCACCGCTCTCTTGCACGTGTCCTCGGGGATGAGAGACAGGTCCAGGATGTCTGAGCATACCACCACGTCAGCGAGAGCTGAAAGCTCTTCCGATTCTAGTTTGCCATCAGTTGGATAAGCAACTAAAACGAGAGGCTTCATGGCAGACTCCGCATTGCCGTTCACCATCTCCTATAAACACAAGTAATCAATGTCATTCTAATTCCTTTATCTTTAAATGAAGTACAATGGCTATGTCCATAATACACTCAAAACATGATAGGAGCTCTACTGCAAATGAAATACAGTAGACCCTAAATTATCCGAACACCTCAGGACCGAGGGTTGTTCGGATATTTGAAATGTTCGGATATTCGAAATAAGTCATTTTGAATGGGGTCTAATCTCTTATCTATTTAATCCAATCCACAGCAAAATTCCAATGAATATCATTATAGTTCACAAAAAAAAATGGTGTTCGGATTAGCAAGAGTTCGGATAAACGGGGTTCGGATAACTGAGGGTCTACTGTAACTTAAAACACTTCAATAATATCAAGGTAATATTAACACATAGGTGGTAATATTAGTTCAACAACCACCAACATGGAGGACCAAAGTGGACAATAACATAACAAAGCATCATAATTATTATCTTTCTGAATATAATACTACCGTATACTAACGATCCTTAGGACTAATGAAAATTATAAGAATTAGTGTGAAACAGGCTTCATTCATAGTCCCAAAGAGGAAGCTATAGTTGATGTAAGTACAATCAAAGTAGTATCAGTGTGTGTGTGTGTGTGTGTGTGTGTGTGTGTGTGTGTGTGTGTGTGTGTGTGTGTGTGTGTGACTTTAACATGCAGTTAAAATATTTGGCAAGTCACAGCTGAAGGGACTATTGACTGTTAAAACAGAGTTAATGTATTTAAAGAGAGGTAATAACAACAACAACAACAACAACAATAATATATTCTGTATTAAGAAATAGAATAAGCCTTCAATCTACTGTATCCCCTTAACTTGCGCAGTGTGCCATTCTGTTTTACACAAATGACTTTTAAGATACACTAGATATCAAAGATGGAATACTCCCTTCAAAGTAGGAAATAAAAGATCCCATATGTGCCAGATAATGTCAGTAATAATAATAATAATAATAATCACAGTAACTAGTGGTGTGCTTGAGCACAAATGGCGAGCGAGCCTTAAACTACACTATTGTTAAACGATTGATTTTAACAACTAACAATCAAGCTACTAAAATAAAGTCGAGTTCTTAAATTACGTATATACGGTAAAGGGGATTCAATGCCATAGTAACCGCTTCCCGTAACTGTTTGAATTGAAAAAGAAGCAACAAAATCAAGTCACGTTATTTAAACTGTTCTTTTTGATATTCTTAATAGTAGTTGTAACGCACAATACTTTCACACAACTGAACATACCTACGCAAGACTTACCTTCGTGGTTCATCTAGTGGACAATGAATTTTCAAGTAAATGCTGTTGCGTAGGGCTTATAACTGTGACAAATAGTGTATTAACTTACCACCGCCACTAACTCGAATAGAAATAGAGCTCTCATAAGTTTTTAAAAAGTTTTAACGGCACCCGCAAAACAATTCAAAGCGGTAAACAATTCAGTTTCTAGGGTGATACGGGTAAAGATCGCTAAACCGGGGGATTCTGTTTAGTGAAGTTTGGGACGGGGTCGAACACGGAGTGAACACAAAAATACGCGAGGGTCAAAGTACAAAATGACATACGAACATACACACATACATATAAACAAACAAACATCCCTGATTTTCAATTGTGTTACCCCTGAGAGTGTCTCGCACGCTCCGCTCGCTCACCAATAATAGTAATCACAGTAATAACAGTAATATAAACTTCAACAGGTGGCTGAAGTCAGTGAAAAACATTGCCAACATGGAGGAAATAACTTAATTAAGTATGTGGTTATAACATTGTGGTACTAAAGCGTAAGTTAGGTTGAAGTGCCCCTGACAAAAAAAAAAAAAAAAAAAAAAAAAATGAAAGAGAAACTTATTATGCTTTGGACATGCATTGACTTGTTATCTGTGAAATAAATTAATACGGTCAGATCTAGCACAGTCAGCCTCTGAAAAGCCACCAGAGTCGAAGAATTTGTCAATTTAACGAAACAAGAACATGCAAAGTTTGCATAACTCACTGCAAATTGTTGATAATTGGACGGATCCATGAAATTAAATTGAAACACCACAAAATACAAACTGTGACGGCCAAATTAAGTATAAGATAACATCCTAGGAATGCCAGAAGTGGACACACAGAAACACGATAGCGTTAATGTATTAATTTATACAAAATGGAAACCAAGATGGGCCACCACAAACGGATAGAGAAGATCTTTAATTCGACAATGACATCCATTGGGCTAAATCAGAGAGGCAAACAATCCCTATAAGTATCTGCTCACATTTCAAAGGGTTTTTTTTTTGTTCACATTCTCTGTCAATCTCAACTGGTATCAAAAATACCATGTGCCTTTGCTTAGTGAAGTTATGCAGAATGAAGTTACCACCAAATAAAGGATAGGGAAATGGCACAGCAAAAAAAAAAAAAAAAAAAAAAATTACTCGAAGAGATCATTGATAAAAATCATGAAAGGACTTGAATAGAGTACCGTCTCTATCCATCAACATCGGAGTTTGCAATCAAAAATTGAACTTGGCACAAAAGAATGGCAACAAAGGAACTTCTGACCAATGGTGGGGGGGTGGGGGAGAGCTTGAGATCAAGTATGCATTATGAACTTCGTCATCAAGGAATGGTAGGAAGAACAACAACAACAACAACAAAACAACTTCGCACTGATACATGCTGTGAAATGACACCAACATATGTAGCATAGTATTTTTTTTTTAATTTATCAACATGGGAATTTACAATCACCACAGAACTAACTTGCCTCAAAAGAATGGCAACAAAGGGACTTCTTTCAACTCAGATAAATGGGGGCTGGGGAGTGGAAAGATAGAAACATTGAAAAATTTATCCAAGCAGTAGGAAAATAAACACTCTTACTTTCACAGTTCATTTCCTTGTGAAGCTTATGTGCTGAAAGTAAAGATTAGTTGTAGCACAAAAAAAAGAAGGCAAAACACTGGTTACTTTGTTACAAAATTAAGCAAAAAATCATGGGAAATTTCATAACACTACCACGCCGAAACCTTCACCACGAGTGTCTACACGATAATGAAATGACACAAACCAGTGGGTTTGTAGCGTCTTCAACAAAACACAGCAAAAACACAATATTTTAATTTGAGGAAAGACGGTAACAGAAGAGCAATAAACGAGTATAGTAGTAAATGCATCAACACGCACAGAACAAATTTGCACAAAAACAATGACTTGTCCGTAAACAGAAGCTGATTGGATACACAAAAACACACTCACTGTTTCATTGAATGAAATGGACGGCAACTCACACTGACTGTGGCCTTGAAGTTTACAGAAGAACAAAACCAAATTTATACAAAAACTAACATTATTACATAGTATCAGGCCACAAACAGCTCGAATAAACTATGATCTTACAATATCAAAATGTGGTGATGACTTTAATGTCTTTACAAAGCACACGTCTTATTCCGTGATGTTTCTTTACAACAACAAAAACAAGATAAATGTCTGAACAAGGCCCTGACATAGCACACACAGCCGAATGAAGGCTATACATGCTGGCTCTTTCTAGTATTAATGACTCTAAAAGTGCAAAGAATGAAACCATTTGGCCAAAACCCTAATGAAGACAATCTTCATTAATGTGAATGCTCATTATGACAGAGTGAATGAACTCCAAAATAATGAATTATAAGAGCTGGCTATAAGAGCTGGCAAGCCTGACAACACCAACACCAGTCAATACGTAATAAATAAGTAGAGAATATATATAATTTGCACAAAGCCTACAGCAGCAGTACAATAATAATGCCAATCAAAAATATAAATTTAAAATAAATAGATATGGTCCAAGTGAAACATTTAAACCACCTGCTAAAATTAATTATGACACCTTTAAAGTGTAAACTAATAAGAAGGCTATGTACTAACCACTAAAAGACAATACATCAATTGGTTGTGGCTTGGGGATGGGTCATTTTAAGAAAATATATATATCACATTCTGGATAAAACTAACAAACAAATCTTGAAAACTGATCCATATGCAGCCGAGTCCTTATGAACCCCACCACTGCCACACATGTCATTGTCTCCATGCAAGAATTTGCTACAATATCCAAAAATATGTTAAGCTTATCACAGCAGATACCTGATCAGACCGATATAATATACGTAAAATGAGAAATGTATAATTTTTAATCACCACCATCATGACTAGCAGTTGTTGTTAGGCTGCCACCAATATTCTTTGATATTTGTGTGGTCCAATCGGAGGCGGTCAGTAATAGCGTGAAGATATGCACACAAGAATGGCTACTCAGCCAACTTTATGTGCACTGCACCAACAAACATTTCTTGGCCCAAGTGGTAATGTTCCATGAAAGAATTTCAAGCGTAGCATAGCTGGCACAGAAGCTTGAATAATTGCATTAGGAGAAATAATCAAGAGAAGAATCGATTTAATTTGCACGGACAGTACAGCAATTCGAACTACGCTTAATAATTTGAAATTTAATTTTAGTCAGTGACCTTATTATTTATTATTATTTGCATAGAGAGAGAGAGAGTACAATGGGGGATATCACCAAATGGAGCCAGATTAGTTGCACAGCTAGCCAACAGGAGCCAATGAGGCCTCACATGAATGCAGAATGAACACACAATAGGAACACAAGACTTTGGGTGGAAAAATTGATACTAGCAACCACACCGGCACCAATTACTTCATATTGGTCATTTACATACAAGTGTTTCCTTTTATAGGATTTCAGCAAACTTGCATTTATCATGAAACATAATTTTATCAACCCAATCACTCCTATACTCTATGCTTCCCTCATCTCCTCCCCACCCCAGGCCACATCTCGCTAATGGACCCAGACTACGTGAGTGGCACCTGTTTGCTTATGCTGAAAAATACGCCACTCTCTTGGATACACTAACAGAAATATTCCTTCAGTGAAACTGCTACAATAACATGGCTTCAAAATAAAAATAATCACACACTCAAAGAAAGTGAAGGAAAGTCCCACTGTTCATTCCGTGAAACCTACCGAAATTTTTTTTGTAGAATACTATTCAAAAGATTTTGTGAAATTTCTTAAATCCAAACAGCAAGCTACTTTTATAATACTACTTGACATATATGTAAAATTATGACTGCACTATATTCATGTATGTACTACTCATAAATAGTATTATAGACCGTATTTGGGTCAACCAACTACCCAAAACTTCACCAATAACCAAAACCAAAATTCAATAAATTACACCATAACTTACGATGTGAGTGTACTCCGTTCCGGCCACCTTCTCCTCCATGTCATCCGGGGCTATTACCGTGGCGATCGGCACGGCCGAACCGTATGTGACAGCTTCTGCATAAGAATTTGGAGAGTCCTCCGAAATGGGTGCAGACAACTCGGCAATACCATCAACCCGGGTTGAGAAAATGCCATGCGTGGCAGGAACACCAAGGCCAGGTGGGTTCATGGGGGTACTAATACGATTCTTGGCTGGCCTCCCCCTCCGTTTTCCCTTCAGGGCTTTGATGTCCTCAGGTCTCTTCCCCTGGTTGAGTTCATCAAAATAGGCCTTTTTAAACTGTCTGGCGGTAGATTCTTTCACATTGATGCCATACTCTTCAGAAAATTTATCACAGGCCATCTTCAGATTCCCAATTTCAATGGCGTACTTGGCTATAGCTGCTTTCTGCTCCGGCGTATAAATGGTATAATGACCTCGGCTGGTGACAGACTGCGAATTATTTTGATGCGCATTCGTGTTCGAATCTGGAGTGTTACTGAGAGAATCTCGGTAATTTGAATCCGAGAAGGACTGCGCCATCCCAGGAGACTCCAATGCATCCATCACGCTCCCGCAATAAGATAAGAACCACCAACCCGGTAAGCAAAAAAGGGATTTTTGATCACACCTAAACGGGAACAATCTATTTCGAGCGCACCTATTAGACCACCGCGCCAAGCATTCCTTTCACCCAAAATATTTCCCCTGTGTGATATACTATAGATAGAGATCCCTATATCTCTCTAAACACTATATAATTTTCACCCTATTTTTGCATTTTCCGCTGGGTTGGGCTTCGCTCAACCACGTGGACGATTTTTCAGGGAGAAAGGGTGTGGCTGTGTAAGCTCCAGTACATAGTAAAAGGCTATCTATCAAAAAATGGAGAGACTGGCACCGTCTGGTGGGGCGGGGGTTCTTGACCCCGCTAAAATTGCAGAAGAGGAGAGACGTAACGCTCTTGTTGGCGTAATCACTAATGTAGCTATATTTGGAGGGATAATTTTGGCTCTCAGAGTTGGTGGGTGACGGAAGGAATATTTAGTCGTGAATAATAATATTGATTATGTATACCTAGGGCCACACATGTGGAAATACATCGGGAGCAAGCTTCTTTGAACTTAAAATCTCGTCATTTTGAACAGCCGCTAGAGATGTATTTTATTTCCTGAATTATTTATTTGTACTGTACTACTATATAGTGTGATTATGCATAGTCATCAATGAGAGTGTGAACACATGAGCATTGTTTTGCGCATGCTCGCGGAGGTCACGTTAACTTCTTTTTACTCTCCACTGACGACCTTCCCAAGTTTAAACTCCAACTCGAGGTTGGGAGTTAGACTGTTCTGGTTGTGTGATTGAACTGCGGACTGATGGTCTCAGGTTTGTAACTTAAAAAAGATATAAACTTTATCTAAGAGCGGTTACACTTTCTTTGAGCGGGGGGTCGGGTGTATCTCTAGCACTTCCGGGTGCTACTTGGCAACAAAATGGCTGCCGAGGTAGAGGTCACCCCTTCCTTGGGGAGTATTGGCCCACCTGCAGAAGTGGAGCAACTCCGTGCCTTCTTGGTTCACGCTGCTCCAGTCATTCTGGAAGAAGATGTTCTTCCAGATACTAAACAGTTTGTCAAAGAACTGAACTCTTCGGAGGCCAAACTGAAGAAGTTTATAGAAGACCCTCAAGAGCGAGTTATGTTTGTTACAAGAACTCTTCCCCCAGAAGTTGCAGAGGGAGAAACTACCGAGTTTCAGACAGAGTATGAAGTGTCTCTTGGACTGAACTATAGTCCGGTGCGGTACACTGGAGTGTGTTTTATCAAGAGGGGCAATGCCTTAGAGGGGGACAAGTCTATTCGGTCTCAGTTGCGGATGATTAACTTCACTGATGACTCTCCTTTTGAGACACTTCATTCTTACATAAAAGACGCAGTTACTCCATACTTTACATCGTTTGTCACTGCTACAAACAAACTAGGGTAAGGAAGGTAGTGATTACTAGAGGGTGGTGAAGTGGTTAGATGTAATTGTAGTTTTCACAAATACTGCCAAGTGGCACCTGAATTAGAATTGCATATTTTTTTTTTTTTTTTGAAAGGTCAATTTTCTTGGTTATATGCTCAATCCCATGGGATTGGTTATCCCAGATAGATAATCACTCCAGTTATCTGCCACAGATCCCACTAACATCTGCTTCATGGTTTCATGGTTTCTGCGACCAGGTGTGAGCAAGGTCCAGGCCACTAAGTAACCTTTCCCACCCTACTCACCCCAATGGCAATGTTCATACCAAATTTTTTTGTTGTTGTTGAAAATACCAAATAACCTCTCGCTCCCCCCTCCCTCCCCCCTTTCAAAAAAAAAAAAAAAAAAAAAATCCATTGTAATTCAGTAGTAATCACAGTTGACTGTCAATGGGACTTTATGTCCTAGAACTAATTGAAAGACAAGTTGCTTGATACAAATTATAGTTGAATTTATTGGCACAATAATATACTACTTGCAGAGTAAGTCAATTGTTTACTGCCGGCACTGTCCTTGTTTGTAGTGACGGAGACAAGCTGGTGCCATCTGTGCAGAAGAAGATCAACGAACTTGAGGTGGGCCTCCTCCACCTGCAGCAAAACATTGACATCCCGGAAATATCCTTACCCATTCACCCAGTTATACAGCAGCTAGTGGAGACCAAGAAGAAACCCACTGTGGAGGACTTGGGCTCTTCTGTCAGCGACTCTAGCTTTCTCAATGCCTTACAGAAGGATGTCAGTCGGTGGATCAGAGAAATTCAGAAGGTGGTTTGATGAGAGTGTTTGGAATATTTTACTCTTGATTGAACTATTGAAAATTTAGTCTTATATAATCTTTTATTAATGAATAACGTATAAAATGGTATTGTATTACTGCTAATAAATTATTTTTTTTGATTGTATGCAATCTCTACTGTTAAAGCATGTACGGTGCATGAAGATCTCTGTTTACTTCCTAGAATGTTATCTCTCTTTTGGTGTGCTTTATAAGGAATTTCAATTTGATTTCCAATCTGTGTAGGTAACCAAGTTGGAACGTGATGCTACCAGTGGCACTGCTTTACAAGAGATAACATTCTGGCTGAACCTTGAAAACGCACTCAACAAAATTCACTTGAAAAGACGAAGTACGGAAGTGAACCTCACTTTGGATGTGTTGAAGGCAGGCAAGCGGTTCCATGCCACAGTGAGCTTCGATTCTGATACAGGTACGTTGCTGGACAGACTTGAGTTAGTGGCCTAATATTGGAGGTGGTTACCAGCTTAGTTCAGTAATAGTAGGAAAGGTCTTTCCTGAGATGAAGTAACCTGTTTGTGTGAATGCTTTTACGTAAAAAAAATAAAAAAATTTTTTTTGGTCAGTTGGGGTTTAGATGTGAATATGTTAAGCTATCATCAGGGTCTAAAGCTTCGGTCGGGTCTAATAATAATAATATTTTCAATGGTAATGTTAGTATTTCAGTAGTATGTGTACGCATCTTTTGACCATAGTTCAACATAATTTTTTACAATAAGCCTGAAATGTCCTCTGATGGTGGTAAACATGCCTTCAGTTGTGAAGCTGAAGGTGAGAGATTTGGTAACTCACAAGATAACGGTATATTCACTAAAGAAAAAATTGCATTCCAAATTTATATGCAAGTCAGTGCATTATTTTTCTCACAACACTTCTTCACTTAATATACTTTATTTATATTCCTTTACTCTTTTTTATATTATTTTTCTGTCAGGTCTGAAGGAGGCTCAGGACAAAGTGAATGACTACAGTGCTTTGATGAAGGACTTTCCTATTCACGAGTTGCATGCTGCCAACAGTCTAGAGGCCATTCAGAGTTCCATCGTGTCCATCTTCACCCACCTCCGCAAGATCAGGACCACCACTTATCCCTCACAGCGTGCCATATACCTGGTGGAGGCTATCTCCAGGGATCTCAATGGACAGCTTCTCAAGGTGGGTGTATTGCAGGGAAGTGGGCGTGGTCATTTGGAGTTAAGAGGTGTCCCAATTTGTAAGGGAGCAGGATGATGATATAGATTGCAAGTTAAGTCAAGTTTCCATTGTGTTACTTTTTGTTGTTGTTGTTATACAGGTTCTGGGGACCACCAAGCTCATGTTAGTCGCTTATGAAATATTTGATCAGGTAAGTCGTTTAAATTGAAGCTAGTTCGTATATTTTCTTACATTGGAGCTTTTTTTTTTCTTTCTTTCTTTTTTTCTTTTTCGTTTGCTCAGCTTTTATCGTTATTGTCACATTGTTAATTTTTATTTGCAATCGCACTAGTAGGACTGAATGGCTTTGGTTACAGTTGTTTGTTGTATGGCTCAGGTGATGACTCGCTGCAACAATGTCTTCACCACGTACGAGAATGAGTTTGAGAGATTCATGGTGCAGTTGCGTGAAATGACCAAGAAGAAGAGGGACGAGTCCCTCAAGTTCTCCTGGCGTGTAAACACAGCTCACAAGAAACTACAGGACAGAATCTATCGCATGAAAGAGTAAGTTCCAAGAGATCGGGAAGTTTAGATATATTCGTATTAGTAAGTTTGCTATTCTGTATTCAAAGATTTCTTAAATTGTTCTTTTCCTGCTAATATTCTAAGTTATTATCTATTGCAGTTTTCGCAAGCAGCATGAACAGCTTCAGGCTGTGATCTTGCGTGTGTTGAAGCCAATGACCCAGGGAGGGGCGGCAGGTGTGCCAGGGACGGATTCTGAGGACACGTTGGACACTGATGATCACTCGGCTGTTAGAGAGGTGCGGTTGGCCTATGAGAATGTGAAGGTTGTGGATTGCTTGGATTTAACACCTGAAGGCAATGCAGCCTGGGAAGCAGCACTCAAGAGGTGAGGTGTAATTAGGCAATTACTCCCCCCTCCCTTTTTTTCCCTCCCCCTCTTCCTCCCCCCCTCCCCCCCGTTTTATTTTTGTGTGATTTGTTCTTCTTTTTACATTATGATATTTTATCTTCCTAAGGAGATAATTAGTATCATAAAATTGTTAAAGTTAGAATTGCTGATGGTAGCACAGAATGAAAGTTTGCTCCTTGCACTCATTCCACTCCCTCTTTTCATTGTGTGAACATTCTAGCATTATTATAGCAACAAAATTACTTTGTTATCCCCACACAGGTACGATGAGCGTATTGATCGTGTTGAGACTCGCATTGCTGCTCGTCTACGAGACCAGCTCGGAACTGCCAGGAATGCTAACGAGATGTTCCGCATTTTCTCTCGTTACAATGCTCTGTTTGTGCGTGCCCACATCCGAGGAGCTATACGGGAATACCAGACACAGCTGATCCAGAGAGTCAAAGATGACATTGAGTCACTGCATAACAAGTTCAAAGTATGTAGTCCAGTGGGGTGTTAAATGAGAGCAATTGTCACGTTCTATGTAAGTAGAGAATTTTTCCCCCCACGTTTCAGCATCAACTCAACTTAAAACTTTCTTTCTCTCCCTTCTACCTAAGGATTGTATGTTTTTCTCCAATTTCTCAAACTCAATACTCTTTCCTCTTCTCTCCCAACTATCCAAGGTTAAAATCCCATTTTTCCAACTTGAAACCCTCTCCCAACCCCTTTATTCTCCTCCGTCCGTGTGTCCCAGTAATTGCAGTTGGATAGAACTATATTCATTGATTGTTTTGGTTTTGTGGGTTGGCCTTTCATTGAATGCTATGTTGTTGTTGTTGTTGTGTTGTTCTGGTAGGTTCAGTACAGCAAAACCACCACACACATGATGTGCACCAAACTGGATCTACCTCCAGTCTCCAGCGCCATCATTTGGGCCAGACAGGTAGGGTCTTGCAATCTGTAGATTTCCATAGTTGTAGTCATGTGTAGTCTTGGGTAACAGTGAAGTAAAAAAAAAAATAAAAAAAAAAAAAAAAAGAAGAAGACATTATTCTGCCATCAGACATCACTCTTGTGCATCAGTATTTCTTTTTTTATTTATTTATTCTTTATTTTTTAGATTGATCGTCAGTTGCAGCTGTATTTGCATCGTGTGGAGGCAGTGTTAGGTAAAGGGTGGGAAGTTCATGTTGAAGGCCAGAAACTAAAGCAGGATGGAGAAGCCTTCAGGCAGAAGTTGAACACCCAGCAGCTTTTTGAAGACTGGAAAAAGAAGGCAAGATATTTGTATTGAGCAATAGTTTGCTCAACTGTTAACTGTTTCTGATATATTTGCTACACGGTCAGATTGTATACGTAAAAGTATTTTTACGTTTTGCTAAATTGTCTTGTGCTCTTAAGTAAATGTTTATTGACAATGGCAGTGATGATTGACGTACCGTCCTGCTGTCTGACCTCCTGATGATAGCAGAGTCTTGGCCTGTCTGAGCCATCCAGTCCTGTATACGCCATATGCATCTGTGTTGTATGTGTTTACACACAATCAGTTATCATTTCATTGTTTGTTTGTCTTGGTAGGTGGAGTCAAGGCAGCAGGTAGTTCAGGGCAAGATTTTCAACATCTCTAGTCAGAGAACTCGCCATGCCACCACACTTAAACTCCAAGTGAACTTTGCCCCGGAAACCATAACTCTGGCCAAGGAAGTGCGGAACTTGAAATGGTTGGGTTTCCGTGTCCCTTTTGCCATCGTGAACCAAGCGAACCAGGCGAACCAGCTGTACCCTCACGCTGTGTCCCTCATGGAGAGCATCAGGACTTATGAGCTCACCTGTCAGAAGGTTAGTAGAGACTTGCCTTCTGTTAGAGTAATCATAAGATAAATACGTATTGGGAGAAGTTGGTTCTGATTGCAGACGGTCTGCTGGTTGTTGCTGAATTTTCCTTTGTGTGTGTGTTTCTGTTGTTGTGGTGGAAATCTTGTTTGTCAGATGTTGGGACAAAGAAGGAAGTTGTTATGAGTGAGGTTGTTCAGTGGCGATGATGATTGACCTACCGTCCTGCTGTCTGACTCATTGATGACAGCAGAGTCTTGGCCTGTCTGAGCCATATGGTGTGCAGTATATAGAACTACTTCTCAATTCCATCGATTTCCCCAAGTAGTGACCCTTTGAGTTAGTGCGGGCTCAATCATGCTCCTTAATTTACTTCTTAAATGAACCCCTTGGTGGGAAGCATTTAGAACTACCAGATGTAGATGAGCAAGTGATGGTGGGCATATTATGGTGGTAAGAACATTATCACTGCCATAAAGGCCCATGTGGTAGTTGAGTGAAATTATTTTACTTGTACACAATATTCAGCGGCAATTAAAAAATAAAGGATATCTTGACTTTTTTTTTTTCTCCATGAGCTCTTTCAAGCTAATATTTCATGTATTTCTCTTGTGTGCTAATCTATGGAACTCATTAACTCTAATTATTCGATTGTACCGATTATCACATGTACTGTCAGATTGAACAAGTAGATATGTATCAAATCTAATTATTATATATACCGGATTGTTCTTGAACACTTTCTGTCCTGTGTTGGCGATGATGATTGACCTACCGTCCTGCTGTCTGACATGCTGATGACAGCATAGTCTTGGCCTGTCTGAACTAGTTGTCTCTCGGATGCACTAAGCATTTAGCAAAGTCGAGTATAACAGGTTACAGGCTATTGAGAGTAGTTGTTCAATGGACACAAGTTCATTTTCGTTATTGCTTCCCTATGACTGATATAATGCAGGTCAAGCTGTAATGACCAATAACTTGCCTTAATACTTTCGATTGACAAAAGTCTGAAATCCAGAGAAGTTTGTTATTGTGTTGTTGATTTTTTATTCATGTATCTTCTTTACCTTATCAGTAAGGCGTGGTGGTAGTTCTCTTCTTAGTTGAGTGTGGAGACAGTCATACGTATGCTTTCAACAGCTGCTGTGTCCACTCAGATTGCTGTGGCCATATGCTAGTTTATAAGTTTCCATATGCATGGTTCATGTGATGCTTCGTGCAGTCATTAAGCCCTGGATCTCAGGTAGCAGGATCTAGCGTTACTTACGCAGATCAATTTAGAACGAACAGGTATTGTGTAAGTAAATTTAACACGAAGCACTCTCAATTTAACTCTGAAGCTTTACCTTGTCTCGGAAGTATTCATATGTTTGGTGTGCAGATTTCCTTGTCATATTGTGGATCCTGGTGATGATGATTGACCTACCGTCCTGCTGTCTGACTCAGTGATGAGAGCAGAGTCTTGGCCTGTCTGAGCCATATGGTGTGCAGTATATAGATATTCTCAATTCCATCCATTTTCCCCATTTGTCTTAATTGTGTAAGAAAGTTGTGACCCTTTGAGATAGTGCGGGCTTAATCATGCTCTTTAAATTACTTCCTAAATGGACCCCCTTGGTGGGCAGTATTTAGAACTACCAGATGTAGATGAGAGAGTGATGGTTGGCATACTATGCTGGTAAGAACATTATCACTGCCATAAAGGCCCATGTGGTAGTTGAGTGAAATTATTTTACTATTACACAATATTCAGCAGCAATTTAGGAGTATTGGATATCTAGACTGATTTCACGAACTCCTTCAAGCTAGTATTTCTTGTATTGCTCTTGTGTGCTAAGTTGTGGAACTCGTTAACTCTAAATTATGTCGATTGTACAGATGGATTAAATATGTAGATGTGTATCAATTCTAATTCTTAAACACTTTCTATCCTTTGCTTGCAATGATGATTGACCTACCGTCCTGCTGTCTGAATTAATGATGAGAGCAGAGTCTTGGCCTGTCTGAGCTAGTGAAACGATTTCTTAAGGCACTTTTGCAGATTCACCAACACTAAGCATTTTTAGTGGTGAAGTCATCAGGGTTACAGACTAAAAGTTAGAAATTAAGAGTTGTTGTTCAATGGAAATAAGTTATTTTTATATTACTGTGTTCCCTATGGCTGCAATAATGATAGTAATAATTTGGTGACTGTTGACCTAATGAATATGTTCAATTAACAGAAGTCCGAAATCTGGTGATATTTATTTTTGCTTTAGTTTGCTTGCTTCATGGAACTTATTTTTTTATTATTATCAGTGAGGTGTGATGATAGTTCTCAGTTGAGTGTGGAGACGATCATACGTTTGCTTTCAACAGCTGCTGTGTCCACTCAGATTGTTGTGGCCATATGCTAGTTAATAAGTTTCCATATGCATGGTTCATGTGATGCTTCGTGCAGTCATTAAGCCCTGGATCTCAGGTAGCAGGATCTAGCGTTACTTACGCAGATCAATTTAGAACGAACAGGTATTGTGTATGTAAATTTAACACGAAGCACTGTCAATTTAACTCTGAAGCTTTACCTTGTCTCGGAAGTATTCATATGTTTGGTGTGCATATTTCCTTGTCATATTGTGGATCATGGCGATGATGATTGACCTACCGTCCTGCTGTCTGACTCAGTGATGAGAGCAGAGTCTTGGCCTGTCTGAGCCACTATTCCAGAACACTGTGTACCAATTGCATGGCCTCCCTTTCAGGGGTGTACAGGAAATGTGTTATTTCAATGTCATGGCAGTTACATTATCATAATTTTGTCATTAACTTTGAAGAAATTTGGAATATATATTTTTTGTTAAGTTCTTGTTTGAAGCCCTTGAATTTGTACTTGTTGCGGTTTTAGTAAGTTCAGTATTTTTATGTAGCCTGACAAAAATTGAATAATTAATGTGAATATTTTAAACAACTGATGTTAAGTATTGTATATATAGTTCAACTTGTGAATGACTTCTGTATTTTATTCACCGTATTAACAGATCACAGCCAATGCTGGCATCTCCACTCTAGTGGCGGCCATGAAGGCTGAAGTCCAGGACCTGGTCAGAGAAGGATCCACCATCCTGTGGGAGTCCTACAAACTGGAAGGATTCGTGACACGCCTCTCTGACATTATCTTCAACTTCCAAGAGCGAGTGGACGATGTTTTGCTTTACACTACCCAGATAGACAAGTTGGTGGCCTCCCTTGAGACTTGTGAGTACAGGGCCGCCATGTTCAAGGACGTTCTGGACCAGATACAGAAGTTGATTGATGACCTCAATCTCAGATCTTACTCCAACTTGACCTCCTGGGTCTTGCAGGTTGACACTCAGGTCAGTTGGACTGCATTAGGTAGGGGGGTCAGGGTTTTTATTTATTTTTTTATTATTTTTTTTGGACCTTTTTGAATTATCTGTGGATCCTGTATATCTATTAGGCTCCAACATTTTAGGCATAGTAAAACTTGTATTTTTTGACCCCTCAGTTTAGCATTTTGACGATCGCACACATATACTATTTTACCAATGATATGAATAAGCTTTCTAGCCTGGAGTAATACAGTAGTGGAGTTAAATTTTGACTTCACGCTAAATAAGTTCAGTTGGCGTGACTAGTTTACCCACCATATTTGCAGTTGGGAGTACACCCATTATTTGTGGATGCAGATTTTTTTTTCTGGGGCACACAATTGGTCAAACCCCCTACCCATTTCTGTATGGTTACTTAAATACTTTAGAATACAGTGTTTATTATGTATGTGTGTGTGTGCAGGTGGAACAGCAGCTCATCAAGCGCTTATCTTTTGCTGTCTTGGCGTGGACGTTGGTTTTGAAAGGAGAAACATTGGATGGAGGGTCAGAGGTCATTGATACCACTGGAGGTCAGCAGTTGACCCACTTGCTGGGTGGAACACCACAACTCCAGGTGATTGTGAGGGGGCGTTGTCAAATGGAGGAGAAAAGCTGGACAATATGTAGCTTTAGTATGTTAGTAGTGTAGGAATGTGGTGTTAATGGCTTTGTATGGTAAAGGGTCTCAGACGAAAGGTGCAGGTTATTTGCTCCACAGTGCACCTGGTCATGTCACTGATGGCGTTCCCTCTTGCACATAGTAACCCATTCACTTGCTTCTTTTGGAACTTTTTTCCTCACCTCTTTCTTGAAATTGGTGGCCCCAAATTAGCATACATTGTACATAATACTGTACTCGTGACATCTTTGTAACACATTGCTAGAAACTAGAGTGATTCTAGTCCAGTTTAGTCATTTAACTGAAGGATGTGTTGTAACTTCTTCCTGTAGTAAGATTTAATAGGTAGCTCAGTGTAAGCATCTTAATGAAGGTTAGTCTTGTTGAGATATTGATCTATTCTCTGTGATGCAGTCTGTTCAGCACGAGCTGCATATCTCCAACCAAGTGATGCACTTGCGTCCGCCCACTGAAGTGGCGAGGTGTCGGTTGTTGGAGCAGCTGCACGAGTGGGTCAGTACTATCACTGGACTACCTCGTATCCAGAGCTCGAGATATCAGGTATGTGTGCGGTTAATTAACAGAGAGTGGGTGGAGCCTGTAGGTTTGTACAAGGATGGCAGACTAGTTGGTAAAGGGTAGTGGAGCTAAATAGTGATGATGGACCATGGGCTGGAAGGAAGTAGATGTTAGCAGAAGTAATTAGTATGTGTGGGTAATGGTGAAGGATTTGTGATATATCGATAGAGATAGCTGATACTGTGTATTAAACTATGGTAAGTTATAAATCCTGTAAGTTTATGATGGGTTTATAGTATGTCTGTATGGGAAGTATGGTACTTATCATCTAGACAAGTAATATTGTGCAGAAAATAGATAGTTGTACTGCGGTTTAGTAAAGGTTGGGTTGTGCTTATTTAATGGTGAGTATTAAGGGTTGATTGTGTATATGGGGGGATGTAGCAGCGAGTGATAATTTTGCTGTATTTTTTGGTCAAGTATGTTTCATGCAAACCATTATTAGTTTTATTGGTAATGTGGGTGCGTGTTGCATATTTATGAATGTTGTACTATAGTATGTCCACGTTGAGTTGGCGCGACCACAAATGTGGCAAAAGAGGAATGCACTTGACGAAACCGGAGACCAATTAAGGTCACATGACAGTGGTAGCTCAAACGCGCGAAAACGTCGACGCCCACAGTAAAAACGGGGCGGGTCCAAGGTGCGCATTATTACCGTAAGTTTACTTGTTGAAATGAAAAAGAAGCTAAAGCAGTTTCTTCCGCGGCTGTATTCAATATATGCCCAGTTATAACTAATCACTCGTAGTTTATAGTTTGTACGAGCTTCTATAGTTGTGCGCTAAAACTGGTTGAAGGTTGCGGAGGGTTATCTGGAGCTACAAAGCTTAGAGGAAAGAAGCACAGGACCCCGGCTGAATGCCTCCTCAAGTAAGTCTGATTGTTGTGTGCTTAAGCGTGTATTTAAACTCTATTCTTATTTCTTGGTGTGACGAATTTCTGAAGTACTCAACAGTAATGTGAAGAATCCAGCACATCACCTACACTTTAGCTATGGCCACACACATTCCAGTATTACTTTGTCCTTCACACTGAATCATTCATATAATTTTATTCATGATTTTACTATATTTTATATCTACTTGTTAAATTTCAACTTTTTTTAAATTATACAAAAAAAAAAAGACAATTACCATAATTTTATGATGACATGAAATTGTGGCAGATACAAGCAGCAGTTGAATTTGGAGGGTGGTAAATAGCATCACCATAACCATAGAGAACTGTACCTATATAGACATGAGGAGTAATGGACAGCTAAAGCATAAATAGTGGCATGTAGAGTCTATGATGAATTGTATATCTTATTATCTTGGTCAGCAAACAGTAAATTGGCTGAGTTTCTAAATAAATAGGCCCTATTTAAACAGGTAAGAAAATCTGAGTGGACAAGCAACCCGTGATACAAACCTACCTCACATTGTAGCTTGCTCTTGTTAAGTAGCCTTGAATAGCAACAAATTCCTGAGCCTAAAATGAACCAGAATGTCAAGCAGAAGGGTAGAAACGAAGTCACCAAACTTACGACTGCTTTTTGTTTACAATTGTCTCTGAGGTACTGCGCACGTGTTTGGCCCAGTTTGAGCGCGTGACTAAATCCCGCCGCGTGTAGCGCGGGAAACGTGTGGTTTTATTTATTCCCATAGACTTTTCTATTGAGTTTTGAAACTGCACTTTCCCGCTGGCTCAGAAGTTTTTAAAGGGAATTTTCTGGACCGCTTCGGCACGAGCTTTCGAATGGTACAAACCCCGGAAGCGTAGCTACTTCCGTTCAAAAGTTATTAACGGTTTTTACCGCGCCAACTCAACTTGGACATACTATAGTGTATTATGGTGGGGTGGGGATCATTGCGTTGAGTTGAATTTCACATACTTGGTAAACTGCAGTATGGGGTCAAGGGCGTGTGGTTGGTAGTGTCATATGATAGAGTATTTGGTAAAGGGTGGTAGTGAGGAAAAGCATTTAAGGTTGGGTGCAGGTTATTTGCTCCATAGTGAACTGATTTGGTGTCACTATTGGCGTTCCCTCTTGCACAGAGTGAGTTCATTTGATTGGTGCAATAGCATGTGGTAGTATTACTCAATTAGTTGTACTATCATTAGCACCAATTAAATCACATTTTTTAAATTCATAGTGTAAAAGCTTACCACCAGGAGTAGTAATTGCATCACAATTTAATTTATTTAAGGTATTCCGTTAAACACAACTAATCTTTCTAAGTTCTGTGGTTCAGTTGGATTAGTATGCAGTGTATGCCATTATTTTCACCTTGTTTATTGGTTATATTCAGGTTGGTCTCATTGAGATGACTCCTACAGAAGCCACGTATAGGTCCTTACTTGGGAAACTCATGCGAAAAGACTCCTCTCCCCTCGTTAACGCATACGGAGCCGTTGACGACTTGCTGGCGGAAGTGTCTGTGTATGTGAAGGTGTGGCTCCAGTATCAGAGTCTGTGGGACATGGAACCTTCTAACATCTACGGCAGACTGGAACTGGATTTGCCGAAGTGGCAGAAACTGCTCCTAGATGTCAAGTAAGGGCAATGAGTGATGTTTATTCGTGTATTTAGTTAGTTTACTATTGGCTGTCAATTTTGTTGTTGTTTTAGTTTTACATTATTATTAATGTTATCAAACCTTCTTTCTTTAGAGGCATGTCTTATTAATATTGCAATAATTGATTTTGAAGTAAAAATTATTTGAAGGAAAATAGCTATTGTAGTGTCTAACAATGCATATTCTTTATATTGTTATTACTTGACTGGTTATTTAAGCATTATTACTTTAATTCTTTAGGAAATCCCGTAAGACTATTGACACCACTGACACTATGAAGTCCTTCGGGCCTGTGGTGATCCACTATGGCAAGGTACAGCAGAAGGTAATGCTCAAGTACGACTCCTGGCACAGGGAAATAGTCTCCCGGTTTGGCAGTCTCTTGGGAGACAATATGAAGGACTTCTTTGCCACCATTAGCAAGGTGAGTTGCTGGTGGGTGTGTTTAGTAGTATGTAGTTGACATTAAAATGATATTGCTCAACTAAAGTGGGCTTCTAATGGAATTGTGTTAGGCAATGGCAAGTATTCTATCTTTGGACTAAGTTAACATGGTGTTCTTTCCTGGCGGTCTATCACACATGACTTGAATTTGACTTCTTTTTTTTTCTTTTTTTTTTTCTTTTTTGAGAGCAGTTTGAGAAATGTATATACCTTTTTGCCCTTATTGCATAATTATTGAGGCTGAATTATATGTAGAACCATGGAGCCATTCAGTGTAAATTTAGTTTGTTATCGTTTTTGAAAGGTATCATTTAAAATTTTTGATTCAAGAACTTCAACCTTACTATATTTTTCTGTTTGTGTTGTATTTTGCAGAGTCGTGTTGAGTTGGAGAACCATTCAGTGGATGCTGCTTCCACTTCTGAGGCTGTGAGCTTTATCTCACTCATGCAGGAACTCAAGAGAAAGATGCATGCCTGGGAGACTAGCATTGAGGTAAGGGCTCAGTGAAGAGTAGGCTATTGATGCTGGAGAGGAAGTGTATAGGGATGCATATAGATAATGAAACTAGGAGGGCAAAAAAAAAAAAACCTCTTAGAGTTTAGGGGCAATAAGGTAAATACAGACACGTTCTGTAGTGTGTAGAGACCCTCGCCACTACTTAACAAACATTCAATGTACTGATTCATTGTTGGGAAATCCCAAACCTAGAATTGAATTTTTTTAAATTAATTAATAATTTTGAGGGGGGGGGGGGATGGGAGGCTTTTTCAGCAATGGTAAATGCCCCCTTTTGCCCTCCCCTGAAGTGCAACCCAGACGTATATTTATATTGCTTTAGGATAACATCATTCTATGTTGTTCTTTGTGTACAGACATTCACTGCAGGAGAGAAGATCTTGGATCGTCAGAGATACCAGTTCCCCCAGAACTGGCTGTATGCTGACCATGTGGCCGGAGAGTGGAGTGCCTTCAGTGACATCATGAAGAGGAAGGAGGGAGCCATGCAGACACAAGTGGGCAACCTGCAGGTCAAGATCATGGCAGAGAACAAGGCTGTGGAGCAGAAGGCGCATGACTTGCTGCAGGAATGGGAGAAGGAGAAGCCTATCAGGGTGAGTGGGCGTGGCCTGTCTGGGAACAGTGTTGTTGTGTTATGGTGCTTGCCTTGTTAGTGCTACTGGGATGATGCTTGTGTTCCTAGTCCTCCCAAGACAATGAGGAGTACGCCACAATTCTCTGAGTAGCACTAATTGTGATATGAAGTGTCTGGAATATGATGAAAAAACAACAAAAACTAAGAAGGATGTTAGTTTAGCTATATCTGTTTAGCATAATGTAATTTACTGTCTCATAATGTACTAAAGAACTGATATTTGTAGGTAAGACTGTGTGGTAGGAGTGTCTTATGGTAACCTAATAAAGTTTTACATTTATATGTATATATTATCTGCTGTCGCAGTCTGACAGGATTGTATCTAATTGTCAAGCCTATTGTATTATTATTCTCCTAGTTAGATGTAAGTACACTCAATCGAAAGCTTCTATTATGGGCACTCTTCTATACTGCACAAGTTAGCTACTCGGTTAATTCTTACCACACAAGTTTGCTAATTTGGTGACCATTACCAATTACAGCTGTGCGAGCAAGTTATTTCTAGTTCCAGAGAGTTTAGAGAAACCTCTGAGGATTGCCAACTTGAAAAAAAAACTGGTCTTTCCCTAAATAAAGTATTTAAATGCTACAAGCTAGCAATGCTCTGGTACATTGTTGTTTTTAACCTGGCAGTACTAGTTTTGTGTAGTGTTGTCTTACCATGAGTGCTACTGGGATGATGCTTGTGTTCCTAGTCCTCCCAAGACATTGAGGAGTACGCCACAATTCTCTGAGTGGCACTCGTAGTATCAGCTTTATATGTAATTATCTGCTGTCGCAGTCTGACAGGATTGTATCTAATTGTCAAGCCTATTGTATTATTATTCTCCTAGTTAGATGTAAGTACACTCAATCGAAAGCTTCTATTATGGGCACACTTCTATACTGGGCACAAGTTAGCTACTCAGTTAATTCTTACCACACAAGTTCGCTAATTTGATGACCATTATCAATTACAGCTGTGCGAGCAAGTTATTTCTAGTTCCTGAGAGTTTAGAGAAGCCTCTGAGGATTGCAAGCTTGGGGGGAAAAAAAGCCCTAATTTTAAAAAAAAAATTTTTTTAAGGGTTGTCTCTCAACATGTAATTGAGTGAGACTGGTCTTTCCCTAAGTAAAGTATTTAAATGCTACAAGCTAGCAATGCTCTGGTGTGTTGTTGTTTTTAACCTGGCAGTGGTAGTTTTGTGTAGTGTTGTCTTACCATGAGTGCTACTGGGATGATGCTTGTGTTCCTAGTCCTCCCAAGACAATGAGGAGTACGCCACAATTCTCTGAGTAGCACTCGTAGTATCAGCTTTACATGTACAGTAGAACCTCTCTTATCCGGGCACCTTGGTTGTAGTCTGTAATGTCTGAAAAACAGTATCATAGCTTTCAAGTATTGTTGATGTCTAAATGGTAAGGTGTGTTGCATGTGCTGTGTTAGTGGTAACAACTGTGGATGTTCTAATATTGATCCTTTACCTGCTTGTTAATGTATGCTTTTGACGATGCCTTACCTTATATTTATCCAGGGTGACATGAAGCCAGATGCAGCAACAGGAACTCTGGCCATTTATGATACGAAGTTCAATAGACTCAAAGAAGATCGTAACAACCTCGTGAAAGCCAAGGAAGCATTGGAAATGGCAGATCCTGGTGAGAATATCTACAACATTTAGTATAGGCATAAAGGTTTTATTAGGCATTTTTGGGGGGTTGGCATAATTTGGTTCTCTTAAGTTATTATATGTACTTCTCTCATGATCACTGTTTTATACTAAACACTTTTATTAATTTTGGATTATTAATTTTTAGGATTTACCATCACTTCTGACGATCGTATTTTGGTTGCCATTGAGGAGCTCCAAGACCTGAAGGGGGTGTGGGGTGAGCTCAAGAAGATTTGGGAGAAGGTGGATGAACTTCGGGAGAAGCCTTGGCTGTCAGTGGCTCCCAGAAAGGTCAGGCAAGAGCTGGATCAACTGTTGCAGCAACTGAAGGCCTTCCCCGCCAGACTCAAGTCTTACGCCTCATATGAGTATGCTGTCCAGCTTCTGAAGAGCTACACCAAGGTGGGTCATATATGGTGGGAGAGAGAGCGTGTGTGTACCTGACTTATATCTCTTGTAACGGGAACATCATGCGTTTGAGATTAGAATATGTGACCGGTTTTGGGAAAATCGGAAACGCGGCAAACAATTTTTTTCAGTATCCCCGGGTAAAGCCTTATGGGTCGATTTTTTTCAAAAAAATTTTTATGGCAGAAATGGATAGACACCAGTTAGCTCTAGCTTATGACGCAGTTGTAAGCTCTGGCGTGCTCTAGAACTCACACTAGGTAGCTAGAAACACTAGCCGGTTGGACTCGTGTACGGAGAGTTGCTAAGAAATTATTGGCGGGCTTTTCACTAACAGCCGGGAAAAAACTGTAGCTAACTAATTCACTTACTATTCTACATAATTCACGTACTCACGCAATTCTCGTCATCATAGTTTCTTAAGGTGCCCTGCATTAAGCCTTTTAGACTTCTTTCAATCCGCCTGTAACCGGTTTATTCCATAGTGTCCCGGAGACACGCAGTAATAGTATACGGACACAAGGCACGCCCCCTTACCTTAGCAACGCCTTTACCCGGCGTTTTTCAAAATCAGCAATAATAAGTTTAGCAAAAATACTGAAGTGTTGTAGTGCGTAGGGCGAAGACGGCTTGTGCTACAGTTTCCAAATTAGGAGGACGGCATCCCAAGACCCCGTGCAGCCTACTGGTACAATAAATTAGAAAACTTTAGATGCCGCGTTTAGGCCGATTTTCCTAAAACCGGTCACATATATGCCATAATTTAATAGCAAATACTGCACTGTAAAAAAAAAAATAAATAAATTAAAAAAAAAAATTCTAAGCATGTATCTTTGTTATAGTATTGGAGGAAGCAAATTCTTTTGACGTCTTTGCTTTTGTTGTTTTGTTTTTTGTTGTTTTTCTTTTTCCCTTCTCGTCAATAATATCAATGGTATGTTTTATATTGGTATTGTGTAGGTGAATATGACTGTGACAGAGTTGAAGTCGGAAGCACTGAAGGAGCGTCACTGGAAACAGTTGATGAAGAACCTCCGGGTTCGATGGCAGCTGCATGATCTTACTCTTGGACAGGTGTGGGCTGTCGACCTGCAGAAGAACGAGATGATTGTCAAGGACGTCATCAGAGTGGCTCAGGGAGAAATGGCTCTGGAAGAGTTCTTGAAAATGGTAAAGGGTTGATGGTGTGGTATTATAAAATTATGTAACTGTCAAAAGTTATATTTAAATATCCTTTGCTATAGACATTAACCTTGATTATAAAATGAAATGATGGTTTTAAATAGAGCTGTTTTTTACGTTGTTGAGATTGAGGCTACGTCGGTAATATAAGTAATGTGTATTATTTTTTCACCTGCGTCTTCTAATAGTCCATATTGTATCTCACCACAGGTCCGTGAGACGTGGCACACGTACGAGTTGGATCTGATCAACTACCAGAACAAGTGCAAAATCATTCGAGGCTGGGACGACTTGTTTACTAAAGTCAAGGAACACATCAACTCCGTGGCTGCCATGAAGCTATCCCCCTATTTCAAGGTGTTTGAAGACGATGCCATCGCCTGGGACGACAGACTCAACAAGATCAACGACCTGTTTGACGTGTGGATCGACGTGCAGCGCAGGTGGGTCTACCTGGAGGGAATCTTCACTGGAAGTGCAGACATCAAGCATCTTCTACCCAACGAGAGTCAGCGCTTCAGCAGGTAATGCACAGAGTCTGGTAAATGACAATGATGTGGTTGGTGTACTATTGTGAAATAGTTCTCAGTTCTAGTGCTATGAAGATTGGTTATGAAGTGGTTTCTGACATATTCATGAAATAGAGAACTCACCGGCGCACTGAGCACTATAGTTACCAAGTCATATTGAATAATGACAGCACTTTGTTTATTTCATCTTATTTATTTTGTTGTTATTGTTATATTGTTTTCCAATAATCCTCTTGTAAATATTTGTGTTACAGTATCAGCTCTGAGTTTCTTGGCTTGATGAAGAAAGTGACCAAGGCGCCTCTGGTTATGGATGTTGTCAACATCCCAGGAGTGTACAAGAGTCTGGAGAGACTGGCAGATCTGCTGGGGAAGATTCAGAAGGCTCTTGGAGAATACTTGGAAAGAGAGAGAGCCTCTTTCCCAAGGTAAACCTAAATTTTATTTTGCTGATATATTATTTATCATTTTATCTTTAAAAAAAATTTGTACTGATGTTTATGCACAAAGAAAAAGGAGAGAGAGAGAGCGAAATGTAGTCAATGATGCATACGGAATAGATAAATCTTCATTACAAGAATTTTTTTTTTTTTTGTTATTATTTTTTTGTTGTTATAATTAATGTTTTTGTTCAGGTTTTATTTTGTGGGAGATGAGGACTTGCTAGAGATTATTGGCAACAGCAAGAATGTTCCCAAGCTACAGAAGCACTTCAAGAAGATGTTTGCTGGTGTGGCCAGTGTCATTCTGAATGATGACTGCAGTCAGGTCCTGGGCATCTGTTCAAGAGAAGGAGAACAGGTCAGCTGGGAATTTTAGCAACTTACTTTAATCTAGTCCATGTGTGTGCTTATATAATATATAAAAATAATCTAGGATTAATCTTTAGGGTATGTCACTGTACAATGTTTGTGAAATTGTTACCTTTTGTGTGTATAAGTTGATTGAGGGTAAAGGCAAGTTACTTTTATTCATACTTTACTGATTTCATCAATTGCATCTTTATCTCCAGGTGATGTACAAGACCCCAGTCTCCATCATAAAGAACCCCAAGATCAATCAATGGCTGACTCTAGTGGAGAAAGAAATGAGACTGAACCTTGCCACTTTGCTCTCCAAAGCTGTGGATGGCATCAACAAGTTCAGCAAGTCCTCCACCATCGACCCCAAGGAATATCTGGAGTGGGTGGACCAGTATCAGGCCCAGTTGGTTGTACTGGCCAGTCAGATAGCCTGGTCCACTGCTATGGAGGCGGCCCTGGTCACTGTAGCGGGTGGAGCCGATCTCTCACCTCTCCAGGAGGTGTTGAAAATGGTAGAGGCCACGCTCACTGTGCTGGCAGACTCTGTCCTGCAGGAGCAGCCTCCTGTGCGCAGGAAGAAGCTGGAACATTTGGTAAGTGGTTGGCTGGAGTGAAACCAACAGCTTCTCTCAGACTTACCTTGGTACTGGTTAATTCTTTTTACATAAACTCGAACTGAGTTATATAAAGCACCTCTTGATACATTTCCGTGAATTCCTGATAATTGAAATATAGGTTAGCTTAATCAGTGTCGTTGGGGTTGACACATCAAACTTTTACATTTAGGTTGTTTGAAATGAATTGTAATGTGATAAAATTAGAGTGAACAACTACAATCAAGTTTAGTAGTTGTTTTATTTTTGTTTTATTATTATCTATTTATTTTTTATTCCTCATTAGATTACTGAGCTGGTTCATCAGAGAGACACAACTCGTATGTTACTCAACAACAAAGTCAACACTCCCAAGTCCTTTGACTGGCTCTCTCAGATGAGGTTCTACTTTGACCCCAAGAAGTCTGATGTATTGCAGCAACTGTCTATCCATATGGCCAACGCCCAGTTCAACTATGGCTTCGAGTACCTGGGAGTACAGGACAAGCTTGTCCAGACGCCCCTTACCGACCGCTGCTATCTCACCATGACACAGGCTCTGGAGGAACGCTTGGGAGGATCGCCTTTTGGTATAACTAATTTAAACAAGTATATATAAGTATTCTTTATAGAATACTACATATGCCTCTCTCATTCTAGGCTAGTGTGCAGTTAACTGTATAAATAAGTTGTTGTTTTGTTGTTTTTTGTTTGTTGGTTTTTCCCTCTCCTATTTTTACAAAATTGTAACTGCTTTGACCTAAACATGAAAGATGATTTGCTATTAGGCTTGGTGAGATTAGTGTGCATGAAGTAATATGGTGCTATGTAATGGTACTTTTCTTGTGTCTCTAGGTCCTGCTGGAACTGGCAAGACAGAGTCTGTGAAGGCTCTAGGAAACCAGTTGGGCCGATTTGTCCTCGTCTTCAACTGTGACGAGACATTCGACTTCCAGGCTATGGGACGTATCTTTGTGGGTCTGTGTCAAGTTGGAGCCTGGGGCTGTTTTGACGAGTTCAACCGTTTGGAGGAGAGAATGCTCTCGGCTGTCTCCCAGCAGATACAGACCATTCAGGAGAGTTTGAAGAACAGAGAAGTTGGCAAAGATGGTGAGTGAGTTCCCTCCTTACGACATAAAGGCAAAGGGTCTTAATTATAACAAATACTTTTATTTATTATTAGTGGGTAGTTTAGCACATTGACTGTGAATTGAAGAGTCTGATAACTAATTGCCGTTTTCTTACCGATGTGGTGTTTGTAGGAAGTGCTACGCCCATCTCTGTTGAACTGGTGGGCAAGAGTGTGAAAGTGAATCCAGACATGGCTATTTTTATCACCATGAATCCTGGCTATGCCGGGCGATCCAACCTGCCGGACAATTTGAAACAACTATTCAGAAGGTGTGTAGTGTAAAGTCAAATTTATTAAAGCTTTTATTGTTACTGGTAATCTTTCTACTACTACTACTAATTTCATTATTATTATTATTATATTTTTAGCTTGGCTATGACCAAACCAGACAGGCAGTTGATTTCCCAGGTCATGCTGTACTCCCAAGGCTTCAGGACTGCAGAGATTCTTGCTTCAAAGATCGTTCCATTTTTCAAGTACGTCAAACAATTTGTTTTAGTTTGGTACAATTGTTAATTTAAGTATTTGTTGTAATATAGGTTGTGCGACGAGCAGCTGTCCAGCCAGTCCCACTATGACTTTGGTCTGCGTGCTCTGAAGAGTGTCCTGGTGAGTGCTGGCAACGTGAAGAGAGAGCACATCATGGAGACAAAGGAGGCTCTCAAGGCAGAGGGGAAAGAGATAGATGAAGGAAATATTGCCGAAAATCTCCCCGAGCAGCAGGTAAAGAGTGATGGATGTATCTATGGCTCAATTTTACACATTGCGATAACAAGTAGACCCTCCTTAGCATCCTTGTGCTTCCGGAGGGGGGAGGAACTATCGCGATATTGAAGTTGTGTTTGTGAATCGCTTCTGGTCATTTAGTCAGTGATGCTCAGATGCCAAAGCAATCATACATTTGATTGATATGTCTCAAACACTGTTATATGTTATATCTAACATGAATATATGTGCATAGAAATGTTTGGTTTGTCGTATCTATTAGACTAGAGAGACATTTCCAGTAGAAATTGCATATTTTTTCTGTAGTTTGTTCAACACCAATACATTTTTTACACTAGCAACTATCAAGTTTGACATTATTTTAATACTCATTTTCTTTTTTAGATTCTGATCCAGAGTGTGTGTGAGACGATGGTTCCCAAGCTAGTGGCGGAGGACATCCCTCTTCTGTACAGTCTGTTGTCTGATGTGTTCCCCGGGATAAAGTACTCGCGAGCGCCTATGAAGGAACTCAGGTCCCATCTAATCAATGTCTGCAATGAGATGCACCTGGTGCACTCAGACACTGGGTCTCAGTGGATGGATAAAGTAAGAACGGTTGCTTGCTGGAATGTGAATTGCGGAACAAAGCTTGATAGTTGGTGCAATATTCTCGGATTGGGTTAGGATGATGTATGCAATGTCCTATTTCAGGAATTTGATTAACATACTATGCAGTTAAACATTAATGTTACACATTCCTTGCAGGTATTAGCACTATAATGTGTATTTCTATTTTTTATTTTTATTTTTTTTTTGTGTGTGTGTGTGTGTGTGTGTGTGTGTAAATATTGGACATGATTTTGGGAGGTTATGTAATAGAGGTGCACCGATAATCTGTCGGTCTATCGTTTATCGGTTTATCGGCCTACTTATTCGATATCGGTATCGGTCGTCAACACTACCCGTCGTACCGATATAATTAACCGATAGAAAAAATTTCGTACTTGTCGCGTAGACACTGAATGGATGAATTCTGCTTGCTCTTAGATGGCGTAAAGAGAAAGAAACTTAACTACGATGTCTATGAAGAGGTTGCCAATTTGGCACTACTTTGTTCGTGACACTGAAGACTCTAGACTACTACCATTATACTTCTAATTATGTAAAAATTAAATTTTCATAATTCAATGAATATATCTATCGGTTATAGGTATCGGCCTTGATCTAGATAAAATATCGGTTATCGGTATATCGGCAAAATCTTCTATCGGTGCACCTCTATTATGTAATTTATTGCTCTATGCTCCTAGCTTATTTTAATGGATTATCTAATCTCTGGTTTGTATGACTACAGGTTTTGCAGCTCTACCAGATCACCCAGCTCCACCACGGCCTCATGATGGTGGGTCCAAGTGGCAGTGGCAAGACCACTGCATGGAAGGTGCTATTGCAGGCCCTTGAACGCCTGGAAGGTGTTGAGGGTGTGGCTCACGTCATTGACCCCAAGGCCATTTCCAAGGATGACCTGTACGGTGTCTTGGATCCTAACACTCGAGAATGGACGGATGGTCTGTTTACTCATATTCTGAGGAAGTAAGTTTTGATGATAATAACAATAATAATAAATGTTATTGCTTTGATTTTCATTGTTATTATTTGGTGTGTTGTTTTAATCTTTTGTGATAAGGATCATAGACAACGTCCGAGGAGAGGTCAACAAACGTCAGTGGATTATATTTGACGGTGATGTGGATCCAGAGTGGGTGGAGAATCTGAACAGTGTACTGGATGACAACAGACTCCTCACTCTCCCCAATGGAGAACGGCTCAGCCTGCCTCCTAATGTACGTAGGTTGGATGGAAGAGTGGAGATTGTATACACTTAGCAGTAGAATTGAAAAGGGAAAAAAAAAAGAAGCAATTATTGCTATTGATTATTGTTTATAATTATAAATTATCATTTATTTGGTATTATTATTATTATTTATTATACAAAACTCTTCTGTCGTAGATCCGTGTGATGTTTGAAGTTCAAGACCTGCGGTATGCCACTCTGGCCACAGTCAGTCGTTGTGGAATGGTCTGGTTTTCTGAAGATGTACTCACTCTGGACATGATATTTGAGAACTATTTAGCTACCACTCGCTCAATGCCCATTGATGACGGAGATGAAGGCTTCACCAGGACTGCCAGCAAGGTGGACATCTCCTCACCCACTATGCAGGTATATACACTACTTCATATGGCTGTAGCTTTATAGCCCCCCCCCCCCCCCATTTTTTTTACTTTGGACATGACATTGAGTTTCCATTTCCTTTTTTTCTGTTTTTTTCTTCTTAATACTCTCTCTTTAAGTAACAAGTGTGAAGTTTAACAATCTGTGAAATTGTGAAGTCTGCTTGCTTCTTGTATCTGAGCTATTTTAAGCAGGGTATTGCTGTGTGTGTGTTCATAGGTCCAGAGACAGTGTGCTGATCTCCTTGCTCCTCACTTCACTTCAAATGGTCTGGTAGTGAAGGCATTGAAGTATGCAGAGAAACTGGACCACATCATGGACTTCACAAGACTAAGAGCTCTCAACTCACTCTTCTCCATGCTCAACCAGATGATTCGCAACATCCTGAACTATAACCACACCCACCAAGATTTTCCCATGCCAGTGAGTAATTTTCTTTTGCTATTATGTCTTCATTTTGATTTTATTTTTGGAGTGTGAATGACGATCTCAAATTTACCATCTTGAATGCTTTGAAGACTTTAAAAATGCATGTATTAACTTCTGACACACTACCAAAAGAAAAACATTCTTGTTTTCCCTTTATTAGATAAGAATATTGTTATGATTTATCTTATGGTTACTCACAGGTTGACCAGATAGAGCAGTATGTGCCACGCTACTTGATTTATTCAATGGTTTGGGCCTTCACCGGTGACGGCAAGCTTAAGTGCAGAGAGGACATGGGTGAATACATTGCTAAGGTGACCACCATCAAGGTGCCGGAGGCAGCCGTCGGACCTATCATTGATCATGAGGTGAGTGTGCTTGTTTTGGAGATTTTTTAACCAAGTGGGAAAGGAAAGATGGTTAACAAGAAGGTTAATTGGTCGTAGGAGTGAACGGTATTTAGATATTTAGTCGTTTTATTCGGTGTTGCCAAATGTATTCGGTTTGGTAAGATAAAATGGTATACTGCTGGCACTAGAAATCACTGCATAAAACTCGAAGAAATTTTTTTTCTTTTTTTTTTCTTTTTTTTTTCTTTTTTTTTTTTTTTTCCATACCACTGGGCTTGAACTTGCTACCCCTGGCACTAGAAGTCGCATGGGGGAAGGAAAAAAAAAGGGGGGGGGGGAAATTTCTTCGAGTTGTTTGTATTATATTGTTAATTATTTCAAAGTATTCCACCTGAGTGTAAACTTTAGTTATCAACTTTTTATTCAAATATTTAACTAAAAGTTCATAGAGTATGATTGCCCTTCTATTATGTACTCAATTTTTGTCACTCATAGGTGAACCTAAAAGGGGAGTGGTCTCATTGGACAGACAAGGTTCCCAAGATAGAGGTAGAGACCCACAAGGTGGGTTCTCCAGATGTGGTGGTCCCCACGATGGACACAGTAAGACACGAGTCTCTCCTGTACACTTGGCTGGCAGAACATCGTCCATTACTGCTCTGTGGACCACCTGGATCTGGCAAGACTATGACTCTGTTCTCGGCTCTCAGAATACTGCCAGATATGGAGGTAGGTTTATAGGGGGGGAAATTGTTTTGTTTTGTATTTTTTTTATTGATTTTCAAAAAAAAAAATCTCCTCATTTCCCCCTTCCCCTCCTTTTGTTTTGTTTTGTTTTTGTTTTGTTTTTTTCTCTCATTCTTTTTTTATCCTCTCAATTTTTTGGTTATTGTTGTTGATATAAAGTAATTGTTTTGTGTGTGTGTAGGTGGTTGGCCTGAACTTCTCTAGTGCCACTTCTCCAGAACTTCTACTGAAGACTTTTGACCACTATTGTGAGTACCGAAGAACTCCCAACGGCGTGGTGATGTCACCTGTCCAGCTTGGCAAGTGGGTGGTGCTCTTCTGTGACGAGATCAATCTCCCTGATAATGACAAGTATGGCACTCAGCGTGTCATCTCATTCCTGAGACAGATTGTGGAGCATGGAGGATTCTACCGCACGTCCGACCAGACCTGGATCAGGCTGGAGAGGATACAGTTTGTGGGAGCCTGCAATCCTCCGACGGATCCTGGCAGGAAGCCTCTCTCCCACAGGTAAGTGCAGCTGGGAGAATGTGAGGGTTTCTACATGCAATAGAGGGCTAGCATGTTGACATCACAAAGTTACAGCCAGTTTTACTCCAATTACACAGAAATAATTACATGACACTCGCTTTTGTCTTCAACTGCCAGTCCAATAATAAAAGAAGGTTTTTCACTCACTAATTTGGCATTGACTTAGTGGCTATATAAAAAAAAATTTCATTGACTATTGACTTATCGCTACATCTTCCCAAGTTCTAATCATTTAGTTACCCATATACAGTAGACGCTCAGTTATCCGAACACCGTTTATCCAAACTCTCGATAATCCAAACACCGTTATTTGGGAATTATAATGATATTCATTGGAATTTTGCTGTGCATTAAATAGATAAGAGATTAAGACCCCATTCAAAATGTCTTATTTCGAATATCCGAACAACCCTCGGTCCTGTGTTCGGATAATTGAGGGTGTACTGTACTGGCTTAGTGGAGATTGTGACCTTATGTTGTGGCTATTCCTTGAAATGATATGGCGTGTTCTGTTAGCTACTTAGCCTGCATAGAATCTGGGTGGGGGTGGGCAACCTGGATAAATTTAATGTAATGGGTGGTTGTTGTGTTAGGTTCTTGCGCCATGTGCCCGTGGTGTATGTGGACTATCCTGGGCCTTCTTCTCTCAAGCAGATCTATGGCACTTTCAACCGAGCCATGTTGCGTCTGGTGCCAAACTTACGCACGTATGCCGATCCTCTCACGGATTCCATGGTCGAATTCTTCTCTCTTACACAGGTGATTGAAAGTGTTCTCTTAATGGAGAAAACTATTTGCTGTTAAGAAATCTAACAAGTCATTCAATTTATTATTGTTAGTATATTGAAAGTCTGCATTTAGTTTTCTGGAGTTTTTCCCCTTCTTCTTTTTAGCCTTTTTCTACCAAATACTGTTTTAAACTGAGCTTGCACCATTTAATTTCAATTTTTTGTTTGTGGTATTACAGGCTCGATTCACTCACGACATGCAGCCTCATTACATCTACAGTCCTCGAGAGATGACCCGTTGGGTTCGAGGCATATACGAGGCTGTGAAGCCACTGGAGACTTTGCCAGTTGAAGGGCTCGTGAGGATCTGGGCTCATGAGGCTCTTAGGCTGTTCCAGGACAGACTGGTTTATGATGAGGAGCGATTGTGGACAGATGAAAATGTTAACACAGTGGCCATGAAGCACTTCCCGAACGTGGATGCTAAGGTGAGAAATCAATATCGTAGTTTATAATATTTAGTTCAAAACTCCAAGATATATCTAATTTTAGTTTGGGGCATTTTCTCTAATGAGACTGTGACCTTTTTCTTTAAAGTTTGTTCAGGTAACTTCTTGAATTTTAGTCATTAAACAATTCTAGATATAGCATGAGCAAATAGCTTTTCATTGTTTAGTATGCTCAACTCTTTTGAAAGAAAATTGCATTGACCTTTCATCATGGAATTACATAGGGAAATGTTCTTTGTAATTTTATGTCTGAATTCTGAGCAAATTCATTTCACAATGGTCACTTCATTTTATCTGTTTTCTCTCCTACAGGTTGCCTTGCAGCGACCTATTCTCTACAGCAACTGGCTTACCAAGGACTATCTTCCTGTTGAGCAGGAGGAGTTGCGCGACTATGTGCATGCTCGTCTCAAAGTGTTCTATGAGGAGGAATTGGATGTTCAGTTGGTGCTTTTCAACGAAGTGCTCGACCATGTACTCAGGATAGACAGAATCTTTAAGCAAAGCCAGGTAGAATATCATATGATCTCACTCTTTCTGTTGTTGTAGTTTGTTTTTTGTTGTTGTTGTTGTTTATTTTCCTCTTTTTCCTCTTTTTCTTCTTCACATAGATTGTTTTGAGGTATGGTTGTTCTTTGGAATTGTTTGTTTTGTATTTTACAGGGACATCTTTTGCTCATTGGTGTTAGCGGTGCTGGAAAAACTACTCTATCTAGATTTGTGGCTTGGATCAACGGCCTGTCAGTCTACCAGATCAAGGTACAAAATTGTTATACTTTAGTAAGCAATACTACTGAAACTGAGGAGATAAGGGTTGACACAATATTAATTTTTACACTTTATATGTACACTTAGGTGCATCGCAAGTACACTGCTGAAGACTTTGACGAAGACCTTCGCACGGTTCTTCGTCGATCTGGTTGTAAAGGAGAGAAGATAGTGTTCATCTTGGACGAGTCGAACATGTTGGATTCCAGCTTCTTGGAGAGAATGAACACTCTATTGGCCAATGGAGAGGTGAGATTGATATGGTTGAGTTCCTTCATCTTGGTTTGTTTGTTTGTTTGTTTGTCTTTGTTATATGGATTGAGTGATAGCTGAATCAATATGTCTAAAATGTGTGGTTTTGTTTTAATACCGAGAACAGATGAATGTGTGCACTAAGATTGTATGTATGTAGGGTTATTGTCTTCACACTATGGCTTCTGTTTTTGTTTTTGTTCTTATGCCGTGCCATTCACAGTAAGGATTAATAGGCAAAGCTACCGTATTCTGTGACGTCAGGATCAATAGTTCTGTGGATTCTTTTTGGAACGTAACATGTAAACTTTGCCTTTCACTTGTCAATGGCTATTCATTGAAGAGGTTTCTTTTTCTTAAATCTGTACTTGCTTGAAGATCCTCAAGAGCTTTAAAGTACACACACATACACTAACACACACACATAGAAATGGTTTGAGGCAAGTGTAGAGGTTGTTGTTGTTTTAAGCTTTTAACAATCGGATGTAAATAGAAGTGTATTTTCATTACTAAGAATTTTTTTGGAGACATATCATAAAGAATTTCTGTAATCATGTAAATTCCAATATATATATATATTTTTTATTTTTTTTAAAGTGAGTTTGTGTGTGTAGTTATTGTATCCAATTTCAATGTTGAAATAAGCTATGCTACAGAAACAATGTCTCTATTGTAATTTGTATTCCGACAGACTCACTTAAACCTCTTGAGTGTCTATGTGTGAGTTACTTTGGCTGGCTTTTTGGTGCCACGCTACTAAGGACTTGGCTACCGGGCAGAAGTCAGCGGATTCCCCAGAAGAACAGTCTTCTGCTTGAGTATCTCTTTGCTCCAGTGAATTTATGGCGTGGTCCAGTTCATGTTCGTTCTCCTTGATCCCAGGGTGGCACTCATCAACACAACCATTCTTCACGTGAGAATCGTGCAGGGCATCGCACACTGATGTTTCGTGAACGGCTTTGAGCTTCTGTCTGAGATGTTTCAGCACGTTGCTGTTCTTGAGTTTCTTTGCTATGGCAGTCACCAGTGGACCCACAGTGTTCACTAGTCCCTTCGTCACGACTACTACGATTGGGAGTATTTCTTCCATCGGTGTAGTAACTTTGGCCACTTTTTGGTACTTCTCGGCACTGAGGTTCTGTTTTAGTGATCCGTCAAGCTCTTCCACGAAATGGTCTAATTTTTCAATAAATGTTACCAATTTAGAAGTGTTTTCCTTGACTGATGCTTTCTCATCCAACTGAGGTACATCAAGTTTCTTGTCTTCCGGGAGCTGGCTGTTGATGACTTCAGCCACGCCCTTTGCCGCATCGTGATGCTCGTTAAGCTGATCAGCTAGCTTTTTAGCTTTCTCTTCTATGCTTTTAGCTTGAGCTTCCATTTTCTCTCTTTTCTTCGGTTAAGATGGGAATACTAGGAGGAGTGTAGGTATTTATGCAGGGGATGGATGCAGCAGTGAAGCACAGAAGTGCTGCTGGTATGTAGGAAATGTTTATCCTAGGTGCACTTTATTCTGTAAGTGGTATGACCTGAAGAAAGCCTTTTTCTGCTACAAACAGAGGGAGCGGAAAACATGTTACCTTCAGATAGTGCATTGCCTTGGTAGTCATGTTGGAAAGTGTTATGGCATAGTGGTAGATGATATTTAATGACAGCAATTCATCATGTAAAAGGTGATAAAATAGTTCATCCTTTTCACACTGGGACTCAGAGGTACAAAGCATGTGTGAGTATATGTATGTTGAGTATGTTTGTTAAAGAGTGTGTTTGTTTCTAACCAAAACTAGCGTTTTTGGTATTGGTGTCTGTGTAGTTGGTTGGGTAAGGGTTGTTGGATATAATGCACATGCGTATGTGTGTTAATATTACTCTTTAAGTTTCGCCAATATAATTATAATCTTTTTACTCCGCTTAATAATTGTATTCGCATTGCTTTGATGTGGCTAATTTCTTTGTTACATAATCAATATCACAAAACCAACCAACACTTAAAATGTTTTTTTCTTTGTCCTTTTATTTGCTATCTGCTTTCTTGTGCCAAGCTACGAGTCCCTTCACTGTGGTGGCAAAGTCTGGAGTGTCTTTGTCTTCTTCTGGTCCGAGTGCTTTGATGGCCTCGTCCAGTTGGTGTTCATTCTCCTTGATCCCGGGGTGAGCCTCATCAATGTGACCCTTCTTTGTCACGGAATCGTGTACTGCGTTGACCACCTCAGATTTGTTGATACCCTCAAGCTTCATTTTCAGACGTTGTAGAATATTACTGCTTTTGATTTTCGCAACTATAGCCGTCACTATTGGGCCCACGATTAACACAAGACCTTTAGCAACCACTTTAGAAATAGCGAGTACTTCTTCTGTTGTAGTTGTGACATTAGACACCTTGGCATACTGTTCGGGACTCAAGTTTTCCTTTAAGGTTTTGTCTAATTCCAGCACAAAGTCATCAAGGTTCTGGATGAAGGTTACCAATTTTGAAGTGTTTTCTTTCACTGATGCATTCTTGTCCAGCTCTGGTACAGCCAACTTCTTGTCTTCTGGTAGTTTGTCATTGATGACTGTGGCTAGACTTTTAGCAGTTTCATGATGTCCAGAAACTTGACTGGTTAACTGTTTCACTTTATCTGTTATGCCCATTCCAAAGTCTATTAGCTACTACTTGAGCTGGAAATTTTTCTGTCTAGTTTAGACCAAGATCTAAAGGCTAAGGCTTTAAATAGGTGTTTAGAGCCAACAATTCTGCAGTTATTCTCAGAAACCAGTTGTTGTTTCTCCCAGTGGGATAGGCAAATGACCTGACACTGCTTAACTTCCTGATTTTATCTGATATTATCATTATTGGTGAACATAACATTACCTCATTACATCTGTTGAGGTTTGTCTAGAGGTCATTCACAGGTGTTAAGCATTAGGCTGGCTTCTGTCAGTTGAGGTTTGGTCATTAAAAAAAAAATTTTTTAGTGGCTTCTGGCTGACCTTTGTCTTGTTACAGCACCACACTAGGCTGGTTCACTGAAAGGTTCAGATTAATGAGTGAGTATTCATGTGGGGGTATGAAGGAATGCATATGACCACCTTATGACTGGACTCCATGGAGCTTATACTAGATCATAACAATTAAGTGCCATTTGAGTATTTTATTTATGGTCAGTACTTCCTCTCCAGCTAGTCCCATACTTCTTAATATTGAAAGGAATTTCAATAACTATCAGGATATAGTCAAAATTTAAATTTTCCAGCTAACAGGTTCCTCAGGGCTCTAGTGTGGTGATGGTTGTGTTACAGCTACCTGAACTGTATCTTTGAAGAGCTACTGCAACTACACAGGTATGGTAGGAGTGTGGAGAACCTACCTGGGAGCAACACTTAGAAGCAGCTGCAAATTTTAACTTAGACAGAGTTAGATCCCTACTGCTGCTGGTATATATCATATTTTGGTACTTGCTTATCCACATAAATATCTATGTATCTAGATTCATCCATCTCTCCTTTTGCACAGTAGTGTCTAGCATATTTTCTGTCTTGCTGAATATTAGACCATAATATGCATTGCATTCATTAGCATCTTGAGCACTAAATAGAGTGAGTATCACAAACTTAGTTGTTGTTTTTTGTTGTTGTTTTTTTTACAGGATTAATTGGTATTATTTAATTGAAGTTTTAGTTTTCGACTTATTTTGACAGCATTTTTAATTAGCAGTGCATACTCATTTACAGCCTGTTGTTCTAGTATCACTGCCATAGCTTGTGTAACTTCTAACTTCTTGTACAGGATTCACTATCAAGGTGTATATGCTTACTTCTGGGGGGGAAAGTGTTGTTACTACCAATAGTTTTAGTTGACTGAAATTATGCCGGTGTCTAGGATTGTTCTCATCTCACTTTTAATACGAATCAGTGTATCACATCACATCTTACATGTACCTAATAAAAGCATTAACAACCAAATAAAACTAAATGTTCAACTGATACTAAAGAGCCCAGTCTTTACTCCTAACATATTCCTCAGTTCTTTGCTTGCTTTGGCTCTCCCAAGCTATGAGTGGCTGGACTTCAGGGTGGAAATATTTCCCATCCACTGGCTCCAGTGAAGCTATGACTCGATCCAGCTCAGACTCATTCTCCATGATGCCCGGGTGAGACTCGTCTATGCAGCCTCTCTTGACGTGAGAATCGTGTATCGCGCCGAGCACAGCTTTACCGTGTATCGCTCCGAATTTCCTCTCCAGAAATTTAAGTGCTTTGCTGTTTTTAATTTTCTTGGCAACAGAAGTAACCACTGGACCCACTATGCCGACGACGCCCTTTGTGACTGTTTTCACGATAGGAAGTATATCTTCCACTTTGGCTGTGACTTTAGCTACTTCGGCGTAATTCTCTGCACTCAAGTGTTCCTTCAGCGAGTTGTCGAGATCTTCTACTAAGTCTTGGATGGTCTGGGTAAATGTCACAAGCTTGGAGGTATTATCTTTGACGGAATCCTTCTCGTCTATTTTAGGCACGCCCAGTATCATTTCTTCAGGGAGGTTATCGTTGATCATTGTTGCTATATTCTTAGCCGTATCGTAGTGCTTGACCACTGTGCTCATAAGCTTCTTTGCTTTTGAAAAGAACCCCATTTTGCAAGTATTGATAAAGGTCGTGTAGGTTTTAAAATGCCAGCTATCGAGTACTGCAGTTTTTTTTATGCTCACTATCGAGTAGTACAGGTTTTTATACTCTTTGCATTTTCAAATTTTGAATAAAAAAAGTTTTCATTTTTGGACGATGTTGTCAAAGTATCAGCCAGTATGTGTTTAGAGATCAGTAGCTAAAAGCTTCCTCATTTGCAAGAAAATGTGGGAAGAAAAAAGGTGGGTGGATGGAGGGATTAAATTGATAGTTTGTTTGATCTCATCACAAATCCTAAGTGAGAATGATGATGGCAGTTCACACACACATATACACACACACACACACAATCATTAGCTATTATTTCAACATTGCTATTATAACACCAAACTTGCTCTTATTTTATAGTGTTAGTTTGTTTTATGCCTTGTATTAGTATATGTATGTTATTAATTTAACTGCTACATTTTAATGAGCTTTGCTCTGTAGTATTTATTGTTGTTATCATCAGTATTATTTTTTTCCCTTCTCTTTTTTCATAGCATGAGGGAGAATGCATACACTTAGCCTGTTGTGATAGCGAAAGATGTGAGACAGTGTGGTATGTTTTTAGCAACTGAAACAGAGTTGTGAGAAGGAAAAAAACGATTCTCTTCAGATTACTACAGAAGGAGGTGTGAATAGGTACAGGTGGAAAATATTAGTGCACTTGAAAATGGCTATGCAGTTTAATCAATTTACTTTTTTATATTACCTATTTTGGTGCACAAGAAAGAGTTGGGATCACACCAGTTTAAAGCATAGTTTTTGGTTTTCTATGTAATAATAACTCTTTAATTTGTTGAGAGAGATACAAGCAATAAATATTTAAGCTTGATTATCTACCAGTGTACATTCTAGTATCACCTCACTACTGACTTGTTTTTTCACTGTGAAGTTCTGTGCCAAGCAACCATGGCCTTCACCATAGTATGGAGGTCTGGCCCGTCACGATCCTCTGGTTCATCAAGCGACTTGATGGCGTGGTCCAGTTCGTGCTCATTTTCCTTAATTCCAGGGTGATCCTCGTCTATTTGACCTTTCTTCTTGTGTGAATCGTGGATCGCGTGCACCACAGCAGTAGCATGTACAATACCTAGCTTTCTTTCCAAGGATTTGAGTGCTTTGCTGTTTTTAAGTTTCTTAGCTATTGATGCCACTACAGGACCTACCACGGCCACAATTCCCTTGGTGATCGTCTTCACTATGGGTAATATTTGCTCCAGCGTGGCTGTGACTTTAGCTACTTTAGCATAATTGTCTGCACTCAAGTTTTCCTTCAATGAGTCATCGAGATCCTCCACAAAGTCTTGGATGGTCTGGATGAAAGTCACAAGCTTCGAGGTGTTTTCTTTGACAGTTGATTTTTCATCCAATTGAGGCACTCCTATTTTTTGGTCTTCTGGTAGTTTCTCGTTGATTATATCTGCCACGCCTTTTGCAGTTTCATAGTGCTTGTTGACTTGTCCCTCTAACATTTTGGCTTTGTTAAATAACCTCATGTTGGAGTAGGTATCTTGTCAGTTGTGCGTGATTTACTTTTGTTTTAGAAGGCAATCTAAGACTCCTTTATAGCGGGAAGTGTTTCATTCAATTTGTTAATGTGTGTTGTCAAATTTGTGTTCAGTGATTGTTGTGTGGAGGAACTTCCTCTGCCTTGAACAAAGGTAGACTTAACTGACTCAAGAGTTCGGAATTAGTAGTGATTCGAGATGTGCTCTATCACTAGACACATACAGTTAATAGCAGTGCATCGTCACTCATGGTGCAAGCCCCTTCCTGAAGTTTTTCAGATGGGTTTAAATTTCGGTTATTTCACCGACTAAAACTCTACTTTAATCTACTAAAGAGAACTCATGACAATCATTGTGTGGGTAATATAACAATTCATAATGCATTGACTTATTACAATCATTATATTGTATGAGTCTAATTTGGAGTATTCATTTCAACGTCGTTCATTACTACCTTATTGTCATACATTCTACGAGTGCCTTCATCAAGGTGCGAAGGTCAAACATGTCTCAGTCCTTCAGGTCCTATGACACTATGGCTTCGTCTAATTCATGTTAATCTCTTTGATACTATATATTTGTGTTTGTGTGTGACTTTCATATTTTTTTGTTATTTTCCTCCACCATTCCCTTTACTAAAGTACTATTCATAGACTTGCTATAATCAATTAAACTTAAAGTATATCTTCAATATAAGTTGTTTATTTTGATATAGTGATAAATGTAATTGAGTACAAAAATATATACTTTCTCATGCCAAGACAAACTTTGCATGACTAAGTGTTCCGTTGCATCATGAAATATACTTCATCAGAAATCAGGTTGAAACTATTTATGTTTGAAATTAAACTTTAAATTGTATCAGATTTACAACTTGTTTAGTCATATTGATGGCCATGCAGAAATCTTTCTAATTCCTCTATTTCCCTCTCTTCACTGTAGTCTGGGAGATCGTCTACCATTCCGAACCTATCAATCGAGCGCGCCGCATGGTGATGCAATTTTTGACTAATAGTAATATCTATAGCTATCAGCACAGTGGCTACCACGTGATCCATTGTAAAACCTCCTATTGAATTAATTCGGGCATAAATTTGGTGAACAGAGAGGTTGCCGCCGTGTAATTGCTGATATATATTGGGGCTCTTGGTTTCTAAAAGGTCACGAACCTCTTCACGTAGTTGCTGAATATGTGAAATAAATTCCTGGTAGGTGATGGACGTTGCATTAGCGGTATTGCAACCCTGTCTTTATTTGGTAGTCTTCTGTTAATAGCCCTTATTATGTTCATCAGTCTTGGATGTTGAGGCTCTCTTGGCTCAGGCAGAGTAAGACTTTCTGTGGCGGATATCTTGTAACTTGAACTGCTCAGTGTGTACTAACACTTAATGGGAAGCTGTATCCAGTATATTATAACAAATAGACAAGACGTTAAAACTGAATCTCAACTGAGTAGATTTATTAACCATTTGAAGTTCTATACAACAATAGATTTCCTGTGCGTGCGTGTGGCAGATTCATAATTAGTATAAGAGTGCTTGTTGTGTTTCCAGTTGAGCATGTGCAGATTATTCTATCTAGCACATACTTCATAACTTTGTTGTGAAGCCTTAAGTGGGAAACCCTGCTATTAGACAGCAATACAAAAGACCGTTACAGGGTACCAATTCAGAATTAATTTTTAAAATCCATTTGTACAGTTTTCCTGAAAAAATTACATTTAGTAGAAATGGCAATGGATAGTCGTGAGCCAGAGGTTACTAATGTGAAAAAACTATTTGTTACTTTGAATCAAGAACTTGTGGCAGAGCTGAAATGGAAGGGGTCACCAACAGACGATGAAGGTTATGAATCTGCCCTTAGAGAGTTGTCTGGAAGAATCGATGCGCATATGCAGAAGAAATCTGTTGAGATCAATTATGTCAAAATTAACAATGCCGGTTCAAGTCATGAAGATATTCTCTCAGAATATAAGAAAGCTGGAGATCAAGTTCCAGCAACTCTTGAAACACTGGTGGCTATGAAGTGTTTTCTGAATGCCAAAGTTCACTGTAGTACCTATTATAGTAAGCCTAAAGTTGAGGAGGCTGGTGACAAACTTCCTGTGAAAACACGTCCACTTTTACGTGCTGCTCCAGCTCCACAACATGCTTTTGATACATTTTCTAACTCTATTCGTGATAATGAGAGCCATTACAAATTTCGTGGAAGCTATTGAAACTATACTTTGAACATGGAATAGCACATGATGTAGCTTTATCAGTTATATGTTATGGGCACATGTTAACTGCATCAGAAATTGATCTGCTGTTTGTTCTTTGGAGTATTTTTTGTGCTATTATTGTTATTGTTATTTGCAGTTTTGTATGGAGTTTTTGTATATGAAATGTTGCACGCATCTCTTAGCAGTGGTTGCATACCTCCACACATCCTTGGAATGGGGGTGGGGGGGAACTTGGTCTTAGAAAATAGTGTTAATTTGAAAAACTAGTCATTGAGGTATTAGCGTGTGTTAGTTAATTTAAGTTTCTATTGTTATTGTAAACGTCTTATCTTTTATTTCAAAACATAGCTTTATATATCATTGTGATACATTTTCAATACTATTGGAGTGAGTTAGAGAATTGTTCAGTTTATGTTGCAAGTTCTGCTCGTCTTTGCCCATTCACCGAGAATACCACTGTGAAGAGTCAGCCATCACTCTGTGCATTTCACCGAAGCTTTTCTTATCGGCAAATTTTTTAGAACTGGTTGTCAGTTGCCATGGTCTTAAATCATCTTGAACCACACAGCTATCGATATTATCTTGGCCAGCTTCTTCAACGTTCTTTGCAGGAAGAGCTGTTAGCAATCCCTCTTCCCGTGGAGTCAAAGTGCCGCTGTTAAGGAGCTTTATAAAAACCTTGATGGCTTTCACTCTTTCCGGGCTCATCCATGAATTTAGGATACACTTGTACATATAGTCCAAGTTAGTTGAACCATCGCTTATTTTGTCATAAACATCTCGAGGAAGCATTTTCTTTAGACATTGGTCTTGATCTTGGGCATGTGTCCTCATAGTCTCTAATATAGTCCCCATTTTCTCAATGATGTCTTCAGGGAGAGGTGTGCTATCCAGTTCTGGTAGAGGGATCTTCTGGTGTTGCGGTCGAGATTCATTTAACTGGCATACCAGCTGTCTCATTGTTGCATAACATGCGAGTAGTTTATCCTTGTCTGGACCAGTTTTATCAGCCATTGTGGTTGAATGCTGTTTTGTATACGAGGGAAAAAAAGGGAAATAACTGGTCGTTAGTGTGTAACCTAAATTCTTTTATTAAGAAACCATTTACTACAAGGCCTACGTCAGAGGGTATTTTAATTGTTTTTTGTTTTTTAATGCAATGGATGACTACAGGATTATGCTAATACTTGTTGTCTCTGTAGTAAATAAGTGGATATGCTGACAGAAAATACACTATTTAATTCAGCGAAGCGAGCGGAGCTGACTCTCTAATGAGTTCGCGATATATATATATATTTAGGTCTAGAAATTGTTTTTGTTCTTGCGTGGGCGTACGTGTGTACCCTTTCTCCTACGTGCTTGCGCAGGCCGGGTAACCTTCTTAGCAACATTTTGTTTTGTTTACCCGCCGTACGAAATAGCGATGCCCAGTAGACAAAACATTAGAAACGCTCGGTTAAGAGCTTTGAGGGCGTTAGAAACTCCTGAAGAAAAATTAGTAAGGAGAGCGATAAGAAATGAAAAAGACAGGGCAAGGAGGAGGAGAGCTAAAACGAAACAGAAACAGGTAGCAAAGTAAAGAATCTAACAGTATTTTGTAGCCACACCAAGCATGCATGGAATAGCTGCAATTACAGGGAACATGCATCGCTCGCTTCGCTATTTTGTGCTATTAGAGCACATCACTAGTTAGCTGGTGGTTTACTACATTTTTTCCTAAGTCTTTTGTTTGACTGGCTCAATAATTGTTAGTTCCAAGCCAAGTTATGTTATGAGCAGTGGTGGGGAGTTCCACCAAATTTTCATCACTCTTCCCCCCCCCCCCCCCCCCAAATTTTTGTCTGGATAGGATCACTACAAAGTATTCAACATTACCTTGAGTAGAAATTCCATTGTCCATTGATTCTGGATTGCTTTGAAGTTTATTGTCTAGAAGAAATGAATTGTGGGTTCCATCCTTTAGAACAAGAAACTTGTGGAGTATAGTATACTAAGGTCTCCTATTGAGCAGTAGGTGTTCAGACAATAGATGGTTGAGTGGGACAGTGGGCCTTCTTCCTTCTGTGGTGTTTCAGATAAACTATACAGTGACGGGATGGATGTCATGGTGTAAATTACTATGAAATAAGTTTTGTTGTGGTTTCTTTGTGTGTGTGTAGATTGTGTTAGAAAATACTAGTGTATTGTTTTGTTTTTAAATATTTATGGAATGTGTTTTTGTTATAGTTTCTTTTTTTTCTTTTTTGTGTTTGTAGATTATGTAATAAAATTCCAGTATTCCAAGCACTCTTTGTTGAATAGTAGTACATTTATTTTGTGTGCAACATTTTTTGTTTGTTTTGATTTATATTGGGATTTTTTTGTTGTTGTTGTTGTTGTTGTTGTTGTTCTTTCCTACAAAATAATCAAAACACCCTGTGATATTCCCTAGGTTCCCGGCTTGTTTGAAGGTGATGAGTTTTCTGCTCTCATGACACAGTGCAAGGAAGGTTCCCAGAGGGAGGGGCTCATGCTGGACTCTTCTGAGGAACTCTACAAGTGGTTTACTCAGCAGGTGAAGATTATATAGCATTCTGAGATGTGGGTGTGGTTAGTCGTTTGCAATGACGAACCTCAGGTGTGACTAGAGTCTTTGATTGATCAGATGACGAGGCAACCCTTAGCTGTGTCTGAGCATGCTTAAAAATAGACCAAATTGTTGGTGTGAAAAAAGCTGCATCACTTACTTGTATGTATGTGTGTGTGTGTGTATATATATAGGTTATGTATAACCTTCATGTTGTATTCACAATGAATCCATCCTCTGAGGGTCTCAAGGACAGGGCAGCTACTTCTCCTGCTCTGTTCAACAGATGTGTCCTGAACTGGTTTGGAGACTGGTCCACAGGTGCCCTATACCAAGTGGGCTTGGAGTTTACCAACAAAATGGACCTGGACAAGTCTGGAGTGAGTCGATATGACCAGGCTAATATTTGTTAGTTTTGTAAATGATATTATTAGGTATGGTCACGATTGAAGTGAATATAAGATTTTCTACTGGTTTAATTTTTTTTATAGTTTTTAGTATTTAATTTATGATTACCGTTTCACTGACTGTTTATTCGTCAGTATCTTTGTCCGGACAACTTCCCTGTGGCGTATCCAGACCTATCCTTGCCTCTGACTCACAGGCAAGCCATCATCAATGCCTTCGTCTTTGTCCACCAGTCCCTGCACAAGGCGAACGAGAAACTGAGCAAGAGAGGAGGCCGCACTATGGCCATTACTCCCAGACACTATCTGGACTTTATCAACCACTATGTAAGGGGTGCATGCTAGCTTGTTCAAACTTTCACTTCAACAGTTTCATTGTTCAGAATTACTTGCAATGTAACTTATTGCATGAAGTTGTAAAAGGAATTGGGGCATAATTTATTTATATTTATTTATTTATTTATTTTTAATGTTTTTCTTTGTAGTAATTTTGCTTGGGCTTTTGTCGCTGTTGCTTTTTATTTAGTGGGTATATTTTGAATATATTTAAACATCCTCCGTCATTAAATCTATTATTCATCTTGTAGGTGAAACTGTACAATGAAAAGAGAAGTGACTTGGAGGAGCAACAATTGCATTTGAATGTAGGACTGCAGAAGATCAGAGAGACTGTAGATCAAGTGGACAAACTGCAGGCTTCTCTGTCAGTCAAGAAGACGGAACTAGAAGAGAAGAACACTCTGGCCAACCAGAAGCTAAAGCAAATGGTATAGTTGTGATAAGTAGAATTTAAAGTAATACATGCCGTGTATTTTCTGTTCAATGATGTTGAGATTATTGAAAGCATGATGCACACACGTGTATATGATTGATAACCATCAAGTTCTTCTACCTGTGAAAGCTGCATGTGGGTGTGCTGTAATACAATTTCATCAATCTGGTTATTTGTTTGTGGTGTAGGTGAAAGATCAGCAAGAAGCAGAGCGCAAGAAAATAGCTTCTCAAGAGATCCAGGAGCAGCTGAAGGTGCAGACCAAACACATAGCAGAGAAGAAGAAGGTTGTGTTGGAGGATCTGTCTAAAGTAGAGCCAGCAGTGAATGATGCTAGGAATGGTATAATAGTTTTTTTTGTGTTTTTTTTCTTTTTTTTTTTTTTTTTTTTTTTTTTGTTTGTTTTTGTCTTTGTTATTGTGTTAGTGTACTGTCACCACAGTGCTGTTAATTACATTTTCTGTCCATGTAGCTGTGAAGTCTATCAAGAAGCAGCAGCTGGTAGAAGTCAGGTCTCTGACAAACCCTCCCAAGATGGTGAAGATGGCTATGGAGAGCATCTGTCTGTTGCTGGGAGATCCCACCAAAGATTGGAGGTCCATCAGAGCCATTATCATGAAGGACAACTTCATCTCCAGTATCATCAACTTTACCACAGAAGATGTCACGTATGTCCTTTTTTTTTTCTTTTCTTTTTTTTTAATTCATATAATTTGAAACTATTCCAATGTGCAATTTATTTATGTGATTATTTTGCTGTGTTTAGGCCTGAAGCTCGTGATCGTATGAACAGGGAATTCTTGAGTGATCCGTCGTACAACTATGAGGCAGTGAACAGAGCCAGCAAAGCTTGTGGCCCACTGGTGCTATGGGCTATTGCACAGGTATGTGCAGGGCTGTGTTAACGTAGAGAGTGGGTGTGTGCATGCGTCGTCGGAAGAATGATGATTTCTAACTTCTTTCCCCAACTGATTGTTTCGTTGATGAAGTTTGAAGTTCTGATCTATTCAGTCATAGCATAACATGTATTGATTAGTTTGTGTAGAGAAGAGAATTATTGCTATTTTATATTATTCTTGTATAATGCGTTGCGTTTAGCTGAACTACTCAGATATGCTGACTCGTATCGACCCGCTGCGGTCAGAACTGAAGACTCTGGAGAAGCGTGCGGAGGAGTCGCGTCTGAAAGGAGAAGAAATGATGAAGATAGTGACTGAGCTAGAGGCTAGTATTGCCCGCTACAAGGAGGAGTATGCCGTACTTATATCAGAGGTCAACATCATCAAGGAGAGTCTGACTACTGTGGAGGCTAAGGTGAGGTGGGAGTGGTGATAGTGAGAGGTGTGAAGTAGAAGCAGTGGTAGTGTGAAGTGGGAATAGCGATGGGTGGGAGCAGTGATAGTGAGAAGTGGGAGCTGTGATAGTGAAAGGTGGGAGTGGTGAGAGGTGCGAGGTTGGAGTGTTGATAGTGAGAGGTGTTTAGTTAGTGGTAATGGAGTACAGTGATGAACTTATCTTCTTTCCCCAACTGACCCCAAGTGAAGATGAGAAGTTCTGAGCTATTCTGTTCAATTTTATTACATGGTGGTAGCTTTGATAGTGAGAGGTGTGAGGCGGGAGCAGTGATAGTTAGGCCTGAGCCAATCATGCCTGCATAATTTTGGGCATAATAGGTGTGCCAAAGCATCGAGCATAATGCCAGCATAATAGGTGGGGTTTTGAGGATTTTTTTTTTTTTTTTTTTTGAAACATCCAAGTTCACTATCATTATGACTCTAATTAATAATTTTCCATCGTTATTGGAGTATTTGATTAGGCATAATAGAAGCATAATAGGTGAAAAATGGAGCATAATTGACCCAGGCCTAGTGATAGTTGAAGGTGGGAGCAGTGATAGTGGGAGGTGGGAGTGTTGATAGTGAGAGGTGGGAGTGTTGATAGTGTGAGGTGGGAGCAGTGATAGTGAGAGGTGTGAGGTGGGAGTGGAGTGTTGATAGTGAGAGGTGTGAAGTAGAAGCAGTGGTAGTGTGAGGTGGGAATAGTGATGGGTGGGAGCAGTGATAGTGAGAAGTGGGAGCTGTGATAGTGAAAGGTGGGAGTGGTGAGAGGTGCGAGGTTGGAGTGTTGATAGTGAGAGGTGTTTAGTTAGTGAGAGGTGTTTAGTTTGTGGTAATGGAGTACAGTGATGAACTTACCTTCTTTCCCCAACTGACCCCAAGTGAAGATGAGAAGTTCTGAGCTACTCTGTTCAATTTTATTACAAGGTGGTAGCTTTGATAGTGAGAGGTGTGAGGCGGGAGCAGTGATAGTTAGGCCTGAGCCAATCATGCCTGCATAATTTTGGGCATAATAGGTGTGCCAAAGCATCGAGCATAATGCCAGCATAATAGGTGGTTTTTGAGGATTTTTTTGAAACATCCAAGTTCACTATCATTATGACTCTAATTAATAATTTTCCATCGTTATTGGAGTATTTGATTGGGCATAATAGAAGCATAATAGGTAAATTTGACAAGCATTAGAGCAGAGCATAATAGGTGAAAAATGGAGCATAATTGGCCCAGGCCTAGTGATAGTGGGAGGTGGGAGTGGAGTGTTGATAGTGAGAGGTGTTTAGTTAGTGGTAATGGAGTACAGTGATGAACTTATCTTCTTTCCCCGACTGACCCCAAGTGAAGATGAGAAGTTCTGAGCTACTCTGTTCAATTTTATTACAAGGTGGTAGCTTTGATAGTGAGAGGTGTGAGGCGGGAGCAGTGATAGTTAGGCCTGAGCCAATCATGCCTGCATAATTTTGGGCATAATAGGTGTGCCAAAGCATCGAGCATAATGCCAGCATAATAGGTGGTTTTTGAGGATTTTTTTGAAACATCCAAGTTCACTATCATTATGACTCTAATTAATAATTTTCCATCGTTATTGGAGTATTTGATTGGGCATAATAGAAGCATAATAGGTAAATTTGACAAGCATTAGAGCAGAGCATAATAGGTGAAAAATGGAGCATAATTGGCCCAGGCCTAGTGATAGTGTGAGGTGGGATCAGTGATAGTGAGAGGTGTGAGGTGGGAGTGTTGATAGTGAGAGGTGTGAGGTGGGAGTGGAGTGTTGATAGTGAGAGGTGTTTAGTTAGTGGTAATGGAGTACAGTGATGAACTTACCTTCTTTCCCCAACTGACCCCAAGTGAAGATGAGAAGTTCTGAGCTACTCTGTTCAATTTTATTACAAGTGATTTGTATGCATTAGATGGTATAAATTTGCATTACGGTTGTAGGGTGGTGTGAAGCTTCGTTATGTGGCTTTTACAATCTATCAGCCTCGACTTTGTTCCAGCACTTCTATCTCCTTTTCATCATAATGTCTGACTGATTATTATTTGTTCAGGTTGAGCGTAGCAAGGCACTATTGACCAGTCTGGGAAGTGAGCGTACTCGGTGGGAGTCTGGCAGTGAGACGTTCAAGAGTCAGATGGCGACCATCACAGGAGATGTTTTGCTCACGTCTGCCTTCATGGCGTATGGAGGCTACTTCGACCAGCAATTCCGCCACACTCTCTTCTTATCCTGGGCCAACCACATGATGGAGGCGAAAATCACATACAGACACGACCTGGCCAGAGTTGAGGTAATGTGGGGATAAATAGAAAGACATTGTTCGTTAGAGGAAGTAATGAAAAGCAAAGTAAAAGTTATTTGTTATTGTTGCTTTTTGTAGTTTTTGTATAGTTTGTTTGTTGTTGTTATTTTTTGGTGGTGGTTGTTGTAGTTGTTGTTTTTGAACACATATTTAGTCCATTAGAAAGAGACTAGTGCGGGGGTAAAATGATGAGCTCAAACCCCCTACTCATATACTTGATGAAGTTTGAAGTTCTGATTCCCCTGTGCAAACTAACACTTATCACAATAATAAGAACTAGTGTAGTTTTATTTATAGTATTTATTTTCCTTTCTTTCCTCGCTAGTATTTGTCGAGTGCTGATGACCGTCTGAAGTGGCAGGCTAATGCCCTGCCTTCTGATGACTTGTGCATAGAGAATGCTATTATGATGAAGCGGTTCAACCGCTATCCCCTCATCATCGACCCATCTGGACAGGCCACAGAGTTCATCATGAATGAATACAGAGATCGCAAAATAACCAAGACAAGGTAAAAGAAAAGGAAAAATAATGAACAGTAATTAAATTTGGGATGGATAAACTGGACTGTAGCAATTGCTTATGTTTTGTTGTTGTTGTTGTTTTGTTTTTGTTTTTTAGTTTTCTGGATGATGCATTCCGTAAAAATTTGGAGAGCGCTCTTCGATTTGGTAATCCTTTGCTGGTTCAGGTATGAATAAGTCGTACTGTATGTTATATAGGATTCTTACTTGTCATTGATTTTATTGGGTTGTTTGTGTGTTTTGTTTTGTTTTTTGTTTTCTGTACTTTTAGGATGTGGAGAGTTATGATCCCATAGTGAATCCGGTTCTTAATCGTGAGGTGCGAAGAACTGGTGGGCGTGTACTGATCACATTGGGTGACCAAGACATTGATCTGTCTCCGTCTTTCACAATTTTCCTGTCTACCAGAGACCCGTCGGTTAGTGATAAAATAAGTCTATTTCTATGTACCTACACTTGTTACTGCTTCAACTGATCATGATTATGTACTTTTCCTCCTCTTGTAATAGGTTGAGTTTCCACCAGATCTGTGCTCTCGTGTGACCTTTGTGAACTTCACAGTGACCCGGGGTTCCCTGCAGAGTCAGTGTTTGAACCGTGTGTTGAAGGCAGAGCGTCCTGATGTAGATGCTAAGAGGTCTGACTTGCTCAAGCTTCAGGGAGAGTTCTTGCTGCGCCTGCGCCATCTAGAACAATCTCTACTTCAAGCCCTCAATGATGCCAAAGGACAGCTTTTGGACGATGACAGGTAAAGAAGGGTCCTTCTGTCTCTTGCCTTCTTTCAATTACTACTGTAATACTTGTATTTTTCTGAACCGCAAGTTTAAAAGTCTGGTAATGGTTGTTGTTATTGTCTTGTTGGTGAATTTTGTATGGAGTTACAGGGCATAGCAGTGCTTATTCTAAAGCTGAATTGGTCAACAGTCAGAACTTGTGTTGTTCAGGACTTTACTCATTTGAAGTGTCAAATTTAACTTTTGTTGATTATTTACTGTGCATGGCATGCAATGACGAACATTTGGTGAGACTAGAGTATCTGATGATTGCCAAAAGTACCACCAGGTGACGATAAAACCCTTGGCTGTCTGAGCATGCTCCATGTACATACCTCATTTGACTGTACTTGTTTGCAATCCGTGCAATATATTGTCAAGTTTAAGTTCATGCTTGGGTGTTGTGTGTAGAATTATAGCACAGCTTGAGAACCTGAAAAAGGAGGCTGCAGAAGTTCAGCACAAAGTTGACGAGACGGACGTTGTGATGGCTGAGGTGGACACTGTTTCCAGACAGTACCTTCCTCTCTCTACAGCCTGTTCTTCTATCTACTTCACTCTGGAATCCCTCAACCAGGTGAACATACTTTTATATTATTCTAATTATCCATGACACTTGATGTACTTTAAATGATTTCCCCCTGAACTTATTTATTGAGAAACTTGAGGAGTATTATGAGAGATAATTCAATGTTAAGAATGGTGTGTTCCAGCTTGGCAGGACTGGTTTTGCAGGTATTAAATATTCCTTAACCACAATTGGCCTTGTCAGCTAGATTTAAGCGTTTGAGTAATATTATATTATTTTTTATTCTTTCTTTGTACAGGTACACTTCTTGTACCAGTACTCTCTCGTGTTCATGTTGGATATCTTCAGTGTTGTACTCAACAACAACCCTCGCCTCAAAGGACTGAAGGAGCCCCAGAAGAGACTTTCTACCATCACAAAGGATTTATTCCAGGTGAACTTAACATAGTTGTATTAGTTAGCTGGGTTGAGGTGTTTACTTATCGCGCATTCATCGTTTGCATTATCGGTTCTTCTAGTGTACTGTTTGATGTCAGAAATGAATGCAATATAGTAATGTGGTATGGTAACTACCTTCTATAGCCGTATTCCTCTTTGGTAGAGAAGGTTTTAACGCATCACAACATTATAAGCTTGTGATAATAATGCATTTTATTGATAGAGGCTGTCATGGAGTGTTTTATGAATGTGGTACATTTACAAATGTTTTTTTTGTTTTTGTTGGTGTTGTCGTTATTGTTTGTTAAGATTGTTTACAACCGAGTATCTCGAGGAATGTTGCATGATGATAGGATAGTGTTGTCGGTGCTCCTATCACGGATTTACCTCAAGGGATTTGCTGAGTGAGTATCTTCATATGTATCCCTGTACAGTCCACTTAATCTTGTACCATGATGTTGTTTGCAGGGAGAGTCTCTATTCCAATGAGTTCAACTTCTTCTTGCGCGGTCGTGAGTCTATGAGGGTGGATGCCAAGGTTCCCCAGATCAAGGGATTCACCAAGACTCAGGTACGATTTTATCGGTTAACTAATTTATTCTATTGTTTTATTTAAATGTAATCTATACTTTTTCTCATCAGAAATTGGCTTGGTTCTGTGTTGTTGTTTTTTTGTTTGTTTGTTTTGTTTGTTTTCCCCTTAAGTATGACATTGTTTTGTGTTTGTGTTTAGGTTGCCAATATGACCCACCTAGCGAAGCAGCTGCCTGCCTTCTGTGATTTAGTGGAATACGTCACAGACAACAGGCAGTTCATGGAATGGCTGGAGATGGTCAATCCAGAACAGAATGTTCCAGAATGCTGGACCGTCAAGAAAGAACTAAGTATGGGATTGGATTACATGAGTGTTTTACATGGGCAGGGTATCTTGTATTGCCCAGTCATTATTAATATGCCAATTAAGTGTGGAGTGTTAACTTACCACAAAAAATAATTTCTAGTTATGTATTTGTCCTGCTATCCTTTTTTATTGTAATGTCCATTTCTGCTTCTTCTTTTTCTTTTCTTTTTATGCAGCTAAGGTCGGTAAGGCATTGTACCAGATGCTGGTGATCCAGGCCTTCCGCATGGATCGTCTGCTTGCTATCGCTCACCAATTTGTGGGCACAGTCCTCGGTGATATGTTCCTTCATGAAGCTGAACAGGAACTCAACCTTGCAGCCGTTGTGGACAACGAGGTTGGAAATTGTGTATATTTGTTGTTGTATTTAATCATCAGTGGGTGTGGTTTATGTGCAGGTGAAGTCCAGCACTCCGGTACTGCTATGTTCAGTGACGGGCTACGATGCCAGTGGGCGTGTAGACGATATGGCAGCTCAGAGTGGCAAACAGTGTACTTCAATTGCTATCGGTGAGTTCAGGAGATACTTGTATGTATGATAAAACTGGCGAATCACAATTCATTAACATTATTGTTTTGTTTTCTATACTAACGTAACAACTGTGCTTGGCTTATCAGTTTCTAATGGCTCTTCAGAATTTCTGAAATAGTGTGCATTATTAATACATGTGTGATGATTGTGTTAATTCCAGGTTCCGCGGAGGGTTTCAATCTTGCTGAGAGAGCCATATCATCTGCCTCCAAGTCCGGCCGCTGGGTCCTGCTCAAGAACGTACATCTGGCACCTCAGTGGCTCGTACAACTGGAGAAGAAGTTACATTCCATAGTACCCCATGCAGACTTCAGACTCTTTCTCACCATGGAGATCAACCCTAAGGTAAGAAAGGATGTTAGGGTGAAGCCACGTTAGGACTGACTTACATTGTATTAATTTCAGATTAGTGCTAGTTTATTAAAATGTTAGTAAATGAAAGGTCTTTGTACTTATTGCTGTGTTCAGGTGCCAGTCAACTTGCTCCGAGCATCTCGTATCTTCACGTTTGAGCCACCTCCAGGTGTAAAGGCTAACCTGATTCGCACCTTCAGTACTGTACCCACTACTCGCATGTGCAAGGAGCCTCACGAGCGTGCTCGACTTTACTTCCTACTTGCCTGGCTGCATGCCATGATCCAGGAGAGACTCCACTATTCACCGCTGGGATGGACGAAGAAATACGAGTTCAACGAGTCAGATTTGAGAATGGCGTGCGATACTGTCGACACCTGGCTAGAGAGTGTATCTCAGGTGGGTAAAGGGTTGTTGCTGTGTCAATGTAGTATCAGTAGGTGTGCCACATGCAGTGACGAACCTCAGGTGTGACTAGAGTCTCTGATTGATCAGATGACGAGGCAACCCTTAGCTGTGTCTGAGCATGTGTTCACATGATGGTGTTGTTGTTGGTAATTATATTAAATTTAGCGTGCCAAAAGATTACATTAATATTTTGGGGTTGTAGATAATTAGATAATTTTGTTGCAACAGAACTTGTATCAAGAAGGTAGTTTTTTTTTTGTTTTTTTTCCTCAATTATAAATTGATGCTATAGGTTATCAAGTATGTTTGATCGAACGCAGCTACTATTCAATTCAGTTTGTGTTTTTAAGAGTGGCATTAGAGTGGTTGTCTTTTTTAAAGACTTGTCAACATTTACTTCCTTATCAAAATTCAGTTGAGGCTGCAGTGCAATGGTATATGATTTAGTCCCAGTTATTCTTAGAGTGGCTACTATTCAAAAGCAACTATTTACTTCGTGTAAAGTGGGTCTAGAGGCAATTAATCATAGTAGCCACTTAGTTTTACATTGAGCATATAGGGTTTGAGGGTTTAAATGGCATTTTATGTTTGCTATGGAATCAAAGAATGTTAGTTATTACAGCAGAATGAGATGATGATTTTTATCTTTGTTCTGCTATCTAATCAGTGACATTATTAGCATGCAGTGATGAACTTCAGGTGTGACTAGAGTCTCTGATTGATCAGATGACGAGGCAACCCTTAGCTGTGTCTGAGCATGCTTGGAGACTTGTGATAACTCTAAACATGTTATTATGTATTTACTCAAACTTTATTTAAAAGTTATGTCTCTTGCTGCCTGAGCATATTTTACATTGCTTGTGGTGTAGGGTCGTACCAATCTGCCGCCTGACAAGGTGCCGTGGAGTGCCATGAGAACTCTCCTGTCCCAGTGCATTTACGGTGGACGTATTGACAATGAATTTGATCAGCGTCTCCTGAATTCTTTTGTCAATCGACTGTTTACGGCCAAGAGCTTTGAGCTGGACTTCCCTCTTGTGAGTAGGATAGATGGCCAGTCTGGGAAGAACATTGTCATGCCGGAGGGAGTCAGGTATGTGAAGATAATGAACACTTAGCTAACCTGAGAGCAGTGAAGAACATTTGGTGACTAGAGTCTCTGAATGTGTTTGTGACGAAAAAACCCTTGGCTGTCTGAGCTCTCTCTGCTGTATTATTGTTGATGTTGTTATTATTGTAGTTGTTATTATTATTGTAGTTGTTTAAGGGTTTTGTATTTATCATGGTGTGTGGTATTATTTATAATTCTAGACGGGAGCAATTTTTGCAGTGGATAGAGAAACTGGCTGATACACAAACTCCATCTTGGCTGGGGCTTCCTAACAATGCTGAAATGGTCCTTCTCACTAACAAAGGTAGGATTAGTATTTGTCCTTTAAAAATGGGATGGAACATTGATTGATATTTCATGTCATTTCCCCTTCAGCTGTGGGTGTGATTGCTCGTCTTCTGAAGATGCAAAGTTTAGGAGATGACGATGAGTATTTTGATTCAGTTTCTACTTCTATATCTGCCACAGTGTAAGCCATTGGTCAGATCTATGTCGGCTAGTCAACATGTGTAGTGATTAGATGATTACTGATTGGAATTGTTCATTCTTGTATATATATAGTAAGCAATCCAAGGACAGACTTGAGCAAGACGGGAGGCCATCGTGGATGAGGACTCTGTTGGTGACCTCCAGTGACTGGTTGAGTATGATCCCTCAGGTAAGGGTTTATTTTGGTGTGTGATGATGTGTAACCATATTAGATGTGTCTGTCTTTTTCATACAGGATCTAGTAGTGCTGAAACGCACAGCTGAAAACATTAAAGACCCTTTGTTCCGCTTCTTTGAAAGAGAGGTAAATTCATACACAAGTGTTAAATACCATAAAGATATTTAGCTTGTAATACAAAAGGTAACAGACGAACGAGTGAACTAAACCACATTTTAGAGACCGATCACTAGTTTTGATCGTACATTGTCTTCTAATTTTATTATATGACAGTTCGCAATTGTTCCTGAAGAAATAATTCTTAATTTCGTATACCATCGTATTTTAAAGTATTCATGTAGATTTGGTGATGAATTATGCAGGTAAACTCTGGCCATCGGTTGCTGATGACAGTGCGGAGAGACTTGGGTGACATTGTGGAAGTATGTCAGGCCAGGAAAAAGCAGACCAACTACATCAGAAGCCTCATCAGTGACCTCACCAAAGGTGAATTCCTTCATTTACCATTTGTTCGTTTTCACAGATTTATTATGATGCCATTGTGACAGGTATTATACCCCAGAGTTGGCATCGCTACACCATTCCTGCTGGGCTGACTGTGATCCAGTGGGTGGCTGACTTCACTGAACGCATCAAGCAGTTGCAATCTGTTTCCAAGAGTGTGGCAGATGGAGGCTCTAAAGTTCTTAAGGTTTGTGCTAGTACTCAAGTTTGTGGGAACAATAGGTGAAGTACACAAGTTTTAGCTATTGTTGTTGTTGGTTTTTACATTTTTGTTATTTTTGTTTGTTGTTTAGAACTTGAACATCTGGCTCGGAGGATTGTTCACTACGGAGGCTTACATCACAGCTACTAGGCAGTATGTGGCTCAGGTCAACAACTGGTCTTTGGAGGAGCTTTATTTGGATGTGAGTTCACTTGAACATGTATTACTTCTTAGTTCTTTAATCATTTCTCCCTCCCCCATTAATTAGGTGAAAATTGATACTAAAGGTCCTATCAATGACTGCAGCTTTGGGGTCACAGGTTTGTTAATCCGATCTCCAGTAGTATTCCAGATTCAACAGGTCTTGTTCGATTAGGTCTGAAGTTGCAAGGAGCTATTTGCACTGCCAATACTCTGTCTCTCTCTGCTACTATTCTGACTGAGCTTCCTCTGTCTAGCTTGGAGTGGGTCAGGTAAGAAGACTGTTCAGTGAGCAAGATTTATGGAGAGTAAAGCAACTCTCACATAAAATGTATGAGGTTTCTAAATAATACATATAGGTTACTACAGATACATGGTAGTATATACATCGATATGGCTGTCGACATGTTGATTTGATTTGATTTGCTGAGGCACACTGCTTGTTAACAATTCCGTTATAAGAAAAAGTTTCTGGTTTTACAGTTTTTGTTGTCTTGTATTTTGATGCAGGGTTGATCCCAAGAAGATGCATGAGATGGCAATTGGAAAAGTATGTTATCATTTTTTTGTTGTGATTATTGCACTTATGATGGTGTCGACTGTTTGTTTAGGTGACACTTCCTGTATATCTGAACAGCCATCGCGCTGAACTATTGTTCACACTGGACTTCAAGGCTCAAGGTGTTACACAGTCATCTGGACATTCCTATTATGAGAGGGGCGTGGCAATACTATGCTCACCACTGTAGAATCAAGAACTATAAATGAACTTGCTGTTAAAAAGAAACTATTGCATTTGATTTTTAGATTTAGTATTTAGTAGAAATGTAATTATACTTGTTTGATTACTTTTACTTAGACCTAGTGAGTAATAGATTATAAATTTCTGAGTCCAACCCAAACCAAACCACTTCCTCTGCGATTTAGATGTTCAATCAGTTTTGTTTTTTACAGTGAACTACGCGCATGCTAATTAAACCTGCGGTAACTATAACGGGAGGCGTTGACGCTGATTTGTTAGTCGATCGTTCTCGTATTGAATGCTTGAGAATTATCACTTTTAAAGGTGATATGGTCATATTTCGATTGTTTTTTCTGTTAATGTTGGTGCTAAATACAGGTTGGCCATTTTGATTTCTTTTTATTTTGTATTTTTTTTTTATCAACAATATCATTGATAACATTAATATAATAAAACTGTACAGCACAATATTCAACTAATTTAAAGCAACAACTTGTTGAAGTAGTAAAGCAAGTGGTTGATGCCCTACCTATTCCACATACCTCAAAGATTGACTTGTATTGTGGAGGACAAAATGTTAAATTATGGTTTCATGTGGCTGCAAGTCTAGATAAAGACAAAGACTTCTTTACAGGGATTTATCCAAATATTGACGATCTCAAATTTTACGTAAATTTAAGCAATTTTCAGATTCCAAGTACAGGACAATATGTATGTAAAGTATCTCTTAATACTTTCACTCACGACAATCTGCTATTATTCAATTTTAGTAAGTGTAGATCAACCAATTCTTTTAATGCTTTTGTCACATAGCCACTTGATGATTTTAGCTGGCAGTCACTTTGATATTACCGACTTTATCAACAGTGATCTAATTAAGTCGATATATTCCACCATGTCAGGAGATTCTGGAATAAACTACAATATCAATTGGACCACCAGCCATACTTCTGTGCCATCGAGTACCGCACTTGACGATTCATACCAAACTAATAGTGATTACAAAATTGACGACCTCTTTCCCATTCTCAGTCAAGTTTTAAAATATGTGCTTCACCTGCCAAAGTCAATGTTAATTGATCTAATGAAAAAATCTATGTCAGGAATTACAACTGCTGATTCATCTAATTTACCAGATACAGGTACCCTGGATATAACATTCTTGCAATTACATAGCTTTACCATTACAAATATTAGTATTTATATTTTAGTCAAATAATTAGTTTTGATGTTGTAATAATCATTGTATTAGAATACAAGAAGTCTACCTACAGTAGGGATCCTAGTCTTACCTTGGATAAATCCTTGAAAAAACTCAAAAAGCTCTCTCGACTTTCAAAATGTAAGTTGAATTCAGAATTATATGCTGTAATGCAGTTAGCTTGGAATTGTTGAGCTTCCATCAGTTTATAAGTCACAGGAAATATATGCTGTAATGCAGTGTTAGCTTGGAATTGTTGAGCTTCCATCAGTTTATAAGTCACAGGAAATAATACCTTATGGTTAGCACTGGCAGAAAAAGGTCATTATTAACATTTTGTGTGTTTGTGTTCACTTTTAGATAAGACTACTACCACTTCAGGCAATGAAGCACACACTTTAAAGGAATTCAAAAAGTTGAATAATCCATTTAAAGGTGCTAATTACAAACTATTTGTATTATTTATAGCTATAGTTAAATCACATACAAATATTTATTGAAAATGTACTGACATGTAAATTTATATTTTAAGGTAAAAAACATAATTATAAAGCATCAGTGATATCAAGCAGAAAAGGAGAAGAAGAGAATGTTGAGGACATCAATAAAGATCACAAACTTATTTCAGTTGTACTGGCTGCCTCATTGATAGCTTTGGGTATTATATCTCTAACTGGCAGTATTATCACTTTCATGCTTTGTAAGTACATGAAGAAAAGAAAGAGACCTCATAATATAGAAGCTGGAATACGCAAAAGAATTGATTCATTTCAAAGAGCTCGCCAAGGACCCTCCGGACTACGACTAAAGACTACTAGGTAAGATCATATTTGAATATACTTCCGCTAAAATACATTTTAACTCCATTGGTTTGTTCAGGTTGAGACTCTAGCGTAAAAGTAGCTACTCCTTAACAGTCTAAATGCCAGATGACAAGCAAGTGGTCTCGGGTTCAATCACTGATGACAGTCAAGTTTTCTTAGCTATGTTCCCAGTGAATTTATTACAGGGTCACTCTTATAGTATATATGATCACTTATACCATATGTTAGATGTGATTTATTTACTAGTTGTAATATTTTTTAACCTAGAACTCGACCAGCAAGATCTGCACCTGTATCAACTAATAACCAGATGATAAAAGACACATGCATTGTCATTGAAAATCCTCCACAAGACAGCCGACTTGCAGAGTCTCAAAAAACAAGCAGGAATGTATTGCTGCCAGCTATGAGTCGTACACTCAGTGAACCTGATTTAGCCAACAACCATCACTACTGTGCAATACAAGTATCAGATTCAAGCCCAACTCTTTCCAGTTATTGTCATTCACCAGATCTGAGCCCAACTCCTACAAGTTCCTGTCATTCATCATATTCGAGCCCAACTCCTAATAATTGTCATTCGTCAGACTCAAACCCGATTCTTACTTCTACTTACTGTCAAGCCAGCCCAACTCCTAACAACAACTCTGAAGACACAGATACATCTACATACAGCCATTTATTCAAAGGAATGCAACATAATGCAAAGAGAAAGATTTCTACCAGTGCCGAATTACCCCTTGAAGGAGACAGCCAGAAAACCACTATTATTTTTGTTAAGCCCGCCAAACAAATGTTAGAAGACATTTAGCTAAAGTTGTCACGATTTGATTGCAATTAAGGTTATGTTATTGAATGATTAAGGGCTTAACAAAACTATGCATTAAATATACAAGGTAAAAGCTGTAGCAATTAATATGAAATGAGCAGAAGTAACGGTGACCACACATATACAACTATGAATAATGATAAGTGTCAAGTCAATACATATTTTTCCACTTTTTGTTAAAATATTCAAATTCATATTTCACACAAAAGCTGACAGTTTCAATGTGGATAATGTACAAGAGAGGACTAAACTGGTGGTCTATAGGTTCCTCTGTAGACAGCTGGTCAGGAATCTTTGAGTTAGTCACTAGGCTATAACCAGCTTGAAGATCTTCAGTTGCTGTAAGCTGATCAGAGTTACTTCGTTAAATGGACTCACAGTAGGAGGATCCAATCACTGGGTCGAGTGTCATTAAAGATAATACAGGATGTACACCACTAAAATTCATATATGGAGGCCTTGCCTCAGGTGGCAATTAAAGACATTTGAAATCCAGTCTGGCTCATTAACTGATCAACATGTCATTTCCTAACCTGCCCTGCTGTGTTCACTTCACAGAATACAGACCCTATGCTCCAATATAGCTGTTCAGATTTGGAATCTTGAGGTTGACGACATTTTGTCTATAATACTCTTTTTGTTCCATGATCTGCTTCTCGTGCACATGACTACAGGATGCATGCATGGCACATTACACCCAAACGAGTATGAACTCTCCGCCTCAGTAGCAATGGGTGTAGGAAGCAATTTTAAAGTGTAGAGGCCAATCAAGCTGCCACATTTGCCATGCCTACATTATTGGGTGGGGTTTGAATGATTTAAATGTAATTAATCCAAAAATTGACATATCAGTGAAGTGATGTAAGTGATGAAAGCATGATATATACTAATCAATCATATTCATTAGCTAGTCATGCCTTGTCAAGCAAAATGTTTTTAGTTTGACAAAATTTGATGGATATTTTGTTACAGTGAATATACAAAACTGATTTCTCTTAGAACTCACACTAGAGTCATGGATATCAAATTTGACTAGTCCAAAAAATTAGGAAGGAAAAAACAGAATTAACATGCATTACTCACTGAAGAATCCCTTTCTTTCTGGCTCTAATAGCGATGCAGATTGCTCAAACGTCGAAGTCTCGTGAAGCAATACCCTTTACCATTCGCAACGATAGTTGCGACAGGGCCACCTACCCTGAAGATGGAAGACTTGTTACAATCGATTTCTTTGCAAGATCTCAACAAAATGAGAGTAATATATTGAGCTATCGGGTACACAGCTTGAGGAACTTATTTTCTTCCCGAAATTCCAGTTAGCTATTAACTATACCTTGGCAACCTACATGCTATTTCCTCAAGTGTCAGCTATTTCTGCTGAATGAGTTCATTCACAACTTACAAGAAATCAATACTAAAGATTTTCTTAGCAATCCTTTTGGGGGGGGGGGCAATTTTTTTTACAGCTCTGCCGATATACTGAGCAGTCATTTCACCACACTCACTTTTCGTGGATGTTTGGTAAAGCAAGCTCATTTCTCTGCTACTAGTCTTTATGAAACTGGACTTCCATGCAACTCAACTTTTTTCAACTGGACTATTGTGCATTCAGGAGAATGGTGACACTTTTGTGTTATTTCAACTTCTTGCTGCCAATTGGCACATCAAACAGTATTACTCATCATATTCAGACTGTTGGCCAACTTGTTTTTCACGCACTCATCATCTGGCACTGGAACGTCTCACTATTACTTGCAATGAATTCGGTCACATGCTTTAATTGGGAATTATTGTGTCCTTTGTCCAGCAATTGATCCTCCCCATTACATAGAGTCCCAAATAAACTGGTGAGACAGTATTGAGACTATTGGGCACTCGCTGCCACCAGAGTTCCCACAGCCCAACTGACAAAGATTCAGCTTTTGATAAAAGTAAGGCATGCAAGAGCTAATACACGTGACATAAAACTTAACTTAAATAAGAACATGAAACTCCACCTATCATGACCCACAATGACACACACGATCTATACTTCCTGCTCTGCAGCGTTTAGTTTGCACTGCAGAGCAGGCACACACACGCACAGCTAATTGACACTCAAACACATGACTTACAAAACTCTCTAAGGGCTGATACAATTAAATGAAAGGCTGATACAATTACATCAAAGGCTGATACAATTAAATGAACAAAATAACATAACATAAACAAGTTCTGAGTTCATGTGGGTAGGGCTAGGCTCCACCCACATCTCTTTGCTTCTCTGTCTTCTTCTCTTTATCTCCTTTCTTCTTCTCATCTCTGTCTTTCTCCTTCCTGGGCAGACCCACAACCACATTCTTTGATTTGTTTTAATTTACACGCATTTCTTTTGGGCCAAGGAATGTGCTCATGAGTTCAAACAATTTATCAATGAAAGTTTTCTTGCATGCTCACATAATGACTAGCTGATCGCAAGTCATTCACTGTGGAACATCTTGAACATCTCTGCTCTGTGTCAGAAAGAATAGATGCACACCAAATCCCATCAATATCTCCAAAATTGTCTTTTGCATACCAAATCTTGACTTCCTTAGCTACTGTCTTGACGCTATTTGTAATTCCTGCAAATCTGGATTGTAAGGTTTGGCATGCCTTTTCTGTGACCACAAACAGGGAAGGACAGTTTGAGTTGCAAGCTATGGTACTGCTCTTTAAGAGGGCGGGGTGGCAACAGCAGGAAGGAGATCCCAGTGTGCAGTCTTAAGGCAGCTGAGTGACACTGTATCTTAGTGTCCATTACAGTCAAGTGTATAAACTTTGCAGAAGGTTAGAGAACTCTTTAAAGGCCAATTGTTTCTCACTGCATCATGCCTGACAATACAATGTTGGTGAGTGAGGAGCTATTGTCGGCAATGTTTTGTGGTAGTTGGCACAGAGATGTTGCATGTAGTGACTCCTACATGAAAGCCTTGAGTTGCGAGACATAGTTACAAGAATCAGGTACACCAGAAGGAAAGAATTCTTCTGTAAGGAAGAGTACAACTGAACAGAGCTTATGTCTTTGAGTGATGAGTGTATGTCGAGTATGGTGCTTCTGTCTGGTGATCCAGACATGGATTAGATTTCAGAGAAGAGTTAAGTTTCCAATATAGAATGATTTGATATTAGGTGATATGCTCTAATTAAGCTACTGAACTAGCTGCCAACCAACTAGCCGAAAATTTTCGCCATCTGCTGTGAGACTAAATCCCAAAAACTCCTACATACACTCCTGTTGGGTGAATTATGCTTCACTCACTTGATCGAGTTTTCACATGCCAGTCTTCAGGAGGCTGTAGTGTATTTACAGCTTTTACCCAGGCAATAAAAAATGTGGAGTTGTGGACTTTTGGGTAATAGCTTAAGGGTTAAATAATTAATCCACACTCAGTCAACCATCTTATGGCAAATGCTTTTATATCATTTGGTCACCAATCAATTCTACACTACATCAATGTCCTCAATTACCCTATAATATTTTACCCACAATATTGAATACTTTACTCTTACTAGTTATTAAGTTAGTACTTTTTGATTACTTCAGATAAATAACTATTTCTATGTATACTTGCCAATAAAATTTAACATTTGCCATATTCTTACTAGCTACTTGTTTCTATCTTTAATAATGTAAAATATTTCAATTTGATGCATTAGGATATGCTTTATAATGTGGTGAGTGCAAAACACTTAGCTGAAAATCTCAAGTATATTTAACTCTTTCTGGTAGTTTATTTATTAGCTTTCTTAGTAGATTATAACTATAAATAGTCAAAACGTTTCGACCCGTAGGTCTTCATCAGTTGACAAAAAACACAATACTAAAAATGACAAAAAATCAGTTCAATAAAATGCAAAGACCCTGAGGATGCACTAGTTATAGTGACGCTATAATTGGTTGCTATGTTGGATTTAACTCCAGGCCATTGTCCAAGTTAGAGGTTGATGGCAGGCTTTGGATCACTATTGCCTCAGTAATCCTTCTTCTGGTGTAGTTCTCAACTCTCCCTTTCACTTTGGCCTCCAACCAATTTACTTTATGTTTACTGTTCCATGCATGTACAGCTATACCATTCTTCTCATCATGCCTTTTTACTGCATTTTGGTGTTCCTTTAAACGTTTGTCTAGTGTACGTCCTGTTTCCCCTACATATACCATACTTCAGTCCATACATGGGATTTCATAAACTACTCCTTTGATTTTTTATTTTTCTCTGGGTGTTTTTACCTTCATTAGATGTTTCTTGAGGGTTGGTGTTGATGTAAAAACTGTTTTTATGTTCAAGGAACGGCATACATGTTCAATTTTTTCACTAATCCCTTTGACACAATGGCCTGGAGTTAAATCCAACATGGCAACCAATTATAGCGTCACTAAAACTAGTGCATCCTCAGGGTCTTTGCATTTTATTGAACTGGTTTTTTGTCATTTTTAGTATTGTGTTTTTTGTCAACTGATGAAGACCTACGGGTCGAAACGTTTTGACTATTTATACTACGAAAGCTAATAAATAAACTACCAGAAATTGTATTATGTAGTAATGAACCTATACAGCATCATATTTAACTCTATTAGCAGTCTAGATTGTTTAGTCTTTAAAAGGTATATGGTACGGTTAACAATATTTTTAAGGCAAAACTGTTTACCTTTCAATGCAAAGCTGTTTACCTTTCAATGTATGTTAATGCTCCCTGCTGTTCTTAATGGGTATACCATTACCAAATAAAAGCAACTCAGTAGAGATAAGAGACTTAGGTATGCTTTAATTAACAGTAGTACTGGATTTGTGCTAAACTTCTTGTTAATGTTGGTATTAGACTACCTTTATGTCTTGAGTCTCCTTCAATTCTATAAAACAAACTGCTCAATTATTCATCTAAAACTGTTCCACCAACATGTTGGCTGAATTATTGCCCACTTCATTTAGCTATATGAATTGTTGAGGTGAAGTTTAATGTATACACAATTAGCTATGCCAATTTTTTTTACCATAAAACTTAAAGGCGTTATTATTTTAATTCACTAATAAATTAAACCGGTAGCTACTGCAAAATTTAGTTGGTAATGTTTTACTGGCTTTGTATTACATTTAATTTGCTAGCTACATTAACCATAAACATTACAATATATCAAATTATCAATTAGTATAGCTATATAGTCATCTAGTTGTTTTTTGTTTAGTTTGTGATCAAGTAGTTAAACCATTTTGTAAAAACATAATGAGTTTCTTATTAGAGTTACTAAGAAAATGGAGCTGCATCCCTGCTACTATTCATCTGTGTAGCATTGAGATAACACATAGCTACTTGAGACAAATGAATCACAAATGTCTTGTCTATCAGTTATATTGTGAAGTACATTAGCTACATTATAATAATCTCCACTCATTTATCTTTTTTTTTTAATGTATAGAATGAGTTCACAACAAATCCTTTCAACATTCTTTTATACTTTTCCACTCATTTCAAGATCAACAAATTATTATTGTATTGTTGTGTAGATAGTTGTGTAATGAATTTCATTTACTCTAGTCTAATGTCATGTGAAATGATTTTTATTTTATATCATCTTCACATGACGTGTAAATTGCATACTACCTACCACTACAAATTTCAGATTGAAATCCATGTCTAATGACTTTACTTCTCATTTCCTACCAGAACATTCCTGCATATCTTAGGAACATGAAATACATGTTGAGCGTGATAACAAACTGCTATAATTAGACTCCAAAGTAGTAAAGTTTCTACACTTTTTAATGAAATACACATGAGCCCTGGAAAGAATAATGTTTAGACCCATTGGTATTAACTACTTTGAGCACCATGTTAACGCCAACATGATAATATTACAGGATTTACAATTTATTAGTAATAGCTACACCCAAAGTATTATATACGAAGTATTGCAAAGTATTCATTATTATAATATTTATTTTGTATAAACAAAAACAAAGGAACTGAAAGCTAAGCTAGCTATATAAGATAAACATAATGCTACTTACAAACCACACATTTTGAAATGAAGAAGTCTGGGACTGAGCACTATAGCAGCTTAAATCAGGAAGGTGACAAGCAATACTTCATTCATCACATTAGCTACACCCTATAGAACACTAATTCATTATAAAACCACTGAAACTCACCGTTATCCCCATCTCTCTCTCTCTCATCATATAGCTCAACTTATTATCTGTTTCTTTGAAATTTTACCTTGTTGATAGACATTGCAATGAAAGTTCTATATCCTGAACTGTTCCATTAGTTGAGCAGGTTTGTTTAGTATATTTCGTATTTGTGGGAGTGCCTCAGTCCCCCCACCAAACAGCCCTCCCTCTCTAGAATGACACTGCTGCTACTCGCTCCTTGATCAAGTCTGCCTCTAGCTAGCTGAGCTAACCCAATCTCACCTTAACCACTGCTGCTCCTGTACTCGGGTATTAATTGCTGGAGCTGACCCTTCGAGTTGCTCAACTCCGTCCATCTCCGCCCAGCCCCGTCCAATGGTGCTCTGCGACTTACAACCGCTCGGAATAGTAGACAACTATGACAATCAGGAAAAAAAAAAGCATTTTAATCGGGTTGTATACTCAGATCATCTGATAGCAGCTAAATACCTGGGGAACTGAAGACTATACAAAGAATAAAATTTTCTATTTAAAAATTTAACTTCAGGTCTTATTTTGAAGTAGGGATTCAAGATATTCCAACAAAAACCAAAAAAAATTATTATAATAAATAATCCCTGAAATATTGGGATATTGGAAACAGTGGGAGTTAGCTAAATCATAAAAAAAAAAATTAACGGTATATTCACTATTTATAATACTTATCCCGCGCGAGCTAAGGGTGGGTGTGGTTATTGGTTTTTCAGTTTGTCACGAGGATTACTGTATTTAGGGTGGAGCGGAAGGTAAGAAAAGCAGAACTGTTGGAGTAAAAAAGTATAGCCAGGAGAGTAGCGTAACATAGCTGATACCTTTTATTGTTTGTTTATGCTTCGCTGAGACGTTGTCTTCTTTCTGACCGTGACAGAAAAAGTAAGATTAAGATTTAAGTACAGTATATGTATGTATAATTATATATATATATATAGCTACAAACATTGTTGGGGTAATGACTTGTTGTTACGCTTAATGAATTCAGTCAATTAGATACTCGCTGCCTTCCTTCACTGTTTTTTTTCAGTGCTGTGTCGAGGTTGAGTTGGCACGACCACAAATGTGGCACGACCACAAATGTGGCAAAAGAGGAATGCACTTTACCCCGATTGGAAACACCCAGTAGCCAATACAAATTGGGCGCTGTAACAATACGCGCGTATCTTATATATATATATTTTGGAGCTTCGATCCTCAATTGTTTTTTTGTGTGCTATAGTTTAAAATGATAGAGCTAGAGACCTACTATCTACAGTAGCACCATTAGGACCTGAATCAGGAAGTTGGAGTCAGTAATAAGTCTTTTTACTAATCTTCTGGAAATATTCAATATAGAGAGCACATGAAATTGGTTAGTAGCCTTTGCAACAAAGTAGCTATTTGTGCATTATTCAAGGATAATAAAAAATGCATTATTACTTACACTGACTAAAGCTTTATTAATGCCTATAAAGTTTACATTAATAAAGATTGGTATAGGAATATTATTCCTATACCATAATTATAAATATAAGGGATCACAACATGATGCAACTGTCATTATTATATCAGTAACAGTTTGCTCTCTAGAAAAGGGATTGTAACACAAACACTACATACTTTAATTGAAGATGTTATTTCATTGTGTCCTTTGAAATGGTCCACAATGGTGTACATGTAGATGTTTATTCAGGACTAGTTTGGCTTCAAACCTGCACCCTTAAGATTCTTTTCCAGCCAGCTAAAGGGATTATAACAGTTCAAAGGGATTATAACAGTTTTGGTGGAATGACTGCAAAAGGGTAGTAGCTAATTCTTTCAAGCACAAACTTTTTATACATTAGAATATATCCAGTGACCTAGAAGTAGTTATTCCCAGAGTTAGCTAGCCATACAGTTCTGAGTAGGTAGGTAATTATAACCAGCTTTGCTCCGCCAATGAATGTAACAGATGTTGATTAACTGTTTTGTACCTGACCCGTTTCCAATCCTGGTAGAATTTTATTATCAATGGTGAAACCGGAAACCTATTAAGGTCATATGAATGTAGCTCAAACGCGCTAAAACGTCGACACGCGGTTGTAACGCGGTGTGCCAACTTCGACAGCACTGAAACAGAAGATGCGAAAG
>WLWD01005834.1_pt1 | contig 135844 bp, 125 predicted proteins | sample 6712731 | NCBI WGS metagenome assembly WLWD01 (sample SAMN12718690, study PRJNA576275) | sponge metagenome | isolation source: marine sponge | host: Mycale hentscheli | place: New Zealand: South Island, Marlborough, Capsize Point | collected 2014-11-01
AACCAACAAGCAGAACTAAGCAGCCAAAAAAAAAAAAAACAATGAAGTTTTGAAATTACGTCTGGTAAAGAGTTTTCAATGCCATAGTAACCAGTCGCAGCAAAATTTTGGGAGTTGAAAAACAAGCGTTTCGCCGGAATTCTCTCACAAGACTTGGTTAATGCTGTAGTATCAGAAGAAACTGAAGTCAAGAGTCAAGCCTAAAAAACCGTGTTTTTATGAGAAAAAAGCACCCACACACACGTGTTTAAGGGGCATACGTACCATCCATACATACATAATTATAACATAATACCCGATTTTGCATTATCCACCACTAATAGTATTTCCCTCACTTCGCTCGCCTTATAATTATGTAAGTAAAAAAAAAAAAATATTATACCCTTACAAGGCTGATGCAAAACTTATGTATGCCCTCTTTTATCCAGCAAAACATAAATATATTATGATGTTGTCCACATGTGCTACGATACTGTAATGTAACAGAATACTCACTCTCAACTCTTCCAATACGACTGAACAATGGACTAACTCCCAATGAAGGACGTGTGGAGGTTCTGCACAATGGAGAATGGGGCACCATCTGTGATGATGGCTGGGATTTGAAAGCTGGCAATGTGAGTGCCCACTTTATTAACATGTGCCTACTTTATAACTGCTAATGTCTATGCATTATGTCTTGAATCAGCTTGAGTTAACATTAGCTTCATTATGTGTGGAGAGGGGGTTAGGCTGTAATATAATTATTTATATTAAACCAATATCTAATATTTGTAAACAAACCATAGATACCTAGAGAGCTAAAGGAATGGGTGAGTAAAAATTAAATTTATAATTAAAGCAGCAACAAGGTATTCCTCAAAGCATAATAGTCATATACCATAGAACTGTGGATCAGCTATCAAAAAATATTAATAGAAAACTATTAGAGAAGTTCATGAAAATAAGCTTTAGTTTTCCTTAAAATAGACTCAATAGTGAATCAGTATATCAGATACATTTTTTCTGAATCTTTTTTTTTTTTTGTAATTATCCCAAAAAATACTTGATAAGAATCATGCTACTATATTTCCATATTTGACTAGCCTATATCATGCCATGTCATGATGCCATATCCCAAAGTATTCTCTCTATAACTAAAAGGAAAGTCGACTCTTACATCTTCACTTCAATTTCAGCTTCAGAGTAGTTTTGGGAGGGAAAAGCCTCACAATATTTTCCTCTGCCTCAAGCTCCCAGCTAGCTATAAACACCACTGTTCATCTCTGTAGGAGTGTGAGACCATTTATAAGTTATGTAACTCACATTCAGTGTGAGTAGTATGTGAATACATTAGTTATTAAATAATTAGCTATCACAAATAGGTTAAGATATTGAATTTTCTCTTAATAATGCACAGCAGCTGGTACATTATTTCGCAATAATTTGAATTTTTTGTACTTCAGGTGGCTTGCCATCAGCTTGGATATGACTATGTCAAAAGAGTATTAGAAAGTGCTTCATTTGGAAGTGGGAGTGGACCCATATGGCTGGATGATCTCGATTGCCACGGCCTAGAGAATTCCCTGAGTGAGTGTAACCACAATAGATTGGGAACACACAACTGCGACCACAGTGAGGATGCTGGTGTGGAATGCAAGAGTAAGTAATTATTCACCAACCCTATCGCTATTTCTCTCTGTTGTTGTTTTTTAATACCTAATGGCCATATCTAAAATTTAAATTTGTTTACAGTGGAATTAAAATTTTAGATTGATCTTTTACTTAGTAATTTGTATTTTAGAATTATGCAATTCTCAAAGGACATGTATGGGAGAAGTATACTACTTTCCTGTTTGTCAATGGAAAAATACCTCTTTCAGGGTGTTTTTTTTTTTTACTACTATTGTTGATTTGCCTAAGATATGCTGATAAGCACTTAGTGCATACTATCTACTGTATTGAGCTAGTAGCACAAAATTCTGAGAGTTTAGAACACCACTGGCTACTGCCTTTATTCTGTACTTGTGATTTTTCTTGAGCACATCTCATAGCTTGTATGGACATGCCCAATATATTGAACAGTCATCTGTGTCAGCTATCTTGACCAAAAATAAAAGTGTTCAATTTGAAATAGCTGAGATGTTTTAACTACCAGTTATATTTTAAATATTAAATTGTTCAGATTTGTCAGCTCCAAGCTATTCAGTGCGTTTGGTCAATGGCTTATCTCCCAATGAGGGACGTGTGGAAATCCAGTTTGATGGGATTTGGGGAACTGTTTGTGACGATTCTTGGCATATTACTGATGGAAATGTGAGTGTGTTATGGAAAAGTGGAAGTTTCAAGTCATATCCTCTAGTTAGTGTGAAACAAGGATCAGTTTTAGTACAACTTAAATAGTCGTTATTTAAAACTTCGCGTTTGCAATGATATGGTTCAGGTTGTATGTAACCAGCTGGGATATGAGCGTGCAACTTCTGTGACGTTTCGGTCATCATTTGGCCGAGGGAGTGGTCCTATTTGGTTGGATGACGTAGCTTGTGGGGGAGCTGAGAACAGACTGTCAGACTGCCGGCACAATGGGTGGGGCATTGAGGATTGCGTGGGTCACAGCGAAGATGCTGGAGTCGTATGTACAGGTTTGTGAATCCAGGGTCATATACAATGCTTGAACACTCACTCTGATTATGTTACTTAGGCACTCGTGCAACGACTTCACCTGATAGCATTGAGATGTCTACATCTCTGCTCACCACAGAAAATTTCACTAATGTCAATCCATCAACTGCCATGCCTACTAGTTCACTTTCTCTATCACCTCTTACAGCAAACATTCCAACTTCTACACCAAGCTCCGTTTCTTTTTCAGCCCCAGCAAATTCATCAACAGCTACTTCTACGCAAGGTGACAGATCAAGAGGATTAACAGACTCCGACTCATCATCACCTTCCAATATAGTGGAACATACATCTTCAAGTGAATATGCATTCATTGCTACACCAGGTGTGGCTACCAGTAGTAATGGCATAGTCATTGGGGGAACAGCTGGGGGAGTGATAGGAATACTAGTCCTGTTAGCAGCTATCGTAGGCTTACTTTTATGGATGAATCGAAGACACAAGAAGAATCGTTCAACAGTCCTCGAGTTCACTAACCGAATACTTCATGACAAAGCAGTGGATGTAGACGGTAAATCATAGCACACGCCTTTAAGACGCATGGGGACTTTGGCTGGTTTTAAATTTTTATCTAGTGTAAAAATAAAATAGTGGAATGTTACAAAAGAACTTTTTCATCAAATATACAGAATACAATGACCAATCGAAATTCAGTAATTAGATACTCTACAATAGGAGAATTTGCTCACTCAGAGATGTTGTTGTTGTTTATTTACAACTTGCTTATATGAAAAAAAATTATTGTAGTAGGAAATGTTTAGGCTGTAGCATTCACTCAGAAGTCTTATGTGAGCCTATTAGATTAATAGCTTTCAACTTATCGTTATAATATCTGCACTGATTATGAATCAACCTAGACGATTTGATTTGCTGTACGTATAAATGAAGCCATCTCTCGTTTGAATTAGATTGTCGGCTCGAAAGGGGATTAAGATATATTTTAAACTTACCAATACTATTATGTAGTACTGTAGTAAATATAGTATCTGTTGACTGTAATTAGTTCCAATGAACAACCACCATAACTCCTAACCCCTTCCATGCACACACACACACACACGCACACACACACACACACATATTTGGCACAGGTTATGACTATGTGGGCATGCTGGATTCAATAGAAAGTGAAAACAAATTTACAAATCCTCAGGTAAAGGGAATATCAGTGGAAAAGTCACAAGGAAATAACAGTACTGTTTAAGCATTGGTATATCAATACATACAGCCAATGTGGCAATTAACTTGCAATGAACTCATTGCTTTCTCACTTATGAATTTTGATAATAATGAAGATTGTTTCATATTGCACCATTTTCTCTAACCTATATCTACATATAGGATGATAGTTTGTCGTATACCTACATGTCTGGAATAAAGGGACCAACCTACGAAGAGATATCAAAAAAGAACATCTACGATGAAGTAAGATCATTAAATACAGTATCCAGAAGTCTGTAGTTAGGTAGAATGGAGTGAAGGTTAGAGAATCCTAGATTAAATAGTTGTATATCTTTACATGTATTTTAGGCAGTATTCAATGATGAAGCAGATGTCAAATATGAGATGCCTTCTGATAATAAAGATGCCCTGTACTGCAAGCTTGATGAGGTGACGCAAAAAATATGTCGTGAGGACTTGAGGTTAGTTGATGACAAGCTGTGAGTTGTCTGACATGCCAGGAACTAAATTCAGAGCAGTGACCACTTGCACAGTCTGTTCCCATGTAGCAGTATCACCATTCATTGACAAATATTGTTGAGCAGTTCTTGTAGTCGTGCTGACGTTTGTCTGTAGTCTTGGTGCTTCTCTTGGTTCTGGTCAGTTTGGAGCAGTGTGTCGAGGTGTTTGGAGGCGTGGTCAGGAGGAAGTGGCAGTGGCAGTGAAGACACTCAAGGAAGGAGCCAGTGAGGAGGACAGAGTCAAGTTCCTACAGGAGGCAGCCATCATGGGCCAGTTCAAGCACACCAACATAGTTACCATGTATGGAGTCATCAAGGAAGGAGAAATGGTAGGGGAAGTAAGGAGTATTTATATAGACTTGTGTTTTTCCATATCATTTATTTTGCATCTGTGTCTGATGATGTAGATGTTCTTAGTATTGGAGCTCCTAGAAAAAGGAGATTTGAGAAGCCTCCTTTTAAAGGCTAGGTCAGGTGATTGTGTTGCCATGGATAGCCACACCCTCTTGAAATACTGTCGTCAGGTAATGTCAGGTATGGTATATCTCTCCAAACTTGCATTTGTCCACAGAAACTTGACAGCAAAGAGCATACTAGTGACTGAAGATGAAATATGTAAGGTACAAAAAAAAACATAATTTACTATTAGACTGTGTTATGTTCATTTTTGTTGTTTAAATTTGTTAGTTAGGTTATAAATAAAGTGAAACTGTGGTGAAAGTTCATATCCATATGACTTCTAACTTCGTCTTGTATTAGTCTATATTATTCTTTAGAACCTTTTAAAAGTTTGGCTTTCAATTTTGATTCAATGATCTATCCATAAAATATTTACTGTTTTCCCCCTATAAATAAAGAACTCTGCCAAAGGAGGTACTAAAATAATTTATTTAGCTGGTCATCGGCTCTTACACTACTCCAATAAATATTTTAGCTAAAATTGTCAGACTTTTTTTATATCTATTAGCTACAGTACACGTTAAAGTTTTTGTCCTCTTCTTTTAGATTACAGACTTTGGTATGTCCAGGGACCTGATGTATGAGAGTTTCTATGTGTCTCACGGAGGACTCATTCCTGTCAAGTGGACAGCTCCTGAGGTAAGTTGTGATGTCTTTACTATGTGTACACATAGCTACACACTAGTAGTTGAACAGTAAGTAGGCTTATATACCAGGATTATTAATAGAGCAATGGATGCACTTTGAGCACAATAAATTTGAGTGCAACGTGTTAAACACTTCAAGAATGTAAGTTCATAACTAGACTCTTCATATATTATTGTGGGGCAATGAAGTCAATTATATTACATATTGATTGGGTAGTGTGTTGTTACTATCATTGTTCATAGGTGATGGAAGGAGGTAAGCTGGGGGCTGCCATTGACCTCCCCATTTTTTGAACTGAGTAATTAATGCCCCAAATTAAATCATAGGAATTTATGCATTGCAACTGAAGTTGCTCTAGGTTTTGTTCAAAAACGTATTAGGTAAATTCATAGGGACTGATTAAGATTACTTATAATAGCCAATTATTATTGACTGAAAGCTTTTTTTTTTAAAGTGTTATGTGTGACACCCTTCTATGATCTGGTCTAGCTTGGCCTCCAACTGCTTCTGTCACTGCGTTATTGTTGTTTTCCAAGTCATTCTTTAACCTATAGGTTAAATAGAGCAGTGACCACTCATTATTTGACCATGTTGTCTGCCCTGGACTCAATTTGTAGAGCCAAGAATGTAATTTTCTGATGCAAGCCTGCATGCTAGCCTAACTCAGGTTCTGCCTACTTAGCTATCCATGTCTATTTACTTTACAGGCACTCTTCTACAAGACTTACTCCATTGCCAGTGATGTGTGGAGTTTTGGAGTGGTCCTGTATGAGATATGGAGTGTGGGACACAAACCCTTTGAGACCATGAACAATAACAAGGTACCTTTACTGGAAAACCAGTACTTCAACACTCATTACCTAAACTCTTACATGACAGGTTCTCAGTACCATAAGTTCTGGTGTCCGTCTGGCCCCGCCCCCAGGATGCCCTCGCAAGATATACAGTATCATGATGGATTGCTGGTAAGGTTTTTTTTTTTTAATATGACTCACAATGACTTCTAGTTGTAATACTTCTTCAATAGCTACAATAATGCACATTCAAATAGCTCGAGACTAAGCTAGATTTTAAAACCTCTAACTATGATACAGGGTGTGTGCATGTTCACAAATGGAGAGCGAGCCAAGACAAAATGACAGTGGTTTATTTTTGTATTCCTCCTCCCCACTTCCCCATCTCTATCTATAAGTAACACAAATCAGATTTCAATGTGTCTCACTCACCAGTTTCTTCAGTGCCTGGAGACTTTTAACACAACTTGCGCAATTTGAATGACTATTTTAATCGTATGTTGTAGTCTAATTACACAGCTAACAGCAAGAGTAAAAATAATTATTTATTGCATTAATAGGTATATTAATTTATTTATTTTTATTCAATTGTGAAGAATTTAAGGCCCACTTATTCAGAATTATTCTTTTAGCGAAGTTGAAGTTACCCTTTTTTGTACTAAATTATGTAGCAGATTATAATACATATATATAATATATGCATATATGTGTTGCGCAAGACTAACTAAGAGCTAAAATTGAATTGGCTATCAATAGGATTCATTCCATTTTCTGAACACCGCCTACAGTTAACACCACATTCCTTCATTCTCTGCAATCTGTTTCCTGCAGGCATCCAGAGACTAGTGGTCGTCCCTCCTTCGTGGATATAAGCAGACAATTGTCCCTTCCCGACTCCGAGTTGCTGGTGTGGTGTGAGGAGGAGGATATTCCTACACAGGCACACACACTGGGAGCACAACTACACCATGGACAGCATCTCTACACTGACTTGCAGAACAGATATGTTGGAAGATATAACTCTTGAACGTTTTATATGCATGTATTATGTCAGTATTCCACTAACCATGCATACCACCACCACAGATATCAGTGTTGTACTATAGCACTGTATAGTTATTCTTAAACTGTGTTTTAGATTAGTAAACTATTGAATAAAATGTATGGGTGTTCAATTCAGCCACATCTCATAACGTCATCCGCTGCCATCCAACCAATCAATTAAAAAAATGTACGTATAATTTTGACATGAAAAGTGCCGAATTTACCAGATTGTTGGGGAAAGTGAATATGAAAACAGACACACAAATAATTCAATAAACAAGTGCTATAGTCCAAACAAGTTCTCCTCCACTTCATGTCTGTGAGCTTCTATCTTATCAGGAGATGTCTCCACTCGTTTGAAGTGAAAATGTCGGCTAGATTTACTGTAAACAAGGACAAATCTATCAGTAACCGATTTTGTGATATCATCCATTATTAATAATACCACCAGAACAAACACACAGATAACAATAACAACTTCTAATACACTTATACACACTTTACCAGTGGACATGCCCATAACTAACTGGTGGCAGGCCCACTGACTCAGTATCAGTCAACTCATTTATTATAGAAAATTGATACATGAGCCAGGCTGCCTCCAGTTGACTAATAGTTCTGCCACTCCCTCACCTTTGCTCCTCCTGTTGTTTGGCCAAGTCTGGGAGTAGACTAACAGATCGAGGCTTCTCCCTGTCCTCATGAGTTCTGTGATAGGCATCATCAGCAACACTCAGAGACTCGCTACAGAAATATATAGTGTTACACGAGTTTTCTCAACAAGACATACTGTTCAGTACAATTCAGATAAATTACACATTTACTAATGAGCTACGGCAACCCACGGCTTCCAAGACCACTTTTTACCTTTATTAAACCTCTTTAATCCACTAATTATGGCTCCTCTCTCTAGCACATAATTAGTGGTCAGTTGAGTACGAGACTGCAGCAAGCAGTACTACTCAACAGTATAAAGGTAAAATGTGAAGGTCTTGGAAGTCGTGGGTTGTTGTACCTCATCAGTGGCTAGAGCACTGGTGGCTAAAGCCAGGAGTCCTGGGTTCTATTCCCCGGTGACAACTGAGATTTTTCACATTTTGCCTTTGCTTTTCCTTAGAAGGTTAAAAAAATGGAAGCAACTCACTGTCCTATTTCAGTAGCTACTACTTCTTTCTTACTATTATTTCAAAGATTAACAACTAATATAACTATAATATCTAAGATTGCACTAACGTTTTCTTGGCCAGTTTTTCTATGAACAGTCGAGAATTTTTCAATTGCAAGTCCGCACAGTTCAAAATGTCTGATATGTTTTTGACTCCACTTTCATCACACTTCGCTGAAGAGGCACTGACAGAGTTCTCAACATTCTTTTTATGCCTCCTGATATCGGTTTTGGGCCGCACCTCTTCATTCAGCCCCTCCTCCAGCAGCCTGGAGTCCCCTGTAAGCAAGTCAGTCCTGCCTCCACGGCCGTCGTGTTCCATGGTACCAGTTGAGGTTCGTATAAAGTCAGGCGAGCGACGAGGAGAGGTGGACAAACTGTTGTCAGAGCTGCTGGCAAACACTGGGATCTTAATGTGAGGCTTGCAAAACAGAGACTCTGTACTCCACACACCATTCACTCGAGCTATCTCCTGCACCTATCACACATTCATAACATACATGTAACCCGAGCAAACTAATCCATTTGAATGGCCCTACTCGCTGAATCAGCACCACTGGACTTAACAATGAACAGTGGTTGGCCTAATAACACTTCAATTTGTCTGACTGAATGACAACAATCACAAATGTTGTGAATTAAGAGAGGAAGTCAAGGACTCCCTGTGCATCTATGTCAGCACCTGGCTGGTCAATAACATGAATAGAACAATACACCTGGAGCATTTACTACAACCACCCACACAGTCTATGACACTCTGCACACACACTACTCCTATATAGTCAAAGACACACACACACACACACACTTGCATGCACACACAGATTAATAGCATGTGGATCTGTAACAACCTTACCAAATGAAACGTAGGCTCACACAGTGGTTGAAATTCAGGCACTCCTAAATGTGGCCAATATTTTTTTTTTAACTCATAGGCATTCTTTGCACCTTATTTGCAATTACAAATGCCACACTAGGCAAAGCAAAGCAAACTAAATTGAAAGGTGATGTTTTAAATGCTTTCCCCTGAAGCTCACACTAGTCTCAAAAGATAAGGAAGCATCAATAATGTCACATTAACTACTCGATACCCCACGTGATCACACATGTGACTTTATTCTCACTCAACCTCAAGACTGTGAAAATTAAAAATGTATGTTCCTTATAAGATCTTATCACTATCACTTGCCCAAGACGGGTACTGACCAACCATGTGTAGTACTCCGTACTAAACTTCATTCCCACTGGACTAAAGAATTTCCCACTTGATACAGGGTGAAAGAAATTGGGTACTACGCCGCCAGATTTGGTCAGGCGAAACCAAATATTCACTGCCGATATTTCTCTTCAAGGACTGTACAACAGGAGGTCAGTAGTAAAAAAACAAAAAACCCAACAACAACAAACAAACAAACAAACAATCGTGCATCATATCCTCCTTAGAGCCATGCGTTATTCACCTGCAATATCACACGACGTCACAGACACACATCACACCTGTTCATCTAGTACAGCAGCGTATCCACTGTCATGTCCGATCTCAATACAGCTGTGATCCCTACAACAACCAGAACCCACTCTGAAGTGGTTCTCTTTCACTCCACTCTCTGGAACTGCGAACCTTCAGCGCTACTATACACGGGCTAGCTATTATAAAGTCATCTCAGACCAAAAGAATAATTTATTGTCTATTCTAATCAGGTATCAATATAGCTCAAGCAATGAAAACGGTAGATGTAAATGCTGTCTACATAAGAGAAGCTGAACAGGCTAGAGACACTCACTGGTATATATTTTCAATGCAAAACTCCACTTCCTGCACTCAGTTAACATCCTAGCATAAAGAAAAACTACCATGGGCAGCAAGAAATTATTAGCTCACGTGATGATAGGGGGCGCTACCCACAAATGCTAGTACCTAGACGGAGCTGACAGCTTCGTGTTTTCTCAAAAATGTGTGACAGACAAACAGACTAGACAACGACTATAATTCTCTCGTGCGCTTGGGGTTATTACAGACTAAACTGGAGTACATCCTTAAAATTTAACACGGAACACAAAGCCTGGAAAATTCACCACACTAAACAGTATTCTCTGTTTAACCTACAAAATTTATTAAAAGACTAAACCCGACAATTCAACTTCTTCTTGAAGACCTTCTGTACAGTAATTTTAAATGATGAATACACTAAATGTGTAAGGACTAAAGCTTCAGCATCAGAATATGCATGAAGTTGGAGACATACACACATACACATATACTTTGATGTAGCTAAGATGTAAGAACCTTCTTTCAGGTTAACTTAATCTCCAAAATCAAAACTGATTTTTTTTTTTTTAAAGTTTCATTAATCTCATCTCCCATAGCAATGCGGCAATAATCACATGAAGGCAATATGCAGATAAACTTGACTACTATGAATATAGACAGTTATGAATTAGCACAGCTTTGCCACAGCTGGAGATGAAAACACAATATCTATGACACATATGTACAGAGACTGATTTATCTTGACACACTAATTGTAGGAGTTATGCATGACTTTACTATGGTATATCTTGAATGTTTCGATTCCAAAATATCTTAAAAAGCTACGTCATCAGATCCTGAAAGATGACCTTGAGTCATATTGGCATTAGCTACAATAATGCTCAATCTGGCTAAGTAGCAGGAACCTCAATCAGTTGGGCAGGCATTTTAGACTATTAAAAAGAAATTTCAAACTTACTGCATCTATATCCCCCACACACCCTTTCAGCATTGAAGTTTGCACTAATGTTATGGGATAGATGAGGAGTGTAATAAATCTAAAAAAAAAGTTTGCTATCATTAAGGAACTGAAGAGTGGACTTGTTATAGTAAGATTTTTATCAAGTTCAATATCTGAAATTGTTGCTGAAGTCACCCAAAATGGCAATAACTCAGACCCAAATTCTGATATGGCATAAATTGCAAGTTTTTTCCTGTATTTTATACTGCTCTGGAGTGGCTGGAACCCCAACCCTACACTAATTAAGATATTTACTGCTAGTAAGAAAATGTGTAGAGATACTGCTACCCAGAGAAGAGCAAGTGCCACTATGTTAACTTATAACTAAATCAGAAGAAACAAATCTGTTGGCTCACTTCACAGACAAAATCTAGAGTTTCTACATTACCTTAGCAAACTGTAAACAGTGAACTGCCTAAAGCTACAACTAAAGCTATAAGTTCTCTCTCTTTCCACCCCCCACCCCAACTCCCATCACAATAACAAATTCAGCATTGCTGGCTGTCACAAGTAGTAATAGAATAGAAAACATTAAATCCAACACCTGTGCAGTTACAGAGACAAATCGTCTAGTCACTGGCGGCAGACTCCTGGTTAGAGCAACTAATGCAACCCCAGCATTCTATTGCCAAACATTCTACCGGGCAGAAAACACAGAAAATTCAAAATTTAACGGTGTGAGGGTGTATAGTACATTTTGCTGCACTGGCAAGCATGTAACACCTTCAAGCATTTGCTCTGAAATGGTGTTCTTTATTATATGAGATATCAAGCACCAGCATACCTTAACCACAGTAGTCTATTGTGAATACCTTGGTATACCATGTACCCACTTGACTGGATGCTTGTTGCACATAAAAGCTAAACCTTGTACCCGTACAATTGAAACTACTTATTTTTGTTCCATAAGAACTAAACAAGAATCTACAATAGAGCGTGAAGACACCTTAAGAGTGTTCCATTTAATATATCACTTTATGTAATCAAATTGCCAAACTTCGACTGTCCTTGAACAATAGTTCTTTACACTGTTGTATTCCATTTAAAGCACAATTAGAGCTTGGGATAATATATTTTGTATGTATGAATCGAACTTAGATAAACTTACTGAAACGCCGTACTTCAATGCCAAGCCTTGTAAAGTGTCTTCCTTGCTCAGTTGATGTTCAACAATGAATGCGTTATTCTTCTTAAACGAACCAGTATGGTCCCCAATTACGGTACCGTAGGAACGCCGGTGGCCGTTTCTGCTGGTTACTAGACCTGTTCTTGGGCTTTCACAGTGACGTTCTGATTCTCCCAGACGAGGTGAACCCGAAGGAGTACTGGCAGACAGTCTCCCTGAAAGAAGATTAACTGGCGAAGGTGAATTTTGGTTCATTGACAACAAATAAGGAACTTTACTACACCTGCAATTCTAGAACAATGGTACGTATCACACCATCCACTCTACAAAATATTGGTAGAATTGGAGTGCAAGGACTGTTAACATAGCGAACGGCACACAAATCAATTTATTTATACGAAGAAATACTTCTCGCTCAAGGTAAAAGGTCGAGGTGCATATGTGACGTAATTAAAAAATGATAGATGGCGTCACCTTACCCCCTTTTATTTATTTTGTGTGTTTGTTTATATTGCAGTCTGCATTAAAAAGGTAGGCTAAAACTGAATGAATGACTACAAATTAATAAAAGATGATGATATTAATTGATGAAATATACTTACATGTAGGACTAAAGCGTGAACACTCCATTATTCAATACATTTATCTATAAGCAATTCCATTTTGTCCTAAGGTCACTCATGCAATGATGTGCCACACACCCTCCTCCATCTAAATTATCCACATTCAATTAAACTAACCAATTAAAATACATACCATTCATTATTGGAATTACGCCTACGTCATTTCCGACCACATTTAATAACAGGAACTTCCTCCCAAGTAGGAGTGACTGAGATGCATCTTACCAGGTTGTATCGTAAGCTACTTCTTTAGTGTAGCTTTTATTTCTGTAGGCTATGTGTGCCTTCGTTGAACAGTTGATCTTCTCTGGTAGAAGGTTACTGCGCAAAGGAAGAGCGTAGTTGTTTACATGTAGCTAGATAAGTGCAGACTAAAAAAATATTTTTAAACTATTATTGGCAGTGCCATAATCACAAGTGATTGTGTAGTCTATCATAGCTCTATAGTTTTATTTTAAATTGTATTAAACGAAACTTCTCAGTCCGCCAGCCTCTGCTACTGTGCACCATCTTCAGCTGAGCTGTTGAAGTGACGCCAGTCTGCGTCTTTTAAAAAAAAAATTCAGCTGACTACGTTGTTCACCCGTTTTATCGCTTTACTTCGCTGACTCTACCGAGGTTAGCTGCGGGGCAGCTTTTCTCAGATAACCAAGAAGGACTTCAGGGACTAACCGTACTCCGTATCGCATCTGTCTTTGAAAGAGACGAGAGGAAAGTGTCACTCAGCTGGTGGTGCGTTTTGGATGGAAAAGTGTTTGTCTGCCTTCGACCATACACGACCCATATTGTGAAGTCTGCAGTGACTGTTGTCACGCCACAACTATGGACCCTCCCAGTCGGTATGAGACGACTAAGTCTTACAAGGAAGCGTTTGAGAAGTGCAACAGTTACAAGGATGGTTCAGTTACTCCGTAAGTGTTGGCTATACTATAGAAGGCTGTTGGCTTTGTGTACCACTGATTAATGTGTTCCTTTTAAAGGCTGGCATTTGTTTGTTTCTACCTCCATAGCTAGTTTATTGGTGGGCTAGTCAAATTACAGCTCCAGTGTAGTTTGTAGTAGTTGAATATGCATGGTTAGAATAGTAGGCTTTATGTGTGAGTTCTTTGGATTGTTACTTGGTAATTTAAGAATTCATGTTGTTCTGATTGATGCACTAAAGACGTTTATCTAGTGCTTCCATTCACTAATGTTACTTAGAAACTACACAGATCCATTATTGACATTCTGTCAATGCACAAAATATATCATTCCTCTGCTTGCTACTTGAAACACTTTGTTCTTTTGCCACGCAGCAAACTTTTTGACACATTTTATTTGTTCATTTATTAATTTTGATTCTGTTAGCTCCATAATTGCTAGAGAACCCCCATAGCGCGTTCAAGCCCCCTTTTAAAGGAGTCAGCATTGTGGTCGAGTTTGTTTGGTTTTCCATTATTTTAGCTGGCACAACAAAACCCTCACAAAGCATGCTAATGATGCCCAAGTATTGAGCTAGTGTGTGAGCGTGTGTGGTGGTGTGTGCGTGCAGTCGCAACTAGCCAGCCTACATGTGCTCTGCGGTGGTAATATATGGCTCTGCCGGGCATTAATTGAACAGATGAAATTTTTGTTGATGATAGTTTTGACTGCATTAATCCAACAGAAATCCCTTTTGATTTCTCAACTTTTTTGTTGTTTTTTTTTTTTTGTTGTTGTTGTTGTTCATTTTTTGTTTTTTTATATTTGTGTGAGATAGAAGATGAAGGTTTGGTTTATTGATGTCTGTTCGTTGGTGTACATGCAGTCTGGGTGATGTCCTACCTTTAGTTTTCTTGTAAAGCAAGGAAAATACCACTATTTCTTACCAGTTGCTTAGTGTCTATTTGCAACTCTCAAATGCACAAATTGTACTAATTAGCACTTGCTTGGAATTGAACTCTTTGACCCTGTGGGTTTGCGAGAAGTAGCCTAAAAATAATTCGTTTACATAGCAGTATGCACTTTAAGAAGAGGTTGCTAAGATAAGCTTATGTACAAGACTGTGATGTTTAGGTCAGTAGTTGTATTATTTATGAGTACATGGCCCAGTTCCTTCCTCCACAAGGTCAAAGGCTCGTTGTTTTTCAGAGAAAACTGCCAGCTCAATTATTGCGGTGGGAAAGCCCTGAAGCAATTGTATTCAAGACCCATTATGTTTGCTTAGGAATGCAGTGAATATGCATGTGTGGTGAGCTATGAGTGGAGGATGATAGGACAGCTTTTTTTTGAAGTAACGTTGTATGGTGGTAGTATTTTTGGTAAACAAGGACTGTTTGAGGAAGGGGAGGGGGGGGGGGGCATGAGGGGGCGGGGATATGCTAGAAAGATGAAAAAAAGTGATGTTTTGTTTAAGGAATGTGTCACTTTGTGTTTTTAGTTGAAGTCTTGATAATGGGTTATTGATGGCTTGAAGTATTGAGTTAGTACAATGTCTATGGTTGGGGTTAGAATTAGTACATGCAACTTTTAATTCCAAGAAACATTACCAATAAGGTCTATTTTAATTGTTTTTCTCAACGGTACTTATTATTAGCTATTATTGTTGTTATTATTATTCTTATCATCATCATCATCGTTACCGGCATTATCATTTTGATGGAAAATAGCTCTAAATTCCTTTATATAAATGGTTCTTGTGGTGAAATATGTCAGGCATTGGAAATTGGTAATGTACTTTATTTTAAATTTGCACTTGAGACTTCTCACATAGTTAATGTGGGAGCTTCATCACTACTCGTCTAGATAAAAGTGTGTTTGTAAGTAAGTATGTATGTATGTATGTATGTATTTCTGCAGTCACGACTTTGCAATTGTTTGTCGGACTTTCAAGTTGAACTACAAGGAGGTGATGAACCACGTGTCATCTGACGGCCACGGCATGTACACGTTGCACACCTTCATGATGTACATGCAGAGGCAACAGGAGCTACCGCAAAGGAACGGAATGATTAGTGACCACACCCACAATTACTACAATGCTGACCCGGGATTTAGGTATGTGTGTGCGTGCTTTTGAAATAAATAGGTGAGAGGAGGGGGGGGGGGGGGGGGGGGGGGGGGATGAAGGGTGGTAAAGAACACGGGTTTTATATTATATGTGTTTACATGTGGGTGGGGATCCCAATTCGAACCCCGCCTTGATTGATTTCCTTTCCCCTTACCTGAAATCAGTTTAGGGAGAAGACACTGGCTGGGGGCATCCGGCGAGGCGATGAAGGGTAAAGCACACGGTTTATATTATATTTTACATAGACCATTCGAACCCCTTGATTGATTCCTTTCCCCCTTCCCTGAAATCAGTTTCTTGAGAATTTACACTTTCTGTTGGCATCCTTCTGCCTCTATTTCATATGTTGTAATAAAATCCTCCTCCCCCCCCCCACACCCCCCCCCCCCCCCCCCCCCCCCCTCATATTACTTTATGTATATTTTTTCGAATTAAAACATGCAACTAGAACAAGGCTGGGATGGCATTCTATTCATGACTGACTTACTGACTGCCAGTGATAGTGTGGGATGGGGAAACCTGGGTGGTCTAAGAGCTGACGTAAACTCATGGTTTATTGGACATGCCCAAGCATCCCAACAGCCGCTGTAATTAAACTGTGCTGCAAATTACTGCGTGTGATATCCCGCCTGATGATATAATGTCGAGGTGTTGGGTGACCCTCCAGTCCAACAGTGTCTAAACTCTTCCAATGCAACTCTTCCTTGTACAGTTTGATCGGTAGCTACGTACCTCTTAAGGTAGAAACATCTGGGCAGCTAACACGCTCTGGACTGGGCTAAGGAATGGAACGGTTACTAGGAGTAACCAGGGATCTCTCTCACATACACACACACACACACAAGGCCGCCGTACATACACATAACATTTGTGGGAGTGGCTAGTTGTACCCGTACCAGGGTTTAGACAATGGATAGGTGTGGCCAGGAGGTGGGCGGGTGGGCGATGTCTCTTGTTGAGTGCCAATTATTAAATTGGCAAGGTGGGTGTAGCTTGAGGCGCCATGGGTAAGTGTTTCCTCTCTGGCATCATCTTCTAGTTACTGTAACTGCAGTGTTTTAACTAATATAACAAATTCCGCACTTGAGTTGATTTTTTAATTTTGTGTGTTTGTTTGTATACACCCACTTCCGTGCAGTCCGCCCCCTCGTCCTTCTTCTGGCTCCAAGATGATGAGACAGGGCATTTACCACCCCAGTAGCTCCACCTCCAACCCTTCCCACAGCTCGCGGAGACACCAGCACCCCATGTCCCCAACTATTCTCCCTCATGGTCTCAACGAGCCCGCGGCTCCTTTCAACGAGGCGGAAGACCGCACTCCGGAGGAACTGCACTTGACCCATTTGCGAAGACCTCCAATATACACCCCTGAGGTAGGTGTGGTTTGTACTTGCAGTTTTTTACGTCTGCACTGAAAGGGAAAGGCGTGTGACAGTAATAAGCCTGGTCGTGATGTAGAGGTCGTACTCGTATTCCTGTGACCTTTCATTCTGGAGTTGTTTATCCGGATGCAGGGAGGAATCTTTTGCTTTACCAGATTGCAGCAGGGCGGTGGGTGTCATGTCTATTGCCTTATATGGCAGTTTCTGATCGGGCCAGCTATGTAACACCCGGGGAGTTGGGGTATGTGGTGCAGAATTTCCCGCACAGTGTCACTAAAGCTCTGGAATCAATCAGACCGTTCAAAAACATATCCGAGAACTCGCTCAGTGCACCTTTTAATTACATTACAGGCTGCTACCAGGGTGGCCCAGGTTCTATCTGGAGCACACCTCACTGACAAAACATGTTCATGCCTCTGGTTTTTTTAGATAAATATAGAATTTATGAATACGCATGCATTTGTCGGTAATCATAAAGTTTTTATCGGCCAGTGCATGTGAACTCTCACATCCTGCATCGTTGTGGTGAGTCCTAGTTGTGTTTGGTACTTGAGTTGAGTGGATTAAATAGATTGGGGAGCAGTGCACGGTGGGTGGCTGTGGGGGCGGGGCAGGCGGGGATGCTCGAGATTTCCTTCTGACTTTATTAAGCCAAGTGTGTGATGATGTCCTGACACACACGACGATGCTGATGTGTTGGGTTGTGCTATGCCTGCTTGTGTCCAATGAATGATCTGAGGAGCTTTGCCGGTTGCAGTTATGTACCAATGCTATGTGGGAGGGAGCTCAGCAAGGCAGTAGCTTGACTTGTTTGTTTTGGTTTTTGGTTTTATTTTGGTTTTAATAAGAGCTTACTCTAAAAACTTAAGTTCCATTTCTGCTGCAACTATGGGCGTAGAATTGCAAGTATGTATGTGTGTGTGTATTTTGTATGTATGTGTGTGTGAGTATCTGTATGTATGTGTGTATGTATGTATGTATGTAGTATTCATTGCCCTCTTGAGATATGCATGTATGTGATTAAACTGTTTTGTATTGTATTAGCTATGATGAAGATTACATATTAGATGTAGCCTTATAGGTATGATGCGAGAGGAAAAACTGCAGGAACTGCTGATTCGTAAAACGATGCAGTTTAATTTCCTTCCTTACATCTATTATTACTTAACCTTTCTCCCTGCCCAGACTCGCATTCACGTACTTGCCTACGTGATCTTGTCAAAGTTTGTTTTTACTGGTGTGGAAATGTGTTGCTGTAGGATGGCTGTTGCCAATGCTCTTCCACCCCCACCTCTCCCTCCCTCCCCTGTATCTATGGCACACATATACGTGTGTATACGCACACACTCCTACAGCGTTTTAAAGTGCTGCAGGGGGAGAGCAAAGCTTTCATAAGCAGCTGCATAATTGACATAGCTGGCCAAGTAGACTGATCTGCTCCCAGGCATATTTGAGCTTGCCTGTGTGTGTCCGTCCAGTCTTTGAGCGACTCCGACAGAAGCCTGGGTCAGTCGGGCCCAATAGCCAACTACTTTGATACGATAGGCACTCAACTGACTGCATGCCTCCTCGTGTATGTACATGTGTATGTATGTATGTCCTTATCCCCCTCTCCGTCTTATCTCTCCCTCCCACCCTCTCCATCCCACTGTCTGTCTGTGTGCGTGCGTGTGTATTCTGAAGTAAGGAAAACAAGTACATACTTATCCATTTAGTTCACATGTTCTATTTTTAGTAAGAAATATAATTGTTGTTGTTATTTTGGTGGTTGTTGTTGTTGGTGGTGGTGGACTTGGACTGATTGTTTGTGGGTGTTGTCCATCGCTAGTAGTATTCAGGACAGGATTTATTTATTTTCCTGGCAATTTCCCGAGCTTTGACTTATGGACCGCGTTGTAAGTGTAGGCCTCTGATTAGTTGCAAGGTTTTGATTTGTTAGATGAAAGCATAGATCCCCTTTAGATGTCTGCAATTATTGTATTGTGGCATTCTTTGACTAATGCCGTGTGTCTTTTTTACTTTGGTCGTTATGGTCATAAAATTTGGTGGTTTGATTAGTCTGAAGGTTTGATGCAATGCGGCAGTCTTAACGTATTGACTAGCACCAGTTAATTGCCGCCGTAGTTTTTTTAAAGGATTTTATTCCCTCCCCCTCAATTTTCTCCCTTTTCTTTTCATTTATTATTGTGGTGGTTAGTGAGTGCAAGAGGTATAGTATCAGTTTTTATTGCTTGTACTGCCTAAAAGCTAGGCTCGCATCTGTCTGTGTGTTGCCTTGGTCCATGTTTATGGAGAAATTAGGAGGAAGTAAATGGTGAAGAAGTGTGACTTAGGAAAAGGAAGTTGTGAGGTGGGTGGACGAGGTGGTAGCAGTGGAGAGGAAGTGGAGAGAGAAAGTGAATGGTTGCCTGGTTAACTGACTGTGTGAAGAGGTGGGCTAACTTTTTCTAGCTGGCTTGCAACTTAGTTTCATCTTCACTATCTGCAGGATTCAGAGAATTGTTTCTGGGTCAGGTCAGGTTGCTTGATGTTGTAATTAGACATTGTATTTGGGGACCTGACTTAGCAGTTTTTGCTATGGGCAGCAAAGAACTTCTGTTGTTGTTGTTGATAATTTTTGTTAATTTATTAGCCCTCTGGCAGTTTTTACAGCTGTTAATTCAATTGCTATCACATACTATTGTATGTATTATATATATAATAATACATACTGTATATGTTAGTATTTCTTTCAGTCCTCACTGTGAGAGGGTGGGGCTGATTCTTAGCATTTTATCACTTGCAGACAGAGAATAGTGTTCAGTCGATTGAGGTAGTGGGTGGGGCTACAACTGTTGTTTAACACAGGTAGGTGGGGTAACATTAGTAAAGGCAGAGGGAGTGATAGAGGGATTGACTGGAGATGGGAGGTAAATTAATGCTTCATTTGATCCTCGGAATGCTCGTTAGTAATTCAAACAACAGGAAACTCTAAAAGTTGGTGAACTTGGCCATTGTCCATTAATGTCAGTGTAGTACTAGCAATAGTAACTTGTGGATTATCACCTCTACCAGCCTAATGGCCACACTCCCGGCACAGGGTGGGTATAGGGGAATGTCTATCAGAGCAAGAAGCATGCCACCAGGTGAAATGGTTGTCTCAGGTGGGTGTCAGTGCGCACCAGCTGAGCCACTTCTCTGCCAGTGAGGGTATTTCCTTTCTTCTTCCATTTTTTTTTTAATCTATGAGGTGAAAACCAGTTGAGGCCAATTTGGTGGTAGCCCACAGCAGCCCCCCAGGCAAGGCTTTAATCCCCCACACACATGCTCTACCCACAGGTGGTAACCTATGAACCACTTCATTCCGAGCACAGTCGAGGCGTGGTGCCGGTTCTATTCTCAGTCAGTGTCATCACCCACATGGCCTGCTCCTTGTATTGGACAGCTTAACTGAGAAAAGGAATGTTGAGATCTGCTGGAAAAGTATGTCGGCCTTCTGTCCTCCAATTTGCCACAAATCTACGGATTCTTGCATTTTTTTTTCTTTTTTAGCCTTTGAGGTGCAGTCCAATTTCTGAGTTATTCTGTATAGAGAATGTAGCGCCTTTCCCCCGCCCTAGTCGACTTGTGGGGGCGGTGAGTGGGTATGAAGTGAGAAGTCTGAAATCATCGTTCAGGTCATAATGCATGAGCCGGCTAGTGTACAGGTTAATGAGGGGTTCGTGGGGACTTGCGTGCACCAGCTCACGTAAGTGGGAGGTGAAGAGTTGGGAAAAGAGTTGGTTGGAGTGTTTTATGTGTGTTGCTAGGTACGAGTGTAGTCTTGAAGTTATAGCTCTGCCAAGAATTCAGTCATAGCTCTCTTAGGAGACAATGGCACAAACATCTTTGAAGCTTCTCATCCACTTTCAACAGAACAATAGGTGGGAACGGGGTGTTCTAAAATCAAGCTTGTCATGTCCTGTTCTAACTCCAATCCGATGCTAATTAAATTGTGTGTGTGTTTGTGTTGGGGGGGGGGGGGCGTTGCCAGAAGACCAGACTCGCGGACTGACTTGTTTACAGGTGCTGTTGCCATAGTCCCGGAGGCTGGTATTTCTGATGTAAACATACATAAAGTTGAATTAGTCTTGGTCCAGGTGGCAGTGATCATGTGAAACATGTAATACTTCTTTCCTGGAATGCAGTTTATGACTGAAGTAGTTCACCTTTGCCGCTATCTTTTTACACTGGCTCAGCCTTTGGAGTAGGTACAAACAAGCTGAGGAAATACTATTCTTCAACTTCCCCCCCCCCCCCCAATAACTTTGCCTCTTGATTATATCTGGCTTTCAAATCATCACAATTAATTCTCTATGTGCAAAGTTGCTTGAGATTTGTGTGTTGTCATGTCTGAATGGATAGATGGATGGATGGATGCAGCAAGATGGTCATGAAGTGCTGAAGGATATGGCAAAGCATGTGGAGTGCCCGTATTCGAACATTAGGTACATAGGTCTCCAGGTGTGGGAGACCACCTGCTTTCTAAGGTTTTGCCTCCATCCACGCATTCTGCTCTGTGAAGGAGTGTCTGGCAACTAACTCGGGAATGTCAGCTGAGAAGCTTCAGGTGTGCTTCTCTTTCTCTCTGGCGGATGGGCTTGTAACAAAGAGCTCATTTAAAGAATTTATCTGGCAGATATGAACTTGAAGAATTTCTCACTTGTACAGTTCTACGCTATATATATATATATATCCACTTCATGTCAACCAGCTATGATTTCATCCTCTCCTTGAACCTTACCCCCTCCCTCTACCACCTACAGTGCATGGTCACGCCTCCTTCTCCCTGGGATCTTGTTGACATGCTTAGGCCCACCACAGAGTTTGTTGGCGAGTTTCACACGTGACATCATCGATTGGCAAAAACCACTTTCCTCCCAGCCATAATCTTCCTGACGCACATATACTGACCTGCTAGTTAATGCAAGAAGCACATGGTTGGCTGCATGGCCATAATAGGCTTTACCCCCTACCAACTCCCCCTCAAGCCATATGTCAGAGCATGTGGGCTGCATCCTGGTAACTGCTGGATAGCTTCCAGCTCCAGCCGGGCAGTGTTGAAGTCCAAGATGGCAGCCAGAGCAGTCCATGTTTATCATGCATAAGGAGGCTTAAGTACCGTCAGCCGGTACAGGGTTTATTGGAACGATATTTACGACTTCCCACTGGGACGTTGAATGTGCTTATGTGTAGAGTCAGGAGGTCTGTGAGTACAGGCTGTTCAGACCACTCCCACATGAACCTTGCATACCAGTGCACACCTATGGCCACTCCTACTGCTAGCCTTGCTCTCGTGAATATTAGCTGATGTTCGGAATGGAATAGCTGCTGATGGTGATACTAGAACTTTATAGATATTCTCGGATAGAACTGCACATTATAATTATGGTTTTTGTAATTTTATTTCAAATATTATCATCGTCATCATCATTAACATAATAATATTGTGGTTCTCTTGAAAGAATATCGGTAATGTTTAGACTGCTTTGTTCATGGAGTCAAGGGAGAGGTTATAATGCAATTACCACAAATTGAGTCAGGAGCAGTCCGGTTTCTGAGCACACCTCAACTCTACCGCTACTGAGCCCGCCTGTCCGTGTATCAGTGCTTTATCCGCCACAAGTGCGGGCCAGGACGGGGAGCTGTTTGAAGTCTTTGAAGTGAGAGTCTATGGGATTTCATAGATGTGAAAGTGGGAATGGTGCCTCTGTCTCGAGTATTATGCTGGGCCCCGTGCCAAGATTGTCCTCTCTCATTTTTTGTTACTTCTCCTTTGATGTGTTACAGCGAGCAGGATGCTATGTTGCTGCCCATCCTCATGGAGGGAGGAGGTAGTGTGGGAGGGAAGGAGGAGGGAGAGGTGGAACCTATTTGCACCAGGAGTGTGCTTATGTCTCTTTGACCATTGTGTCTAGTTGGATCTGATATTCTGTTTTCTTTTGGTGCTGATTTTTGATCCAGTGAGATGCAAAGCTTTGCTGTTACTAGAATTGAATATTCCTTTTGATTGCGGTGTTTACTTGAAAGGCTCTTGGGGGGGTGGGGTGGGCGGGTGAGAGTAGTGGTTGTGGCCATTGATAGCGTACAGGGTGTGAAGTTACTGATGTGTGAGAGATTCAACGTTTGTTTAATCTCAATGTAGTTTCATTTGTCCCCTTTTATTCATTTGTATTTTTGCTGCTTTGGTTAGCTATGTTGGCATCTTTACTCTGCGGTTAGGGATGGTGTGAGATTTATTGGCTGCAGATTGTCCGTGCTACATAATTCAAAATACTCATTGGTGGGTGTGGTTAGATTTTAGATGTACCCTACCTCGCCCTGTGCATAGGAAGAACATTGTCTGCAAGGTATGACGACGTGTTAAGCATTCTTAGTGAAATTAAAATCCTTACAGCAGGAAAAGAGTTGCTGATGAATAGAGTGTGTGTATTCATATGCAAGTCTCACTAGTTAAATTGTTCGTGTATTGGTGAACATAATTTCATTTATATATATGTTGAGTATTTATATGTGCATATACGTGCAAGCCGTTAATCATTGCCAATCTTCTGGTGAGTGAGCACTAGTTAGGATTCACTTTACATTTTGCAGCTGGTCAAGTTCTCGTGTATATACTAGGATTGATTTATTGGTGCACACGAATCAGTAAGGTTTCTGTCTCATCCCATTCATATTACTGACTTTCTGTGTGTGTGTGTGTGTGCGTGCCCGCGCGTGTGCATGATGCAAGCATGTGTGTGTGATCCATTTTGTTTTTGCTGTTTTTCTTGCATTATTTTTTTCCCGGGAAGTGAGTGGGAAAGAAGAATGCAATTAAAGGAAGGCCGGAATGCAGGAATATGTTGTGAAGAAATGACTGATCACATTACCAGTGGGAGTGGCATTCCAGCTGCTCATATTTGTATGTGCATGTGTGGTTTTTTGGAGGAGTACATCCTTCTCTTCCCAGTCTTGTGAGTGGGAGCACACGTGTTAGTTCTGTATGGACCTAACTCCGCTTCCAGTGTAAAATAGTTTTGAGATGCTAAGCTTGTTTGTGTGTGTGTATTGTTTCATAACTCCACATCTCATCTTTTTTTTTTTCTTTTTTTTTTCTTTTTTTTTTTCTATTTTTTTTCTTTCTTTTTTTTTCTTTTTCTTTTTTTCCTTTTTTTTTTCTCACTTAGGTCTTTCATGTTAGCACATGACGTGGGGTGTGGGGGTGTGGGGAGGTCGGTCGGTTTGCTTTCACGAAAAGGGAAAGGTATTTGAATTGTTTGCAAAGTTCCAATTACTGCAGAGAATGTACTTACATGTATGTGCATGCCACGGTCTTGTTTGCTCGCTGGGCTGATTAGTTGGGGGAGGGGGAGGGAGGAGAACAATGGGACTTCATTACCAAATGGGTGGCAGCAAGATACATAGCTGTATAATAAGAGCACGATCTTATACGTATGTGTCAACTGGTGAGGTCTCCTCTGATGAGTGCATTCCATATTAGTTGTGCTGCTGTAGAGTTTCTCTTGTCTGATCTCTCTCGATTGCTACTTCTGAATGCTCAAGTGTAGAGAGACATTGTAGTGCCTGCAAGGAAGTGGTTGGTGACCAGGGTTTTTGGAAGGTTTTTGGAAGTTTTACAGTAAATTAGTTGCTTATGACAACTACTACAATGAAGTAATGCCCAGATATACAGTACCGCCCAAACTCCTCCCACCTGAACCTGCTCTCAAGAAGAGTCTCCTACTATATGCCCCTCCCAGCTAAAACCAGTCTCCTCTCAGTCACTTTACATGCACTCACTGATTCCAACTCCCCCGTATTTTGTATGGAGGATGGGACCTCTAGCGTCCTCTTTGTGGAGTGTTTGAGATACAGCGTAAAATGTTGTTGGCACTACTTGACTTGTGCTCGAGACACAACAGACACTTAGAGAAGGGGGAGGGGTGGGAGGAGAGGGGGGGACTTTATGAAGGACGCTCATGGAGGCCCTTGTATGGTAATAGGTGCCAGTTCAATGTGCATGCACGTTTACACGTGAATTGCTCCTAGCCACCAGAGTATAGTGTCATCTTATTAGCAGCGGCATGTACATACCTAGTTACAGTGGCTTATATGCAGCTAGTATTGAGTGCCTGTGAGATAGGGCAATAGTTGGTAGCTGACTAAGCTGAGGGATCAAAACTGCCAGAGTTGCCTAAGTATTGTTATACATATGTATCGTGGAAATCCTACATGGGAATAGGAGAAAGGTCATTGAGCTGATAATGGCCACTCCAGACTGGAGTAACTCTAGTATCTAGATATGTAGCTGTTGAAGGACACTTTATACTGCCACACCCACTCCACTCAGTAGGAGGGGGCTCATCATACAACCACACCTCTACCTTTATCGCACATCTGATACAAGGGCTGGTGCAACTTGAGAGCAGCTGTAGAGATCTTCTGAGACAAAGAAAGTTTGGAAAGAACATGAAGTGTGTATGTGTGTGTGTGTGTATGTTGAGTGTGATAATCCTAAAGCCAGTTGCATCAAGTGTCCAGCTAGTGCTGAACTGATTGTCATTCTTAGTTTATTGGGGAAGGGTGAATCTACTCCAAATGGAGTTCATCCAAGTGCTATTCCAATTGATTTACAAATTCGGTTAGTATTTTAGTTTTGCCTTAGTCCAGGGTTGTAAAACCTGATTATGCCACTACTTAAGAAATACGCTGAATAGATCAGTCAAGCTTTTCAGATAAACCCATTATTTAACATTTATCACAAGCAGGAAGAAGCTAAGTTATAGTAGTGTGAGAGGTGAATGTGATACAACCAATTATGTGGAGAATACTAGAAGACAGAATATGATAGCTGCATGGACCACCGTTGAATGGCCTTCTGTGTGAGCCATAGTGTTACAAAGAGTTTGTGTGGGTAAATGTTATCTGAACAAAGTACTAGTTAGGTAGGCAGGTTGCTGTTGCCTGACATGCAGTACAGGTGATAGATATTTAATTAGCAAGGAGGTGTGGAGGAACCCAAACAGACACTGATTGTATAATTGTTGTTGTTTTGTGTTTTTTTGTTTGTTTATTTATTCTCTTCTCTTCCCCCTCTTAACTTTCTTTGAAGCACAACATGTCTCCTGAGGACAGGCACACCACCAACAGCCGCACAGACCACAATAGAATACATGGTCACGCCCCTTCACACTCCACCCATCTCCCGCCCACTTCCCACTCCTCTCACGGCTACAATCATGACCCTCGCATACGTCCTGGAGCCTACTCTAGAAACACAATGGCGGTAGCTGACAGTCCCCCTCCCTCTCACTCTTCGCGAACTCACTCACACTACCCGTCTCGATCACGCAATCGCTACCAGGATGGCAAGTGAGTATAATCAAACACACACATACACAAACAAACAAGCACATATACTGTACACACACACACACACCATCAAGTCATTGAAGTGGGTAAAGGGTTGTTGCAGTATGACTGGTATTTTTCCTTCTGTGTTCAGGTCAGATAAAGGTGGCTACAACAATGATTCTGGAGATGATGACGGGGGTGGGGGGCTGGACCTTTACCCACCCACACACGTCCATCCATCCACTCACCTGTCTCGTAGCCACCCCATCAAGAAGTGCAAGAACTGTGACAAACAGAAAGAGGTGAGAGGTTGCGTTGCAGTGGTTTGTAACTGTTTGTTTATCTTTTCTTTCTTTCTTTGTATTGTTAGATGTATGCAAAGCAAGTGAACGAGCTTCAAGAGGAACTCAAACTGTGTCGTAATGAACGTGTGCGGTTGGAAGAAAGGAACGAAAAACTACGACTTCGCAAATATGACACCCACAGTGCTGATACTGACCAGGTAGTTAATGCAGAGGGATCTTGACTCTGCAAGTTTAAGATGTGCTAGCCTTTGGCAAACTGGGTATTATGGAGGTGGGGAGGGGGGGGGGGAGGGGGGGGCAAATTTATATGTATGTATTTACATTTACCTCAGTCCATGGTATGTTTTGATGAGTGGTAGTCAGTTATAAAAGTAAGTAATACGGTGTAAGCTGCAGAGTCTATACTGTATGTGCAGTGGTGGAAAGATAGCATTTAGTACATGTATGTGCATGCATGTGTTTGGATATCCATGTGTATATGCATGTGTGTGTACACGTTTGTGTGCATGTGCGTGGCGTGTGTGTGTTCTTGAGTGTATGGAATTCCAGGACTGACTGTCACAACATGACAGGACAACTCCCACTATTTTGCCACGCTTGTAGAGAGCCTGGGGGAAACTACGCAGCAGTCTTATTTCAAACAATAAATCATTTAAAGTTGTTTGTTTATGGGTGGGAGTTGAAGTTGGCTTCTCTGCATCAATGGTTTCTGTCTGTTCTATTTTTTCATTGTGTGTGTGTGTGTGTGTGTGTGTGTGTGTGTGTGTGTGCGCAGCTTCAACTGGAGATAGAGAGTCTGAAGCAAGATAATGTCCGATTGCGCAGTGATTGCGATCGTAAGTATGACCTGACATTCTCTTGATGTCATAACTATCATGGGATACTGTAACATAATGCAATGCCAGTGGGTGTGTTAGATTGGTGTATTTGTATGTATTTTTTTTTGTTGTTGTTATTTTGTTCACATGTGTTAAGGAGTGTTTATGTGATCTGAATAGACTTACACTAGTGGCAAATGATCTGGGTTACTGAATTACAATGTTTCCTTTTTGTTAACCACATTGACGGTGCTATTTGCTTCCCTAGGGCAATATGAGGAGATGAAGAAATCTAAGAAGAGTCTAAAGATAGAGAAACAAAAGGTAAGCCATTTTGTAGTTGCAAAACAAGTTATTGCAATTGTAATAATATATATTGGCAATTCTTCAAAAGTCACAGAATTTTATTTTTAAAAATGGTTATGTAATGAAAAAGATAAAACAAAATTATGCTCACTGTGTATTATTTTCTCCAAAGCTCATTAATAATACCCAGTAGGCTGTCTTGTCTGCTCTGTTATTGCATGTGTCATTGATTCACTGAGTATATTCTCTCGTGTGCTAGTTTGAAGACCAGCAGAGAGTCTTATGGCGTCTCAAAGAAGAGAACCAGAAACTCCAAGTCAGACTTATGAAGGAGGATGAGCAGTCTCCTCAGTTTGCTCGCCGGCCGGGTGACGAGGCTGCGGAAGACTCATCCCGTCTACCGGGCGAGTCCACCTTCAAAAGGACACCCATTAGGTCCACATACCACTGTGAGTGGGACCTCTCATTCTGTGTGTGTGTGTGTGTGTGTGTGTGTGTGTGTGTGTGTGTCTGCTTGTTGTATGACTGATATTGTATATGTGGATTGGCTGGCAGGTACGAGGAATGAAGTGAGCAGAGATTCGTATGGTCGGAGTAAGAGTTTGATGAAACGCACCTCCAGCGCTGGCAATCCCCTGGACCATGATGAGCCTGTCAAGGAGACCTCTAAACATGACGGATACAAGCACACAAAGACCACTAAGACTTGTGTAAGCCGTTGTTGTTGTTGTTGTTGTTGTTGTGGTTGTCTTTGCATCCTGTTGCTGTTTTGGGTCTATTGGATTGAATTAAAATGTTGTTGCTGCTTGTAGAAATCTGCCGGGACGTCAGACATCGGTTCTTTTTGCGACAACTACAACTTTCCCCTCGTCACGTCTATCCCAGACGAGCAATCTCAGGTCTTCATGGTGCTCAACGAAGATGTCAGCAAGAGTGTGGTAAGGGATGTCAAGTATGTCTGTCATACAACATGTTAGCCAAAGTTGATCCATGCATGCACACACACATATATGTATACATATGTACATGTCACTATGCTCGTGTGTGTGTGTGTGTGTGTGCTTGTGCAGCTTCCGGAGAGTCTACCGAAGGAGCAAGAGCTTGCCTTGATCTACGCCTTGCAGAACTGCCATAGTATCCAGGAGCTCATTAAATGTCTCCTCTCGCACGGCGTCTCCATGCCGTCGGACAAGCTGAGTGGCTTCCAGGTGGAGAATGAGCACCTGAAGCATCGTGAAGAGCACCTTCTGGCCAAGCTGCAGACTATGACCCTTTCCTTTGAGAACTCGAAGGCTGATATGACGTCCATGTACCACAAGGCTAAAATCTGTGAGGCCAACAACACACGCCTCCGCCACGCCCTCAAACTGTGCCAGCAAGCATGTGAAGTGTACGAAGTGCTGCTCGAGTGCAAGAATGTGGATCCACGCTTCTGCAACGGTTCTATCATGAATCCGTCTACATACTACGGCCCCTCAACTTCGTATGACTCCCTGGACACTAATACCAGGAGTCCAGACAGAGAAGGAATCCATCGCTCTTTGCCTAGCAGGGTGAGGATGCTGCTCAATCAGTTGGAATCTAATCCCGAGTTGCAGAACTTCTTGCCGTATGGCAAGCAACACAGCACTCTGTCCCAGACCACTGGCACCACAAGTGGACTGAGCTCGTTGAGTGGTGGCACAGATATCGATATCACGCCGAGCGATGTGGACAGATTGAGGCAGTACACGCAGGCACTTATTCGCTACGAGAAGCACTTGGTGTTTACCTTGGAGCCCCTGGACGGACTGAATGGGCTGTCCACAGTGAAGAAGCCTGAACATCTGTGTGACTCGCTGAGCAGCTCTGAGCACAGCAGCAGGGAAGTCAACGATATTGAGGAAGCCGCTCATGCGGAGGAACTGTGCAAAGTCAGGGAAGAAAAGGCAGAGTTGAAGGTGTGTGTGTGTGTGTGTGTGTGTGTTGGGTAGTGCTTATTAGTGGGAAGTGAGTTGTCAGTTCCTGTTTCCTTCTTTCACTTTGGGGGAATGCAATTTGTAAATGATTCTTCTTTACTAAATTCTACTACCCCTCTCCCCTTACCAATAATAACGATAAGACGATGATCAATCAGTGAGTGTACCAGGTGTGTATTATATTTGGTTACGTGTGTGTTTGTGCGCCATGTATGTTACCATATGTGACTTAGTGCTTTTCTTTGTTTCTTGTTCTTGCAGTCTCAGATATACATGATGGAGCAGGAGAAAAAGCGCATGGAGCTTGAGGTTGGCAGACTCAAGAACCAAAAGATCAAAAGTGACAAGCTTGTCAATGAGCTTAAGTTTATGAACAGTGAGGAGAAGAGAAAGAGAAAGAGAAAGCAACGCATTAAAGTGAGATGCTCCTATCTTACTGAGTAAAGTTGTTATATAATTTTATTTATTTATTATTTTTTTCTCCCTTCAGGGTGATAGTGCTATTCCTTCGCACGAGAGTGGTCACGTGATGAGCGAGTTATCTCTGGAGTACACCAGTGCACTGGAACGTGAGAAAGAGCTGACTCGGCGATACGAAGATCTCTTCTCCTTCCTTCAGGGCAACATCAGAGACTCGCAGGTGAGTGCACAGAACAAGAAAATAGCTAATACATGGAACAAATCTGCTGTTGTTGCCACCCCCCCCCCCCCCCCCCCCCCCCCCCCCCCCACACACACACACACCCTTTTTTGTACAAATTGATTGATTTGTCCTTCATCTACTCCTTGATGATTCATTCATTCATTCATTCCTCATTGGTATAGGAAACTACAGATGAGTTGATGAGATTTGTAAAGGAGCTAAGGCGTGCAAACTCTGCCTTAGTGGATGCTTTCGAGAAATCTAAGAAGAGGCAGAAAGACGACAAGAGGCGGCTGAAGCGAGAGCTGGTTATGTACATGAACAGAGTACAGGGGAACGGCGGAATTGTTGACGTAAGTGCAACTTTGAATAATAAAACTACTTAATAATTGCGGACTAAATTAGATAGGTGGTTTGCTTGCAATTATATGATTGTTACTAATTTATTTATTTTGTATTATTCCGAGTGACATTTTTTTCTCTCCCTTTTTCTGCGTAGGATTCTGTGAGTGGTGCTACACACTATCAGTAGTTCTCACCTTTACCAATCTCCTCCCATCATGACAATCTTCACCACTACTCCTGGATACCATATATGATCATTTTATAGCCCCACCCACCAGCATCTGCATAGCCTAAACCAAGACACCGGCAAGGAAATCACGTCTGAGTTGCTGTGGTTTATCGTGGTTATTATAAGACTTATACATAGTTTCAAATATATGTTGATTTTTTTTTGTTGTTGTTGTTTTTTAATTACATTAGCTCTCAAACACTTTTTTAATCTTCGTCCAAATCAAATACATAAGAATGTTTTTTCTTTAATTATGTAATTAGTTTTACAGCCAGTTAATTTTATAATTATGATAATTAATTTTTATGTAATTTTTTTCTCCCTTTTTAAAAATCCTAAATAGTAAGCATTAAGATACCTCGGCCAGATTTTTTTTTTGTAAGTGTAATAGTATTATAAGTTACATAATCTTATTTTTAATTACTTGTATCATTACTTATGTATTTTTTTTTGTCATGTTTCTCATCTGATCTGATTTTTTTCCAAGCTGTATGAAAAATAACAATGTGCAATGTAACTGATTTTATTTTGTTGATGTTTGTATGCTGTTCACATTTCCAATTATTATGAATCCTGCAATAACAATAAAAAAATGCGAAATACAAATCTGAAATTTTATTCTTACGATTCTTTACCAGACCCTCAGCGCGCATGCGCGTGAGCGGCAGCACTATTAGCCAATGCTTTTTTCTATTGCACTTGAATGGTAAATACTTATCAGGCAACTTTTGCCGTAGCGTAGATGGTTGGAGAGCCCGGCGGTTGGAAAGAGGTGTGCTGCATAAGACTGACTGTAACAGTATGTTATACCTGACATAGCTTACCCTCTAAAACACTTTTACCCAATCTTGTAACTAGCTAGCTACTATGGCTATAGCTGCATCACTTAATTTGGTCAGTTTCACTGAAACAGAGCTGACCTAGCTTCATCATCAAGGTAAATATGGCGTTGTATTTGTTGTTATTTTATTGTTTTTCAGTGTGAGTGGATTTTTACTTTCTTTGCCAGAGTGGAGTTTTGTGTTCAGTGCTGATTTTAGAACATAGCTAGCCTTCTGAACAACTTGCCAAATCACTTTGTCCAAAAATGGTAGCTACTACTAACTAAAGATTAGACTGAAATTAGATCACTAATAGAAAAATAAATCAACAAAATATATTCTGCATTATCTGATATTCACTTAAATGAAACTGAATACATTCATACAAAACGTAGAAAATATAAATCAACAAAACATTTTTGTTAATTTCTTCATGTTTTTTCTTTGTCTTGATTCTGCATTATCTTGATATTCAATTAAATGAAACTGAATACACCTACAAAACAAAAAATATAAACCAATAAAATATATTTTCTATTCTTTTTTTTTTTTCTTGTTTGATCATCTAGAGGGGAAAAAATGAGAATTTGGTTAATTATAATAATCATAACGTTAACTGCAAAATGAAGTTCCCCATAACTATTGACTGCAGACGTGACACTGATATTATAATCTGGAGATGTTCTATAAAAAGTGCGTGCTGCATATTATTCCATATGCAAGAATTTGGTGCAGTATAATTTAGCATAGACTTCATCAGTGAAAAGGGCAGTATTGTTTTTTGACACTGACCTGCTGGTGAGTAGTATAGTTTACATTAATTTATTGGTTGTGGTTTTGTGGGTGCAGGGTTTTAGGAAATCTTGAGGGAGATACTGGTGTTGAAGTGGAAGGTTGTGCACAGGTAACACTGAGGGTTCGCACCACTGGTGCTCTAGTTGTAATAGGAATTGTAAATATTCTTAATTAATGCACACTGTAGATAGCTGGACAAACCCTTGCAATTAGGTAGCACTTGGTTTTAACTGTCTTGCTACACACAAGGATAGCATACTACCACATGCACAACCATTCTTGAGCCCTCTTAGTGGTGAAGTAACTATTTTAATAAATAATATGTGGCATATAATATATACAATTTATTGTGTTCTCAACAAAAAAAAAATTAAAGAGTATCTACAAATTAAAGATTTATAACCACTCTAAATAATGATCACCATGCAACTAGAAGCTTGACAAAGATGCAGTTCAAAACAGAGCTAGTCCTCCTTCTTTCTCAGCTGCTGGTTCGCCACTGGATGTAAAGAGACTTAAACTTGTCAAAGCCAGACAGGACACCAGCTCCTGCCACGCCTCTCAAGATGTTAGCCCCAGCACCTTTCATCAATGACATAGCACCTTCCTTGCGGGCAATTTGGATAAAGCAGTCGAAAGAGCCCTTGTACTTGACTGCCTCTCCAGAGGTCATCATCATGCGTCTACGGATGGTGTCGATGGGGTAAGAGACCAGACCAGCACTCACAGTCACACCGTAGCCCAAGAGGAAGGAAGAAAGCACACCAGCATTCTCTCCCAGAACGATCGGTTTGAGGGTGTCATAGAAACCGAAATAGCAACCACGGTAGACGATGATTCCCACGCAAGAAATAACGAATCCACGATACAATCCAACAAAGCCGTCACTCTTGAGGGTCTTTCTGTAGACATCAACGAGGCCGTTGAACTGCCTTTCTCCACCCTTCTTGCCTGATTTCGCATCGTTGGCGAGACGGGTTCGAGCATAATCCAGAGAATACACAAAGCAGAGCGACATAGCACCTGCTGCTCCGCCAGATGCAATGTTCTTGGCAAAACTACTGGCATAGCTGTCTTGCTTGGAAGGTTTGAAGAGGGCCTTGATTTTGTCCTTGAAAGCAAAGTTGAGAGCCTGGGTAGGAAAATACCGAATGCAATTGGCCAAATTACCACGCCAGAAAGGCAAAAGACCTGTATACAGAAATAAATAATCCATTATCACAAATATAAAATGACAAAATAAGATAAAATAACAAGTAACTAAATTATCACATGATACTACTTGTCAAATCATTAGTAAACAAGAAAGATAATACAAACATCGGCCACCCTATTCGATACAAACATCGGCCACCCTATTCGATCTTGTGATCCCAGCCAACAAGACAGTCTTGCCATGCCACAGTAAACACTTTTACTGTAACAATAAATTAGTTTTTTCTGCCCCCGCCACCTCTCCCTCTCACCTTCACTCCTAAAGGTCTTGACAGTGCAGTCCACCACTCCCTTGTATGGCTCACTCAGCCGACCTGTCTTCAACATCTCATCCTGGTTCTGTACCAGTAGCTTCACACGCTCAATGGGAGCAGCCGCTGTCTTGGAGATTACTGCAGCTACACCGCTGAGGCCGAAGTTCTCGGCAAACCCCAACTTCTTATCCGCCATGGCAACAGTTTTAACTTGACACCTGCAGTGTGGAAATTAGCAATGCACACCTGAATGTGACAATGACCAACCATTTAGTGCCCCCTGAGGTGAAAATAGATGACCAAACTGAAAGTGGCAAAAAGTAGGTTGCCACATAAAGGAGTCAGTCATGGTGCCAACATACTAGCCTACGCAATAAATCTGTCTCTCTAAGGATGGTAGCATTGACCACTTGGATTAGAAGGTGCCCCGTGAAGATTAGTGGGAGGCCATGAGAGCTTAACCTTATTCATTCCTAGGAGGGTACTTATAAGGAAATGACCGGTAAAATTCATGAGAGGTCATACATTCAGGCAAAGAACTGAGAATTCCTACAATAGCAGACCCAAGAGTTGAAACAGAGGTCACCTAAGTACATATCCTTGCACTGCTAATGAGAGAAAAAAACCTACACTAACTCCTCTTCAATAGCATGTCTCATGTTCACACTTCTATCCATGAAAACCAGACACAATAGCCTTTCATGTGAACAAGTCAAGTAACAGGACTGCAAAGCTCAGCATGTTCAGAGTAAAACAAAATTTTAAAATTTTAGCTCAACTTCGCTTCAACAATACTAATAATCCATGCTAACTCCAAGAAGATTTAAATTTCCATTATTAATTTTAATAACATACCATTATGCTATATTTTACGCCAAGTTTAATATCATACACTCAAATACAGTGAAATCCAAAAGCTAAGCTGGCTCACCGTAACTTGTACTGTGAACTAGCAGGAGGAATGGGGCGCGAAGAAGAACGCCAACTGAAGAAGCACGAGGTCTCAACCTTAAAACTCAAGAGGAGAGAGAAGGACGAAGTTTCACCTTAAGAGGAAGTGGGCGTTGCAAACCACATCCGTTCTTTTTTCAGCAACTGATTATCACGTGACTGAGCAGACTGCCGCCGCGCGAAATATTTTTCCGCATAACTTTTTGTATTTACGTCGCCTACTTTTTTTCTTGCCAACGACTTACCCTTTTCCAAGTAGTTTATAAATCTGCACGTGACCTAATGAATCTAGGGAAGGAGGTGTGGCAACTATATCGTTTGTTGCTTTGACTGTTAGAAAGAGTTGGCTCCCCTTAGTCCAGTATCGCTCTTGGTTAAGCCAAAATGGTACATCTTGATGTTTTTATATATTTGTACTGTTAGCGTGTATATTGTATTCGTTAGAAATTTAGGTTCTGTGGAGATTTGGACTGCCCCGATTGGCTCCTGGCTGAAATCAGTATTTTATCAAAACTGGTTAGATGAAAAACCATTTCCTATCTCAAGCAGGTTTATTATTTTGTTTGCTCATTACAGACTTCAGTTAAGATGAAACTTTTGTGTGCACAAGTTGCCAAGGACCTGCTAGGAGATGGCATAGACGTAAGCATCTAATCGAGTTATGAGTTATTGGTGAAGGACGTATGCTTTATTTATTTATATCATTCAGTACAGCAAGGTAACAAAGTATACTTCAGATGCCAAGTTTGATGAGAGTGACATCAAAGCCTCCATTGCTGCCGTGAACTTCATCTTGTCCAGTGCAGCCAAGCATCTTGTGGATGGAGACTCTTTGGACAATGAGTTGCAGCAATTAGGTCTTCCTAAAGGTCAGTTACTAATTAAATGACTTTTTTATTAACGTAACTTGGTTTATAAGTGTCCAAGTTTGAGTATGTGGTCTTGCAATATCATGATTTGCGTGTCACAATTATGTGTCATGTAAATTCCATTTATTAACCCTCAGCACACATGCGCAAGGGAGTTAAAGTAGTCATCCTGTCAGCGCTTTGATTTTGGAGATTACTGACAATTAACCATTGATTTAGGTATGCATGAACTTACTCAGAACGATGATTTGTGACCTTTTATTGCACTTTTTTTTTTTTGGCTGATTTGTAAGAAAGTGCGAAGCTATCAGCTCTGCAGAAGTCTAGTTTTTGTCACGTCGAAATCATGTGAGCAAATAATTATTTTGCAGGTGCGGTAGTTTTGTTTTATCGTCAAACGTTAACGAGTGCTTGAATTGGTATTTCTCGTTGGAACTAGCAATGAGTGTCATTTGCATGCTTAACTTTTTTTGAAGACAACATTTACATGTGCCATTTCCATTGTAGAGTTATACTGGTACCCAGTTGATTTAAGAAATGATTTTGTAACAGCTAACTGGGGTAGCTATACAGTAGCACTGAGGGTGTGCACCTGTGGTGCTTCATTTGGGTTGTGAATGTAATCAAGTTGTGTTAATATTGATGCATCATCTTATCTGGCTTAATTGTCAATTTTTACTGTAATCCACTAATAGTGATGAGAATTTGTAAATTAAATATAATATCATTAATTTAAAGGACTGCTTAAAGCCCAAGTTTGCGCACGAGCATGAGCTTGGTCTTTTCTCTTCTTTTTTCCCCAGTGGCTTGTTTTAGTTGCCCTTCTCTCTCTCATGCACACATACACAAATGGTTTGAAAGTTCTGCTTAATTTATTATGTGAAACATGCATCGTTGGTTGTTGATTTACTATATCACTCAATAATACATACATGCATGCACACATGCTCAATCACAGAGCATGCCACTTCTCTGTGCAAGGTATATGGAGACAGTATGACTAAACTACAAGAAGTCTTTGCAGCTAGAAGTCTCAGAGGTTAGTACACTTGTTTCACTGTGTCCAATTGATAGATGTACTTTTGATGACCCTTTACCGTTATATCTGCTTATACAGTGTCTACTCTGGCATCAGTGGATTGGAGAGTGGATTATGTGATGAGCTCCAGTGCTCTCAAGGTCTGACTGCATGTGGTAAAGGGTGGGTAATGGCTTGTGTGTTAATTTGGGTTTATAAGGTTATAAAACAAAACTTGAGTGACTATACTTAGACTTGGGTTGTTAAGCACTGGGACACCACTCGCTGTTGAGCGCCCATTTCCTTACTGTTTGGAGTTATAAGCGGGGGCGCTTAACCCGAGTCTATAATATTGTGGTAATAATATTGTAAGCAGTATTTTCCATTTTGGGCTAACAAATTTCAGACATTATGTTGACCACTCCAGTAATAAGCATTTAACTCTAAAGTGGTTTTTACTTAATTGTAATCAGGGCTACATTTAAGGGGGGCACTAGCCCCTGCTGAAAAGCCCTTGCCCCCAGAAATCCTTCAATACTAACAATTTGACTCATGACATGAAATCAGTGTAGTTGTTCAGCAGTTAGGTTCCTTAAATATATCCAAATGTGTCAGTATTTTAATCCCGTTGCCCCTTTAATATCTGACAGTGGTTTTGTTTTGTTTTTGGTTGTGTTTTTTTTGCCTCTTCTAGATTCATTTTCTAATAACAGTTTTTAAAAAAGTCTTAGTTATTATGTTCGATTTTTTTTTGATTTTTTTAAAAGTATATATGCATGTTTGCACTGAGTTAATACAACACCACTGGTGCAAGCTATCAGTTCTTTATGGATAAAGCTACACTGTTAAGCCCAAACAGTGTGATATTTAATAGTTATATATGTGTTGTATTACAGGATGTCAGTGAGCCGTGTGTCCATCTCAGACTACAGCGGCAAGATCCCGTCACTGACAAGACCACACCCATCACATGCTCCCTGTCAGGGGATAAATTCAGACTCCTATTACGAGGTAACAAACGAGGGACATGCAAGATTGAGTCTGCATCAGTATAGATTTAACTTACCTGATGATATTAACTGAATTTACCAGTGGGCTGGACTGATAGTGTTGTAAAGAATTCAAGTTGGTGGGGAAGGGGGTTATATGTCTTTAATTTTGTCTGCTTATGTGTTAGATCTGAAGCAAGTGCAGACAATGATGGAGAACCTGTGAGGGACCTTGGTCATCTGTTGTGACTATGGCAATACCAGCACACACAAACACGCACCTCACTGGCCCATCACTTTTCTATGCAATCAATTTTTTTTTTTAATCTCAAGTTTATTTTGATCTTGTTGATAATTTTCTAAAGGAGAAGTGTATTTTGTGGTAATGCCAGATAGTGAAGCAGGTCTAGCTGGAAGCAATTATCCCCAGCTTGTTGTTTTCTAACAGATTCAAAATTCAGGGAGAGCAAGAAGTTGTTAACAATTGGACACGCTAATGTCTTGCCCGTAATATTGTGCTACAGAATAAATACGTTTTCAACCTCTACAAAGTGACAAACCTCTGGACACTTCTTGTGACCTGAACAACATTGTACCAAAACTAATGCTAGACCACACCCCTTAAATGAAACTTCACTTGTCCCACTGGCCTAATCAAATAAGTATTCAATTTAAAAAAACTGAGCAATTAGAAATGACTTGGGCTTTGTAAAAAAAATTAAGTACAATTTTTTTGTCACCTTTGTGTGAGATTTTTTGTAAGAGAGTAGTGTCAAGTAAAATAAAACAGTCTTCAACTCTCCCCCTAAGGAGAATTTACATACCATACATGTTGCAAACAAGTCCAGCACGCCAGTTTCTTGCTACTAATTGAGTACATCTACCCTCCTTACGCTTCTCATTGTATCAAGTAAGTCTCCATCTTTGATAGCAAGTGAATAGTGATATATAAGAGAGTATATTATAAAGACAAATCTTTGCATAAAACTTGCCATGATACAGTAAAAAGAATAAATGAACCTAACCTAGCCAGAGTATCCGCCTCTACTCTCTGTTGAGTAAGACAAATATCCCAAGACCTCCCAGCAGAGCATACTACACAATAAACAAAGAAAATAAATAAATATAGTGTAAAGTATGTTACACTTAACCTTCAGCATTGGATAATCGTTCATGAGGATAGTAACCATGCCAACGATAGGTAGGAAGCTGAAACAGTGACCGAACACGAAAATAAAACTAGGTGATTAATCATTGGATGGCTTCGCTTTTCTACTCACCCCCTGGCCCTGCCAATGACCTCATCTTTAGTAACCCAGTTCTGCCTGGGGGCATAAATTTGTCCCAACCGATCATCTCCATAGTTGTTGTCTCCCTTAGTCAGAATCTTGAAATCACCACTGGCACTAGAAATAAACATAAAAGTTAACAACTGGTATATTCCACAAACGATTAACAAAACCAACAATGAAATATATTCAAAGGACTTTGTAAAATCAAATACCATGACAGAGAAATATTCATCCCTACTAATCGCCTACTTGCGATGAAGTTTGATGACCCTGTGGACTATGGGGATGTCCCTGTCCTTCACTTTAAAAACGAGTATCTCTCCAGCCTCAATGGGATCGTCCCTGTTATTAGTGAGGAACAATAGATCTCCTCTATAGAAAGCTGGCTCCATACTTCCACTGCACATAAACATACATTAATTAAAGGATTGTTCAGTTAACAGAATCACAAGTTCTATAGTGTACTCCACACTAATTCTCTAACCAACAGGAACCATGACAACTATTCACAGAAGTCACTTCTATTGTTTTTGTTTGTTTTTTTGTTATGTTACAAAGAGCAAAAATAATTATGGAGGGACAAAAACCATATTTTATGGTAGAGTGTTGAATAGAATTATGAGGCTATTTTTTTTTTCATGTTTCTCTGACCCCCTCCCTTCCCCTGATAAGTTTAACGAGTTTTCAGTTGGCACTTACTGCATGCATGCACTGTCTAATTGGTCGTTTACTACAGGAAGTAATTACTGAAAAGGATACAGAAACATGACCTGCCATCCAGTCCAGCTATCTAATGAAGATAAAAGATGTGACCTAAATACTTGCGCATAAAAGCATGTATTTCTATAGCCAGGACATCATGTGATGAAAGGAGTGGTTTTTCCACTTCATTGGTTTATTAAAAATTAAATAATTTATTTCTAAGTAGAGTAGTCCAGTGGCAATATTTCAAGTCCTGCCAAAACCTGTTGAACACCTTCAATGGCTTCAAAGTAAAAATTGATTTTACAACTGGCTTTTCAATAGTATTGGTTAAGAAATGTTTTGGTGCATTATAGTGCCAACATTTATTGAGGCAATTATTGAACATCCTTTAATGCAGCCTTTCAATGACATTCTTCCATTTTTCTGTGAAATTCTACCCCACTTCTCGCATAGACCTGGGGCATCTTCATGCTGGGAAACACTTCACCCTTGTACAGCAATTGCCTCAACCAGCACTTCATCTTTAAAGTACATCTACTGAATCCTCTAGGGAATACCCAAGGCTGCGAGCTGCTTATGTACCCAAATCCAATATTACATGTACCCTTGTAAAGCAAAAAAATAAACAAAAAAAATAATAATAATAATAAAAAAAACTTGCGAGTTGTACTACCAGCTAATGACGTTCCTAATAAAATAGAAAACATTTACCAATCCAGTAACACCTATTCATAATTTGTGCCTCCCCCCCCCCCCCCCCCCCCCCCCCCCATGAGAAAATTCTGTGTAGTTAATCTTGTAGTGATAACACAAAAGTCTACACAGATACTTTAGTGGATGAATAACATCAGCAGTGGTGCAAGCAATAAAACATCAAAAGGCACACATTCTCACAGTTTTGGAAAAACTCTTGTCTAGTGGCTGGGACATAGCGCCACCAATACCTCCTTCACCTTTCCATTCTGGATATGACCCATACATCCACACACTACTAGTCATGGTGCCTAATGTCTGCCACAATACCCACTATCACCACCTCACTGCCTTTACAATCACTACACTTTGACTTCTTGTCCAAAGGATGGATAGACACCTAGTAGGGTTATCATAATGACTCTTTCTTTATAGAGCACACCACAGTTAGGCGTATTTAATTGAATATGAACACATGGTTGTGCTAATAACATGGGGGACAGCCTTTTAGGGACAGGATTACAAGAGTCAGTCAGTGACATGATGCAACTGAAGTAAAAACTGACAGTAAAATTAAGAAATCAGAGACGTGACTAACTTGCAATACCAAAGCTGAAGTCAATTCCAATAATATAGCAATCAAGCAGTTGCTTGCTAAGACCTCTCAAACTTTGTTTCTCGAATACCAAACAAATATCACTTTTATGAAAGAGTTCTGCATTGCTCAGCATCAGGGTCAAGGGTGGAACCAGTTGGTTGATTTACAATTGTTCACAGCAAAATGGGAAAATTACCCGAGGTACAACCACCACCACCCTGTCTACTCTTCAGTACATTGTTGCCACTGAGGGTGTAGTCCTATTATGGGTTTAATTTCCTTCAGAGTGAAGTCTAATTGTAAAGCACTCATTGCTTGGCTGTCCTGTTATGCACCCCATGGAATTAGTGAAACTGCACAAAGCTAAGCATTATGGTCATAATGTTATTGTATTATTGCAGAGTCATCCTGGATTAACTGAGTCAACAATCCCACTTGTGCAAGTTGAGTATCCCCCCCCCCCCCCCCCCCCCACCAACCCCCCCCCCCCCCCCCCCCCCCCCCCCCCCCCCAGCCAGTCCTGCACAATCGTCTGCACTCAGTGAGTGACAATAAGTGCTAATATTAACTGCAGCTCTAAGGCTCAGGATTGATGGGTGAAGATAATACACTTGCCCATGGGAAGAATTTCAGCTGGAGGGATGTCTGTGATTAACGTGGGAAAATAACATATACGTAATTCAGTTCTGTCTCACTACTGTTAATGTTCCATGACCTCCAGTCTTGATTAATACAGCATACCTGGCTTGATTTCCTGGTATTTAATAGCCTAGACCTCCCATCCCACAAGAATTCTTGGGAATCACGTCATTCATAATAATACACAATCGATGAAGTCATTAGGGTAAGCAGGCGTGACTATTTGTGGCACACACTAATGAATGTTGCAGCACGGGTTTGGATACTGATTTACCCGTTCCTAATGTAGAAGACTAATTGCTGCCTTAAATCCACTTGCTACCTCCTAAAATAAAAAAAAATACCCCCTTTTATAAACCAGCTATATTAACGCTATATGTGGGTGACTAACACATACAATGTGGTTTCTCTACAAATAGCATCCTTAGTCCATTAACTTTATACTGTCTCTCTACAGTACTGACATCCCATCAACAAAGGTCAGTGGAGATTGGCTGGGACATGTCTTTTTTAAGTTTCACTGTCAGATCTGGTAAAGGGTCCTATCTGTGATTTGCATTCATGCTATGTTAATGTACCTGAGGACAACTACTATTGGGCTCTCACTTCCTGTGACAACCATCAGTCCCTTCCATATCATTAATGCCGACGACACTATCATGCCAAAATTGAGCACCTGATAAAATACCTGGGTAGAAAACAACAAGAACTAATGAATGGATACAGTTATACTTCACAAGTTCCACTGACCTGTCGTTTGTCCATGCGGTTGAAGTCTCCGAATAAAAAGTCCATTTTCGAAAAGATAGTTACTCAAGACAAGTACGTACCAGACACCACGATAAGAAGCTGAAGACACGTCCACACAAACCGAAAATAAAGAACGATCTTTACCTTTTCAATTATTGCTGCGGTCGTCGCGAGGGCGGAGCGTTCCGCGCGATATCTTGGTTGCCACGCATCTTGTCGTTTTACCCGCAAATGAACTCTCGTTTCATGCTTCCTGCACTCTGAACTTCCCCGTTCGACTGCATTCCTATAAAAGAAAGTTGTTCCTACTGTTTCCCAGCGTAAAAAAAAAAGTATTATCTTCTTTAGTGACGATTGATAAGGTGGGTTGTAAAATAGGTAGTACGCTTGGATATTATTAATCTCAAGTTTAGCTAGGCTGTCAGCTGTAGCACTGAATTTGTAGTAAAGCTGCAGTCTTCCCGTACTACACGTTTCGTTACTGCATTGAATAAATTAAATTGCTGGAGGATTGTTATGGTTGCGTTTTGTTAGTTTATATTATAAGCACCGTGTAGTCACTGTGGGGAAGTTGCTCCTAGTAGGAACAAGATTGATCACCTTGTTGTTAATGGTCAGTCTGCCTGTATGTCCTTGTCCTATGAATCATTTGGCCAAGGCTACTTAATCTATTGATTTAAGGGCATGCAATCGAAGATACATTTTGTGCATTCTATTAAATTATCTAATCACATAAGTGCAGATACAACATTCTTCTTTATATTCTCTTGTTTAGCTACTATCTAGTGCAGCAGAGAGTAATGGAGAAGAAGACTCTTGGCCACGTATTCCATCCCTCACTCACTGACATATCTCTGAAGAGGTAAGCAAAGGTTGTAGTAGTTGTTTTAAGCCTCAGCATACCTGCATAATTTTGTTAAGCTTCAACATGCCTGCATTAAAGCTTTAGCATGCCTGCGTAGTAGTTTTGTGCCTGAACAGTTGTAACAGTTACTGATCTAGAATATGGCTGCCTCCATTGTGATATAAATTAATAGCAGACCACAGTGTCACAAGCCTCCTTTTGTAGTTTGGGCAGTCATGAGAGGATGGGAGTAGTAAGGCAGTTGTGTGAATGAGTGCTGACTATGTGGTAGCACCCCTTTAATATTTTTAGAGCACACCACTTGAACGTTAAAGCATCAACATTGTATGAAAGGAATGCTTATGTACAAAAGAATCCTAAAATGCAGATTAGAAGCAGTGTAGAGTGCAAGTAATGATAGGGGTGCAATAGTATACAGTATTGGCTGGATGTTGAGGTTCTGTCAAATCATTTACGTGCAGTTTGGAGAGAAACAGCAAATGGCAGCATCCCACAGATGTGCTTTATACTTCTGAAAAAATATTTTTATTAAACCCTTTGATTGGATATCTTTTAGCATTTATAAAGATGATAGCTACTTTGATTATAAAATCAACAACAGCATGTCTAATGTGTAATGACGTTATTAAAATTGGCACAAAGTGACGAGTCATCAATAGTCAATTGGCTGGGGATAGGTCTAACAATTAGCTGTTTCCTCTCATACTGTGAGTGGAATCTCACAAGGGATTAGAGACAATACTGTTCCTCAATAATATCATCCATTACTTGGAACAGCTGGGTATCTCATGTAAGCAAAAGGCGTGCATAAAGCTTGGTGACAGCAGCTTTCAGCATACACAGCAATATTACAACCACACTATAACTCTTTCAAAGATTTGTGGAAAATAAATTTGTTTACAGTATTAATGGTCCTATTAAACTGGCTAATTAATGTCATGAAAGATTATAATTTGATTTACCTTTTAGGGTATAATCACTTTGGGAATCCCACTACCTGTTTTTTTTTTCTTGGTATTTTAATTTAATTTTGGTGTTGGGAAAAATAATATGTGTCTGTATCATGCTGTCAAAGTGTTGATTCTTGTAGCTACTGCAATGCACATTGCCATAGATATTGCATATAGTAGAAATGAGGAAAGAGTAAAAAAAAATATGATGTACTTCTTCCTCTTCTCCCCCCCCCCCCCCCCCCCCCCCCATCCTTTCCCCTTCATTATAGTTATTGTTAGTAGGTATAAATAGTAGTTGATACAACAACACAATACATTGAAATTGGGGATGTTGATGGGAAATGAGAACTACATCTTTTAGTTAATCTGATATGCGCATTATGTAAACAAACACAATTTGAAACCCTGCCATCTGAAAATCAGAAATGCCCCCTTCACCTTCTATGTATACAACTTTGAGTTTAAATGTTTGAGTTTAATATTAAATTTATGTCTGACATGTTATCATGCGTGCATGTCTTGCAACTGTATTTAATGTGTTCCAAAACAACTTTATTGGCATTTCACTTGACTTCTCTCTTATATGTTGTCAAAGGTTGACAGAATGTAATTTTGAAGCCTGGGCAATGCTTGGTAGTGTACACAAACATATACACAAACATGCACATTGCGCACATGTGTAAGTGCACATGCACACACATATAAGTGCACATGCAATGTAAGTGCAGATATGCACATGCTCCATATGCATGAAGCATGCATTGACATCAGAATCTATCATGGGTTTGTCAGTCTATGGGGTTAGACCATGTGACCATTTCCTTAGGACAGGAAGAAAAAATATTTTTTTAAATTATAAGGCATTTCTTATTGATATGAGTAGTATGTCCTTTGAAGTAGGAAATGTATCCTGTGTGTGTGTCTGTCTATCACTGGCTGATTGACCCTAATGAGTTAAGTGATGTCATTTCTTGGAATAAGAGTCTAGAGGTGCTCTATTTCAGCTGCAAAAGGAAGAAACATATGTTTCTCATATAATGCTTACAGAGAGCCAAACTTGAGAGAGGGGTATTCATCTACATTTTTAAATTTCGTGGGAGGGAGGGGAGGGGGGGGGGGGGGGGGGTTATTTCATGGCATATAAAATATTAGCAGTTTTGAAATCTCTTTTATGCATGCATTGACTTGTGATTGTCTCTTGCCCATCATTTTATTGCCACATGCTGGATGCATGTTCATGGTCTGTATTCTGATTACTGTTTGTCTTTCTGCGCATCATATTATATTGACCAATCTTGCAATGAGATTCCCCTAATTTTACAGAGATGTTCCACCCCTCCTCTGCCTGAAATATATGTTTTAAATAAATTCCCTCAAGAGTATTGTTTTACACACTTATCTTTAATGTTGTAGCTGTTGTTGTTGAGATATCAGTTTGTTTTTGTTTTTTTGCATAGTTCTATTCTCTGATTTACCACCTTTTTTTTTGCATGTGCTCACTAGGTTTCGTCTGCGCTACAACACGTATGATGATGTTTACTATGTCCACTGGGACAAGAACGTGTGTGCAGCTCTCTCAAAGTACGAGGGACTCACCAGAGGACTCTTTTCCGCCAGCAAGATGGAGAGACACTTGGACAACAAGGATGGAATGGTGGGTGGAGCTGGAGGTGTGGCATGTGTGTGTGTGTGTTTGTGCGTGTGATGACAACATTGGCACCGAGTTGTATAGATATAGAGGTGTCTGTTGTAGGTACAGTTACTGTGATCTGTCACATGGCCATTTGTGGAACATAATACCAGGTGTCAATAGTGTGTATTAGTAAAGTGCCTGTCAGACTACGTATGTATGCATGAACACACACACATGCAAACACCATATTCATATTTCTGGTTAAAATAATGAATACGGTGTGTGGATCAGCTTGATTAGGTGAAGTTCAGGAAGTGGGGAAGTGGGGTGTGTCATGACGCTCTGTGAAGTAAGCGTGAATACTGTTTTTGTCTTGTACTCATTTACTTCCGTATGTATGTCATAAATTGGAACTTGTAATAAGAGCACAGTTATTTCATCGCAAACTTGGGCACATGTTTTTGATACAGTATGTTGCCTCAAATCATTGCTGTATATTTTACTATATTATATCCTCATATAATCACATGTTGGACAAAAAAAATTGTTCATGGCGGCAGTGCAGACTAGTATCTGGGGTTAGTTGGGCGTCGTCCTGTGATGTAACAGTGGTTTCTAGGCTGGAGATATTTATACTCTCATAGCACTCGTGTAAAAATAGCAAAGCAGTAGCAGGAAAGAAGAAGAGTACACAGTGGCCCTTGCTTGCAAGTGCTAATTCAGTTTTGACCGAGCAGAAGTGGCCAGCTATTTATGGCTGTATATTCCTTCCTTAAAAAACTGTGTGCAAATTAACAATTATTTACCTTTTTATGAGTAATTCATATATCTGTCTCGTGAGCATACCAACTATTAATAATGATTATGACTCAAACGACTGGTTTGATGCGGAGGGAGTGATATGGAAGATACCAGTCAACAAAATCCTTATAAAAAAGGCACATTGATAGCAAATGGAAGCCAGCTAAGTCGTCCAGAATTATTCTGCGTGTGCGTATGTGTGTGTGTGTGTGTGTGTGTGTGTACTGGGTATATAATTTATAGTGCTTACTCTCACTGGTTCTGATATACTTTTCCTGCTACTCCCGTTTGTTACCAGAAATTGAAAAATACAAACCTTATTGAATACCTTATTGAATACCTTACATGTGTGACATGCTTGTAACATGTGTGAAAAGTAACACATGTGGCATGTAATGTGTGACATATTATGTGAAACTTTCCTAAGTTACTGCTGAATTATGTACTTATTCATGAGCAAAGCTGGCATTCTGATGAGTGTAATATTTTGCAAATGGTAAAGGGTTGCTGCACATGGCGAGCTTCTCATAATTGTGTATTTATATTGAGAATGTGAATGACGGTACATGTGTTCAGAAATATAACTACACCAGCTTGCTTACCATTTGTGCTGAAAAGCACCACTGGTATTAAAGTTTGCTAAAAACGACTATCATTTAATCTAGATAGGTTATACAAGTTGACAAAGATGGTTTCTTAATGTAGAGTATCAATGGCTATAAAGCTATCATCGTTTAATTTTATTTTTGGTTCGAAATCAAAACTAAGTTTATTGAGATGTGGAAAGATTTTTTATGTCCTTATAGCAGGAAATTTACAAATAAATCTTTAGATATTGCTTTGGTAATTTATTGTATTTAACTACTTTTTAATTACATAATAAACTTGGAATCCAACTAGATAGTTTAGTCAACAAATGAGCTAGTCATAAACCCTGCAGCTCTTCTTTTAAAAAAGAATATTTCAAATAGAGATGTTGTCTTCAGGAAGCTATATCAGCATTGATTAGCACGTGAATATTTCTCATGCTTATGGCAGGAATTAATTGACTGCCTCGCTCACTGTATATGTCCTAGTATGTCACTGATAGTATATTTATCAACTCCGTCACTATCTTGCAGGCGTATCTGTCTCCTTGCGAGAGTTCAGAGTCATCGTATTTGGAATGGTGTGTGGACTTCTCAACCTGTGGCTTGGTAGTCCTCAATGCCAAGGTCAAGATAAGACACCAGTCACATGATGTGGATGGAGCTCCCAGTGTCAACGAATGCGACAATGAGACTGTCAGTTTTCTGGTCCACGGAGACAACCAATCATGGACCACCTACGACCTCACGGGTAAGGCATGGTTGCCGTGGGGCTGAAATACGTGCATGGGAATAGAGCTCTACAAATAGGGGTATGGGTACGAGGTGAAGTGCATGCTAACTCATGTCTGGAGGTGGAGATACGTGCATGGGAATAGAGCTCTACAAATAGGGGTATGGATATGAGGTGAAGTGCATGCTAATTCATGTCTGGAGGTGGAGATACTTGCATGGGAATAGAGCTCTACAAATAGGGGTATGGGTACGAGGTGAAGTGCGTGCTAATTCATGTCTGGAGGTGGAGATACTTGCAAGGGAATAGAGCTCTACAAATAGGGGTATGGGTACGAGGTGAAGTGCATGCTAACTCATGTCTGGAGGTGGAGATACTTGCAAGGGAATAGAGCTCTACAAATAGGGGTATGGATACCAGGTGAAGTGCATGCTAACTCATGTCTGGAGGTGGAGATACTTGCATGGGAATAGAGCTCTACAAATAGGGGTATGGGTACGAGGTGAAGTGCATGCTAACTCATGTCTGGAGGTGGAGATACTTGCAAGGGAATAGAGCTCTACAAATAGGGGTATGGATATGAGGTGAAGTGCATGCTAACTCATGTCTGGAGGTGGAGATACTTGCAAGGGAATAGAACTCTACAAATAGGGGTATGGGACGAGGTGACGTGCGTGCTAATAATGTCATGGCGGGGCGATACTTGCAAGGGAATAGAACTACCAAATAGGGGTACTGGGTACGAGGTGAAGTGCAGCTTAATTCAGTCTGGAGGGGATACTGATGGGAATAGAGCTCTACACAAATAGGGGTATGGGTACGGGTGAAGGCATGCTAAGTCTGTCTGGAGTGGAGATCGGGCATGGGAATAAGTCTACAAATAGGGGTATGGGTACGAGGTGAAGTGCATGCTAATTCATGTCTGGAGGTGGAGATACTTGCAAGGGAATAGAACTCTACAAATAGGGGTATGGGTACGAGGTGAAGTGCATGCTAATTCATGTCTGGAGGTGGAGATACTTGCAAGGGAATAGAGCTCTACAAATAGGGGTATGGGTACGAGGTGAAGTGCATGCTAACTCATGTCTGGAGGTGGAGATACTTGCATGGGAATAGAGCTCTACAAATAGGGGTATGGGTACGAGGTGAAGTGCATGCTAACTCATGTCTGGAGGTGGAGATACTTGCATGGGAATAGAGCTCTACAAATAGGGGTATGGATACGAGGTGAAGTGCATGCTAATTCATGTCTGGAGGTGGAGATACTTGCATGGGAATAGAGCTCTACAAATAGGGGTATGGGTACGAGGTGAAGTGCGTGCTAATTCATGTCTGGAGGTGGAGATACGTGCATGGGAATAGAGCTCTACAAATAGGGGTATGGGTACGAGGTGAAGTGCATGCTAATTCATGTCTGGAGGTGGAGATACTTGCAAGGGCACAATTAGTAGTTATTTGTACACCTGTAAAAGAGCTGGAGGAAAGATGGAATTCAGTAATCAGGAATGTTTTGTGCCTCTGTGTGTGTGTGTGTGTGTGTGTGTAGCAGTTCACTGACTGTCATGTTCAGTCATGTTAGGACACAATTGGTTGAGGCAAGTTACAGTGGCTGTAGTTGCTAATTGTGTATGTCCCCACAATTGGCAGAGTGTAAATTGATCTGTTTACTTGAGGCAAGAGTTGTGTATCTGGCCGAGGGTAATTATTGAACAGCATTTTTCCTTAACCGGCCAGCCATTGGAAACAGTGGTTCAGAATATGACTGAAAACATAAATGAGTGCAAACAGATAGTATGTATACTTCTAACTAGTACATAATTTCTTATTTACCAAAAAAAAAGAAAAAGAAAAGCATCAATTAACTTCATATGACTTGTAAACAGTATAGTAAGCATATACCACACACACAACTCACAGAGGTCACTCACTGTCGTGTGTACAGTCATCCCCTCCCCAACCCAGAATTGTAGAGGTATGTAAAGTGATCCTATAGGCTTTTATTGTTGTTTGCAATCTCGTGTGTGTGGCTGTGTATGTTGTTGAAGAGGTGTGAGATGGCAACATTGCCGATATCCTGGGGCTACGAACTCTGTTCCCAGCTCATATGTAGGACTCTCTCCAATTGACATTCCTGAGCCATTTGACCCGAAACTGAAGTAGTCATGAGGTTTTGTATCTGATATCAGAGTGTCTGTCCTTTGAAGAGAATGTGATCACATGACACAATTGGAGATACCCGATCCATGCTATATGGTGACGCAGCCTTAGGTGTGATTATATGCTAATTGGGGAAAGGGAGAAGGGTGTTTGACATTGGTTAAATATGTAATAATTTAATCTGCCACTTTTTTTTTGCACCACACCTTCCCCCCTTTCATATGCGCACGCATGCACACACACACACACTAATTGCAACACGCACTAATCGAGTGCTATTATAGTAGTGGCTAATTTGTGTGTTCCTTTTTCTTAATAGGTTTGCTATTGGATTAGCCAGGTACTCTGGTGTGCCATGTATACATAGTTTCATGTTGCACATTGGATTAGACACATGGGATGGCTATCCTCTAGTAATGTAGAACATCATTTTAATATGCAGAGGGCTGAAGGTCAGGACACTGGGTGTTGTGGAACTAAACATTTCGAACTGATGCTAGGAGTGTGCTTGTAAGAGGACATGCCATTACTTAATTGGAAGAAAGCTTATCTGTCAAGTAATATTGTTTCATATGAAGACTGGAATTACTGAAGATTACTAGGGATTACTGAAGATTACTAGGGATTACTGAAGATTACTAGGGATTACTGAGTGGAATTATGTTTGGTGTTCACAAAGTCTGTCAAGAAATAGTGCATAATCCTGTGATGTGGCATTATTTGTAGATGAATATGTGGAGTTGGACGGATTGTACGGCAGTAAGACTATCCGCATCATGGTGGCCGCGTCACCTCTCACCTCGTCCCACACTGACGACACCTCCGTTAAGTTCATGTCTTGCCAGGAGGGTGAGAGCTGTCCCCTGGACCTCGTGGTGGAACTGATGGTATGCTGAGATGTTTATCAAAAGCTGCATGTGTTTATTTGTTGTTTCAGTAATGTTTTACAAAGTCATCCACTGATAGTTTGTGAATATTCACAAACTATCAGTGGATGACTTTGGGGCTGGTTTTATTGGTTAAAGGAATAACTGATTGAAGTACAATATCTACATACAGTGAAACCTCTGATAGTAAACTCTCTATTGAGCAAATTACCTCTATTTAGTGAACTTTCCGCTTGCCCCCCCTCCAATGGAAAGCGTATTGTTTATCACCTCTTAAAGTAAACAACTTCTGATTAGTGAACTGAAAGCCCTGGTCCCAAATTGTCCTCAGCTCGGAGGTTCTACTGTATTTATGTGGCTAGTGTGCTTCAGCACAATGGTAAGTGAGCTAGACAACATTACTTCAAGTTTTGTCCACATATTCTAAAAAAACAATGGCTACTTGTAAGTTGCTATGATTTGCTGCACTCAGCATTCAATTAAATAATGAATATAGTCTAGCCTTTGAAAGTTTTTACCAATAGTTTGTCAAATTCATTACAGGTGCTAGTAATATGCAGCATGTATGTCTGTGTGTGTATATACAGCATGTATATCTGTGTGTGTGTATACAGTAGAACTTCAGTTATCCTAACTTCAATTATCCGAACAATTCAGTTAACCCGAACACCCAAAATCTAATAGTAGCACGTGCAGAGACGAATAATTGCTTGACCACACCCTTTCATTAGTGTTTTGTAATACATTCTCTGTGGTGTTGAGTTAACTGAACATTTTATTTATTCGGACACCTCTCGATCCAAACGTATAATATCAGCTGGGGTTGTGGGGAGCCCCTAGTGAGTGTTCACTAACTTTACACCGTGAGTTACCAAAAAACAAACAAAAAAAACTACTTCGGTGAAGATATCAGAGTGATATGGCTAGATATTTCACTCTCAGGTTCCTTTGGCTCGTGAAAATAAATTAGCCTGCTCGTGAAATATTTCACCATATCACACTCTGACTCATGTAATAAGTATTATATATATATTATAATATATGTACTATATATATATATATACTTACATACTATTGACTTGAATTTGTACATCCCTGATAGTGATTGTGTCTCACTTCACTTGCCTGTAATTGTTAGAAATTGAGCATTACTGCATGCCTTGTTCATTATTGTAGTGCCCCAGACCTAGAGAAGCTGTATACTGTGGAGAGCTGCTACTTGGCATCAAGTTCGACCCAGACAAGTCAGACTCAGCTGGTGATAACACTGTCAGCAATGGGCACGGCCTGCCATCATCATCAGATGTGTCTCCCGATGACCAGACTAAAGGTGGGGGTGAGCTTCAGGTTCATGTGATAGAAGGGGCAGGACTCATCGACCAGGATACACACAAACCTTTCAAAACTGCAGTGAAGTGGTGAGAATCATACCCTCTCACTAGCTTAGCATAGCAGTGATTACATTGCTCTTAATTCTATTTCAATGATAATTAATTTGATTGAATGAGTAAAATGCTCAAGGCGCTTGTTTTTCTTATGATATTTATTTCCTCTATTTGACGGAATATACAATACTCTCTTGCATCCTCGGTGTGGTTAATCTTGTATAATTCATTCAGCAGTTGGGCCATTAGAAAAGCTGTAGGCTAGTATTATAAAGAGATAGATGAAGCAAGAGTTGCTTGTGCCTTATTTTTACATATCACGTAAGCATTCAATCAGCAGCAAGTGATACTGACATACATTCCTTCGTCCTGTTCTCTAAGTCTTATAATGCATTCAGCAATTTTGTTTTCTTGTAAAGTTGAGAACGCTACAGTAATACTTACAAGGGAATAAGTAATTATAGATGCATACATAGCTTGGATATATTATTCTTCTACAATGACTTGGATTATGTCTTGGTTTCTCTAAAGACAATGTCCATAGAAGAATAGCTACAGTGTGAGTTTGGAGAGTTATTACATTAGCTAAACTTCTACAACATGTAACGAGAACTCGTGCTGACCTGAGTAATGGTCATGTGTATTGATGTCACTATAGTCCCATTTCTTTTATATTGACCCTTTACCAATTGTCTTATTGTTGCTATTTATTTTAATGTCCCTTTACCATATGTATTTCTTCCATTTCAGTGAGATAATCCCCGACTTGTATGGTAGGTATCCAATGAAACATACCACCACCAAACACAATGCCTATCCCACTTGGACAGAGAATTTGATTTTTAATGGTAAGATTCTAAGACTGATGTATTAGACCTTATGCGATTACCTCATTAAAAATTACGTCATCCTAGCAACGGTCGATACGGCGCCATTTTGAGTGTCAATTGAGTGTATACGTTGAGTGTCTGAGAAAGTGTCTGAGAAAGTAAGCGATGCGGTACCAATGGCAGAGCGTGTGGACCATGTTTGAGCCCTTGCCATCCATCCTTTAGGTCTTTGCATAAACGCTTCAAAACAATCAATTATTACTACGCACTTGCTAAAATTGTTTTTAAATTCTCTAGGCATGGTTAAATATAACTGTTCATGTTCAGGCCACTTTACCAAAGGCTTTAGTCGCTCATGGATAACATTAATCCACTTTTGAAAATACCGAGAAACTGTACTTGCATGTATATTAAAACGTGAAGAAAGAAGCTCATTATCTGCATTTAGACACAACTTCATGAGCACCATTATAAACTGGTGAAATGGCAGTAGCACCGAACGGGAGTTTGGTACGTATGGGCTAGTAAATTCAAAAATTGCATCCAGGATTTTACGACATAGTAAGCCAGTAAAAAAAGACTCCTTGGCATCGTCCACAGAGCATTCCGGAATCATCACATCTCTCAACTTTTTCTTAAGCTCTAAGTTTTCCACACGTAAAGCATTAAAATCTCTCATTAAATCTTCCACAAACTCACTTGTAAGTTCAGTCATAGTGCCTGTAGATTGACTAACACTTGATACACAGGTTTGAGATCGTCAATGTCTGCAAGTATCCCTACACAAATCAACATCTTCTTGCACATCACAACAAGTAGTACTATTCATGTTTCCTCCAGGTTCAGTGTTGCTGCTAAGTTTCAATAAAGTCATTGTAGCATTTTCTTGATGCATTGCATCCAACCTTCGTCTCTTTGTGATGGCATTTCTTCTATTGTAGCTAGCTAACTGGGACTCGGCCTTTCTTTTTGTGGGACTCCCTACATGTTGGAATAAAGTAGGTATATAGGCAGGTGGCACAGGATCATCACTCTTTGATCCCCCAACAAAATGAGCACTGCAGATCCGTGTGTACTTTGTAGGCTTCCAGTTTTTCCTGTTTACAGAAGAAACCCATGGATTTCTTCTCAGTAGGAAATCTATAAAAATGCAGCTCACAACCTTTGAAAAACCTGTTAGAGCAAAAGAAACCCATGGATTTCTTCTCAGTAGGAAATCTATAAAAATGCAGCTCACAACCTTTGAAAAACCTGTTAGAGCAAACATACAGCTGAACAGCACTTTCCCATCTTCAGCTCAAGTTGACACTCAACATGGCAGACAGGACAGGCAAACACGCAGTGTGGGTTGATATGACGTCAACCGCACAAGCTCTATGCTGATGTGTTATGACTGGTAGATGTATATAAACATAACTGTGGGTCACAATTTTATTGGTGACAGCCAGGTGGGTTCATAGGTTTCATAAAAGTTTAATAATTGTGTATATAGTGTATGTGTACATGAAAGCTTTTGGTTTTTGATGTTGTTGTTTTTATTTGTGTGGTAAGGTGTGACCAGAGATCACCTAGCCCGGGGTGCTCTTGAGGTAGTTCTGTACGACCATCACCACTTTTCCAGCGACAAAACTATAGGAGGGCTCCGCCTCTGTGTGCCAATGAAGAAAGAAGAAAGTGTCCATTTCGTGTATTCTCTGTCATCTCCGCCCACCTCTCCTCTTCCCGCTATTAATGCTGGAGCTGCTCACTCCGGGAGTATATCTCCTGTTATCCCAGACTCTGCCAGTAAGTGATTGACATGGGGAGAGAGAGAGAGCAGTGCTGGGTTAGAGTATTGGCTTTGGTGATAATTAGGAGTGACCAGGAGGTGCAGTACCACCGGAACCTGCGGTAATTAAGCGATTCAGTAGAATGCCACAAAACCCGCCCGTAACTCGATCCAATTTACTCTCCGCGAACTGACTATTGTACGCGACTCGCGCACATTTTGAACACGTACTAATTAACTGTACCAGACAATTTACCTCAAAGAGCTTTCACCTCAAAGGACTACCAGTACTGTAGGGCAGAAGCAGCAGTGCAGATAATTAATATTTGTTCACTTTCTAAAAAATATTACTAAACAATATTATAATCATAACTCCATAGTAGCAGGGCCATAATCAAATACAATATGAAATGAACAAAATCAAAGGTTCTGAAGTATGCAATACTATCAAGGGGATCCAAGGAGCTGTGCCTTCTCATTGACCTCTCTACTGGAGTGTCATGTCCTCTCTTCTAAATAACCAGGATGTATATAGTATTCTTCCCTTCAGGAGGCATGACTTCTTAGGAGAGCCGAAGGTCTACTATTCTCTCCTCTGGAGAACAAGGAAGCCATGTCTTCTGCTCTGCACTTTTGTTGTGAACCTGCCAGTTGTACCCTAGAACCAAGGAGTTGTGCCTTCTCATAATCGGAGCTCATCTATTTCTATGAAGAGCATGCCAGCACCTTTCCTCCTGTTGAGGTAGATCAGACAAAGTACTATGATCTAAAATTTGATTTCTGGTCTTATTTTAAATAAATCAATAAAATAATAATTGATAATAAACAGCCTAATTGATAAATATATATTATTGTAGAAAGAAAATAACATTAGTCAATAAAAGTAATAATTCACATTTTCTTTTAACAAATAGCACCAAAAATTCCTGAGAAGTTGAAGTTAACACACTGAAACTGCTTCTAACTTCTACCCGCTACACCAACCTTCTATCAAGCTCTCCAAAGACACCAACGCAGATGCTTCCTTCAAGTCGCAGCTGCGAGCCGTGATATATCTATTCTAAACGAGTGACTCCAGGCCCCATTAATACGCCGCCGCTTCTTCATTGTCTAGGACCCTCCAGTACATTCCAGAAGTCTTGTACTCTTCCCCGCAGGGCTCACTCGCACAGTAACTCTTCTTTTGTTTTTGCTTACCGGTTCTAATTAGAGCCGCCACCACCCGGAATTTTGCCCACAATAAATTGCGCGCTCAGAGTTGGGGGACGGAGTTGAAGAATCAAATGAATACGAATCAATAAGTTAGCTTCGTACCTAAAAATCGATATTCAGAAGTACTGGATGACCAGAATGAACTCATATTTTGTACACGGGGTACACTCCACATCTAAAAAAACATCGTATAGCCTTAAGGTTTGTACCGTTGTTTCTCAGTTCCTGGTCGGTCTTTTTTCTTGAAACTTGGTTTATAAGAGCTGTCTGTTGGTGTCTGTTTCAACTGCAACAACAAAGTAAGCGTACATTGAACAGACAACGAGAAATAAATACATAGCATAACTCCTCCATCTGCGGTTTAGCGCTGCGGTTTCAAGTGGTACTGCACCCTTAAAGAGTGCTAGTTATATACTCCAAGATGGCCCATTGCGCAGCTATGGAGAGTATTAATGGCATTATTTAGCCCCTTTTCTTGCTTGAACGAAACAGTGGGTAAAGTTAGTTTCTTGCCTGATGGGAGTTCACCAAACACTTTTAAGTCTAGAGCAGTTATGAAATCATACACACTTGTAGCCATTAGCCTTACACTCAGTGCTGTTATACATTGAGCATGCTCAGTGAAACAGAACGCAACCTCTTGAGGGTGACAAGGTTGTCCTGGATACAATGTGTGTGATTGATAGTTATCTCATAACTACTCTAATTGACTGAGAGGTCACAACCTTTCTGCCAATAGACTGGCTCGGCTTTTAAGTCATTCAATTGTATTCTGAGGTCAATGGTGTTGACAATATACCAGCCAAGAGTAAAACTTTAACAATGGAAAAATAGTAACTGATTGTCTTGTCGTGACAGCAACATGTCTGTGTGTGTGTGTGTGTGTGTGTGTGTGTGTGTGTGTGTGTGTGTGTGTGTGTGTGTGTGTGTGTGTGTGCTTGGCACTGTACCTTGATATATATATGGTGTCACTGACAGTTGCCCTCTGGGGAGATGAGATGAATGGTCATTCATTACAAGATAGTCAATGGTGTTTAAATTCACACCACGACATTCACTGTGGAGGATATCCCACAGAACAATGGTATATTAGTGCAGGTCTTGTCTGTGGCAGACCACTGAATGTTAGGTTGCTTCCCCTACTGCACTATTGCATCGAACTAATGATATCAGAGACTAAACACATGCTCGTGGTTATGCCTATGTCTTTATTTACACACAAACATGATTGCATTCTCCCCCTTTCCCTTCACTCATAAACAAAATATTATTGTTGCTCTTATAAGTATTCAACTAGACCTAGTAATCTTTACATATACCTAGTAATCTTTACATATACGTAGTTGTATTGGATGTAGTGTACTTAGACCCTTTCATGTTGCAGAGGGAGGGAAAAGGAGCCAGATCTGACCACATCAACTCTACCCTGTCTGTCAAACCAATACTCCTTGAGAGCAAATATTTATCAGAACACAATATAAATCAATTTTAACCACATTTAGTCTGTCTTTCTCCTGTGTTGTACGAGAAAGCCCTTGCTACTGAGAAAGCTACAGGAATAGTAGTGTCTAATGCTACTGAGAACTTAGCTACAGGAATAGTAGTGTCTAATGCTACTGAGAACTTAGCTACAGGAATAGTAGTGTCTAATGCTACTGAGAACCTAGCTATAGGAATAGTAGTGTCTAATGCTACTGAGAACCTAGCTACAGGAATAGTAGTGTCTAATGCTACTGAGAACCTAGCTATAGGAATAGTAGTGTCTAATGCTACTGAGAACCTAGCTACAGGAATAGTAGTGTCTAATGCTACTGAGAACCTAGCTACAGGAATAGTAGTGTCTAATGCTACTGAGAACCTAGCTACAGGAATAGTAGTGTCTAATGCTACTGAGAACTTAGCTACAGGAATAGTAGTATCTAATGCTACTGAGAACCTAGCTACAGGAATAGTAGTGTCTAATGCTACTGAGAACCTAGCTACAGGAATAGTAGTGTCTAATGCTACTGAGAACCTAGCTACAGGAATAGTAGTGTCTAATGCTACTGAGAACCTAGCTACAGGAATAGTAGTGTCTAATGCTACTGAGAACCTAGCTACAGGAATAGTAGTGTCTAATGCTACTGAGAACCTAGCTACAGGAATAGTAGTGTCTAATGCTACTGAGAACCTAGCTACAGGAATAGTAGTGTCTAATGCTACTGAGAACCTAGCTACAGGAATAGTAGTGTCTAATGCTACTGAGAACCTAGCTACAGGAATAGTAGTGTCTAATGCTACTGAGAACTTAGCTACAGGAATAGTAGTGTCTAATGCTACTGAGAACCTAGCTACAGGAATAGTAGTGTCTAATGCTACTGAGAACTTAGCTACAGGAATAGTAGTGTCTAATGCTACTGAGAACTTAGCTACAGGAATAGTAGTGTCTAATGCTACTGAGAACTTAGCTACAGGAATAGTAGTGTCTAATGCTACTGAGAACCTAGCTACAGGAATAGTAGTGTCTAATGCTACTGAGAACTTAGCTACAGGAATAGTAGTGTCTAATGCTACTGAGAACTTAGCTACAGGAATAGTAGTGTCTAATGCATATGTGTGTATGATGTGATATTATTTACTAGTTCAGTTGTAAACTTTATTGCTCTATTTGCAGCACCCCAGACGAGTGGCAGTGTGTCTCCAGTCAGTAACGTGTCCGCCCACAGTGCAGATGACCGTCAGCAACAACAAGGCACCTTGCAGCTACACGCATGCGACGTGCGAAGCAAATCCAAGTCTCTACCCAGACTCAACCAAGACCTGCAGAACCATTCCAGTCTGGATGGTTCTCCTTCTTCTTCGCCTTCCTCCAAGACCAACTTGTTCTCTCAGTTTCAGGCTCATTATCGTGTGGCTAGCAACCCTAATGTCACTCAATATGGTGATGACCTCTCCTCTGGTGGAAATCATCGACACTCCTCCCCCATCACTCTGGCTAAACACCTCTTTAACATGACCACTCTGAAGAACAGTCTCTCCCCTTCTTATGGCTCTCCCAAGAATTCTCCACGGTCCTCTCCGTTACTGGGGCGGAAGCGGTTTCGAGGCCATCGTAACCAGAGTGGTCATGAAGACAGGGAGAGCCACTTGATGTACTGGTGGATGGAGGATGTGAGGGAGGGAGAGAGCAGGCACTGGAAGCAGGTGCTGGATCGTGAAGGGGAGTGGTCTTATTATTGGCACAGTATTCATTACAGACTGCAGCCTGCTTACAGCTAAGAGAAAGGATGGTGTACACTTTTTGTTTTAAAACTGTTTACTTTATGCTTCATTTTCCGTGTATTGAATATTATGACTTGACCACACTTATTTATGTATGCTGTGTTAGTTGCCCGTTGTTCCAGTTTAAACCAGTACATTAACATTCATCATTGTTTGTTTATAGTAAAATAATGAGATTAGATGTGTGTTTGTACACATCAATTACAAGATATTTGCCACTGTTTTTGTTGCTACCAAGGAAATAAAGTTCTCATGGCTGAAATCACAAGCGTGATTTGAAGATACAAGTAATTTAATAAAGTACTTTCCATCATTAGTTCTGGGTAATGGGAAGCTGCAGAGAGTATGGGTCTCAAAAGTAACTAGTGCCAAAATGTATAAACACAAAAGTTCGCTTAAAAGGTGCATTGCTTTGGTTTATTTTTTGTTAGTTTTATTGAAGTGTTGGCTTCACTTTCTATATCAGTTATTAATGTATAGCTTTTCTAGACTTCCAATGCACCAATTTCTTACCTACTAATTACACAACTGTCTTTCAATTGTACATTAGCGTATGACAGGAGTAGCTACAGTGAGAGTACAAGACTTGACTTAGTGAAACTGGGAGGTAAAGAAGACTAGTAAATGCCTCAACCAAAAAAAAAAAGAATAAGGTACTAAACTTCTTTATGTTTCACTTTCATAGTTAATGTAATCAATTTGAAAGTAATAAGAAAAAGCAATAACAATTCAATCGTATATATGCACTTAAAGTGAAAGCAAGTTAGTCCAGAAGTTGACAACATTTAGTTTCAACAGTGTTTTAACAAGCTCAGGTGAAGGACACTGGAATGAGGATTCCTTTCACCCAACAGTATACGCACTTCCACTCACAACAGCAAAGCTCTCTTATTGACATGATTGCAAACTCTCACTAAAAGCATTCTGGTACATTTACAACACAATGACTCCTTGCCTTGGTGTTGCCATGCTTTTTTGTGTATAGCAAGCGAGCAGATTCTTGAAAACTCCCTCCTCCTGCTGTTATCAAGCACCTCCCACTGGCTGCCAAGTTCTTCTGCAGTTGAGCTACATAGCCGGGAGCCTGTATTGAAGAAATATTGTCAAACGAAGCATCCCACTCCTCCAAAGTCGAAAAGCTATTGCCGTACGGTTTGAGAGTGTCAAATGTCTGTCTGGTAATGACATCCAGTAGCGTGTTGTCCATGAATGGTGGGGCAGAATGGTTTCTGATCCCCCTGGAGCCATGTTTGCGCGTGTCCATGGCTAGAAACAAACCAGATGTGTTATGAATTGTTTTCATGTTACGAACTTCCCTTTCAATGGCCACTTGGCACTTAGTAAAAGCAATCATCTTCTCTTCTTGAGAATTGGCCCTCTTAAAGTGTTTCAGACCAAACCTCTCCATTCTCAACATCACACTAATGTATTTATCACTTCCTTCAGACAAAAATCTGGACATGTACACACTGCTGTCTCGTCGATTTCTCTCACTAGTCTCAAACAAAAAACTCCGATACATGTGTCTTTGACACTGATCTATTCCAGAAATGGCATAACGACGATTAAAACACTTTGAAACAATCCCTCCCCACTGCCGAAAGAACACTACTACGCCATTGGGATCCAAAGTTCCATAAATAAGTTTCTCAAATTCCCTGGAAGAATAAACTATTCTCTCTATTTGCACTTCCCTCACGATCCTAAACCCTTGCTTAGCAGCGAACAACTTGACTGCCTTGTAAAACTTGCTATTGCAGCTCTGATATTCAGTCTTATTGCAATCACGCCCCACAATGATGAGATCCCTTGGAGCCAATTTCACAAATTCCTTCCAAGTATCAAGCATTGAATAGGAATTGTTAGAATTCTTGTTTTCCAGCTGCTTTTGCCACTTCTTCAAGTCAATAATATCTCTCAACTTTACCTGGTTACGGCTACTTCTGTGCATAGCACCCTTCCTAGAGCCAAAAGTGTAGCCAAGCCCAGACCCTGTGTGCAGAAAGGGTTCCACCACTCTGAGCCCTTTGCTAACGGTGCCAGCCCAGCATTGCAAAGATAGAATGCTGAAGGATGCTCCAGTCATTTGGTCCGCGTATTCGGCTACCAGTACATAACCAGGACCTTTAGAATTTGTAGTACCGTGGTAGAGTGAATTCACTGTCTTTCCCAAGCCGTCCGAGCCAGACCGGCTGTTCCACCTCTTTGGAATGGTCGCGTACGACGGATATTTTATAAAGAAGAAAAAATCAAGTCTATTACTGTGTGCAATGGTCAAAATTATAATTATTGATATAAGAATTAGTAGCAATAGCCAACGTTTTAAAGCCATTTCTACTCCCCGAACTAACTATGAATGGTGTTCTGTCAGGCTTTTTATAAACCGAACGCGGCTAGGGAGGAATCGTTGCCGCGTAAGGAATAATTGCTGGGCAGGAAACATTGGCGCGAACCTAAACCCTGCATAACCTTTGACCTTGTATGAATTTTTTTTTTTTTTTTTTTAGTGGAATGGCTTTGTGTTGCTTGCCAAAAACATGAAAGCACAAGACTATTCCCAAGTTAACAAACAGAAAGCAATTATTTCTTTGCAAGCTTTTTGTCTTTTTGCTGCAGCAAGCTTTTTGTGGTAGCTAACTTTATCTCATTTTTATCTAGTAGTGTATGTACACCTGTGTAAATGAATGGGCTCATGAAAATAGTATCAATAGCTACATGAGATCATTACAATTCAGTGACATTGAATCTAAATGTCCTCTTTCATCGTGTTATTCTGATCTTTATAAGCTAGCTAAGCACATTGTTCATTCTTGGGAGTCATTTCACCATGTCCAGTACTTTAAATTGGAACTTGTAATATAGATTAGCCTATTAAATATTTAGGCACCGACCTGCGGTCTTTCCACCCAAGTAGTGTTTGGGAAGCCTTATTACAGAGCAATGGATTGAATAGCTGTGATAAAGATGGAGCTGCCGGCTTCAGAGGAAGGGTAGAGGTTAGGGCGAGGGGGAAAGCATTTAGTGCTGCTCAGACTCCCCGTTTAAATGCTCTATTCAAAGCTGGATGATTGTGGGTGTTTCAGTGAAGCATATGCATGTGTTAGAAGAAGCTGCTGATGATACTGGATTAACTGTGCAACAAGTAGCAGTAAGTTACCAAGATGTGACTTAGTTCAGAGTGGCTATATTATTTATTTGGTCTAGGAAAGAAATAGTACAAGATAGAGCATGCCAGAAACACTGGATCAGTGAAGATTTTTCAAGATACCTTGGACGTCCTGGCAGAATTTTCAACAGAAATAGGCAAAATGAAATGGTTAGGTGAACTGATATTTAATAATGCAATCAGTTTTATTTATTTATTTATTTATTTTTGTTTTTGCGCAAGAAGGGGCAGGGTGGTGTGATCCAGGGCTCCGCTAGAGTTTGTGTTACAGAGATTTATGGAATAGTCGGGCATCACACTACTTTCCCCTCAAATCAATAATATTCTGTATTTGTAATCATTACTATGGTACAAAATATATATGTATTGACTGCAAGTAGAATATTAGGGACACACTCCAGGAGGTCGTCCACACTCATTTCTAGTCTCTCCATCATATTTGTAGTGACATCTCTGAAAGAAGACGAATGACCAGTCCCCAGGAAGCAAAACCCTTTACCCAATTGTTTCTTCGTAGCGTGTATAATTGTTTGGCTAAGGTGAACTGTTGGACAGCAGTCAACGGTTGCTCGACTATCTAGCCCAGCCCCCTCCCTAGCATGGGCATGTCAAATCATTCAGTCTCCTCTGTATTTGCTATCGTTCAGTAAGTAGAGACTGAATATATAATATAATAATATAATAATTAGGTAATATAATAATTATTCAAAAACTAAATTATTATACTCCTGTTAGAAAAAGAAAAAAAAAGCTAAATACTTGCACCACACAATATCAAAACCTCATTCAAACCACACAGTACACTGAGAATACTCCTTGTCCATGCAAAAAGATAGAATACCTGATTGTATATAAATACATTGTGGTACTTGCCGACAAACTTTATTGGTCGCAGCCTCCACCATAGAATTAAAGAACACAGAGATCCCTTATAGAATCAAGAAATACACCTCAGAGAGTAAAAACAGACTTAGAAGAATAAACTAGCCTGCTTTCCTTGGGATAATTAGGGAATGGTGATCAAATGTCCAGTGTCTGGAAATTAGAGGTGACCGTTATTCGTGCGCTGCAAATACATAATGCAACAACAACCCACTCCAGTACAATGTATCATAATGCCCTCTATAATCTACTTTGGCGGCGTCTGTGTGATAGTTTCATGATCAAGGGACCAGACCCTTTACCCAGAATCACTATATACGCATGGGGAAGGAAGTTTGTCTAAAGGCATATCTAGACGATTTTGGTATGGGTTATCCTTGAAACCTGGTTGCTATAAGCTAGCATCCAAAAGCCTTTATGCAACAGATTCCAGCCCATAAGCGACTCTATTCTTTTATTCTTAGGGACTTTACTGTTGACTAAAAAGAATTTGTTGTCAATGCCTCAATGTCAGTTAAGCCTAAGTATTTGAAATTGATACAGAGATATCCCTGAGCCATCTGCATTTGAGTCTAACCCACCTAAACCTGAAGTGTGGTAGCTAGTAGACATCTATATAACTAAGATCAAGACAAGTGTCTATCCATCCATTAGAACATTACCATCTGGATGAACAAGTTGAACTAGTGTAAGTAACATCACTTCACAATTAATCTAACATGTACAGATCATAACTGGAGAGTGTCTTTGGAAAGTGCCCAAAATTCTTATTCAACATGTATAAAGTGAAGTAAATGTAGTACTATCAACAGAGCTAGAACTTGCTAAAAAAAAGTCTGATTATTATTGCAAAAAAAAGATATATAAATTTAAAAAATTCTACCAGCATTTTAGATTGTATGCACAATATTCACTGTCAAGATGCTTAGATAAATACATGATACGTGCAGACCTTTGAAAGCTACCACCTCCTGCCATTACCAAACATTTCCCACTGACGGCCAAGTCTTTCTGCAGCTGTGCCACATAGCCTGGCTCTTGAAAAGTAGGAACTTCCGTGAATGAATAGTCCCATTCATTCACGGTTAATTTATTACCGTACGGCTCCAGTACTTGAAAAAGTTTTTCAGTAAAAGAATCAAGCAATTTGTTACTCATGAATGAAGGTGCCGAATTGTTTCTGAGTCCTTTAGAACCGTGCTTGCGGCTGTCAACGGTAAGAAACACTCCCTTTGTTCCATGCAACATTTGAAGGCTGCTAACTTTCTCTTCTATTGATTTTAAGCAAGAATGTAGCACAGATATTTTGTCTGTCGGAGATTTTTTAACCTTCATGGCATCATATATGTATTTCTCTGTTCGCAGCATGACACCCATGTATTCAGCTCTCTCTCCTGATATGTACCTTTGGGCATACTTTTTTCTATCCTGAATAATGATCTTGCTACTTTCAAACATAAAATCATAATATTGATTTCGGTGGCACCTATTAATTCCAAACACTGCGTAAAGACGTCTGTATGGTTTAATTGCCAGGCCTCCCCACTGCTGGAAGAGAACAACAACATTTCTTGGGTTCAAGCCTCCATAAATAAGGTTCTTAAAATTCTCATAAGAGTACACCTTGTCTTCCACTTGTGCTAGTCTCACTACCCTAAAGCCATTCCTGGCAGCAAAAGAAGTAGCATTCCGGCAAAAGAAAGCATAACAAGAATCATCTTCAGGGTCTATACATTGTTTGTAAACAACAATGAGATTTCTTGGGGATAACTTCAAGAACTCGTGCCATCGCTCCATGGCTGCATAGGAGTAACCTATTCCCATACTTATGAGCTGTGTTTGCCACTGGTCTAAATCAAAAATATCTCCCAGACTCAATTGTGGTGCCTCCCAAATAGCATCGCTGAAGTTATAGCCAAACGCAGATCCATTCATTAGAAATGGCTCTACCACTCTGATTCTGCTATCAATTGATCCAGCCCAACACTGCAAGGAGAGAATGCTGAAGGAAGCTCCAGTCAATTGGTCTGCATATTCATTCACAAGAATATAACCAGGCCCCATGAATTTTTTGTAGGATGAATAAACCATTTCAGTCCATGGTCCTGAACCATTTCTCCAGGTTCCTGCAGTATTATCTTTATAAATAGCAGCACTGTATTGCTTTATATAAGAATCACAATCTTTCGTTAATAGGAAAAGACCCAACCATAACCCTGCTGCTACAACCGAGAAGAGCGAGCATCTCAGCGCCGTCCACAACTTCATAGCTAGTTGCGAAATCGGGCGCATTGGACTTGTTTTTAACGCCGCAGCTATCTAGACACCACTCCCACTTCAATGAAATATAAAAATTGTAAATAAAAGGATGATAAAAAAGTAGGAGATTTGGGTTACTAAAACTATTTCCACAATATTCTAAGCTGTTCACACTCCATTACTTCTAAGTCAACTAAATCAGTTCACTTTTTGTTGTTGTTGTTTTTTGTGTGTGTAAAGTATACTTCGTGAAGACAAAAAAACCATCTGCATTCGCCACGTGATTGCATGGGGTAATGGTCGTTGATGATGTGTTGCGCATGTGCAGTTGTGCCCGTAAAATTTAGGCGAAACAAAATTAATCTACCGTTAATCTTCTTTACGTTAAAAAAGATAAACAAAGAAGTGGTGCCGAAGAAGATTCGAGAAATTCTGGTCTGAACACCGCTGTTGTATGTAAGTTGTTTAAATAGTGGGTAAGTGCCTTGTATTTATTTAATTCCTTCTGCGTAGAGTATGAGAGTTTTATCTATCGCTAAATCGAGAATTCAAATTTGGCTAGTGTGTGAACTTTTCGACTCCAATAAAAACGTTAGAAGTTGTTTAGTGGCTTAATTTGGATTCTTTTTTATTTTCTTACCACCTTGGAGCTGCGAGGAGCGGCGCTTACTCAGCCAACATCCAGTCCAGAAAGAACCACCGAGGGAAAGGGACAGACAAAGGGGACTGTGGAAGACCTGGTTTCTCACAAAGAGAAAGTATTCCCTGTAAGTGAATTTGGGTTTAACTGATAGTTTTTTTGTATGTTTTTTCTTCCTATTTTTGTTGGCATGGATTTATCAGACCAGTAATGCTAAAGACGAATGTCATCTCTATTGTCTCTGGAAAGGGTTAGAATGCCAGAACTCCCCCAAGTTGTGAATGACTCACTACCTCACAGTCAGATATCTAGATTAGTGCCAGTGCTCAGCGGCACCATTCTTGTAGCCTGTATTTATTTCTAATGCGAGTTTTCCTCCAGTGCATTTGCCGGCACCCAGCGATTTCCTGAATTATGCCACTTTTCTTACAAAACTAAACAGTTTCTTTTGGGGAAAATTCTGTTTAGCTTTACTGAGTTCATCTAAGGATGTTAAGCACGAAAGTAATTTCATCAGTCACACATTTGTATCGACTAGTAGGCTACATTTGTATTGCTCGTACACTGAGAGTGCTTAGACACAACTGTACTAGAGATTCAAAGTTAGTTTATACTAGTTTTGCTCATCAGATGGCTTACAGTGGCTTGTTGATCTTCTTTGCTTGCTCAGGCATGGCCAGGGCATGTGATGGTTTACTTACAGTGCTCATCTAGGAACTGTAAACATTACAGACGCGTCCAATAGCAAGCTATGTGGGTGTTGTCACATATGTGTCCACCATACAAGGATTCCTATGGTCCTTTATACCAGCACAGAGAGCGGCATCAAAGGAGAGTGTCTTACAGAAGGGCATGCCTTTATAGTTATTAGGCTAAGTTGGAAGTTAACTGGGAATGCTGTGCATGTGGATTGCTAGCACCAGTCAAGTCATACTAAGGTTGACACTTCTATTCAAAGCCATACGAGTGTATGTGTATATGCAGTGTACAGCGTGAATTTCTCCACCCCCCTAAGTAGCACATGGAGTACTCCTGACAGGACTTCTGAAATTGTCTCCTCATGTTTTACAACTGGCACAGATGCTCTGTGTGGAGAGGACTCTGATGATGATGATGGTATAGCCTACGATGACATTCAGGTGAGCTGCTCGGTAGAGGAAGGGACAACAAGAGAGGGAGAAAGAGAGATTGTGTGTGTGTGTGGAGGAAGTCTGGCTGGTGAAAGTCTAGTATAGATAGATGGGGAAGAATATGAACCATGTAGGTTAATCACTTTCATTAATTTCTCCTCAGGGTCTTGTTCACTCTCGGAGTCGCCAGTCATCTGTGAGTTCTACTGAGGATACCGTGTCGGTGTCTACCAATGATACTGCCTCTTCCTGTGGCTTCCCGAGCACCACGCCTCCTTCACTCGTGTCCCATTCCATTGATAACTGTGGCAAGAAAGTCACGTTGACAGGTCTGCGTTGTGGCCATGTGCTTTACATCTACATGTCATCTGTCAGTCTGCTTCATTTGAGCAAGCAATGGTGAGTTCCACCAAGCCTAATCATCTGGGTCTGCAAACAGCACTAGCCTTATCACAAGACACCCCCCCCCCCCTTTTTTTCTTCCTGCTATTGAATAGGGTGGTGCTAGTGGGTTATGTATTACAATTTATTTTGTTTTTGTTTTTTTCTACCCCTTCTCGGATACTCCACCCCCCACCCCCCCTCCTTCTTCTCTAGTCTAATTTCTTTCTTAGACTACGCCCAGGAGGAGTTGAAGTTGCAAATAGCAGTCCTTTTCTTCAAACGATCTGTATCAGATTGGAAAAGAGTCATGCGCAACTTCAACTTCATTGGATTTCAGCCAGTTTCCTCTGACCAGATGCCATCCATTGGCCTCACCAGACAGTCCTCTGGAGCTGCACACAAGTACCACTTTATGATATATGAGCTGGATGCAGAGACTGATGATGACGATGAAGATCAGTAGATATTTTCCCCAGTTGTGTGCACCTGTTGTTTGTATATACACATTTTTATCTTGCACCTTTCACATCAGACTTATGCCTCCAATACACTATTTCAGTCTTAACATTTTTACTTGTAATAAAAAAAAAAATGTAATAAAATAAATAGCAAGGTCTCCTAAATCAGTGTTATGATCAACAGATTTTTTGTTCTGATTTGAACAGTGACAATAAAAACATTATATTTGTATTTGACTGAATCCTTTCGTAACTGTCAAGCGACAATACTTGTAGAATAGCTGCTCTGCTTCCTTGAGTACTGCCACAAGATCCAGCTTCATGGACAAACTACAAGTCGAGAAGAAGCCAAATGGCTACTTATATTTGTTTTACAACATCTGCAATATCACTCACCCATTCAGAGTACCGTACACACTAGCAGCATCTGAACCTCCTCTGATAGCATCACTATTCATCACCAATATAGCCACACAGACAAAGAGGTCGAAGGTGAAACCAAAGTTGACAAAGGAACGTTCAGCTCTCATCTCTCCTCCTATACCAATGAAAGTTTACGCCATGTTTCACAACATTTGTAAGGAAAAAATACGAAAAAAATTAGGCGTGTAATGTTCTCTAGTCTGACTGTGCCAATCAAATACAATATGCAGTCTTTGCAGACTAAATAGAAATTAATTATGTAGTCTGCTTGCTTACTTTTTGTTCCTTTGTTTACCTTTCAACTTTCATAGAAAAAAAAAGGTTTGTGTTTAATTTTGCAACAAACCTTCCAGTTCAAATTCTTTGGCGATGACCTTGTCAGTCTCCACTAGGGCTCTGTCTGAAGTGAGCTCAAGATAATGGCTACTCAGCACCTCAAATAGTCTGATACTCTCTTCCAGGGGGAACTCACGCTTAAAATCCAGCAACAACCACCTATATGAGACAAGTAAACATTAACATGACTGCACAGTCTTGTCAATGATCCTTGAAGCATGGCTGAGTAAAAACAGCAAAATAATGGTGGATAGTTCACGCAACCAACGTCAAATGGTTTCAGTGGAAAAGCTAAGATGCTGGATAAAAATAAATAAATAAAAATAAATAAAAAAATTCAATGAAGTTCATTAACTATGCTTCCTTCTATTAATATATGTGACCGTCTACAGGAAAACTGGGCACAACACGGCGTGCGCAAATATCGAGAAAAGATCGATCGATTTCTTTAAAATGTATTGTTTCAAGCCGACGGAAGGGAACGGTTAGGTCTATTATAGTGGGAACGACTTAAGCTACGACGATAAAACTTGGAGAGCTCAATATCTGGACGCCGACAACTCTGTAAGTGAAAAAAAAAATTTTTTTTCGAAGGGTGCCGCGTTGTGCCTGGTTTTCCTGTAGACAGTCACATATTGTCCTCAGCATACTAAATCAGAAAGAACACTCTGGAGTGTTCACTACAGCACAGTTCCTGTGATCACAAAAGCAGCTGCCATTGACACAACAATCTGAACAACATGGTAATCCTCATACACTCTGGGCCACTCACTACAGTGTGATCAGTAAATTGGGAGAGCAATAGCATGTCATGGAGTTCCTTCCAATAACATATCCTTTGCCAATATTACAATGTGTGTGTGCGTATGTGTGGGGGTGGATCTCTATATCTCACAGTTAGTATTATTCATCTTGATGATACATCGTGCACGCATGCACACAAGCTGTCATGAAAGAGACTTACCGATGACAAAACAGGTAGTCACTACACTCAGACTGCTCAAAGAAAGCATACAGCTCACTGTTGATCTCCATGACCAGACTCTTTACTAGATCTACACACACACACACACACACACACACATCCACACACACACGCACGCACACACACCACAAACTGACACATAAACTAGTGGTAGTTTCTTATTGTTATTCTTTTTAACAATAGGTCAACATACTAATGTTTGCAACAGTTTATTGTACATTATTGATCCATTTGGTTAATTCCCCCATATCTTCATTACAAGTCTTCTCTCTTATCTTCCCCTTCCTCCTTCATTCCATGCACTCTCATCTTCAATCTTCTTCCAAGCTCTCCCACCCACCTACCCACCCACCCAGTTTGGCCATCATGGTGTCCTCCAGGAAGTCTTCCCTCTTGCTGTCCATGTATTTCTTGAACAAGAAGTAGGAGTCCACCTCAGAGTTGGTCACCACCAGGAACCTGGCCAGAATGTCATTCATTCCCTGAGCATAGCCGATATCTGCAACAAACAGCAACTACATTACACCTCCACACATGTGTGTGTTGTACTGTGTACCCTGTCCTACAAGGCATGGTTGGTGCACGTGTGAACTTCCTTCAATAATTCTAACTTGACTCTCTGGATAGGTCACACATACATTAAAATTCACACAAATTTCCTTAAAAAAAAAAGAAAAAGCAAAAAAGATTCTTTTAACAGAATATCTACAAAATTGTTTACAGCGCAGAGCATAGCACTTAAATGAAGAGGTCCTAGGTCAGGTTCCTAGTGGTTGTCTCTTTACATTTACTTGCAGGGCTGCATATACATAACAAATCTAGAAAGGGAAAAAAACAACAACCTTCTTTAGGATTTCAGGAGAGACAATGAAAGCAAGATATGACACATTCTGTTGGACACAAGAGACTCTTGCATTACTTCAAACATGCAGAGGTATGCTGATTTCATGTTGCAGGGTCAAAATGTTAGTAATTGCACTAATTTCTATAAGGGACTAAGGCTTTTCTATAGGTAGAGAATGCACCCCTTTGCTGCCCCCCCCCCTCCCACCTTAAAGGCAGCCCTGGCTAGTCTGTACAATGTGTACATTAAAGTATTGTGCATCAAATGAAATTGATTCAACTGAGTATCAGCTATTCCTACAGAGAAAACAACTGCTGTGTGACTGAATCAAAGTACAAGATGAACTTTCATATGCACAGCAAGTTTTTGCACTTTCAAGATGACCATTTTTTACCTTAATAATGAAGCACCAAAGGTGCAAACCCTCAGTGATACTAAACACTACCTAGCTATTGCGATATAATCTGCTTCCAAAAGAACAAGCAATCTGTTAGCAATTATAATGAGGCATCAATATAGCTCGAGCAATGAAAATGGTACGTGGAAACACTGTCTTCATAAGAGAAAAAGCTAAACTAGCCAGAAACACTCACTGGTATACATTTTCAATGCGAAACTTCACTTCTTTCAACTCTGTTAACTTCCCTGAGCATAAAGCAAACTACACTGCTGGCTGCAAGAAATTATTTGCTCACGTAATTATGACGTGACGCTAGGGGGCGTTACCCATAAAAGCTGGTACCTACGCGAAGCTTTCAGCTTCGCGTTATCTCAACAATTAGCCTGAAATAAAAAAATAAAAAAACACAGTAAAAGGTCTTAAATCTTTGTCCTGAGTAAGTTCATACCTAAATTAACAGTTAATTGTCAGTAATCTCCAAAATCACTGAGCGTAACAGACAGACAGACAGACAGGATGACTACTATAACCCTCTCGCGCATGTGCGCTGAGGGTTAATTATATATCTGCATAGTCAGGGCTTCATACAGAGGAGGGGGGGGAGGGTGGCCCTGGAATTCCCCCCCCCCCCCCCCCCAGAGAAAGTTTCCCCCCTCAAGAAATCTGAATTTTTAATTATAATTATAAATGGTAACTCAGAGAAAAATTCTTTTTTATTATTAAAAAATGTATTAACCAAAGCACAATTCTTCTACTTTTTTTGGTTGAAAATCTCTAGAACTTAATCAAAGTTTACAGCCGAAAGTTCAGGGCCTCAATGGCAATTCTTACGAGCTGACGAAGGTTTTAGTCAGTGATTTCATATGTAGCTGGAAGATCTTTCAACTGATGCTGTTCCAAGGAAGGACGAGGAGTGTGTTCAAAAGTTTAAATGTTTCTGAAAAAAATCCCCGTATACCTCTGAAGTTTAACAGTGGACAAAGCAGATCATATTAGGATTCCCCTCCCCCCCCCCCCCCCCCAAACTTAAGGACCCGCACCCTCCCTTCTCTGTGGCCTATTTAGCCACACACTATCCTAAGTAGGAATAAAAAAAATCCCCCCCCCCCAGAAAAAAATCCTGTATGAAGCTCTGATAGTGATAAGATTGCAACTACTAATTTGTATCCAGTAGCAGTGATGAAACTGATGTGAGCTAGCACTAAACGACACTGGTTATACACACACACAACAAAATATTGAATTCAGAATTAGTGCACTGTCTTCCTCTCATAAAAATGTAGCCAGTGATTACATGAAAACAGGTAGCGGATCATCAAAACTGACACATGTAGAGATGCTAATGAGCTGGACGGCAGCATGGCAGGCAGCTTAATACTCCATCACCACACTCAACCCATCATTCCTGTGCACACTGGATAAATTTGTTGAAACGGGCCTGACAGGAAATACGTTAGTTCAAAGAGCTGGTTGAAGTAAACATGTTTTCAAACAAGTGGAACAGTATTTTTAATCCACTTTTTCTCTCAACACCGAAGCACAGAGTATTGTAGGTATAATCTTATGGAAGTGTATTACTCTCATGGAATTTGACTTATATAGAATGAAGTTATTTATTAGTAGACATAGCCACAGGCCCACGAGGAATTAAGTCTTGGAAGTGGTCAAGTGCTGAGTCAGCAAATACTTACATGACATCAACATCCTAAAAAAAAGATCCGTATACTACTACTAATCCACCGGCTTGGGCACCCATACCTGCTATTATCTTTAAAACTGTACACATGGCAAAGAGAATAACTTGGGACAATAAGCTATGGTATCCCATACCAACTGTGGACTCACCAGGATGGAACAGAGCAAATATCATGAGAATTCGATGCACTTTGCGAAGATTTCGTTTGTGACTGTAAACAAATAACAACATAATGTCAGAATTTTTTTTTATAAATAACAGCACAAGTGCCGCTAAACCAGCACAACGTCCAAGTCAATTATGCCATATAAACAAAGCCTTATCAGGTACATACCTTAGTTCCAGCCACACCTCAGAAGTGAGGCAGACGGTAATGTCATCCCCCCCCCCTCTCCTTCACATAACTTATAATTTACTATGTTTTACAAACACCTCAATTAAAACCCTACGCAGACAAACCACCATGCACTGAGAGCGTATTCAATTCCATGCTCAGAGAAGGTGATCTAGTCATGCTCAAATGAGTTCACACCTGAAGAAGTGGTAGTTTCTGTCTGTTCTCACAACATCACGGAGAATAATTCTCTTGGCTCTAGGATACGACTTTTCAAGGTCCAGCGGAAGACGGGCTGCAAACACCTGCCATTACATACAAGAGGTGTCATTACATACAAGAGGTCATAAACTGAAGGTACACTACTCCCCTCAGGCATCGTGTTAAATGCATGCTGCATGCATGTGTTCACTTTCCACATACGGCAACTCTTACAGAAGGGGGAGAATAGCATGTGGAAAATGAAATGAGAATGTGTGTAGTGAATAGGCGTCTATCTTTTAGTCATTACCTAATACTAAACCATAAACAAAAAAAAAGCTGAGTTTTCTAAAGTTAGCAGAAGTATCCTACGACAGCGAATGAGACAAACGTAAAAATAATTACTATTACACTAAATTATTCAAGAAATCAGTTATCTACACTGTATAATAATACACTTGTGTGTCAGTGACAACGACGGTGTGTGTTCATGAATAATTCATGAGCTTAAATAGTTTGGTAAAGTATTGTTATTACTTGAATGGGTATAGTGCCGTCACATTCAGTAGAAAGTGATTAATTGTAACAAAAAAAGCAGGTGGAATAGATGAGGGAAGGCCACTCAGGTTTCAAAAAAGGAGGCGAACGTATGAAAGAGAAGGCTAAAAGGCTATTAAAAAGAAGGTCTAATTGGCAAGGTAAGGCGGAGTAGTAAAAAGAAGGCGAAAGTGCGCAAGAGAATGCAGAAAGGGAACAATTAATTGTAACTAAAAAGCGGGTGGAACTGAATCATCAGGTAAAGATGGCGTAAGTTTAAAAAGGTAAAGCATAAGTATGAAAAAGTCAAAGGTTTCACAAGCTTGAAGTCAACAATCATGATAGAAGGACAGAAAGATTCAGAAGCAGGAGAGGTAGACAAAGGGAGGAGAAGGACTCTGTGACTCAAGAAGAAAGAGCTGGAAAAAAGAAAAAAAAGAAAGGTAGGGGATAACAAAAACTGAGATAGTTCAGAGCAGGAGAGAAACGTATACAACTTTAACCAATGGTAGAGAATGATAACTATGAATAAAAAATAACTTATGCTAATGCATTCTTACTTTGCAATACATCAAGCGCCACTGTGTGGCAGGGTACTTGCTAGTTCTGTATATTGTACTACAACATAAAAACTTGATATATATTAATAGGCTACGTGTACTATATCACTTTAGTCACACTAACACCCCAAGGTTTTACACAAACACTTATCGCGGCAGTATAGTAAACACATAACATCAATTCAGAACATCCAATTTCATGTGCAAAACATGTTCTCTGAACTGGCACACCTAAGCCCAAACCACCACTATTGCACTCACGTAAACAACAACAAAACTACAACAACATCATTTATGCTCCGTGACTTGTAGCCAATGACATGACTTTGGGTTAATGGCATGAACATAATATACATTTCCACCTCCCATCCATGAATAAATAAAATAATTTAAAATACCCCCTCAAATTTATTCATCTCATATAATATTATTATGATAATTTTCTATCCAGGGTTTTTTAGAGGGGGGTAGGGCGGGGCATTTTCCCTCCCTACAGGATTTCATGCCCCCCTCCTAACACACACACACACACACACACTTAATGCATACACACGGACACATGAATGATTCCCTCGCTGACAGAAATCTCTATTTTGCCCCCCTCCCCCCTCCCAAGCAATCTTCTTAAAAATTTATCTTTTACATAATTCACATAAGACAACTTTCATTAGTGCCATTCTACTAGAAATGATGCCCACCCTAAAACACTACACCACACGCCCCCTGCACTTCCCACCCACCAGACAGAACGTGCATTTATTGTCACCTTGGACGGCAGCTCCAATATTTGCAACATGACAGTGCCATCGTCATCCACAACTCCACTTGTGCTGAATCTCTGCCCTCTAGCCCGGTCACAGAAACAGCATACTTCAAAATTCAATCCTTTGCCGTCAACCTCCTCCACTCCTGGTGGCTGGTAAGAAGCTACACCTCCATTCCCCACACATCCTGCACATTTCTCTTCTTGTTTGATACCCCCGTCGCACTCACTGACCACACCTTTTTCTTTGCTGACAGTGGCGCGTGCGTTTCCACAAGTCCGACACATGGCAGTAAATTCAGATGTACTGGAAACTTGGTGATCAGACGGCAAAGTCAGACGGAAGGGGGAGGGGTACGGTGAAAGTGGCGGGGGGAGTGAATTGGAGTCATCTTGCTCGCACTCTCCCTCACTGGCCTCCATGTATGGAGGGGAATTATCACCTATTTCCTCTTCTGGAAACGTAATAGTCATGTCCAATACCTCCCATCTCTTCCTCAGAGCTATGTAGCTGGCACGATTCTCCAAGTCAATGGCTTTCTGATCACTGAAAAAAAAAATAAAATAAATAAAAAAATTAAAAAAATTAAAAAAAAGAATAAAAAAAAAATGCAATTGACAACCCTACCACAGATGAGTGCATCAAACTGAAGTGATCCATAGATTTGTAACGCAATGTACTTTATATTTAAAGAGAAGGCAAAGGGTCTCACTTCTAAAGTGTGCTCACCTGGTAGTGGAATTCATGGGATATATGCCAAATAGAAACTTGAAAATCCATCTCCTACAACTAGGAGGAACACCACCTAAACACACACACACACAACACACACATTGTGGAATACATGGAGTTAACCCTCTCACTGCAGATAAAATTCAGTGATTTCCTTTTTTCTAAATGAATGATGTTTAAATAAAACCAGGAGTTCAAAAAAATACCTAGCAACCATATATCACATGAAAGTACATGTATTGTTCAACATTTATGGTCAAATTTGGTTGCCTAGCAACAAACAACAAAGTGGTTTTGTGACCAAAACATAACTATATCGTAACAATGTGATCTGTATACATATGTTCCAGTGTAATATTAGCAATTGCTCTGTGCATGATTAGATGATTTTTACTGTTATAATAGACAGTTATCTCAGCCAGCAAGCTATTGCTCACTGACGACACCAAGGGAGGTGTGACTGCTAGCTCAGCAAAAGAACATCAAGAATAAAAGAATAATTCCAGTCTTCTGCACACACTCACTCCTCACTCTAGCAATTCTCTTACTCCTACTCCTCATTTATTTTATGTGTAGCTTTCTTTTCCAACATAATCAGTATCACCATCATCTGAATACTCTGACCTTACAGAAGTAAAGAAACCATCCTTTGAATGAATAGAACAAGTCCAACGTAATTCAGAGAGTAAATGTAGCTCACTCAAATCATCACTTATTGCTGGGAGTTTGTAAAAAAAAGTTTATAGCTCTGAAGAAATTAGCACCATATTCCCGGGAAAGCTATTTGGCATAGTAAAACTTACCACCACGTAGGAACACTATTTCTTACTCCCCCCCCCCCCCCCCCCCCCCCCCGAATACACAGTGTAAATAGCTGTTTGTCTTACCAGGAATATCAGCTTCCATTTCCTCTTCGACATAGCTGCTGGAATCTTTGCTACCTACAGTAGCTCTCAAGTTGACAACTAGTAATTTCCTCAACAGGCAACGAAATGACAACTTTAGTGAGCAAGTCCAACTCTCTAGCCTCGACAGTAGTACCTCCACGGTAGCTATATACCTCCTGTACTCCTTCCCTCTTACTTTCGCCGTCAGAAACACCATCGCAGACAAGATCCTCCTCCTCCGTTGCAGACAAATTTCTCGCCATTTTTCAAACTAATATCAAGTTTAATTTTAGCCCGACTACCTTAGTTATGTAATAGCTATTTCTATTCTAACAATAAAATATATGTAACGTAATAGAACAATACATTAACTGTGCTCTGCAGCTAAGCTGTAGCGTTCACAGTTTAGGGGTTTCATGCATTAAGTCATCCTTGAGCACCTATAGGCGTTTGTGCCGGTGAATGGAATATAAAAAGTTAAGTGAGAAGAGTAGTGCCTTGCTTTTAAGAATCAACAAAAACACGAAGCATTTTTTGCTTTAAATAACATCTACTCCCAGTGAATGTAAACAAAGGGTTCGACAGCTACAAGAAGGGATACCTCAGTAGTTGTCGGAGTACTCAAAAGTCAAACACACACTGACAGACATCCTATAGCCACCCTGTACAGACTTTACACAAATTGGACTTATTAAGACAAGTTCTCAATTATTAACTAGAAATTAATGGACCAACATTTCCTTGTATATGACCATTTCTTCTATACATGTTATGTACTTCTTATAAAAAGTTTCTAGGTAATATAACTTCCATGACGTCGGTCATCACTTCTAGCATCAAGTATGTCCCGTTGGACCACTACAGCTCACTTACTTCACACCATATCGTGAATACTTAACCACTTAAGTTCACACATAGTTGCCATGTTTTCACTTCAACATGTCTAACATCCTAAACCTTACACTCACGCAATAAAAATATTTTAAATACACCTTAGCCTCCCCTAAAAGAATCACACAAACCATTACACATTCACAAATTATACCTTAAGATTTAAATTAAATACGCTACATAAACACAATAAAAACTATGTACACTTCCATTCAGCTGCCTATAGCTGTGCTGCATGTATATTTATTGCAGAAGATGATATTCCCATTTACCTTCATATAGACCTTTTCTCATGGCAGCTTCCTTGACAAGTCTCCCATCACAGTCAAACCACTTGGACACCTCCTCCTCACTCAACTCAGGTAAACCAACACCATCCACAAGGTCCTCAGCTCCACCACTCACAGACATTAGTTCCTCCTTCTTCAGATTCACAGAGCGGTTATGGCTACAGTCAATCATGGGATGGAAGAATTGAACAACTCCAGTAGTACGTATACTACACAAGTCTTGTAGGGCCGCACGACTCACCAGGGTGTCTGCGCTCAGCTTGGGTAGACCAGTAGCCCGTCAGCTTATCTCCGTTACGATGTGAAGGGTTATCTCAGCTGATCTATACAATCTGCGAGCACACGAGCCTAAGACTCTAGCATGCTCACAGCAGTGGTTTGACAATAGAAATGTGAATGGAAACAAATGGCCGCTGTTTCAACCTCAACAAGATAAATAGGTATGAGTCGTCAATACCGTATTAGCCCCAAAGTGCGTATCGTCATTAATAAAATTGTGTCTCAAGCATTCAATAACAAAACAACAGAAATAGAGTGAGGTAATGACAAAGAATAATCACTGAAGTTGGATCAGTAAAAAATCGAGTAAGGATTCACTGAAGCTGGATCTTTGGTTTATTTGGGTTGTTCTCCAATAGCCATTCTGCTAGCCATATCTACAATTTAACAAATAATGACAGCTTAGCAATAGTCAGGAAGGGTCAGTAACAGAAAGTTAAGTTTTGCAAGTTTCACAAACAAAATTTCCTTAAGTAACATTTATTACCACAGGGTCAGGTGGCTTCTTTTTGCAGAGCTCTGTAAGACCATTAAGAAGAACAGGGTTCACCATTTTCTGCAAATAGTCAGTAGCTAGTTGGCCATTATAGACTGGTTCAGTAATAGTCTGTGGAAACATGAATCTTATTTCTTTCTCTGCAGTGTAGAAATGATCACTGCCATGGAGTGCATTCTTTGTGTTATCATGGCCATAGCGAGCTCGCAAAGTGTGCGGTGCTTCCTCCCTTGCACGAGAAGAATTGGTGGGGCCAATTAAGTCTCTCCATTCTTGAATAGCATCTGACTTAGCAAGAACCATCACTATTATGTCATTGCTGAATAATAGAAAAAATATTATAAAAAATATACAAAAAACAACAACAACAACAACAATGGCATTGGCCTGACCCTGAAGGCACTTAGCTAACTCTAGCTGACCAGCTTGACTTACCTATGCATATAGGCTATCAAGCTAGCAAAAAACATTTTCCCATAGTGTTCAGCATAGAAGTCAGAAGCCTGCTCTGGAGTCAGCCGAATTCTCCTTTGCTGAAATTTATGTAGCTTAAAACACGAACAGTTTGGGCTGAATAACAATTAGCTACTAACTTGAACAATAGTGAAGCCATTTGCTTTTATCTCTTCTATAATTTCTTCTGCATACTGTACTGCATCTGGCTTAATAATGGCCAGAGTTCTTTCAATAGTAATTGCCGGCTCGTCCGGAAAAACTGGGACGTCCTCCATCCTCCTAGTGGTAACTATAGCAACGTCTTCAAGCGCTTTGCAATATTACGAAGTTAGAGAAGCGTTCTTTCGTACAATTGGGCATGTGACGTCATACTCCAGCTATTAAACTCCCCCCACCGCATCACAGTTCTAGTTGCTTTTACGTTCGTTTGTTTGGGTGTAGTTGTTGAGGTGTTGGTGGAAGGTGTAGCAGACCAGCTCCTGGCGATTTGGAGGACTGAACGTTGTTGAAGTTGGCCTTTCCCCTATTTTTGTGTTCCTTTCCGCTTCTCCACATGTCCGTCATCATTATATCCATTGCATCAGTAGCATTTGTACGAATAATTGTTTAATTTGTAGAATAAAAAAAAGCCTTCAAAAAGTGAGTGTTGTGTATGTGTGAAAGCAATGTGTTGGTTTTTGTGAAGTAGATAAAAAAATATATATATATATAATTATTATTATTATATTATACATTATAATACATATTTTAATTAATGAGCACCACGTTGTGCATAGCAATGGTTAGGAATTTCTACTGAGAAACACTAATACCTAGTACTTGGGTTAGAGTATATGTGATGTTGAGTAAGCAAATTTAGGGACAGGGACAATTAGAATTATACTTCACGCCTGACATAGCTAAGTCTTTGTAGGCAATATAAATGTCCTGTGGGTGATACCAATTTGATGTTATTAGCACCTTTGAATACTTTGTCATAGGGTCTTCATACACCAACAGGTCTAGATCAACCTCTGCAGTTCCAGCTCTCCATTGGCATTCAATTCACACCCAGTAGAGGAAGTCCAACTCCTCATTAGCAAGCACTCATCAGTCACTTCTCCCATCAACCCACTGGTTACAAACCCCATATCAAGAAAGGAGGACCAACCCAACTCCAATAGCACTCCAGTATCTAGGGTTCACAACTCAAGTCTTGTCATTAAATTTTTACTGCAACCGTGTAAACCATTCACCTGACATGTATAAGGTAATGTTAGTATCTAATGTTTGTTATACGTGGGTAGTTATAACATGGTAAATTTTGTTATGTCTGTGAAAGAGTTTTGAAGTACAGAGATGGCTTGTGTGGTTAGCTGAATTTCCATTCCATCCATGCAACTTAATTATAACCAATATTTCCCCTTGCCCCTTTCTCTCCCATAATTCCCTCCTCTCTTTCCACAATTTTTTTCCTCCCAATCCTAAGTGAATTTTGGTAGCTGACTCATCATGTCTCATCAGAGCAGTACAGACATCAGAGCTGTGTCTAGAAGAGACTGTTTGGCAGGACTTGGTCTGTCTGTCAGTACGTCTGTGAAGCACGTGTGAACTAATCAGTTTCTCTAATGTGACTTGTATTACTGCTACTGTGGTGGTACTGCAACTGAGAAATATGATGTTCAGGGTTACAAGATTTTTCACTGGGGTGGGAGACACTGCATGTGCTTAGCCACACCTTCTTCTTTTTTTAACCCCATACTGTATGAAATTGTATACTTCATACTGATCAGTTTTGGTTACATCCATGATTTTATAATCCTGCTACTCAGAGAACTCAACCTTAGCTAATGTACTAATTTTCAAAAATTCTGAGGTTGGGGGGGTGATTTCAGATCCAGCCCTCCTATGTATGATGTTGCTATTGCATTTAGAGTGTGAAGCACTGCTTATTGTTTATGAGGCAGTTCATTTGTGTTGCTATAATTTCGTGATAGTTTGCTGATCTATTTATTTAAATATTAGGGTGGCTACTCCTCCAGGAATAGGACGGGCAGCTTTACAAGTCGACCAGGAGACTCCTCCCCCTCCAATATGGGCAGGACCAGGGCCGGCAGTTTCACGCGTTCCTCGTCTGAAAATGTCTTAATGGTAGACACGTCACTACCTTATGCCCCAAGGTGACCATTAACCTTCATGCTCAGCTTTTTATAATTAATCAACGTTCAGTAATATATTTAGTTGTGTGGGAATTAAACATTTTGGCAAATGCAACGTGTTCATGTACGTATGGGAGCAGGGTTGCTGTCTATTAGATTATTCTGTGGCCTTCATTGCTGAAACCAAAACTATCTCTTATATTAGCTTGTGCAATTGCTTGAGCAGATGTTAGCAGTAATAGAAGGATAAATGCAGATGAATAATTTTTTATTAATTGTCAGGGGCTAGGACTAACATCCTCATATAGGCTGGACAGTGGTAATTAACTCTTAGCGTGCATGCGTGTGAGGGTTATAATAGTCATTCTTACAAATTTCCTAGTTGCTTATACTATACTGTGTGCACAATGTATTTGTTATGTTTGAGCTGCTCATGTGGGTTACACGTTGTGTGTATCCTTCTTTTCCACCCATACATGCACACAGCAGTGGTAGCATCAGAGAAACTGGCATTATAGACAAACTCATGGTAAGATTTAACATAGCCAATAAGTGTCCGAGCTATTCAGCCAGGTTTTGTGGCTTGTTGTTTCCGTGTAGCAAAGTTTTGGATTCATTACGTGTTGTGAAAGAAATGAGTCTATATTTTTCCACTTCTCTCAGTATGGAGGAAACCCAGCAGAGCTCAACCAGGGAGGTAAGAATGCTCTAAACAGGTGAGAGGTCTTGTGTGTACTCAGTAGACAAGTGTAGTGCTCAATAAAGGAGGTCTAGTACTCCATAAATGGGCTTAGTACTCAATAAATGGGCTTAGTACTCAATAAATGGGTTTAGTACTCAATAAATGGGTTTAGTACTCAATAAATGGGTTTAGTACTCAATAAATGGGTCTAGTCCTCACTAAGTGGGTCTAGTACTCAATAAATAGGTCTAGTACTCAATAAATGGGTTTAGTACTCAATAAATGGGTCTAGTACTCAATGAATGGGTAGTACTCAATAAATGGGTCTAGTACTCACTAAGTGGGTCTAGTACACAATAAATAGGTCTAATGCGCGCTAGTCCTTAATAGAGGAGTCCAGTAGTTGGGAAGTATTAGTTGATTGGATGTATGATATTTCCTGTGTTGTACCTACATTCTTTGGATTGTTCTTGTCTCCTTGAAGGACACTAATCTCTTAATCCAGAGAGTGAACTACTACATATGTGACCGGCTATGCGAAAACTGACCATTGTGATAAAATTTTAAAAAATGTTCGATTTTATTGGGTAATCCTGTAGTTTTAACTGATCAAAAGCGCTTACCATTTGTTCTTTAGCTTGGAGCGTCTCCACGGGCTATATAAACACTCAGAAAGCCACTCAGTTAGCTCCATCACAAAAATTAAACTCAGAGAAAATCACGTTTAAAGTTTTACGAGTGATTTCCGTGCAAGGACCATTATACTATTACGAAAGAATTACGTAATGTTAATAAGAATTTCCTGGGAAAGGTCGACCTCACGACCCGAGTTTTTGTGCGGAGTTATGGCTTACTACTCGTCCAAGACTTCGTGAAAAAAGTTTGTAAACTTTTAGGCTTTAGCTGCTAGTCATAACTAGAGTTTTTGCTGTAACCTAATATTCTTTCGGCCATGTTTTCCTTAAGCTTCCTCAGGTATCATCACAGAAACGACAACCCGCATTCTCCAAATGCAGCTGGGTGCAATTCAAACGGTAGACCACCATAACTATAACCCTTTTTTTTTAAGAAGCTTTCGCCCAAATCAGCCAAAATTTTAGCCTTGGGTAGTTTGAAAGTAAAGGTTTCAGAAAATCCCCCCCAAAATTGAGGTAAATTGACTTTACTGTGCATTTACTCAATTTTAACTTATTGTCACAACGGTCGATTTTCTCATAGCCGGTCACATATGATTACCCGTGACTAACATCCCATGTCATTTCTCATGCTAACAATCCATGATATGAACATCAAATGCAGTAATTGTTGCTCCCTATAGATCACATGGGCAACTCAAAGAAAGTCAATACAGACTGTTATGATTGACAGCAGAGATAACAGTGGACTTACAGTATGACATATGCTACTGAATTCCAATGTTAGACCAGGGCTGAATAAGAATCTAGGAGGGGCAAAAATAAACATCGTTTTGGATTTTAGGAGGGCCAAATGAGCATGAAATACAACCTATTCTATTTGTACAAAGAGCAAAGAGACCCTTGCAACATTCAAAAGTATTTTGATTTCATGTTCCATAGTCAAATGTTAGTTCAGGAATTCTAGGGCTGCTAAAGCTTTTCTAGAGTGGTTGAATGACTAAGTTGGTCAAATTTATTCATGAAAGAGTAATTGGAAACTAGTAGGAGTGAGGATAAAATGAATGCTAATGTGTTGTAGATGAGGTTGAGTTTGAAGTGGGTACAGATATGAAGACAGGTAAACTGATAGCTCGGCGGCTGGTGAAGTTGCCTACTGGCACTGTCAGCTTCGAGAGCATCAGTGATGGCAGACTACTTGGGAAGGTGGACTGTGAGCCAAGTGTGGCGGGCATGGCTGGAGGCGGGGCCTCTGGTGATGCTGCTAAGAAGTCTAAGAAGGTGCGATAGGAGAGTTGTAGTGTGATTGATAGTTAAGGTGTGTGTGTGTGTGTGTGTGTGTTTGTGTGTAGGTAGGGAAGATGGGAAGCAATGACCCTGGCATGGGACGTATTATCTACGAGAGAAGTGGAGTAAGTTTATGTGTATACACTGAGTTAGGATTAGTAGGAAAAGTGGGATTGACTTGAGGGGCAGTGCCTGAAGACATCATGCGTTTTTTTATAGTTTTTTTTCTTTGTTTTGTTTTTTGTTGTTATTGTTGTTGTTTTTGTTTGTTGTTGTTGTTTGTTTGTTTTTCGTTTTGTTTGTTTGTTTCCCCCTTGTGTGATCTTGGGTATACTTACACTTGATAGTCACCTATAACATTGTCAATCCAGTGAAGACATGCTTCTTATGTGTATTGTTAGATTAGTGATGTCTAGACGAAGTGATTAGCTCTTGGATGTGGGTTCTAATTAAACGGGTTTAAAGTGAGGAATGGTCGTGTGTGTGAATGTGTACATTGTTTGGTGTGTGTGTGTGTGTGTGTGTGTGTGTGTGTGTGTGTGTGTGTGAATACGTTATTCAGGAGTTTTTCTTCATCCCGTATTCGTTCACTGATGTGAATGATGACAGAGAGATCAGGAAGGGAGATGAGATCTCCTTCTACATGGCCAAGAATAAGAGGTATATTGTACTGGAGACTCTAATTCCTACTATTTGAAGGATGGGCCGTGGAGTGGGGAAGTGGGATGAGTGACAGGGAAGTGATAAAGAATTGATAAATGTCATTAGAGAGGGATACAAGAGAGAAAATAGAAGGATGGTTATGATGAAGGTTGAATGTATTTTATTAACCATTTGCGGACGAACGGGGGCGAGCAATTATGTAATTAAATACGCGCACGCCGTAAAACCAATTAGTTGCCTGAGACGACGACGTTTTACCAGTTGGAGTTCGACACGTGGAAAAAGAAAACGGGCGAGTGTTTCTTTTGTGTTAGGCCTCAAATAATCGGCCTCTAGCGTTGTAGCTATGGTAATTCGTTAGTTTATAGTTTATAGAGTTGTTTTGAATACAAACTTAGTTGGAATTATCGAGGAGGCCATAGTTTGTTAGCTATTTTTTTTAGCTTATATTTATGAAAGGAGAAATCACACCCAAGTGTAAGTTCTAGTTTTAGTTTGCTTATTTCTAGCTACTTTAGGCCTTTACTTCTTAGTAGATGTTCTATTTGAAAATAGCTAGACACAAAGTGTAGAAAAAAATTTTTTTTATTTAGTTGGTGCACTTGATATAAATTATACTTATTTTACAAGACTTATTTTGTAGAATAGAGATTGCAAAATGTATACTATGTAAGCTACTGACAGTTTTAGCGCGCTACGCGCTCTGTAACTGTAATAACAGAGCAGGAAAGAGCTTGTCACGAATTCGTGACAGCCATATTCTCTTGACGCACCCGGTGTGTCACAGATTCGTAACCATCGTACGCGCGCGTTAAGTTACGGCGGTCACGAATTCGTGACGATCGTACGCAAAGGGTTAAAGTATATGGAGATCTAAAAGGCATCAGGGATGTTGTTCATGAAACTCACCCGCCTAGTTTGGTGTATGCAATGCAGCAGATTTTATATGTTGAAGTATAGGAGGCTGCAATGTATTGCTTTTATGTGACTACTATTTCCTGGAGGATAAAAACAAACAAACAAAATCATGTGGGTTGTTATGATGATAATAGTTATGTGTATGTTTGGCTTATGATTGCTGGTGGGTGTGGCTGCGTGTAGGACTGGTGCCCTGCGAGCTCGTCTGGTACGTCTAGTGCAGTCTGCCAAGGTGGAAGTTATGGAAGGTGTAGTCAAGACTCTCAAGGACTCGTTTGGATTTATAGAAAGAGCCGACATAGTCAAGGATGTAAGGAAGTGTGTGTGTGTGTGTGTGTGTGTGTGTGTGTGTGTGTGCATATGCTATAGCAGACAACACCTAAACTTAGAACATATGCAGTACATATTTATTGCATGCTAACTTACCAGTTATGGAAGAGATTACATGATTCATTTATTATGAGATCTCTTGCTGTATGTGTGTGCAAGGAAATAAGGTGGGAGGTGGCAACTGCTTAATGACGAGTGCTAATACTATTATGTTTCTTTGTTGTTATTTTGTTTGTTTTTGTGTTATTTGACCTTACATCTCATGGGCAGTGCTAGCTGCCTTCGTCTGTGGCCAGCTTTTGTTATTTGTCGTTTCCTTTGTTGTTGCTGTTGTTGTTGTTGGCATCCAGCAATATTAATTCAGCACCAATAGTATGCCATGAAGATTAAGTTACAGAAAGCACATTCATATAGTCTAGTAAATTTTTATGGTCATGGCAACCACTATGAATTACGTACAACAAATTATGGACATGTAACATTGGGGCAAGCTGTTAGATGTTGACGCAGTTCTTATTTTTTACTACTTTGACTAGATACGTATCTATAGTTTTTGAGAATAATATGTTGTTGTTTTTTTAAAGCTACATATATGGAATTGAGTACTGGTAGCTCCTACCATTCATTTCAGATTTAGATGTCCTGATAACCACTTGACTCTGCACTTTGTATTGGTGAAGGCTGTACTGTACATAAACTTTCATTTAACTGTTTGTTTGTTTGTTTGTGTGTGTGTGCAGATTTTCTTCCATTACAGTGAACTGAGCAAGAATGCAGAATCTGAGTTAGAGATTGGCTCCTCCGTAGAATTTATAATACAGAACAGGCAGGTGGGTGTCCTGATCAGGTGTGTGGGTGTGGCTATTGGTCTCTGGAGGATGTAAATAGAGAGTAGTTTGGTAGAAGCAAGCAACATGTATCAAACAATTTTATGTACATGTCTAAATTGGGTTGTTTGTTTGATGTTGTTGTTGTTTACACAGGGCAAGGAGGTTGCCACCCAGATCAACGTCCTTCCTCCTGGGACAGTGCAATTTGACGAAGTGGCCTCAGAGAAGCTGCAGGGAGCTGTGAAGAGTCCCGTCATACGATCTTTCACTCATGGGCGTGGCAAGGAGGTGGAGCCTACACCTGGTGTGATTGTTTCTCAACTAGACAGGGACAGGTGTGCACATGCTTAAAAATTGGAAAGTGTTTCATTGGTTGGTTTTACTCCATCTACAAGGTTTCCAACTTAAAGAGTAGACTAACATACAAAACACAATGGGCCCAAAATACACGCCTGTACATTTATACATTTTTGGTGTGTTCATTGCTACCTGTGGAACCCATTAGGCACACAGTGATCCAATGTAGTTTGGAATCCCTTTACCATATTGCTACATGCATAAAGTTGGCTCTATAACTGCTTTTCTGTAGTCAAATTGTTTTGGCAGTTTTCAATATGTTGGCAACTGGGTAATATTTCATTGTGCTATTATAGAAAGCACTATAAAATCCTTCATTTTTACACTCTACTTTTCTTCTTTACCTTTCAGTGTTTTGACTCTGCCCTACACGGACAAGGACCAGATGGGAGACTTCACCATGCTGCCTGGAGACGTCGTTGTCTTCAATGTGGCTACTGACAGTAGGAATGGAGACCGGAGAGCCACTAACGTTCTCTTACACAAACTCATCGAGGACCAGAGAAACAAGTCCAGCAGAGAGCAGGTAAGTACCTAGCTCAGGTCCAGGATGTGTCCCATGATGTGCTCTATTTCTAGATGCTGTGTTGCGTGTGTGTGTGTGTGTGTGTTAGGGTGTGGTCGCGGCTCTGAGGGATGGGTTCGGATTTATCCGTTGTGCTCAAAGAGATATGAGAATGTTCTTTCATTTCAAGGAACTCATTGATCTGGTGAGGCTTTTATATGTATGGATGTGTGTGTGTGTTACTGGGTGGGTTTGGCTAGATATGTGGAGATGTCGTGTGGTGTTGCGGAGATGTATAGTGTATATGACTGGAGATGTAATCAGCAGGAACATAGTTAGATACTATATTTCCTCGGTTACTTTGTGTCCTCGATTAAACTGCACACCCAGATTGACTATTTGCTGGGGTACTATGTTTAGAAAGCTCATGCCTCATTTTCTCCCCTTGATCCAAAGTCAATGAGAAGGAAAAAGTTAAACAATTTGCCTTATTGGTATGGTTACCTGGTGTAATCTTCTAAACTACACACTGGCAGTCTGAGCTGATGTGAGCCTGAGGTCATGTGTGCGCGCGCATCACAGGAGTCTACCCAGCTCAAATCACATCCAATGAAATGGATGGAGTATTTCTAACTATTCCTCAATTGGGTGGTTTGAAATGGGAAGGTGGTGGGACTGAAAACTGTGGCTATCAGTGTCTGCTAGCTGTCAGGATTAAGACACTTGTGTCCATGTGCAGCTGCTTCTTCACATGTGCCCCTTTGCACATGGCTAAAAGGGCATGGTACAAACCAGCTAGACAATAACTTAAAGTTCCAAACTAGTGAAGGAAATTTAATGCACCATTGAATAGTTCCTGTGTTGGATCAGTGTTCAGAAATATAGGGGGAAATTTTCTTTCAATTTAGGAGAGTTGTAAATTATTTCTGTTTGTGAATGTTCATATGCTCTATATTGTACATCTGCAGGATCACAAACTGTCCCAGTACGATGAGGTGGAGTTCACAGTTCAAAATGTAAGCATGCAGGTTGTGTAGGTATGGTTGTTTGAGTGCAGGCAGTGTGTATGTGTGTGTGTGTGTGTGTGTGCTTGCTATATCTTTTTATACATATTGGTCGGAGAACTATGGTAAGATAGTTCCGGTTTAAAAGTTTCTTCAAAAATTTTTTTTTCTGTTTCCTATAAAGCTTTAATAGCATTCATCATGATCACAAATTATGTAATAGTTAAGCCATGCATTTAAATGTCCCAATCCTGAGGGCAATTATCTAGCGATAATTCTGAAAGTTGCCATGGTTTACCTATCTGAATTATCGCTGATAACCGTACCAGTACAAGAACGTGCAAAGGGGGGAATTACAACGCTAGTGTGAAATCTTAATCCATGGTTGTTACTGGAAATATTGTTAAATAACCTCTATGTGTAACCCAATGAATTTCGTTTTACTCAGCTTTCCCTCACCGTTATGTACTATACCCTATACCGTACATGTGTGTATTTGTACAGGACTACACCAATGAGAGGCTGCATGCTGTCAGGATAAAGGTCCTGCCACAGGGCTCCGTTCAGTTTGAAGTAAGTTCATTTTTTCTTGTGGTAGTGTACGTAGTTAGTTGGAGTAAATTGAATTATTTATAGTGTGTTCTTTGTCTACTATCAATAGTGTATTCTGATTGTTATGATTGTCTCTTTGAAATATTTTATAAAGAATGCTGGGCATGTGATAGCTCTTAGTCTCGTGCTCATCCTGTCTGTCAGTGCCAACATTGGAACCCAGAATGAATTAGAGTCTGTGCTTATACTCAGCCAAAAAATCTAAATTCTACTTTTTCAATGTTAAGTGTAATTTTGCTCTACTTGTAACACCCCTTATTAAATCATGCTGTTGTTGTAGTTTGGCAATAAAATTGTTATTGCTATTATAGCTTAAGTTTTGTTCAATAAAAGGTGTAAGAGGAACCAGCAAAGACTATTAGTTTGAACATCAAGTACATGTATTGGTAATGATAGCTGGACACATGCACACATACGCTGCAGTCTAAGAATCATGGAGAGCTTTTTTTTTTCTTTTTTTTTCCCTTCAGCCAGTGTATTCATATTTTGGACAAGAAAAAACCCATTCAACTGTTATATATGTACATGTGTTTGCTGGCATCTGTATGGCCATGTCATGTGTGTTGTCTTGAACCAGGTGGTTACCAAGGAGACTTTCCAAGGGACTGTGGAAGAGGAACTGTCGGTGGAATGTGGCAGGAACAGACCTAATGTCCTCAAGTTACAAAGGTGAGATTCAAGAAGTGTGTGTGGTTAGTGTTGTGAAGGGGACCGTGTGGGTATTGTACCCCTTACTGCATATATATGGTATTGTTAGTGATGCCCCTCGAGGTACCATCAGATTCCTGTCTGAGGGCGGCCAGGTCGAAGTGGTGAAATTCTATTGGTCGCCAGAACTATTGCAGTTTGGGGATCAGGTTCAGTTCAAGATTGCCACCAGATCCTATGATAACCTGGTGTATGCCGTGGACATCGTTGTGGAGCAGACAGCCAAGGAGATACGATTCAGAGTGAGGCCAGGGGTGTGGTTGTGAAAATGTTAATTAAACAGTATGAAAATGTGCAACTAATGATAAGTACGAACAGTTGTTTGTGTAGTCTATGCCAGTTGTTGTTGTTGTTTTGTTGTTGTTGTTGCTGTTGTTGTTGTTGTTGCTGTATGGTGGTGGATGGATTTGAGTGGGAGAAAGTAGCCAGTACTATTGTGGTGAATGAAGTTATCATAATCATATCTTCTCTGGTTCAGATATGGTTGAAGCAAGCTCTAGTATATGCACTTTTAAACGTAGCGGTCACATTTATAATTCAATGCTATTCTCCGTGCATGAAATTTGTGGCCTCGCTTACCACATTCTGAACTCCTTCTGAATCCCTAGTATGCCCTTTGACCTTTACCTCCTATTCAATTTCAAAAAAAAGTAGTTGCACAAAGAGAACCCTCCAAAATTGCTCACTATTCTTTCAAATCAATCCACACCACGTTTAAAACAAGTGCCCCAACTTACAAACAGTTATATATAATCATTTTTACGAGTGATATAATTGAGTAATCAAGTCTAACTCCTATCAATGTCATGTGTGTGTGTGCCAGAGTGTGTACTTCTTGATTGAAGATGACCCATCAGGATATACTCTGGTGGTACTACACTGTATCCTGTGCAGTTGACTTTAGCTCTGCTACGGCAAACAATACGCTTCTTCTTTCTCTTTTTATAGCCCGCCATTTTTGTTTTGAGTTTGTTTTGTTGTTGTTTTCCCCTTCTGTTATGTTAATGTGACTTAATTTCTCACCTACGTATGTGACGATATTTCTCAGTTTTGTAGTTCGCTAAGTTACTGTAATACATTCTAAAATGATCTCCAAAGTTGGTGACAAAAACTGGCAGCCATCATTTTCCACTTGTTGAGAAATATGTCCCCGGCTACGCCCTTTTATACGTGACTTCATTTGAACTGATGACTGTGCTAATTGTTGTGTGTGTTTAATTCACCACTCAGATATTTTAAATTTCTATTGTTTACATAATTATATATGTTGTATTTATAAATTATTTGTAATTTTTTCTCAGGGGTTCATAGCCACTCTTAAGGATAGCTTTGGTTTCATTGAGTCAGAGGAGCATGACTGTGAACTCTTCTTCCCATTTAGGTGAGTCTCAATACATATACATGTATGTACAGGGTCTATCTAGTGGGTGGAGCTTCTTCCCTAAACTTCCTGCTTCCCCTCAAAAATCCTTCCCCCTCCAACCCGCAGTGCTGTATACCTTTCGGCTGAGCCAAAAATGACAGCACTCTCAAAACTATTTCATGCTAATTTCTGATAAATAACATTTTTTGCCTTGTAACTGCCCATTGTGATTGGGGCAGTAATGCACGAACGTCATGTTAAAAGTGGTAAAGGGTCATAAAATGTCCTTTTGGTCTAGAAAGGTGGTATAGGTGGTAAAGGGTGTCTAGTAAATTGTTTTGTAGTCCCTGTACAATGTATAACACTGGAAACTGAAAACTGGTTATATGCATAAAGTGTCTGGTTTTGTTGCAAGACTGAAACTGAAGAATTCAACACTTCAAACAATTGACTGCATACTCTTCTTTGTGTGTGTGTGTGTGTGTGTGTGAGCTATGTAGCGTGTATGTGTGTGTGTGTGAGAGCTATGTAGTGGTTGTGTCTTTGGCTCAGAGCCTGTAGTCAAGCCTCATTCTGGCAGACTTTTCTTTCCGTCTGGTTTTTCTTGCTTTGCCTCTCGCAGTTCACCCAGCTGTTGTGTTTGTTACCTGGCATTTGCTTGGGGTTCAGATTCAAGGCCTTTTCTCAATGGTCAGGTGGGACTTCGGGTGCTTACACCACTTGCTGTGAGGAATGGCCTGTTTTCCACTTCAGGAGCTTTGCTTGGATGGCTCATAGTGCCTGCTTAATGCACAGGCACCCTGGCTCTGCTGTGTGTGTGTGTGTGTGTGATGTATGTGCTTGTCAGTAGCTAACAGTGGGGGAGATAGCATGAACTCGGCTGATGTGTATAGTGAATAATTGAGTGGTAATGGAGAAGCATTAGGATTCCATATATTGTTCTTGAGTCATGGTTTTCTTGATGCTGCTGTGCGATACAATACCATTTCTGTTAATACTTTGTTAACATAATTACTCCCACCTTAGAGAAGTGCACACGTATGCAATGATGCCTATCATTAAGCTGGACGTTTGAGATGTCAGTGCTGATGATACATCTATCTGGTCATGTTTGGAGAGACATAACATGCATACTTGTAGTACATGTATAAATTATCTTACCCTTCCAAGTTCTATGTGTATTTACTCTAAATTCTTATAGAGGTGTCATTCTTACTGTAGTGAAGGTAATGGTTAGTGTCTGTCCCACGTGGCTCTGACTGTTAGTCTCATTTGACCACGCCCTTTTACAGCTACCTTCCTCTGGTGTATATTAGTCCAGCAGATAAGAAAAATTATTGTGACAGAGTGGACCAAAGCATGAAACTTGGTATGCAGGTTCGGTTTGGCATATATAACAGTATCAGAAGGGGTGCCAAAAAAAATTGTGTAATTAAAACAAATTTTTTAAAGTGTGAAATTTTGATTAACAGTTAATTATGTAAAAGAGCTCAATATAAATTGTTTATTATTGGCGAGCGAGCGTAGCGAGCGAGACACTTACAGGGGTAACACAATCGAAAATCGGGGATGTCAGTTTATTTATTTATTTGTATATATGTATGGACGTACGTAAGGCATTTTTGTACTTTGACCCTCGCGTTTTTGTGTTAGTTTGGTTGTCGACCCCGTCCCAAATTGCACTAAACAGAATCCTCTGGTTTATCGATCAGTACCCGTATCACCCTAGAAATTAATTGTTTACCGTTTTGAATTCTTTTGCCGGTACAGTTAAAACTTGACAACTTAAGGGACTTCCATTTCTATTCGAGTTAGTGGCGGTGGTAAGTCAATGCGCTCTTTGTCATGGTTATAAGCCGTGCGCACAGTATTTACTTGAAAATACATTGTCCACTAGACTACTGCGAAGGTAAGTCTGTGTAGGTGCATGTCCAGTTGTGTCAAAGCATTGTGTGTTACAACCACTACTTAGCTAAAGAATATCACAAAGAAAACTTTTAAATAACGTGTATAGTTTTGTTGTTGTTGTTTTCCTTCCAAGCAGTTGCAGAGAGTTGTTACTATGGCACTGAAATCCCTTTACCCTGTATGCTAAATAAAAAACTGGACCTTATTTTCAGTAGCTTCAGTGTTAGAAGTCAATAACAATAGTGTAGTTTATGGCTCGCTCGCCATTTGTGCTCAAGCACACCACTAGTAATGTATTGTGGTTTAATACTTTAATGTTAATGATTAGGAGTCACCTGATATTACAGGCAGCTAGACTATTTAATAGAACTAGCTACCCTGATAGCTAGCCAGGTGTAGCAAGTTTCAGAGAATTTATTTCAGTAGAATAAAACCATAATATTTCGGCTTGTGGAGCCTTCTCTGAATGAGGGTGACTGAACAAGGAACTTTGTATAAACAGATGACAGAACATGAGATCATTGTGTGGTGGGGCACAGTTCCTGGGAATGTTAGTTGGTGTTGGACAATTTCTGTGACATGTGAGTTGTACTTGGGAGGTGTGAAGGTGTAGTCATAATTTAATTAGTGGCCCTTCCAGAATGACTTCAATTATGACGACACCTTCACACCTCCCAAGTACAACTCACATGTCACAATTGCCACTAATTCAATTATGACTACACCTTCACACCTCCCAAGTACAACTCACATGTCACAGAAATTGTCCAACACCAACTAACATTCTCCTCAGGGGCTGTGCCCCACCACACAATGATCTCATGTTCTGTACCATCTGTTTATAGTCACCCTCATTCAGTTCAGTAACCACTAGAAGGCTCCACAAGCCGAAATATTATGGTTTTATTCTACTGAAATAAATTCTCTGAAACTTGCTACACCTGGCTAGCTATCAGGGTAGCTAGTTCTATTAAATAGTCTAGCTGCCTGTAATATCGCCGTTTTTTATTTTCGCTAAAATAATTGTATTGGGCGCGCAAATAAAAAAATTTGCGGGAATCGCCGATTATATTGACCAAAGTTTCTTGTAAGACATGTTTTTGTAAAGGAATGTATATCTGGATGGCACCCCTTCTAATATTGCTGTACATACCTTCAACAAACACTGTGCTAAGTTTCATGCTTTGGTCCACTCTGTCACAATATTGCATCAAAAGTACAATTTCCCACTGGACTATATACCCCAGATTAGAACAGCTGCTAAAATGTAGGCTGGGGGCGTGGGTAGCCCCTACAACCAACTTTACCTGTGAGTTACCCTTCCCCCAGTACTAACTACAGTAGTGAAGATATCTAGTGTGGAATAAACCACTTATTACACTTGTCAGAGTGATATGGCAAGATATTTCACTCTCAGGCTTTATCCCAAAATAAATTAGCCTGCTCATGAAATATTTCGCCATATCACGCTCTGACTCATGTAATAAGTACTATATATTATATATATATTATAGATATATACATACATATAATATGTGTGTTGGGGAGGAGGGGTGAGTCACGCAGATGAATAAAGGCATAATTTTGACCACACTTGCAGTATTTTTGAGCCCACAATTAGGCACTGTGTGTGTGTGTTAGCTCTTGCTCAGAGTCCTGTGACCCTCGTAATCTGGAGCTGATGGATGAGGTAGAGTATTGCATTGTGAGAAGGAACAACAAACTGGCTGCTGATGACATCACCAAACTAACCAGAGGCACCATACCCAGTGAGGTAGGTGGTGCAACCTGGTGCAAACATTGTCACGTGTCCAACCAGAAATACTAATACATGTAGTACCTTTATTGTTAGGTGTGTGTGTGTACATGTGTTTGTTTGTTTTAAGTGGATGGGTGATATAAGCTTCAATGTTATATATCTGTGTACATGTGTGTGTGTGTGTGTGTGTGTGTGTAGGATATCAAGGTGGGGTCCTATGAAGGTGTGGTCACCAAGCCTATGAAGAGTACAGACAGTGCAGTAAGAGAGTACAGTGATAAACTGGTGGTATGTGGCTAGCTAAATATATTTAATGAACTTAATCCCAAATTCATTCTTGTTTATATTCAGTAAACATTACCAATTAAGCCAGGAGTTCTCTCTCTCTCTCTCTCTCTTGCCTTTAGACTAAAACAGTCGGTGAGCCAAGTAAATTGTGGTAGCATTGGGCAATTGAAAGGAATTGAGCGAGATGAATAAACTTAATCCTTTGTCCAACATGCTTCTTTAAGGGTGGCCGCACATAGCAACGCGCACCGCCTGTAGAGCCGGACATTAATTTATTCCCACCAATACCCCACCATTCGATAATACGCGAGCAGAAACAATCGCGCAGTAGTAGCAGAAGTATACTTTGCACATTTGTGGTGTTGTTGTCTCATATTCGTTTACAGCAACTCTCCATACGTTGTCTGAGCTCACGCGGCACGGTGCACCAGGCTGCTTCTCCTCCTGTAGCCGTTCTCTGGGCTCTGCGCACCTGAACTCAAGCGGATGGATCCACCAGGCTCGATTTCTGCGGAGCGAAGACTTCCCAAGCTGCGCAGATCTAATACCTTCACATCTGGCTATCTCCAAGAAACTGCTCTCTCTTCTGACTCTCTTGTTATTGTTGTATTGATGTTTGTTTACTCTTGATATAGGCGGGCTCTTTTTAGAACCAATACATACTAATTGGAAAAAAAAATTGCTCGTGTACTCGTAGTACGAGACATGGGGGTGGGGCTATTTCTTAAGAACTGCGAGTGGAATTAAGGTTCTAAATTTTGTATCAGTTTCTTTGAATCTAATAATGAGAACGACAAAAAAAAAGTACACACGGGTAAACCTAAAAAATATGAACTGCACCACAACGAGAATTTTTCAATATCTTATAAATAGAAAAAATTGCGAATAAATCATTGAAATGGAGAAGAACTCGTTGTCTTGTAGTAGAGTATCGGCTCGGCTAGTAGTGCACCAAATTGCGGGGCTGCAACTTACCGAACCGCTCCAAAAAAGTGCTACAAAGTTTTATAACCAGGCCCCGATATTTCCTCCAGATTCGCTCTAAAATTAGTAAGCGGCGCCTTCAGCAGGTCTTTGTCCTTGTGTTGTAGTGGAGAAGCCCCTGGAAGTATACAATAGTAGTAATTGTGCATAGCAACCATCAACAAAAAATTGCGTAGGCGGTGTGCGGCCACCCTTAAAGCAATAGCTTTCACAACTATGAGTTACATTTCTTCTAGTTATCATCTCCCAACATTTAGACTGAGTTCAATGAAAAGGTGGAAAAAAAATAGAGCGGTCGCACACACACACACACACAACAGCAACTTTGTGCACCAATTTCTGCATAGTAGGATAGATGGCTAGTAAATCATTTCTTCTGTCTCTGTAGATGGACTATGAAGGTTTGATCCAAGTTATCCCGTCAGGCTCCTCCTCATCTGCTTCCACACCTTTAACCACACCCACTTCTATGTCCCTGGACTCCAGCATGTCTACTGCTGACAGCTCCATGTCCACAACGTCAGCTACATCCACCACTTCCTCTTCCCCCGATTTTTCCCCCTCACCTCCAGCAGAACTTCCTTTTAGTGCTACCAGTTTGGTAGATCATCACCTCACTCTGCAGCAAGGAGATCCAGTAAGAATTTGGTGTTTATTTTGTTGTTGATGGTACTAGAACGAGGAATAGGAGACAATGGGATATAGTGGCATATTTTAGATAAATTGTATGAAATTTGTGACTGTATTGTATTCAAATTTGTTCTTGTGTATGCAATACTGCTGGCTTTGTTGCTGTGGGTCTCCACCCATTTATATGGGTGTGTCTTATTCCCTAATTAATCTGTACAGATGAACTTGTGCATTTATGATAGCATCTGAAGTGGGGGGGTGTGACTTTTCTTCTCCCAATTTGAAAGGGAGGGGGGGGGGGGGGGGGGGGGGGGGGTTCACTGGAGAGTGAAAGTACCACCGTCTGGTGACTGACAAATCAAACCAAGGCTAGCTTTTAAACTATTCAACCACAACAAAGGGTTTTTCAGAGTATTTAATTTTTTGGTGGAATTATTGAAACATCCTCCCTATTATTCTTTTCCATTCTGTCCTTGATTACTTCTTTTCTCTTTTCTTACTTCTGCTTTTTTCTGTTTTCCTTTCTTCTTTTCCTTCTCTGTTTCTCTATTCACCTCTCTTCTTCTTCCTTCTGGATTACCCCGTTCTTTACTTCTCTTCCCCCTTCTTTTCCTGTTCTTCTATCCTTCCCTTATCTTGGGCCTTCGTCTTTCTGTTCAGTGGCTCTTGTGCTCTTTTCTTGTCTCTTTCTCTGCTTTATTCTGTCCTCTTCTTGTATTTTTATTTCGCATTCTATTTTTTATTCTTGCTTATTCTGCCTATAATTCTCTTTTTTTATTTATTCTCTTTTACCATCTGTCTTCTATTTCTGTGCTACTTTGCTTCTTATTTCGCTTCCCTCCCCCCCGCGGTTGTGTCTTTTTCTTCCTTCCCCCGCCGCGCCTTTACCCTCCCCCCCTACCTCTCCTGTTCTCCTACTCTTTCCTCTTTTTCCTTCCCGCCCTTTTTTTCCCTTTCCCCCCCTCAACCACAAGTGCTGTTGTGCTTATGAAGGTGAACATCTAAGAATTGCAATCATAGAAGTTGTCCTACTTAGTTTTGAGACAAGTGTTGGCATAGAGCTTCCGGGAGTTGTAGAGTCATTCATCTCTTTTGACTAAACTGAAACGTTAAGGCTGCGCTAGGCATCATACTGAGGTGTAAGAGCAGCACTCTATATCATAACACCTCTACAATTTATATTATACAATGAAGGTTTGAATTTAAGTCCGTGGTGCAAATCTATGCCTGGCTAGCTTGAATTTGACTTTTTAAGTAATATTCACTATCGTTTTACTTTTACCTTGCTAACTTTCATTACTATGCAAGCTTGTGAAGCAGGACACCATCAGGAGTGTACAAATTCAAGCCAATGGTTGGTATGCGCTGGGAAAGATCTTCAGACCTTCAACCTGATTTGCTTTTGCTTTTCTAATTTCACACGTCAAATTCCAACATATCAGAGCAGCAAAATTATCTCATTTGTAGATAGTAGCTCTCTATTGATAAATAACGTGTTACATGTAGAAATGTAATGTTAATTGATTTGAAATTTCAGTTTTTACAAATTCGCATGCATTGTAGCTGGACGAGCTCACCACTTATGCTACAGTGTACCACTAGTGATACGGTACGTAGCTTTATGTCTACTGTCCACTGCTCAGCACAACCAGCAGCTAGAAATGTATTGATCAGGCCAACAAAAAGTGTGTGTGCTAAGCTGTAGAAAGTGTTAATTAACCCAACCTATAGTAGTATCTTCTAGTGCTGTAATATGGACTAGAATTATGGGATGTCATGCGTTGTTTTTAGGTACAGTTCCAGATAGGTGTGAATATCCACGGCCAGGAGAGAGCAGTCAACATCACCACACACAAGCAGTTCAGCAGAGGGACTGTGGAGAGCATCAAGGGCCAGGTGAGACCTTACTGGTTTCTCTGTCTGGGTGGGTAGCTACACCTACCTCTGCTATGTATCAGGCAGTCTCACCTATTGGATGGAGGATGTTTGATTATCTCAAGGTGGCTGGTTGAACCTCCCTGGGTCAGACTGGCTATAGAACCACATCACTAGTAGTGTATTCAGTTGGGACTACACTGGAAGTCTTAGCTTGTTTATGGGCTTCTCAAATGATGTGTTGGTTTTTGTTTTGTTTGTTTTTTCATTTGTTTGTTTGGTTTTCGGTTGTTGTTTTTTTGTTGTTGTTTTTGTTTTACTTGTATTGCAATAATGGAGTAATTCTTGTCATGTTATAGTACATAAGAGATAGATAGGATCACTATTTTGGATATGTCGTCCATTTAGTATACATCAACCTTTTAGTTGCAATTTTATTTTGTGTGTTTGCAGTATGGGTTTATCAGCATCCACAGCCCCCTACAGGCGGGCAGTGACAGTGTCAACGGTAATGGAGACAGTGTGTTTTTTCACATGAAAGGCATGTCCAGTGGTTGTGACTTCTCTGCTCTGCATGTGGGGGATGAAGTCGAGTTCCTGCTGGTCACCAATACCAAGGCTAAAAAGAACAGTGCAATTCATGTCAAGAAACTGAGGTATGTCATGTCACATGTGAGAAGTGGGGCAGGAGTTTTATCTGTATGTTGTGTGTGTGTGTGTGTGTGTATATATACAGTGCGAATGTTAGGCCTGAACGTCTGATAAGAAAGCTCAAGTCTGGCAGTCTGCAGGCCACAGTGTGAGTTCTGTGTGTATGTGTGTGTGTGTGTGTGTGTATTAATGCAAGCAGAGAGAGAGACAGCTATATATTTACAGTGGCAAAATTGATTTGAGTTGTTATCTCATGATGTTGGCCATTTCCTGTCTGAAGCCACATACACTCAAACTGCAGTGCGACCAGCTTAGAGAGTAGAAAATGTATGTTAGAAATTCTGCGTAGTACTATCACACTGAGCTTAGGTATACCTTTTTACCTTGATAGATCTCTATCCTCAAAGAACATCAAACACTTACATAATATATTGAAAAGAATGAAGCAAAATGTTTCAATCCCAGAGATCTTCATCAGTTGGAAACTATGAATAGAATTGAAACTGAAAGCTCAGTCACAATGGCTGGTTCAAGCATTACTAACATTAATTTTCATTGTTTCCAGTTGATTGAGATCCTCTGGAATCTATGTAAACGTTTTGGTTTATTACTTTCAATATACATGTACTGTGTAACTGTTCAATAATAAATGTCTCTCTTTTAAATACAGAAGACAAGAGTCTAACTATATAAGTATGAGAACCACACTATTCTATTTACTTTCCATACATTGGCCGCAAATTTTTATGTCAGAATTTTCCCTTGCACTTGCCATAAATCGACCCAAAAATTAGCCCCACCCTAAATGCAATGGCTAATTTCTAACACACTGCAGACAAACAGAGTCCATGAGATTCAACAACTCCTGCTCATAACCTTGCCTCCGCACATCACCCTAGCCTCTGACCCCAAACTTTTCAGAACTGCCATCTCCCCGTGATTTAAGTGCATGTGTAGCAGCTGCTTTCAGGTGCACATGCTTGAATGTTTGTGATGTCATAATATGACATCACAAACATTCAAGCATCTCCCAATTATTATATATTATATATAATATATAATAATTGGGAGATGGGATTTTGAAATCGTCATTGATTAAAGCTTAATGTTGCATAAGAATGGTTATCATTCACTTAACTGTCAATGTATGACTTTAATGTACATGTAACAATTTGGATCAATTTTGTAAAAATTGAAAGCTGTACAACCTTAGGTGCACTGAAACTTGTGTAGTATATATTAATTAATAGACACTCGGTTTAGGTGTACTCTTTCTGCTTACATAAACAGATCAAGAATTTCGTTCACACAGTCATAACCGCAGGCGTAACCTCAAAACCACATATATTTTAACTAACTCTGTTTTATGAACATTAATAAACATGTGTGTGGGGGGAAGATGGGGAGGCTGGCGATCCTTGGATCAGTCCAGTTACTCCACCTATGGTAATCGCTGCCACCAGAGTACCTCTAGCTGCTATGCTAAAGTCCAACCCATTGTTCCCAGTATCAGGTGACCCTTTCTTGTTCAGACTCTCCCTCCCACCTGGCAATAATCCTGTATGAAACCCATCATTTCCAAAAGCAAGCATGAGTATAAGAATTATTATGGTGCCTTTTTTGTTTTAGTAAATTGTTGCACAAAAGCAAAGAGAGAACTAATTTATCAGATCATTGTTTTGAACAATGTACCTGCTATAAGGATTTTAGGCGAAAGACATTATCACGCCATTTTGAGTAGGGTAACAGGACTACTCTGAAAGCAGTATCACAATATTATTATGAAAGGCAAATTCAGTTTAGATCATGCTAGCAGATTGCTTCAGTGTTCAAGACGAGGTATTCGCCAGAGCGAGTAAATGCACAGTATATAGTTCTTCGGTAGTTTAAGGCTTAATTCCTGTTGGTTTTGAGGAAAAGTACAGTTCTTTGAAGAGACTGCAGTATGAGTATGTAAGGGTTCACTATCCTGTCCGTCTTTGTACATCTATACACACTACGCATGCACATACACACACACACCAGTTCATAGTTTACTAACTGATGAGGCTATCCAGCACTTCTATTTGTATTCAAGTTATATTTGTCAATGTAAAGAAACAAAGAATTCTTTATCATTAGTCCCTGTTTATTTTACCACCACAATAGGATATGCTCTTGTATATAGTTAACCATAGGTTCAGGAATTATCCCTAACTGTCTTGATCCTGAGGGAGAAGCCCAAGTGAGAGGGGGATTATAAAGATGTGAAGGTCTTGGAAGTCGTGGGTTGTCGTAGCTCAGTGACTAGAGCACTGGTGGCTAAAGCCAGGAGTCCTGGATTCAATTCCACGGCGACAACTGAGATTTTTTCACATTTTTCCTTTGCTTCTCTCCAGACCCCTTTAACATTTTCAATCTATTTTATACCATATTTACCATTATTTTGAACAGTGTAAATAATAAGAGAATATATAGTTGTTTTGAGGGGGAAAGTATGTCCCACTAGTGCAGCGAGGGTCACTCCTAAGGAAGACAACAAGAAGTGCATTTCGTTCCCTTTCATTCACCTTCAAACAAAAACTGTGGTATTGAGTGAGGTTCACAAGACAAGACTTGTACTCCAATAAATACTTCCCCATGTCAGTCTTCTTTAGATGGGGATGGAGTAACCATTTGCAGAGAAAACTTTGTACAAGTAAAGAGGAAATAGTTTTCCTTCGTGTAAAATAAACATGATATGTCACTTATATTTTGTACATCTCACTCTATTATTGTCAACAAAAAAAAGCATTTTGCATACAATTTAAACACTCTTGTTACAAAAAATATATATATTCACTGGCCGCAGGTGATTGGAGGGAAATAATACAGGGGAATAGCATTTTTACTCCATGGTTTTATCACTCAACTTTAGTTCTTGGCCGAGTACTTAATGTGTACATATACAATAATTGCAGCATTATTTGTCCCATTATTTTTGACTTCCTGTTCAAGTCCTCCCAGGAGTCACTCGCTAAGGTTTACTCTGAAAGACCCTTGAGGAAAACTTCAGTCTGAAGTTAGAATGCTGGGTTAAATATTTGAACAAATATTATATTAAAGCAGAGAAATGCTTCTGTAATACATTGATGTGGTAGGAAGCTAGGATAAATAACTATGTCATACTTTACTGTAAGATCCATTTTCTCTGTCACTGAGCCCTCTCGTGCACATCCTAGTGTTGTTAATATCCAATAGTTTGAATAGTTGTGTGGTACTAATGTTAAGTGTAGCTATACGAAGCACGTGTTGGGATTCACGACAGTATCATACCAAAGCAGTAGTAATTACTACTACAAACAAACAAGAGAACTGTTACATTGTTTCACCCTGGATGGTTTCGGTTGGGTGAATAAGTACGTCTCTGTTAGAATGTTCAATTTTTTTTTTACTTCTGTAATACTGTCTGTTATGGATATTGGAGCAATCGACCTCAAAGGATAGCTGTGTACATTGACTAATTGCTGCTCTGCCCCCCCCCCCCCCCCCCCCCTCCCTCTACGCTAAGCCTGTCTGTTCACTGCATGCCACATGCCAAGTGTGTGTCAACTAACTCAACTCTTCTGTCAACTCTGCAATTATCTGTAACATTCTGTTCCTTTTTTGTATTGTAGTATATGGTGCATGTTAAAGGTTAGTTGCTGTCCAGTTACCGACAAAATACTTAATGTCAGGCACACTGTGTGTGTGTGTGTGTGTGTGTGTGCAGTGCTTGCTGACTTCACTATGCACTATGCCATATAAGATAATTTGGAGTATTCATGAACTAATCCTACCATATTCATGACTTTGATGTCAAGCCTCAGGCAGTTAGTGAAACCGATTGCCTAGTTTAAATAGTCAACCCAACATGTAACTACTAGATTGGGCAAATAGCGCTATCATGCCCCCCCCCCCCCCCCCCAAACATACCCCCTTCTATGTTTATGCTTCTTTCTTTATTTGTTTTGTAGTCAAGTAGTTCGACAGCCTAAGGGTCCGGATGGCTCCAGGGGTTTTGCGGCCAGAACTCCAGCAGCAGACAGTCAAATGAGTTCCCCTCCCTCCCTTATGTCGCTATCTTCTCAAAACTCCTCCCCCTTGGCATCAAGCAGTCCGAACATGGATAAGAACATGGATAAGACAGCTGCTGCGGAGGGTGTCAGCGACATCGGTGCTGCCACGGAAACCATGCTACAGTAATGACTATAGTATCACAAGAAGCTAAAGATAAAGCTACAGAGACTTGTTTACACACATTCAAAAAGAAATAAACATTAAAAGAAAAAGAGAAGAGAATAATCAAGCCAAGATGAACTTTTAAACAATAAAACAAAACAAAAAAAAAGAACCAAGCAAAAAGTTTTGACCATTTGTATTTCTGTGCATCAACTCCATTTCATACTCCATTGATTATTTTGAATCCCCCCCCCCCCCCCCCCCCCCCCCCCCCCTCCTATCATTGACCAACTTTAAAGGTTCACAATATGAATGATTAAGCGATGCATTCCTTGAAATGATGTAATGGTAGCTATACTGGCGAGAGTGTGAACTTCTCTTGAAGATATTGCAATGGAGAGTAATCTGGTGTTGTTTGTTTTTATGCACAGTGGCATGTATTAAGTTTGAGGGTCTCAAACAAAAAACAACAACAAAGATCAAAAACTAAAAACAACAAAGATCAAATAAACTAAAAACTATCCATTTGCTGAGCACTTACCGTTGCCATGCAAGTAAACTGGCATTGAGTAGAAATGTTATTACATGCAGTGCACATGTGTATCTAATTGTGCCAAGATAAGTAAGGTAGAGAGTGTCATCAACACATCGGACACCGGTAGCTTCTCTACTTCTGAGCCTAACGTGTTGAACAACCACAAGAATATGTCACTACAGGAGTGTCAGTGGATTCCAACTCAGTGACTGGCATTAATTGAGATAGAGAAACTCATCAGGCTCCACCCAAGGAACTACAATATAGACGAGAGGGAGCTCATGGAGAGAATGAGCATAAGCCAGTCTTGTGGGAAAAGATTGTGTCATGCATACATTGACAAAACCTAAACGGGTTTTTTCAATGAGGTAAAGAAATTTCCATGGCTTTGTTACCAGACATTCAAATGTTATTGACTGATTCATGTGCATTTGTACACATGCTTGGAAGTGTGACAGTGTCACACGTGAAACCTCTCCACAAACGACCTCGGAAGAGCAACCCGACTTCCACTGTCCACACGAATAATCTACCGCTATACAAAATAGCCTCTGACATCAGTCAATTCCCTGCAACGGTTAAAATACTTGCCCCAAAGCAACAACATTTGTAAAGTAGCTTCACTGTAAGCTTTTTTTAAACCAAATACTGCTGAACCTGGGGTGGCACGGACTTGGCTCATCAATCACCATTAATTATTACCATATAATAATACTTGCGGTCAGTCAAAGTGGAGTGGTTGTCATGGAGGACTTGATGAGGAGCAGTGTACATGACAGGGCAAAATTCAAAATGGCAACTTTTCCCACTTGGGTGCATTGACAGCAGACATGATAATAATTAGAACTTTGTACTCTGGAGTTGAGCATGTGGCTACAATGAGCTTCATGAATAAACAATCAGGACTCATTGAAATAGAATTCACAGTCAGTGGAAGGAAAACCAAATATGGTACAAAGCTTTTATCAAAGCTGTGGATAGGAAAGGATACTACAACTAACACACACACACACACACACACACACACACACAAAGTAAATCTCCTTGGATGCTGCAAATCTAGCACCGAAATCACAAGTTGAACTAAGTGGGCCAGGTAATGCTGACCACAACACAGGACATTTCACTGTCTGCCATATACCAGGAATGGTTTAGCTTCCTTGTCAGTTGAATAGACCTCATTGAAGTGCTGGAGTGGGTATTCTTTAAATTACCAGGTATCTGTCCTGCCCACAGGGGGAACAATCCCTATACACAAGACAATTAACAAGTTAATTATTATTAGGAGTGTAGTTTTGCCTGAACATGGGGAGAAAAATGCTCACCCAGAATCCTGACCTGTAGGTACGCTAGAGTCTTGACCAAGTATAGCAGAATATACAACTGCTGAAGTGCAGTACATCACTGCTACATAGGCTATAAGTATGAAATCCCTGTCAGTGTAATGGTGTCAAGGTAACACCTGCTGATAGTACAACAAATACATCAAACTGAGTTCTCCGATCGCTAAGCCACTAATCCGCCATATTGTGGATTATTTTTATGTGTGTGTGGGTCACAGTTACAAGCCACACTGTTTTGGCTTCCTCGTTCTAAGTGCCAGCCAAAAGTTGCACTTCCAACTATGTAACAAGTTTCAACTTACAGGGGAAAACAACAACAACAACAACATTATAAAATGGTAGCAGAGAGACTGCACACCAGGACAAAGTTAGATATAGGACAACTAAAGCAGTAAAGCTTGCTTATCTATGCCTGGCTTTCCACCACCCAAGTTTCAACTCTTCACAACTTTAAAATTTCAAATGTTAATTAATGTGACAATAAAAATCTTAATTTGATTGCGAAATCAACATAAACAAAACTTAAAACCATATGACAAAAAAGAAAAGAAAAGAAAAAAAAAAGAAAAAAGAAGGAAATTTGCCATTTTAAATATTACACCTATAAACATGACTGACTTACGTGACTTTGCTGTACCGTTCTGCGAATTGTTTCGCAAATTTGATAGCTATAGTGTTTTCTAAAGTGGGTTTGGACACACATCCTTGAATAGTGGTGTCTCTATAGTGAGCGCTAATGGCCACGTCCGCTGACACGCGAAGCACGGGCTTGTACGTACGCACACTCTCACATGCCTCGTGTACGGTAGCCCTCACCAGGCGACGTGGGTTGAAGAAAAGTTTGGTCTTGGCTCCGTGATTGAAATAGCACTCCACCTCCTGGGTACGGGAGAAGTACGCAGGCACTTCGCTGTCCTTGTAGTAGCTGGAGACCTTCGATTCGAGAGCGGCGTCGAAATAAGAGGTGGATTCAATCTCTAGTCCCAACGTGGAATTGTAATCAACAGGATCAAAGTGCGACGGAGGAGCGAAGAATCTATTGAGGAAGGAATAAGCTGCATACCGTCCTTTTTCCTCCAATGCAGCAGCCAGCTCCGCCCAACTCTTATGATTGACAGGCAGAATCATCTCGTCCAAATCCATCATCACTAAATACTCCACCTCGTACATACTCCTGTACAGGCAATCCGTAATGAGCACGAGCTGCCCGTAGTAATGTAGTGGTCGATGCAATTGGAAATTCTTCCACTCCACCAACCGTACAGTGTCAGGGTAAGAGTTCTGCAAGAAGTCAATGGCTTCCTGGCCCGACAGTTCAGGGTGGACGTACATTGTGAATAAATCTGCCCCTAAGAGCTGGCTCATTTGAATGAAGCGTGTCAAATTGGCAATGAGATGCTCCTTCAGCACAAGGGGACCGCCCAGGAAGACACCAAATTTCTTCTTTTGGACGTTTTTCTTCTTGTGCTCCAAGTTTCCCACTGGTATTTCTGCCGAGCTGGAGAGTGAGTCACAGTTGCTGACGTTGCTGATTCTCACGGATACAGGCAAGGCAGCACCAAGTCTCCGCAACCTACATATGTACAACATTGGTTTTGATTTCCTCTTGTCAACGACAGAGTCACAGTTAGACTTCATCTGAATGGCCTTTTCGCGCAGGCAACCACTCCTACCGTTGGAAAACTTGATCATGCAGTAAAGATCGGTAGGTTTGGCAGTTCTGCTGAAGTAGCCAACCACGGCCACTGCAGGTCTGAACTTGGCATCTTTTCTATCGTCGAGGTAAGCTGAAACAAAATGGTAGGCTGTTGAAGCACTGCTACCATGAACAGAAGTCCAATGCAGTTTCTCTATTTCCTTTTTCTGGCTTTTCTTAGGTACTGGGAGGGCTTCAATGTTATCTAAGGGTCCGCCTTGGTTCCAGGGGAGAGGACTCGGACTCGGCTCATTGTAATAATAGAATAAGCTGCTTTCCGAGTCGTACTTCAACCTTACTGATCTGGTTTCCAAAGGATCGTATAAGTAGAAGCGACTCAAGATCACCGAGACAATCGGTACACCAGAAAGAGTTACTAATAGAAGGAACAATCCCTTCATTAACAGCTTGTACTTTTTATTTTCCATAAAAAAAATTATTCGCGATACGAGTCCTCAAGTATTCTCGGCAGCATTTCGAACAGTCCCCCAGACTAACAAATTCTTCCTCAGCACGAACACTCTACCGACAAGACGACCAGCCCCGCGCTGCTCTAAATAAGCACCAAGAAGTTAATACAGACACCACAGATAACACAACGGGCGTGTTCTATTTGTGAATTTTTTCCCTCCACACTCCTCCTTTGAGCACGTGATAACCGATCAAGTCCTGCAAGATCCCTTTACCTTATTGAGACAACGCGGACCACGCCCTTGCCTGCAACCGTCGAACAAGTTTGGTTGTGGTGCGACCTTTTAAATAGTTTAAATGTTTTTAGCATCTCTTTAATGATGTATTATATTGGTTCCTCAAGATCTTTAAGTAATCATATTAAGTCTATCACCATTTTAATCGCATCTATTTACTATGGAATACATTCTCACTCATTGATCTTTCATTTTCATTCACTTCTCCACCAAAAAATTGGAATTTATTTACTGCACACTTTGAATCAGATAATTCCATTACATTTTGTTGTTTATATTGTTCCTTATGTCACACCCACTTCATTAATGTATCACTCGTCACACAGTTAGCTGTAATAATTATCATTCTCTCTCTCTCCCCCCCCCCCCCCCCACCCCTCCCCCTCCCCCCCCCCTCCCTCCTACTTTTCCTTTTCATTTAGCTATCTAGCTTGCTCTTTTTGTATTTAGAGTTAGTCCTTCATCCACTATTTATATCACATCACATCTGTTTTGAATTTTTTTATTTTTATTTATTTATAAAACAATAATAATAATCTCCGGTGTTGGCTACTCCTCACTATAAAAAATATGCTAGGAATTAAATAGTTTTCAACAATCCTCTGTGCCCTTCCCCCAAATGAGGCTCTAAAAATAAAATCTTAAATTAGCCTACCGCATAACTCATTGAAAAAATGGTGCTGGCATGGTTCTGAGTCATCTTGTCTGGGGGATTACCCCTGGTGAACATCCTGCAGCTTTCTAAAATAAGACTAGCTGAAAGTTTATGTGCTAAGCACACGGCAGCATTGTTTATATCTGGAATAGTCATGGTGAACTTAGTCACAGGCTGAGTCACTAGAAACTTGGAGAGTTCCACAATTAGAGCTTCTGCAACAGTGACATTTTCAGCAATCAGAGGAAGAAGAAACCATCCATAAGTATCCAGAGTAAACCTGGCCACTACATAGCCCACTATCTCACCCTCTGCAGAGAGAGCGACCCATCCTTCGCTGTCTGGAACTTCAAGGACTTTCTTGAGATAGGATTCCCTGGAGTAGCAGAACACATTCCTGTCATATTGGAGCAGACTTTGGAAGTTGGCATCCTTCAGTCGAACTGTCTTAACATTCAAACCATTGTAAGGGAAGAAGTCTGCAACTTTTTTGGACTCAAAAGTGTAAGTGAATTCTTTCCAGTGTGTTTTAAAACCCACTTTGGAATACGTAGCATCTTGTGGGGGAGCAGTACTTAGGCTAATGAGACAAGATTCAGGTAAGTCCGCCCATGCAAAGTCCCAAGTCTTCTTGCCATAGCCTTTACCTCTGAACTCCTTTCTGACAATGTATGCTCCAAGATAGCAGTATTCTTCCTTCTCTCCATAAGTGGTAGCTTGAAGGTATGATATTTTTTCATGGCCCAATACTCCAAAGTAACAGTGATTTGGAGCCATGGCAAAAAATATTTGGTCTTCATGAGCTGCAAGAGACCATTTTTCCTCCTTTCTGCTGTACTCTATGGCGAATGATATGTCCTCAGCAGAAGTAGCTCTCTTGACAATAAACGGACCTTTGAGAAGCAAGTGATGACATACTCTAAACTACAAAAGCGCACTAGCTTTGGGTGCTAACTTACAAGCTGAGGAGTCGGCCATCATTCCTTTATTATTGGGGGTGGAGCTAATGCAGTTGGATCTGATTTTGAGCTTTGCGCGTGCGCAGCAATCTTAATAATAGTGACCTGCTTTTCGCCGTTGTTGTCTGCGATCCAAGTTTGAAGTAAAGTGGTACTCTATTGTGTGCCTTAGAATACAGTTGTGTCAACTTCAAAAAATATTCATAGGTCGTAGCATCTGTCGGAGTGGAAGCTATTATGTATTGGCCAGACAGACAACAACAACAAAAACAAACAAAAAGACACCATAAATGCACAACTAGAAGTAAGGTAGCTAATAGGCAAAAATAAAATAACTTCTTCATGATTATTTAAAAGTGTACAATTTGTGAAGTTCACTCATGAACTACATTATAATAGCCACTCCATCGTCCAACTCATTCCTTCCCTCCTGATCGGAGTCTGTTTCCTTAGTCAATGCAGATTGTTGGGCTTTCTGGCAGATCTAAATTTTTTTATTATTTTATATGCAGTTACCACGTATAACTATGCCTATTAAAATAAATCTGGCAATAATAAATCCTATTGCAAGTGCTGATTGATAATAACAGAATAGTGGAGTAACAGCTTTTGACATTGTAAGTTATGAAGTTTAGCTATGTGGAACCCCTGATAGTGAAATCTCAAATTACCTCATTTAGTGAACATTTTGCTTGTTCCGTCCAGTTGAAATGTCTTGCTTATAACCTCTTTAAAGCAACCAACCTCTTGCTTATGAACTAAAATTCCTGGTCCCAAATATGATCTCAGTTCGGAGGTTCTACTGTGTGATGTAAAAAGTATTTATAAGAAAACCAAAATGCAATAATTAACTGTTTCCAAATGTTTTCAATGAGATGTTATGTCACATCAGCACTTGTTTTTCATGTAATTATATTACTGATATAATTAAGGCAAATATTATATGTATAAACAAGTTTTGCACTAATACAAACAAAAAAAAACTTGGCTAAATTAAAAAAAAAGAAGCTAACTATGAAATTAAACCAGTTACTATTAGTTCAGTACCATGATCAGATGTTCTAAACATCAGCCAATAGCACAGCTCATGGCAAAAATAATATTGGCATGATTCTCCACCATTTTATCAGGAGGGTTCCCTTTGGCAAACATTCTCCTTGTTTCAAATAACTGCTTTTCTCCAAACTGCTCAGCTAAGCATAGAGAATTCTTGTTAATGCCTGGTATGCTCATGGAAAATGATTTCACTGGCTGGTGAATGAGAAACTTGGAGAGTTCCACAAGCAAAGCTTTAGCAATTGATGAGTTGTTTGCTATCAGAGGAATGAGAAACCATCCGTGCATTTCCGAAGTATACCTGGCCACAACGTAACCGACTATTTCACCACCTTTATCGGTAGCAACCCATCCTTCACTGTTTGAAATTTCTTTCATTTTTTTCAGATATACTTCTCTGGAGTAGCAAAATGCATCCGTATCATACTTCAGCAAGCTTTGGAAGTCGGCTTCTTTGTAGCGGACAATGTTGATGCCTTCCACATTGGAATCGGGTAAATCAGCAATCTTCATGGCATCAAACAGAAATGTACGTTCGTTCCAACTTGCTTTAAAACCAGACTGGCAGGCTCTTGAGGTATAACGGCACTAAGACCGACCAAGCAAGAATCTGGAAGTTCTGCCCAAGCACTATCCCAAGTTTGCTTCCCATAGCCTTTGTGGCGGTATTCTTTTTTTACTATGTACATTCCAAGATAGCAGTATTCTTCTTTCTCCCCATAAGGCACTATTTGAATAAAAGAGATTTTCTCATCTCCTAGCATACCGTAATAGCATCGCTGTGGAGCCAATGTGAAGAAGATTTCATCATCATGTGTGGCAAGACCCCATGACTCTTCACTTCGGCCATATTCAACGGCAAAAGTTACTTCATTCTGTGATTCTGCTTTAATAACAGAAAATTTTGGAGATGACCTAATATGTAACATATAAAAAAGTAATATGATTTTGTGATCAAATATTTGCACGAGTAAATAGAACAAGTGACCGTGCTATTTGGGATTAATAGCCAGTGTTATTTCAATTGCTTTTTGAGTGCTTTTATTCCCAAATAGCACAGGCTAAACCATGCCATCACTTGTTAGTAGTAGTACAGCGGGTTTTTTTAAATCATTTGTACTGTAACTACACAGTATTGTTCACTCATTTTCTCTGGATTTCAGGTTTGAGCTTCCTTCAGAACTCCTCTCTCAACGTAGCTATGGCTCCTCCAATTCTGTTGAACCAATTCCATCAATACAGATGGGACGAATAAAAACTACACCACTTAATGTTTTTTAGTCCAGCACTGCACGCTTGCGCACTTACTGGTACTATTTAATGGGCAATTTGTGTGCCACACCAGGGGTGATGAAAGTTGTTTCAAAGTGGAGGAGAGAAAGGGAGGGAGGGCACCATGTACCACAGGATTTACTCTCACGAAAACCATTTTTATATCTTAGGAAACATGCAACTTGATATTAACTGAACTCAGTAGAACAGAGTGGGTATATATATGTGATACAGTACAATACAATACAGGATGTTTGTGACAGAGTTTTCTTTTAAGGGGTGTGAAACTTCCCCGCTAGCCTATCCTTCTGCCTAAGTCGTATGCTTAACCCAATGTCTTGTTATGTGCTATTCCTAAGTCATCTCTTGCCTCTCTGTGTATTACATTGTTCCTTACCCTTTGTTCTTGTCCTTTCATATCAGTAAGCAGGTAATCAACACCTAGTGCCCTGAAGAAAAAAGTTTCACACCCTTTGAAAGAAAACTCTGTCACAAACATCCTGTATTGTATTGTACTGTATCACATATATATACCCACTACCTTATCTGGCTTTTGTCATTCAATTCATATTGCACTAGAAGGCCCACAAGGCCGAGATTTTATGCAAAGAATATACCTCTGTCAAAGTCTGTACACCTGCGCGGTCTTCTGCCTTACCTCTAGTTTGGCAATTATTAAAATCATCATTATAACCATATTGTAATTTTAAGCAAGATAACAAGAGGCTCGCTGCTATTTGTGCTCAAGCACATCACTAGTTTTTTTAAGTTATTTGGGAACACTACCTGTACTACTTTATTTAAGGAGTCTCATTATTGAAGAATTTGAGACACAACATAAATTAACCAAAACTAAGTCAATTGATAGTATAACTAACTAAATCTTCTACATGATATTGAAGAAGAACTAAAAACTAACTAAAATCTTCAGGGAAAATTTGGGGAAAAAACTAAAACTAAGCATTCAAGATATTTTTTTAGTATGAATAACTAAAACTAAGAAAATCTGGAATCTCTAAACCAAAACAACACTGGTTATATAGTTACCACAACAGTTTTACTACTACAAGTGCAGACCATTAAATTCCACCCCCTAATAATGAAATAAACCTTGATGCAGCCAGCGTAGAGCGAAGCTGTAGAGGGCCTAGGGATCAAGCGCGATTTTCTCTGTAGAGCAAAAAGTACAAGCAGGTTTCTCAGCGCAAGAGTCTCACTGAGTGGGTGGGAGTTCGATCCGGGGAAGAAGTATACCTTTTACGTATCGAAGATTCCTGGGGAAGCCTTGGATGGGAAGTATCAGAGGTGATGAAACTGGAATCTTTCCTGGCCCATGCGCGTACACGGGTCGTCACCACCCAAAAAGTGCAGTAGTAAGTTATGAAGATATTATTTATTTGGTTTAGAATTGTGTGAAGGAGAAATGGTAGAAGATAAAGCATGCCAGAAACACTGAATCAGTGAAGACTTTTCAAGATACCTTTGACGTCCTGGCAGAATTTTCAACAGGAATAGGCAAAATCAAATGGTTAGATGAATTGATATTTAATAGTACAATCTAAGGTTTTCTTTAATGATTCAGTCATTCTCAACTGAAATAATGATAATAATAAATGTTCTCATTCTAATAGCCAATATTATATTAATTGAAACTTAACCCAGTTAAGTTTTAATTATTGGCTGTTAGAATGTGAAAATTAGCTCTTGTTTATTTATTCAGCGAGCGAGCGAAGCTGACTATCAGTCGTGTTCAATTGAGATTTCAGATATATATATATATATGTAGGTATGTATGCGTACGTCAAAAAATTTCGCCCGCGCTTCTAATTACGTAAGTTAGGTAAAGCGTTCACAGTTCCAGTATTTTTCAATTAACGAGCACGGAGAATCCTGCTGCACTGCCTTACGCAACTTTGTTTCAACCAAAAAGTTTATAGCTACTCTCTTCTTGGCGAAAGACTGAATGGCAAATTGTCAAGCTGCGCTTCTTTGCCACTGCTTTCGAAGTTTATTCAGGTAATTCTGTTATTGTTAACTCTTCATGCCTAATCATTGCTATTATTTAGCGATTTCCTTCACAAATCATCTTTACCTATACTCATATATTTACTCGCTCGCCATGCATTTGCGCTATTCGAGCGCACCACTAGTTTATTAATTTTTTACTCATTAATATGAAACATTCGACCCCTATTTTCGCCCACACCACTATTACATAAGTTGGTAAATTGTCTTGATAAAATAAAGAAATGGATCTGCCGAGCAGTGAGTGGCGGGTCCAAGCTAATTGGAGCAGACCTAAATGCCTGAACTTTTTGTTTTATTGGCGAGCGATTGAAGCGAGCGAGAGGTAACACCATTGAAAATCAGGGATGTTTGTTTGTTGGCGAGCGAGCGAGCGAGACAGTATTAGGGGTGGATAATGCAAAATCGGGTATATGTTATATATATGTATGTATGTGGGATGGTACGTATGCCCTTTAAACACGCGCGCGTGGAACTTTTTTCTCCAAAAAACACGTCTTTTTAGGCTTGACCCCAGTTTATTCTGAAACTACAGCATTAAGCAAGCCTTACTTTATACTTAAGCTCCAAAGTGTGAGAAAATTCCTGCGAAAACGCTTGCTTTTCAAGAAACAAAAAGTTGCTGCGACTTGTTACTACAGTGAATCCTCGTTTATTCGACCCTCGAATAACCGAATCCTCGCGTATCCGACTACGGGTTTTTAACCCGCGCATGCGTATATGGTAAAGTATTGTTAATATTGCAAGCCTAGCAGCTGGAAATATTGGATTTGCAATGGCTACTTGGTAGCTCTTTTTCTGGTGGTAAAGGAACGCCAAGTACTAGCGATTGCAGCAACTTAAAAAAACGGAAGAGAAAAGTTCTAACTATAGAGCAGAAAATTGAAATTTTAAAGGAGTTATCTCGCGGAGTATCGGCAATGATTCTCTCGGAACGTTACGGTGTCGGAAAATCTACGGTTTCTGACATTAAAAAACAAAAAGATTCTATCTTAGATTTTAAGAGGAAAGTTACAGACATGGGAATGAACAAGAAGTTAAAAATAATGAAATTGGGAGATGATATGAAGCACGATGAAGCTGATTACATCTAGATGAAGCAGAAACGTATGGAAGGCACCCCCATCACTGGCTTTATTTTGTGTGAGCAAGCCATTCAGTTGCATAAAATGATGTATGGTGAAGGGAGTACTTTTCAAGCAAGTTGTGGTTGGCAGTGGAGGTTCTGTAAACGACATGGAATCAGGAATTTAAAAATGCAAGGGGAAAAATGTCTGCAGATAAGGATTGTGCTGAGAATTTCATAACCTACTAAGTTTATTGAGGAAAAAGGTTTTAATTTGGACCAAATTTTTAACTGTGACGAAACTGGTTTGAATTTTCGGCTTCTTCCTGAAAGCACTCTAGCCCCTTCTTTTGAAAAATCTGCAGACGGCAGAAAGAAAAGCAAAGAAAGAGTCTCAATTAATGCTTGTGCTAATGTGTCAGGTTCCATTAAATTGCCTTTGCAGCTTATTGGGAAAGCTAAACGTCCAAGGTGCTTTCGAGGAGTTAATATGGATTTGTTACCAGTGCAATATTACTCCCAGAAAAATGCTTGGATGAGTACAGACATATTTCTTGAATGGTTTAAGAAGAGTTTTGTTCCCACTGTACAGAGAGAACTGGGTGTACTTGGCTTGGAAAAGAAGGCTGTTTTGGTGTTAGATAACTGTCCGGCACATTCGGATAGCGAATATCTTGTCAGTGATGACGGAAAGGTTACTGCCCTTTATCTTCCACCAAACGTAACATCTTTGATCCAGCCTATGGATCAAGGAGTACTGGCGGCACTGAAACGCCACTACAAAAGGAAATTGCTGCACAGACTTGTGATTGAAGATGATAATGGCACTACCATACCACAATTTTTGAAATCAATTGATATGAAAGTTGTGATAGAGTTGCTCAGTGGATCTTGGGACTTAATTCAGACTGCTACATTTCGCAAATCATGGAGAAAGATTATTCCAATGGAGTGTCATGTGGAATGTGATGATGAAGAAGTGGATGATGATGATTTCTTGCAGAGTCTACACGAAGTTGGTTGTGAAGTTAACCAGCAGCAGCTATTCCTGGTTGAACAGTGACTGCAATGATCCAGGATTTGGAACTTTTACGGATGCAGAGATTTGTGATATGGTGACTGCTGATGATATCACTGATGAAGTAGTGGAAGAGGAAGAAGAAGAAAAGTGTCCTGTGACTCACTCTGAAGCTGCTCACATGTTTGAACAATGTCTCACTTGGCTGGAACATCAGCCTGAAGCTAATCAGTACAGCACAAGTACAATAAAGTCTCTCCAACTCCTAGCATCACAAAAACGTACCAAGTCTATGAAACAACTCAAGCTACAACATTTCTCAGTCAAAGAATCATAATCTAAAACTGTTTTAAACAATACATATTCAATTACAAAGTTATTTAACTACAATGAAAACATTCTGGTATCCCACATTTTTTTAATTAACAGCCTTACACTACGTGTATTTTTCATTTCACTTATCCGAACTTTTCAGTTATCCAAACAACACTTATAGTTGACTTGCCCATAGGGGTTCGGATATGTGAGGATTCACTGTATGGCATTGAAAACCCTTTACCAGATTTAAATTCAAAATTTAGCCGTTTTAGGGGGGATACGGAGTGCTGCTTGTTGGTTGTCAAGAGTCATTGGTAGTCAGAATTCCGTAGTATTAATGCTAAGGAACCTACTACTACTCGAGGGAAGCTGAGGTAAGTACTTAATTCCATATTTGTTAGCTAAATATGCAAAAAATAACTCTGGCCTTTCTTTTTTGTAGCTAAGAGCTTGTTGTCAACAGTGACTAGTAAATTCAAATAGTCAGAATGACTCAAATTTGGTATTACAAAAGTTACCACTGCTCAAGAAAATAAGGTAAGAAAGTAATTTTTGTATTTGTGTGCTAAAATTGATTGTCTTTTGTTTTTGTAGGTGAGAGCTTGTTGTTAAGAATTCAAGGTAATTCAGATGGTCAAATTAACTTCAATTTGATACTACAGAAGTTATCAATACTCAAGAATGAGGTAAGTAGTAATTCCATATTTGTGACAGTCTATGGGAAAAGGGGGCACTTCACTCAAACAAAAAAAATTGAGTTTTTTATGCTAATAAAAAGCTACAATTTATCTCAACTTAGTGCTAAAATACTGGAGGGCAAAACCTTCCCCGTGCAGAGAAACTGGCAGTTGAACTGGGCTGTATTCAGCAAAGCAATTAAACTAGAAATCGAGAAAACATAAATTGAATTTCCACTTCCGGTATAATTAATGTTTCCGTATACTTAACGGCGTACTCCGCATACGCAATTAAATCGTACAGCCGCTTTTTAACGGCGACTAACGAAGTTTGCGTAGAGTTCTTTTTAGCTTTCAGAGCGTCTCACAGCCTGTCTTGTCGGAATCCTTGGCTACTCTACTCCATGTAGTGGTAAACTTTCAACCAGAGGTAAGCTGTAGATTGCTTGCACTATTCTCAGTTTTTTTTAGCTGCTTGTTTGAAACTCCGCCCATTCCCCGTTTATTGTACTTCGAGAACGAGAGAGAATAAAATGTAGCTTGTCTTTCCACGGCATGCTTGGGGTCTTTTAAGTTGTTTCGGCATTTGAAATTTGGCATAGACTTAGAGTAAGGGTCACTAAGACTAATTCTGCAAAAAACAAAAATAGGAGAAAGAAAGAATTTTTCCTATGACTTAGTTTTGGAGCCTATATCTCAATTTCAATTTTTAAGTGAAGTGCCCCCTTTTCCCATAGACTGTCACATTTGTTGGCTAAAATTACAAATAATAACACTGGTTTATTTTTTATCGTAGCTGAGAGCTTGTTCAAGAGTTACTGGTAATTGAGGTTATCAGAATGGTTGATGTTTGATACTACAAAAGTTACCATTAATCAGGTAAGAGAGTGATTTTGTATTTGTTTGCTGAAATCAAATGTCATAACTGCTATTATAGTGTTTGCATGAAGTAAGCTAAAAATAGTAACATTTTATGTTACCTAACTATCAGGCTCGCTCGCCATTTGTGCTCAAGCACACCACTAGTTTATATATATGTTTGCCGATGTACGTATGTCATTTAGTACTTTGACCTCTCGTATTTTTGTGTTAACTCGGCGTTTGACCCCATCCCAAACTTCACTAAACAGAATCCTCTGGTTTATCAATCATTACACATATCATCCTAAAAATTGAATTGTTTACTGCTTTGAATTATTTTGCGGATACAGTTAGAACTCAAAAACTTTCGGGAGTTCCATTTCTATTCGAGTTAGTGGCGGTGGTAAGTTAATAGCTATTGGACATTTATAAGCCTGCACAGCAGCTTGAAAATTCATTGTCCACTAGACTAACCACAAAGGTAAGTCTTGCACAGGTATGTTCAGATAAGTGTGAAAGTATCGTGTGTTACAACGTGACTTTTTTTCCCCCCAATTCAAACGGTTGTGGGGTGTGGTTACTATGGCTTTGAATCCCCTTTTATACATATTTCAAAATCTCGATTTTTTTTTAGCATGAGTGTAAATCAATCGTTTAACAATAGTATAGCTTTAGGCTCGCTCGCCATTTGTGCTCAGGCACATTACTAGTTTATAAAAGGATAGCAGACCCAACAGCACTATATATTTTTTGTCATCAATGAATGTGTAAACACATTTCATTTTCAAAAACCTTATTGAAGTTATGCCAAGGCCTGTAGCTCATACTAGTTTGCGTGTAGACATGCATATGTCATGTTGTACTTTGACCCTCGCTTTTTTGTGTTAGCTAGTTGTCGACCTAGATAGCAGGCTTTGACAGGAAAAATGGTCCAACATTACAAATTGTAGCAGTGAGGGTCCCTCTGTAATACTGACTATAAGAAGTGTACCATGTACTGGGAAGTATAGAGTAAACTGACAAGTGTTGTAGTGATCATGTCAGTATACAGTAGGAGACAAATAAGTTTCGCATTCCATTCCATAGTACGGCCGTAAAATGGTAGTTTTTTTTACCGTAGTATTTATCATTGCGTTCCGTACCGTTTGGACTAAACGGCCGACACCGTTTACTAAAACGGTAAAAACGGTTAAGCTTTTCTGTTGATTTGTAGATATTTTCTAGCTAGAAACTCTTCCATAGCTATATCAGCAAGCTAAGACCTTGTATTGACCATTAAATGCTACGAAGATAGTGCAAAAACGATCGTACAAAATTTTAACTTGCTTCAATAAAGCTGCAGACCGAAGTTCCGATGGGCACAGAGCTATAACGAGGTCCACACTTTGTAGATCTTCTGTTAGTTACCGATGGACCTCCAGCAATAAAAAATCTAAGCCTGAGAAGGCCCTAACATCAAGAAAACATCGATACTGTACGGTGGTCGAACTAACAATTCTCCACGAGACAACTTCAAATAGGACGGCTTCAAAAAAAATTAGCTCAAAAAGCTCCGTCTCAGGAGCCTGTAAACAAAAAATCGGAATGTTTTATTGGATAAACGATTTTTTATATTTCTTTGAGCGAGACATACGGTGAACGAGAAAGATTACAATGGTAATGCGGTCAAACGGAATGGCTGTTTTTCCTCCCATTTTTTAATCGTGTGACAGCCGTTCTACGGAACGGAATTCGAAACTTTTTTTTTGTCTTCTACTGTATATGACTGTCCACTGGAGATCTGGCATAATACCGCAAGCATGATTGTAAGGAAGAGATCATAGAATGTATACATATGTATGTGACATAGCACAGATTACACTACTTGCATAACTAGCATTGCATCCCAACATGAAGAGGGAAATGCTCGTGCATGGTCAACGTCTGATGAGTCAGGTCGTAAAGGCTGGCCTTTTATGTTTATATGTATATGGCAACATTCCATACATGTCCATGGTCAATGCATGCCACCTACGGAAGCTACTTAAAAACATGAACATTGACGCAGGCACAAGAAATTCGGGAGAAAAGACTTAGTTAATAATCAGGAAAAATTATTGGCAAAGAGCTACGGAGACAGGAGAGGAGTGAAGTTTGCAGTGAGTTCTTACAAGCTTAACAGAGTTCATTTTCTAGTCTATTGGCGGTGGTGGCAAGTTATCTTGGCTATATGCCTTACGTAACAGATTGGCTCTTACTTGAAAATCCATTGTCCAATAGTCAAGAATCCGAAATGCTTTATCAACTAGAGCTCTGGTACAATAGAGCATTTTCAAGGTTTTGGAAACACGGCTTAGTTTATACATAATCCATTGGTCTACCAATCCTAACCTGTGTTATCCTAGGAAGTTTATTCGATTACCCCTTGAAAATTTTTAGTCAAGTCATGAAGAGAATATGATATAAATCTTGTCTTGGTATATCCAGTAAACTTGTGTGTGTGTGTGTGTGTGTGTGTGTGTGTGCGCGCGTGTGTGTGTGTGTGTGTGTGTGTGTGTGTGCGTGTGTGTGCTGCAAGAATAGCACAAATAAATTATACCAAAATAACAAATGTAAGCTGCTAGCATTCAAATTTAAATTTCAGTCAGACCAGCTCACTCGCCATTTGTGCTGAAGTACATCATTAGTACTATATTAGATTGTTTGATAAGATGAGGAATTGGAAATGATGCACTGAGTAATAAAATGTGTTAGTGATAGTTATATAATGCACTTGTACAAACAAGGAAGAATTGTGCATGCTAGCTAAATGTGGAATGATCGTGAAATGATAACTAGCTAAATATTGACAAGTGGAATGTTCAGCTTTGGCTTTGGTCTTCAACACAACACAATATATTTACAGAAAGCATTGGCTATGGTGTCGCTATTGAAACAATACACATTTTGAGGTGTGTATGGAAAGCTTCACACACACGTACAGACACACAGAGCCACTTCATACACAGACTCACAACAATACCAACAGGTGAAAGTATATTGGAGCATATGGTGTACAGTTATTTGTATCATTTATTTATTTATTTACTTTATTATTTATGTTTTACTTTTATAGTTCCTCAAGTTTACAGTAAGGGCTTGGGAGGGATGGAACTTAATCAGAAGAAGTGGACTGTGAGCTGAATTAGGTATAAGTCAACCATTTATGTATCATATAGTAGATATGTATTGTTTTTACAATAGTGTTACAGTAGCTTCTGTGAACTTTCTTTTAAATGTGGAAGAACTGTAAATGGGTGTAGTCAGCCATTTATTCACTGTATGCGCTAGAGGGGTCCTAGTGAGTTATCCTGTCTGTTTGTGTGTCTGTATATCTGTAATACTATAACTTTAGAGATTACTGACAATTAATGGTTGATTTAGGTATGAACTTACTCAGAACAAAGATTTAAGATCTTATATTGTGGCTACTATTAAATTCGGGCTGATTTTTGAGAAAACGTGAAGCTACTAGCTCTGTGTGTACTAGCTTTAATTGGTAATGCCCACTTTTGTCACATCATAATCATGTGAGCTAATCATTTCTTGCAGCATGCAGTTGATTTGCTACCCTAGAGTGCTGGCTATACATGCTACATGCAAGTCACCGAATGTTGTCGCCACAAAAGTTATCTATCCTTGCGGCGGCATGAAGTTGAAACATTGTGATAAGAATTCAGATTCATTGTGGTTTCAATGATTAATACACAGCACATTGTTTCATTGAATGTCTCTCAAAAGTCTTTAGTTACTAATAGAGTCAACTTATCAGATTGAAGCAATACCAATACAGTAATTGTCTTTTTTTTTCTTCTTAATGTAAGTTATGCTAATACAAATTCATAATGTGGTTCTGTCGTGTGTGAGTGTGTTTGGTTGGGACTAGCTATGTAGGATGTGTTTTGGGATTGATGTTCCTAATAATGCACATCTTATAGTATAGCTTAAGATCATTGGCCACACTCCACATGATATAGTGATCATAGAGAGTACTTCTGAATCAGTACTATAAACTTCGTAGTGGTCCATAAACAGACACAGTATACATTTTGATAAAATCATAGGTATCGGTCATATTTTACTGCATTATCGTGTACACAGGCCGCCAATTATTGACCAGAACCACACACATCACACACACTTATCATGCACACTTATCATGCACATCACACACACACACACAGCACACACACATCACACACACACACAACACACATCACACACACACATATCACACATCACACACACTCACATATCACACACACACATACTATTCTTCCTTCCTATAACAAAGTTCCATCAAAATAAGCCCTGGAGTATTAACATTCATTTGAGTGGTGCAACTCTTCGCAAAAGTAAAAATTTATAATGTGAAAAAATCATCATAATCGTGCTGGCTAATATGATCATCCAAAAACTAAGTCGCAAGCACAGTGTAGCCACTCCTTCCTAGCAAAAGACAAACAAATAAATAGCAAGTATTACATAACTCATTGGGTGTTTTTGTGAATGTCTGTATGCTATGGCAGTTAATAAATTTAATTTTCCATGGTGTCCAGAAACTATGCCGGTCGATAATAGAACCAGAATGGTTGATAAGAGTTACATGCGACTTACTCTATATAACACTTTTTTTGTTTTTTTTTGTTTGTTGCAGTTACTGTTTGTTGTGTGTGTAATGCACTTTGTCATCACTTCAAGTTTATATTGTTGCATGTGTGATATTCTTCATAAAAATTTTTTTCACTTTGACAAAAGATCAGCTTACTTCTGATTAATAAATTGAGTTTATTTGCTTTTTGTTCATGTTCCCCCCCCCCCCCCCCCCCCCTTTTTTTTTTTCTTTCTTTTTTTTTTCCCTTTGTCTTTCGCTCTTCTGTATTGCATCAAATGACATTTAGTAGTATTTAAACTAGTGGTGTGCTTGAGCACAAATGGCGAGCGAGCCTTAAACTACACTATTGTTAAATGATTGATTTTAACAACTAACACTCAAGCTACTAAAATAAAGTCGAGTTTTTAAATTAAGTATATGCGGTAAAGGGGTTTTAATACCATAGTAACCGCTCCCCGCAACTGTTTGAATTGAAAAAGAAGCAACAAAATCAAGTCACGTTATTTAAAATTTTCTTTGTGAATTCTTAATAGTAGTTGTAACGCACAATACTTTCACACAACTGAACATACCTACGCAAGACTTACCTTCGTGGTTCGTCTAGTGGACAATGAATCTTCAAGTAAATGCTGTTGAGTAGGGCTTATAACTGTGACAAATAGTGTATTAACTTACCACCGCCACTAACTCGAATAGAAATGGAGCTCCCATAAGTTTTTGCGTTTTAACTGCGCCCGCAAAACAATTCAAAGCGGTAAACAATTCAATTTCTAAGGTGATACGGGTAATGGTCGCTAAACCAGAGGATTCTGTTTAGTGAAGTTTGGGACGGGGTCGAACGCCGAGCGAACACAAAAATACGGAGGGTCAAAGTACAAAATGACATACGTACGTCCAAACATATATAAATAAACAAACATCCCCGATTTTCAATTGTGTTACCCCTGTAAGTGTCTTGCTCGCCAATTACTCGATTCTCCTATTGTTTTTGCAAATTTTTGTGCTCTCATCTTTTCCTTATCTCGTGGTGATTAGACCCATATGATTTGTCAGAATTGAAGTTGTGTGTGGCGGAGTGATTGTGATAGTTGAGTTACTTTGTTCGTGGATTGGCACTTTTTTTTACAAAGTTATCTCATGTTATTAGCCAAATATACTTCATGCAAGTGTAATTTACATAGAATTTTTTTTTTTAATTTTAAATGTGTTGTTGTTTACCAGTTCATTTCTTTTAATGGGTATATTTTACAGCCACTTTTTTTTTTTATCCTCAGAAACCGATTGGCTCATTGTGGGCAGAAGGTGAGAAGTAAGTGGTGCTTTGATGACGACTGCAGCTATGACAGAAGCCAGAGTAGCTCAAGATGGTGACAGACAGCACATCAATCGTGGCCCTGGATAAGACAGCACATCAAGCGTGGCCCTGGATAGTGGATTCATCAAACTCTTCAAAACTTTTTTAGACTTTTTTTAATTTTTTTAACCACATAGCTAGCTAAGAGATTAATCAGTATTGCTGTCTTAAGAAAACACTTGGAATACATATAGTATACATAGTATCTATACACTGCGTGCTGTGGTAATAGGGTATATTCCAGCAACATATCTAGTACACATAGTATGGTATAAACCTGGGTGTAAGGTAATGCACAGTACTCCAGTAATACAGTCTTATGAAATATACACACTGGTGAAGTATAAGTAAGATAAAGTCACTGGAATATACCATGTGTTTATAACAAAAGTGTATGACTTATACACTGGTGTGTTATATCCATTGCATGGTGTTGCTCATTACAGAGTTCGCTATTAAATGTCCCACTGTAAATGCATTATTTATGGAATATTTTGGTGTGTAATAATATTGTACCCGGTATAGTTAACCTGGTAGCTACAGTTATAATAATATACATTCGTTTGTATACTAAGTGGCCAGTGAACTATGGACAAGCAATCGTCCCATACACCATTTGAGGACTATCATGCAGCAGTTAGCAGCACCAAGTGAGCATGTGAAACCTCTGATAGTGAACTCTCTAAAGTAAATTACCTCTGTATAGTGAACTTCCCTTTGTCCTCTACCCATTCCAATAGAAAATGTATGGCCCATCTCCACCTCCTTAAAACAAACACCAATTTTCTGTATTAATATAATTAATGCAGTACGTGATATTTGGAGGCAAATTATAAACAACCTCCGAAGGCAAATAAACTGATTTGTGAACTGCGAACCTGGTCCCAAATTGTTCTCAGTTCAGAGGTTCTACTGTATCAATTTTTGCGCATGTCAGAGAACTCTTGGGATTTCATCTAACCCCAACATTAGTTTAGGCAATCACCTCCTACACTACTCATAAACTGTGCCATGCTGAGACCATGCATCACAGGTCTTTGCCCCCCCCCCCTCCCCCCCACTAATTATTGGCCTTTATGGATATAATGTATGTGTCATTTCTACAACATCATTCAATGAGCCAAATATAGATGACAATAATTATTTTACATTACAACATGGCCATTGTTAGTTTACAAAAATAAGTTGGTATTAGTCCTTCATGAAGAACCCCAAATCAGATATCCAGAATTTCCACTCATCAGCACACACATCCTGCAGTGATCCCACGCGTAACTGGTTGCCGCTGTCCTGGAGTGATCCCAGATGACAAGTCTCAACTGATGGTGTTCTTTTCTCTAAAAAAAAAAAAAAAAAAATCATTTGCTGTAGCTCAATCTAAAAACAACACAACCATTATTGTAAACTCATCTATAACAAACAAAAAAACAACAACAAAAAACAAACAAAAAAAAAAAAAACAATAATAATAATTTTAAAAAAAAACATTAATCATTTCACCACCATAGATGCCATATGGCATTCTGAATTTTGTCAGCAGTTCTCCGTATTTTAAAAAAAATTGATTATCCAATACAACATTCCCATTTTTTGTTATTACGTTGCTCTGACGTAGTTCTTCCTGTAATTACAAAATCGAAATGATAGCACAGGTAATTAGATTTTTTACCATTTAAAAAATAAGAGTTGTCTGTCCACCCGAAATATTTTATAGTACAAGGTTGAGAAGCTCAGAATCCATCAAATGGAAGACGTATAAGCCGTGTACTCCGTCTGAACTCCATAGCAGCACTGAGGTCATCAGAATTGAGTTTCAGTTAGTACCGTTGGTAATGGTAAGTCTGAAGTTTTAGCTATTCTTTGTGCGGACTAATAACTTTTTTTTTCATCATAGTAAACAGTTTAGTCTGAACTTGCTTTTTAAATATATATCTCTTGCTGAATGTCTGTACAGCAAAATTAAAAAAATAAAAAAATAAAACATTATTACATTTTCATGTTACCAAAATGGTCATCATAAACTCGGTGGTGAAAGGGTTAACATGGAACCCTAAATACTTGAAATACAACCCCCCCCCCCCCCCCCCCCCCCACACACACACACCTGCCATCACACACACATACATACATGTACATACATACACACATGTACACACACATATACACACACATGCACGCATACACATGTACATACACATGTGCATTACACACAGTGACCTCCAATGAAATATCCAAATGGTATTTCCACTTTCCTTTTCCCCAGGAATTTTTGAGGGACTTGCCCATATTTTCTCTCGCCTCTTTTCATTTCTGTTTATATTAGCAATGCATTATTCCAAACTTTGCAAATTTTGCTAGTATTTCAATACATTGCAAATACATAGAGCTCAGACTCACTAAAATACAATATAATTACATTGAAATTACTGCAAAAAATGTATTTAATTACAATTAAATACAATTGAAATGTATTTGACCGAACTCTGCCACATACCACTCGCCTCTCCCTGGCCAGTGCTTTAATAGTGAGTGTGGTGAAAGAGATGAGAGCAGCATATCAAAACCAGTTAATAAAAATTTAATACCAGGTTCCCCCAACTAATCACAATAAGTACGAGTAATAGCACGGGTAACCTCGTTCACTCACTATCTCCTTACTTCAGGATTAGCTTCCGCTGGAACTTCGTTTTCAACCTGCGGCTCTTCCTAATCTGTTGTAAAACATTCCGTCTAATACCGGTAGAGCTTCTGCAGTAAAGAATGACATTATCTCCAACTAGAAACTACTCGAACTGTACGTTTCCAAGGCTAACACTGCACGCGTGCGCACTTACCCGTACTATTCACTTGGCTACCATGGTAGTCACAGGAGCGTGGGCTCGCAGGCCGGAGAGGACACGCTCCTGTGACCTTATCTTTGTTGGCTTTCCATCTAAACTTTCAGTCCCACTTTGCAGGTTACTCTGCTTATTACCTTACCTTATCTATTTATTTCTCTATTAGTTATTATTCCCTGATTATTTATTATTGTATCTATTTACCTCCCCTAATTTTCCTGCTTAATTATTTATTCATTGTTTACCTACCATAATATTCCTGCTTAATTATTTATTATTTATTTATTATTTACCTACCTATTTATTTCCCCATTATCTATTTACCTACTTACTTATTTATTTACTTACCTATTTATCTACCTATTTATGTATCTACCTATTTATTATTTATTATTTATCTATTATTTATCTATTTAATCCACCTACTACTTTATCTTAATATCATTTCAAACCTCTCCCAATTCTTTGTCTATTGTTGCTTTTAATTTCCTGTCATGTCATCTGTAGACCAGCATATATATGTAGCTGGTACACCATTACTGTTTAGTCTCGCGTAGCCAGACCCTTTACCAACCCTAACCGCTACGCGGGGAAGGAAAGGGTCTGGGAACATACAATACAACGACTTGTTCAGCAGCACCCCAAAAAGGGTGCTCCAATTATCACATTCCAATGCTTGCGGTAGCCAATGACGTCACGGCCACGGCCGGATAGCAGCTCTCCTATTCATGCTGGTACGTTTATTGCTTGCCAGGAGTGCTTATAAAGAGCCTACGAAAACAATTTCACCAGTTTGACGAAGTCACGCAACGTTCTCACCCTCCCAGATGTGATGTTGACGTCACACAGTATACCGCAAGCTTGCTGGAATGTGATAATTAAGCACCCCTGCTGCTGAACAAGTCGTTGTATTGTATGTTCCCAGACCCTTTCCTTCCCCGCGTAGCGGTTACGGTTGGTAAAGGGTCTGGCTACGCGAGACTAATTACTGTTTCACCCGGTTCAGGAATATTTTGCGATTGAACGAATCGAAGATTCCAGGAAACCTTGGATGGGAAGTATCGGGTGAAACTGGAATCTTTCCTGGCCCATGCGCGTACACGAGTCGTCACCCCCAGCCACACCTCTATCCGACCTAGTCCTTTCCACCCACGCAGTGAGCTCCATTTTGCTTTCTCTGGGAAGCAAGCCTTAGAGCGTGGGTCTTGAGCTGTTATAGCTGCGATCGAGCTTCCGACATTGCTGGACAGGTTAGGGAAAGCATTTATTGTTGCTCAGACTTCCCATTTCAATACTCTATTCAGAGCTGGGGTGACTGGTGTTTCAGTGAAGCATAGGCACGTCTGCATGTGTTGGAAGAAGCTGCTGATGATACTGGCTTAACTGTGCCACAAGTAGTAGTAAGTTATGAAGATATGACTTAGTATAGAATGGCTATTTTATTTATTTGGTTTAGAATTGTGTGAAGGAGAAATAGTAGAAGATAAAGCATACCAGAAACACTGAATCAGTGAAGACTTTTCAAGATACCTTTGACGTCCTGGCAGAATTTTCAACAGGAATAGAGGAATAGGCAAAATAAGATGGTTAGATGAATTGATATTTAATAATGCAAACTAAGGTTCTTTCAACCTGTTTGCAATAACTGTGGTGTAAAATAGTTAAACCACAGCAACTTTCGGAATTATTGCTAGATAACCTCAGGATCGAGTTGCTAGATAACCACCCTCCCCCTAGGGCTTCCTCCTCAGGATCGGGTTGTTTATCAGTGATAATTCCTCAAACACATGGTTAAACTATTACATAATAAGTAAATAAAAGTTAAACCATTTGTTTGAAAAATTATCGCTCCATCCCGAAAAGGGCATTTATCCCGAATTGTCATGGTTTAACTATTTTATATCATGGTTATACCATTTCATACTGTGTAAGTGACCAAATATTAATGGCAGGTTTTGACGGGAAAATTTGGTCCAACATTAACAATACTAGCAAGTACCCCACCACACAGTGGCGCTTGATATATTGCGAAGTAAATGCAGGTAGTATAAATTATTTTTATTCATTATCATCCTCTACCACTTGGTTAAGGTTGCATCAGTTTCTCTCTCCTGCTCTCCTTTCTCGGCTTTTCTTATCCCCCTCATTTCCTTTCTTCAGTTAGTCATGGAGTCCCTTCTCCTTAGTCTCTCTCTCTCTCTCTCCTGTTTCTGAGTCTCTTTGTCCTTCTGTCATGATTGTGGACTTGGTTTTGCAAAACTTTTGCTTCTTTACCAAACTGTTAAGCTCATGAATTATTCATGAATACGCACCATCATTGTTACTGACGCACAAGTGTATTTATTATATAGATAGCATTGCTTAGTGGAATGTTTAGCTTTGGTTTTTGTCTTCAACACAATTTACAGAGAGCATTGGCTATGATGTTGTAATTGAAACAATACAAATTTGAGGTGTGTATGGAAAACTTAACACACACACACTCACCCATATGCACGCCACAAGGTGGTGTTTCAATAAGCAGCTGCCAGGACTAAGCTGTTCGTATTATTATTATTACTAGTGGTGTGTTTCAACACAAAGTAAGTGAGATAACTCAGTTATATTTTAGGATTTAGTAATATTACATTCTCAAAAATTTAGCAGCACTCTGAGGTCAAAGTGCACTTGTCATGTAATAATGGTATTTTATTAGGAGCTCTTATGATCTGCTACGCATTGTTAAGTGGTAGAAGTTATAGTGATCTAGCTACTTGTTGTGTAACAACGCTGATATGGTAGTGCAGTCTTATGATAGGTCTCATAGTCGACTATGTGTTGTTGATCAACTAAGTAAACTAAATTTCAAGTCCTCATACCCCAAGGATAGCCAGCTTTTATAGACACAAACATTAATTCATTAGGATTCTTAAGACGCTCGCGCAAGAATTACAGGAAGCTGAACTCATGTGGTTTGATGAGTATGATACTGACGTATGTGTAACAATGAGAAGTTAGAAATGATATGCAACGAGCAACCGAAGGTGATATGTGAATATGATGAAGGAAGAATTGTGCTTGCTAGCTAATGTGGAGTGATGGTGAAATGATAACTAGTGGAATGTTCAGCTTTGGTTTTTGTCTTCAACACAATTTACAGAGAGCATTGGCTATGATGTTGTAATTGAAACAATACAAATTTGAGGTGTGTATGGAAAAGCTGAACTTGACAATTATTATGGTTATTATTATTATTGTATCCTATGGGGTAGGCACCCACTATCACTACAGCGCCCAATCTGTCCATTTCTCTGATAATATTAACACCCAGGTCTCAAATTGCATACACGAACAAGTATTCCTTGTCAATTATGTGGCCAGCAATAGAAGTCGTTCTTCTGCTGTGCCATTTCAAGAAAATTGACGGCAGTGAAGGCAGACTTTTCTGACTAGAATTTCAATGGCGAATGTCCAGAATGCCTTCAAGATTATTGAATGTGATGTCTTATGTTAAAGTCGAGTAAGTAGTGCAGCCTGTGCAGGTTTTCAATAAGAGAAAGTGAGGATTGAACAGGGAAGGCAAAGTCCACAATCATGGATTGAAGTACAGAAACACTGAGAATCAGGAAGAGGTACAGATAAAGGAGCAGAAGGGAATCCATTAACTCAAGAACGAGGGAAGGGCTCAGTAAGAAAGAGAGCAAGAGAGGACAAATGATGTAACTAAACCAAGTGTTTGAGAATTAAGAGATTAAAGTACATGTACCTTATGCGACAGCGCTCCTAGTTTGTGAAACATGTTACATCAAGCGCCACTGTGTGAAAGAGTACTTGATACTTATTACTATTATGCGATGTTTATTATTATTATTGCTATTATTATTGTCATTTTTATTATTATTATTGTTTTGGTTGCTATGATATTATAATTAGTATGAGTAATAGCACAGGTAAACTTGATATTAGGGATTAATAGCACAAGTAGTGGTATTTCAATAGCTCTACGAGTGCTATTGATCCCTAATAACACAGGTTACCTGTGCTATCACTCGCTAATAGTAGGCCAACTTTTTAAAAAGTCATTTGCAATTGTAGCTACACTGTATCATCGTTCACTCACTATCTCCTTATTTTAGGATTAGCTTCCGCTGGAACTTCATTTTCAACATTATGGCTCCTCCTAATCTGTTTAAACATTCCGTCTAATACAGGTAGAGCTTCTGTGGTAAAGAATGACATTGTCTCCAACTAGAAACTACTCGAACTATATGTTTCCGAGGCTAACACTACATGCGTGCGCACTTACCCGTACTATTTCACTTCGCTACCGTGGTATTTCACTTAGTTTCCACTTAGTTACCGAGGTATTTCTACGTGCTATTTCACTTTCCCTGTGCAATTTCAATTGAACAGCGATTTTTCCTATACATTTTTTAATGGAAAACGTACGTGCCATATTATTATTATTATTATTATTATTATATTATTATTATTATTATTACTATTATTATTATTATTATTATTATTATTATTGTGATTACTTGGGGGAACCTGGTATTAGATTCTTACTAGTGATGCGCTCTAATAGCGAAGCGAGCGATGCACGTTCCCTGTAATTGCAGCTATTCCAGGCTACAAAATACTGTCAAAGTGAGAAAACAATAGTGGTGGCTTTTTTCTATGATGAAGGCTCCTGGTACCGTAATCCTCAGGAATAGTCTAATAAATAAATTAGGAACATTTAATGGCTTTTCAAAGAGAAAGATTCTTTACTTTGCTACCTGTTTCTGTTTCGTTTTAGCTCTCCTCCTCCTTGCCCTGTTTTTTTTTTCATTTCTTATCTCTCTCCTTACTAATTTTTCTTCTGGAGTTTCTAATGCCCTCAAAGCTCTTGACCGAGCGTTTCTAACGTTTTGTCTCTCTTTCGCAGAATTTGTTTCACTGGGCATCGCTACTTCGTACGGCGGGTAAACAAAACAAAATGTTGCTAAGAAGGTTACTCGGCCCGCGCAAGCGCGTAGGAGAAAATTTGCACATGTACGCCCACGCAAGAACAAAAACAATACCTAGACCTAAATATATATATATATTGCGAACTCATTAGAGAGTCAGCTCCGCTCGCTTCGCTGAATTAACTGGTTTTGATATGTTCCTCTCATCTCCTTCACCACACTCACTATTAAAGCACTGGCCAGGGAGAAGCGAGTGGTATGTGGCAGAGTTCAGTCAAATACATTGTAATTGTAATTAAATACATTTTTTTGCAGTAATTTCAATGTAATTGTATTTGAGTGAGTATGAGCTCTATGTATTTGCAATGTGTTCAAATACTAGCAAAATTTAGAATTGCAAAGTTTGGAATACGTGCATTGCAAATACAAAACAGAAATGAAAAGAGGCGAGAGAAAGTATGGGCAAGTCCCTCAAAAATTACTGGGGAAAAAGAAAGTGGAAATACCATTTGGATATTTAATTGGAGGTCACTGTGTGTGTGCGCGCATGTGTGTGTGCACGCATGTATGTGTACATGTGTGTGTGCGCATGTGTGTATGTGTACATGTGTGTGTGCACATGTGTGTATGTGTATATGCGTGTGTGACAGCAGATAACGTATGTGACATACACATAACACTGTCGTGTTTGTTTTTGTTTGTTTTTTGTTATAGTTGTGTTTACAATGGTTGTGTTGTTTTTAGATTATTGAGCTACAGCAAATGATTTTTTGATTTATTTATTTATTTATTTTTTTAGAGAAAAGAACACCATCAGTTGAGGCTGTCTAAATATTGATACGTCGCACCAGGACAGTGGCAGCATCTGGGATCACTCCAGGACAGTGGCAGCATCTGGGATCACTCCAGGACAGTGACAGCATCTGGGATCACTCCACGACAGTGACAGCATCTGGGATCACAACAGGCGGTGGCAGTATCTGGGATCACTCCAGGACAGTGGCAGCATCTGGGATCACTCCAGGACAGTGACAGCATCTGGGATCACTACAGGACAGTGGCAGCATCTGGGATCACTCCACGACAATGGCAGCATCTGTGGACAGTGACAGCATCTGGGATCACTCCACGACAGTGGCAGCATCTGGGATCACTCCAGGACAGTGGCAGCATCTGGGATCACTACAGGACAGTGGCAGCATCTGGGATCACTCCAGGACAGTGGCAGCATCTGGGATCACTCCAGGACAGTGGCAGCATCTGGGATCACTCCAGGACAGTGGCAGCATCTGGGATCACTCCAGGACAGTGGCAGCATCTGGGATCATTCCAGGACAGTGGCAGCATCTGGGATCATTCCAGGACAGTGGCAGCATCTGGGATCATTGCAGGACAGTGGCAGCATCTGGGATCATTCCAGGACAGTGGCAGCATCTGGGATCATTCCAGGACAGTGGCAGCATCTGGGATCATTCCAGGACAGTGGCAGCATCTGGGATCACTCCAGGACAGTGGCAGCATCTGGGATCAGTCCAGGACAGTGGCAGCATCTGGGATCACTCCAGGACAGTGGCAGCATCTGGGATCACTCCACGACAGTGGCAGCATCTGTGATCACTCCAGGACAGTGGCAGCATCTGGGATCACTCCATGACAGTGGCAGCATCTGGGATCACTCCACGACAGTGGCAGCATCTGGGATCACTCCAGGACAGTGGCAGCATCTGGGATCACTCCAGGACAGCGGCAACCAGTTACGCATGGGATCACTCCAGGACAGCGGCAACCAGTTACGCATGGGATCACTGCAGGATGTGTGTTCTGATGAGTGGAAATTCTGGATATCTGACTTTGGGTTCTTCATGAAGGACTAATACCAACATATTTTTGTAAACAAACAATGGCCATGTTGTAATGTAAAATAATTATTGTCATCTATATTTTGGCTCATTGAATGATGTTGTAGAAATGACACAAACATTATATCCATAAAAGCCAATAATTAGTGGGAGGGGGGGGGGGCAAAGATCTGTGATGCATGGTCTCAGCATGGTACAGTTTATGAGTATTGTAGGAGGTGAATACCCAAACTAATGTTGGGGTTAGATGAAATGCTAAGAGTTCTCTGACATGCGCAAAAATTGATACAGTAGAACCTCTAAACTGAGAACAATTTGGGACCTAAGGAGGGGGAGATGGGCCATACATTTTCTATTGGAATGCGGGTAGGGGAAGTTCACTATACAGAGGTAATTTACTTAGAGAGTTCACTATCAGAGGTTTCACATGCTCACTTGGTGCTGCTTATAACTGCTGCATGGTAGTCCTCAAATGGTGTATAGGACGATTGCTTGCACATAGTTCCTGATGTTACAAATACTGTTTTTGGCCACTTAGTATACATATTATAACTGTACCAGGGTAACTATACCGGGTATATTATTACACACCAAAATATTCCGTAAATGCATTTACAGTTGAATATTATTTAACAGTGAACTCTGTAACGAGCAACACCATGCAATGGATATATTACACCAGTGTATGTAAAAGTCATACGTCACCAGTGTGTATATTTTGTAAGACTGTATTACTGGAGTACTGTGCATTACCTTACACCAGGTATATACCATACTATGTGTACTAGGTATGTTGCTGGAGTATACCCTATGTATTCTTGATGATGTCTTACCACAGCATGCAGTGTATAGATACTATGTATACTACAGTGAAACCTCTCTACAAAGGCCATGCTTGGGGTCAAGTCTTTTGACCCTTGTAGAGAGTTTGGCTGCTAGAGGTTCCACTGTATATGTATTCCAAATGTTTTCTTAATAACATGATATAAAGAATTCTTTGACAGTAATACTAATCACTTTTAGCTAGCTATGTGGTAAAAAAATTAATAATAATAAAAAGTCTAAAAAAGTTTTGAAGAGTTTGATGAATCCACTAGATCCAGGGCCACGCTTGATGTGCTGTCTGTCACCATCCCGAGCTACTCTGGTTTCTGTCATAGCTGCAGTCCTCATCAAAGCACCACTTACTTCTCACCTTCTGCCCATAATGAGCCAATCGGTTTCTGAGGATAATAAAAAAATATTACAAAAATTGGCTGTAAACAATACCACACTTGCATAAAGTATATTTGGCGAATAACATGACATAACTTTGTAAAAAAAAGTGTCAATCCACGAACAAAGCAACTCAACTATCACAATCACTCCCCCACACACAACTTCAATTCTGACAAATCAGACGGGTCTAATCACCACGAGATAAGGAAAAGATGAGAGCACAAAAGTTTGCAAAAACAATAGGAGAATTGAGTAATTTAAATGCTACTAAATGTCATACAAAAGAGCGAAAGACAAAGGGGGAAAAAAAAGAAAAAAAAGAGAAAAAAAAAAAAAAGGAAAAAAGAAAAGAACATGAACACAAAGCAAACAAACACACAATTTATTAATCAGATGTAAGCTGATCTTTTATCAAAGTGAAATTTTTTTATGAAGAATAGCACACTTGCAACAATATAAACTTGAAGTGACAAAGTGCATTACACA